>Ga0207690_10000005_pt1 | contig 581199 bp, 578 predicted proteins | sample KBSC23metaG_FD_184315 | JGI IMG/M metagenome (GOLD analysis project Ga0207690, IMG submission 184315) | Corn rhizosphere microbial communities from Kellogg Biological Station, Michigan, USA - KBS C2-3 metaG (SPAdes) (version 2) | ecosystem: Host-associated > Plants > Roots > Rhizosphere >...
TACAAGGCGATGGGCGCCGCCTGGCGCTCGGCGCGGGAGACCGGCTCGCTGATGCCGCCCAAGAACATCCTCAACGCGCCGACCAAGCTGATGAAGCAGATCGGCTACGGCAAGGATTATCAATATGATCACGACGCCGAGGGCGGCTTTTCGGGCGACAATTACTGGCCCGAGGAGATGAAGCCGGAGACTTTCTACACGCCGACCGATCGCGGCTTCGAGAAACGCGTCGCCGAGCGCATCGCCTGGTGGGAGGAGCAAAGGAAGGCGAAAGGCGATGGCTGAGCCGATCGACAGCTGGGAAAAAGCGGTCGCCTTCGCGCTGACCCTGCCCGGCACCGAATTGTCGACCAGCTACGGCAAGCCCGCGGTCAAGGTGAACGGCCGCGCCTTCCTCTACACCGGTCATGAGGCCAGGACCTCGTTCGGCGTCGGCATCGACATGGACAGCGTCGAGATCCTCAAGGAGACCGATCCCGACACCTTCTGGCTGACGCCCCATTACGAAGGCTGGCCGGCGGTGCTGATCCGTTACGACAGCACCGATCCCGAGCGCGTCCGCTCGGTGATCGAGCGCTCGCGCGACTGGACCGCCGCCAAGCCCCCGCCGAGGCCGCGGAAGCGGAAGTGACGCGACGCCTACAAGTTGTCCAACGGCCCCACAGCGCCTCTCAGGCGGCTTCCGACCTGGCGCCGAGAAGCGCGTCCCGCAAATTCGCGATAGCTGCCCGAACTTCCTTTCGGGTTGGAAAGCCCTGCCCGCCAACCGCCAGAACTTCACCTTGGGCGGAGAGAAGCCGCCATCTCCACGTGTCACCGGGGTCGCGGTAGATCTGATAGCGAAAACTGGCGCCCTTCCTGCCGAGCTCTTCGCCTTGCGCAAAGGCATAGCTATCGGGATCATTGGCGATGGCCGCTTCGATCTCGGCATCTGTGAGTGCGCGCAAGCGCACCCAATCAGTCCGTGACCCTTCAGATTCCTCGTTCAAACCGATCCTGGTAAGCCTTGCGCTCATTTCGCCTCGCTCGTCTCGCGCTGATCAGGCGCACAATGCCGTCGCGGACCGTATACACGACCGCGACGATAATTTCATCCTCGCCAACCACGCCGAGCGCGGTCGGGCGAGCCTCACCATCAACAATGCGCTCTGCCGCGGGATCCAGAACTTGCCCTGCCCAGATCGCCCGTGCATCGAGGAAGTCAATGCCATGCTTCTCCAGATTGGCGAATCTCTTGTCCTCATCCCACTCGAATTCCATGAACTCGCCTTAGCATGAACTGCCCTCGTTTCACGCGCTTTGCCGCGATCGACTGGTCCGGAGCCAAGGGCAAACGTCACAAGGGCATCGCGATCGCCGTCTGCGCGGCGGGCGAGGCGGCGCCGAAGCTGGTCCGCCCCGGCCATACCTGGTCGCGGACCGAGGTGTTCGACTGGCTGCTGGCCGCCGCGGCGGAGACACCGACCCTGTTCGGCTTCGACTTCAGCTTCGCCCCGCCGATCGCCGACCGCGGCGAATATCTGCCCGGCGAGCCCGGGGTGCCCTCGACGGCGCGGGAGTTCTGGGCCTATGTCGAGAGCCGCTCCGGCGACGAGGACCTCGGCGCCGCCAGCTTCCTCGAGCAGGCGCATCGCCGCCATTTCTATTTCGGCATCGCCGACGGGGTCAAGGCGGAGTTCACGCATTTCCGCCAATGCGACGCCCGGCTGAACGCGCAGGGCGGGCGCAAGACGGCGAGCGCCTATGATGCGATCGGCGCCGCCCAGGTCGCCAAGGCGAGCTTTTCCGGCATGCGGCTGCTTCACCGGCTCGACGGCAAGGTGCCGATCTGGCCGATGGACCCCCTCCCCCACCGCGGCAGCGCCGTCGTCGAGATCTACACCCGCATCTACCTGCGGCGCGCGAAGCTTCGAGGGACCAAGCTGAGATCGAGGGCCGAGCTCAATCGGGCGCTCAACGGGCTCGGCAGCGCGCCGGCGCGGCTGCGCTTCGAGCCGAACGACCACCAGACCGATGCTCTGGTCACGGCGGCGGGCATGCGCGCGCTGGTCGGGGCCGAACCCCGCGCCTTCACCCCCGAAGGCCTGACGCCGGAACTCGCCCGCAGCGAAGGCTGGACTTTCGGCGTCCTATGATCGCTTCAACTTGTGCGCCAAGTCTTCTGATGACATAGTTCGCGGTCGGCCAATTGTTCCAGCAATTCCCGCGCGAAGCCGATTCGGGGGACAAGTTCATGGTTGCCGCGAAGAAAGACAAAGCGTCGGATGGCGGCGAGCCGGAAACAAAAGCCGCTGGCGGCGACCCATCTTGCCCGCCTTCCGCCCAGGACAATTCGGAAGATCCCACGGCTTTTATCCTCAGCCGGGCGCGCAGTGAAGTTCATCTCCTGCTCGACAACATTTCCGCCAATCCGGACGTCACGATCGCGGCGCTGACCGCGCAGGCCGCGCCCAAGGGGCTGCCCGCGAACTGGATCGAGAAGGTCTGCGAGATCACCTGGCCCGGCAAGAGCGCGGAGTCCGATCCGGATGACCTGGCCAGGCAGGCCGCCCTGCTGATCCGGACGCGCGACTATCTCAATGGCCTGGCCAGGCCCGCCAGCGGCGCGACCATCGCGTTCACCCTGATGGTGACGCAGGACATGGATGCCAAGGGGCGCCGCCGGCGCCGCCAGGAAAGCAGCGCGAAGCGCGCGCCATCGCGCACTTCGCTTGCCGGCGAGGCCTATCCGGACCTGGTCGAACGGGCGCGCAGCTTCCGCGACCTGCTGAAATGGACGGTCGTCTTCTCGGCCGTCATTCTGTTCGTGACCCTGTCGATCTCCTGGTATCTGGCCGTGGGGAATGCGGCGCTGGCCGATTTCGGCGCCGCGCGTCTCGCGCTCGACGAGGCCGACATGCGGGTCGGCGCGGCGCAATCCTCGCTGAGCGGTCGGACCGGCCGGATACGGGTGATGGAGCCGTCTGCCCCGCCACCTATGCCGCCAGCCGCGCAACCGGCGCCGAACCGGGCCGGCGCCCCGCAGCAGGCAGCTCCGCCTGCCCCATCGCGGGCCGCGTCGGCCGCGGCGACCGGCACCGGCACCGGCAACTCAGCCCAGCCGGCCGCCCAGCCCGCCACGCCACAACCGCCGGCGCCATCCGTCTCGCCCGCTGCGCCAAGCCCGCAACCCCCGACGCAGGCCCCGAATCTACCGGCTCAGCCGGACGGCTTTGTCTGGGTCAATCCCTGCAGCAGCCACGCCATATCCTATGCCACCTCCGAACTGAGGGACGCCTGCGTGACGCGCAAGGTCCTGGCAGACCGCTTCCTCGCGATAAGAAACGGGCTCGGCACATGGGCGATCGGGGCCAGCCCGGAGACTGCGAGCTGGCTGGCGAACCTGCTCGGCTCGGGCGTGCTGCCCGTGCTTTACGGCTTCCTCGGTGCGATCGCGGCCGTGGTGCGGACCTTGTCCCGCAAGATCAAAGGCAGCCTGCTCAGCCCGCGCGACGTGCAGCTCTCCTTCCAGCAGCTCGCGCTCGGCGCGGTGGTCGGCGCCTGCATCAGCCTGTTCATCGCCGCGCCGGGCGCTGGCGGCAGCGACACCTCGCTGCTCGGGCCGGTCGGCCTGTCGAGCAGCGCCATCGCTTTCGTCGCCGGCTTCGGAGTGGATTCGGTGTTCAAGGCGCTGGAAGCGCTGATCTCGAGGATCTTCAACCTCGCCCCGGCCGGGGCGGGGGCCGGAGCGGAAACCAGATCCGGCACTTGACCGCGCCCGGCAGCGGGGCCGGGATCAGAGCCAGTTGGCGTCGTGCGCCCCGTGCGCGCCGGTGAGCGCGTTGGTCGCCAGCGGGTCTGAAGCCGGAGCGCGCCCGGACCGAAGGCTGGACGTTCGGCGTGCTCTGGCGCATCCTTGGCCGATGTGCTCGAAGGAAGATGGCTGCGGCCCCGACGAAGCGCGGCGGGTCTTTCTCGCGGGCTCCGTCGGCCTCGCGGTGACCGGAATGGCGGCAGGCGCGCTCGCCCAGGAGCCGGCCCCGCCGGCCCCGCCGGCCCCGCCGACGCGGGTGCTCGACGATCCGGGCGCGGTCCACGGCCCGGTCACCTTCACCCATAACGGCCAGCCGGGCATCGGCGGCTATCTCGCGCGGCCGCGCGCCGAGGGCGCCTATCCGGCGGTATTGGTGATCGCCGGCAACCGGATCAGCGAGGAATATATTCCCAACACCTGCGCCGCGCTGGCGCTGGCCGGCTATGTCGGGCTCGCCCCCGACATCTTCCACATCCTTCCGGACAGCGCGCAGACGCTCGACGCCATGCGCGCCGCCGGCGCCAATCACAGCGACAGCGACGTGGTGGGCGACGTCCAGGCCGGGATTGAATATCTGCGCGCCCAGCCCTTCGTCCGGCGCGGCGGCATCGGCGCCCTGGGATTTTGCTATGGCGGGCGGATCGCGATGCTGATCGGGGCGCGCTCGCGGGAGGTCGACGCGGTCGTCGCCTACCATCCGGGCCCGGTCACCCAGGAGGAGATCGCCCGCCTATCGGTGCCGGTCCAGCTCCATTGCGGCACCGCCGATCACAATGTCCCGCTCGCCCAGATCCGCGCGCTCGAAGCGATGCTGAGAGCCCAGCACACGCCGGTCGAGCTCCATCTCTACGAGGGCGCCGACCATGGCTTCCTCGCTTACACGCGGCCGCCGCGCTACGATCCGGTGGCCGGCGCCCTCTCCTGGCGGCGGACGATCGCTTTCCTCGCCGGCAAGCTGCGCTGAGCACCGAGGCAAGTTGCGCCCGGCGTTCGGCGCCCGAAAGTCAAGATTGAATTCATCTATTATTCCTGTAAGCTGGCCCGATACCCTCATGCGGAGGCAGAGTTGGCCAAGAGCGGGCAACAAGCCGACATAGGAAATGGGGCTGGCAACGGCGAAGTCGTCGGCCAGAAGAGGAAATTTGACTTAGATGCGATTGCCAAAATCCTGGCCCTTCTCGCCGGGATTACGGCTTCGATATTGGCGATTTCAAGCAACGTGCGGAGCATGATCTTCGGCGGCGGCGAAAAGGGGACGGCGCCAGCAAACGCGGCCGGACCTTCGCCGACCGCTCCGGCCGCGACGCCGCCGCCACCGCCACCGCTACCACGACCACCACCACCGCCCGTCGTGCGCATCGAGACCGCCGGCGGCACGATGGAAATTCCTTCGGCGGGGCCGATCCGGGTCGAGCAACTGCCGCATGGCGGCAGCCGGACGATCGTCTGTCCCGCCGGCTATGCGCTGGAAGGCGACGATTGCATCCCGCCCCCGTCTCAGCCGCCGCGACCGCCTAACCCGCCGCCGCCGCCGCTGCCGCCGCCGCCGACTTGTCCCGATTGCGCGCCGCCGCCGCCGATCCCAACGCCGTGCGCGTCCGGCCCGTTCATCGTGTTTTTCGACTGGGACCGGGACCAGATCACGCCGCAGGCGGCGGCGATCCTCGACAATGCCGCGGCCGCCTATCAGGCCTGCGGCCCGACCCGAATCTGGGTCGGGGGTCACGCCGACCGGTCGGGCCCGGCCGATTACAATGTCGGTCTATCGCAGGCGCGCGCGGACGGCGTCCGCGCCCATCTCGCCGGTCAGGGCATCGCGGACGATCTGATCGCGACCCGGGCGTTCGGCGAGTCACGGCCGCTGGTCGAGACCTCGGACGGCGTTCGCGAGCCGCAGAACCGGCGCGTCGAGGTGACCTTCGGCCCGGCCGCGGGCTGGTAGCGAAGCTAGAGCCAGTTGGCGTCGTGATCGCGGTGGGCGTCGGTCAGCGCGTTCTGGAAGAAGCGGTCGTAATATTCGAGGTCGACATTGTGGATCTGGAGCCAGATCCCGGGCACGTGGATCGCGTCGGTATGGGCCGGGAAGCGGCCGTGGGTCTTGTAGATATATTCGCAGATGTCGCGGCAGCATTCGATCACGTCCGATGAATAATCGCTCGCTTCCCGGAGATATTCCTTGCCGAAATCGTCCTTGTAGATCCGCGCGAACGTCGCCTCGTCCTTGTAGATGCCCTGCGGCCCGAACTTTTCGGCGATGACCGCGTCGAGGGCGGCCGACATCGTCTCGTAATAAGGCGGGCAGCTGCCCTTGATCAGGATCTCGCCCTTGTGGCGGAGGCCGACCGGATGGGCGCGAAGATTGCCGTGAAACGGCGGCACCTGCCAGCGGAAGAAGTCGGCGAGCTTCCATTTCGGGGTGACGAAATCGAAGCCGAGCATCGGCCCGTATTGCTTGGTGAACTTGGGGTCGCCGAGCATCACCGGCGGTGAGATCGCGCCGTGGATCCAGGCGCCGAGCCCCATCCCGTCGGCGATCAGGAACAGGGTCTGGACCAGCAGATCCGCCTCGATCTGGGTGCGCATCGAGGCGATCGAGCCCAGCGGCAGCTTGATGTCCTTGTTCAGGAAGCCGTTCTTCATCCACTTCTTGACCCCGGCCGGCTGATAGAGTCTGCGGTCGTCGACGATCGTCGGCCGCGCCCCGGCGGGCTGGGTCAGCAAATACATCATGCCGTTGATATATTGGTGGGAAAGGTCGACCACCGGGAACAGGATCGTGGTCCCTTCGAGGTTCGAGAGGAAGCGGTTGGAATCGAGATAGGCGGGGAAGTCGCGATTGCCGTTGGGGACGTCGATGCGGTGGTCGAGCAGCTGCACCTTCGCCTGCCGGGCACGCTCGATCAGCGTCTCCGGCGCGAACGGCTCGCCGGGCGCCGGCGGCAGCTTGCGCAGGAACCAGGTGCCGGCATCGTTGATCATGAAGAAATGGGTGCCCTGGGCATTGTCCGGGCTGCCCGCCGTCCGCCCCGCCATGTTGACGTTGGGCTTGGACATGATCGGCTCGCCGTTGCGCGGATCGTTGAACGGCCGGTCGGGCATGGTAAGGCCGGTGCAGCCGGTGGCGGCGATCAGGATCGCTTCCTCGAGCTCGGTCAGCGGCGCCCGCTTGTTCTGGCTCTTGTAGCTCATCGTCCCGGCCGAGACCTCGCTGCCGCGGCTGACCCGGTGGGTGCGCCGGTGCCAGATCGTTTCCATCAGCGGCCGCTTCAGCAGCGCGTCGAGCCCGGGGTGCGTGTCCGCTCTGGTATCGGTCATTTGATCCTCACAAGTCAGCGACTGGGACGGGCCGCCACGGCGCGAAGGCGGTGCCCTCGCGCGGCAGCATCGATGCGAGCTCGGGGCAGTGGCGCAGGATCACGCTGGTCATGTTGTTCTGCTCGATCCAGTCCATCCCGACGGGCGAGTAGATTTCGGGCCGGAAATCGACGGTCAGGAAGCGGTCGCTCTGCAGCCGGCGCGACGCCATCAGGATGAAGATGCGGAACGCGGTGTCCGAGAAGCCGAAGCCCGCCGGCACCGGCTCGGCGAGCAGCCCGATCACGGTATCGACCTGGTCGATGTCCTTGTAGAGGTCGCGCATGATCCGCACCGATTCCGGATCGTCGCTCAGCTCCTCCCAATGCTTGATGCGCGACTTGTGGAGGCCGGTGCGGAAGCCGTTGTAGCGCGGCACGCCGCGCATCCGGGTGCGGACCAGATCGACCACGGCGAGGTCGATCCGCTCCTTTTCCCCGCCGACGCCCTCGCCGGTGCGGACGAAGTTGCGCAGCGAATGCGGGAAATTGTGCAGCACGATCGCGCCGGGGTGCGAGATGCCGAACGAATAGAGCGCGTCGTCGAGGCCGAGCCTGCGCATCTCGTCGTCGGTGTTCTTGCCCTGGATCTCGAGGAAGGTCTTGTCGCAGATCCGGCGGCCGCTGCGATGACAGTAAAAGACGTAATCGTCGGGGATCAGCGGGTGGAGCCGGTAGACGGTCGCGAAATCCTCGGTCAGGCAATAGGGCGCGCCGCCATGGTCGGGCTTGGTCTTCGGGATGCCGACGCTCGAATCCATGTCCATCAGCCACAGGCCGAGCTTGGTCAGCCAGGCGTCCGAGGGCGGGCCGTACCAATTGTTCTTGAGGGCGACGTCGATCGCCTTGGTGCCGAGGATCGCCGGCGTCCATTCGACGGTGTGGATCTTGGCGATCAGCGCGGAGACGACCAGCCGCGCGGTATGATAGATCTGTTCCTCCGGCCACAGCGGATAATTGCGCTTCAGCTCGTCGCACAGCACATTGTGCTCGCGCGCGAACAGGGTCTGGAGCGCGGAGATGCCGAGCCACCAGCTCTGGTTGAAGCCGGTCATCGCCATGCCGTCGACATCCTCGGGCAGACAGCCCTTGTCGTCGAGCCTGATCTTGGCGCCCTTGCCGCCGTCCTTCCCGTCCTCGCGCAGGCCGTAGGCCTTCTGCTTGTCGGAGCCGTAAATCTCCGATCCGTCCCACCAGTGCGAGGCCTGGTTGGCGAACAGGCGCTGGGTGCCGTCGGCCGCGTCCCCGTCCGCCGCCTTGTTGCCGGCGATCCGCATCTCGCGCTCCGGGGCGCCGTCGACCGTGTTGCGCCACTCGGGGAAATTCTCCGGCAGCGGCACCCGGACGTCGTTGACGCCGAGCGCGTTGCGGGCGTGGTCGACCCAGTCGTGGACCTGGAACTGGATCCAGGCGCCGGCCAGATTGTTGAGCGACCGCGCCGGAATGAACGCCTTGCGCGTCATCAGCAGGTCGCTGACCACGACCGGATTGGGCGTGCCGAAGCGCTCCTTCTGATAATCGGCCTTGAGGTTGCGGCCGAACGGCGTGCCGACCGCCCCCATTTCCGGCGCGGAAAGGTCGTTGCAGAAGCCCTCGAAGCTGCGCTGGACCCGCAACTCCTCGTTCGGCGGCGGCGGCGCGACCTTGCGCACCGTCGGCGGCGCGTCGGGCGGGTTGGTGTCAATCAAATTGTCGCGGCGCAGGACGTGCCGGAACATCGCGAGGTTCAGGAGGCTCAGGGTGAGCGGCAGCTTGTCCCAATCGACGAAGCGGTTGACGATCGCATAGGTGGCGCGCGCCAGGCCGCCGAAGATCTTGTTGCGCAGCGGCAGATCGTGGTGCCAGCGCGTCGACTGCCGGTGCCCGGCGCTCGCGTCATAAGCGACCTTGCGGGCGCGATTGAGATTGCCGAGCGGCCTGAACTCCTCGGTCGTGTTCCACGGGTTGAACGCGAAGCCGTCGATCGCCCGGCTGTTCGCCCGGGAGGCGGCGCAGCCGACATCGCCCTTGCTGATGGTGAGGGTGGCGACAGGCACCGGCGGCGATACGTCCGCCTTCCATTCGATCGAGGTGTCCTCGATCGGGGTCTTCTTGCGGTCGACGAAGCGCTGGACGCACAGCTCGAAGACGATGTCGCCGCGGGCGAGCCGCAGCGCGGCCTCCTTGGCGAGATATTCGGGATCGGTCTTCGAAGGATCGGGCGCGGCCGCGGCGCCGGCCTGCGGGCGGATCAGGAAACGCACCGCCTGGTCCGTGCCCCAGCACATCGCGCCGCGGCTCCAATAGGTTTCGAGCGCGACGCTGCGCACCTTGTGCTTGCGCGCCTTCGAGACGTTGGCGAGCATCCGGATCGTCTCGAACAGGCCGACGGTGAAGATCAGCTTCAAGAGCCCCTTCAGCCGCGACAGCGTGCCGCCGGCCGTGGCCAGCGCGAAGGCGACGAACTGGTAGGCGTTGCGGGCGTGCGAGACCGGATAGTTGGTGGCGAGCAGGTCGTGCTGCTCCTTCGGCGAAACCGTGATGCGCAGCGCGATGCCGCGCAGGTCGGGCTTGTAATCGGGCTGGCCGCGATTGGCGGCGTTGGAAATGCGGACCACCGCCGGATAGGCCCTGCCCGGCTGGGCGAAGCCGACCCTGAGATCGTCCGGCAGATCGTCGCGGAAGCGCAGCTCCGCTTCCTCGACCGCCAGCACCGCCTTGACGTGAAGGGCACGCTCGATGCCGCCCACGCCGCGAGCGCGCCTGGCCTTGAGCTGAGCGCGCATCATGTCGGTCGCCAGCCGGTCGAACTCCTTGTGCTCGGCCTCGGCGGAACCGCCGGAATAGGTCTCCCACTGCGTCGCCATCCTCGACCCTCCCCTCGCTCAGCGGCTACTCGCCCCGAAACCTCTTCTCCAGACCTTCGACGAGCGCGGCGATCTTCCCTTCCGGCGACGGGCTGTAGTGCGGGATCGCCCAGCGGGTGATCTTGGCGTCGATCACGCACGGCCGGCCCGAGGCGAGCGCGTCCTTGAACGCCTGCTCGAACTCGTCCTCGTCCTCGACGCGATAGCCGTTGGCGCCGCACGCTTTGGCGTAAGCGGCGAAATCCGGATTCTCGAATTCGACGAGGCCGGAATCGTGGAATTCGGAGAGCTGATAGAGCTTGATCAGCTTGAACTGGTTGTCGTTGAAGATGACCCAGATGACCGGGATGTCGTGCTCGACGGCAGTCATCAGCTCGAAGCCGGCCAGCTGATAGCAGCCGTCGCCGCAGCCGACGATGACCGGCCGGTGCGGATTGGCGACCTTGACCCCGATCGCGCCGTTGGTGTGCCCGGCCATCGGCCCGAACTCGCCCGCCTTGCGGAAATTCTGTCCCTCCTCGAGCTCGACATAATAGCCGAGCCAGCACAGATGCGCGCCGGCATCGGCGAGCAGGATCGCATCCTCGGGAAGCAGCCGGCCGATGATCTGCGCCATCCGGCCGGGATGGATGTCCATCGGAACCCCGATGATCTTGCGCGCCTCATAGTCGCGGCCGTCGACCTGGGCGGGCGGGCGCGGGCCGACCTGCGGCTCGAGCGCCTGGCTGATCGCGCGCACGGCGAGCGTCGCGTCGGAAACCAGGGCATGATCGGCCTTGTAGGCCTTGTCGATCTCCATCTCGGAGATGTTGACGTGGATCAGCAGCTTGCCGTCGAACAGCTTCTCCCAATAGTTGAAGGTCGCATGCTGGTTGAAGGCGTTGCCGATCGCCAGCACCACGTCCGCATCCATGAACGCCTTCCACGCGCTCGCATGGCCGCTGTCGCAGAACACGCCGATCGACAGCGGGTGGTTTTCGGAGACGATGCCCTTGCCGTCGAGGGTGGTGACGAGCGGGATCTGGAAACGCTCGATCAGATGGCGAACGGCGGCGCCGGCGCCGCTGCGAATGGCGCCGAAGCCGACCAGGGCGACGACCGACTTGCCGGCGTTGATCGCCTTGGCGAGAACCGCCGCGATTTCGTCGACCCGGGCCGGGTCGGGCCGAACCTGCGCGATGTCGAGGCGAAGGTCGCGATAATTGGTGACCTGGTGGTCCTTGTGGGCGAGGTTGCCGGGGATCGAGATGTGGACCGGGCCCGGCCGGCCCTCATAGGCGCAGTTCACCGCCGCCTCGAGCACGTCCATCGTGTCGGCGACGTCGGTCAGGTGCCAGCTCTTCTTGCAGCACGCCTCGAACATCTTGCGCGAATCGGGCGTCCGGTTGCAGCCGGAGGTCTCGTTGAGCGAGCCCTTGCACTCCCATTCGGCATTGGCATAGCCGGTGATCGCCAGCACCGGATAGGAATCGGACATCGCCTGGCCGAGCCCGTTGAAGAAGTTGAACGCGCCCGGCCCGGCCGTCGCCCAGCAGACGCCGAGCTTGTTCGAATACATCGCATAGCCGCAGGCCATGAACGAGGCGGCCTGCTCGTGGCGGGTGATGATGCCGCGGATCTTCTTGGATTCGTGCAGCGCCATCATCATTCCGGCGGCGGTCTCGCCGGCGCCGCCGAAGGCCGCATCGACGCCGATGCTCTCAAGTCCCTTTACGATCGCCTCATAGACGCGCATCGGCGGGCCCCCCTTGGCCGGGTCCCGGCAATTTGCGGGACACCAATAGCTAGCGCAGCCGCCACGGACGCGCAAATAGACTCTGGAATAATGCCGGAGAAATCTGGTCCGATTTCAATGCAATATGCGGGTTCCCGCCCAATTTGACCGGGATCGTTTTCCAAACGCCTTGTAAGATGCTGGCAGCGCGCCGAAAAATCGGCGATCCCTCTGCCGCGGCCCGGGGGCCGGGCCCGCTCCGCACATGGGCTGGACGTTGGCGGTTCGTTAGACCATTTTGGCGTAGGCGCGCGCGGCCGGGTTAGCTCAGCTGGTAGAGCAACCGCCTTGTAAGCGGTAGGTCGTCGGTTCGAGTCCGACACCCGGCACCACGCTAACTTATTGATATCGCTAGATGTTGTTCGATTTATAGACCTGGGCGTGGAACACGGGCGCGCCACTACGCTCGCAGCTCACCCGCGCGCCTGAATGTCTCTTCGGCCAAGTCCCGGACAGACCCCGGATAGCGGTCGATTGGTTCCCCGGTTTCAACGGCGTGACGGGCGAGAAAATATTCTTGGAACCCGCGATGCGAGAATCGAATGGGCACGCTCCCGCGAAACCGAACATTTGTTGGAACGAGAAGCGACACGGAAATCGCCGCTGTCAGCGATACCCCTTGCGTCCCGAAGACGTCCTCCACGATCGCGACCACCTCATTCGACGGAAGCACCTCGGAGAGCTCAAGACGATCCGTGCCATCGACGGTCATGGCCGAAGCGACGCGTGTCATCACACTCAGCATTTTTTCGATGAACTCGTCCCGGTCCACCACCGGGACTGGTGTCAAGCGAGCGGCCTTAAGGTCGCGCGTGAGTTTGCGCCAAACCCACTGCTCTACGAGTTCTGCTCGCAGTTCTGATGGTTCCACACCTTCCGCAACGAGGTCGACGATCATTCGCAGGAACAGAGGGTGACGAAGCAGATCTTGATCCCAGCCCGCGCTGTCGCCGCGGTTCAATGCGGAGCTGAATTCGGAAAGGAGTAAGTTGCTGGGCTCTTCAGCGGCTATGGCCTGAACCAGTTGGCTGACCTGTTCGTCCTCCCAAGGTCCGAGCGAAAGCAACGCGATGGCGCCCATGTTTCCGCCCTTGACCGAAAGCTCGTCGAACAAGTGATCGAAATTGCCGAAGGTCGCTCGGAAATGCTCTTCCCGCGTCGTGAGGATGATCGGGCAGACGAGCTCGGCAAGCGAGCTGGCAAAGATCGTGATTCCCTCCGGGGTCGCGAACGAACGATTTTCGTCCAGGGCGTCGACGATGAGGACCGCGTTGGAGTCCTTCGACGAAAGGAATTGACGGAGGATCGGGCCGGTCAGCCCGGAGAAGAGGTTTCGCTCGTCCTCGTCGAAATCACCGAACAGGGCGAGTGCCTGGAGTATCCGGCTCATAAGCGAGTTGGTGCCGCCGACCCCATGTGGTTCTAGGAGGGTGCCAGCATGCACATACAATATGCGACGCGGCGACGTGCGTGCAGCATGCAGGGCGGCAGTTGTCTTTCCGGACCCGTATAGGCCCGTCAGCAGCGTCCAACGGCCCGTCGTGTTAGCCAGCGTATCAGCAACGCGGTTGATCAAATGTCGCTCACGCACCTCCTTGATTAGCGGCGCTTGGCCGCGACGGAGGCTAAGCAACATGTGGCTTACCGGAACGTCCGCAACGTACGTTCGTCCATGGACGAACTGTCGGTCGAGCTGGCGAAGCATGAGGTCGGATTGTTCGGCGATGCGCTCCCCCACCAACTGGCGAAGGAGGTCCGCGACCGCCTTTTGAAATTGGCGCCGGTTCCATTGGACGACATTTTCCGCGCAACCCGAAGCCACCAAGGTGGCGAGGGCAGCGTCGATCTTCGCCGCCACCTCTTCGTTCCTGCCATCCTGGTTGTGGACCAGGATGTAGGTCTTGGTCTTAAGGCCAGACCGAGCGAACTTTCGAATCGAAGTGGCGATGGGAGGAAACTGCTCGTCGAGCAGACCCTCGGCTTTGAAAAAACCCTTGCACTGAACGGCGCACTCGATGCTGTCGTTCTTGCCAAACGCGAGCAGATCGACGCCTGCCTTATCATATGCACCGAGGCCGCGTGGCTGGATCATCTGCGGCCAGAATATCCGCATCAGCGGAAGCACCGCCCGCTCGAAGTCGCGATCAACCGCGGCGATCAAAGCTCCATTGACGCGCTTCCAAGCGCTGGATCCGTGCACCGACATTCGTGCTGACTACCCCGCCCTCTCAAGCAAGCATTTTAGTCACTAATCGGGTGCCGGACTACTCGTCTGGAGCGATGCTCACCAGGGCGTCGCGGCCCGGCGCGGGAAGACCAGGTTGAGCGGCGTTCCGGGGCTGAGCGGGACCCCCTCCGAGGGCCAGAACAGCGGCGCCGCCTTAGCGGGGCGGGTCTCTGCATCGAGGACGGGCACGGCGATGCCGGCAAGGCGCTGGGCGATTGCGGCGGCCGAGTCGGGCGCGCCGATCCAGTGCTGCCACCAAAGCACATAATCGGCGCCGGCGCTGACGATCGCGCCGTCCATGTCCGTGGGGAGCGCCGCCTTGAGCGCGGCCGCCGCTGCGGCCAGCGCGGCGAGGAAGGCGTCGGCTACAAGCCCGTCGGCCCGGACGCCGGCGAAGACCTGGGTACGGCCCGTCTGCCAGTCCGCCTTGCCCGGCAACAGATGGACCGGCTGGTCGGCGGTCAGGGCGCCCGCGAAGGCCACCGGAAAGTCGCCTCGGCTGCGCGAGTCGAACAAAGCCCCGTCGAGCAGGCCATAGGCCCGCCCCACAGCGCTGTCGGCCGCCCCCGCCGCAAACCTACGCGTCTCGAAAAAGGCGAGCCCGATCTCGTCGGGCACCGCCGCCGGCTTGGCCTCGGGCAGCAGCGCCGGCAAATAGGCGGTGAGCCCGAGCGGCGCCTGGACGTTGACCGCCGAGGGCACGAAGGTCGCGCCCAATTGCTTGGCGAAGCCGGCAAAATCGAGGGCGGGGTTGCGATAGCCGCGCCAGACCCGGACCGAATCGGGATCGACCGGAACCAGCCCCGGCGTCGCCGACGGCCCGTCGTGGCGCCACTGCCGAACGCCCCAGCCGAAATGCTGCAGCTCGGCGCGCAGCCGCAGGATCCGCCGGCGGTAGGGCTTGTCCGAGCTGACCAGCAGATTGCTGCGCTTGACCGGCGGATCGAGCGCCTTGAGCCCGGCTTCCAACGCGCCGATCCGGGCGTTGACGTCGAAGGCGAGCTGCGGCGGCAGCCGCACCGCCTTGTTGCGCACCGCCGATCCTTCCACCTTCGGCATATCCTGCAGATCGGCCTGGAAATCGGCGAGCAGGGTGCGGTCGCCATAGATCGGCTGGCCGGCGATGATCGTCGCCAGCACGTCCCTGTCGTCGGTGCCGAGGAACACTTCGTGCGGATTGTCGGTCTCGATCGGGCTGCGCAGGATGAAGAAGTCGGCCATCGCCCCTTCCCGGATCCGGCCGACATTGTCCATGCCGAGGCAGCGGGCCGCGTTGACCGTCACCATCTCGAAGATCAGGGCGTCGGGGACCGGCGATCCGATCGCGTCGAAATAGGCGCGGGCGAAGCGCGCCTCGTCCCAGACGTGCTTGGAGCCGCTCGGCGCCCAGTCCGAGCCGAGCGCGACGTTGATCCCGGCGGCGACGAAGCTCTCGACGTCGAGCGTGTCGCCGTAGAGCAGCAGGTTCGAGACCGGCGACCAGACCAGCGAGATGTCGCGCTCGCGCAGGAAATCGAGATGGGCCGGATTGCCGGCATCGATGCCGCAGCCGTGAACGAGCGCGAGCGGGGCGCTTCGCACCGCGGCCGCATCCCGCATTTCGGGAAGCGCCATGAAGGCCTCGAACTCGGCCCGCGAATAGGGATCGAAGCCGCGGTCCGAGCCGAAGCCCGACCGCCCTTCCGCGAGATGAACGATGGACGCAACGAGGGTGCCGTTGTCGCGGGCCTTGCGGTATTCCGAGATTCTCGCTGCTTCGGGGGTGGGGGCGCCGCCCGCCCCGGGCCGGAAGAAATCGACCACCGACACGATCTTCCGGTCCGGCGGAAGACCGAAATCCTCGGGCGCCGCCGTGTCGCGGCAGAGCAAGAGTCGGCCCAATTTCTTTTCGGAATCGAGCGGGAAATCCTCCTGGAGGATGGCGGTGCCGCCGGCGATTGCCTGGAGCTCGCCGAACACGTTGATCGTCTCGCGCATCCCCGGCTTCTGGCTGATCCCGCGCGCGAGCGCGCTGACCTCCTGCTTGTAGGCGGCGTCGTTGCGCCATTCGAAGCGGTTGGCGAAGGGCGCGTTGGGCGACCGCCACAGGGGCAGGAAATTGTAGGTTATGTGGGTATGGAGGTTGATCAGGCCGGGGAAGATCCAGTCGCCCCGCTTGGTCTCGAGGAAGGGCAGGCCCTCGGTGCGCGGCGGCCGGCGGCGGCTGATCTCGGCGATGCGGCCGCCGCGGCTCAATATGTAGCGGTCGCGGGCGATGCCGTCCGGGGTGACGATGTCGCCGCGGATCAGCAGCGCCGGGTCCTGGCCCTCGAGCATGTCAGTCGCCCCCCGCGGCGCCGGCGCCGCTCCAGTCGATCGCCGGGCCGCTGTCGCCGATCGCCGCGTTGATCTTGGCGAGCGGGTTGCCGATCCGGAAATAGCCTTCCGGCCATTGCGGATGGCCGGTCGAGACCGTTCGGACATTGCCCGGCGGCGCGTGCCTGGCCGCGGCCAGCGCGGTGAGCCGGGCGGCGAGATCGGCGGCCGAGCTGCCCCACAGCACGACCACGATCGGGTGGTCTCGGGCCTGGTCGGCGAGCAGCTCGAGCACGCGCTCGGTGAACGGCGCCCACAGCCGCTGGTGCGAGGCGCGGTGGGTGTCCTGCTGATCGGCGTCGAGCCATTTGGTGTAGGTCAGGGTGCGGTTGAGCCAGAGCACGCCCTGCCCCGCCCAGTGGCCGAAAATTCCGCCCGGCGCCGGCGGATCGACCGCGCCGTCCTTGATCGCGCGGGCGAGCTCGACATGGCAGCGCCAGACCGGCTGGCTGCCCGGCGCGCCCGATGCGGGCTTGGCCTGGGTCGTGTCGACCAGCTTGTAGCCGTCGGCGCCGGGGCCGGTCGCGGCGGCGGCGCAGATGATGCTCTGCAGGCTCGGCGAGACCCGGCCCGGCCGCGCCAGGTCAGCCGCCCAGCCGGCGAGGTCGCCCTGCTCGAACGAGCGGCCGGTCGCCTGGCCGATCCTGGTATAGGGGTCGTTGCCGAAGATGACGACGCGCACCTCCTCCGGAGCGAGGTCGCGACAGGCCTTGAACAGGTGGGCGCCGGGGGCGCCGCCCTGGTTGGTCTCCTGCGGCCAGATCCGGTCGCCCTCGTCCAGCGTCGCGCGCGGGTCGCAGGCGTCGAAATCGAGCGCGACGCCGTCGAACCGCGGCCGCCAGGCATCGGGCAGCCGCGCCTGCCAGTCGCCCAGCTCCGCTTCCAGCCGCTCTTTCAGAGTCGCCAAGCTCCCCCTCCTGTCACCGACGAATTTCCGGCCGGACGACTTCCCCGCTATTTGGCAGGTCCGAGTCGGTTCTTGCCCTCATCAAAGCACGCCCGAGGCGCGATTGGCAATCTCGACCAGATTGGGGGGTGCGCCGAAGGGCGCCCGGGGCAGCGGGCGCCCTTGTCCCTGCTACTGTCGCCGCTGCCCCGGGCTAGGCGCTGTGCGGCAGATCGTCGTTGTGGTGGCTGCGGTTGATGAGGATGATGGCGACGATCACAACTGCGAAGAGGCCGAGCGGCACCCAATAATCGTCCTTGTTCCAGAACTGGCTGGCATTGCCGGTCTGGGCGCCGCTGCGCGCGACCGAAAGCGGCGCCGCCGACTGCGCCAGCACGGGGGTGGCGGCGCTGGCGAAGGCGATTGCGGCGGCGACGGCGAATTTGGTGAAGCTCATGGTCCACGCTCCCTGATCTTGATCCGGCTGCAGCGGCAATTCGCCACCCGCGCATTTGTTCCGCCCGGGCCGCCTGTCGAATGAGGTTGACGAGCGCGCCGCTGACCCGGCACCACCCCTCCCGCAGCGCAAGAGGAGCACGCCCTGACCCGCGATCATCTCGACGGCCTGGAAGCCGAGGCGATCCAAATTCTCCGCGAAGGCGTGGCCGAGGCGGAACGGCCGGTGATGCTGTTCTCCGGCGGCAAGGACAGCTGCGTCATGCTCCATCTCGCGCGCAAAGCCTTCTTCCCGGCGCGGCCGCCCTTCCCTTTGCTCCACGTCGACACCGGCTGGAAGTTCGCCGAGCTCTATGCGCTTCGCGACCGGCTCGCGAAAAGCGCGGGGATGACCCTGATCGTCCATCGCAATGCCGAGGCGGAGGCGCGGGGCATCAATCCGTTCGACCACGGCGCCACCCTCCATACCGCGCTGTGGAAGACCGACGGGCTCAAGCAGGCGCTCGATGGCGGCCGCTTCGATCTCGCCTTCGGCGGTGCCCGCCGGGACGAGGAGATGAGCCGCGCCAAGGAGCGCGTCTTCTCGATCCGCTCGGCCGGCCATGGCTGGGACCCGAAGCGGCAGCGGCCCGAGCTGTGGCGGCTGTGGAACGGCCGGCTCGGCCCGGGCGAATCCTTACGCGTGTTCCCGCTCTCCGACTGGACCGAGCGCGACGTCTGGGCCTATGTCGGGCGCGAGCGGATCGAGGTGGCCTCGCTCTATTTCGCCGCCGAGCGGGCGACTGCGGTCGTCGCCGGCACCCTGCTGATCGTCGACGACGACCGCTTCCCCGGCGGCGCGGTGGCGACCCGGCGGGTGCGGGTCAGGACGGTGGGCTGCTGGCCGCTGACCGGCGCGGTCGAGAGCGAGGCGGCGACAATCGAGGAGATCCTCGACGAGATGGCCCGCGAGGGCACCTCCGAGCGGGTCGGCCGGCTGATCGACCGCGACCAGACCGCCTCGATGGAGCGCAAGAAGCGCGAGGGCTATTTCTGATGGACCTGCTGCGCCTGCTCACCTGCGGCTCGGTCGACGACGGCAAATCGACCCTGATCGGCCGGCTCCTCCACGATTGCGGGGCGGTGGCGAAGGACAAGCTCGCCAGCCTCGAGGATTTCTCGCTGCTCGCCGACGGGCTCGAGGCCGAGCGCGAGCAGGGCATCACCATCGACGTCGCCTATCTCTATTTCGCCACCGGGAAACGCCGCTTCATCCTCGCCGACTGTCCCGGCCACGAGCAATATACCCGCAACATGGCGACCGGCGCCTCCAATGCCGAGCTCGCTCTGGTGCTGATCGACGCCAGCAAGGGGGTGCTCGCCCAGACCCGCCGGCACGGCAAGATCGCGCGCCTGCTCGGCATCCGCGATTTCGTCTTCGCGGTGAACAAGATGGACCTGGTCGGCTTCGACCGGGCCCGGTTCGACGCGGTTCGCGAGGAGATAGACGGGCTGGCGGCCGCGCTCGACATCGATGGGTATTGCGCGATCCCAGTCTGCGCGCTCGCCGGCGACAACGTCACCGCGCCATCGCCGCGCATGACCTGGTATGACGGGCCGGCGCTGCTGCCCTGGCTCGAGCAGCTGCGGCCGGCTCCGGCCGGCGCGCTCGGCGCCTTCCGGATGCCGGTCCAGCAGGTGATCCGCGAGGGCGGCGCCCGCTTCTACGCCGGCACGATTGCGAGCGGATCGGTGAGGCCCGGCGACAGGGTCGCGATCGCGCCGGGCGGCACCCCGGCCGAGGTCGCCCGGATCGTGACGATGGACGGCGACCTCGCCGAGGCGGCGGCAGGCGATTCGATCGCGCTGAGCTTCGCCGCCGAGGTCGATTGCTCGCGCGGCGACATGGTCGCCGCCGCCGATCCGCCGCCGCAAGTGGCCGACGTGTTCGAGGCGGACCTGATCTGGATGGCCGAGGAGCCGCTGCTGCCCGGCCGCCAATATCTGCTCAAGCTCGCCAGCCAGAGCGTCCCGGCGACCGTGCAGGAGCCCAAATATCGGCTCGGCGTCGAGACGATGGAGCAGCTCGCGGCGAAGACGCTCGCGCTCAACGAGATCGGCGCCGCGATCGTCCACACCGCCCGGCCGATCGCGTTCGAGCCCTATGCGGCGAGCCGGGCGCTCGGCGGCTTCATCCTGATCGACCGGCTGACCGGCGCCACCCTCGCCGCCGGGCTGATCCGCTTCGCGCTCCGGCGCTCGGAAAACGTCCACGAGCAGATCCTCGAGATCACTCCCGAGCGGCGGGCGGCGCTGAAGGATCAGCGGCCGAAGCTGCTCTGGTTCACCGGGCTTTCCGGCGCCGGCAAATCGACCATCGCCAACCTCGTCGAGGCGCGGCTGCACGCGCGCGGCCGCCACACCTTCCTGCTCGACGGCGACAATGTCCGCCTCGGGCTCAACAAGGATCTCGGCTTCACCGCCGCCGACCGGGTCGAGAACATCCGCCGCGCCGGCGAGGCGGCGAAGCTGATGATGGACGCCGGCCTGATCGTGCTCACCGCCTTCATCAGCCCGTTCCGCGCCGAGCGGGCGATGGTCCGCGAGATGGTCGGCGAGGCCGACTTCATCGAGATCTTCGTCGATACGCCGCTGGCCGAGGCCGAGCGGCGCGACTCCAAGGGGCTCTACAAGAAGGCGCGGGCGGGCCAGCTCGCCAATTTCACCGGCGTCGATTCCCCCTATGAAGCCCCCGAACAACCCGACATTCGCATCGACACAATGGCCCTCGACCCGGACGCCGCCGCCGAGCTGATCGTTCGCTACCTGGAGAATGGATGATGGCGAAGAAGAAGAGCGTCGAGCCCCCGGCGATCGCCGTCGAGGAAGCGCAGGCGGCGCCGCATCAGCCGCAGCCGGGCGCCGACCAGACCCAGATCAGCGTCTCGCGCGGCTTCGGCAACTGGCTCACCCGCAACCGCTGCAGCCTCGCCTTCACCTCCTACCAGACCGGCCAATTGTTCCTGGTCGGCCGGCTGCCCAACGGCCAGGTGAGCTTCCACCAGCAGAATTACGTCCGCGCGATGGGCGTCCACGCGACTCCGGCGCGGCTCTATGTCGGCTCGCTGTTCCAGGTCTGGCGGCTGGAGAATGTGCTCGCCCCGCACGAGCGCGCCAATGAGAGCTTCGACCGGCTCTACGTGCCGCGCAACGCCCAGACCACCGGCGACGTCGACGTCCACGAGCTCAGCGTCGATCGCGCCGGCCGGGTGATCTTCGTCAACACCAAATTCTCCTGCCTCGCGACGATGAGCATCACCCACGGCTTCAAGCCGCTGTGGAAGCCGCCCTTCATCTCGCGCCTCGCCGCCGAGGACCGCTGCCATCTGAACGGCCTCGCCATGCAGGACGGCGTTCCCGCTTACGTCACCGCCGTCAGCCGCTCCGACATGATCAACGGCTGGCGCGACCGCCGCCATGAAGGCGGCGTCCTGATCGACGTGCGCGACGACCGCATCGTCACCGACCAGCTCTCCATGCCGCACAGCCCGCGGCTCGGCGCCGACGGCGTCTATCTGCTCGATTCCGGCCGCGGCATGCTCGCCCGGATCGACCTCAAGACCGGCGCGCGCACCGACATCGCTTTCTGCCCGGGCTTCCTGCGCGGCCTGGCGCTGCACAACGGCCATGCGATCGCCACCGTTTCGCTGCCCCGCGACGGCGCCTTTTCGGGCCTCGCTTTGCAGGATGAGCTGAAGAAGCGCGACGGCGAGCCCTGGTGCGGCGTCTGCATCGTCGATCTGCGCTCGGGCGACCTCGTCGAATGGATCCGATTGAACGGCGCGATCAAGGAATTGTTCGACGTCGCCGCGATCCCCGACGTGCTGTGCCCGATGGCGCTCGGCGTCCAATCGCCCGACATCCAGAGCCTGATCTCCTTCGACCCCGAATTCGGCACCCTGCAGCCGCCGCCCTGATAAATAGGGACAGTCCCTATTTTCGAGTTGGTTAGTCGAGCACGAAATCGCGGAACCAGCGCAGCCGGATCTGGCGGCCGTCGGCGGTGAAGCCGGCCAGGTTGAAGCGCGTCTGCGGCCAATAGGGGATGCGCTGGATGCTGGCGAGCTCGCGCGATTCGAGGATGCCGCCGACCGCGGCGACCCGCTCGGCGGGGTTGGCTGCGGCCCAGGCTTCGAGCATCCCCAGCGCCTGGAGGAACATCGCGGCGCCGACCTGGGAACGCCGGAATTCGGGTTCGACCGAGCCGCGCAGCATCGCCACGCGGGCGCGGACCTGCGCGAACAGGCCGACCGTGGCGGTGACGACGCCGACCATCCGCCCCTCGCTATAGGCCGCCAGCACCACCTCTTTGGCACGCTGCTCAGGGGTCACATCGGCCGGCAAATTGCCGAGCCGCCGCCAGAAGGAAGCGGCGTCGCGCTCGATCCCGGCATCGTCCAGCCGCCACGCCCGGCGCACCTCGATCCCCGGCGGCGGCCCCGGCGGCAGCGGCGGCAGCGGCGGCGCCGCCGCCCCTTCCTCATAGCGGAAATCCTCGAACCAGCGGACCCGGATCTGGCGGCCGTGCTGATCGTAGCCGACCAGCTCGAGCTCCGATTCCGGCCACACCGGCAAGCGGGTGAAATCGCCCCACTCGCTGCGATCGACGAAGACGATGCCGCCGGCGAGCTTTTCCTCCGGATGCGCGCGCGCCCAGCTCCACAGCGCCTCGCGGCTCGGCGCGGAGAGCGACAATTGCGCGTGGCTTCGCCGGAATTCGGCATCGGTGGCGCCGCGAATGATGGCGAAGCGGGCGCGCAGGAAATCGATTTCGGCGATCGTCGCGGTGGCGACCGCAGCCAGCCGCCCGTCCTTGTAGGATGCGGCGATCAGCTCCCTGGCGCGCGCCGCGGGATCCACGTCCTTGGGCAGCAAATCGTTGCGCCGCCACATCTCGATCGCGTCGGCCTCGATCTTGGGATCGTCGCGGCGCCAGGCGACGCGAACGTCGAAACCGAATTGGGCCGTCACCTCAGAAGCGGATCCTGATGCCCGCCCGGCCCTGGACGCCGTCGCGGTCGCCGACGAAGTCGAACTCGCCGCGGACGAACGCCTCGACATTGCCCGAGCGCAGGGTCGCGCCGGCGCTCAGCTCGCCGAACGTCCCGGGCGCGCTCTGCTCGAGGATGATCGAATTGCCCAGCGTGAAATTGTTGCGGACATCGCCCTCGAACTCCTCGACCGCGGCAACGCCGACATAGGGCGACAGCGTGCTGTGCGCGCCGACCTGGAAGTCGCCGCCGATGCGGATGCCCGCGGTGCCGCGGAAGCTGTGGATGTCGTCGAACGACACGCTCGCGCCGCCACTGGTATAATCGTCGATGTCGACATTGACCCAGGACAGGCTGACCGCCGGCTCGATGAACGCCCGCCCGGTGGTGAATCTGTAGCCGGCAACGCCGCGCAGGCCCCAGGCGGTGGCATCGAACTCGGTCGCCAGGCCCGGACCCGGATTGGCCTCGACATTGACCCAGTCGACCTTGCCGAGCGCGTTGAAGAAGAAGCCGCCCGACTGGAAGGCCGCGTAGACGCCGACGTTCATGCCGTCCATGTCGAGGCCGTTGAGGCTGGCGTCGAAATCGACCTCGGACCGCTCGGCACCGAAGGTGATGCCGAGGATGGTGCCGCCGCTCTGATAGTCGAGGCCGGCCTGGATGCCCTCGAAATCCTGGTCGTAGCTGGTGTTGAAGACGGTCGTCGTGCCGCCGCTGGTGAAGCTCTGCGAAGCGTCGCGCTCGAGCTCGCCGGCGCGCAGCTGCACCCAGCCGCCGAAGCGGCCGCCGCCGGCGAGGTTGGAGGTGCCCCCGTTCGGCGTGCCGCCGTCGCGCGCGGCCTCGAGCTGCGCGCTCACCGCGTCGGCGCTGTTGTACCAGAAGTTGATCAGCGCCTCGCCGGTCATGACCGATTCGAACACCGGCTGGTCGGGCAGGCCGACGAGCAGGAAATTGTTGTTCGGCGCGTCGAACAGCAGGCCCAGCCGCACATAGGGGGTGCTCTGCGAGATCGATCCCAGCGTGAACGCTGTCGAGCTGGTGCCGGTCGAGGCGTCCACGACGAGCGTGCCGACCAGGTCGAGAACCGGCGGCGCCAGCAGAACGACGTCGAGCGCCGTCGAGCCCGTCGCCGCGCCCGTGATCAGCACGTCCGCCGTCCGGTTCTGGTTGTTGGCGTCGAGCAGCAGCCGGCTGCCGGCCGTGCCGCTATAGGCGCCGAACACGTTCAGCGTGTCGCCGACCGCGCCGTCGCGCATGTCGATGCGGCCGGTGGCGGCGTTGACGAACGATTCGAGCCCGTTGAACACGGCCGCGCCGTTGAACGAGGTGACCAAGCCGGTATTCGAGAAGACGTCGTTGCCGGCGCCGAACTGGCTGGTCCCGATCGCGTCGAAGGTGCCGGCATTGTTGACCCGGTCGGCATTGTCGGTGAGGTCGATGGCGCCCCGGACGGTGCCGCCGGCAATCACGTTCACCGTCGCCGCGCCGCCATTGGCCTGGACCTCGAAACCGTTGACCGCCTGGACCAGGCCGCGGATCGTGATCGTGCTGGTGGTCGCCGAGGTGACGAAGATCGCGTCGGAAGTGGCGCCGGTGGTGCCGACGTTCACCGCATCGACGGCGACGAAGCCGTTGGCGCTGCTGGCGACGATGCCGCGTGCACTGGCGCCGCTGGTGGCGACGCTGCCGGTGCTGAAAATCTCGACGTCGCCGCCGGCGGCGGTGGCGACGATGCCGTCGGCGCCGGCGCCGCTGGTGGTGACGCTGCCGCTGGTGATGCTGACGCCGCCGTTCGGCCCGAGCACCGCGGCGGCGCCGGGAAGATCCGCGCCGCCGCCCGGCCCGCCGGTTTCGGAGGCGAAGATGCCGATCGAGCCGGCGCCGGTGGTGGTGACGGTGCCCGACGTGATCGTCACCCGGCCGGCGGCGGTCGCGGAGATGCCGATCGCGTTGGCGCCGGTGGTGCTTACCGTCGTGCTGGTGATGGTGGCATTGCCGGTGGCGTTGGCGAGGATGCCGGTGCTGCCGTTGCCCGAGGTGGTGACGCTGGTGCTGGTGACGGTGGCGTTGCCGCCGACGGCCAAGGCCTGGATGCCCTCGGCATTGTTGCCGGTGGTGATCACGATGTTGCTGGTGACGGTCGCGTTGCCGCCATTGGCGAAGGCGGTGATGCCCTCGGAATCGGCGGTGCCGCCGGTGCGTACCGTGCCGGTGCTGGTGACGGTCGCGTTGCCGGTCCGGGCATAGGCATAGAGGCCGTTGGCGTCGGTGCCCGAGGTGGTGACGCTGCCGCTGGTGATGACGGCATTGCCGGCATTGGATTCGGCGGTGACGCCGTGGCCGCGGGTGCCGGTGGTGGTGACGATGTTGCTGGTGACGGTGGCATTGCCGAGGTCCGTATGGGCGAGGATGCCGCCGCTGTCGCTGGCGCCGGTCGTGGCGACCGTGCCGGTGCTGGTCACGGTCGCGTTGCCGCCGGTCGAGCGCGCGTGGATGCCGATGCTGTTCGTGCCGGCGGTGGTGACGCTGCCGCTGGTGACGGCGACGTTGCCGGCGCCCTGGGCGAGGATTCCGACCGAGCCGGCGCCGCCGGTGGTGACGGTGGTGCTGCCGACCGTGACGGTGCCGAGCGTGCTGCGCGCGTCGATGCCGGTCGAGTCCGTGCCGGTCGTCGACAGGGTCCCGCTGGTGACGCTGGTATTGCCCGCGCTCGACAGGGCGGTGATGCCGTCGGCGTCGAGGCCGGTGGTGGCGAGCGTGCCGCTGGTGACGGCGACGTTGCCGGCGCCGGTCGCCAGGATGCCGTCGGAATTGGCGCCGCCGGTGGTGAGGCCGGTGCTGCCGACGGTGACGGTGCCGGTCGTGCTGCGCGCGTCGATGCCGGTCGCATCGGCGCCAGCGGTCGACAGCGTGCCGCTGGTGACGCTGGTGTTGCCCGTGCTCGACAGCGCGGTGATGCCGTCGGCGTCGGTGCCGGTGGTGGCGAGCGTGCCGCTGGTCACCGCGACGTTGCCCGCGCCGATGGCGAGGATGCCGTCGGAATTGGCGCCGCCGGTGGTGAGGCCGGTGCTGCCGACGGTGACCCTGCCGACCGTGCTGCGCGCGTCGATGCCGACCGAGTCCGCGGCAGCGGTCGACAGCGTGCCGCTGGTGACATTGGTATTGCCGGTGCTCGACAAGGCGGTGATGCCGTCGGCGTCGAGGCCGGTGGTGGCGAGCGTGCCGCTGGTGACGGCGACCGCGCCGACGCCGGTCGCGACGATGCCGTCGGCATTGGCGCCGGTCGTGGTGAGGCCGGTGCTGCCGACGGTGACCGGGCCGCCGGTGCTCGTCGCGCTGATCCCGACCGAAGCGCTGCCGGTGGTGCCGACGGTGCCGCTGCTGATGAAGACGTCGCTCGGGGCGAGCGCGGTGATGCCGTTGCTGCCGGCGCCGGTCGTGGTCACCGAGCTGCTGGTGATCGAGACGAAGCCGTCTTGCGAGGAACCGAAGATGCCGGTGCTGTTCGCGCCCGCGGTGGTCACGCTGCCGCTGGTGACGGTGACTCCCGGGCCGACCCCGATCGCGCCCTCGGCGCCCAGTGGCGGAATCGGCGGGAAGGGCGGCGGCGAACCCGGCGGGGGCGCCGGCACCGGGGTCAGCTGCATCGCGGTGATGCCGTTGGAATTGGCGCCGAGCGTGCTGACGCTGGTCGAGGTGACGACCACGTTCGTGGTGCCGTAGGCGCCGATCCCGACGCTGTCATTGCCCCGGGTGTTCACGGTCCCGCTCGCCACCGTCGCATCGCCCGCGCGGGCGTCGGCGATGATGCCGGCGCTGTCGTTGCCGGTGGTGTTGACGGCGCCGGTGCTCGTCACATGGACGAAGCCGTCGCGCGAATAGCCGGTGATGCCGCGGCTGTTGGCGCCGATCGTGGTGACCGAGCCGCTGGCGATGGTGACGCCGATCGGCGGCGGCGCCGGCTGCGGCTCCGCCGGTCCGGCGATCCCCAGGGGGATCTCGCAAAGCGAGCAGTCATAAGGCTCGAACGTGGTCTGGATGCCCTCGATGCCGTTCGAATTGGCGCCCGTGGTGCTCACGGTGCCGCTGGTGATGCTGACGTTGGTCGAGCTGAAGGCGTAGATGCCCGGGCTGTTGATGCCGCCCGTGGTTACCGACGTCGACGTCACGGCGACGATCGGGCTCGCGGTGCCGTAATAATCGGAGCCGGCCCTGATTCCGAAGGAATCGTCGCCTTCGGTGATGACGGTGCCGCTGGTGACCGTGATGTTGCCCTGCTCGGAATAAGCGAACAGGCCGGGCGAATCGAGGCCGACGGTGTGGATGGCGCCGCTGGAGACGGCGACGTCGCCGTCGGCAAGCGCGAAGATGCCGCCGGAATTGTCGCCGGTGGTGGTGACCGAGCCGCTGGCGACGATGGCGGTGTCGCCGATCGCCAGGATGCCCGCCGAATACTCGCCATTGGTATGGACGGTGCCGCTGGTCACCGAGGCGTGGTCGTTGGCGAGCGCGATGATGCCGGTGCTGTAGTCGAAGCCGGTGGTCACCGAGGTGCTGCCGATGGTGACGTTGTCGCCCACCCCGAAGATGCCGGGCGAGGAAAAGCCTTCGGTGTAGACCGAGCCGCTGGTGATCTCGACGTCGTCATAGGCATCGGCGGAAATGCCGGTGGAATATTGGCCGGTGGTGTGGACGTCGCCGCTGGTGATCTGGACCCAGCCGTCGGCCGATTGGCCGACGATGCCGGGGCTGAAATCGCCGGTGGTGGTCATCGAGGTGCTGTTGATGGTGACGCCGGGGCCGACGCCGATATCGCCCTGCGCCGCGGGGCCGGCGATATCGGGCGGGGTATATTCGCATTCGGGGCCTTCGCAGGGCGGCGGATCGGTATCGCCCGGCGCGGTGTAGCCGCCCTGGCGGGCGATGATCCCGGGCGAATTGGCGCCCGAGGTGACGACCGTGCCCGAAAAGACGGTGACCAGGTTCGCGCCATAGGCGTAGATGCCGCCGCTGCTGGCGCCGCCCGTCTGCACCGAGCCGCTGCTGATCGTAACGCTGCCGTCCTGCGCCACCGCGTGGATGCCGGGGCTGGTGGCGCCGCCGGTGGTCACGCCGACGCTGCTGATGTCGATCGAGCCGAGCGGCGTGCTGGCGTTGATGCCGGTGCTGAACGTGCCGGTGGTGTGGACGGTGCCGCTGACGATCTGGATCGAGCTGGTCGAGCTGATCGCGTCGATGCCGGTGGAGCGGGTCTGGGTCGTCGAGATCGAGCCCGAGGTGATCGAGACGTTGTTGCGCGCATTGGCGGTGATGCCGTCGCTGTCGGTGCCGGTGGTGCTGATCGAATCGCTGGTGACGACGACCGCGCCGAGCGGGTTGGTGGCGACGATGCCGTCGCTATACTTGCCGGCGGTGCTGATCGTGCCGCTGTCGACCTGGACGAGCGGGTTGCCCTCGGCGTTCACCTGAGGGCCGGTGACGGTGGCGACGATGCCCGGGCTGTACTTGCCGAGGGTGGTGACGTCGTTGGCGATGACCGTGGTGCCGTCCGAGCTGTCGGCGGTGATGCCGCGCGAGAAGGAGCCGGTGGTCGAGACCGAATCGGCCGCGACGTAGACGGTGCCGCCGCCGGCATCGATGCTGATTCCGGGCGAGCCGCTGATCGTGGTGCCGATGCTGGTGTCGGTGGCGCCTTCGATGCGCAGGTCGGCGTAATTGGTGCTCGAGGTGACCTGGACGGTGTCGGTGACGACGACGGTCGGCTCGAGGACGACGGTGAGGTCGTCGACGACGCCGTTATAGGTGATGCCGTTGGGATAGGGGTTGAGCGAGGGCGGGCAGGAGACCGAGCCGCCGCCGGGCGGCGGCGGGCCGCACTCGTTCTGCGCGAGCGCCGCCGAGGGCACCGCCGCATAGACCAGGATCGAGGTGCCGATCAGGAACGCGGCGCGCCGGGCGCGGCCGGGGCAGCGGGGGGTTCGTCCCCCGCTCGCATCCTCGATGGTGTCCGCGAGCGGGTTGGCCCCAATCATATCTGCCTCCACCGACTGTCCCCAGAATCGAACGCTCTGGCTCAAAGCGGGGGCCTACCCCATTGTTACGGGCTTGCAAAGGCTTTGCGACAGGCCGCGACACTCTTTTGCCTCTCTGAATTATGCCCGGGCGCGGCCTCTGCTTGACCCCGTGCCAAATCAGGATATTTTAGGCCTAAAGCATCGGGAGACGGACATGCGCATCGCATGCCTCGGGGGCGGACCCGCAGGGCTCTATTTCGCGATCTCGATGAAGCTGCGCGACCGGGCCTGCGCGATCGACCTCTATGAGCGCAACCGGCCCGACGACACGTTCGGCTGGGGGGTCGTCTTCTCCGACCAGACGGTCGAGAATCTGATCGCCAACGATCCGGCTTCGGGCGCCGCCATCCAAAGCGAATTCGCCCATTGGGACGATATCGAGGTCCATGTTCACGGCCAGACGATCCGCTCCTCGGGCCACGGCTTCATCGGCATCGGCCGCAGGCGGCTGCTCAACATCCTCCAGGAGCGCGCGGCAGCGCTCGGCGTCGGCCTCCATTTCGAGCATGAGGCGAGCGCCGATCTCGCCGACTGGGCCGGCTACGACCTCGTCATCGCCGCCGACGGCGCCAACAGCCGCATCCGCGACCGCTACCGGGAGCATTTCGGAGTCGACATCCAGACCCGCCGCAACAAGTTCTTCTGGTTCGGCACCCGCAAGGTGTTCGAAGCCTTCACCTTCGCCTTCGAGCGGACTGCGGCCGGCTGGGTGTGGGCGCACGCCTACCGGTTCGACGACGATCTTTCGACCTTCATCGTCGAGATGGATCCGGACACCTGGGCCGGCCTCGGCCTCGACGAGATGGACCAGCCCGGGGCGATCGCCCTGTGCGAGCGGATCTTCGCCGGCTATCTCGGCGGCCACGCCTTGATGTCCAACGCCACCCACCTGCCGGGCCCGCAGGCGTGGCTCAACTTCCGCCGCATCGTCTGCGCCGACTGGTCGCACGACAAGCTGATCCTGCTCGGCGACGCCGCCCATACCGCCCATTTCTCGATCGGCTCGGGCACCAAGCTGGCGCTCGAGGACGCGATCAAGCTTGCCGAGGTGCTCAACCGGCCGGGCCTGAGCCGCGACGCCGCGCTCGCCGAATATCAGGCCGAGCGGAACCTCGAAGTGCTGAAGCTGCAGAACAGCGCCCGCAACTCGACCGAATGGTTCGAGACGCTTGACCGCTACCTCCATTTCGAGCCGATCCAGTTCGCTTATTCGCTGCTCACCCGCTCGCAGCGGGTCAGCCACGAGAATCTCAGGCTGCGCGACAAGGCCTGGCTGGAGGGAGTCGAGCGCTGGTTCCAGAGCCAGGCGCGCGGCGGCGCGGCGGTCAACGAGCCGGCGCCGCCGATGTTCGCGCCGTTCCGGCTGCGCGGCATGGAGATGGCCAACCGGATCGTCGTCTCGCCGATGGCGATGTATTCGGCCGAGGAGGGCCTGCCGAACGATTTCCACCTCGTCCATTACGGCGCCCGCGCGCAAGGCGGCGCCGGCCTCCTCTACACCGAGATGACCTGCGTCTCGCGCGAAGGCCGGATCACCCCCGGCTGCGCCGGCATGTATGCGCCGGACCATGTCGCGGCGTGGCGGCGGATCGTCGCCTTCGTGCACGCCAACAGCCAGGCGAAATTCTGCCTCCAGCTCGGCCATAGCGGGCCGAAAGGCTCCACCAGGGTCGGCTGGGAGGGCTATGACGTGCCGCTCGAGGCCGGCAACTGGCCGGTGATGGCGGCGTCCGACGTGCCCTGGAGCCCGGACAACCAGGTGCCGCGGCCGATGAACCGTGCCGACATGGACCGCGTGATCGCCGAATTCGTCGCCGCGGTGGGCATGGGCCTGGAGGCCGGCTTCGACATGGTCGAGCTGCACGCCGCCCACGGCTATCTGCTGTCGAGCTTCATCACCCCGCTGACCAACAAGCGGACCGACGAATATGGCGGCAGCCTCGAGGGCCGCCTCCGCTTCCCGCTCGAAGTCTTCGCCGCCATGCGCGGGGCATGGCCGGGCGACCGACCGATGTCGGTGCGTATCTCGGCCAACGACTGGATGGGCGAGCTCGGCGTCACCCCCGACGAGGCGGTGGAGATCGGCCGCGCCTTCGTCGCCGCCGGCGCCGACCTGATCGATGTCTCGGCGGGCCAGACCTGGGCCGATTGCCAGCCGGTCTACGGCCGCATGTTCCAGACCCCGTTCGCCGACCAGATCCGCAACGAAGGCCGGCTGACGACGATGGCGGTCGGCAACATCTACGAGCCCGACCATGTCAATTCGATCCTCGCCGCCGGCCGCGCCGATCTGGTCGCGCTCGCCCGGCCGCATCTGATCGACCCGATGTGGACCCTGCGGGCAGCGGCGAGCCAGGATTTTCGCGGCGTCGCCGTGCCGCCGCCCTATCTCGGCGGCATGGCCCAGCTCGCCCGCAACCTCGCCCGCGAGGCGGAGCTCAAGGGATGAGGCTGGCCGGCCGTCACGCGATCGTCACCGGCGGCGGCACCGGCATCGGCGCCGCCATCGCCGGGGCGCTGGAAGGCGAAGGCGCAGTGGTCAGCCGCATCGGCCGCCGGCCCGAAAAGCTCGGCCCGAACGGCTTTGCCGCCGATGTGACCGACCGCACTCAGATCGAGACGGCTTTTGCCGCCGCGCGCGGGAAGAACGGCCCGATCTCGATCCTCGTCAACAATGCCGGCGCGGCGCACGGCGCACCCTTCGCCAAGGTCTCGGAAGCGCTCTGGCGCGACATGCTGGCCGTCAATCTCGACGGCATGTTCCATTGCTGCCAGGCGGCGCTGCCCGACCTGCTCGCCGCCGAAGCGGGGCGGATCGTCACCATCGCCTCGATGGCGGGCCTGCACGGCTTCGCTTACGCCTCGCCCTATATCGCCGCCAAGCACGGCGCGGTCGGCCTGACCCGCGCGCTCGCCGCCGAATATGCCAGGACCGCGCTTCGGGTGAACGTCGTCTGCCCCGGCTTCGTCGATACCGACATGACGGTGGACTCGGTCGCCAACATCCAGGCCAAGACCGGGCGCAGCGAAGCGGAAGCGCGAGACGAGCTCGCCCGGCTCAACCCGTCGGGACGGCTGATCATGCCGGGGGAGGTCGCCGAAGCCGCTCTCGCGCTCATCCTTTCGGACCGCAACGGCGAGGCGGTGGAGATCGCATGACCGAGGTCCTCGCCATCCGCGAGAAGCATGACGGCGCGCTCGCCGACCGCTCGAGCGTGCGGCTGTGGCTGCGGCTGCTCTCCTGCGCGATGGCGATCGAAAAGGACGTGCAGCGGCGCTTCGTCGCGCGCGGCGCCACCCTCGCCCGCTTCGACGTGCTCGCCGCGCTCGACCGCAACCGGCAGGGGATGACGATGGGGGCGCTGTCGCGCGCCCTGCTCGTCTCCAACGGCAACGTCACCCAGCTGGTCCAGAAGCTGGCCAGGGACGGGCTGGTGAGGATGACCACCTCCCCCGCTGACCGCCGCGCCTCGATCGTCCGCCTGACGGCGAAAGGCCGCGCCGAATTCGACCGCCTTGCCGCCGCCCATCACGACTGGATCGACGCCCTCGTCGCGGGCATGGATGCGCCGTCGCGGGAAAATCTCTATTCTGCGCTCGGCGATCTCAAGCGCTCGATCGCGAAAGGACAGGCCGGTGAACCCTGAGAGCTATCAGCCCGCGCATTTCCAATGGACGTTCGGCGACGGCGTCGCGACGGTGACGCTGAACCGCCCGGAGCGGAAGAATCCGCTGACCTTCGAAAGCTATGCGGAGCTGCGCGACACCTTTCGGGCGCTCGCTCATGCGCGGGACGTCAAGGCGGTGGTGATCGCCGGCGCGGGCGGCAATTTCAGCTCGGGCGGCGACGTCCACGAGATCATCGGCCCGCTGACCAACATGGCGATGCCGGGCCTGCTCGATTTCACCCGGATGACCGGCGATCTGGTCAAGGCGATGCGCGCCTGCCCGCAGCCGATCGTCGCGGCGCTGGACGGGGTCTGCGCGGGAGCAGGCGCGATCCTCGCCATGGCTTCGAACATGCGGATCGCAACGCCGGCGACGAAGACCGCCTTCCTGTTCACCCGGGTCGGCCTCGCCGGCTGCGACATGGGCGCCTGCGCGATCCTGCCGCGGATCATCGGCCAGGGCCGCGCCGCCGAGCTCTTGTTCACCGGCCGGACGATGAGCGCCGAGGAAGGCCTCGCCTGGGGCTTCCACAACAGGCTCGCCGAGGATTCGCTCGCCGAGGCGCTGGCGCTGGCGAAGAGCCTTGCGGCCGGGCCGACCTTCGCCCACTCCATCACCAAGACTCAGCTCGACAAGGAATGGGCGGTGAGCCTGGAGACCGCGCTGGAAATGGAAGCGCAGGCGCAGGCGATCTGCATGGCGACGGGCGATTTCCGCCGCGCCTTCGAAGCCTTCGCCGCCAAGCGGACGCCAGAGTTCGAGGGCAATTGATGGCCGACAAGAATTTTCTCGATTGGCCGTTTTTCGACAATTCCCACAAGGAGTTGTCGAGCAAGCTTGAAAGCTGGTGCGAATCCGCCCTGGCGGCGGCGCACGGCGAGGACGTCGATGCAGAATGCCGGGCTCTGGTGGGCAGGCTCGGCGACGGCGGCTGGCTGCGCTACTGCGTGCCGGCGGCCTATGGCGGCATCCACGACGAGCTCGACGTGCGCTCGCTGGCGCTGATCCGGGAGACGCTCGCCCGCCATTCGGGCCTCGCCGATTTCGTCTTCGCGATGCAGGGGCTGGGATCGGGCACGATCAGCCTGTTCGGCTCCGAAGCTCAGAAACGATCCTATCTTCCGGCGGTCGCGGCCGGCGACAAGATCGCCGCCTTCGCGCTGACCGAGCCGAGCTCCGGCTCGGACGTCGCGGCGATGGAGACCAGCGCCGTGGAGGAGACCGGCGGCTACCGCGTCGAGGGCACCAAGACCTATATCTCCAACGGCGGCATCGCCGATTTCTACGTCCTCTTCGCCCGCACCGGCGAGGCCCCGGGCGCCAGGGGGGTCTCGGCCTTCCTCGTCGATTCCGGCTGCGAGGGACTCGACGACAGCGAGCGCATCGAAGTGATCGCCCCCCACCCGCTCGCCACCCTCAAATTCGCCGGCATGCGCCTCCCCGCCTCGGCCCTGATCGGCGAGCGCGGCCGCGGCTTCGGCCAGGCGATGGCGACTCTGGACGTGTTCCGCACCACTGTCGGCGCCGCCGCCCTGGGCTTCGCCCGGCGGGCGCTGGACGAAGCGACCGATCGCGCGCTCACCCGCCGATCGATGGGCGCCACCCTCGCCGACAATGCGATCGTCCAGGCGATGCTCGCCGAGATGGTGCTCGACGTCGATGCCTCGGCCCTGCTCGTCTACCGCGCCGCCTGGCTCCGCGACGTCAAGGGCCGGCGCAACAGCCGCGAGGCGGCGCTCGCCAAGCTCTACGCGACGGACAGCGCGCAGCAGGTGATCGACAAGGCGGTGCAGATTTTCGGCGGCCTCGGAGTCACCAGGGGGGTGCCCGTCGAAAGCCTCTACCGCGAGATTCGCGCGCTCCGGATCTACGAGGGCGCATCGGAGGTGCAGAAGGTCGTGATCGCCCGCAGCCATCTTGCCGAGCCGCGCGCGTGAAGACGCTGCTGCCGCCCGGCTGGCCGCGCCCGAAGGGCTATGCCAATGCCGTTTCGGCGATCGGCCGGCCGATCTTCACCGCCGGCATCATCGGCTGGGACGAGGAGGAGCGGCTGGTGGCGCCCGATCTGCCGGGGCAGCTCAGGCAGATCCTGCTCAACACCCTGGCGGTCCTCGCCGAAGGCGGCGCCGGGCCGGAGCATGTCGTCCGGATGACCTGGTACGTCGTCGACGTCGAGGAATATCGCGCCGGGCTGGCGGAGATCGGCGCCGTCTACAAGGCGATCATGGGCCGCAACTATCCGGCGATGGCGGTCGTCCAGGTGAGCGGGCTGGTCGAGCCCGGGGCGCGGATCGAGATCGAAACCACGGCGGTGGTGCCCGAATGATCGACAGCTACATAAAAGACCGCCTGCCGCCGCGCGAAGCACAACCCGATTTTCTCTTCGATCTTCCCGAGCTCGCCTATCCCGAGCGGCTCAACGCCGCCGTCGAGCTGATCGACCGGCAGGATCGGGACGCGATCGCCTTGGTCAACGATGCCGGCGCGTGGACCTATGGCGAGATGAGCGACCTCTCCGGCCGGATCGCCCGCCTGCTCGCCGAGCGCGAGGGCCTGATCCCGGGCAATCGCGTTTTCCTGCGCGGGCCCAACAACGCGATGCTGTTCGCCTCCTGGCTCGGCGTGCTCAAGGCGGGCGGCGTGGCCGTCACCACCATGCCGATGCTGCGCCCGGCCGAGATCGCGACGATCCTCGAGCGCGCCCGCATCTCGCACGCGATCGTCGACGCCCGCTTCCGCGGCGATTTCGACGCCGCCGGCGGGGTCGGCTCGCTGCTCACCTATGACGGCGACGAGGGCTTCGAGGGCCTCGACGAGGTCGCCCCCGGCTTCGCCCCCGTCGATACCGCCCGCGACGACGTCGCCCTCATCGCCTTCACCTCGGGGACCACGGGCAGGCCCAAGGGCTGCGTCCACTATCACCGCGACATCCTCGCCCCCGCCGACAGCTTCGCCCGCCACATCCTGAAGCCGGGGCCGGCGGAGCGCTGGGCCTGCTCCGCTCCGATCGCCTTCACCTTCGGGCTCGGCATGCTGCTGATCTTCCCGTGGCGGTTCGGCGGCACCGCGGTGACGATCGAGGCGCCCGGGCCGAGGCCGCTGCTCGACGCGGTCGTCCGCCACAAGGTGACGATATTGGCGACCGCGCCCACCGCCTACAAGGCGATGCTGCCCCTGCTTGCAGGTGACGACGTCGCCAGCCTGCGGCGATGCGTGTCCGCCGGCGAACACCTGCCCGCGGCGACCTGGCATGCCTGGAAGGAGGCGACCGGGATCGGCATCGTAGACGGCATCGGCGCGACCGAGATGATGCACATCTTCATCTCCGCCTCCGGCGCCGACATCCGTCCGGGCGCGACCGGAAAGGCGGTGCCGGGCTATGTCGCGGCGGTGCTCGACGATGCCGGCGCGCCGATCGCGGCCGGGACCGGCCGGCTCGCGGTCAAGGGCCCCACCGGCTGCCGCTATTTCGACGACGAGCGCCAGGCGGATTATGTGCAGCACGGCTGGAACGTCACCGGCGACACCTACCGCAAGGACGAGGACGGCTATTTCTGGTACGTCGCCCGCTCCGACGACATGATCATCTCCTCGGGCTACAACATCGCTGCGCCGGAGGTGGAGAATGCGCTCTACGGCCACGCCGCGGTGCAGGAATGCGCGGCGATCGGCGTCCCCTGCCCCGAGCGCGGCCAGAAGGTGAAGGCGTTCGTCGTCCTCGCCCCGGGCTATGCGGCCGATGCCGGCACCGCCGCGGTCCTGCAGGACCATGTCAAGGCGGCGATCGCGCCGTATAAATATCCACGCGAGATCGAGTTCGTCGAGGCGCTGCCCAAGACCGCGACCGGCAAGCTCCAGCGTTTCGCGCTGCGCGGCCTCTAGGCGCAGGGCGTGACCGTGGTCACGCGGGCGCAGGCGATTCGCCATTAATTCGATTCGAACGAAAGAAGGAGATCGCGATGCCGCCCGTTCCCAATTATCGATCGCTGACGCCAGGCGGATTCTTCAGCGCCGACCCGAACGATCTTGCCGTCAAGCGTTCGATCCGCACCAACAATCCCGGCGCGCTCAATATCTCGGCGTGGCAGAAGACCTTTCCCGGCTATGTCGGGACGACCAAGCCGGATGCCGCGGGCAACGTCACCGCGATCTACGTCACGCCGGAGCACGGCATCGCCGCATGGCACTACCTGCTCACGGACCGCTACCAATATGGGGCGAAGGGGACGCTGGTGCTCAAGGACCTGGCGAAGCGTTACGCCGGCGCGACCTCGGACACCGACCCGGCGGTCAAGTCCTACCTCGCCGGCTGGAAGAAATGGTCGGGAAACACGCTCAATCCGGCCGACACGCTTCGTCTCGCCGACGATGGCGACATGGTGAAGCTGGCGCGCGCGATGTTCGGACATGAGATCGGCAAGGCGACTCCGCTCCACAACGATCAGGTCACCACCGCGCTTGCGCTCAAGCGCTCGGGCACGCTTCCGCCCAACTGAGTCCCGGCGGCGGCCCCGGGCGAGCGCCCTGCCACGCGCGAGGCCGCGAAAGCGCCACAATTCGCCCGTTCCTCCGCCGCAATGCTCGCCGACGCTCGCGCCGGAAAAGGGGAGCGAAATCAATGAAGAAACTGATGATCGGCGCGCTGGTCGCGGGGCAGCTGCTGACCGCGGCCCAGCCGGCTTTCGCCGCCGAGCTGGTCGATGGCCGCAGCCATCAAGTCGGCGCCTTCGCGGGCGCGCGGCTGCGGCTGCCGCTCGGCGGCGACGTCCGGCAGCGGCAGCTCCGCGCCGGGCTCACGCTGGCGCCGACGCTGCGCACGTTCGCGGCCGACGGCGAATCGCAGCTGCGGTTCGGCGAGGGTCTCGAGCTCGGCGTCACCGGGCGCCAGCCGGTGCGGCTGCTCGTCGCCGGCCGGGACGCGCGCCGCCTCGGCGCGGCCGAGGACGGCAATCACCGGCATCGCGGCCCTTCGACGCTCGGCTGGATCGCGATCGGCGTCGGTGCGGCGATCGTCATCGTGGTCGGCGCCGCGGCGCTCTGCGCGTCGGACCATGATTGTCTTCCTTCCGAATGATGAGGGGCATGCGGCCATGAAGAAGTTGACGATGACGGCGCTGGTTGGCGCCCAGCTGCTGACGGCGGCGCAGCCGGCGATGGCGGCCCAGCTCGAAGCGGCCGGCGATCAGCGGATGGGCGCCTTCGGCGGCCTGCGCGTCCGCCTGCCGCTGGGCGGCGAGCCGGGCCGCCGGCAGCTGCGCGCCGGCCTCACACTCGCGCCGACGCTGCACGGCCTGCTCGCCCATGGTGAAACCCGCCTGCGCTTCGGCGAGGGCCTGGAGCTTGGCGTGCGCGGACGCGAGCCGATCCGGCTCCGGCTCGCCGGTCAGGACGTACGGCGCCTCGGCGCCCGGGACAGCGACGGCGAGCGCCGTGGCATTCCGACCGGGGCGCTGATCGCCGGCGGCATCGTGCTGGTGACCATCGCCGGCGTCGTCTTCATCGCGGTCGCGCTCGACAACGCCAACGATTCCGACTGATTCAGGCGTCCATCGGCACGTAGCCCGGGGCCGCCGCGATCCGCTCCAGCCAGGCCCGGACCGCCGGATGGCCGCCGAGCTGGAAGCCGCCATCCTCGGCGACATGGGTGTAGGCGTAGAGCGCGATATCGGCGAGCGTGACGCGATCGCCGACGAGGAAGGGGTTGCGCCCGAGCGCGTCGTCCATCAGCGCCAGCGCCGCTTCGCCGGCCGCGCGCTTGGCCGGAAGCTGGGCGCGCTGGGCGTCGGTGAGGTTTTCGAGGCCGACCCAGCCGTTCCAGAAGCGCAGCGTGGCGACGTTCGGCTCGTGATTATATTGCTCCCAGAACATCCAGCGCAGCATGTCGGCGCGCTCGAAGCGATCGGCGGGGACGAGCGGCGAGCCGTCGGCGAGATAGAAGCAGGCCGCGTTGCTCTCGGGAATGAACCGGTCGCCCGCCTGGAGCACCGGGATGCGGCCGTTGGCGTTGACCCCGGCAAGGAATTCGGGCGTCCGCGTCTCGCCCTTCATGATGTCATATTCGCGCCGCTCGAGCGCCAGGCCGAGCAAAGCGGCGGTGAGCCGGACCTTGTAGCAATTGCCCGACGCCGCATATTCGTGGAGGATCAGCCGCTCGTTCACGACACTTCCAGCACGATCTTGCCGACATGGTCGCCCGCCTCCATCCGCCGGTGGGCTTCGGCGGCTTCGGCGAGGGGGAAGGTCGAATCGATCGCGGGGCGCAGCTTGCCCGCCTCGACGTGCGGCCAGACCGCGCGGGAGAGCTCGTCGGCGACCAGCGATTTGAACTCGGCCGAGCGCGGCCGCAGCGTCGAGCCGGTCAGGGTCAGCCGGCGCTGCATCACCCTGGCGAGGTTGAGCTCGCCGATCGCGCCGCGCTGGACCGCGATCGAGACGTGGCGGCCCTCCTCGGCCAGGCAATCGAGGTTGCGCGGCAGATAGTCGCCGCCGACCATGTCGAGGACGATATGGACGCCGGCGCCGCCGGTCAGCCGCGCGACCTCAGCGACGAAATCCCGGCTCTTGTAATTGATCGCCTCGGCCGCGCCCAATTCGAGCGCCCGGCGGCATTTCTCGTCGCTGCCGCAGGTGACGATGATCCGGAGGCCGAACAGGTCGGCGAGCGCGATCGCCATCGTGCCGATGCCGCTGGTGCCGCCATGGACGAGCGCTGTCTCGCCCTCGGCCGCATAAGCGCGCTCGAACAGATTGGTCCACACGGTGAACAAGGTCTCGGGCATCGCCGCCGCCTCGACCATGTTGAGAGCGGCGGGGACGGGCAGGCACTGGCCGGCGGGGGCGAGCGCATATTCGGCATAGCCGCCCCCCGCGATCAGCGCGCAGACATCCTGGCCGACCAGCTCGCCCGGCACGTCCTTGCCGGCCGCGACGACCTTGCCCGAAACTTCGAGGCCGGGGATCGAGGGCGCCCCGGGTGGGGGCGGATAAAGGCCGCGGCGCTGGAGCACGTCCGGCCGGTTGACGCCGGCGGCGGCGACCCGGATCAGCACCTCGCCGGGCCCGGGCCGGGGCACCGGCCGCCGGACCGGCACGAGCACCTCCGGCCCGCCCGGCTCGGCGGGATCGATCGCATCCATCTCTTCGGGCAAAGCGGTCATGGCGGCGTTTTTATTGACTTGGGCGGGGCTTCGGTCAACTTTGCCGGTCATGGACCTCGACGAGCTCTTTCCGGACAAGCCCGACGATCCGCTCAAGCTGCTGACAAAGCAGGATCTCGATCCGATGTCGGTCGATGAGCTGGAGGCGAGGATCGTCGCGCTGGAGGCCGAGATCGCGCGGGTCAGGGCCAAGCTCGACGCCTCGGTCAGCTTCCGCGCCAGCGCCGACGAGCTGTTCAAGAAGTGACACAGGCGCGGCCTCCCGCCGCTGCCGGCCTTGTGAGTCACCGTGGCAATACTAAATTAACCATCCCGGCCCCATCGAGTATGAAGGGGACCCAAGGAGTATCCAATGCCTTCCTTCGCCCGTGAGCTCGAGCAGACGCTCCACAACGCCCTCGCCGAGGCGAGCGGCCGCCGCCACGAATATGCGACGCTCGAGCATCTCCTCCTCGCCTTGATCGAGGACGTCCATGCCGGCCGGGTGATGGAGGCCTGCGGGGTCAATACCGGCGAGCTTCGCGACGCCGTCCGCCACTATCTCGACACCGAGCTCGAATCGCTGAAGGTCTCGGCCGACACCGATCCCTCGCCGACCAGCGGCTTCCAGCGGGTCGTCCAGCGCGCCATCCTCCACGTCCAGTCCTCGGGCCGCGACGAAGTGACCGGCGCCAACGTGCTGGTCGCCTTGTTCTCGGAGCGCGAGAGCTACGCCGTCTACTTCCTCCAGCAGCAGGACATGAGCCGGCTCGACGCCGTCACCTATATCAGCCACGGCGTCGGCAAGGGCGAGGCGGCCGTCCAGCCGACCGAGACCAAGAGCGGCGAGGAGACCAAGCAGGAGGACGGCAAGAAGAAGCCCGAATCGGCGCTCAAGCAATTCACCATCAACTTGAACGAGAAGGCCGAGGAAGGCCGGGTCGATCCGCTGATCGGGCGCGGCCCGGAAGTGGACCGCACCGTCCAGATCCTCTGCCGCCGCTCCAAGAACAACCCGCTCTATGTCGGCGATCCCGGCGTCGGCAAGACCGCGATCGCCGAGGGGCTGGCGCGCAAGATCGTCGAGGGCGACGTCCCCGACGTGCTGAAGCCGGCGGTGATCTACTCGCTCGACATGGGCGCCCTGCTCGCCGGCACCCGCTATCGCGGCGATTTCGAGGAGCGGCTGAAAGCGGTGGTCAACGAGCTCGAAAAGCTCGCCCACGCGATCCTGTTCATCGACGAGATCCACACCGTGATCGGCGCCGGCGCCACGTCGGGCGGCGCGATGGACGCCTCGAACCTGTTGAAGCCGGCGCTCTCGAACGGCGCGATCCGCTGCATCGGTTCGACCACCTACAAGGAATTCCGCAACCATTTCGAAAAGGACCGGGCGCTCCTCCGCCGCTTCCAGAAGATCGACATCAACGAGCCGACCGTCGAGGACACGATCAAGATTCTCGCCGGCCTGCGCTCGGCCTTCGAGGAGCATCACGGCGTCAAATACACGCCCGACGCGATCAAGTCGGCGGTCGAGCTGTCGGCGCGCTACATCTCGGACCGCAAGCTGCCCGACAAGGCGATCGACGTGATCGACGAGGTCGGCGCGATGCAGATGCTGGTGGTGCCCTCGAAGCGCAAGAAGACGATCACGGTCAAGGAGATCGAGGCGGTGATCTCGACGATGGCGCGGATTCCGGCGAAGAGCGTGTCGAGCGACGACAAGAAGGCGCTCGAGCATCTCGACCGCGATCTGAAGCGGGTCGTGTTCGGCCAGGACGAGGCGATCGACCGGCTCTCCTCGGCGATCAAGCTCGCCCGCGCGGGCCTGCGCGATCCCGACAAGCCGATCGGCTCCTATCTTTTCTCGGGGCCCACCGGAGTCGGCAAGACCGAGGTCGCGCGCCAGCTCGCCTCGATCATGGGCATCCCGCTGCAGCGCTTCGACATGAGCGAATATATGGAGCGGCACAGCGTCTCGCGGCTGATCGGCGCCCCTCCGGGCTATGTCGGCTACGACCAGGGCGGCCTGCTCACCGACGCCGTCGACCAGCATCCCCATTCGGTCCTCCTCCTCGACGAGATCGAGAAGGCGCATCCGGACCTGTTCAACATCCTCCTCCAGATCATGGATCACGGGAAGCTCACCGACCATCACGGCAAGTCGGTCGATTTCCGCAACGTCATCCTGATCATGACCACCAATGCCGGCGCCCAGGATATGGCGGGCGAGGGGATCGGCTTCGGCAACGTCTCCAGGGAGGATGCCAGCGAGGAAGCGGTGAAGCGGATGTTCACCCCGGAATTCCGCAACCGGCTCGATGCGATCGTGCCGTTCGGCTATCTGCCGACCGAGGTCGTCGCCCGCGTCGTCGACAAGTTCGTCCTCCAGCTCGAGCTCCAGCTCGCCGACCGCAACGTCCATATCGAGCTGGACGACGAGGCCCGCGCCTGGCTGACCTCGCGCGGCTACGACAAGCTTTACGGCGCCCGGCCGATGAGCCGGCTCGTCCAGGAGAAGATCAAGCAGCCGCTCGCCGAGGAGTTGCTGTTCGGCAAGCTCGCCCATGGCGGCGAGGTCAAGGTCCGGATCAAGGACAATGCGCCGAGCTTCGAGATCATCCCGGCCCCGCCCAAGCCGCCCAAGGGCAAGAAGAAAAAGGCGGCCGAAAAAGGGACCGAGGCGGACCAGCCCGAAGAACAGGCCTAGGGTCTGGTTTTTGGGATCTGGGTGATCGCGACTCACCGCCGCCGGATCGCGCTTTGCGGCATCGCCCTGCTGGCGGCCGCGGCCGCCGCGACGTTCGGCTTGTTCCAGATCAGCAAGGCGCGCTGCTTTTCGTTGGTCGGGGAAGCGATCTGCCATGTCGAGACGGCGGCGCCGATGGTCGCGCTCACCTTCGACGACGGGCCGACGGCCGAAGGCGTTGCCCTGGCTTCGGCCGTGCTGCGGCGCGCCGGCGCGCACGCCACCTTCTTCCTGATCGGCGACGAGATCGCGGGCCGCGAGCAATTGGTCCGCCAGCTGCTCGCCGACGGCCACGAAGTCGGCAATCACAGCTTCAGCCATCAGCGCATGGCGCTTCACCGGGCGGCCTTCTACGAAGAGGAGATCGTGCGGACCGACGCGCTGCTGCGGCGGGCCGGCGTCCCCTCCCCGAATCTGTTCCGGCCGCCCTTCGGCAAGAAACTGACCGGATTGCCGAACGCGCTCGCCCGACACAATTACCGGATGATCCTATGGGATGTGGAGGACCCGCCCGGAGCAGCGACGCCGCGGGACTATGCCGACGCGATCGTGCGGCAGGCGCGGCCTGGCTCGATCATCCTCATGCACGTCATGTATTCGCGCAATCGGATCGCCCGCGAGGCCCTGCCGCTGGCCGTGCGCGGGTTGCAGGCGCGCGGCCTGCGCATCGTGACGGTCGGGGAGTTGCTCCGGCATCGGCGGCGGGGGTAGGATAAGCGGGGAAGAAAAAAGGGAGCCCCGCCATGACCGCCACCCTCACCTTCTACACCAACCCGATGTCGCGCGGGCGGATCGTCCGCTGGATGCTCGAGGAGGTCGGCGAGCCCTATGAGACGGTGCTGCTCGACTACGGCACGACGATGAAGGGCGCCGATTATCTGGCGATCAATCCGATGGGGAAGGTGCCGGCGATCAGGCATGGCGACACGGTGGTCACCGAGGCCGCCGCGATCTGCGCCTATCTCGCCGACGCCTTTCCGGACAAGGGCCTGGCGCCGCCGTCCGGCCATGCCAGGCGCGGCCCTTATTATCGCTGGCTGTTCTTCGCCGCCGGCCCGGTCGAGGCGGCGGTGACCGGCAAGTCGCTCGGCCTGCTCGCGCCCGCGGACAAGAAGATGATGGCCGGCTATGGCAGCTTCGAGGAGACGATCGACGCGCTCGAGCAGGCGATCCTGCCGGGTCCCTATATTTGCGGCGAGCAGTTCACCGCCGCGGACCTCTATGTCGGCGCCCAGATCGGCTGGGGGATGATGTTCGGCTCGATCGAGAAGCGGCCGGCCTTCGTCGATTATTCCGGCCGCCTCCAGGCGCGGCCGGCGGCGATCCGCGCGAGAGAGATCGACGATGCGATCATCGCCGAGCAGAAAGCGGGCGCGCCGGCATGACCACCCCGATCGAACGCGCCGCGATCGCGCTCTACGACCGCTTCACTCACGAGGGGCTCGACCGCCGCGCCTTCCTCGCCGAGCTGACCCGGATCGCCGGCAGCGCCGGCGCCGCGACCCTGCTGCTTTCCAGCGTCGCCTGCCAGGCGTCGGCCGCGCCGCAGGTCGCGCCGGACGATGCGCGGCTCATCGCGCGCGACATCGAATGGGAGGCGCTGCCCGGCCGCCGCTATCGCGGCTACACTGCCGCGCCGCGCGGCCGCACCGGCCTTCCGGTGGTCTTCGTCATCCACGAGAATCGCGGCCTCAACGACCATATTCGCGACGTCGCCCGCCGCGCCGCTCTGGCCGGCTATTCGGCGGTGGCGCCCGACTGGCTGAGCCCTGCGGGCGGCACCCCGGCCGGCGACGAGGATCGGGCGCGGGCGATGATCGGCGCGCTCGACATGGCCGAGACGGTCGCCGACGGCGCCGCGATGATCCGCTGGAACGCGTCGAGCGCCGGCGGCGGGCGCAAGGTGGGCGCGGTCGGCTTCTGCTGGGGCGGCGGCCTCGTCAACCGCCTCGCGGTGGCCGCCGGCGACGCGCTCGAGGCCGCGGTGCCCTTTTACGGCCCCGCCCCCGATCCGGCCGAGGCGGCGCGGGTCGAGGCGGCGATGCTGATCATCCTCGCCGGGCTCGACAATCGGGTCAACGGCACCGCCCGGCCCTGGGCCGAGGCGCTGCGGGCCGCCGGCAAGGACGTCACCGTCCACGAATTCCCCGGCGTCGATCACGCCTTCCACAACGACACCTCGGCGATGCGCTACAACCGCGAGGCGGCCGAGGCGGCCTGGGCGGAGACCCTGGCCTTCTTCGAGCGGCACCTGCGCTGAGCGCGACGAGAAAGGCCCGGCGTTTCCGCCGGGCCTCTCGTGTCGGCAAGCCTTGCCGAGCCTAGTTCCGGTTGCCCATGAAGCGGAGCAGGAACAGGAACATGTTGATGAAGTCGAGATAGAGCGTCAGCGCGCCCATGATCTTGGCCTTGCCGTGAAACTCGGTGCCGGCGACGGCGAAGTACATGCTCTTGATCTTCTGGGTATCCCAGGCGGTGAGGCCGGCGAAGATCAGCACGCCGATCGCGCTGATCGCCAGATCGAACACCGTATTCTGCCAGAAGATGTTGATCACCATCGCGACGATCAGGCCGAACAGGCCCATCACCAGGAAGGTGCCGATCGCCGACAGGTCCTTCTTCGTCGTATAGCCCCACAGGCTGAGGCCGGCGAAGGCCGCCGCGGTGGCGAAGAAGGTCGTCGCGATCGACGGCAGATCGTAGAGCAGGAAGATCGTCGACAGCGACAGGCCCATCACCGTCGCGAACACCCAGAACAGGATCTGCGCGGTGGCGGTCGACATGCGGTTGATGCCGAAGCTCAGCCACATCACCATGCCGAGCGGCGCCAGCATGATGACCCAGCGCAGCAGGCCGCCATTGACCAGCACGTCGAACGCCATCCCCGAGCGGGCGAACAGCATGGCGACGATGCCGCTGAGCAAGACGCCCGAGGTCATGTAATTGTAGACCGAGAGCATGTGGGCCCTCAGGCCGGCGTCGTATGCGACGTCGCGGCCGACGGTGGTCGTCGGTTGGCTCGCCCCGATCCGTGGATCAGACCAATTTGCCATGTGAAAATTCCTCCATCCCCGGCGAAATGCCGTGCGAGGGAGAATATCGGCGGGATTGGGGTCCAATTCAAGGAAAACTGGAACGCGCAGCGCGACACCCCGGCGAAGGCCGGGGCCCAGGGCTGGATTCCCGCGGGCGCGGGAATGACGATTTGAGAGGAGCGGCAATGACGGTATGGCGGCTTCATGCACCGCCTGTTCGTCGCCATCCGGCCGCCCGCGGCGATCCGTGCGATCCTGATCGGGGCGATGGGCGGGATCAGCGGCGCGCGCTGGCAGAGCGAGGACCAGCTCCACCTCACCTTGCGCTTCGTCGGCGAGGTCGACCGCCACCGCGCCGGCGACGTCCACGCGGCTTTGGGCGCCATCCACCACGCGCCGTTCGAGATCGCGCTCAACGGCATCGGCGCGTTCGAGCGGCGCGGCCAGGCCGAGACGGTGTGGGCCGGCGTCGCGCCGCACGCGCCGCTCAAGGCGCTGCACAAGAAGGTCGACGCCGCCCTCACCCGGGTCGGCGTCGCGCCCGACCAGCGCGCCTTTCTGCCCCACGTCACCCTCGCCCGGCTGAAGCGCAGCTCGGGTCCGGTCGGCAATCTGCTCGAGCAATCGGGCGGCCTCGCCAGCCCGCTTTTCATGGTCGATCATTTCGCCCTGTTCGAAAGCGCGCTGACCCCGGACGGCGCGGTCTACACGATGATCGAGCGCTATCCGCTGACCGCGTTCAGCAGCCGGTCGACCATCGCATAATAGCCGGCGCCCCAGAGCCGCACGTGGGCCAGCGCCGGGAAGAGCTGGTAGATCGGCCGGCGCTCCTCCCAGCCGGGCTCGAGCGGCCCGTAAGCCTCGTGGAACTCCTCGGGCGGCGTCGAGAACAGGTCGAGCATCGCCAGATCGACCTCGGCATCGCCATGATAGCAGGCGGGATCGACCAGGCCGACCAGCCGGCCGTCGCGGACGAGGATGTTGCCGGTCCACAGGTCGCCGTGGAGCAGCGCCGGGCGCGGCGCGGCCGGGAGCAGCTCGGCGAGCCTCGCCGCCAGCCGCTCGACCCGCTCCCGCCAGGGCCGGTCGAGCAGGCTTGCCGTCGCGACCAGCCTTTGCTCGCCCCAGAAAAGCGGCCAATCGCCGGTCTCGCGATTGTCGAAGGTCACCGTGCCGATCGCATAATCGACCGGCCAGCCGAACGCCTCGCCGGTGCGGGCGTGGAGCGCCTGGATGCGCGCGCCGACATCGGCCCAGGCGCGGGCGCTGAACACGCCGTCATTGTCGACATGTTCGAGCAGAAGCACGCCCTCATGCTCGCCTTCGACCATCGGCGCGGGCAGGCCGGCGCCGGCGAGCGTCCGCAGCATCGCCGCTTCGACCGCGACCGCCGGGCTCTGCTTGGCGACGGAGATCTCGCCGTTCGCCCGCCGCACCAGCAGCACCTCGGAGACGCTCTCCGCGGCCAGCCGTTCGAGCCGCTCCGCGGCGGTGCCGGTCAGCTCGGCGACGCGCTCGGCAAAGGCGCTCATTCCGTGGGGAAATACCGGAAATAGGGCTCGGCTTCCGCAAGCACCCGGGCGACGCTCGGTCGCGCCTCCAGCCGTTTGAGCAAGGCCGCCGCGTTGGGATAGGCCTCGCCGAACGGCGCCACCTTGTCGGCATAAAAGAGCGCCGGCATCGCCGCGCAATCGGCGAGGGTGAACTGTTCGCCCGCCGCCCAGCTTTTGCCCGCAAGATCGCGATCGGCCATCGCCAGCGCGGTCGCCAGCAGGGTGCGGGCCTCGGCGACGCCGAAGGGGTCGCGCTGCCCCTCGGGCCGCAGCCGGTCGCCGACAATCTTCTGCATCGGTCCCTGGACATAAAGGTCGTAGACCCGGTCCCGGAACCGCACCGCGCGCGCCTGCTCAGGATCCTCGGGGACGAAGCGGACCGGTCCCGGATGGTGATTGTCGAGATAGTCGAGGATGATCGTCGTCTCGGCGATCGTCTCGCCCCGCGCCCGGTCCTCAAGCACCGGCATCTTGGCGATCGGCCAGAGCGCGGCGAAGGCGGCGCGCCCCTCAGGGTCGCCGAGATCGACCAGCCGCTGCTCGAACGGGGTGGCGTTCTCGTAGAGCCCGATCAGCACCTTCCAGCAATAAGAAGAGAGCGGATGGCCGTGGAAGATGAGGGTCATTCGGCATTCTCCCTGTCCAGCGCCGCGGCGAGGCCGCGCGCGCCGCTGACGACGTCGTGCCAGGCGGCGTCGAAATGCGCATCGCCGCCATAATAAGGGTCGGCCACTCCCGTCCCCTCGCGGCCCGGAACATGATCGAGCAGCAGCGAAACCTGCGCCCGGCCTCCCGGCGGCCGAAGCGCGACAAGGTCAGCGAGATTCTCCTCGTCCAGCGCGACGATATGATCGAACCGGCTGAAATCGTCGCGGGTCACCTTGCGGGCGCGCAGATGGGCGATGTCGACGCCGTTGCGCCGCGCCGCGGCGATCGCGCGCGGATCGGGCGGCTCGCCCGCATGCCAGCCGCCGGTGCCGGCCGAATCCGCCAGCACGTCGAGCCCGAGCCGCTCCGCCTCCGCCCGGAACGCCGCCTCGGCGAGCGGCGAGCGGCAGATATTGCCCATGCAGACGAACAGCACGCGGGTCGTCATCGCCTCCAAGCCTTGTTGCCAAAGCGCGCCGCTCTGCTAGCCAGAAGCAAAGGGAAGCACAATCGAGGGGAGAGCGATGGCGACCAGCGAAGCATCCGCGGCGCGGCCGCCGAGCCGGGTCGGTGCCTACGGCTGGTACGCCCTCCTCGTCCTCGTCCTCGTCTACATCATCAATTTCGTCGACCGGCAGATCATCTCGATCCTCGCCCAGGACATCAAGGCCGATCTCCATCTCCAGGATGCGCAGATCGGCTTCCTCTACGGCACCGCCTTCGCCGTCTTCTACGCCCTGTTCGGAATCCCGCTCGGCCGCCTGGCCGACAGCTGGTACCGCGGCCGGCTGATCGCGATCGGGCTCGGCCTGTGGTCGTCGATGACCGCTTTGTCGGGCTTCGCCAGCAACTTCACCATGCTTGCCACCGCCCGGATCGGCGTCGGCATCGGCGAGGCGAGCGCCTCGCCCGCGGCCTATTCGATGATCTCGGATTATTTCCCGAAGGAGAAAAGGGCGACGGCGCTGTCCATCTATTCGGCCGGCCTCTATATCGGCGGCGGGCTCAGCCTGCCGGTCGGCGGGCTGGTCAGCAGCCGCTGGAACGCCGCCTTTCCCAATCCCGCGGAGGCGCCGCTGGGCCTGGTCGGCTGGCAGGCCGCCTTCCTCGCCGTCGGCATACCTGGCCTGCTGCTCGCTTTGTGGGTGCTGTCGCTCCGCGAGCCGCAGCGCGGCGCCTCCGACGGCCTGCCGCAGCCGGTGGTGCGCCCCGACGCCTGGCGCAATTTCGGCCGCGAGCTGGTCGCGATCCTGCCGCCTTTGACCCTGTTCAGCGTCGCCGCCATTCCCGGCGCCCTGGTTGTCAACCTCGCCGCGCTCGTCGCCATCGCGCTCGCCGCGGCCGGCCTGATGATGCTGACCGGCGATGCGCCGCAATGGCTGGCCTACGGGCTCGGCGTCTATGCCGTTTTCTCCTGGGTCCAGTCGCTGCGCCACCGCGATCCGGCCGTCTATCGCCTGATCTGGGGCAACCGCACGGTGGTGATGCTCGCCATCGCCTTCGGCAGCATCTCGTTCATGAGCTATGCGATCAGCTTCTGGGCGCCGCCTTACGCGATCCGCACCTTCTACGGCACGCCGGCGGCGCCGGCCCAGTTCATCGCCGGCCTCACCGCCAGGGACGAAGTGGCGACCATTCTCGGCTGGGGCGCGGCGATCGCCGCGGCGACGGGGGTGATCATGGGCGGGATCATCTCCGATTATTGGCGCCGCTTCGATCCGCGCGGCCGAATCTTCGTCAACATGCTCGCCGTCATCCTGCCGGCGCCCGCCGTCTGGCTGATGTTCACGACCGACAGCCTCGGCACCTATTATCTCGCCAGCCCGTTCGCCCAGCTGTTCGGCTCGGCCTGGGTCGGCGCCGCCGTCGCCAGCCTCCAGGATGTGGTGCTGCCGCGGATGCGCGCCACTGCCGGGGCCACCTACGTGCTCGGAACGACGATGGTCGGACTGGCGCTCGGGCCCTATTTCGCCGGCAAGATGGCGGACGTGACCGGCAGCCTCAGTTCCGGCATCTTCTGGCTCTACGTGGTGCCGCCGTTCACGCTGCTCGCGCTCTGGCTCGGCTCGCGCCGGATCGCCGAGCTCGAGGCGACCAAGGTCGAGCGCGCCCGCGCCGTCGGCGAGCCCGTCTAGGAGGGGGACGAAGCCGGGGCCGGGAGCGCGAGCACGCCGCAGGCGATCCGGGCGCCGCTATTGCCGCTGGGATCGGTGCGATAATCGTCGGCCGCGGCGTGGATGACGATGGCGGCATTGTCGGCGTCGAACAATCCCTGCGCGCCGCCGATCTCCGCGCCCGCGATCCGGAATTCGAGCCGGCCCGCGCCGGTCTCGTCGACGTCGAGATTGTCGAGGTCGCCGAGATGATGACCCTCGGGGTTGAGCTTGCCGTGCCGGCGCGCGGTCGGGTTCCAGTGCGGGCCGGCGCTTTCGAAAGCCGGGCCGTCGCAACGGCCGACGGCGTGAACATGAACGCCGTAATGGCCAGCGGGGAGCCCCGCCGCCTGGACCCGCACCTCGATCCCCGCCCGGGTCGGCCAGATCATCGCCCGCGCCGCCAGCCGGCCGTCGGCGCGGCGAATCTCCGTGAACACGATGCTGCCCTGATCGAACGACACCGGCGGCGCGTGGCTGGCGCCCTGAAGCAGTGCCAAAACAGCGAGGATCATGATCCGTCTCCCGTCGCCGTCGCGCGCGCGCCGCCCGGCCGCGGCGCCCGGCCGATGCCATACCATGTCAGCCCGGCTTGCTCGACCTCTTCCGGCGGATAGATGTTTCTGAGGTCGACCAGCACCTTGTCGCGCATCGCTCCGGCAAGGCGGTCGAGATCGAGCGCCCGCAATGCGTCCCATTCGGTGACCAGCACGACCGCGTCGGCTCCGGCCGCAGCCTCGTAGGCGCTCGCGCACAATTCGACATTGGGCATCAGCGGCCGCGCCTGGGCCATGCTCTCCGGATCGTAGCCGCGGACCTTGACGCCGGCATCCTCGAGCGCCTGGACGATGGCGATCGAGGGTGCGTCGCGCATGTCGTCGGTATTGGGCTTGAAGGCGAGGCCGAGCAGGGCGACGGTCTTGCCGCGCGGCTTGGCGCCGAGGGCGCGGATCACCTTGCGGCCCATCGCCCGCTTGCGCCCGTCGTTCACCTTCACCACCGCCTCGACGATCCGGAGCGGCGCGTGATGGTCTTCGGCCGTCTTCAGCAGAGCGAGCGTATCCTTGGGAAAGCAGGAGCCGCCATAGCCCGGCCCGGCGTGGAGGAATTTGGGCCCGATCCGGCCGTCGAGGCCGATTCCGCGGGCGACGTCCTGGACGTCGCCGCCGACCGCCTCGCAGAGGTCGGCGATCTCGTTGATGAAGGTGATCTTGGTGGCGAGGAAGGCGTTGGCGGCATATTTGATCAGCTCGGCGGTGCGCCGCGAGGTGAACAGCAAGGGCGCGCGGTTGAGATAGAGCGGGCGGTAGATCTCCCGCATGACCTCGACCGCGCGGGCGTCCTCGGTGCCGATGACGATCCGGTCGGGATGCTTGAAATCCTCGATCGCGGCGCCCTCGCGGAGGAATTCGGGGTTGGAGACGACCGCGGCCTCGATTCCCGGCGCCACCTCGCGCAGGATCCGCTCGACCTCGTCGCCGGTGCCGACCGGAACCGTCGACTTGGTGATCACCACCGCCGGGGCGCGCAGCAGCTCGCCGATCTCGCGCGCGGCGCCATAGACGTGAGAAAGGTCGGCATGGCCGTCGCCGCGGCGCGAGGGCGTGCCGACCGCGATGAAGATCGCCTCGGCTTCGGCGAGCGCGGGAGCGAGCTCGGTGGCGAAGGCGAGCCGCCCGGCGGCGAAGTTGCGCGCGACCAGCTCGTCGAGGCCGGGCTCGAAGATCGGCATGATGCCGAGGTCGAGGTCGGCGATCTTGCCCGCGTCCTTGTCGACGCAGACCACGTCGTGGCCGAAATCCGAGAAACAGGCGCCGGAGACGAGGCCGACATAACCCGTCCCGATGATCGCAATCCGCATCGTCGATCCTTGCAGGGTTGAAGCCGCGCCGGGTTAACAAACGCGGCTGCCGCGGAACAGGCTTTTCGAGCCGGCCCTCGGCCGGGCGCGGACAAAAAAGGGCCGGCCCGAAGGCCGGCCCTCAATTCTGGAGTCCCGCCGCCGGAGCGGCAGGCCCTTCTTACCAGCCGGAGCCGGGGCCGAAGGTGACTTCCACGCGCCGGTTCTGCGGCTCGCGGACGCCGTCGGCGGTCTCGACCAGCGGACGGCTTTCGCCGAACGCTTCGGTGGTCATGACACCGTCGGGGATGCCGCGGCCCGCGAGATAGGAGCGGGTGTTGTTCGCGCGCCGCTGCGACAGACCGACGTTGTAGTCGGCCGGGCCGGAACGGTCGGCGTGACCGGCGATCACGACCTGCGCCCGACCGCACAGCTGGTAGGCGGCGGCGGCGTTGTCGAGGATCGCAGCCGCTTGCGGCGTGATCTCGTCCTTGTCCCAATCGAAGAACACGATGTAGGGACCAGGCGCGCACGGCGGCGGCGGCGGCGGAACCGGCGTCGGCGGCGGCGGCGGCACCGGCACCGGCGGCGGCGGCGGAACCGGCTCCGGCGGCGGCGGCGGCGGCGGAGCGCCGAAGTTGAAGGTTATGCCGCCGAGCAAGCTGTGCGAGCGGAACCGCGAATCCGATTCGAAGCCGCGGAAATCGACCGTCCGGATGTTGTCGACGTTGAAGAAGCGATAGCGGACGGTGATGTCGATATTGTCGCTGATCGCCTGCCGCAGGCCGGCAACGATCTGCCACGCGAACCGGGTGTCCGAATCGTCGACGATCGCGGACTGGTTCGAGAAGGCGCGGATGTTGTTGTAGTCGACCCGGGCGACACCCACGCCGCCACCGACGAAGCCGGAAACGCCGTCATCGTCGCCGAAGTCGAGCATGCCGTTGACCATGAAGCTGAGCGCGCTGGTGCGCCCGCCGCCGGCCGGGAAGATGTCTGGCGTGATGTTCGAGCCGACCGGACGACAGCCCCCCGCGGGAAGACCCGAGGGCGAAGGATTGCCCGGAACGCAGACCACCGACTCGATGTCGTCGACTCTGGCGCGCTTGTAGGCGACCTCCGCTTCGATGCGGAACGCGCCGAGGTCGTAGCCGACGAAGAGCGCTGCATCGAACCCGTAATCATGGTTGATTGCGATCTGCGAGTTGGCGCTGCTCGGGATGGTCGGAGTGAGCCCATAATTGAAATCGATATCCTCGACGATCATCCCGCCGAAATCGCCCCCGACATACCAGGCGCTGTTGCGCGCAAGGGCCGGAGTTGCGAGCACGGTTGACGACAGCGCCACAACAATGGCGAGCTTCCGCATAATCTTCCCCTTTCTTCTGCGTCCCAATCGGGAACGACGGTGATCTCATTACGGTAAGCGACGTTTCCGTGCAAGCGCACATAGCCCCATACCTGTTGCTGAAAAGCCGCAGCGCACCGAGAAGATGAACCGCGGATTACCAGCCTCTCCGGAAACGACGCCGGGCGGCTGGGGTTGCAGTCGCCGGGGAAGGATCAGGATTCAATCAGGCCGTGTGACTTTAATGTCGCAATGAGGGCGTCGATCGCGGTCCTCGCTTCCGCGTCAATTGTCGTTCCGCCAGAAGGACTTGGCACGGTTTCGAGGCGCGGTCCGACGACCTGCTGGCCGGCGATGACGAGGGCCGAGGCGGGGAGGATGCCGTTGCTCCAGCCGGTTCCGGTCCAATGGAGCCAGTAACCTGGATCAAGCAGCCAGACGAGCATGCCCGGAACCGGCGCGACGAACCGCCAGCCGCCCGCGGTCCAGCTCGCCAGCGCATCCTCCTGGCCGGCCCAGGCGCCGGTGGCGCTCGCGCCGACCAGCCAGCTCTGCCCGGGCGCCGGCTCGGCCGGCGGATCGGGCCGCGGCCCCTCCTCCACGCAGCCGTGAAGCGCGGCGTCGATTCGGGTCAGCGCCTCGTTGTGGAAGATCTCCTTCTGCGCCTGACCGGGCAGGATCAGGGGCAGCGCGAAGCGCGCGCTGGTGTCGGTCATTTCGAAATCTCCTTCAGCTGAAGGTGAGGCGCGCCGGCCGCGACGGCGCGAAGGTTCCGATCTGCGCGACTTCGATCTCGACCGGGCCGGCGCCGCCGTCTTCGAGCCGCTGCGCCGCGGTATAGAGGTAGGAAGGCTCGCCCGGCTCGGCGCTGCGCACGAAGCCGGTGCCGGCGATTGCGAGGCGGTAGCGCTCCTGCTCCTCGCCGAGCGGGGTGTCGCCGCCGCTGAGCCAGGCCCAGCCCTGCCGGCTGCGCCGCACCCAGCGGATCAGGAGATCGCCCCCGCCCGTCACCTCGGCGGCGAGATGGACGGGGCTCGGCGGCTGCAGCGCGGCGCCCTCGATCGCCGCCGAGGCTGCCGCGGGGTCGGGCAGGTCGCCGATTCCCGCGGCGAGCAGGCGGGCGGTGCCGCCCAGCGATCCCAGGGGCGCTTCGAGCATGGCGAGGGATTCGGCCTCGAGCAGGACGAACCGCTCGCCTTCCTCATGGCCGTCCGCCGCCCATTCCGTCCCTCGCCGCCCGCGCAGCAGCCGCGACAGGCGGAAGCGGTTCGCGCCCAGCGGCTCGGCGGCGGCGAACTGGATGAGCTCGCTGCCGGCGAGAGCGAGATTGGCGCCGCCGGCAAGCGCGTCGTCGCTTCGCCCCTCCAGCCACATCGCGCCGTTGGCGAGCTCGACCTCGAGCACCGACACCATATCGAACAAGGCCGGGCCCGCGGGCGGGAGGGCGTTGGCGGCAATGCCCATCGTCGCCGGCGCGGCGGTGGCGCCGGCGGCCTGCCAGCTGCCGCCGCCGTCGTAGCTGGCGCTGAGCGCCGCGCGCCGCCAGCCCTCCTCGCTGCCCGCAGCGGCGGCGAAGAGCAGCGGCTTGTTGCCGAGGCCGTCGCCGAGCGGGAGGTCGAGGAGATGGACGATGGTCGGCCCGTGCGGCAGGTCGGGCTGGCTGACCGGCTGGCCCGCGCTCGCCGCGGCGGGATCGGGCACCGCGTCCCGGGCGAGCCGGACCAGCTCGAGATCGGCGGTCATCGGCCCGAGCGTGAAGCGCGCCACCTTCCACAGCCCGGCATCGCCCGCGAGGATCACCCGGTCGCCGGGCCGGACACCGCAGCCGCGCCAGGAGAGCGAGAGTTTGAGGCTGGTTCGGCCGGCCCAGGCCGCCGCAAGGCGGAATTCGGCGAGCGCCTTGGCGGCGTCCGCGGTCAGCGCCGCCGGCAACGCGCGCCGGTCGGCAAGGCCGGCCGCGGCGCTTTGCCCCCGAGTCGCCCGCTGCAGCCCGGCCTGATAGTCGCGGCCGACTTCATAATAGGTAAGGCTGATCTCGTCGGGGACGCTGCCGGCGCCGCGCCGGCTGAGCTCGCGCCGGCCATGTTCGTCGGCCGCTGCTAGCGCGATCGCCTCGCCGCCGGCCGCAGTCAGGCGAAGCCCCTCGCCGTCGTCGGCCAGCGACAGCGGGACGATGTCGGCAAGCGCCTCGATCGCCGCCCGGATATTGTCGCCCGAGGCCGCATAGCCGGCCAGCGCCGGCGTCGCCCCGGCGGCGACGAGGCCAGGGGCAAGCGCCTCGGCGATCGCGCCGATCGTCATCGCCCCCGGATCGGCCTCGACCTCGAAGGTCAGCGACGGGATCCGGTTGCCGTAGTCTTCGAGCTGGAAATCCTCGAACAAAGCGTAAGCGAGGCCGCGGAACGCGGGCGCCGAGCCGATCCCTTCCGCGGCGGCGACCAGGGGGTCGGGCGGCTGGTCCTCGTCGCCGGCATAGAGCCGGTAGCCGCCGGTCGCGCTCTTGAAATCGCCGGCGGCGCCGCGCAGCAGCTTGCCGTCGGCCCAGATCCGGCCGACGCCGCGGATCGGCCGCGCCGACAGCGCCACCGCGAAGCTCGCCGAATAGCTGTAGCCGACCGTCCGGGGCCGGCCCTTGCCGCCGCCGCTGGCGGTGCGGTGCTCGACGAGGTCGGTCGCCCAGATCACCGTTCCGGCGACTCGCATCGTCCCGAAGATCTGCGGAATCGCGGTGCCGTAGGAGGAGGTCTGCACGGCGAGGTCGCCGAGCCGCGGGCCGTGGCGCGGCTTCGGCGCGAACAGGATCGTCTGGTCGATATATTGGCCGGCGATCGCGCCGATCGCGCCGCCGATCGGCCCGCCGACGGCACTGCCGACCGCGGTCAGGATAAGGGTCGCCATGTCAGTGCCGCCGCCCGGCAACGAAGCCTTTCTTCGGCGACCGCCAGGCGGCCAGGATCGGGAAGGGAATTGCTCCCGGCACCTCGACGACGCGCCTCAGCCGCACATCGGCATGCAAATAGCCGTCCGGCGTCAAGATCGCCGCGTGCAGATGCCCGGCCCGGCAGCTGACGAGCGCGATGTCGCCCGGCTCGATCTCGTTCGGCGCGAGCCGGATGAAGCCGAGCGCGGCAAACTCGGCGTTCACGGCGTCCGTGTCGCGGGACGCCATCATGTCGTAATCCCGTGGCACTCGCCCGGAATCCAGTCCCGTCGCCATTATCACCACTCCTATGCAGTCGAGACCGTGCTCGATCGACCGCCCCTGCGGCCGGAAGCGGACGCCGATCAGCGCCCGTCCGGCCGCGACGATCGCCTCAGCGCGTCGGCGCATCGGCGACCGGCGCCGGCGTCTCGGGCGCGGGCGCGGGCGCGGGTACGGGCGGGCTTGGCGCCGGCGGCGCCGGCCTCTTCTTGAACTCGAGGCTGCTGCCGTCGACGTCGATCCGGATTTCGCCCGGAATCTGCGCGCAGGCGCTCGCTCCAAGCATAAGGCCTCCAAGGCAGGCTCGCAGCCGCATCGTCTTTCTCCTTCTCGTGAAAACGGGAGCCCTATGCTCCCGGATAGCGTGTCAGCAGGTCGATACCCGGCAGATGCGGCTCGCCCCTGAAGTTCGCGGCATTGCCGAATCGCCCGGCGCAGGTCGCGAGCATCTTGTCGCAGCCCTCGCGGATCTCGACGAGGTCGCCGATCGCGGCCGGCGCGGCGGGGGGCTCGCGCAAGGTCAGGGTCGCGCCGCCGGAGCTCAGGATCGCGCTGTCGGTGCCGCTGTTGGCGCCGCCGATCCAGCGCAGCAGCCCGTAGCCATAAGCATTGCCCGGCGCCGCTTCCTCGACTTCGACCCTGTCCGCCGCGAGGATCGCCGCGATTCGGGTGAGGCGCGTCCGCGCCGCCATGTCGACCCGGCATCTCTTGTCGCCCAGCCGGGCGCGGCATTCGGGCGAAATCTGCTCGACCACGGGCCCGTCGAGCAGGGCCGCCGGCCCGCGCAGCTCCGCCTCGAACGCGTCGCCACGGACGACGACCTCGCCCAGGGCGCCGCGCGCGATCGCCAGCATTTCGGCCCCCGGCGCCTCCCAATCGGTCATGAACAGGGTGAGCGCGGCGCCGTCCCACCGCCCGGCGGCGAGGTCGGCCGCGCTGATCGCGTCGCTGGTCAGCGCTCCTTTGACGTCGAGCGTGGCCGGATCGAAGCCGTCCGACAGGCTCACCGCCGACGGCAGCATGCCCGGCGCCGAGCGGTAGATGAGCCCGCCGATCGCAAGGTCGCGGTCGTGCCCGGTAAAGCCCAGCGCGATCCCGTCCCGCCGCTCGAGCCGCCAGCACAAGGCGATCGTGCAGAGGTCGCGATTCAGGAACTCGGTCACATAGCTTCTCCGTCATCCCCGCGAAGGCGGGGATGCAGCTGCTTCGTTTCTGCGATCGGGCCAGCGGAATCCCGCATTTGCCCGAAGGCCGCTTTATGGGGCAGGTGGATCAGGAGCTGGCGATGAGATTATGGCTTTGTTGCCCGATGGGTGTATTAATGTCTTCCATCGGGTTCATAACCGCAGCTCGCTTGCTCCTATCGAAGTGAGGCACTGTATCAGAAAGACTGCGGTAAATTTACCTCGGGCCAGCTTATTCCGCAGATTCGGCTCCGACTCCCTTACCCCTATCTCGGCTAGCTTATCGACAAGCTGCCGGTAAGTGACGTTCCGGCGCCTTAGCTCGGCTTTTAGCAGGCCTTTGACCTCGGCTTCCCATTCGGCGGCGGTTTTCATTGATTGCCACTCCGTTCGTCGCGACGACCATCACATACGACAGGAAAGCCATTGAGTAGAGGCACACCACGATAATAGTCGGTTCTGCGATGCTTCAACCTGGGTCGCGCACGAGCCGGCTATTAGCGGGCGGCTTAAGCATCGGAGTTTCGCATGGGAGCAAATAGGCCCCCTGGGTCACTAAGGGCGGCCGCTTTGCGCTGCAGTTCCGGATGCCACGTGCATACTAGATTCTCGAAGTTTATGAAATACTTCGGATCCCTCTCTTGCGCCTTCTCGATGTGGTGGAAAAGACCGCGATATATACGCTTGAAAACCAGTAGTTGCGACTGCTTGATTATTTCTTGGTCGACCGCCCCATAAATAATAGCAACAGACACCTGTTCATAAACGCCGAGCAGCATCTGAACTTCGTTTTCAGGCATTGGAGGGCGCTCAGCGCAATCTTCTCTCTTAAACTTATCGTATGCTTCTATGTAAGGATAAACCTTACTCTTCCAACTATTGACGTCGGGGCCTCCAATGCGCTCCAAGAGCGCCATCGCGTTCGTTTTTCGGGCCATGAGAATAACCATTCGCCCGGACCAAATCCATCCGATGGTCGCCACGGTAATAGCCAGGAGCGCGGCTAGGAGGGTTATCTCTTCGCGATATGCAGAGCGGTCCCATGCTGTGAGGCCGATCATGACGGCGACGGTAGCAGCCCCAACAAACCAAAGAGCCCCGTAAAAACGGGGCTCAAGTTGGGTAATGGCAAATTTTCTGGCGAGCCCTATCAAACTCGCTTACCAGCATTCGGAACGGGTCATAGCACTTCTCCTACGCTGGAACATATGGTGGTCAAAATAATCTGACGAAACTGAACGTATCTTGAATGATGACATTCGTCAGCGTCGTTAATGCGTCCGAAAGCCTAGCCTCGCGATTCAACCTGAGTCAATGAGTGACGCGCTGTAGTGCCAAGGTAGTACACAAAACTCGTTTTCAAGACGTAAACGGCCCACAGCCGAAATTTTCTCCGTGCGCCTATCGTTCGCACGGCTCCACCTGCCGTGCAAAGGGGACCTTATCCGAATTGGAGCCAGCTTGGCGTGAGCGCCGTCACGTCTCATTCGGCAACCTTGCCAATGCTGATACGTCCTAGAGGGTCGAAAAGAAGCAGTTATCGGCCCCACGCTGCCGATCCGCATCCCGCTGCTTGCATGAATGCCGGGAAATGACGTGCTAGGTTTCGCGAATCTCGATCATCGGCACCGACGGGATCTCGCCCGCCAGGAAGGTTGCGCGGTTGAGGCTCAATCGGTCCTCGGCGAAGCGGACCGGCACGTCGAAGCGGAAACCCGCTTTCACCTCCGCGCCCTCGGCCGGCGCGTCGTCGAACAGGACGAGGCCCTTCCCGCCGAGCGTCCAGCCCTCCGCCAGCTCCGCACCCCCCACCGACACCCGCACCGTCCCCGCCACCGGCCGGGTGATGCGGCGGACCTGCTGCCCGTAGGTCTTGACCAGCGGGAACTCGGTCCTCACGCCGTCGCCCACGCCAAGCAACTGGTCCGCCGCCCCGGGCGCGAGGATCATCCCGTTCGATGAATTGTCGAACGGATCCTCGAGCCGGAACCCCACCGCGGCGCCGCGGCGCGCGCGGAAGAAGGCGAGCAGCGCGTGCAGATCGGCCTCGCTGCGCACGCCGGGACCCGCGTCGAAGGTCAGCCGGGCGTCGGCCCATTCGGCGTTGCGCTGCTCGGCGCCGCCGGCGGTCGCGACGATCGCGGTCGAGAAAGCCGGCTCGACGCTGGCCTCGCGGCCGGGCGCCACCGGGAAAAGCACCTCGTCGAACGCATCCATCTGTCCTTCTCCCAGCGCGAAATGGACGAAGCCGTCGCGCACCACCTGCGGCAGCGCCCAGACGAAGGTCTCGGCGGTATTGCGCGCGACCGCCGCATCGGCGGCGGCGGCCACCCGTGCCCACAGCGCCTTGTCCTCCGGCCGCTCGACGAAGCCCGCCAAATAATGCTGCTCCGCAACCGGATAGCCGAGCCGGGCCGCCATCGCCGCGGCCGCGGCCCCGGCGGCGCTTCGGCCCTGGGTCACCCAGCCATAATCTTCGAGCTGGAGCACGTCGAAGGCCGGCGCCGCCCAGCCGGGCGGCGCATTGGCCCGGACGATCTCCGCCGCGCCGAGCAGGGTCGGCAGATAGAGCAGCAGCAGGCATTCGGCGTCCGCCGCCTCGTCGCGCACCGCCGCGCAAAGCGCCGCGGTCGATGCCGCCAGCGCCGCGCCGGCAGCGTCGAGGCTCGCCAGCTGGGCCGGATCGAGCGCCGCGCCGACGTCGGCGATCGGCGCCGGATCGAACGCCGCCACCGCCGCCGCGTCGTAAAGGCAGATGCGGCGGTCCGGCATCACCCACCACCAGGGTTCGCCGATCTGGAACCGCACCCGCTGGCCCGCCGCCACCGCCAGCGCAGCAAAGCCGCGGGCAATGCCTTGCAGCCACGCCATCGCCTCGCCGTTCGCCGGCGACAGCAGGGCCGAGGGCGGCTCCCATGCCGTGCGCGCGGGATCGCCGTTCGCCGCCCGCTGCTGCCAGCCTTCCGGGCAATGCAAGGCGAGCAATTCGTAGCTCAGCGACAGGATCACCTCGAATCCCAGCGCCTTCGCCCGGGCGAGGAAATCGGCGTGCCAGGCGGCGCAGGGCCCGTTCAGCGCCCCGGCCGCGAGCAGGTCCCCGTCGAGCCGGAAATAATGGCTCATCCCGACATAATGGTTGATCAGATCGCGGTAGCCGAGCAGCAAAATGCTGCGCAGCATTCTGGCCGGCGTCAGCTGGTAGAGATCGTCATATCCGGTCGCGATCCTGAGCCCGTGCCCGGGCACTTGTCCCTCGCCGATCGTCAGCACCGAGCCCGATCCCTCGCAGACGATTTCGCTCATTTCCGCCCAGCCTTCGGCCGGCGCCGGGAGCGGCGCGTCGCTGGCGTCGTAGCCGCCCGCGACCAGCGAGACGAACATCCGCTCGACGTCGCCGGCCCAGACCGGATCGTCGGCCTCCCAGCCGCCGGCGAGCGCGCCGAAATCGAGGGCGATCGCGGCATCCTCCGCGGTCCCTTCGGCATAATTCCACAACCGCACGTACCAGCTGCGCGCCGCCCCCTCCGCGTCGCGGCCCTCGATGGTGAGAGTCGGCCCGTGGACCGCGTCGAGCGGCTTCACCCCGCTCGAGCGCCAGCGGAAAGCGAGCCGGCAGCGGCGGAAGTCCCGCGCCTCCTCATAAGCGTGCAGGACATGGTCCCAGCGGTCGCGCGCTTCCCAGATCAGCCCGGCGAGATCGTCGGCGCGGTAGAACAAAGCCTCGGCGCGGAGCGTGTTCGGCCCGGTGGTGACCACGCTCGCCATCATCGGCCGCGGGAAATCGACGGTCCAGAAGCGCGCGTCGAACCGCTTGACGTGCCCCGGGGTCCGCGCCGCCCCGACCGGCGCCAGCCAGTGCCCCATCTGCCTCATGCTCCTCATCTTGACCCGCCCGGCGCGGCGCTCCAAACCCGCGAGCGATGCTGGCCAGGCTCGGTTACCTTGCGATCGCGTTCGGCCTGGCCGTCCTGGCGGCCGCGCGTCCCGCTGCCGCCGCCGACCTCGTCCTCGATCGCGCCGGCTCCTATCTGGTCCCGGTCGAGATCAACGGCGTCACCCTCAATCTGCGCGCCGATCCGGCCGCCAGCGGCCTCGTCATCCTCAATCCCGCCGCCGTCCGCCGGGCCAAGATCCAGCCCGAAATGGTCCACCGGCGGATCGGCATTCGCGGCCTGTTCATCCGCCAGTCCTTCGCCCGCGTCGGCCCGGTCAGCCTCACCGGCCGGACCGGCGCGGTCGCCGCCCGGATCGGCGGCGCGATGGTGCCGCTGCAGGCGATCTGGTTCGATCGCGACGCGATCGCCGGCGCCGACGGCGTGATCAGCGCCGCCCTGCTGCCCTATGACAGCGTCACCTTCCGCCTCGGCCCGGCGCGCGGCGGCGAGCGCGAGACCGCGCTCGCCCTCGATTTCGTCGCCGAGCTCGGCCTCTACCATTCCTGGCCGCTCGCCGACCGGGCGCTGCCGATCCAGTTCTCGCTGTGGCGGCCGGCGAGCATCAGCACCGCCGCCGCCGGAGCGCTCATCGCCCGCGACCGCGCCGGCGCCTGGCAGGGCGAACTTGCCCAGGCGCCGATGAGCTTCGGCATCGTCCGCCCGGTCCGGCCGATGATCCTCGCCCGGCCGATCGACCTCGGCGGCGTCAGCGTCCGGCGCTTTCTCGTCCGCACCAGCGACTATCGCGGCGGCTACGCCTTGCCGAGCGATGCCGTGCCCGATCCCGACGAGATCGTCGTCACCGCCGAGCGCGCCGTCCAGGCGCCGCGCCTCAGCCTGATCCTCGGCGAGGACCAGTTCGCCGCCTGCTCGAGCCTGCGCTTCGAGCGGGTGCCGCGGCGGCTGGTGCTGCGCTGCGCCGGCGCCGCGCCCGCGCTCACCCCTCCGCCCGGATCAGCGCCCGGCGAACCGCGCGCGCCAATTGCCGGCTCGACTGGGCGAGCGCCCGCGCCTCGCCGCCCGCCGGGGCGTTGACGGTGATGCTGATCCGGATGTCGCGCCCCTGCGCCGCGCCCGGCGAAGGCTCGATCCGTCCGCCCGCGGTCGGCACGAACAGCTCCGGCCCGCGCTCGCCGACCAGATAGGCGCGGCCGGGCGTCACCGGCCCGCCCACCGCCTTGCCCGGCGCACCCGCCAGCGCCGCGGCCAGGGTGCCGAGCGACGAAGCGAAGCCGCCTTTGCCGCCGAACAGGGCGCCGATGCCGCCGCGAATCGCCGAGGCCGCGATCTCGGCCATCGCCGCCAGCGCCGTCCGCTTCAGATCCTCGAAGCCGAGCTTCCCGGTCCTGACCGCCCGGATCAGCGCGCCTTCGAGCACCGCTCCGGCGCGCGCCGCGCCGGCCGCGAACGGCCCTTCCAGCTCGGCCCGCATCGCCGCGACGTCGCGGGCGAACCCTTGCGTGTCGGCGCGCACGCTGACCACCAGCCGATCGATCTCATCTTTCATTTTTCTTCCTTGGGGTCCCCATGAAGTACCACTTCATGGGGGGGTCATCCGGAAACATCTCCTTCAGCCGCGCCAGATCGTCCGCCGAAGCGGAGGACGGCGCCGCCGGCGCCAGGATCGCCGCCAGCTCCGCCGGCGTCGCGTTCCAGAACTCGTCCGGGCGCCAGCCGAGCAGCGCCCCGGCGAGGCCCGCCAGCAGCGCGGCGGATTCGCTAAACACGGCCCTGCAGGATCTGGCCGAGCAACAGCCTCAGCGCCGGCGTGACCCGGGCGAGGCCCTGCGCGGCGATCGCCTCGCCGATCTCTTCGCGGGTCGCCGCGCCGTCCGCGCAATGCCACAGCAGGGCGGCCATTTCGGCGAGCGTCAGCCGCCCTTCGGCGGCGCGCTCGACCAAAGCGAAGAGCGGCCCGAGCTCGGCCTCGGCGGCGACCAATGCTGCAAAGCTCGGCCGCAGCAAAAGCGCAGCATCGCCGACCCTGAGGCTGGCCTCGCCGCGTTCGCGATTGGCCGGGCGGGTCATGCCGGCACCACCTCGCCCGAGCTTTCCAGCGCCAGGCCGTAGGTGCGTTCGCCATTATAGTCGCCGGCATAATCGAGCCGGGTCAAAAGGAAGCGCCCGCGCAGCCTTTCGCCGCTCTCGAAGCTCAATTCGTAATCGTCGATCAGGCCGGCGAGCGCGTTCGCCTTGATCCGGGTCTCCGCCGCCGAGCCGGTGAAGATGCCGCTCGCCGCCACCGAAACCGAGCGCACGCCGGCGCCGGACAAGAGCTCGCGCCAGCCGCCCGAGGCCTTGCTGGTGACGTTGATCGCTTCGCCGTTGACCGACATCTGGGTGGTCCGCATGCCGGCGACGGTGGCGTAGACGGGCGGCGTCCCGCCATCGCCCACTTTCAGCAAAAAGGCGCTTCCTTTTTCGGCCGTCATGGCGCATTCTCCTTGTTCTCAAGCAGTTGAGGAATAGACTCATGATTTCGACTGCGCTTATGCTGGTGGCCGCCGCGGTTTCGATGCAGGCGTCCGACACGACCCGGGCCTCGCGCGAGGCCTTCCAGCGCTGCCTCGGCACCTTCGTCGACGGCGCCATCCGCTCCAACAAGGCGCTCGACGCGTTCAACACCGAGTTCCCGCAGGCCTGCGCCCCCGAGGAGCAGGCGTTCCGCCGCGCGATCATCGCCCGCGACAGCGCCAATCGCGCGACCCGCGCCGGCGCCGAGGACGCGGCCAATCTCGAGGTCGAGGACGCGCGGTTCAACTTCAACGACCGCTTCCAGATGGCCCAGCCGCAGACGCCGCGCGCCGCGCACGCGGCGCCCGCCGCCCAGACCGCGGCCCAGACGACGACTCCGCCGACCGCCCAGACGGCCGCCCAGCCGCACTAGCGTCAGGGGACAGTCACTTTCCCGCGCGAAGGCGCGGGAAAGTGACTGTCCCCATCCTGCCTCCTCAGATCAGCCGCAGCCGGCGCCAAGGCCGCCACAAAGCGGTCACCGCCGCGGGCGGGCTCCCGGCGTCTTCCTCGCGCCGGTGCGCGTAGAAATGCGCGGCGAGGCGGACGATGCCGTAGCGCAGCGCCTCGGGCAGGCCGTTCGGGTCGGCCGCCATGCCGGCCCGGTAGGAGATTCGCAGGCGCTTCGGCTCGATCCCGAGCAGCAGCCGCACCCAGCCCTCGCCGGCGGCGTCGATGTCGATCGCATAGTCGCCGGCGGCGAGCGGGGTCGCCGCCCCGTCGGCGCCGATCAGGGCGGCCGCCTCGATCGCCGTCACCGGCGCCGCGCCGAGCCGCGTCCAGCTCCGCGACGCCGTCACCATCTCCTCGACCGGGCGGCTGAGCAGCGCCCGGCCGGTGAACGCCTCGCAGGTGTCGGCCGCCGCGCGCAGCAGCGCGGCGAGCAAGGCGTCCTCCTCGCTGGTGGCGATCCTCAGCAGCGCCTTCAGCTCGGCGAGCGGCACCGGCGGCGCCGGCGCCCCGGCGGCGAGCACGCCCATCACCGTTGCTCCACGCGCAGCACGATCGAGCGATCGTCGCTGCTGCCGTCCGAAAAGGCGACGTGGTTGGCGAGGCTGTAGCTGTGGCCGGCAATGCCGCCGGTCAGCCGCGCCGCGGTGCGCGCGCCGTCGAAGTTCGCCTCGACGATCGCGATCCCGCCGGTTTCGTCGGGAGCGACCGACCAGTCGCTGGCGGCGATCGTCCGGCCGTCGAGATAGGGCGCCCAGTCGATCGCATGATCGAGCGTCGCGTCGGGATCCTTGAGAAAGAAGCTCATCGTCTTTTCCTTGGTTCAGGGCCGCCCGGCCCGGGTCGCCGGATCGGGCGCCGCGGGGGCGGCCGTCTCCTCGGCAAGGATGCGCAGCACTGCCTCGATCCGGATCGTCTCGGGCCGCGCCCCCGGGAATCCAGTGGTCAGCGTGCCGAGGCCGGCCTGGGCGAGCGGCGCCGCGGCGATCGCCTTGCCCAGCATTAGGACCCGCCCTCAAGGCCGGAGGTGGCCGTGATCGACCTGAGAAGGCGGCCGGGTAGGAGAATGGAGCCCCCATCGCGCCGTCCGGGGGACGGCGCAGCCCCATTCTCGCCGCCGGGCGGGCCGGGCAGCCCGTCCAAGGTGCTCGACGCCCCCAGCCGCCTTCTCAGATCGACCGCGAAGCGGCGGGCTGTCCTTTGCCGCCGAGCGGCGTCACTCGATCGGTCACGATGAATTTTCATCGCTCCCTCCTCCTTCCTTGCTGGGCGACAAATGCCAACCCGTCACGGCCGCCTCCGGCCTTGAGGGCGGGTCCTAGGGGCCGATCAGGCCGTGGGCGGTGAGATCGTCGATCAGCGCCTTCAGGCGCTGCGCGAGCTGGCCGACCGTGGCCCCCGAGGTCTCGAACGTGTTGCGCGAGGCGGTTCCGGTCGGCGCGCCCCAGCCGGTCCGGCGGTTGCTCACCACCCTGATGCCGTCGATCCGGTAGTCGCCGCCGACATCGGCATCGCCGGTGACGGCGAGGCTGGCGAGGCCGGCGATCGTGCCGCCGCTGATCGCGACCGCCGCCGCGCTCTGGGTGGCGATCGAGCCGAGCCCGAGAGTGCCGCGCGCCGCCGCCGCGCTCGCCGCGCCGGTGCCGCCGTCGGCGACGGCAAGCGGTGCCGCCAGGGTCAGGCCCGGCGCCGAGACCGGGCCGGCAAAGGCCGCGCCGGCCAGCGCCGCCTTGCCGTCGAGCGCCGCCTGCAGCCCGCCGATGTCGGCGATCCCGGCCGGCGCCTCCTGCCCGGCGAACCAGGCCGCCGCGACGGTCAGCGCGATCGTCTTCAGCCCTTCGGAAAAGTTCACCGCGGCGCCGGCGGCGGAGGAGGCGAGCGGCAGCCGCACCAGCGCGCCGCCGCTGCCCAGCTCGCCCTCGCCCGTCTCCCACTGGTCGGGGCGGGTGATCCCGGCGATCGCATAATGGAAGCGCGCGCCCGTCGGCACCGTGTCGGCGAACCGCCGGTGCCCCGGCAGCGCCCCCTCGAGCGCCAGATCGCCCGCCCCGGTGCCGTGCGAAACCTCGCGCACCAGATCGGCAAAGAACAAACCCATCGTCTCTCTCCGAATGGGACAGTCACCTCACTGTCCCCGGGACAGTCACCTCACTGTCCCCTTTTTTCACTGTCCCTTTTTTCCCCTGGCCCGGAAATGGGAACAGTCCCCTTTTTGCCCTTCTTCGCGTCCTTCGCGCTCCTTCGCGTCTTCGCGTGAAACCGATGCAGCCTGGCCACGCGAAATGAGCCGGTGTGGACTGCCCCCGGCAGTCCACAGCCATGCCCGGGGCATGGCGGCCGGTCCATCGCAGAAGAAGGAAAGGCGCGAAGGCGAAAAAGAGGGACTGTCCCTGTTTTTCAGGCGGCGAACTTCAGCAGCTTGATCGCTTCGGAGTTCATCACCTGGCCGCCGATCCGCCGGGTCGCGTAGAAATGGACGAACGGCTTGTTCGAATAGGGGTCGCGCAGGATCTGGGTCTCGGCCCGCTCGGCGATCAGATAGCCGGCGCGGAAATTGCCGAACGCGACGGCGAGCGCATTGGCGGCGACGTCGGGCATGTCCTCGGCCTCGATCACCGGGTAGCCGAGCAGCGTGTCGGGCTGCCCGGCGACCAGCCCCGGCGCCCACAGGAACGCCCCGTCCGCGGTCTTGAACTTGCGGATCGACGAGGCGGTCGCCGAGTTCATCACGAACACCGCCCCCTGCCGGTAGGGCGAGCGGAGCGCCTGGACGAGGTCGATCAGCTTGTCCTGCGGGTTCGTCGCGGGAAAGCCGCCGGCGACCCCGGTCGAGAGGAATTGCAGGGTGCCGAACGGCCGCACGCTGTCGATCGCCCCGCTGCTCGGAGCGGCGAGGAAGCCGAGCGGCCGGCTGGTGCCGTTGCCGCTGACGAACGCCGCCCCTTCGGCGCGGGCGAACTCGGTCGCGATCTCGCTTGCCAGCCAAGCCTCGACGTCGAACGCGGCGTCGTCGAGCATCGCCTGGCTCGCCGCCGGATTGGCGTAGAGCTCGCCGGACGGCGGCGCGATCTCCTGGAAGGCGGGGGTTGCGGTCTCCGGCCGCGCCGCCGTCTCGCTGACCCAGCCCGACGGCGTGCCGCCGGTCGTCACCAGCTTGCGGTAGCCGGCCGAGCCGACCTTGACGACGTTGGCGATTGCCCGGATCGGCGAGATCGCGGTCAGCGTCTTTTCGATCCGCGAGTCGAGCTCCTCGGGCACCGCATAGCCGCCGGCGGCATCGGTCGCGCCCGACATCGCCTTCAATTCGACCCCGGCCTCGAGCCCCTTGCGCAGATAGCGCTCGACGAAGGGCGAAGCCTCCGCCTTGGCGCCGCTCAGCGCCGGCCGCGCCGCGGCGACCGCCTGGGCATCGACCCGCATCCGCAGCGCCGCGACCTCGTCGCGCAGCGCCGCGACGTCCTCATCCTCCCGCTCGAGCGCCTCGAACGAGGCTTCCAGCGCATCCGTCTTCACTTCCAGCATGTCCTTCTCCTTTGCTTGATTTATGCTTCGGTTCTGGGGAAGCATCTTTTTGCTTCCCATTCTTTCTCTTGGTGCTTTTCCCGTGCGCTCGCCTATTCAGTTACGTTGCTGAACGCGGAGTCGGTGAAATGGATCGGTTTGATTACTTCATTGTATTTTATAGTATTCTTCTAGGCTTGGCGGTCGCGGAGCTATTGGGCGGCTATGCCAATTTGCTGCGGGAACGAAACCGTCCCCGCCTTGGGCTGCTCACGCCGCTGCTGAGTCTCGCAATCTTCATCCAGATCATGGCCGCGTTCATCGACGCCTGGACCAAGCTCCGCGGAGTCGAGATCAACCTCCCCGGGCTCGCCGTGCCGACGCTGATCGGCATCGCGTTTTTCGTTGCCGCCGCCATGGCGGTTCCGCGGCAGGGCGGTGACTGGGACTCCCTCGATGAGTATTTTTTCGACCGCCGCAAATGGATCGTCGGTCTGCTGATCGCCGTGGCGGTGTTCGTCATGCTGTATGAGGCGCCCCATTTATGGATAGCGTTCCAGCGCCGCCTCACCGGTAACCTCACTGAGTATTTTGTTGCCAACGGCACGCTTATCGGCGCCTACGTCGTGCTGTTACGGGCCCGGCGTCATTGGCTTTGCATCGCCGCTCTGATCTATGTCCTTCTCTTCTTCCTCTATTATTACAGCGTTTCTCAGTGGCTGGCGTGGATGCGCTGAACCCTCATTCCACCATATGCACCCGCGCCGCGGGTTGCATCGGCAGAGTCACCAGGCTGATCTCGACGAGTTCGAGCTCGGTCAGGGCGCGCGGGCCCGCGCCCTGCTCCGCCCGCACCCGGTAGCCGAAGGAAAGGCCGCGAACCGTGCCTTCCTCGAGCAGCGCCGCCGCCTCGCGCCCGGCCGCGCCGGCGGACAGCCGGGCGATCACCCGAAGCCCGCGCCGGTCCTCCTGCAGATATTCGATCCGCCCGATCGGCCGCCCGGGCCGGTGCTGCCAGAGCAGCGGCACCGCGCCGGCGCGCCGCTTGAGCGAGCGCTCGAACGCGCCGGCCCCGACCACGTCGCCGAGGTCGGGCCGGCCGAAGATCGCCGCATAGCCCGCGAACCTCATCTGAGGACCTGCGCGAACAGGCCCATCTTGACCGCCATCCCGGCGACGAGGACGGCCCCGAGGTCCGCCCGCTCCCGGCTTCACCATCGTCCCGCCCGACGGCGTCGGCACCTGAAGCGGCGCAAGGCTCGCGGCGGCGGCGGAAGGCGCGGCCGCGGACCTTTCACCCCCCGGGCGGCGGTCAGGTGTCGATCGGGCCGAACGCCTTCCAGGTGCCGGGGGTGCCGGCGCTCACGCAGACCCAGCCGACCTTGCCGCCGGCACCGGGCGCGTTGTTGAAGACGATCTCGCCCGCGGCATGGTCGCCGCTCGTCGGCGCCGCCGAACCGACGGTGATCACCCGCCCGCTCGACGTATCCGCTCCGAGCGCGAAGCTGGTGAACAGATGGACGAAGCTCGCATAGCCCGAAGACGGCCGCCCCAGCCCGGCGGCATAGGCATATTGCCACGTCTGGCTCGCCCCCAGCGCATTGTAGGACATGGTGATCATTCCGCCGTAGGTGGTGAGCCGCCACGCCGGCCCCGAGGCGCTGTCGCTCCTCAGGATCGTCAGGTCCTCGCCCCCACCGATCGCGGCCCGGTGGTACGCGCCGAGCCCGAGGCTCGAGGGGAGCCACCGCATCGTCCCCATTCCCTGGGGCGCGACGATGATTCCGGAATCGCCGTCGACGCTCTCGATCAGGCTCCAGGATGTGAAGATCGCGCTGCCGGGATCGTAGATCGGCTGGATCGCCCGCGCCGGCTTGACCACATGGCTGATGTTGCCGCCGCCCTCGATATAGGGGTTGGTGAACAGGCTCCGGTTGCTGATCCCGGGGCAGACGATGGCGCCGCTGGCATAATAGCTGCCGCTGCTCGACCAGGCCGCCGCCCCCGTCCCGGTGCCGACCGGATACCAGACGTTGGCGTTGGTTCCGGGCGTCGTGCTGCTTCCGATGCCGTCGGTGAGGCTGATGAGGTCGTAGAGCGTCCCTCCGTAAGTGACTCGGCCGAGCCCCGCCAGCGCGCAGCCATGCACCGCGACGCCCTCGAAGGTGTTGCCGAGGAAACCGTTTTCGACGAGGCCGCCGGCGCCCGCCGTCAAGACGTTCAGCGAGCTGAACTGGATCTGGTTCGCATCGCCGCCCGCGGTGTAGAGGCCGTGCACGCCGCTTTCCGACAGCACTCCTTCCTTCGCCGTGGAGCTGTTGGCGTTGCCGTAGCGAAGGTTGGTGCCCGAGCTGGTCGGAAGGCCGCTGTCGGCGACGATGTGCAGGTTGTTTCCCGGAAAGCCGTGGATCGCGAAGCTGCGCAGGTGGCAGGCGCAGCGCGCCCAGATGCCGTGCTTGCCCCGGTCGGTCCCGCCGCCGCCGACGATCGCGATCCCCGTCAGTGAAAAGCCGTGGCCGCTGTATTGGGAGATTGCGGCGGTCACATATTCGCCGTCGCTCCGCTCGTTGTTGAGCACGAGGCCGTAGCTGTTGGCGGGAAAGCGGATCCGGACGGGATGTCCGCCGCCGGGAACGCCATTGCCTTCCTGCTCGGAGAAGAATTGCCAGGGCAGGTGAACGCTCCAATATTGGGACGAATAATAGCGCCCGGAAAAGCGCACCGGGGCGGGCGCGCTCCAGACATAATCGAGCCCGGGAAGCCCGACGCCGCCGCCGGGCTGCTGGACCTTGTTGGCGATGCCGTAGGCCTTCATCGCCGTCCACGCGGAATAGCAATCCGTGGCATCGTCCGGGATCGCGCCGAACATCTCGAAATCCCACACCGGCTCCTGGAGGCGGAAGCCGCGGCCGTCGGCGGCCAGGAAGGCGGCGCGGGGATGGTTCGAGACGTAGGTGGAATTGACCGCGGAATCGTAGACGTAGGTGGCGGCGCCGAGGCCCGCCTGCGAATAGCCCGCGGTCCTGACCGAATTGGTCCCGGTGAGGACGATGCTTCCGGAAAGTCCGGTGAAGAGGATATCGGCCATTTTCATGCTCTTTCGTGAAAAAGGCGGCTCGACCCGTGGGAATCACGGGCCGATGCCGCCGGTGGGAAATTCGTGTCTCTCGTCAGTCGCGGTCGGGCGGAATGCCCTCCACAGCATGCACCCGCGCCCTGGGCTGCATCGGCACCGTCACCAGGCTGATCTCCAGGAGGTCGACCTCGGTCAGCGCCCTCGGCGCGTGACCCTCCGACCGCCTTATCGTGTATCCGAAGCTGAGCCCCGCCACCCGTCCCGCCTTGAGCAGGGCCGCGGCCTTGCGACCTGCCGGACCGCCCGACAGCCGCGCGATGACCCTGAGGCCGCGCCGGTCCTCCCTCAGATATTCGATCCGCCCGACCGGCCGCCCCGGCTTGTGCTGCCAGAGCAGGGGCACCGCGCGCTCGAGGCGCCTCAGGCTTCGCGCGAATGCCCCCGCCCTGACCACGTCGCCGCCCCGGTCCGGCCGGCCGAAGATCGCCGCATAGCCCGCGAACCTCATCTGAGGACCTGCGCGAACAGGCCCATCTTGACCGCCATTCCGGCGACCAGCACGGCGAGGAAGATCCTCACCGCCCAGGTCACCACCGCGTTCCACGCCGATTTCTTGGCGTCGCGCCAGGCCTGCAGCAATTCGCGCAGCTCGAGCATGTCGCGGCCGGCTTTCTCGTCCCTGAGGCCGAGCGCGGCCAGCGCCCGTTCGGCGCCGACCCCGCTCGCCTCCTCGATCAGCGCCCGCAAGGTCACCATGTCCGCCCCCCGGCCTTCGGCCTGGGCGACGAGCAGCGCCAGCATCGACGCATTCGCATCGGCCATGACTTCACTCCTTTGCTGTGGCGCGCGCCTTCGGAGGCGCGGCGGAATCGCGCTGGCAAGCGCGGGCCAATCGGACTAACGTCGCCCTTCATCCCGAAACGAGGGCGACGATGGCCGAGTATAAAGTGGACCTCACCGACGAGCAGATCAAAATGCTCCAGGAGCTGGCGGCGCGCCGCGGCGTCAACGCCAACACGATAATCCAGCAGGCGATCTCGACCGAGAAGCTGATCGCCGACAATGTCGAGCAGGGCGACGACCTGCTGATCAAGAAGGGCGACAAGCTGAAGAGGGTCGTCCTCAAGAAGTGAACGGCAGCCGGAGGGGCGAATGGGGGACGAGACGGATCCGGGCGGGCAAGTCCCGAGCATCAACGAGGCGGCCCCGCCCGTGGCCGGCGCGACCGGCGGCGGCGGCGGCGAGGGCGGCGACGGCCAGATCGAGGACTACAGCATCGATTCGACCCGCAAGAAGATTGCTTTCTTCCTCCTCTACATCATGGCCGCGGTGATCGCCCTGGTCGCTTTGGTTTCGCTTTTCTACAGCGCCAATTGCTGGATGTTCGGCGGCGACAAATGCACCCAGGCGACACAGGCGCTGACCCTGCTCAACAACGGCGTCGCGCCGATGTTCACGGCGATGGTCGGCCTGGTCGGCTCGGTCGTCGGCTTCTACTTCGGCTCTAGGCAGACGAACTGAGCCGCGCCAGCAGCGCCTGGACCGGGCCGTTGTCGGCATAGACCTGCCACAGGGTCACCCGCCGGGCGTCGGTCACCGCCCGCCACGCCGCCGGGATCCGCCAGCCGCCGCCTTCGACCGCCCGGCCGGCACGGTGCAGGGTGGCGCCGGCCCAGCCGTGCAGCATCGCCTCGCGCTCCTCGACGAACATCGCCTCGACGCCGATCCGATAGTCGGGAAACAGCCGCAAATAGCCGCGCCAGCCGTCGAGCAAGGCGGCCTTGCCCTCGAGCCGGTCGCCGAGCGAATCGACGAACACCGCGTCGGCGTGCATCGTCCCGACGATCTTCTCGGGCTTGCCCGAATTGACCGCGTTCACGAACGCCTCGATCACCTCGCGCGTCTCCATCGCCCGCCCTCCAGCGCCCTCATTACAACCACGTCATCCTGACGAACGTCAGGACCCATGAACACCGAATTCGAGGGCTCGCCCAGTCCGAGTTCATGGCTCCCGGATCGAGTCCGGGACGACTCGAAACTATCTCACACCCGCTGCGCCAAGCCCAGCCCGGAGCGGGCAGGTGACAGGTCCGCAACTGTCGCCTACCTGTCCTTGTTGTCGCTCCCGGGAGATGATGTCATGGCCAAGTCCATTCACGTCTCGATGCCCGAGTTCAGGATCGTCGTCCGCGAGGACGGCGCGGACATCAGGATAATCGACCATTGCGGCTTCGGCCGCGAGGAGGGCGACAACAACCTGACGCCGCCGATTCACAATGGCAGCCTGTCGCTCACCCGGCGCGAAATATGCCATCTGAGCCATGGCGATCCCGACTCGCCGATGCCCTACTCACTGTTCTTCGAAGGCGAGCATGACGGATGCGCCTTTCACTGGGGCAGCATCTTCGCGGAATCGCACGGCTGCATCCATCTCGACAAAGCGGACGCGAAGTGGCTGTTCGAATGGGCCGGCCGGGGCGCCGATGCCGATCCCGTCGCACTCGAGATCGTCGGGCCGCAGCCGCTCCCGGGCGTGCGCGTCTATCGGTTCGGCTCCACCACCATGCTGCCCTCGATGGTGCTGACGATCAACAATCTGCTTGCCGCCGAGGGTCGGCTCCATCGCGCTCCCGACGAGAATTACGACGAGGAAACCGCCGAAGCGGTGAGGGACTATCAGGTCGCGCACGATCTCGACCCCTATGACGGCTGGGTCGGGCCGCTCACCGCCGCTAAGATGGGGATTGCCCCGCTGCCGCATTGTCCGGACTAGCCGCCGCCCCAAATCCCAGCATCTCCCTTTTCTCCCCGTCGCTCAGGAAATCGGCCGCCGCCGCCTGCCGCCAGAGCCGCTCGCGCTCCTCGGCGAGCGCGCTGATCTGGTCGAGGTCGACGGCGAGCCTCAGCCCGGGCCACCAGGCGGCGAGCGCCGCCGACAGGCCGGCGAGGATCCGCGCCGCCATCGGCAGCACGGTCAGCCGCCACAGCGCCCGGTTCGCCTCCTTGTAATTGGCGTAGGTCGAATCGCCGGGCAGGCCGAGCAGCATCGGCGGCACCCCGAAGGCGAGCGCGATCTCGCGCGCCGCCGCCGCCTTGAGGCCGGTAAAGTCCATGTCGGCCGGACTGAGGCTCAGCGCCTGCCAGCGCAGGCCCCCGTCGAGCAGCAGCGGCCGGCCGGCATTGTCGGTGCCGGCGAACTGCGCCTCCATCTCGCCGCGCAGCCGCTCGAACTGCGCGCCGGAGAGCGCCGCGCCGTCCTTGCCCTCGTGGACGAGGGCGCCCGACGGCCGCGCCGCATTGTCGAGCAGCGCCTTGTTCCATTTCGCCGCGGCATTGTGGACGGCGACCGCCGCCGCCGCCGCGCCGAGGCAGCCGAGCCCGTAATGGTCGTCGAGCGGGTGCGCCGCCTTGAGATGGACGATGGCGGGCCGGCCGAGCCCGTCGCGCGCCGGGATCCGGCTGGTCGCCTCGCCCGCCTTGTAGCGATAGGCGGCGGGCCAGCCGCGCGCGTCGGCCTCGATCCGCACCCGCTCGGGCCTGAGCGCGAACGCCTCGGCCGGCATGCCGTCGGCGTCCTGGAGCAGCTGGACGAAGGCGTTGCCGTGCAGCAGCAGCTGGGTCGCGACGATCTCGAGCAGGCCCGGCGCCGCCAGGGAAACCGCTCGCCCTGAGCCTGTCGAAGCCTGTCCTGAGCGGGATCGAAGGGGGCTTTTCTTCTCTTCGGAAATGGGCGCCCACGCCACGCTCTCCGCCACCAGCCGCACCGCGCGCTGGGCGATCGGGTTGCCGAGATAGGCTTCCCTGACCTGCGCTTCATAGGCGCGCGGCCAGGGCTCGGCGGCGAAGCGCTCGGCCCAGCCGGCAAGCAGCCAGGGCCGCGCCGCCGGCGCCGCCTTCCGTCCGAACCATTTCATGTGCCATGCTCCTCACCGTGGATATGAAACCGCCGCCCGGCGAGATCCGGCGCCTCGTCCTGATCTACGCCGCGATCGCCCTCGCCGCGGGCGCGGCGATGCTTTATTTCCTCTTCCCGATCCTCTAGCGCCGGTGCCTGGCCCGTGCCTGGCGCGTGCCTGGCACCGTCCGAGGAAGCCCCGCCCGATGAGCTTCGCCGACTGGCTCCGCGCCCTCCTCGCCCTCCTCGCCCTCGTTCACCTCGTGCGCGCCGGCCGCGGCCTCGCCACCGGCCGCTGCACGCTCGGCGGCGAGGTCTGTCTGCGCGTTGAGGCGCCGCGGCGCTTCGGGCTCGAAATCGGCATCGATCTTGCGCTGGCGCTCTATTTCGCCTGGCTCGTCGCGCTGCCGTGGCGCGAGGATCTTCCGTCCTGGCTCGGCGCGGCGATGCTGCTCGCCGTGATCGGGCCGGCGCTCGCCCGCGCCCTCGCCACCGGCAGCGCCGGCTTCCTCGGCAGCCGTTACCGGCGCGACCGGCGGCCGCAGGTTTACTGGACCCTGGTCGCGCTCGGCGCCGGCCTCGCCGCGCTCGGCCTTACCATCCTCATCGTCGAGGGGCAGGCACCCGCCGGCCAGGCCGGCGCGCGCGCCGCGACCGCCGCATCCAATCGGGACAGTCACCTCACTGTCCCAGGACCGTCCCGAGCCCTAGGCTCGCCGCCGCATTTAATGGGGACAGTATATATTTTTCGGGCGCCCGCGGCGGCGCGCGGGCGGAGGCGCCGCCGGAAAAATATATACTGTCCCCTTTTTCCGGGACAGTCACCTCACTGTCCCCGGGACAGTCACCTCACTGTCCCTGAACCGTCTGAACCGTCCCTCCTAGAGCCGCACGATCCGCGGCTCGGCGCGCGCGCCGAGCAGCAGTTCGGCCATCGCCCAGACCATCGCGTCGGCGCGGTCGGGCGAGCGGCCCGGGCCCTGGTAGCCGGCGCTGGTCATCCCGCACAGCTCGTCCTCGAGCTCGGGGAAGATGCCGGCGAACCTGGCCTTGCCGCGGGCGAACAGGGCGGAGACCGGCTCGGCCCGCCGGCCCTTGCCGAAGCGCGCCCTGACCGGCCGCACCGGCAGCGCCGAATCGACGCTGCGCAGCACGCTTTCGACCATTTCGCCGCCCTGGTTGGTCTCGGCGACGACCAGCTCCGCCTGCCACGCCGCGGCCGCTGCCGCCGCCGCCCGCGCCCAGCCTTCGGGCGGCAACCCGGCGACGCTGGCATCGGCGAGCACCAGGCCGAGATCGTCCTCGTCCACCCCGCAGACGACGATCCCGCACGTCCCGCCCGCTCCCGCCGGCGGATCGACCCCGACGACGACCCGGGTAAGTGGGGACAGTATATATTTTTCGGACGATGACCCCTCCGCCGCACCGGCGCCCCGCGAAAAATATATGCTGTCCCCATTTACGATGACGGGCGGCAGGCGCCCCTGGGCGATCCCCTCCCGGGTCCACAGCGCGCCCTCGATATCCTCGATCAGCTCGCCGTCCAGCTCCTGGCGGCCGAGCCTGGTGCCGGCGTAAAGCGCGAACGCGTGATCGACGACGCTGCGCGCCAGCAGCACATTGTCCGACGTCCGCCCGCCTGTGAGCGCCGCGCCGCCCGGGCCGAGCAGCTGCCGGAGCAGCGGGATCGGCCGCGGCGTTGTCGTGATCAGCGCGCGCGGATCGCGCCCGCGCCTCAGCCCGAGCATGAGATTGTCCCAGGCCGCCTGCGGCTGCGCCCATTTGGCGAGCTCGTCGCACCAGGCGTAATCGTGCTCCGGTCCGCGCAGGCCTTCCGGATTGGCGCCCGAATAGACGAAGCCGCGGCTCCCCGAGGGCCAGGTGAGGATGCCCTTGGCAGGCTCCCATTCCGGCCGCGCGTCCGGCGCGGCGGTGGCGAGCAGCCCGGAGGCGCCCTCGATCATCACCTTGCGCACCTCCTCCTCGGTCGGCCCGACCAGGGCGATGCGCAGCCATGCCTCCTCGGCGAGATGGTGGACCCACTCGGCCCCGGCGCGGGTCTTGCCGTAGCCCCGCCCGGCCATCAGCAGCCAGGTCCGCCACAGCCCTGCGGGCGGGGTCTGGCCGCGCCGCATCCACATGCACCAGCAGCTCGTCAGGAACGCCAGCTGGTCGTCGTCGATACGGCCGAGGAACGCCCGCCTTTCGCGCAGCGGCAGCAGCGCGATGCGCTCCCAGGTCGACAGGTCGTCGTAGCGCCAGCCGGCCGAAGGCGGCCTTTTGTCCCGCGCCATCGCCGGCCTCAGCCCTGGCCGCCGAGCCGGCGGTTGATCTCGGCGAGCCGGGCTTCGATCCCGTTGCGCAGGATCTGGCCGCGCATCGGCCGCTGGGCGGCGGTGGCGGTGCCGCGCGCGTGGCTCTTGTGCAGCTTGAGCAGCTGCATCGCCATGCCGGTCGGGATGGCGCGCTGGCGCGGCCCGGATTCGCCGACGTCGGCGGGCCGGTTCTCGCCGAAGCGGGCGCGTTCCAGCATCTCCAGCTCGAGCGCCGCATAGCCCTCGCCGATCGCCTTCTCCCAGCGCGCTTCGAACTCCGGATTGTGGCGGCGCTCGTTATAGGGCGCCTTGCGCTCGAAGCCCGCCGCCTCGGCCGCCGCCGCGACGTTGCACACCTCGGCCAGCGCGGCGAAGAATATGTCGCACCGTTTCCTCGTCCATTTCGGGTTCCTGCCCATGCCGTCCTCCAAGAAAAGGGGACGGTCGCTGGCGACCTTCCCCGTTGCGCTTGACGGCGGCGCTCGGCGCCGCGCAGCGTCCGTCCCCGAACCGGGGGCGGAAAAAGAGGGACAGTCCCTCTTTTTTCGTCCTGCGGCTGGAAAAGAGGGACTGTCCCTCTTTTTCATCCTTGCCGTTCAATCCTTTGCGCTTGACGGCGGCCGCCGGCGCCGCGCAGCATCGCCGCCGCCAGGAGGGGCTGGGCCGATGATCCGTTCGATGCTGCTGCTGCAGGCGGCGCTGCTGGCGGCCGCGGCGCTGCCCGGGCCGGTTGCGGCGCGCGCCCCGGCGATGGCGCGCAGGGCCGCCGCCGCGCCGGCCGCCGAAGCCGCCTGCCCGGCCCGGCCCGGCTGGTCGGCCGTGGCCGCGGACGAGGTCGCCGCGCGGAGCGGCGGCTGGCGGCGGGTCGACTGGCTCGGCGTCCGCCGCGGCGGCGCCTTCAGCTGGAACGGCAGCCCGGCCGCGCGGCCGCGCCTCGCCCGCCTGCTCGCCGCCGCCGCCGGGCCGCGGCCGCAGCCGGCGGTCGTGCTGCTGCGCGCGCCCGGCGCGTCCTGCGCCGCGCTCGCCGAGGCCGCCGCCCTGGTCGAGATCGGCCGCCCGTGCCGGCCGGCGCTCTGCATATTCAGCGCCGGCGCCGATCGCCGCCGGGCGCTGCTGCCGACCCGCCCGCCGCCGCCGGAGCCGGCGCCGCTGCCGCGGCCGTCGCGGCCGCCGCCGGAGCCGCTGCCGCCGGGGCTCGCCAGCCGCGCCCGCGCCGATCTTTCCGCCTATCTCAGCAATGACGATTATCCGGCCACCGCGCTCCGCGCCGAGGAGCAGGGCGTGGCCGGCGTCGCGCTCGACGTCGGCGCCGACGGCCGCGTCGCCCGCTGCACGATCCTCGGCTCGAGCGGCTCGGCCGCGCTCGACGCCGCGACCTGCCGGATCATGACCGCGCGGGCGCGCTTCGACCCCGCCCGCAACCTCGCCGGCGAGCCCGTCCCGGACCGCATCGCCGCCCGCATCACCTGGACCCTGCCCGACGCGCCCGAAGCCGCCGACGCCGCGCTGCTGCCCGCGATCGGCAGCGAGCCCGAGCCGGACCCGCCGCCGCCGCCGCAATGACCGGCACCGCCGGCCAAAGAAAAGGCCCCGCTCCCGCGAGGCCTGGCCGCTTGCTTGCTTGCTTGCTTGCTTGCTTGCTTGCTTGCTTGCCCGTTTTCCGGCCCGTTTCCGGTGCCCGCCGGCTCCCGGTCACACTCCTCGAAGCCTGACCAGAATGTACCTTGGCAGCGTTACGCTGTCAACAACTTTTCACCGATTCGGTTGTTTCCTACACGAATCGCCGAAAATCTGTTCTTCTTCCGATACTTGATGGGTCAACAAGTAGGAAGGTAAATCCTACACTTTTCCTACACGAGGCGCCCAATAAATATTTTCGAAGGCCCGAATCGGCCCCGATTCGCGGGGTCGATTTCCTACAGGCGAATCGCGAGTCGCCGGCCCGGCGCCCGCCTGGAGCCCGGCCGGCCACAGCGCGGTCGGCGCGATCGCCGGCGAGCTGCGGAAGGATCGTCCCCGGGCGGCGGCCGAGGTGCGCGCTGCGCGGGCCGATCAGCCGCGATCAGGCTCTTGTCTGATCGTCGCGATAGGCTCATCATCGACCCGCAATGGCGCGATCGGGGGAGGCAGGCATGCGATACAATCCGTTGTTCAAATGGGCTCTTCTGGGATCCCTGGGCGTGGCCGGCGCGGCCCTTGCCCAAACCGGCCAGAACGAGGCGCTGCTGCGCCGTGCGATCGGAGCCGTCGCCCAGGGTCAATGTCCCGCCGATATTCTCGCGCCGATGCTGCGCGGCGCGTGCCTGCAGCAGATGCCGGCCGCGGGCCAGCGGATCGCGGCGATGGGGGCGGTCACCGGCGTCGAATTCCTCGGCACCCAGGCGGTCCCGTCCGGACCTCCCGTCGAGGTCTATCGGGTGACCTTTTCGGCCGGCGGTTCGATGACCTGGTCGGTCAATTCGGGGCCTGACGGCAAGCTCATGTCCTTGTGGTTCAGCTGAGCTAGGGTCCGACCCGGGCGATCTTCCAGCTGCCGTCGGCCTGCCGGCGAAGCCAGGCCATGATCTGCGCCTCGTTGCCTTGCGCGTCGAGCACGAAATTCCGCGCCACGAGCACGTCGCCGTCGGCCGCGGTGACGAGCCCGTCGACGATCAGCAGGCCGAGCGAGACCCGGATCGCAAGCGGGTTGGGCTGCTCATAGCGGGCCTGGCCAAGCAGCAAACCGAGCCGCCCGAAGATTCTGCAGAAATCGGCTGCCGCGACCGTGGATTGGATCGCAGGATCGAGCGACTGGGCGTAGAATCGGCTGCAATCTCCCTCGCGCCACGGCCGCAGCAATTCCGGTACGGCGACGCTCGCCGCCTGCTGATCGGCCAGCGCCTGCTCGCTGGCGACGAAGCGCAGCGGCCCTTCCGGCGTGCCGTCCGCGCGATCGAGCATGCCGCCGTCGCGCAGCGTCAGCACCGTCTGGAATTGATCGTAAAGCTGGGTTCCGTCCTCGCATGGGCCGTCGCACAAGGTGTGGGTGGCGCTGAGGCTCAGGCTTCCGTCAGGCTGGCGCAGGCCCTGGACGAACCAGCTGTCGGTCCTCGGTCGCGGCAATTCGGCGACGCCGTTTCGCGCCGGGCATTGCCCCGGGCCCGGCGCCGGCTGTTCGAGCCACAAATACCAGACGCCGCGCAAATAGCTGCCGTGCACCTCTCCATTCCATCCCGCGGCGAGATGATATTGCCGGGTCTCGACGGCGACATAGCGGCAGAGATGCGCGCTGTCCGGCGGCTCCCGCAGACGGACGTTGCTCCAGTCCCCGATCAGCGCGTTGGCCGCCGGCTGTGCCGCCGCCGCCGATGCCCCCAGCGCGAGCAGTGCCGCCAGGCTCGCCCGTCCGATCGCGCGGCGGCGGATCATGGCCGCAGCAGCTCGACAGCGTAGGGCTGGCCGTCGACCAGCAGCGTTCCCGCCAGCCGCCCCGGCCCCGCCGCGAGCGTGCCGACGATCGCCTGGAGTCCGCTGCGTCCCTGCAGCGACAATTGATTTCCGATCAGCGACGCATGCCCGCTGATCGCGCCGAACGGCGCCTGCTGAAGGCCGCTGACATTCCATTGTCCGTCTCCTGCGGACGTAAAGGTAACCGTGCCATAGGCGCCCGCCCGCCAGATGCCCTCCAGCTCCGGGCTGCAGGTGACCGGCAGCCTTTGCTCGGGCTCGCGTGGCAGGTTCGGCGTGCCGGGGCTGCAGCGATAGTCGGCGACGCGCCGGTCGACGAACAGCGTGGCCGGCCCCGACATGGTCGATGCGCAGCCGGTCGCGTCCGGCGTGGCCATGCCTCCGGCAAGGCTGTTGAGTCGGAGCGCGGCGAGCGGCGCGCCGACGACGTCGAGGCAGACTCGCACCGCGACGGGGCGCGGCGGATAGGCCACCAGGTCCCATGGCAGGTTGGACCGCAGCGCCGCCGATCTGACCGTTTCGATCGGCAGCATGCGCTCGCCGGTCGAGCCCAGATACATGCCGACGAAGCCCCGGCCGGCGAAGATCGGCGCCCCGGATTGGCCGCCGCGTCCATGGTCGAGCCCCGTCACCGCGAGCGCAGCGCCGTCGCCGGCAGTCTCGCCGTCCCACTCGTCATAGGCGACGCTCGTTGCGGTGGCGGCGATCCGGACCGGTGCGCCCGGCCCGGCATCCGCCTCGATCACCCGCTCGTGCCAGAGCCAGGCAAAGTTGCGCGGCATCCGGAACGGCACGAACGCCAGGTCGCCGCCGAAGCCCCGCTGCGGCGGGCCGTCCGCGGGCCAGACCCGTCCGTCGCGCATGCGCATCGTGATATTGGGCCGCGGCGTCTCGAAGTCATTCTCGTCGTCGCCTTGGGCAAAAACGACATGGGCGGCGGTGGCGATCCAGACCCGGTCGGCGACTCTGCCGATGAAGAAGCCGGCGCCGCTCGGCGCGCCGGCCGGTTCGATCCGGACGACGTTGTCGAGCGCATCCTCGGCATGTTGTTCCGCGACCCAGGCGTTGGCCGCCGGCTGTGCGGTCGCGGGCACGGCGGCGGTCAGCGCCGGCGCGAGCCCGATAAGTAACGCGAAGCGGCCCATAGCATGCCTGCCAGTCCGGTAAGGAGGCCGAAAAGCGATTGGACTGTAGGCGAGTTGGCGGCAATGTCGAGCACCGTCGGTGTGAGGTCGAGGCCATTCGCCCGACCCGCCTGAAGCGCCCGCGGATCCCCCACCCCGCCCGCAAAGGTGACGCGCAGCTGGCGTTCCAGCGACACCGCGAGGCTGCCGCCGCGAATGTCGCCGAGTCGCAGCCAGTCGAGCCGGCCGAGCGCGCGCACCCGTCCGGTGTCGTTGAAGCGGAGCGAGCCCGAAACCATCGCCGAGGCGCGCACCTCGGGCGGGCCGCTATTCTGGAGCCGCGAGAACTCGAGCATTCGCGGCGGCGCGGTCAGCACGAGGCGCGCCGGCCCGGCGACGCAGAAAGCCAATTGCGTGCCGGCGCCGACCCACCATTCCCGGTCGGGCTCGTCGAGGCTGCGGGAGGCAGCGGTGATCAGCCTGACGCCGGGGCCGCCGCCGTCGCCGCGCGCCGTCAGCTGCAGACACCGGCCATCATCCGAGCGCAGTTCGATGCGGCTGCCGGGCAGGATCGTCATCGACCGGATGAAACCCGCCGTCGGCGCCCGCGCCGCTGCCGGCGCTGCGTTGACAAGCTCGAAATTGACGACCTCGAACCCTTCGGCGAGCTGCGGGGCGGCAATCTCCTCGGGGCCGATCTGGAACGCAACGCCGGTCACGTTCGCGTCGAGCTCGATCGCGGCCGGTCGACGGTGAATGAGCGACGCCAGCGCGACGATCAGCACCGCGCTCGTGCCAACGGCAAGCGGAGCGAGCCATGCCGGCCGGGCCGGCCGCAACCGCGTCCGAAGCGCGTCGATCGCCTGCAATTCCGCTTCGAGCTTGGCCAGCGCGCCCGGCGACTTCGCGTCGGCGGCGGCAGCGATGCTGTTGACCAGTTCGGCCCGCCTGGTCGCCAACCGGGTGTCGGCCTCGTTCAACGGCCGGGTACCAGCAGATGGAAGATATTGCCGCCGGGCCGGTTGTTGACGAACATCGCGCGGACGTTGACCTGCACCTGCCGCGGCGTGGCGCTCCGCGCCACCGCGATCCTGATCACCGCGCCCTCGCCATGGTAATTGCCCTCCACTCTGGCCGGCCGGCAGCCCTGGTCGTCGCAGACCGAGGCGCGCACCTCGAGCGGCTCCTCGTCGATCCGGAAGGTGGCGACGAGATCGTCGGCGGGATTGCCGCCGGCGAACACGGGATAATAGATTTCGCGCTGGTTCGGGCCGCTCCAGGCGCGCAGACCGAGCGTGGCCTCGGTGACCCCTTCCGGAATCGCCGCCGCGCCGAGGTCGATGGCGAGCCCGGCCGGACCGATCATCCCGTCAAGACGATAGCGGCGGCTCTTGCGGACGTCGACGCCCCGGAGCCGCAGCGACAGATTGCCGGCACCGATCGGGCGCGCGAGGAGTCGGTTGGCGGTGCCGAACGCAACCCGGCCGACGGTGAGCGAGACCAGCCAGATGCCGGCGCTGTGACGTTCGCCGACGGCGCCGTCGCAATAGGCGGCGCGCGGCCGATAGGGATGAGGCAGCGTCGCCGATTGGGCGATGAGGCCGGGCTCGCAGCCGGCGGGAAGCCCGGGCTGCGACATCGCCGGAGCGCCCAGCCATGGCAGCAGCAAAAACAGCGGCAGCGCCGGTAGTCCGCTCGTCCCGCGAAGCCGGCCCGTCGCCATCGAAATGCACCCCCGCTGAATGCCGGCCTGCGTCCGCGACGAAGTCTATGCGCGTCCGTCCCGGCGATCAAGCAAGCGCCGCTAGGGCCGCGGGCAGCGCGCGTTGAACGGCGCCGCGCGATAGCGGAAGTCCTGCCCATTCCCGCCCGCCATGTCCTCGGTCCGCGCGATCAGCGCGTCGCCTTGCCGGCGGTAAATGATCCGCTGCGGATAATCGTGCCCCGGATTCTCGAACACCGCCTCGTCGGGGCCGGAGCGCGCCAGCCGGAACGCGGTGTCTTCCGCCGCCCCGCGCGGCCGCGCCACATATTGCAGGGTCGCGCCGTCGAGGCTTGTCTCGATCCGGACCTGCTCCCAGCCGAACGCCTGGCTGCCGTAAGTGATGCTGCCGCCGAGCATCACGCCGCCCCGCCGCGTCGTCCAATATTCGGCCACCTCCATCCGCGCGTCGCAGGCGAGCCAATAGCCGGCCAACCAGTCGAGGTCCGGCTGGAGCGGCGCCTGAACGGCGAGGGCGACGGCGATCAGGATCATCGGCTTGCTCCTACAGCAACATCACCAGGGCAAAGCCGCCGACCAGCACCGCGAGAAACGCCCAGCCGACCAGGGTCAGCCTTTTCTCGATGAACGCCTGGATCGGCGCTCCGAACCGCTTCAACAGGCCCGCGATCAGGAAGAAGCGCGCCGCCCGGGTCACCGCGGCGGCGGCGAGGAAGGCCGGAAAGCTCATCCCGGCAAAGCCGCTGGCGATGGTCACCAGCTTGAACGGGATCGGGGTCAGGCCCTTGATCAGCACGATCCAGACGCCCCATTGGGCGAACCAGGTCCGGAACGCCTCAACGTCCTCGCTCATCCCGTAGAGCCGCATCAGCCAGGCGCCGACGCTCTCGTAGAGGAAGGCGCCGATCGCATAGCCGGCGGCGCCGCCGAGCACCGAGCTGATCGTCACCACCGCCGCGATCCGCCACGCCTGGTCGCGCCGCGCCAGCACCATCGGCACCACCATGACGTCGGGCGGAATCGGGAAGAAGGAGGATTCGGCGAACGAGATCAAGGCGAGCCAGCGGATCGCGTGGCGATGGCCGGCCAGCCGCAAGGTCCAGTCGTAAAGCGCGCGAAACATCACTCCCCCGGGCGTGGCCGTCGCGCGGCCATAGCGGCGGCGCGCGGCCGAGGCCAGCGCCGAGCGCCCGGCGGTCTCAGCGCCGGGGCCGCCTTGCCCTGCGCGCCCCGAAGCCGAACGGCGCCAGCAACAGCGGCGACAGCGCCCAGGCCGACGTCGCGACGAGATTGGCCATTTCCTGCGCGCCGAAAGCGCTTGCGTCCGGAAGGACGAAGCGGCCGCCGCTGAACCCATAAGCGAGCAGCGCGACCGGCGTCACGGTCAGCGCCCACGCGACCAGCAGAACCTTGTACCAGCGCGCCATTTTGAACGCCTTTCGATCGGCTGGCATCTTCCCCGCCCGCCCGGAGCCGCTCAGGGCGCCAGGCTCGGCGCCGTGTTGATCGCGCCGGCCTGCTCGGCCTCGCCGTCTTCGTCGGGCAGCACCTCGCCGTGGATCGGCAGCGGCGGCCCGATCCACAACGCGTCGTCGAGATGGTCGCGGCGCTGGTTGGCGGTGTTGGGATGGACGAGGATCGACAGCGGGCCGTGGTTGAGCATCAGCCAGGGGACGATCGCGCCGAACAGGCCGGGGGGAAAGGCGATCTGGTACATCGCCCGGCTGTGCGGCCCGACCGGCGCCTCGCGCCACGTCCCCAGCCGCACCGCGAACCGCGCCGCGGCCGCCTCGCGCAGCGCCAGCGCCGCCGCCGCCTGCTCCTCGCCCTCGAAATAGACGTGGGCGTGGAAGCTCGCGATCTCGCCGACGGCGCGGACGTTCACGCGGCGGTACGCTCCAGGAAGGCGGTCTCGCGGGCGATCCACGGCGCGAAGCTCGGCCGGGCGAGCATCCGGTCGATATAGGCGCGCAGCTTCGGATAGTCGGCGGCGTCGGGCAGCGTGCCGAGGTGGATGAAATTGGCGAACGGGCTGGCCACCGAAATGTCCGCCAGCGTCAGCCGGTCCTGGACCAGGAAGCCGCTCTCGGGGATCACCCGCTCGAGATAGGCGAGCAAGGGCGGCAGCTCGTCGCACTGCGCCTTGGCGGCGATCTCCTCGTCGCCCGGCTGGCCCAGGAAGCGCGGCGCGACGATCCGGTTGAAGAACATCTTGCCGCCGCAGGCGAACAGGATGGTGTCCGAATATTCGTCGAACCAGATTGTCCGGGCGCGGGCGCGGGGCTCGGTGGGGATGAGGTTCGGTTCGGGCTTCACCGCCTCCATATAGGCGACGATCGCCGAGGAATCGGAGATCGCGAAGTCGCCGTCCCTAAGGCCCGGCATCTTGCCGAACGGGCTCGCCTCGAGGAATTCGGGATCCTTGTTGCCGAGCCCGGTCGGCTTCAATTCCACCTCGATCCCCTTTTCGGCGGCGAAGGCGAGGACCTTGCGCACGAACGGCGACAAGGACGATCCGTAGACGATCATCGGGGCTACTCCATCGGCTTGGGTTTCGTTCTGAAACGAAAGGCTACGCCTGCGCCGGGGCAAACTCAAGCAGGGGCGGCGGGCGGGGCCGCATCGAGCAGCGGGCTGCGCGCCCGCGGCCGGATCCAGCGGTCCCAGAAGCCTTCGCAGGGGGCGCCGATCGGATCGCTTCGCCGCGCCGCCACCGCCTGCTCGAGCAGCGCGATCACCGCGCGGCTGCGGGCGAGGTCGGCGCGCGTCCCGGCGCCGGGCGCGGGGAACAGGGCGCTGGTCAGCTCGAAGGCGCGCCGCTGATCGGCGAGCGCCTCGGCCGGGCGCCCGAGCCGCGCCCGCGCGCAGGAGCGCAGCAGGAAGGCGCCGGGATAATCGGGCTGGGTCGTCATGCCCTGCTCGATCTCGCGCACCGCTTCCGCGTCGCGCCGGAGCAGCACCAGCGTCCAGGCGCGGTGGTAGTGGAACTTCATGCCGTCCATTCTGGCCGCGTCGCCGGTCCGCGCATAATCGTCGAGCGCGGCGAGCGCCCGGGGATAATCGCCCTGCTGCCGGTAGAGCGAGCCGATGCTCACCGCCGTCTGGAACGCCTCTTCCGGCCAGCGCCGCCCGATCTCCCGATAGACAGCGAGCGCCTCGTCATAGCCGCCGAGCGCGATCAGCGCATTGGCCAGCGACGAACGCGGCTTGGCGCGATCGGGGACGAGGAGCACGAGCCGGCGATAGTCGGCGAGCGCATCCGCCCACAGCCGGTCGTGCGCCGGGCTCGCCGGCTCGAAGTCGGCGCTGAGCGCTTCGGCGGAATCGCCGCGATGGACCAGCGCCAGCGCCTGGCCGTTCGCGCTCAGCGCCGGCGTCGCCCCAAGCGCCTCGGCGAGCGTTCGCCGCGCCGTTTCGGGATGGTCGAACGATTGGGCGACGCCGAGTGCGAGCAGCTGCTCCGCCCGCGGCGCGGCGAGGGCCCCGCGCGGGCAGTTGCGCGTCGTGTTGCCGTACCAGGCGCCGTTGGCGGCGCCGATCGCGCAGAGCGGATAGAGGAGGTGATGCCCGTCGCCGGTGAGCCGGCCGGCGGCGCCATCGAAGCGCAGGCGCAGCGCGACGCCGCGTTCGGCGGCGGCTTCGAGCAGCTGCCAGAAGCCCTCGCGCTCGGCGTCTTGCGGAACCGAGAAGCGCAGGCTGAAGCCCTCCATCGCGAACCACTCGCCGCCCTCGGAATCCCACTCGCCGACATAGCCGGGAACCTCGAAGATCCGCTCGGCTTGCGCCGGGGCGTCGCCCGCGGGCTGCGCCGCCACGAGCGCCAGTCCCGCCACCAGCGCCAGCCAGCGCGTCATCCGCACCCCTCGTAATGCGCGCTGAGCAGCCGCCGCCATTCGGCCGGGCCGCCGTCGCTGACGCCGATCAGGCGGAGCGCGAAATCGCGATACTCGCTGTGATTGGGAATGCCCCGTCGCGCCTCGACGATATGCCCTTCGGCCGCGTCGAACCAGATCGGGCCGCCGCTGCCGCCGGCGAAAGCGGGCCCGCCCGCCTCGAACCGGTAGGTTCGGCGCCCCAGATGGCGCTCGGCGCGGACGAAGCCCAAGTCGGCGCGGCCGAGATAGCGGAAGAAGTTCGGCGCGGCGTCGGGCCAGACCAGCGGCAGGCCGAAGCTCATGCCGGCGCGGCGGTTCGGCCGGTATTGGGCGGCGATGGTCAGGCTGGCGAGATCGAAGTCGTAGAGGTGCCAGGGCAGGTCGGCAATTGCCGCCTGCGCCTCGATCGGCCCGGTCGGCAGCGCGATCCGGGCCTCGATCCGCCGCGCCGCCGGATCGTAGGTCAGCACCGCGAACTCCTCGCGTGCCGCCCCGGGCCGCAGCCGGCCGCCGCCGAGCCGGGTCGCATAGCCGCGATCGATATCGAGCGTGGCGGTGACGTAGGCGGCGTTGGTGCAGCGCTCGCGCATCTTGCTGACCTCGATATGGGTCCGGTCGGCGCGATAGACCCGGACGATCTCCGCCTCGCCGCCGTCGCGGCCGCTTCGCACATAGGTGTAGATCCGCCCGATCCGGTCGGCCGGCTGGGCGGCGAGCAGCAGCGCCAGCGCGGCGCCCGTCATGCCGCCGCGGTCCGCCGCATCGGCTGGCGCTGCCAGTAAGTCAGGCTGCGCCACAGCCATTCGACCGGGCCGAACCGGTAATGCCTGAGCCAGAGCGGGCTGATCACGAGCTGCGCCGCCCAGATCGCGAACACGACATAATAAAGCTCGTGGCGCTCGAGCCGGTTGTACCAGCCGAGGCCGAGGAACAGAATCCCGCACACCACCGAATGGGTCAGATAGTTGGTCACCGCCATCTGCCCGACCGCGGCGAAGGCGCGCCGCAGCCGGGCGAGCGCCCCCGAGCGCACGAACAGCAGCAGCCCGCCCAGATGGCCGATCGTCATCGCCAGCCGGCCGAGATCGTAGCTGATGTTCGATTGGGCGAAGGCGATCGCGCTGAACTGGTGGTCGATCACCCAGCGCGTCTCGGCGATGTTGACCGCAACCCCCACCGCATAGCCGCCGGCCAGCATCGCCCAATAGAGACTCGGCGGCCGATCGAGGGTCAGCACGCCCAGCCGGAACAGCGCCATGCCGATCAGCATCATCCCGAAAATGTCGAAGAAATAGCGGTACATGTACCAGCTTTGGATCCACCCGTTGATCGTCGCCATGCGCCGGAACAGGGGCCAATAGCCGCTGGTCCGCGCCTTGACCGCGTCGGCGATCTCGGCCGGGGTCGATTTGAACTCGCCGCGCGCCTCCTCCCAGGCGGTGATCGCCCCCTTCTGCTCCTCGCTGAGCGGGCGGTGCGCGGCCTGGGCGGCGGCGGCGGGCAGCCAGGCCTCGTGCTTGGCGATCACCTGGCCCGTGTCGTAGGCGTTCCAGGCCGCGCCGAGCAGCAAGGTGCCGAGGCCGATCGCCAGCAGCCATTGCGGCGCCATCTGGCGGAAGGCGTACACGAACAGGGCGGTGATGCCGTAGGCGTAGAGGATGTCGCCGAACCAGAGGAAGACGAAGGCGTTGACCATGCCGAAGCCGATCAGCCAGAGGTTGCGGCGGAAATAGATGTCGGCGGCGTCGCTGCGCCCTTCCCGCTCGAGCCGCGAGGTCAGCAGGATCACGCTCGCTCCGAACAGCATCGAGAACAACGCCCGCTGGGTGCCCTCGAAGCCGATTTGGGTGACGATCCACGCCCAGAGGTTGGCGCCGGTCGCGCCGCCCGCATTGGTCGGATTGGTATAGGCGTCGGGCAGGCCGAAGCCGGTGATGTTCATCAGCAGGATGCCGCACAGCGCCACCCCGCGGACGAAGTCGAGCGCCTCGATCCGCCGCGCCGCGGGCGCCGGACCGCCGGTTTCCGCCGCCTCGGCAATCCCCTCGTCCGCCCCGGCCGCGATCGTCGCCATCAGAAAACCCCCTTCCGACGTCGCGCCCGTTGTCGCGCCGAATCCCGCTTCGGGCAAGCCTTGCCGGGTGGCGAATTGAAGCAGCGGGTCCTTCCCACTATGGTCAGGCGACAAGCCGCGAGAGAGGGAGATTCGACATGCCTACGTTCAACGGTACTCCGGGCGACGACACCCTTGCCGGCACCAGCGGCGACGACGACATCCACGGCTTCGACGGCAATGACGGCCTGATCGGCCTTCAGGGCAACGACATCCTCGACGGCGGCAACGGCCACGATTTCATGCGCGGCCGCGAAGGCAACGACCAGATTTTCGGCGGCAATGACGACGACTATCTCGACGGCGGCATCGGCGACGACCTGCTCGACGGCGGCGCCGGCTGGGACCGCGCCACCTTCGCGCCGAGCGCGACCAATGGCGTGACCGTCGATCTCAACATCGTCGGAATCGCCCAGAATACCGGCCAGGGCATGGACACTCTGATCGGCATCGAGCACCTCTCGGGCACGATCTACGACGACACGCTGATCGGCGACGGCGGCGACAACTGGCTGTGGGGCGGCTCCAACGGCACCGGCGTCACCGGCAACGACACCATCTCCGGCAATGGCGGCAACGACCTCATCTCGGTCGGCACCGGCACCCACACGCTGGACGGCGGCGCCGACAACGACACGCTCGGCCTGTTCGGCAACGATACCGACATCACCGCCGCCGGAGTCACCGTCTCGCTCGCCCTGCAGGGCGCGGCCCAGGACACCGAGCAGGGGATGATGGTCCTCACCGGTTTCGAGAATGTCTCCGGGTCGAAATATGACGACTTCATCACCGGCGACGGCAACGTCAACATATTGCTCGGCGACCTCGGCAACGACACCTTGTCCGGCGGCGCCGGCAACGACACGCTCTACGGCGACGGCCGCACCCTGATCGACGACCACGACACCGGCGGCTCCGGCCCGATCGTCACCTATAGCGACGTCAGCCTGATCCCGTTCGCCGGCGCGCCGGGCGACGACATCCTCGACGGCGGCGCCGGCGACGACATATTGAACGGCGGCGGCGGCTCCGACAGCGCCAGCTACGCCTCCTCGACCGCCGGCGTGTTCGTCAACCTCACCGCCGGCTTCGGCGACGACGGCATGGGCGGCAGCGATACGCTGGTCAGCATCGAAAACTTCCTCGGCTCGGCCTTTAACGACTTCGCCCGCGGCGATTCCGGCGCCAACCTCCTCGCCGGCTTTGCCGGCCACGATTTCATGCGCGGCATGGACGGCGCCGACACGCTCAAGGGCGGCGATGACGACGACTATCTCGACGGCGGCCAGGGCGACGACATCCTCGACGGCGGCACCGGCTGGGACCGCGCCGCCTACAGCCCGAGCGCCCTTGCCGGGGTCACCGTCGATCTCAACATCGTCGGCATCGCCCAGGCGACCGGCCAGGGCAACGACACGCTGACCGGCATCGAGCACGTTTCCGGCACCCGCTTCAACGACGTCCTCACCGGCGATGCCGGCGACAATTGGATCTGGGGCGGCTCGGACGGCAGCGGCGTCACCGGCAACGACATATTGTCGGGCGGCGGCGGCAACGATCTCATCCAGGTCGGCACCGGCAACCACAACCTCAACGGCGGCACCGGCACCGACACGCTCTCGCTCCACGGCAACGGCACCGACATCACCGCCGCCGGCGTTACCGTCTCGCTGCTGCTCCAGGGCATGGCGCAGGCGACCGAGCAGGGTTCGATGACCCTGAACGGCTTCGAGAACATCTCCGCCTCCTTGTTCGACGATTTCCTGACCGGCAACAATGCCGACAATCTGCTCGCCGGCGATTCCGGCGCGGATTCGCTCTCCGGCGGCGACGGCGCCGACACGCTCTACGGCGACGGCCGGGTGATCGTCGACCATCACGGCACCGGCGGCTCCGGCCCGATCGTCACCTATGTCGACGCCTCGGAACTGCCCTTCGGCGACCCGGCCGGCAACGACGTGCTCGACGGCGGCAAGGGCAACGACACTTTGTGGGGCGGCGGCGGCGACGACCTCCTCACCGGCGGCAAGGGCAACGATCTGTTCGGCTTCGGCCCGGGCGACGGCGACGACCGCATCACCGACTTCGAGAAGATGAAGGACACGATCTTCTTCCAGGGGATTTCCGGGGTCGACGATTTCGGCGACCTCACCTTCACCAAGGTCGGCAGCGACGTGCTGATCACCTGGGGGACGAGCGATTCGATCCTGCTCGAAGGCGTCAAGCTCAACCAGATCCACGCCGCCGATTTCATGTTCGGCTGAGGCGAGCGCGTCCCGGACGTAGCGTCGCGGACGCGCAGCGGCCCCGGCGCTACGCCCGGAGTCGCGCCGCCCGGCCGGCGGGGCGGCCAGCCCTCGCAGGCTGGCCGAGCCCGTCCGACGTCACGGCAATCGAACAGGTCGCCATGCCCCCCGGGCATGGCTGCTGATGTCCGGGGGACATCAGCACCTGTTCGATGGTGCCGTGGCGGCCACGCCGGGAAGCTCGCTGCGTCATCCTGACGAAAATTGAGCAGGTCGCCATGTCCCCCGGACATGGCTGCGGAGTGCGGGGCACTCCGCACCTGTTCAATGGACCCATGAACACGGACCGCGCGAACCTGCTGATTCCCGTGCTCATGGGTCCCAAATCAAGTTTGGGATGACGCAGCGAACCTTCCGTCTCCGCGCGCTCCCCCCTCACCGGATCCGGTAATGGTCCGCCAGCCGGTCGAGGGCGATGCCGAGCACGACCCGCCCCGTCCGCGCCGGCCAGCCGAGCGCGCGTTCCGCCTCGCGCATCCCCTCGCCGGCGCAGACCACCCGCCAGAGCAGGTCGGTGAGCCCGGCCCCGACCGCCTTCACCGCCGCGTCGAACCGGCGCCGGGCGGCGAGCTGCCGGATCGTCGGCGGCGCCGGATCGGGCGCCGCCCGGGCGACCTTGTCGGCGGGCGCGGCGTCCCAGCGCATCGTCACCGCCGGGGCGAGCTGGGCCTGCTCCCAATCGGCGCGCAGCGCCTCGCCGGCCTCATATTGGCGGGCGCTGACCAGCCCGCGCGCCTTCAGCCAGCCGAGCGGCGCTTCGGCGAGATTGACGGTGACGCTGCGCGCGGGCTTCGCCCGCCGCTTCCGGTTGCGCTCGGCCCCGTCGCGCGGCAGCGGCCGCTCGGCGAGCAATCTGTTCATCATATGTTCCTCCAAAGCCCCCGCTTGCCATCGTCCCGGGCCTGTAGGAAGAAGGAACCGGTCCGGTTCGGAGGAAATTTCATGCTCACCCGCATCAGAGAGGTCCGCCGCGCCCGCAGGATGACCCTCCAGGACGTCGCCGACCGCTGCGCTCCGCCGACCACGCCGCAGACCATCGGCCGGCTCGAGACGGGCACCAGGACGGTCTCGGTCGGCTGGCTCAACCGCATCGCCGCCGCGCTCGGCGTCGAGGCCTCCGATCTCGTCACCCTGCCGCAGCGCGAGGACATTCCGGTGGCGGCGATCCTCGATCATGACGGCGCCCACGCGCCGCGCCGCGACGGCGTCGTGATCCCGCCCGCGGCCGCACCCGGCCTCGTCGCGATGACCGTCTATGCCGGCATCGGCGACTATCGCAGCGGCGACGAGATCTGGCTCGAGCGCCTCGCCCCCGGCCAGTTCGCCGGCGCGCTCAACAAGGATCTGCTCCTCCCCCGCCCCGGCGGCCGCTTCCTGTTCGGCCGCCTGATCGGCCGCGAGGGCGACCGCCTCCACCTCCTCCCCCTCGGCGCCGGCCAGCGCCAGGCCGTGGTCACGGACCCGCCCTGGGCGGCGGTCGCGGTGAAGCTCATTCGAGGGCTCTGAGCCGGTGATAGCGGCCCTTATGCTCGCGGCCGCCGCGGTCGCTCGAGCCGGCTCTCCCGCGCTGCGGCCGATCGAGGTCCGGGCGAGTGCGGCCGCAATCGAATGCGCCGAACGGCAAATCCCGGTATTCGAGCGCGCCCTGCTGCCGCTGGTCCGCGATCCGGCGTTCCTCGCCAGACGGGCCCCGGACACCGACGAGGCGGAGGCGGCCATCGTTCGCTGCCTCGACGATGCGGGAACCGACGCCGGCACGGCCGGGCGCTTCGTCCGGGGCTATGTGGCGAGCATCGCCATTCGCCGCGCCCTGGAGCAGGCCCTTGGCGATGCCGGAATCGGGGCGCCGACGCTCGATGCCATCGATGCGGATCCGGAGATGCGCTCGCTGGCCCTGACGCCGAGCGCCCTGTTCGCCTTCCCGGACCGTCTCGAACGCCTGTTCCGTCAGTTTCGTATCGAGCCGGCGCGGCGCGACCAGGTCGTCACCTATCTCACCGCCCGCCGTTACGCGCGGCTGTCGATCGCTCTGCTGCGGCCGCCGCCCGACCGGGCCGACCGTATCGCCGGCACGATCGAGCCCGAGGATTATCCCGCGCGCACGAACCTGAGGGGCGGCGAAGGCGACATGCTGGCGGTCCTGGAAATCCTGCCGGATGGGTCGATCGGCCTCTGCTGGATGCAGCAGGTGCGGCGCGATGACGCGCTCGCCGAGGCCGTCTGCCGCGCGATCCGCCGGCGCTTCCGCTACGCCCCGGCCCACGACCCGCAAGGCCGGCCGGTTGGCGATGCCTCGGCCGTTCGCATCGACTGGCGCTTTCCCGAATGACGCCGCCGGGGCCGCGGCTTGCCGATGGTGGGCGGTGACGGGCTCGAACCGCCGACCCTCTCGGTGTAAACGAGATGCTCTACCAGCTGAGCTAACCGCCCGACCCGCGGCTCCTGCCACCGCGCCGCATGGCGGTCAAATCGCGGTCGGCGCCATCCTCTGGACCGCGCGCAGATAGGCGGTCAGCGCCCGGGCCGCGTCGTCGGACAATTCGATATAGACCCGGCGGCCGTCCTGCGGATCGGCCGAGCGGACGAACAGGCCGCGGTCGGTCAGCGCCTTGATCCACCTGAGCGCGGTCGTCGCCGGCACCGCCGCGGCGATGCACAGGCTGGACACCGCCACCCTGTTCTCCTCGAGCCGCGCCGCCATCAGGTCGAGGAGCATGTCCCAGGCGGGATCGGCGAACAGGCCGCCGCGGAAATATTGGTCGCGCAGCCGCCGGGCGCGGATGATCGTCCGGACGAAGCCGGCGTCGATCCCGGGCTCGTCCTTGTCGGCCGGCTCGCCGGACTTGACGCTGGCGATCGCCGCCGCCTCCTCCTCCGACAGCGAGGAGAGGATGGCGGCGATCCGGCTGACGTCCTCGGTCAGCTGCTGGAGGATCGCCGAGCCGTCGTCGCGGCCGACGTCGTGGAGCTGCGGCCCGGGCGGGCGGCTGGCGCGGACGACCTCGGCGACGCGCTCGGCCTCGTCGGCGGCGCAGAGCAAAGCCACCCGGGGATCGGGGGTGCGGGCGGCGACGAGGTCGATCCACGAGTGCGGGAAGGAGACGACGCTGTGGCGGGCGCCGCTCGCCGCCTCGTGCTGCACCCAATCGAGCAGAGCGGTCACCGCCGCCTCGTCGGCGAGGCCGTCGAGCTCGATCAGCGCCGGCGCGGTCGGCACGCACTGCGGGGCGACGGAAGCGTCGAGCGCGACGCTGCGGGCGACGCGGCAGCCGGCCGCCTCGGCGGTGCGCCGCATCCGCTCGCGCGCCGCCGCGCTGTCGCCGAAGATGCAGACGGGCGGGTTGCTCTGGTAGACGATCATAGCGAGCGCATCATGCGCCATCGCATCCCCCTCGCCAAGCGTTCGGATTCCTGTCCAAAACGGAGATTGACGGGAGACGGCGAGACTTGAACCATTATCGGGTCCGAAATGGAGCGGGTTGCCCAGAGTGGGACGGCTTCTTCTTAGAGGCATTTGGCAACCCCTCCAAGAATATTGCGCAAGCAAGCTTTTTCCGCGCGTCGAGCGGCCTGAGAGCGCGACCCGCGTTTAAGATATCTAGTCTTGCGGCGGACTGGGACCTGTCGCGAGTCTTGGTCCAGAATGGACCAAGATCAGGCCCCGGTCAGGCAAACGTCCCGGCCATCCCGTCGGCGTCCCCGGCCAGGCGGCGAGCGGCCGTCGCCGTCGCCCCGCCGTACAGCGCCAGGCTGAGCCCGCCGACCAGCGCGCTCAGCACCCAGCCGGCCACCATCATCGCGTCGATCCCCGCCATCTGCCGGGCCAGCTGCGCCTGCGCCGCGGCCTGCAGCGCCTGCAGCCTGAAGCCGCCGCGGGCGATCTCCTGCAGATAGGGTCCGGCCGTCACCGCCGCCGCCGCCGTGCCGAGCACCGCCACCACCACGAAGACGATGAAATAGCCGCCGAACAGCGTCCAGAACCGGCCGCGCGTCAGCCGCCAGGATTCGGCGAGGACGAAGGTCTGGCGCAGGAAGGTGAGCGGCAAAGCGAGCGACAGCCGGACCCACAGCCAGACGAACAGGCCGAGGAGGACGAACATCTCGAGCAGGCCGGCGATCATCGCCGCCCCGGGCCCGCCGGCGGCGGCGAACACAACGACGACAAGGGTGAGGACGATGGCGACGACGACGAACCCGAAATAGAAGCAGAAGACGATGAAGATGGTGAGGCCGATCAGCCGCAGCTCGTCGCCGCCGAGGCGGATGAAGGCGAAGCCGCCCTCCTGCGGCCGAAGCACCGCCCGCAGCGCCGCGGCGAACAGGATCATGTAGATGAGGAAGAAGGCGAGCTGGAGGAGCATCGCCCCGCCGAACATCGCCTGGAGGCCGGCCAGCGCGGCCTGCGGATCGCCGCCGTTCATCATCATCGCCTGGGCCCGGGCGAAGGGACGCATGGCCAGCGCCATCGCCACGGTGCCGAGGAAATAGACGGCGGTCCAGGCGAGCACCGCCGCCGGCCGCTCGCTGACCAGGCGGAAGGCGCCGCCGACGATCGTTCCCACGCTCAGCATGATTCCCCCCTTTGCGCCCGCTAGCCCATCGCCTTCACTATCTCTTCGACCATCTTCTTGGCGTCGGCGAGCAGCATCATCGTATTGTCGCGATAGAAGAGCTCGTTGTCGACACCGGCATAGCCGACGCCGCCCATCGAGCGCTTGACGAACAAGACCGTCTTGGCCTTCTCGACGTCGAGCACCGGCATGCCGTAGATCGGCGACGATTTGTCGGTCTTGGCGGCCGGGTTGGTGACGTCGTTGGCGCCGATCACGAAGGCGACGTCGGTGCGGGCGAACTCGGAATTGACGTCCTCGAGCTCGAACACCTCGTCATAGGGCACGTTCGCCTCGGCGAGCAGGACGTTCATATGGCCCGGCATCCGCCCCGCCACCGGGTGGATCGCATATTTGACCGCGACCCCCTCCTTCTTGAGCAGATCGGCCATTTCCCTCAGCGCATGCTGCGCCTGGGCGACCGCCATGCCGTAGCCGGGGACGATGATCACCTGCTCGGCCTGGCTCATCAGGAAGGCGGCGTCCTCGGCCGAGCCGCGCTTCCAGGGCTTGTCGATCGCCTCGCCGCCGCCCGCCACCGCCTCGCCGCCGAAGCCGCCCGCGATCACGCTGATGAAGCTTCGGTTCATCGCCCGGCACATGATGTAGGAGAGGATCGCGCCCGAGCTGCCGACCAGGGCGCCGGTGACGATCATCGCGCTGTTGTGCAGGGTGAAGCCCATCGCCGCGGCCGCCCAGCCCGAATAGGAGTTGAGCATCGAGATCACCACCGGCATGTCGGCGCCGCCGATCGGGATGATCAGCAGGAAGCCGATCGCGAAGCTCAATGCAGCCACCGTCCAGAACACCCAGGGGCTCTGGTCCTGGGTGAAATAAGCGATCAGGCCGAGGATTGCGGCCAGCGTGCCCAGATTGATGACGTGCCGGAGCGGCAGCAGGATCGGCTTGCCCGACATGTTGCCGTTCAGTTTGAGGAACGCGATCACGCTCCCCGAGAAGGTGATCGCGCCGATCGCCACGCCGAGCCCCATTTCGAGCCGGCTGCCAGGGTGAATGAGGCCGCCCGGGTCGGCGATGCCGAAGGCGGCGGGGCTGAGATAGGCGGCCGCCCCGACCAGGACCGCGGCCATGCCGACCAGCGAGTGGAAGGCGGCAACGAGCTGCGGCATCGCCGTCATTGCGATCCGCCGCGCGGTGACAAGGCCGATCGTCGCGCCGATGGCGATCGCCGCGAGGACCTGGCCGAGCAGCCTCCAGTCCGGATGGTTGCTGCCAAAGCCGCCGCCGGGAAATTCGGGAACGCCCACCACGTCGCTGCCGATCATGGGCATGTAGAAGAGGAGTGTGGTGACAATAGCGAGCAGCATGCCGAACATGCCGAAGCGGTTGCCGCGCCGGCTGCTCACCGGGCTGGACAGGCCGCGCAGCGCGAGGATGAAGCAGACCCCCGCGATCAGATAGGCGATGAGCACGCCGGCCGGCGGCGTTCCGTGCCGCATCATGACCCATTCCGGGGGCAGATTGGCAGGATCCATGTCAGCGCTCCCGCTTCTTGTACATGGCAAGCATGCGGGCGGTGACGGCAAAGCCGCCGAAGATGTTGATGCTGGCCATGACGATCGCGGCGAGGCCGAGCCAGTTCGCGCCCGTCTGGCCCCAGGCCAGCCCGGCGATCAGCGCGCCGACGACGATCACCGAGGAAATGGCGTTGGTCACCGACATGAGCGGCGTGTGCAGCGCCGGAGTCACCGACCAGACGACATAATAGCCGACGAAGCAGGCGAGGACGAAGATCGACAGGATCGAGATGAAGTCCATCATTCCTCCCCGGGACGGGGAGGGGGACCAGCCGCAGGCTGGTGGAGGGGGCTCCCCGCCCTCCTCTGAATCCGTTGCACCGGGATCATGCCCCTCCTCCCAACCCGAGCCTGATCTCGAGCACCCGCAACAGCCGCCCGTAGCGGTCGCGCCATTGCGCGTCGGGGATGTCGCCGCAGGGCACGCGGGCGACGAAATGGCGCCCCGCCCGGGCCAGCGCCGCCTCGCCGTGGCGGGCGATCAGCGCCGTCCGCACCGCCGCCTCGCGGGCGCCGAACTCCCGCTCCAGGCTGGCCGAGGCCCGCCCCGGCTCGGTCCCCTGGCAATAGACGTCCTGCTCCCAGGCGACCCGCGCATAAGCGTGGGCCGAGGAATAGACCGAAACGTCCGGCGCCCGGCTCCAGCCGCTGCCGGTCCCGGCGCAGCCGGCCAGCGCCGCAACGGCGATTGCGCTCAGCATCCTTCTCATCGCCGATACTCCCCGATGCCCGCGGCCAGCTCGTCGAGGCTGCGGCTGAAATCGGCGAGCGCCGCGCGATAGGCCGCCTCGCCCGGGGCGCAGCGCGCACGGGTGTCGTGCGGCGCGATCCCCGCCCATTCGTTGGCGGCGAGCTGGAGCGAGGCCGTCGCGCCCTTCTCGATCGCGAACCGGTTCAGCTCGGCGAGCCGGGCGACCTCGGCCCGGGTCTCCGCGCGGGCCGGCGCTCCGGGGCAGCCGAGCAGGAAATCGCGCGCCGCCAGGCTGCGATAGCTCGCCCGCCTGAGCGGGTCCGCCGGCGGCGCCATTTTCTCACTGCCGCAACCGGAGATCGCCACCATCGTGGCGAATGCGATTTCGCGCCTCATAAATCCTCCCCCAAGGGGGGAGGATTTTCCAAGGCACGCGCCACGATTCCCTGAACGACTCCTTCGAGATTGCTCAGCACTTCCTCCGCGGGAATCCGCATCACCGCGAAGCGCCGCTCCGCGAACCAGGCGTCGCGCGCCGCATCCCGCCGCGGCCGATCGCCTCGCTCATGCCCCTCGCCGTCGACCTCGATGACCAACCGCGCCGCATGGCAGAAAAAATCGCCGACATAGGGCCCGCCCGGATGCTGCTTGCGAAACTTCAGCCCCGCCGGCCGCTTGCGCAGTTCCTGCCACAGCAGCACCTCGGGCAACGACATCTCCCGCCGCAGCCTGCGCGCGCGCCGGATCGTCTCCCTCGGCCCCTGCAGCATCTAAAAATCCTCCCCTGCAAGGGGAGGGGGACCATGCGCAGCATGGTGGAGGGGTATCAGCGCAAGCGATTTTCCGCGGAGGCTGACACCCCTCCGTCGCGCTGCGCGCGCCACCTCCCCTCGACGGGGAGGATTTACCAGCCGGCCGCCCCTCACGACACCAGCCTCTCGTGGACGATCTCGCCGCCGCGGGTCAGCCTGATCCCCTGCACGATCTCGTCCTCGTCGGGCAGCAGCGGCGCCTTCGCCTCGCCGTCCCAGAAGGCGCTGAGGAAATTGTAGAGGTTGCGCGCGTAGAGCGCCGAGGCGTCCGCCGCCAGCCGCGAGGGCACGTTCCTGTGGCCGACGATCTTCACCCCGTGCCGCTCGACGATCGCGCCCGCCGCCGCGCCCTCGACATTGCCGCCCTGCTCGACGGCGAGGTCGACGATGACGCTGCCCGGCTTCATCGTCGCCACCTGCGCGTCGCTGATCAGCCGCGGCGCCGGCTTGCCCGGAATGAGCGCGGTGGTGATGACGATGTCCTGTTTGGCGATATGGTCGGAGACCAGAGCCGCCTGCGCCGCTTTGTATTCGTCCGACATTTCGGTGGCGTAGCCGCCCGCGCCCTCGCCTTCGATGCCGGCGACCTTCTCGACGAAGACCGGCTTGGCGCCGAGCGAGAGGATCTGCTCCCTGGTCGCGCTGCGCACGTCGGTCGCCGAGACCTGCGCGCCCAGCCGCCGCGCCGTCGCGATCGCCTGCAGCCCGGCGACGCCGACCCCCATGACGAACACTTTGGCGGCCGAGACGGTCCCCGCCGCGGTCATCATCATCGGGAAGGCGCGGCCATATTCGGCCGCCGCGTCGAGCACCGCCTTGTAGCCGGCGAGGTTCGACTGCGAGGAGAGGATGTCCATCGATTGCGCGCGGGTGATGCGCGGCATCCACTCCATCGCCAGCGCTTCGAGCCCGGCCGCGGCATAGCCTTGGATCCGCTCGCGCCGGCCGGTGGGGTTGAGCCCGCCGACGAGCAGCGCGCCCGCTTTGGCGCCGGCGAGCGAGCCCGGCTCCGGGCCCTGGACGACGAGGATGATGTCGGCGCCGTCGAGCGCCGCGGCGCGGCTGCCGGCGCTGGCCCCCGCGGCTTGATAGTCCGCATCGGCGATGGAAGCGCCCTCCCCCGCCCCCGCCTCGACCGCGACGGTGGCGCCGAGCGCGATGAACTTCTTCGCCGTTTCCGCGCTGGCCGCGACCCGCCGCTCGCCTTCCTCGCTCTCCTTGAGGACGGCGATCTTCACTGAATTATTTATAGATCAGCAGAATGACGATGAAGGCGACGATCACCGCGACGATCGCGCCCCATTTCATCAGCGCGGTGAACCCCGCATAGGTGCCCTCATGGGCCTTCATGTCCTTGGCGTCGCCCGGGGCAACCATCGGTCTCGATCCTCCTGCCTGCGCGTGGGCGTGCTCTAGCAAGGCGCGGGGCGTCGGGGCAAGGCGGGAAAGACCGCTTTCAGCGGGCGGCCAGAAGAATGCGCACCAATTCGCTTTGCCGGTTGGTTCCCGTCTTCCGGAACAACGACTGGAGATGAACCCGCGCGGTGTTGCGGCTGATCTCCAGGACGGCGGCGAGGCTCTCCGGCGAATGGCCGGATAGCAGGAGATCGGCCACCTCCACCTCACGCTCGGTCAGGCCGAACAGCGCGCGCTGGACTTCCGAAAGGCGCGCCGCGACGCGGGTCGGATCGACGATGTGGACCAGGGCGGCGGCCTGGTGCGGCGCCAGGAACCGGCGTTTGCGAACCAGCGGATAGACGAGACAAAGATAGGCCTTGCGCCCCGATCGCCGGACCAGTGTCGTTGCGCTCGAACGCGGCTCGCGGTCGTTCACAGCCGCCTGGATTGCTGCCTCAAGCCGGCCGTCGCATTCCCCGTCGAGGCCGAACAGACGGTTGCCGGTTATGCGCAGCCCGTCGCCCGCGGCAATCACCTGCTCGGCGGCGGCCGACAGACGAAGCACCCTTCCATGTTTGTCCAGCAGGATGCTCGCCTCGGCGCCCGAACGGTCGATCCCATCCCACCAGGCTTCATCCAGAAGCGCATTGTGCCTCAGTCCCAGCCTCATCGCCCGCGCGATATGAGGGAACAAGGCAATCAGCGCCGCACGCTGATTGCCCGAGGCTGGCCCGGCGTCCGGCGAGGTATGGAGCGCGATACCCGCTCTCAACGTCTCACTCAGAACGGCGGCCGCCGTCAGATGATGGGTGGTGCCGACCTGCGCATGTTGCCAGGCCAGATAGTCACGGTCCTCCGCGCATTCGAGATTCACGTGGTCGAGATCGGTATAGACTTCCGAGCTGCCCGCCCCGAGGACCCGCCGCATCTGGGGATCGTGCTCGACCTGTGTCTCCAGATATTCGGCAGCCAACGTCTCGGGGTCCGCCACATTGAAATGAAATGCGCTCCGGCACATTTCCGCGCGCTGCGTATCGATGACCCAGAACAGCGCGCCCTGCACGCCGAAGCCCGCAATCATTTCCTGTGCCCACACCGCCCACAGGCCGTCGTCCAAAGCGGCGGCGTAGGCGAGCTCTGCCAATCCGGCGATATCGACGACGTTCATCGCCAACTCCTCATTGCAATTGGCGGGCGGAAGCGCGTGATCCAGATCACACCGGGCGCGATTTCACGCCGGGCGGCGACGCGAGCGCCTAATCCATTCGCATTATTTTCTCACTTTCCGGAATGCCGGATCATGCGCAGCGTCAAATCAGCCTTGAGGAGCAATCCCATGTCGGACGAAGTTAAAGCCTTGGCAGTGGGCGAAGAAGAGACGCGAGGGGGTGAGGGTACCACCGACATCGTGGTACCAGCCCGCAACCATCGCCAGCGCGTCGACCTTATCGCCTATCACAATGGATTTGGCGGCGGCGGCAGCACGGCCGGCCTCTTGCTGTCCATGGATGGAACCAGACTCGGCAATCCGGAGGATCGCAATTTCGAGAATTACTATCTGGAGCTGAGACGAACCGTCATTCTCGAACGCGACAAGTCGGCATCCTTCCGCGCTGCCTTTACCAACAGCGGGGCAACGACGACCATTCGGGGCCTCATCGCGACCATCAGGCACGTCTAGATATCGGGAGACGCCAATTCAGGTCATGCCGGGCGCCGCCTCCGTCGACCCCGGCGCCTCGTCCCACGGCGTCTCCACCTGCGCCCCGCCGGTCCTGACGATCCGCACCCGGCTCTCGGTATTCCACACCTCGACGATGTCGCCGCGGCCCTTGTCCTCGGCGATCCGCGCCGCCTCGTTGTCGCTCGCCGCCTCGACGTCCTCGGATCCGATCAGCTGCCCACCCTTGAGATAATAGAGATGGTAGATCGCCATAAGTCGCCTCCGAATCGGCCTACGGTTCACCAGCATTGCGGCCCGCTCACGAGCCTTCGATGCCGCAAAACTCACCTGTTTCGGGCTGGTTCCGAGTTTCGCCCGCCCTTGAAAATGTTCCGGCTCTGTTCTATGCTGGTCGGCTCGATTCGGAGCCGGAGGACGCCGCGTGGCGCACGCCGATGCCAAGCTTGAAGGTCACCGGAACGGCGGCTCCGTGCCGCCTTCGCGCCCTTCGCGTCTTCGCCGCCTGCCCCGGACCCGATCCGGGGTGAAACCGATCCTGCCCTCTGCTCCGAACGTGACAGATTGGGCGCGATTCCCGCGATCGGGCGTCGGATTTGTCACGTTTCGCCCGCTCCCCGCCGGAAACGCGTGGCATGTGTCAGCCGGTCAACTTCAGCAACTTCCGGCTCCATCAACTTCGGCGGATGAGGGAGGCTTTTTTTCGCCAGGGAAGCCGAACGTTCTGAGACTTCCGTTCAGCTTTCCACCGCGGACGGATGCGGATGCCGGCTCCCGCACGTCGCTCTTAAGGCCGCCTTTACCCAATTCCGCTAGGCCGTTGCTCCACGCCAGACGAGGAGCCTTCATGCGGGCGGATCCCAATCGTTGCCTGTTGCTGATCGACGACGAGCCGGCCCAGCGCCGGCTGGTCACCGCCATCGGCGCGCGCGCCGGCTGGTGGGTGCGCGGCGCCTCGGATTTCGACGCCGCCAGGAAGATGTTCGAAGATCCGCAGGAGCCCAAGTTCGACGCGATCATGCTCGATCACTGGCTGCCCGGCGAGGAGGGCACCGAGCTGATCCGCCAGATCCGCGCGCTCCGCCCCGATCTGCCTTTGCTCGTCCTCACCGCCCAGAACGACGTCCCCGTCGCGGTCGATGCGATGCGGGCCGGCGCCTCGGACTTCATCGTCAAGCCGCTCGCCCCGGACCGTTTGCTCTCCGCCCTCAACACCGCCACCGACCGCCGCAAGAAAGCCGGCGAGCTGCGCCCGCTCTCCGAGAAGATCGCCAAGGCTTTGGGCTTCGAGGAGATCGTCGGCTCGGCGCCGCAGTTCCGCACCGCCCTCGCCATCGCCGCCAAGGCCGCCCGCGCCCGGGTCTCGGTGCTGATCGAGGGCGAGAGCGGCTCGGGCAAGGAGATCGTCGCCCAGGCGATCCACGCCGCCAGCCCCCGCGGCAAGAAGCAGCTCCACACCGTCAATTGCGGCGCGATCCCCGAAAATCTCGTCGAATCGGTGCTGTTCGGCCATGAGAAGGGCGCCTTCACCGGCGCCTTCGACCGCCATATCGGCCGCTTCGAGGATGCCGACGGCTCGACCATCTTCCTCGACGAGGTCGGCGAGCTGCCGCTCGACACCCAGGTCAAATTGCTCCGCGCCCTCGAGACCGGCGAGATCCAGCGGGTCGGCAGCCGGATCACCCAGCTGGTCGACGTCCGCATCATCGCCGCCACCAACCGCCGGCTCGCCGAGGAGGTCGCCGCCGGGCGCTTCCGCGAAGACCTCTATTACCGCTTGAACGTCGTCCATGTCGGCATCCCGCCGCTGCGCGACCGGCAGAGCGACATCCCGCCGCTCGCCCGCCACCTGCTCGCCCGGATCGCCGAGCAGCCGGGGATGCGGCCCTTGTCGATCACCGACGACGCGCTCGCCGTCTTGATGTCCTACGGCTGGCCCGGCAACGTCCGCCAGCTCCAGAACGCCTTGTTCCGCGCCGCCGTGCTCTGCGAGGGCGACGCCCTCACCGCCGCCGATTTCCCGCACATCGCCACCGAGGCCGCCTGCGGCAAGCGCGCCGACGATTATCACGCCAAGCCCCTGAACGGCGCCTCCGCCACCGCCGCCCTCGCCCACGGCGCCGGCATCACCCTGTTCGAGGCCGACGGCAATTTGCGCCCGCTGGAGGCGATCGAGGCCGACGTCATCCGCCTCGCCATCGGCCATTATCGCGGCCGGATGACCGAAGTCGCCCGCCGCCTCGGCATCGGCCGCTCGACCCTCTACCGCAAATTGGGCGAGCTCGGCATCGGCGATCTTGCGGCCTAGCCGAGGCCGACCCTGCCGCAGCGCCGCGGACGCGAAGCGGCCCCGAAGCTGCGGCCGGAGTCGGCCCGGCCGGCCGACGGGTCGGCGCTAGCCGAGCCCGATCGACGTCACGGCACAATGGTGCCGTGACGGCCCTCCCCATCAAGGGGCGCGCCTGCTAAGCCCCTCCGCCATGCCCTCCTTCACCGACGCCATCATCCTCGTCACGGGCGCCGCCTCCGGCATCGGCGCCGCCACCGCCACCCGCCTCGCCGCCGGCGGCGCCAGGAAGCTGATCCTCGCCGATCTCGACGAGGATCGGCTGCGCGACTTCGCCTTCTCGCTGCCCTGCGAGCGGCAGATGATGATCGGCGACGTCGCCGACGAAGCGCTGTGGGCGGACGCCGATCTGACCGGCCTCACCCACGCCGTCGTCAACGCCGGGATCGGCGCCGGCGGCGCGATCGCCGAGCTGAGCTTCGCCGACTGGCGCCGCGTCATGTCGCCCAATCTCGACGGCGCCTTCCTCACCCTGCAGGCGGCGATGCGGGCGATCAGGGCCGGCGGGACCGGGGGCGCGATCGTCCTCACCGCCTCGGTCGCCGGATTGAAGGCCGAGCCCGGCATCGCCGCCTACGGCGCCTCCAAGGCGGCGGTGATCCACCTCGCCCGAATCGCCGCCAGGGAAGGCGGAGCGGACAAGATCCGGGTCAACGCGATCGCTCCGGGCGGGGTCGAGACGCCGATCTGGCACGCCGTCCCCTTCTTCCAGGAGCTGGTGAAGAGCGCCGGCAGCGAGGCGGCCGCCTTCCAGGCGATGGGCGACGCCGGCAGCGCGCTCGGCCGCTTCGCCCGCCCCGAGGAGATCGCCGCCCAGATCGCCTTCCTCCTCTCCGAGGATTGCGCCAACGTCACCGGCGCCTGCTTCGTCAGCGATGGCGGCTATTCGCTCTAGTTCGAAATCCTCCCCTCAGGGGAGGATTTACGTCGCAACGAAGTGGATGCGGCCTGTGCGGGAGTGGGACGGTGGCGCTCGTGCCGGGAAGGCCGGTTGAATCGCCGCGCCGCGCTGGCCTAATGACCGCCACGGAGGCTTGCAATCACCGCCCGCTACACATTGCTGCTCGCGCTCGCCCGGATCGTCTGGCTGCTCGTCTTCGCCTGCCTGGTCTTCGCCGGCTTTGTCCTGCTGGGGCCGGCGCGGGCGCCGGCCCGCTCCGCGGCGACGGCGGCGCCGCGGCTCGCCCCGATCGATCTCGGCCCGGAGCTCTCCGGCTTCTACCGCGAGCGCGACTTCCGGCCGGTTTGGGTTGATCGTGGCGGCCTCAAGCCCGAAGCGGCGCAGGCGCTGCGCATGCTCGGCCCCGCGGCCTCGCCGGAGCTCAGCCAGGCGGTGGCGGCGGCGCAAGGCCGCGACCCGCGCCGGCTGACCCGCGCCGATCTGCTGCTCAGCCGCGATTTCGCCGCCTTCGTCCGGGCTCGAGCGCAGCCGCCGGCGGCCGCGGCGATGCGCTACATCGATCCCGGCCTCGCACCCGCGCCGCCGCCGCTGGAGGCGATCCTCGATCCGCGCGCGCCGGCGGCGTTCGAGCGGATCAATCCCGCCTATGACGGCCTTCGCCGCGGCCTTGCCGCCTATCGCGCGCGCTGGTCGCGTCTGCCCCAGGACCGGCTGCCGGCGCACCCCGACCAGGCGGCGCTGGGCCGCCGGCTCGGCGGCCTCTCGCTGGCCCAGTTCCAGCACGTCCACGGCCTGCCCGAGACCGGCCGGGCGGACTCCGCCACGATCGCCGCGCTCAACCGCGGCGCCGCGCATTACGAGCGGCTGATCCTCGCCAATATCGAGCGCGCCCGCGCCATCCCGGCCCGGCCCGGCGGCCGCTACATCCTCGTCGACACCGCTTCGGCGCGGCTGTGGATGGTCGAGGACGGCCGCATCGCCGGGGCGATGCGGGTGGTGGTCGGCAAGCGCGCGATGCCGACGCCGCTGATGGCGGGGATGATGCGCTATGTCGTGCTCAACCCCTATTGGAACCTGCCGCCCGATTTGATCCGCGCCCGCGCCCGCGGCGGCGCCCGGGCGATCGCGGCCGAGCATCTCGAGGTCCTCTCCGACTGGTCGGACCAGCCGCGGCGGCTCGACCCGCGGCGGGTCGATTGGCGCGCGGTCGCCGCCGGCCGCCGCCAGGTCAATCTGCGCCAGACGCCGGGCCCGCACAACATGATGGGCCGGATCAAGTTCATGATGCCCAACGATCTCGGCGTCTATCTCCACGACACGCCGCTGCGCGAGCTGCTCGCCCGCCGCGACCGCCACTGGAGCTCGGGCTGCGTCCGCCTCCAGGATGCGCCGGGGCTGGCGCGCTGGCTGTTCGGCGGCCGCGCCCCCGCGCCGGGCGGGGCGGCGGAGGAACGGGTCGAGCTGCCGGAGCCGGTGCCGGTCTACCTCGCTTACTTCACCGCTTTGCCCTCGCGCGACGGAATCGTCTTCCAGAGCGACGTCTACGGCCGCGACGGCGCGCCGCGCTCGATGCCGCGCAGGAACCGGACGACGCCGCCGAAATAGCAGTCCTGGTCGTCGTACATCGCCATGTGACTGCCCTGCGCGCAATAGAGGTAGCGGCCGTGCGGCAGCCGGTTGGCCATCGCCTGCATCCAGGCCGGGTTCATCGTGTCGTAGCGCGCTCCGATCACCAAAGTGGGCACGTTGATCCGGTGCAGATCGGCGCTGCGGTCCCAGTCGACCAGCCGCCCGCTCGCGCCCAATTCGCTCGGCCCCTGCATCAGGGTGTAGACATGCTGGTTGGCGTGGCCGATCGCGCGCAGCACCGGCTCGGGCCAGGCGGCGAACGGCCGCCGCAGGAAATGCTGCTCGTAATGCATCGGCACCAGCGCCGCCATGTAGCGCGGATCCTCGGTGCGATGGCTCGCCTCCAGCTCCTGGACGAGGCGGAGCTGGGTCTGGTCCATCGCCGGCATCAGCACGTCGCGGGCGTAGGCATTATAGGCGGGAATCGAATCCATCATGTTGGAGACGATCAGGCATTTGAGATGGTCCTGGTGGGCGAGCGCATATTCGATCGCCAGCATCCCGCCCCAGCTGTGGCCGAGCAGGCAGAAATTGCTGCGGTCGAGCCCCAGGGCGCGGCGGACCTGCTCGACCTCGTCGACGAAGCGCGGGATCGTCCACAATTCGTCGTCATTGGGCTGATCCGAATAAGCCGAGCCGAGCTGGTCGTAATAATAATATTCGATCCCCTCGCCGGGAAAGAAGCTGTCGAACGCCTCGAAATATTCGTGGGTCATCGCCGGCCCGCCGTGGAGCAGCAGCACCTTCACGCGCGGATTGTTGCCGACCCGCCTGGTCCACACCCGGAAGTCGCCGCGCGGCGTATGGATCGGGATCATCCGGACGCCGCCGCTCCAGGCGTCGTCGCGGCCGGCGCGGTCGAAATAGGCAGGCGCGGGCTGGGCCAGAGCCGGTCCGGCCAGCAGCAGCAGGAAGAGAAGAAGCAGCCCTTTCATCGCACCTCCCCTTTCGTCGTCACGGCGTCAGCGCCGCATCCCTCAATCCGCGCCAGACGCGCAGCGCCTGCAGCGTCTCCGGCACGTCGTGGACGCGCAGCAATTGCGCGCCCTGCTCCGCCGCCTTCAGCGCCAGCGCGAGCGAGCCGCCGAGCCTTTTCTCCGGCGGCGCTTCGTTGGCCAGCGCGCCGATCGTCCGCTTGCGACTCGCCCCGACCATGACCGGGCAGCCGAGGCCATGCAACAGCGCCAGCCCGTTCATCAGCTGCAGATTGTGCTGGACGTTCTTGCCGAAGCCGAAGCCGGGATCGACCAGGATTCGCTCGCGCGCGATTCCCGCCGCCGCCGCCGCCTCGATCCGTGCCGCGAGCCAGTCGTAGATTTCTAGGAGGACCGGCCGGTCGTAGCGCGGATCGTCCTGCATCGTCTCCGGCGCGCCCTGGTGGTGCATCAGCACGATCGGGCAGCCGGCCTTCGCCGCCACCTCGCCCGCGCGCGGATCGAAGGTCAGCGCCGAGACGTCGTTGACCATCGCCGCGCCCGCGGCGAGCGCCTGCTCCATCACCGCGGCCTTGCGGGTGTCGATCGATACCGCGGTGCCCGCGCCGGCCAGCGCCCGCACGACCGGCAGCACCCGGGCCGCCTCGTCGCCCTCCCAGACCGGCTTCGCGCCGGGCCGGGTCGATTCGCCGCCGACGTCGATCAACGCCGCGCCCGCCGACGCCATCTCGTGCCCGGCCCGGATCGCGGCTTCGTCGTCTTCGAACCGGCCGCCGTCGGAGAAGCTGTCGGGCGTGACGTTGATGATGCCCGCCACCTGCGGCTGATCGAGCCGGATCACCCGCTCGCCGAGCCGGAGCGGCGGCCGCGGCGCCGTCAGCCGCGCCCAGATCGCCAGCTCGGCTTCGCCAAGCCGGGCCTCGATCCCCTCGACCGGCAGCAGCTCCGTCCCCTCCGGGCCGATCCGCTCGACCGCGCCGAACCAGGTCAGCCCGCCCGCCAGCGGCGCGACCTTGCCGTCATGGCCGAACGGCGCATCGACGAAGCCGGTCGGGCGGAGGTAGATGCGCTCGGTCATAGAACTCCGTTCGCCCTGAGCCTGTCCTTCGATACCGTGATCAGGTCGGCTCGTCCCCCGGACGATCCTGAAACATGCCGGGGGCATGTTTCACCTGATCACTTCGCCAAGCTCAGCCGCTACCCAGGATGAGCGAGAGGGATAAAGCACAATCCGCTCATCCTGAGTAGGGACCGAGCGAAGCCGAGGGCCCGTATCGAAGGACAAGCTCAGCCCGAACGGAAAATAGGGACTGTCCCTATTTTCAGCCCAAAGCGGCGAGATAGGCCTGGCGCAGCGCGTCGAGCGGGACCAGGCCGCCGTCGCGCTCGACGTGCCAGAAGGTCCAGCCGTTGCAGGCCGGGGCGCCCTGGACGGCGGCGCCGATCTTGTGGATCGAGCCCTGCCGGCCGTCATGCTCGACCGTGGAATCGGCCTGCACCCGGGCCGACCAGCGCCGTTTGGCGTCGGTCAGCATCGTCCCGGGCGCAATCGCCCCGCTCGCCACCAAAGTGCCGAACGGCAGCTTGGGCTGGGTGGCGCGCGAGGCCATCACCTTCATCGCGCTTTCGTCGAGCGCGAGCGTCGCCTCGATCCGCGCCCGGGCGACGTCGATATAGCGGTTCTCGCGTTCGATGCCGATCCAGTGGCGCCCCAGCCGCCGCGCCACCGCGCCGGTGGTGCCCGTCCCGAAGAAGGGGTCGAGGACGACGTCGCCCTTGTTGGTGCAGGCGAGCAGCACCCGGTAGAGCAGAGCCTCGGGCTTCTGGGTCGGATGCGCCTTGGCGCCGCCCTCCTTGACTCGCTCGGCCCCGGCGCAGATCGGGATCGTCCAGTCGGAGCGCATCTGCAGCTCGTCGTTCAGCGCCTTCATCGCCCGGTAGTTGAAGGTGTAGCGGCTGTCCTCGCTTCGGCTCGCCCAGATCAGCGTCTCGTGGGCGTTGGTGAAGCGGGTGCCGCGGAAGTTCGGCATCGGGTTCGACTTGCGCCAGATGATGTCGTTCAGGATCCAATAGCCCGCGTCCTGCAGCGCCGCGCCGACCCGGTAGATGTTGTGATAGGAGCCGATCACCCAGAGCGTGCCGTTGGGCTTGAGGATCCGGCGCGCTTCCCTCAGCCAGGCGCGGGTGAAGTCGTCATAGGCCTGGAAGGTCTCGAACTTGTCCCAATCGTCGTCGACCGCGTCGACCCGCCCGCCCTCGGGCCGGAACAGGTCGCCGCCGAGCTGGAGGTTGTAGGGCGGATCGGCGAAGATCATGTCGATGCAGGCGTCGGGCAGGCCGGCCATCGCCGCGACGCAATCCTCGCGGATGATCTGGCCGAGCGGCAGGACGGGCGCGGGCTCCGCGCTCCGTTTCGGCCGCAGGACTGCGGCAACCCGCCCCATCACGCTCATCGATCCGCCCCCGGTGACAAAGAGCACCATGCTGAGTCACCCGGACTCAGCGGTCAAGATCAGTCACTTGCAGGATATGGTTAACAGGCCGTTGAGGAGAACGGGAACGAAACGAGTCTCCCCCACATCTTGTGGCTGGGGCGACAGTTCAGACTCAATCTGAAGTGGTGTGGCGGGAAAGACTCAGAGGTTCAGGGTAAGTTGGCGGACCGGCGCGAAGCTGCGCCGGTGGAGCGGCGTCGGCCCGAGCGTTTCGAGCGCGCGCACATGCTCCGGGGTCGGATAGCCCTTGTTGCGCTCCCAGCCATAGCCGGGATGCTCGCGGGCATAGTCGAACATGATCCGGTCGCGGGTCACCTTGGCGACGATCGAGGCGGCCGCGATCGAGCGGCATTTGGCGTCGCCGTCGACGATCGCCACGCTCGGCCGCTCCCAGCGCGGGCAGCGGTTGCCGTCGACCAGCACCATCGCCGGGTCGAGCCCGAGCGCGTCGACCGCCCGGCTCATCGCCAGCATCCGGGCCCAGAAGATGTTGAGCGTGTCGATCTCCTCAACCGAGGCGATGCCGACGCCCACCACCGCTACCTTGTAGAGCCTGGCGCAGATCGCCTCGCGCACGCTCGCCGGCAGCGCCTTCGAATCGTCGATGCCGCGCGGAAAGCGATTGCGGTCGAGGATCACCGCCGCCGCCACCACCGGCCCGGCGAGCGGCGCGCACCCCGCCTCGTCCACCCCGGCGACGGGATCGGGATGCACCTTCTCGAGCTTGAAGCACGGCCGCGCCATCGCCGCAGCCTAGGAATCCGCAGCCCGTCATTCCAGCGAAAGCTGGAATCTCACCGATCTTTCCTGTGGATTGATCAGGCGGAAGGCACGCCCAGCGGCCCGTGCCCCCCGCCGAAGCCGGGCGCGGCCGCGATAGCGGCGCGAACGTAACGGCGCGCACGCTCGACCGCATCTTCGAGCCCCATCCCAGCCCCCAGACCGACGGCGACGGCGCTGGCGAGGGTGCAGCCCGTGCCGTGCGTGTCGCTTGTATCTATGCGCCGGTCGCGCCACTCCCGCACGGGGCCCGACGGCGACAACAGTCGATCGACGATCTCCTCGCCCTCGGCATGGCCGCCCTTGGCAAGCAGGTGGCAGCCATGCGCCAACACCGCCTCCTCTCCGCCGAGCGCTTCGAGCTCCGGGATGTTGGGCGTCACCACCGATGCGATCCGCATCAGCCGAGCGAAGGCCGAGATCGTCTCCTCGTCGGCGAGCACGGACCCCGAAGTCGCCACCATCACCGGATCGAAGACGATCGGCACCGCCAGCCGCTCGAGCCGGTCCGCGACTGCCTGCGCAATTTCCGCAGAGCCGATCATGCCGATCTTGACCGCGTCGACGCCGATATCGCTGACCACCGAATCGATCTGCGCCACGACCATCGCCGCCGGCACCGGCATCACCGCCTGAACGCCGAGGGTGTTCTGCGCGGTGATCGCGGTGATCGCGGTCATCGCGTGGCCGCCGAGCATCGTCACCGTCTTGATGTCGGCCTGGATGCCGGCGCCGCCGCCGGAATCGGATCCGGCGACGATCAGGATGCGCGGGACGGTCACCGCGGCCCCTTGCGCTCCGTCGAGGCCGGGAAGCGCGCCAAAGCGTCGCCGACCCGGGTCGGCCGCAGGCGCATGTTGCCGCCACAATTGGGGCAAAGGCCGCCCAGCGCCTCGGCGCAGGGCAGGCAGAACGTGCATTCGAACGAGCAGATATGGGCGTCGTGCGTATCCGGCGGCAGATCGCGGCCGCAGCGTTCGCAATCGGGCCTGAGCTCGAGCATCAGGCCGCCCGCACCGCCGCGCAGATGGTCTCGACGATCTCGGTGACCAGCGCCTCGTCCTCGCCCTGGGCCATCACCCTGATCACGGGCTCGGTGCCCGATTTGCGGATCACCAGCCGTTCGGCCCCGCCAAGCCGCACCTCGCCGTCCGCGATCGCCGCCTTGACGCTGGCCGCGTCGAGCGGGGCGCCGCCGTTGAAGCGCACGCTCCTCAGCAATTGCGGCAGCGGCTCGAACAGGTTCAGCAGCTCGCTCGCCGGGCGTTTCGCCTGGACCAGCTCGGCCAGCACCTGGAGCCCGGCGACCAGGCCGTCGCCCGTCGTCGCATAATCGGTGAGGATGATGTGCCCGGATTGCTCGCCGCCGACATTGTAGCCGCCCCTGCGCATCGCCTCGAGCACGTAGCGGTCGCCGACCGGGCTGCGCTCGAGCGTCAGCCCCTCGCCTTTGAGGAAATATTCCAGCCCGAGGTTGGACATGATCGTGGCGACGATGCCGCCGCCCCGGAGCCGCCCCTGGCGATGCCAGGCCGCGCCGATCAGCGCCATCAGCTGGTCGCCGTCGACGGTCTCGCCTTTCTCGTCGACCACGATCAGGCGGTCGGCGTCGCCGTCCAGCGCCAGGCCGATATCGGCGCCCTCCTCGACCACCTTGCGCCTGAGCAGGCTGGTGTCGGTCGAGCCGCATTCCTCGTTGATGTTGAGGCCGGTCGGCGACACGCCGATGGCGAAGACTTCGGCCCCCAGCTCCCACAGCGCCGAAGGGGCGACCTGATAGGCCGCCCCGTTCGCGCAATCGATCACCACCTTGATCCCGTCGAGACGGAGATGCTTGGGAAAGGTGAGCTTGGCGGCGTGAATGTAGCGCCCGCGCGCATCCTCGATCCGCTGCGAGCGGCCGATCTGCTCGGCCGGGACCAGCTTCGGCTCCTGATCGAGCAGCGCCTCGATCGCCAGCTCGTCGCCGTCGGAGAGCTTGTAGCCGTCGGGGCCGAACAATTTGATGCCGTTGTCGACGAACTTGTTGTGGCTGGCGGAGATCATCACGCCGAGGTCCGCGCGCATCGAATGGGTCAGCATCGCCACCGCCGGCGTCGGCACCGGGCCGACCATCACCACGTCCATGCCGACGCTGGTGAAGCCGGAGATCAGGGCGGTCTCCATCATATAGCCGGAGAGCCGCGTGTCCTTGCCGATGACGACTCGGTGGCGATGGTCGCCGCGCAGGAAATGCTGGCCCGCGGCCTGGCCGATCCGCTGCGCCATCGCCGCGGTCATCGGCATCTGGTTGGTCCGGCCCCTGATCCCGTCCGTGCCGAAGAATTTGCGCGTCATTGCGAAGCTGCCCCGAACATTTCCCTTGCCGTCACGCGGACGGCCATCGACAAAGGGCCTGATAGCGCCAAAGCCACGGAAGGGCGACGCTTTTGAAACTCTCCCAGCCGACCCGGATCCTGCTCGCTCTGGTGATCGGCCTCAGCGCCGGGATCGCCGCCGGCTGGAGCGGCGGCGCCTGGGTCGAAGAGAGCGCCGCTTTCGCCGAGCCGATCGGCGGGCTCTGGCTCAACGCGCTGCAGATGACGATCGTGCCTTTGGTCGTCGCGCTGCTGATCACCGGCATCGCCGCCTCCGCCGAGGCGGCGCGGGCGAGCCGGCTGGCGACCCGCGCCATCCTCCTGTTCGTCGCCTTGCTGTGGACCTCGGCCGTCGCCGCCGCCCTGCTCACGCCGCTCTTCCTCAACCTCTTCCCGCTGCCCGCCGAATCGGCCGAGGCGCTGCGCCAGGCGTTGACCACCGCCCAGAGCGTCGGCGCGGCGCCGAGCTTCGCCGACTTCGTCCGCTCGCTGATCCCGACCAACCCGGTCGCCGCCGCCTCGGAAAATGCGATCCTGCCTTTGATCGTGTTCGTCGTCGTCTTCGCCTTCGCCCTGATCAGGCTGCCCGACCGCTCGCGCGAGATCGTGGTCGGCTTCTTCCGGGCGGTCGAGGAGGCGATGCTGGTCATCGTCGGCTGGGTGCTCTGGATCGGCCCGGTCGGCGTGCTCGCGCTCGCTTATGTCGTCGGCGCGCGGGCCGGCGCGACCGCGTTCGGCGCGCTGCTCCATTATGTCGTCATCGTCACCGCGGTCGGCACGGTGACCTGGCTCGCCGCCTGGCCGCTGGCGATGGCCGGCGCCCGCATCGGCCCGCTCAGCTTCACCCGCGCCATCGCCGCCAGCCAGGCGCTCGCTTTCTCGACCCAATCCTCTTTGGCCTGCCTGCCGGCGATGTTGCGCGCCTCGGGCCGGCTCGGCGTGCCGGTCGCGGCCTCGGGCGTGGTGCTGCCGATGGCGGTCGCCATCTTCCGGATGACCGGGCCGGCGATGAACCTCGCGGTCGCGATCTATATCGCCTATTGGTACGGCTACGAGCTCAGCTGGCAGCAATATGCGCTCGGCGTCGCCGCTGCCGCGACCACGACGATGGGCGCGGTCGGCATTCCGGGCCAGGCGAGCTTCGTTACCTCGATCGCCCCGATCTGCATCGCCATGGGCCTGCCGATCGAGCCGCTCGCCTTGCTGATCGCGGTCGAGACTCTGCCCGATCTGATGCGGACGCTGGGCAATGTCAGCATGGACGTCGCCGCCACGGCCACCGTCGCCCGCCACGCCGGCTTCGAAGCGGCCGAGGCAGCCACTGCGGAGGACAGTTTGTTGAAGGAAGGCGCATGAAATATCGCATGCTCGGGGACGGGCTCAAGGTCTCGGCGCTCGGCATCGGCTGCATGCCGATGGTCCACGGCGGCAACATCAATTATGGCGGCGACGCCAGCGAGGACGAATCGATCGCGACCATCCACCGCGCGATCGAGCTCGGCATCACCTTCTTCGACACCGCCGAAATGTACGGGCCCTTCAGCAACGAGGAGCTGGTCGGCGAGGCGATCCGTGGGCGTCGCAAGGGCCTCGTCATCGCCACCAAATTCGCGCTCAGATGGGACGGCAACCAGCCGGTCGGCTTCGACGGCAGCCCGGAAAATGCGCGGCGCGCCTGCGAGGGCTCGCTGAAGCGGCTCGGCATCGAGACGATCGACCTTTTCTACCAGCACCGGGTCGATCCGGGCGTGCCGATCGAGGAGACGATCGGCGGCATGGCCGCGCTGGTGAAGGAAGGAAAGGTCCGTCACCTCGGCCTTTCCGAAGCGGGGCCCGAGACGATCCGCCGCGCCGCCGCGGTCCATCCGATCGCCGCGCTCCAGTCCGAATATTCGCTCTGGGAGCGCGACGTCGAGGACGACATCCTCCCCGTCTGCCGCGAGCTCGGCATCGGCTTCGTCCCCTATAGCCCCCTGGGTCGCGGCTTCCTCACCGGCCAGATCCGGAGCAAGGCGGACCTGCCCGCCGACGACTGGCGCCACAACGACCCGCGCTATTCGGAGGAGAATTTCGGCGCCAACCTCAAGATCGTCGACGCGATCCGCGCCGTCGCCGACCGGCACCGGGTCAGCCTCGCCCAGATCGCTCTGGCTTGGCTGCTCGCCCAGGGCGACGACATCGTCCCCATCCCCGGCGTCAAGCGCCGCCTCACGCTCGAGGACAGCGCCGCCGCGGTCGACGTGGAGCTGAGCGCGCAGGACCTCGACGACCTCAAGGCCGCCTGCGCCGTCGCGGGCGCGCGCTACAACGAAGCGGGGATGGCGCGGGTCAAGCTCTGAACATGATTTATCCCACAATTCGTCGTTCTACGAATTTGTGGGATAACAAGCCGATATCAAGGCGAAAGTACGAGCTTCGGCACGAGGTCGCCGTTCGCGCGACGACGAAGTACGGATGGCGCGGGTCAAGCTCTAGTGGTCATTCGATCTCACACACCTCTCCCCGCGACCACAAGGGAGCGTGCGCTTACTTGCCTTCATAGCGGTCGATGGCCCTCTGCGCTTCGCGCGCAACGCATGCTTCCTGCGAGCGCGTCAGTGCCACTTCACCGGTTTCCGGATCGAGAATCTCATTGGTAGTCGGATCGCGGTCGAGGCGTCCCGTTCGTTGGTTCACGAAGTCGGTGGCATGGGTCCGACGAGCAAAGTCCTCGCATTGGCGCTCAGCCGCGCTTGGTCCTCCGCAGCCGGTCGAGATCAGCGCGAGCGCCGGAAGGATAAGCCGTTCAACTTTCATTCGGTCGGCCAATTTCGAGCATCCCCATCAGGTGCCCCGTTGTTCGGATTCGGGAGCCGATAACGGCCCTCCCGCAGCTTCGTCGCATTCATGGTGCACGAGATCGAAGCAACCACGCAGTAGGCCGCGACCAAGCCGGGGACGATCGCCCACCACATCGACGCAAACCACCACACGACGCCCGTGACGATGGCGAACAACCAAAATGCGTTTGCGTTGCGCTGAGCGGCCTCGTCGAAGTCGGCGGCTGTAGCTGATCTCGCATCCATGGCGTCCCCTCGCCTATTTCAGCCCTTTGATGGCCTCGCTGAGCAGCGGCATGATCGTGTCGGCGAACGCCGCCGTTTGGTTGAAATGGATTTGGAGGATGTTCTCGGTCAGGTGCTCCCCGGCTACCCAATTGGCCTCGTTCTGAAGCATGGTGTCATGCTCGCCGATCTTGGTCTCGATATTCCAAAGCCGCCGCCAAGTTACGGTGTCGCTGATCTTCGCGTTAGCCCGCACGTATTTGAGAAGCTCGCGGGCGGTGCCCAAGCGCTCGTGCAGAGCCACGATGGTGGCTTGCCGCTCAGCAAGCGGCCCCGGAATCTCCGGAGCGTTCTTGATCGACGTGATGGTGTCGAGAAGTTCTTGGAGGGCTTCACGAAGAAGCCGGTCATCGTCACGCTGGCGGTTCCGCCGCTCGACGTAGTTCGCGAACATCGAACCCCACACGGCGATGAGCACGCCCGCGAATGCCGCTGCCGCCGTGAGCAGGTCACCGGGCTGCACGCTGGTCGGCGCATTCACGACGAGGGTCATTGCCCATCCAATCACGGTGCCGATCACGGTAAAAAGCAGGGTCGAGATGAAGCGCATGGACGACTTGTAGCCGTGCCAGAAGCAACCCGGTAGCCAAACCCTCAACTCGCCGCTCGAAAAGCGCCCTTCGGCGCATCTGCGGCAAGTTCTCCCCTCCTAAAATGAATACCCCGTCGGGCTTCAACTGCCGGAATAGGGCATCTGTCATATAGCTCTCGTCCGGTGACCGCAGCTACACTCGCTCAACCACTTTCGAGTGGTTGCGCGCGGTTGAGGCGGAATGCCGTGACGGGGGAATCCCGTTTCTGCGATGGACCCGATGAACAGGTAATTAGGGCGCATGGTGCGCCTTGGAGTTTGAGCATGCACGAGGCGCTTCTCATCGTCAGCGCGACGGGCTCGATCATGACCGGTATCGGCGCGATCTATTGGGGCCGCGCGCGCCTCAAGATGGCGGAGGCGGCGCTCGTGTGGGCCACCCGTTGTGATCCCAATAACCCGAGCTTCAAAGCCCCGACGATCTCCGGGAAATAGCAATCTTGAAGGACAGTCCCGATTTTCAGCGGCTGAGCAGGTCGCCGAGCGGCGACACCAAAGGCGCATGGTAGGAGGTGGCGAGCGCCCAGAGGATTACGCCGCCAATCAAGGCGATCGCGCCCGGAACGGTGTCGCGCCAGCGCACCTTGCCGGCAAAGGCCGCGGCGAACGGCACGAACGAGGTCCGCGATTCCCACTCGCGCCAAGCATCGCCGAGCAGCCGCTCCTTCTTGCGGTCCTGGCCGATCGAGCCGCCAAGCGCGAGGATGAAGATGCCGCCGGCGACGATCAGGTTGCGCGGGCTGCCCGACAGCGAGGCGTGGACCAGGGCCCAGAGGAGGAAGCTCCAGTTCATCGGGTGACGGGTGATCGCGTAGACGCCGCGCGGCGCCTTGCCGGCGCTGCGCCGCCCGGCGCCCGGATGAGCCGGGTTGCCGACCAGCGAGCCGATCAGGAGGATGCTGGCGAACAGCATCAGCAGCGAGGCGAACGGCCAAACTTGGTAAGGCGCGATCCACCAGGGGTCGGCATCGCTGCCCTGCCGATAGGCGACGACGATCCAGGCGAACGTGGCCAGCGCGACCAGCGAATAGAGGATGACGAAGCCGCGTTCGCTCAGCCGCGCCGCGAGCGCGGGCCGGAGCGGATGGGACAGCAGCAAGTGGGTGCCGACGAACGCGAGCGTGGCCAGCGCCAGCAGCGTCACCGCGGATCGTAAGCGTGCGGCAGCGCGCCTTCCTGCGGCTGGCGGTAGCGGTCGCGCAATTCGGTCTGGCGGTTGCTCAGCGACTGGCGGACGCCGTCGATCCAGACCGCGTCAACGCCGGTGGCGAGCTCGAGCGGGTCGCCGTCCCAGACCACGACGTCGGCGCGCCGGCCGGGACGGAGCGAGCCGATCTCGTCGGCCATGCCGATCGCCTCGGCCGGGGCCGAGCTGATCGCGGCGAAGGCCTGGCTCCAGGTGAGGCCGCTATGGCCCGGCACCCGGCCGATGGCGACGAGATTGCCGGCATATTGGGTTTCGAGCCGGACCTGGCGGGCCTCGTCGTCGTTGATCATGCCGATCGCGACGGTGATTCCGGCGGCGCGCATCCGCCCGACATTGGATTGGGTCGCGCTCAATTGCTCGAAGCTCGCCGGCAGGTCGACGAGCGCGTTGGCGATCACCGGCACGCGCGCGGCGGCGATCTGCTGCGCCACCCGCCAGCCCTCGGTCGCGCCGACCAGAACGATCCGCAAATTGGGGAATTCGCGCTTCAGCGCCAGCACCTGGAGGATGTCGCTCGCCCGCTCGACATGGACGAGCAGCAATTGCCGCCCCTGCAGCACCGGCACCAGGGCCGCCGCGTCGAAGCGGGTGAGCAGGACGTCGTCCGAGCGCTGCGTGCCGGGCAGGAGATAGGGATTTTCGGGCAGGTCCTCGGGCGGCGCCGTGTTGGGCGCCCGGCCCGGGCCGCGCGCGGCGATCGGCAGCCTGAGGTCGCGCGCCTCCCTGAGCGCGTTCCTCAGCAGCACGTGCGCCGAGGCGCGGCTGCCGCCGGCGTCGCGGGCGCCGTCCTCGCCCAGCTCGATATATTGGAAGGCGCGGGCGCGGGTGATCGGCGCCATGTCGCCGCCGAGGTCGATGACCGCGCCCTGGCCGGCGAAGATGCTGCGCGCCGTCGCCGGGGAGACAACCGCCCTTGTCACTCCGGCGGCGCGGCTGACCGCGATCGAGGTCACTTCCGGGTTGATCGCGGGGGCGACGTCGATCGCGGCGCTGAACGGCGAAGTGGCGGCGCGGGTGTCGTTGGTCGCGTCGACCGCGTCGACCTCGACCAGGCCGATCCGCGAGAAGCCGGCGACGACGCCCGGAGTCACCCACTTGCCGCGGGCGTCGACGATCGTTGCCCCGGCCGGCACGGCGACGTTGGCGCCGGCCGCGACGACCCGGCCGTCGCGGATCACGACGACGCCGTTGTCGATCGCCTCCGAGCCGTCGCCGATCACGACCCGGCCGCCGGTGAAGGCAATCGTCTCGGCGGGGGCGGGGGCGGCGGCAAAGAGCAATGGGATCGCAAACAGCCACCACCGTTCGCCCTGAGCCTGTCGAAGCCTGTCCTGAGCGACGCCGCAGGCGGCGTCGAAGGGGGCTTTCCTTCCCTTCCTTGCCAATGCCTGAAAGAAGGAACGGGCTTCGACAATGGTCAGGTGCGGATTGCCCCCAGCAATCCGCAGCCAAGCCCGGGGGGGCTTGGCGACCTGACCATCAGCCCGAACGGGGTTGGAGAGCGGGCGGGCTTGTCCGCCGAAGCCTTGGCGAAGGCGGGTCAATGCACGTCTCCTTCGCCGGGCTGGCCGAGCTCGAAGTCGCTGACCGGGCGCCGGCGCGGGTCGTTCATGTCATACATCAAAGCGCCGTCGATCCAGACCCGCTGCGGCCTGGTATAGACGCTGAAGGGATTGCCGTTCCACAGCACGACGTCGGCGCGCTTGCCGGCGCGCAGCGACCCGGTCTCGCCATCGATGCCGAGCGCGTGCGCCGGGTTGATCGCCAGCCAGCGCCAGGCGACCTCGTCGGGGATGGCGATCCCCATCCGCCGCCCGTCGGCGAGCGCTTTCGCCGCCTCCTGATTGAGGCGCTGAATGCCGTTGGCGTCGTCCGAATGGACGATCGCGCAGGCGCCGGCATTGTGGACCATCGGGATGTTCTCGTTGATCGCGTCATAAGCTTCCATCTTGAAGCCCCACCAGTCCGCCCACATCGCCGCGCAGGTGTCGTTGGTGCGCAAGAGATCGGCGATCTTGTAGGCCTCGACCGCATGGTGGAAGCTGGCGATGTGGAAGCCGAACTCGCGCGCCATGTCGAGCATGATCGCCATCTCGTCGGCGCGGTAGCAATGGTTGTGGACCAGCATCCGCCCGTCGAGCACTTCGACCAGGGTGTCGAGGGCGAAGTCGCGGGCGGTGTTGGGATCGCGGGCGCGGCGCTCGCGATACTCGACCGCGCGCTGCCAGGTCGCGCGCATCAGCGCGACATTGCCCATCCGGGTCGACGGCATCTGGTTGCGGTTGCCGTAGACTCGCTTGGGGTTTTCGCCGCAGGCCATTTTGAGGCCGCGCGGAGCGCCCGGAAAGCGCATCGACTGGACCGTCCGCCCGGGCACGTTCCTCAGCGTGACGCCGCGGCCGCCGAACAGATTGGCGGAGCCCGGCAGCACCTGGAGGGTGGTGATGCCGCCATTGGCGAGCGCTCGGGAAAAGCCCGGATCCTGCGGCCAGACGCTGTGCTCGGCCCAGACTTCGGGGCGCACCGGCCCGGTCGCCTCGTTGCCGTCGCTGTGCGCCTCGACCCCGGGGCTCGGATAATCGCCGAGGTGGGAATGGACGTCGATCACTCCGGGCGTCACCCACAGGCCGCGGCCGTCGATCCTCGTCGCGCCGTCGGGGATCGCCGTGTCCGGCCCGCCGACCGCCTGGATGCGGCCGTCGACCATCACCACCGTGCCGTTCTCGATCCGCCCGCCCTCGCCGTCATAGACGGTCGCGCCGGTGATCGCGGTCGGCACCCCCGGATAGGGATGGTAGGTGGAAGGATAAGGATCGTCGGGCGGCACATAGTGCGCCGGCGCCGCGGGCGACGCGGCCTTCGGCGCCGGCTCGCCGCCCGCCTGGTTCGCTGCGCAGCCGAAGAGGAGCGCCGCCGCCGCGGCGGCGACGGCCCCCAGCCTGCCCCGCATCAGCGGCCGGCCTCGGGGGCCGGATGCATGCCCGCGGCCTGCGGCTCGCCGACTTCCTCGCGGCCCGCCAGATCCTCGTCGTCGCGCAGCGTGTCGAGGTGCATCAGCCGCTTGATCAGGAAGCCGACGATCAGCACGGCGATGCCGATCCCGATCGCGATCAGGCCGATCGTCCAGTAGATTTCGAGCGTTCCTTCCTTGCTCATCGTGCCGCTCTCGCCGCCGGTCATCTCGCCGATCTTGCCGGCGACGAAATTGCCGCCCGCGGTGGCGAAGAACCAGGCGCCCATGATCAGGCTCGCCATGTGCCGCGGCGCCAGCCGGTTCATCGCGCTGAGCCCGACCGGCGACAGGCAGAGCTCGCCGGTGGTGTGGAACAGGTAGATGAGGAACAGGAACAGGACCGGGATTCGGCCGTCGCCGCCGGCATAGCCCGCGCCCCAGTTGAGCACCAGGAAGCCGAAGCCGAGCTGCATCAGCGCGAGGCCGAACTTGGCCGGGGTGGAGGGCTCGAGCCCCTTGCGGCCGAGCGTCGTCCACAGCCAGGCGAAGACCGGGCCGAGCAGGATGATGTAGATCGGGTTGATCGACTGGAACAGCGAGGGCGGCACCCCGCCGCGGTCGATATAGCGATCGGTGAACAGGTTGAGCGAACCGCCCGCCTGCTCGAACAGGCCCCAGAAGACCGGCTGCAATGCGATCAGGAAGATGATCGCGAAGATTCGGTCGCGGGCGTGCGGATCGAGCTTGAACGCCTCGAACAGGACGAACAGCAGCAGCAGCGAGCCCATGATCAGCAGCAGCCAGCCGTAGAAGCCCTGATACTGGATCAGGAACCAGATGCCGGCGATGGCGGCGAAACCGAGCAGATAGAGCAGCCATTCGAGCTTAAGGCCCATCACCCGGTCGTGGAGCCGGGCGGGATTGGGCGCCTCGCCCCTCCCCTGGAGCAGCGGCCGGAAGATGACGAACACGACCAGGCCGAGCAGCATGCCGACGCCGGCCGCGCCGAAGCCCAGCCCCCAGCCATAGGTCTCGCCGAGATAGCCGGCGATGATCGTGCCGATCGCTGCGCCGACGTTGATGCCCATGTAAAAGATCGTATAGGCGCCGTCGCGGCGGACGTCGGTGCGCGGATAGAGCTGGCCGACGATCACCGAGATGTTGGCTTTGAGGAAGCCCGAGCCGACGATGATGAAGGCGAGCGCCAGCCAGAAGACGTTGAGGGTGGGATCGTTCTGGCCGCCGTCGCCGTGGATCGCCATCATGAACTGGCCGATGGTCAGCAGCACGGCTCCAAACAGCACGGCCTTGCGCTGCCCCAGATAGCGGTCCGCGAGATACCCGCCGAGCACCGGGGTGATGTAGACCAGCGAGGTATAGGCGCCGTAGATGAGGTTCGCTTCGCCGTCGGAATAGAGCCAGTGCCGGACCAGGTAGAGGATGAGCAGCGCCCGCATGCCGTAATAGGAGAAACGCTCCCACATCTCGGCGAAGAAGAGCACGTAGAGGCCCTTGGGATGGCCGAAAACCTCCGCCTTGCTCGAGGTGGCGATGACCGCGCCGCCGGCGAGCAGCACGACGAGTCCCACGGAAGCGATGATGAAGATGACGTCGGCGGTGGTCACAGGCAGACTCCCCTCGATGAACGCAGCCATTTTTCGGCCTGCTGTGGCGAGGCACCCTAGCGCCCCAATCTCGCTTGTGAAGCGGGATTGTGACGCCGTGCTGGGCCTGTTAGCGGCTCTTCGCGATGCTCAACGATCTCGCCTCCACTTTGAGCCTTCTCGAGACCCGCCGTTCCGGCCGGCCGCGCGATCTCGCCGCGCCCGGCCCCGATGCTGACCAGCTCCGCCGCATCCTCGCCATCGCGATCCGCAGCCCCGACCATGGCAAGCTTCACCCGTGGCGCTTCGTCCATGTCCCGCAGCACCGGCGCGACGCCTTCGCGGCCCTGCTCGACTCCGCCTACCGGATCGACAATCCCGCGCCGGGCCGGCTCGAGATCGAGGCCAATGAACGCTTCGCCCGCCAGGCCCCCGAGCTGATCGTCGCCTTGTCGAGCCCGACCGAAGGCCACAAGATCCCGCTCTGGGAGCAACAGCTTTCCTGCGGCGCCGCCTGCATGAACCTCTGCCTCGCCGCCCATGCGATGGGCTTCGCCGCCGGCTGGGTGACCGGCTGGGCCGCCTATTCGCCCGCCGTGCTCGCCGCCTTCGGCCAGCCTCCCGAGCGGATCGCCGGCTTCCTCTTCCTCGGCACGCCCGGGATGCCGCTGGAGGAGCGGATGCGCCCGGACTATGACGAGGTCGTCTCCGAATGGGCGCCATTGGATTGGTAGCAGTGCGCCCGGCGGTTTCCGATGAACTCCTGGTCGTTTTCCTCGAAAACGATTCTCCTTGCCGGAAGGCTCGGCTGCTTTTATCTTCAGCCGCTGGAGGAATGAAATGGGTGCGGTCGGCAATCGAAAATCCGTAAAAAGGGCACTCGCCGCAACAAAGGAAGAGGCCTCCGGCAAGCGGATGGAGGAGCCGTCCGGGATTTTCGGCACCTTCACCATGGCGGAAGCTCGCGAGCTGAGATCGCTGGCTGTCGATCTGAATGCAGCCGCCGACCGGATGGGTGCCCATCTCGATCGTGCGATAGAGGCCGTTCGCGCTTCGCTCGATCCGGCGCGCGAGGCGGCTTACCGCAGACGCTATGAGACCGAATTTGCCGGGGGCGGAGAGTCTCTGCTGGCTGGCCTTCGATAGTGTCCATGCTGGGCGAGATGGTCGCCGGTATCCGCAAGGTCATCCTGTTGGAGCATCGCGTTGCGACGCTCACCGCCGAAGTCGAGCGGCTGTCGGGCGCGCATGCTGAGACGCGCGAGCGGCTCGTCCGGCTGGAGGTCCTTATCGAAGAGGCGCGCCGGGCTGGAGCCGCACGGCGCCTCTCCCGGCGACGAATTGAGTCGCAACCGTCGTGAGCACGCGCCTGGGCCCCGAGGTCGTCTCCGAATGGGCGCCAAATCGGACAGAATCTGCTTGACGTGCCTAGTGTATTAGCACAGTATGACGGGCATGAACGAAGACCGTCCCGTCTATCTGCGCCTGCGCGATAGCATCGCTGCGATGATCCTCGACGGGCGCGTCCGCGACGGCGACCCGCTTCCCTCGGTGCGCAGCCTGGCGGCCGATTACGGCGCCAATCCGCTGACCGTCGCCAAGGCCTATCAGACCTTCCAGGAAGAAGGGCTGGTGGTGGTCAAGCGCGGCGTCGGCATGTTCGTCGCGCCGCAGGCGGCCGACCGGCTGCGCGCGGCCGAGCGCAAGGACTTCCTCGAGAATCGCTGGCCGGGGATCGTCTCCCACATCCGCCGGCTCGGCCTCGAGCCCGAGGATCTGGTCGAGCGCGCGCTCGTTTGAGCGACTCATCGACGAACCCGACAAATCCGTCGACCGGGATCGTTGCCCCGAAACGACCGCGCTTTTAAGAAAGTTCGCAGGCGCTCAGCCGCTGCGAAAGGACCCGAAATGCACCCGTTCCGCGCTTTCCTGATCTCGTTCGCCGCGGGCTCGCTCGCCTTGTTCGGCGGCTACGGCGCGATCGCCGCGATCACTCCCGCTCCGGTCGGCAACACGATCACCGTCTGACCATGCGCCCGCCCGGGCCCGCTTCGCTCGCCCTGCTGCTGGTTGCCGGCTGCGCGGGGCATCGCACGGCGCCCGGCCCCGCCGGCATCCCTTATGCCTGCGACGGCGGCCGCACCGCGCGCATCGTTTACGAAGGCGGCGGCTATTTCCCGCGGGCGCACGCGCGCCTTTCCTACGACGGCCGCGAGGTCGCGCTCGCCGCGGTGCCGCCGACCTACGGATTGCGCTACGTCAGCGAAGGTCCGCCAATCCTGATCTGGTCGGCGCGCGGCGAGGAGGCCTGGCTGAGCGAGCTCGGCGCCGATGGCGGCGCGGAGCGCGAAATCGCCCATTGTCTGCGGATGCGCTGAGGGCACGGTGTGGCCGATTTGCCGCAGCGCCGGCGCCGTTCAGCGCCAGTCCATTGACTCGGCATTACATTTCGCGGTGACGCGCCTTATCTGGCGCGAGGGTTTGGCGCTCGGGACGGGGTCGGGCAGCAGAGATGGCTAAAGTGACAAGCAGGCTTTCGGTCGCCGCGTTCGGCGCGCTGTTGATCGGCGCCGCGCCGGCCGCCGCGCAGGACAATGGCAGCGCCGCAACGGCGCCGCCGCCCCCTCCGCCGCCGCCCGCGGTCGGCAACCCGCAGCTGCGCGACTTCCAGCTGACGCCGCAGCGGCGCATCGTCACCCAGCCGGCCCAGCCCGCGCCGGCCCCGGTCGTGGTCGCGCCACCGCCGGTTACCGGGCAGTCGCAGCGGACGGCGCCGGCCCGCCCGGTCGAGGCCCGGCCGACTCAGGCCGCGCCGCGCCAGCCGGCGGCGGAGCGGCCCGCCGCGCCTGCCGCCGCGACGACGCTGCCCGCGCCCGCACCGGTCCTTCCGGTCGCTGAGGCGCCGCCGCAGCCAGCGCCGGCGCCGGCGCCTGCCGCGCCGCCGGCAGGCGGCTTCCCATGGGTCTACGCGATCCCGGTGGCGGCGCTGGCCTTGCTGGCATTCCTCTGGCTGCGCCGTCGCCGCCGCGCCGAGATCGAGGAAGCGGTCGGGGAAGTCCCGGCCGCCGCCGCCGCCCCCCCCGCGCCGCGCCCGGATCCGGTGCCGCGTCCCTGGCTCGAGCTCGAGCTCAAGGCGGAGCGCGCTTCGGCGACCCTGACCGAGACGCTGGTGCTGTTCGAGCTCGAAATCTCGAACACCGGCAAGAGCCCGGCCAGGAACCTGCGGATCGACGTCAAGATGTTCAACGCCGGCGCCGAGCAGGACAAGGAGATCGGCGCCTTCTTCCGCACCGCCGGGCGCGAGACGACCAAGCTGAACCTCCCGGGCATCGGCCCGGAGAGCACCGGCGTCATCCGCGGCGAGGTGGCGATGGCGCGCGACGAGATGCGGGCCGTGGTGCTCGAGGACAAATATCTGTTCATCCCGGTGATCGCGGTCAACGCGCTCTACGATTGGGGCGAGGGCCGCACCGGCCAGACCTCCAAATCCTACGTCGTCGGCCGCGAGCTCGAGCAGCCGAGCGAGAAGATGGGCGCCTTCCGGGTCGATCAGGGCCCGCGCATCTGGCGCACCGTCGGCCAGCGCCAGCACACGCTGGCGAAGCGGGTCTAACCCTTCTGCGTCACCCCGGCGGAGGCCGGGGTCCAGGGATCCTGGCCTTCGCCGGGATGACTCCCCTCGGTTGACAGGCTGCTAGACATGTGACCATATGGTCACATGTATGCCCTCCAGCCCGCGGCCGAGTCGCCGCCCGACATCTGGCACGCGCTCGCCGATCCGACCCGGCGCCAGCTCATCGACCGGCTCGCCGGGGGGGCGAAGACGACCTCGCAATTGTGCGAGGGGCTGCCGATGACCCGGTTCGGGGTGATGAAGCATCTCGGCATCCTGGAGCGTGCGGGGCTGGTGATCGCCCGCCGCCACGGCCGGCTCCGGCTCAACCATCTGAACGCCGCGCCGCTGCGCGCCCTCCACACGCGCTGGGCCTCGGCCCGCGCCGATGCGCTTGCCGACGCCGCCCTCAACCTGTCCGCACAGATCGGAGACAAGGCCATGACCAATGACAATGAAACCGGTCAGACCGGAGTCGTCGACGTCGCCCTCGAATGGCCGGTCGAAGCCTCGGTCCAGCGGGTCTGGGAGGCCTTGTTCGAACGGGTCGAGAGCTGGTGGCCCGCCGCCCACCGCGCGGTCGGCGGCGGCGCGGTGATGAGCTTCGAGCCGCGGCTCGGCGGCCAGCTGCGCGAGACCCGGCCTGACGGCGGCGGGCTCGCCTGGTACGAGGTCATCGCGCTCGAGCCGTTGCGCTCGGTTGACCTCGCCGGCCATCTCGCGACTCGCTATGGCGGCCCCGCTTCCTCGCTGCTCCACATCGAGATCGCGCCCGGCGCGCGCGACGGCACCTCGATCCTCAAGCTCACCGATTCGGTGTTCGGCCGGATCGGCCCCAATCTGCGCGCCTCGCTCGGCGACGGCTGGCAGGCGATCGTCGGCGACGGGCTGGTGGCGCAGTTCAGCTGATTGCGAACGCCGCCTCGTCCACCGAATAGAGCAGGTCCGCGCTGGCGCTCGCCGCCGCGGCGAGGCCGCGCGCCTCGGGCACGATCTGGTCGAGATAGAAGCGCGCCGCCGCCCGCTTCATCGCCTTGAAGGCGGGATCGCCCTCATCCTCCTCCAGCGCCGCATATTGCCGCGCCATCAGCCCGCCAGAGACCGCGACCGAGAGCATCGTCAGGAACGGATAAGAGGCCGCGAGCCGGTCGTCCGGCGCCGCCGCCAGCAGCAATTCCGTCACCGCTTCGCAATCGCCGATCAGCGCGTCGAGGCCGTTCTCCCGCCCGCGCAGCTCGGCGAGTAGCCGCCGCAGCACCGCGCCGCCCTCCAGCCCGAGCTTGCGCCCGACGAGGTCGGCGGCCTGGATGCCGTTGGTTCCTTCGTAGATCGGCGAGATGCGGGCGTCGCGATAATGCTGGGCGGCGCCGGTCTCCTCGACATAGCCCATGCCGCCATGGACCTGGACGCCGAGGCTGGCGACCTCGACGCCGACGTCGGTGCCATAGGCTTTCACCAGCGGCGTCAAGAGGTCGGCCCGCGCCCGCGCGCCCTCGTCGCCGGCGCCGGCGCGGTCGGTCTGGCCGGCGCAATAATAAGCCAGCGCCCGGGCGCCCTGGGTCAGCGCCTTCATCCGGAGCAGCATCCGCCGCACGTCCGGGAATTCGACGATCCGCGCCGGCCGCCCCTCGCGGCTGCCCTGGACTCGCTCGCGCGCATAGGCGACCGCCTGCTGGGTCGCCCGCTCGGCGATCGAGACGCCCTGCAGGCCGACATTGAGGCGGGCGTTGTTCATCATCGTGAACATCGCCGCCATGCCTTTGTTCTCCTCGCCGATCAGCCAGCCGGTGGCGCCGCCCTCGTCGCCATAGGCCATCACGCAGGTCGGCGAGGCGTGGATGCCGAGCTTGTGCTCGATCGAGACGCAGCGGACGTCGTTCCTGGTCCCGTCGGGCAGCAGCTTGGGGACGAGGAACAGCGAGATTCCGCGCGTCCCCTGCGGCGCGCCCGGAAGCCGCGCCAGGACGAGATGGACGATGTTCTCGGCAAGGTCGTGCTCGCCGAAGGTGATGAAGATCTTCTGCCCGGTGATCCGGTAGCTGCCGTCGCCCGCAGGCTCGGCGCGGGTCTTCAGCGCGCCGACGTCGGAGCCCGCCTGCGATTCGGTCAAGTTCATCGTCCCGGTCCATTCGCCGGTGATCAGCTTCGGCAGCCAGGCCTGCTGCAGCGCCGGCGTGCCGTGATGCTTCAGCGCCTCGACCGCGGCCGGGGTCAGCATCATCACCAGCGAGAAGCCCATGTTCGCCGAGCCGAGATCCTCCATCACCACGCTCGCCAGCGCCAGCGGCAGCCCCTGCCCGCCATGCTCTGGCGGCCCGGCCAGCGTCCCCCAGCCGCCCTCGACATAGCCGCGATAGGCCTCCCTGAACCCCGCCGGCATGGTCACGCCCGCGGCCGACCATTTCGCGCCGACCTCGTCGCCGAGCCGGTTCAGCGGCGCGAACTCGCCCGCGGCGAACTGCCCCGCGCCCTCGACGATCGCCGCGACCAGGTCGCTGTCGTCGAGCAAATCGCCGATCCCGGCGACGTGATCGAGCACGAACTTCTGCTCTTCGATCGGCGGCGCGTAGCTCATCAAAGGCCCCCGCAATTCTTGCGCTGCTGGAGGGGCGGCTATAGCGCGGCACGGTGAGCGCGCAAAACACCCGCGTCCTGGCCTATGGGCCCGAGGCGATCGCCGAGGCGGCGCGGCTGATCGCCGCCGGCCGCCCGGTCGCGATGCCGACCGAGACCGTCTACGGCCTCGCCGCCGACGCGACCGACGGCGAAGCGGTCGCGCGCATCTACGAAGCCAAGGGCAGGCCGGCCTTCAACCCGTTGATCGTCCATGTTTCGGATCTTCGCCAGGCAGCCGAGATCGCGCTGCTCGACGATTCGGCGGCGGCGCTGGCCGAAGGTCACTGGCCGGGCCCGCTCACCCTCGTCTTGCCGCTGCGCGCCGGCGCGCCGATCGCCGCTCTGGTCACCGCCGGGCTCGATACGATCGCCGTCCGCGCGCCGGCCCATCCGGCGATGCGCGACCTGCTCGCCGCCGCCGGCCGCCCGCTCGCCGCCCCGTCCGCCAATGCCAGCGGCCGGATCAGCCCGACCAGCGCCGCCCACGTCCTCGCCAGCCTCGGCGGCCGCATCCCGCTGATCGTCGACGCCGGACCCACCGCGCACGGCCTCGAATCGACGATCGTCGCGCTCACGGGGGGCGCGCCGCGCCTGCTCCGCCCCGGCCCGATCGACCTCGGCCTGGCAATGACGGGAGGCGACTCAATCGAAGCGCCGGGCCAGCTTCGCAGCCATTACGCGCCGTCGAAGCCGCTGCGGCTGGGGGCGACGGCGGCGATGGCGGACGAATGGCTGATCGGCTTCGGCCCGGTGGCCGGCAATTCGAGCCTGAGCGCTTCCGGAGACCTGGTCGAGGCCGCCGCCAGGCTGTTCGAACGGCTCCACGAGGCCGAGCGCAGCGCGCCGCCGCGCATCGCCGTCGCGCCGATTCCGGCGGCCGGCCTCGGCGCCGCGATTAACGACCGCCTGCGCCGCGCCGCCGCCTAGCCAGCCGTCTCGCTCTTCAGCCGCGCGGCGAAGCTCTTCCTGAGCTTCTGCAGCTTGGGCGGGATCACCGCGAGGCAATAAGGGCTGCTCTGGCCTTCGCCCCGCCAATAGTCCTGGTGGTAGTCCTCGGCGGGCCACCAGGTGCCGAGCGGCTCGATCGTGGTGACGATCGGCGCCGGCCAGCTTGCCGCGGCCCGTTCGATGCCGCGCCGTGCGGCCGCTTCCTGCTCGGGCGAGGCCGGGAAGATCGCCGAGCGATATTGGCTGCCGACGTCGTTGCCCTGGCGATTGAGCTGGGTCGGGTCGTGGGTGGCGAAATGGACGTCGAGCAGATCGTCATAGGAGATCGAAGCGGGATCGAAGGTCACCCTGATCGCCTCGGCATGGCCGGTCGCGCCGCCGCAGACCTCGCGGTAGGACGGGTTGGCGACATGGCCGCCGACATAGCCGCTTTCGACCGACGCCACCCCGATCAGGTCCTTGAACACCGCCTCGGTGCACCAGAAGCACCCGCCCGCCAGCACCGCCTGTTCTTCCGCCATGATGATCTCCGTTCAGAGCTTGGTGGGCTTGCCGCGCGGCGGCCGCGCCCGCGGCAGGGTGAAGCGGAAGACGGCGCCGCCGCCGGGCCGGTTCTCGCCCCAGATCTGGCCGCCATGCGCCTCGACGATCGTCCGGCTGATCGGCAGCCCGATCCCCATGCCGCCGCTCTTGGTGGTCAGGAACTCCGAAAAGAGATCGTCGGGATTGTCGACCGCGATGCCGGCGCCGGTGTCGGCGATCTCGATCTCGACCATCTCGCCGCTCGGCCGGGTGGCGATGACGATCTCGCGCCGGGCGCCGGCGCCGATCGCTTCGACCGCATTGCGCACCAGGTTGATCAGCACCTGCTGGATCTGGATGCGGTCGGCGCGAACCCATTGGGCGGCGGGGTCGAGCTCGAGCCGGTGCGGGATGCCGCGCGCCTCGGCGTCGATGAAGGCGAGCAGGCAGGCCTCGTCGATCAGCTGCGGCAGATGCTCGGTCCGCACCGAGACCTTGCCGCGCGAGACGAGGTCGCGAACCCCGCGCAGGATCTCGCCGGCCCGCCGGGCGGCCGCCTCCGCCCCTTCGAGCGCTTCTGCCAGCACTTCGCGCGGCGCCTCGGGATTCTCGGCGATCCGCTTGGCGCCGCTGACGAAGTTCGTCACCGCGGCGAGCGGCTGGTTGAGCTCGTGCGCCAGGGTCGAGGCCATCGCCCCCATCGCGCTCAGCCGGGAGACGTGGATCAGCTCCGCCTGCATCCGCCGGATCTCGGCCTCGGCACGGTGCCGCTCGGTGACGTCCGAGATCGCTCCCACCGCCCTGATCGCCCGCCCTTTGCCGTCGCGGATGATGAAGCCGCGGTCGAGGACGTCGGCCCAGGAGCCGTCGTCGCGGCGGAAGCGATAGGTCCCCGACCAGCGCCGGCTGGTGCCGCCGATCGCGTCGGCGAGGCTTTGCAGCAGGCTCAATTTCTCGTCGGGATGGATGCGCTCCTCCCACCACGAGGCCGGCGTCCGCCCGAGCCGCGGCTGGGAGACGCCGAGGATCGCGGCGGCATTGTCGCTCCATTCGATCGTCGCGCTGGTGAAGTCGTGGTCCCAGATCGCGTCGTTGGTCGCTTCCTGGGCGAGCCGGTAGCGTTCCTCCATGTCGAGCCGGGCGATCTCCGCCTGCTTCTCGTCGTCGACGTCGGCGGTGATCCCGTACCAGCGCAGGATCCGGCCGCGCTCGTCGCGCCGGGGGACGCCGCGGATATGGAAGAAGCGGTAGCGGCCGTCCTTCATCCGAAGCCGGCATTCGACGTCGAACGGCTTGCCGGAGCGGAGCGCTTCCCCCCAGCGCTCGAGCACCGCGGCCTGCTCGTCGGGATGGATCGAATCGGCGGCATCGGCGGCATCCTCGATGCCGGTCAGCTCGCGGTAGCGGTCGCTCATGATCAGGCCGCTGCCGTCCGCCTCGGTGGTCCAGACGATCTGCTGGGTCAGCTCCAGCGTGAGCCGGTGCATCTCCTCGCTCCGGCGCAGCCGCTCCTCCGCCTCGCGCCCGCTCGCGCTGCCGGCGGGATCGGGCGGCGCCACGGCCATGCTCAGCCGCTCGGGGCGGCCGCCGGGGTGATCCCCGCCTCGAGCGCCAGGGTGAGCGCTTCGGCGAGGCTCGAGGCCTGGAGCCGGTCCATCATGTTGCCGCGATGCATCTCGACCGTCCTCAGGCTGATCCCGAGCGACTGGGCGATATCCTTGTTGGACTGGCCGGCGAGCAGGCTCTGCAGCACCTCCTTCTCGCGCCCGGTGAGCAAGGCGGCGCGCTCGTGCGCCTCGCGGCGGCGGCGGCCGGCCGCCTCGCGGTCCTTCAGCAGGCCGAAGGCCTGGCTGAAGCAGCCCAGCAGGGCCTGTTCCGAAAACGGCTTTTCGACGAAGTCGACGGCGCCGAGCTTCATCGCGCGTACCGCGACCGGCACTTCGCCGTGGCCGGTCATGACGATCACCGGCCAATCGACCTTTCGCTCGGCGAGCGCGGCCATCACCTCGAAACCGTCCATTTGCGGCATGCGCAGGTCGAGGAGGATGCAGCCGGGCTCGAGGTCGGGCAAGGCGTCGAGGAAGTCGAGGCCGCTCCCGAACGGGTGCGAGCGGATCTCGGCCGCGCCCAGCATGAAGCTCAGCGAGCGGCGGACGTCGCGATCGTCGTCGATGACGTAAACGCTATGCTGTTTCAGGGGACGGTTCCTCCACGCGCTTCGAGCATTTGCCGGGTTCGGCCCCCAAATGGTTGCTGCCGGGGCAAAGCGCAACCGAATCTGCCTCCATCTTAGAGGAACGGATCGTGGCGGGCGCGGGTTATGGGAGTGAGGAGGCGCGTCATGGCACCGGTCACATCCCATTCGGACCCGAGCGAGGTCAATGCGGAGCAGGGCATCGTCATCGTCGAGGGCCCGGACGGAGTCGCGGTCACGCTGACCGCCGACGCTGCCGAGGAAACCGGCAAGAGGATGATCAGGGCCGCGTCGGAAGCGCGGGCCCAGCAGGCAGAGTGAACGCCGACTCCGCGCGCAGCTGATCCATCGTGCACTGCTCGGGCGCCTTGTCCGGGCGCCAGCGCAGGAACCTGGTGCCGTGGCGGAAACGGTCGCCGGTGACATGGTCGTAGCGCACCTCGGCGACGAGGTCCGGCCGCAGCGGCACCCATTCCCCGGTCCGCTCGGTGCTCCACCGGCTCGGGCCGCCGGGAGCGTTGCCGGTGAAGCCCGGCGGCTCCGCCAGCGCCTCCAGCCTCCTGGTCAGCGCCGCTTTGTCGCTGGCGGGGATGGCCGAGGTGAAGCCGACATGGTCGAGCTTGCCGGCGTCATTGTAGAGGCCGAGCAGAAGCGAGCCGACCGCATCGCCCTTGCTCGCATAGCGAAAGCCGCCGACCACGCAATCGGCGGTGCGCAGCTGCTTGATCTTGAGCATCGCCCGCTCGCCCGGCCGGTAGGGCTCGTCGCGGCGCTTGGCGACGACGCCGTCGAGCGCTCCGCCGGCCCGCTCGAGCCAGGACGAAGCGAGCGCTGGGTCGCAGGTGCAGGGCGAAAGCAGCACCTCTGCGGCTTCCGCGCGGCGATGAAAGGCTTCCAGCGCCGCCCGCCGCTCCGCCAGCGGTCTCTCGATCAGGGTCCCGCTCTCGCCGGCGAGGCAATCGAACAGCATCAGCCGGGCCGGGGTTTCGGCGGCGAGCCTGCGCACCCGGCTTGCCGCCGGGTGAAGCCGCAATTGCAGCGCCTCGAACGACAGCTTGCCGCCGACCGCGATGATCAGCTCGCCGTCGAGCGCGAACCGCTGCTGCGGCAGCGCCGCGATCTGCGCGGCGACCTCCGGAAAATAGCGGCCGAGCGGGCGTCCCGCCTTCGACTGAAGCTCGACATCGCCGCCGTCGCGGAAGACGAGGCAGCGAAAGCCGTCCCATTTGGGCTCGAACTGCCAGCCCTCCCCGCCCGGCAGCGCAGCGACCGGCTTCGCCTCCATCGGCGGCAGCGGCGGCGACAGGCCGAGGCGCGAAAAGCGGGTCAAAAGCTTGCCATTTCCTTCCTTCCGGCCAGACGCGCGCCGTTCGCCGCAGTTCCGCAACGCTTCGTCGCCGGCTGGTAAAAACACTTAATAGTTGCGGCCCGACAATGCGGCGAATGACGGCGTGCCCGCGACGAGCCGAGTCGATCCGATCGGTCAGCTCGTTGAGGCGCAACGGGAAAATACTTAGGTTCCCAATCGGACCGGGGAGGGTATTCCAAACATGCTGTTGTCACGTCGGCAAATGATCGAGGCTGGCGCCGCCGCGGGCGCGTTCGCCGCCATGTCGTCACCGCTCTTGGCCGCGGTCGGCGAGCCGCTGCGCACCGCGCCGAGCCCGATTCCGGCCCGTCCCACGGTAACGGTCGATCCGGTGATCGATCCCCGCATCGTCGCCCGCGCCCGCGCCGCTTTCGACCGCCATCGCGCCTCGCTCGCCGAGATCGACACCGTCGGCATCGTCGATTTCGCCAAGGCCTCGGCCGAGCCGCGCTTCTTCCTGCTCGACACCAACAGCGGCCGGGTCAGCCGCCATCTCGTCGCCCACGGCCGCGGCTCGGACCCCGAGCATACCGGCTTCCTGCAGCGTTTCTCGAACATGCCGGGCTCCGAAGCGAGCTCGAACGGCGCCTATGTGACCGGCGATTATTATCCGGGCCATTACGGCCGGGCGATGCGGGTCAAGGGGCTCGACATGAGCAACAGCAATGCCGAGGCGCGGGCGATCGTCGTCCATTCCGCCTGGTATGCCGAGCCCGACGTGCTCGCCTCGAACGGCCGGCTCGGCCGCAGCGAGGGCTGCTTCGCCATGTCCCATTCGAGCCTCCAGGAGGTCCTCGCCCGCCTCGGCCCCGGCCGCTTCCTCTACGCCGACCGGCTGGCCTGACTTCTTTCGTCGTCGCCTATCGCAATTCGAAATATCCATAGCAATAATTTCGATAAGCAATGATATGCGTTTCTGCAGGCGGCGTGTTCGAGCGTACGCCGGCAGTAGGACATTGCGACGGTGGCGCAGGGTGGAAAGCTACTTGAACGGATGAGACGAAATCCGCGCGATTGGCGGATCGAGGACGTGATGGCGGTCTGCGCCGCCTTCGGAGTTGCTTGCACGGCTCCGCGAAAAGGCTCACATTACAAAGTGAAGCACAGCAGCCAGGTAGAGGTTTTGACCGTACCGGCGCGGCGGCCGATCAAGCCGGTCTATATCATGGCCCTTGTCGGATTCATCGACGCCGCTGTCGCGAAAGGTGGCGAATGAATAGACAGGATTACGAGATCCACATCCGTCCCCTCTCCGCGGAGGAAGGGGGCGGCTATCTGGCGACGGTGCCCGAGCTGCCCGGCTGCATGTCGGACGGAGAGACGCCGCAGGAGGCGCTCGAAAACGTGTTCGACGCGATCGGCTGCTGGATCGAGGCAGCGCGGGAGATGGGCAGACCGGTGCCGCCGCCGCGGCGGATGGTGGCCTGAACTCACAGCAAGGGGACAGTTACCCAACCGTCCCCGGGACAGTCAGGTAACTGTCCCTCACGCATCCGCGGGCTCGTCCACCTTCACCGCCTCGAGCGCCTTCACCGCGGGGCCGTGGATCACTTCGCCGTCGAGGGCGAAGCGGGAGCCGTGGCAGGGGCAATCCCAGCTCCGGTCGGTCTCGTTCCAGCCGACCAGGCAGCCCATATGGGTGCAGACCGCCGAGACCGCGTGGAGCGCGCCGGCTTCGTCGCGATAGCCGGCGACGTTGCGGCCGTCGATCTTTAGCACCGCCGCCTCGCCCGGGCCCAGCGCGTCGAAGCTGTGCGGCTTGCGCGCCAGATAGCCGCCGACCAGATGCGAGGCGGTCGAGGCGGTCCCCGCCGCGAATTCCGCGGCGCCGGCGATCGGCTTCACCCGTCTCGCGTCGAACAGCTTGAGCCAGGGATTGTCGCGGCCCTCGATCAGGTCGGCGATCAGGATCGCAGCGGCGGTGCCGTTGGAAATGCCCCAGGCGTTGAAGCCGGTGGCGACCAGATAGCAATCGCCGAGCGACGAGGACCAGCCGATGAACGGGGCATGGTCCATCGGCGTGTAATCCTCGTTGGTCCAGCGATAGTCGGCCGCCACGCCGAAATGCTCGCGGGCGAAATCCTCCAGATCCTCGAAGCTCTCGCGCTCGGCGTCGACATGGCCGTGCTTGAACGACGGGCCGGTGAAGATCATCCAGTCCCGGCCCTCGTCGTCGCGGTGGCCGCGCATGGAATGCCGCGGCGTTTCGACGCTGATATACATTCCGGGCGGCACGCGGCCGGACTCCGCCCGGCCCATGATCACCGGATGCATGTGCGGATAGGCCTCGGCATAGAACAGGCCGGTCTGGCCGAGCGGAAGGTGGGTCGCCATCACCACATGGCGCGCCCGGACGCTGCCGGACGCGGTGGCGATGCGGTGCGGATCCCAGTCGATCGCGCGCGATCGCTCGAACAGCCGGCAACCGTCGCCGGCCAGGGTCGTGGCGAGGCCCTTAACGTAGCGGGCCGGATGGAACTGCGCCTGGTCGTCCCAGCACATCGCCGCTTTGACCGCGAACGGCAGGCCGGTGTCGCGGGTCAGCCGCGCCGGCAGGCCGAGACGAATGGCGAGGCCCGCCTCCTTCTCGATCCGGTCCACCTCGTCGTCGTCGCGGGTGTAGGTGAAGGCGGGCTTGCGCTCGAGATTGCAGGCGATGTCGTAACGCGCGACGAGGTCGCAGATCGTGCCGACTCCGGTCTGGTTGGCGTCGGCATAGAGCCGCGCGCCTTCGGCCCCGAATTTGCTCTCGATGATCGTGTAGGCGATGTTGTGCTGCGAGGTGATCTTGGCGGTCGACTTGCCGGTCACCTCCTCGCCGATCCGCCGCGCCTCGACCAGCGCCACCTTGAGGCCGCGGTCGGTCAGCATCCGCGCCGTCGTCACGCCGACGATGCCGCCGCCGATGATGGCGACGTCGGCCTCGATCTCGCCCGCGAGCGCCGGGTAGGCCGAGGCGGGGGCGGTAGCGTTCCAGTAGGATTGGTTGCGGGCCATGGCGAAGCTCCCGGCTGAAAGACTCAGCCGGAAGAACGGGCAAAGGCGCGCGCCCGTTCCTCGAAATCCTCCCCTGAAAGGGGAAGGATGAGCGTCCCTAGTTGCTGGCCTGCAGGACCTGCCGGGGGCCGGCGTTCAGCGCCTGGCGGACGGGGCCGTCGCGGCCGTAGACGTCGGCATAGGTGACGACGTCGCCGTCGCTGGTCGCGGCGGCGGTGAAATAGGCGATGTAGACCGGGATCGGCGCGGCCAGCGGCACCGACTGGTTGCGGCCGGTGTCGATGCCGCGGTCGATCTCGGCGCGGTCCCACTGGCCGGTCGGCGCGAGCAGCAAGGCGGCGAAATCGCGCACGTTCTGGGTGCGGATGCAGCCATGGCTGAACGCGCGCACCGGCCGCCCGAACAGCGCCTGCGAAGGCGTGTCGTGAAGGTAGATGGCATGCTCGTTCGGCATCTCGATCTTGACCCTGCCGAGCGCGTTGCGCGGCCCCGGCGGCTGCCGCACGCTGATCCCGCCGGCGGTTCGGCGGACCTCGTAGCCGGCGCCGAAATGGCCGCCATTTTCGGCGATGATGCTCTGCGGCACGTTCCACCAGGGGTTGAGGGTGACCGCGGTGATCTGGGCGTTGAGCTGGGGCGTCGGCGTGGTCCGCTTGCCGACCACGGCGCGATGGCGGGCGAGCACCCGGCCGTCCTCGACGAGCGCGGCGGTGAAGGCGGGGACGTTGACGAGGACATGGCGGGGGCCGAGGTTGCGCGGCATCCAGCGCCAGCGCTCCATGTTGGTGCGGATGATGTCGCGGCGCGCGGTATCGGTGTCGGAGGTCGCCGCGAGCGCGCGCTTGAGGCCGGCATATTGCGGATGGGTCGGAAGCAGCGAATCGAGCGCCGCGCCGACGCCGCCGCCGCGGATCACCTGGGCGAGCAGCCGCTGCTGGCCGGCCGCGTCCAGCGTCGGATCGGTCATGTGCCAATCGACCCGGCTGCGGCCGCGCACCGAGCCGCCGCTCAGGTCCGAGACCAGGCGCAGGAAGATCGGCGTCGCCGCCGCCGACAGCGCGGCCTCGTTATTGCCGGCGATCGCCGCGCGCAGCCGGTCCGGCCCGTAATCCGCCGGATCGAGCCCCTCCTGGCCGACCTGCTCGACATAGCGAAGCAGCTCCTGGGCGGTGTCGCGGCGCCAGTTGCCCGGCGGCTCGGGCTGCGGATTCAGCGCCTGGATGCTGCCGGCCGAAGGCTGGGTCTCGGCCTGGGCCTGGGCCCGGGCAGCGGTCTGGATGGCGCCCGGCATGGTCGGCGAAGCGAGCAGGGCGGCAAGCAGCGAAAGGCGAAGCGAGCGAGTCATGGACCACTCTTACTCGCAGAGAGGGGCCTGCGCTAGACTGTTTATTTTGTGCGACGAACCGAGGCGGCTTCGCGACGAAATGCGCAAAAGCCGCCCCGGTTGGAAAAGGGCCTCAGGCCGCCGCGGGACTGCGGTTGACCCAGCCGAAATAGGCGGCGACGACGGCGATCGCGCCGTGCAGCCAGACATCGTTGCCGTAAAGCGGGACGAAGCCGCCGAGAGTCCACAGGCTCGGAATGAAGCCGAGGACGGTCAGCAGGGCGTAGATGATCGCGACGCCGCGCGCATAGGTGACCGCGCCCGGGCCGGAGCGCGAGGCGATGAGGCCCCACAGGCCGAACAGCAGATGGACGACATTGTGCCATTTGTTCACCGGGAACATGCCGAGCAGCATCCCCATGTCCTCGCCGCCCATGTTCATGGCGCCGCCCTCGGCCGGCTGGACCAGCTGGGGCACGAAGCCCGCGACGCCGACGGCGAGAAACACGATGCCGAAAATCAGTGCGAATGTCCGGGTGTTCATCCCTGTCTCCTCTTCCTTATGGTTCCGACGCAAACGGAAGAGGCAGGAACTAATCAAGCCGGCGCGCCCGCGCCAGCCATTTCGTCGCCGGAATATGGGGATCGCTCAGGCGGCGTCGGAAATCGCGGAGGAATTGTCCATCGAGGCGAGGAAGCCCGCAATCGCCTCGGCCGGCATCGCCGGCGCGTAGAGATGGCCCTGCAGGCCGTCGCAGCCGGCCTCGAGCGCGATCTGCTCCTCCTCGCGGCAGGAAATGCCCTCGGCGACGACTTCGAGGTCCATGGCGTGGCCGAGCGTCACCGCGGCGCGGATGATGGCGACGCTCTGGTCGCGCGCGGCGATGTCGATGAACGAGCGGTCGAGCTTGATCTTGTCGACCGGGAAGCGGCGCAGGCAGGAGAGCGAGGAATAGCCGGTGCCGAAATCGTCGAGGACGATGCGGAAGCCGTCGCGGCGCAGCTCCTGGATGGTCTGGCCGCACAGCGAGCCGTGCTCGATGAACAGGCTCTCGGTGATTTCGAGCTCGATCTGGGTGGGCTGGACCCCCTCCTCCTCGGCGATCGCGCGAAGCATGCCGGGGAAGCGCGGGGTGCGGAACTGCATCGGCGAGAGGTTCACCGCGACGTTGAGGTCGGGCCACAGCCGCGCCATCCGGCAGGCGTCGCGAAACGCATATTGGCCGAGCTCGTCGATCACGCCGCATTCCTCGGCGATCGGGATCAGCTCGCCCGGCGCGATCGTGCCGAGCGAGGGATGATCCCAGCGGACCAGGCCCTCGATTCCGGTGACCTTGCCGCGGCTGCCGATGATCGGCTGGAAGTGAAGGTCGAGGCCCTCGCCGTCGCGCAGCTGGCTGCGCAGCGAGGATTCGATCTGGTCGCGGCGCTGGACGTCGGCGTCCATCGCCTCGGTGAAGATGCGGAAGCAGTCGCGGCCCGCGGCCTTGGCGCGGTACATGGTGATGTCGGCCTTGCGCAGCAGCTCGGAGGCCTCGGCGACCTCCTTGCTGGCGAACACCGCGCCGATCGAAACGCCGACCCGGGCCTCGCGGTCGCCGATGACGAACGGCTTGCGGATCACCGAGATGATCCGTTCGCAGAGGCGCCGGACGTCGGCCTCGCCCTTCGGGCTGACCTGGACGATGGCGAACTCGTCGCCGCCGATGCGGGCGACGGTGTCGGTCTCGCGAAGCAGCGAGCGCAGCCGGTCGCCGACCTCGGCGACGAGCTTGTCGCCGGCATTGTGGCCGAGCGTGTCGTTGACCTGCTTGAAGCGGTCGAGGTCGAGCATCAACAGGGCGACCTGCTCGCCGGAGCGGCGGTAGCGGGTGAGGGCCTGGGAGAGACGGTCCTCGAGCAGGGCCCGGTTGGCGAGCCCGGTCAGCTGGTCGTGCAGCGCCTGGTGCTGGGCCGAGGCCTCGCGCGCCTCGAGCTCGTCGACCAGGTCGACCAGCGATTTGTAGAGGAACGACATGACCAGGATCACGGCGACGGCGGAGGTGAGCGCGATCGGCCAGATCGAGCTGAACAGCTCGAACCGGCTGGAGGCGTCGTCCTTGATGATGCTGACCGTGGCGAAGTTCGTCAGAACCAGCGTCGCCACCGCGGCAGATACAATAGGAGGCCCGACTTTGCGCGAGTATCTCAATTCCAACTCCCCCGAGCAGAGAGGGAACTACCACCTCACCAGTTAACAAATTGCTCAGCGTGACCTGCGGGTGAGAAATTAACCTTGTTCGCCGCCCGCGCCCCGGAAAAGCGGGCCGCGCAGCGAGGATCGGCGCCCCGCGGAAGCCTCGGCGGCGCGCGGTCGGAGAGGTCGCGGGAACGGCTGCGCTGCGGGCGGGCCGGCCTTCCTCAGCGCGCCGGCAGCGAGGCGCCGGCATAGGGGTCGCCGCCGGCGGGCGGAGGGGGCGGCGGCAGCGCGGGCGGGGGCGGCGGCGGCGCATAGGACTCCGCCGCGATCTCCGCCCCGCCCAGCGACGCCTGGATACCGGCCACGATCGAGGAGGCGCCGAACAGGATGAAGCTGCCGGCGATCACGGTCAGGCCGTAGCGGACGTCGACCCGCCCGGCGAGCATCATCAGCCCGACCGAAGCGACCGCGACGATCGCGACGGTGGTGGCGACGGTGCCGAGCAGGGTCGCCTGAAGCCACCACAAGGCCGCGGCGATGACGCTCGATCCGGCCGGATCGGCGAGCGAGGCGGCGGGGAATGCCGAGCCGGCGAGGAAGGTCGTGTGCAGCATGCCGTGCGCGCCTCCGCTAGGCCTCCCCCTCCGGAATCGAGAAATCGACGCCCTGCGCGAGCGGCAGCTCGCGGCTGTAGTTGATCGTGTTGGTCGCCCGGCGCATGTAGGCGCGCCAGGCGTCGGAGCCGCTCTCGCGGCCGCCGCCGGTCTCCTTCTCGCCGCCGAAGGCGCCGCCGATCTCGGCCCCCGACGGGCCGATATTGACGTTGGCGATGCCGCAGTCCGAGCCGGCCGCGGAGAGGAAGGTCTCGGCCTCGCGCAGATCGGTGGTGAAGATCGACGAGGCGAGCCCCTGGGGCACGTCGTTCTGCAGCGCGATCGCCTCGTCAAGCGCGGCGTAGCGCAGCACGTAGAGGATCGGCGCGAAGGTCTCGGCGCGCATCACCTCGCTTTGCGCCGGCATCTCGACCAGGGCGGGCCGGACGAAGCAGCCTTCGAGCCGCTCGCCGCCATGGACTCGGCCGCCCTGCCCCGCCGCTTCGGCCAGCGCCCGCGCCATCGCCTGCACCGCCGCTTCGTCGATCAGCGGCCCGACCAGGGTCCCTTCGGCGAGCGGATCGCCAACCTTGGCGCTCGACCAGATCTGCTTCAGCCGCGGCACCAGCGCGCCGTAGACGCTCTCGTGGACGAACAGCCGGCGCAGCGTCGTGCAGCGCTGCCCCGCCGTCCCCATCGCGGCGAAGGCGATCGCCCGCTCGGCCAGCGACAGATCGGCCGACGGCGCGACGATCATCGCATTGTTGCCGCCGAGCTCGAGCAGCGCCCGGCCGAACCGCGCCGCCAGCCGCGGCCCGAGCGCCCGGCCCATCCGGGTCGAGCCGGTGGCCGAGACGAGCGGCACCCTCGGATCGTCGGCCAGCGCCTCGCCGGCCTCGCGCCCGCCCTGGACGATCTCGAGCAGCCCCGCCGGCGCGTCGCCGAAGCGCGCCGCGGCCCGGGCGAACAATTCCGCCACCGCCGCCGCGCACATCGGCGTCTTCTCCGACGGCTTCCAGACGACGCTGTCGCCGCAGACCAGCGCCAGGCAGGCATTCCACGCCCACACCGCGACCGGGAAGTTGAACGCCGAGATCACCCCGACCGGCCCGAGCGGGTGCCAGGTCTCCATCATCCGGTGGCCGGGCCGCTCGGTGGCGATGGTGAGGCCGTACAATTGCCGCGACAGGCCGACCGCGAAGTCGCAAATGTCGATCATCTCCTGGACCTCGCCGAGCCCTTCGGAGAGGATCTTGCCGCTTTCCCGGCTGACCAGCCGGCCGAGCCCGTCTTTCTCCTCGCGCAGCACCTCGCCGAGCAGCCGGACGAGCTCGCCGCGGCGCGGCGGCGGCACCAGCCGCCAGGCGAGGAAGGCCTGCTGCGCACGGCCGATCGCGGCGGCGACGTCGGCCGGGGCGGCCGCCTCGACCTCGCCGAGCAGCGAACCGTCGATGGGGGAATGCGAGCTGAGCTTCATGGCAGGCGTCCGATCAGGCTTTCGGCGGCGAGCGGATTGCGCTGCTTGGCGCCGCTGATGAAGAACAGGAAGGCGTCGCGCGGCCGCGCCTCGGCCGGCGCGTCGCTGGCATAAGCGAGCCCGGCCGGGCTCTCGCCCGCCGCCCAGCCGCGCGCGACCTGCGCCCAGCGATCGAGCGCCGCCGGGCTGTAGCCGGCCGGCTCTTCCTCGCGGGCGCATTGCAGCCGGGCGTAGACGAAGTCCGCGCTCGGATCGGCGATCTGCGGATAGCTGTCATGCTCGGCGACGACGATCGCGACCCCGGCCGCGCGCGCCATCGCGACGAATTCGCGGCACTGGAAGCTTTCGTGCCGCGGCTCGATCGCGTGGCGCAGCCCGATCCCCTCCCGGCTGGCCGGCAGCAGCGCCAGGAAGGCCTGGATCTCGGCGGGATCGAAGCGCTTGGTCGGCATCATCTGCCACAGGATCGGGCCGAGCTTGTCGCCGAGCTCGGTGAACCCCTGGGCGCAGAATTTGCCGACCGATTCCGCCGCCTCGCCCAGCACCCTGCGGTTGGTGCAGAAGCGCGACGCCTTGACCGCGAACCTGAAGCCGTCGGGCACCATCCCCGCCCAGCGCGCGAACAGCTCGGGCGATTGCAGCTTGTAATAAGTGGCGTTGATCTCGGTCGCGCTCAGCCGCCTCGCCAGATGCTCGAGCTGCTTCGTCTTCGCCAGCCCGGGGGGATAGAAGGTGCCGCGCCAGGGATCGAAGTCCCAGCCGCCGACGCCGACATGGATTTTTCCAGCGGGCACGAGTCGCTCCTTCCGGCCGCGATCCTTTGCCCCGTCGCGACTCAGGCGCAACCCCGCAAGCGGGCAAATCAGCGAAAAGTCCGGGTTGAGCGATTGCGCCGATTCGGGCCGCGGCGTTTGAGCGTCGGCACGGCATATTCCGTTGATTCGGCCAATCTTCCCTTCCGGCGCCCGCTTATTCTCCTCCTCGTTCACCCGATCGACGGCGATCGACGAACGCTATTTCGAGGAGAAGACGATCATGGCTTATCCCACCCACGTCAACGACCAGATCACCGACTCGATCACCCAGGCCAACACCAAGGTCCTCGGCGACGCGCCGGCGATCGCGATGGGCAACCTCTACCAGGCGACCGCCCAGGCGCTGTCCAACGCCGCCCACAACGCGACCAATGCCCAGCAGCAGAGCTACGTCACCAGCCAGGCGGCGACGACGATGGGCGTCGCGACGCTCTATGCGATCGACACCGCCTCGACCGGCGTCGCCACCGAAGACATTTTGAGGAGCGGCCAGCCCGCCAGCGGCGCCCTCGTCTGAGGCCCGGCGCGGCCGCGCCCGCGCGCCGCCGCGCATAGCCAGCAACCAGGAAGGATCCCGAAATGGCATTCCCAACCCACGTGAACTCCGCGATTACCGACTCGATCACCCAGGCCAACACCAAGGTCCTCGGCGATTCCCCGGCGATGGCGATGGGCAACCTCTACCAGGCGACCGCCCAGGCGCTGGCGAACGCGGCCCACAACGCGACCAACAGCCAGCAGCAGAGCTACGTCACCAGCCAGGCGTCAACGACGATGGGCGTGACCACGCTCTATGCGATCGACACCGCCTCGACCGGCGTCGCCACCGAGGACATCCTCAGGAGCGGCCAGCCTGCCAGCGGGGCCCTCGTCTGAGCTCCGGCGCGGCCCGCGCCCCGCGCGCGGTCCTCGCCTGACCAGCGAAGAGAAAGGATCCCGAGATGGCATATCCCACGGCGGTCAACGACCAGATCACCGACTCCGTCACCCAGGCCAATACCAAGGTCCTGGGCGACGCGCCGGCGATCGCGATGGGCAACCTCTACCAGGCGACCGCCCAGGCGCTGGCGAACACCGCCCACAATGTGAGCGCCGCCCAGCAGCAGAGCTTCGTGCTCGCCCAGGCGGCGACGACGATGGGGGTGGCGACGCTCTACGCGCTCGACACCGCCGCCGCCGGCATCGCCACCGAAGACATCTTCAAGAGCTGAGCCCCAGCTGAGCCCGCCACCGCCAACCCGCCGATCAGGGACGACGAACCATGGCCTATCCGACCCACGTCAACAGCCAGATCACCGATTCGATAACCCAGGCCAATACCCAGGTGCTCGGCGACGCGCCCGCGGTCGCGATGGGCAATCTCTACCAGGCCACCGCCCAGGCGCTGGCCAATGCCGCCCACAACGCCACCATGGCGCAGCAGCAAATGTACGTGACGGCGCAGGCGGCGACCACTCAGGGCGTCGCCATGCTCTATTCGCTCGACACGGCGAGCACGGGCATCGCCGTCAAAAAGATCCTCGGCTGATCGCGGCATCCCGCCGCGGCCCGCCCCGGAAAGGTGAACTGAAGGAGAAACGATCATGGCCTATCCTACCCACGTCAACGACGCGGTCACGGACTCGATTACCCAGGTCAACACCAAGGTGCTGGGCGATACCCCGGCAGTGGCGTCCGGCAATCTCATGGTCGTCACCAGCCAGGCGCTGTCCAACGCCGCCCACAACGCCACCAACAACCAGCAGCAGAGCTATGTCACCATGCAGGCGTCGACGACGCAGGGCGTGTCGACCCTGCTCTCGGTGAACGATGCGACCACCGGCGTGGTCTCGTCGGACATCCTGAGGAGGGGGCTGCTCTGATCCGCGCCGGCGCGCAAGCGCCGGCGGGCTGACCCATTGCGGGGCGCGCGCTGATGCCGGCAGCACCGGTGAACACGGCAGTGCTGAATATCGGCGAGGCGCCGTCCGCCGCAATGGGAATGACTTACCTCGCCATGGCCGATTCGATCGGCCTGGCGATGGAGAATGCGGTGTCCGCGCAGCAGCGGGGCCAGGTCATCGGCGAGGCGGCCACCGTCCAGGTCGTCGCCCTGATCATCGCCGTCGGGGTGGCGGAAGCCGCCTAAGGAGGAGGTTGAGGCATGAACGAGCAAGGGACCGTCAACAGCCAGATCATCGACTCGGTGGCCGACGTCGTCACGCTGAACGACGGGATCGCGCCGAGCACCGCCTTCGGCATGCTCGACACGGTGATGACCGAGACGCTGGGGATGGCGATGTACAACGCCGTCAGCCGCCAGCAGGGCTCGAGCATGATCGGCTCCGCCGCGACCACCGCGGTCTGCGCCAAGATGCTCGCGACCCCCTTCGTCACCGAAGTCGTCCTGCCGCCGAAGCCCGTGCCGCCGCCACCGCCGCCGCCTTCGGGCGTGCAGCCCTTGCCGCCGGTGCCGCCGCCGCCGCCGCCGCTGCAGCCTGCCGCGATCATCGCCGCGGCGGCCAAGGAGGGCGAATGGGCGATCGACGTCCTGAAAGCCGAGGAAAAGGGCTCGGCCAAGGATGCGGCGACCGCCCGCGCGTCGCTCGAGCAGCTCGCGGTCGAGGCCACGCCCTCGGTGGCGGCCGGAATCATCGCGGCGGCCGCGGCCGACGCGGAGCAAAAGATCGCCTTCCTGCAGTTCCAGGCGCACGATCCCTCCTCGCCCCATTATGCCGAGGCGAAGACCAGCCTCACGACCTTGGCCGGAGATGCCAGCGCGGCCCCGCCGCCGCCGCCGCCGCCGCCCGGCGACCCGGTCAAGGCGGCGACCGAAGAGGCCGCCGCCGCGATCCAGATCCTTCAGCAGGAGGCTGCGGGCACCCGCGAGCCCGCCGACGCCGCCAAGGCCCGGGCGGAGCTGAAGAAGATCGCCAAGGAGGCGACGTTCGTGGAGCCCGCGGCGAAGCCGGCCGTGGGGACTCCGGTCCGCCGCCCCCCGCGCCGCAAAGGATAAGGAGGAATCGTGATGAGCTCTACCGCGGTCAACCCCCAGGTGATCGACGCGATCAACCAGTCGCAGACGGCCGCGATGAGCGCGCAGGTCGTGCTCACCAGCGGCGCCGGCAAGGCCTATCAGTCGGTCGCCCAGTCGGCCGCGATCGCCGTCCAGGACGCCACCGACGCGCTGCGCAACATCTCCACCATCACCACCACCGCGGCCGGGGTCATCATCGCCCAGATGCTCGCCAATCCCACCTCAAAGAGCGCGAGCGTGCTGCCGAAGCTTCAAACCGTGATGGAGCAGGCCACCAAGGACTATCTCGCCATCGGCGCTGCGGCGACCGCGATCGTCAACGAATTTCCGTCCGGCTGACGGGCCCGGGAGGCCATCGCCATGAGCGTCTCCGTCGCGGGCAGGCAGATCCACCGCCTCCTCATGCTGTCCGAGTCCGCGCGGCTGGTGCTCGGCCTGATCGACGGCGGCATGGAGTGGCTGGAATGGGCGATCCGCCATCCCCGCGCGCGCTACCATTTCAGCGACGAGCGGACGCTGGTCGCGGCCGTCCAGGCCGGGCTGCACGGCGCCGCGCTGCTGCTGATGCCGGCGGTCGGGCTCAAGGCCGGCCCGGCCAAGCTGATGACGCTCGATCCCGAGGATCTGTGCATCCTCGTCGCCGCCAGGACCGAGGACAGGCGGGTCAAGAGGATCCTCGCCGACCATGACCTCGTCACCCAGGCCGAGCTCGCCCGCGACCGGCCCTTGCTCGAGGACAAGCTGGAGCTGGGCGACCCGCTCCCGCTGGTGCTCCAGGGCATGGGCTTCGACGACCAGCTCGCGATCCACGCGCTGCTTTGGCCCGAGCAGCCGCTGCCCGAGTCCGCCCCGCCGGCCGAGGCGGCGGCGTTCGCCATCGAGCTGGCCGCCAGCCCGCTGGAGTTCGCCGATTATTACCGCGCCTATCTTCAATATCTCGCGGCGGCGCCGCCGCGCCCGCTCGGCGAGCAGGGCCGGATGGCGCGCGTCCGCGACGCGATCGAGCTCCTCGAACCTTTGCTCTACGACGCGCTCGATTGCCCGCGCATCGACGGCCACGCCCATTGGGAGGTGGCCCTCGCCATCGACGAATGGCTGCTGATGGGCCGCCGGCTCGGCTTCTCCCGCCTGTCGCGGGGCGCGCAGCAGATCATCGCCCACACCCGCTTTCCGTGCCACGAGGACGACGCGGAGGCACGCCGGATCGTCGCCGCCTATCTGGTCGGCGCCCAGGCCCTGCTCGGCTCGGCGAAGCTCGGCCCCCGCTGGATCGCGCAGGACGGGATCTCCTCGACCTTCCCGATCCGGTCCGACCCCGAAGAGGCCGTCGTCGCCCTCAGCCCCGACGGCATCATCACGCTGGGCGGTTTCGGGACCTTCCCGGAGCCGCCGGCACCACCCGCCAAGACCAAAAGGAGGAAATGATGGCCAACAAACAAATCCGCTCCGCGCCGGCGAGACAGCGCTCCCGGTCCTACCGTGCCGCTCGCCCGGGTTCCGTTGCCCCTGCCGATCCGTCCGATATCGAGCAGCAGGACTGGAGCCAGGCCGAGCTGGCGGCAAGCGCCGCGGACACCGCATTGGCGCAGGCCGAAGTTGATCTTCAAGGCGTGGCGCAAGCCGCCGAGAATGCCGAGGCCGCCGCGGATTGGGCGCTTCGGGCGGCCGAGCAGGCCGAGGCCGCCGCGACCTGGGTGGTGGTCGACGCCGAACGGATGCTGGCCGAGGCGCAGGCGCGCGTCGAGGCCGCGCGCGCCCTCGCCCGCGCCGGACGGATGGTGGCCACCGACGCCCAGAAGGGCGAGTGGGAGGCCGAGCAGGCCGACCCCGATCTGGTGCCCGGCTCCAGCCCGTCGCCTCCCTTCAACCCGCCGCCTCGCCTCAGCCCGACCTTTCAGGAGGCGAACCTGGCGATGACCCGGGCCGGCGGCCCGTCATCGCGCCGGAGCTACAATTGAGGCCCTATATCCGATTTGGATCGAAATAAGGTCTATCTACAATAAAATAGGCTCAAACTCGACTCATTGCGGAGCAATTGGCAGCTTTACTTGAAAAATACTTTAGAGTTAAAATAATTGTTTGGCGGTTTCTGGTCCGGGATCGTCGTCGGATTTGGTGAGGTTCGGGGGAGACCGTGGCCTTTACGAGCGATCATGTCGGAGACGAATTGCTCGAGAGCATCAACCGGCCGTTCCGCGACCTGCCGGAGCTGCTCGATGCGCTGCTGCGCGCGCTCGCCGAACGCACCGGCCTCGCCGCCGGCGCCCTCAGCGTCCGCGGCGCCGGCACGCTTCGGCTCCGAATGCTCGGCGGCGAGGTCGTTTCGGACTGGGTCGGGGAGAGCGGGCCTCCCGGCGCCGAGCCCAGCTGCGCGGAGTGCGGGCCCGGCTGGCTGGCCTTGCCGCTGACCTATGCCGAGGCCCCGCTCGGCGAGCTCCGGCTGAAGTTCGAGCAACCGCCGGGGCCGGCCGATCCGCAGACCGAGCTGCTCCGCCATTTCGCCCGGCAATGCGGGCTGCTGATCAAGCGCTACCACGTCAGCAGCTGGTCGGAGCGCCGGCTCGGCCGGCCGTTGCTGCTGGTCGGCCTCAGCAAGTCGCTGCGCGAGCTCGAAAGCTTCCTCGAAATCTCCGCCCGCGGCCGGCTGCCGGTGCTTCTGCGCGGCGAGTTCGGCACCGAAAAGGCGCAGCTGGCGGCGATGATCCATTGCTGCGGCCCGACCGCCGAGGGCCCGTTCGTCCAGGTCGACTGCGCCGAGCCCGACGGCACGCCCTCGCAGTGGATCGACCGGGCCGAGCACGGCACCCTCTATCTCGGCGACGTCGACGAGCTGACGCCGCGGCTGCAGAAGCAGCTGTCGCAATATCTGCCGTCGGTGCTGCGCCAGTGGCTGCCCGCGTCCGGCGGCGGCAAGGTGCGGGTGGTCGCTTCGACCACCGCCGACCTCCAGGAGCGCGCCCGCGAAGGCCTGTTCTCGCGCTCGCTGCTCGCCGAGCTCGACTTCCTGTCGGCGACGATCCCGCCGCTGCGCGACCGCGCCGGCGATATCGAGCCGCTGATCTGCCATGCGCTCGAACAGAACGGCTATCTCGCCGAGGAGAAACGGACCGACGACCTCGTCGCCTTTTGCGGGACCTACGACTGGCCGGAGAATCTGTTCGAGCTGGAGCGGACCGTCGCCCGCCTGGCGGTGCTCACCGAGAGCCGGCCGATCGCGCTCGACGACATCCGCCGCCACGCGCCGGGGATCGTGCCCGACGGGCTGGTCCCGGGCAGCCCGCGGCGCGACGCCCAGGGGGCGGCCGCCGACCATTGGGTGGGCTGCGCGATCGCCGGCGATCCGGCCGCCTTGCGCGGGCTTCACCACGCGCTGCGCAAGGCGCTGGTCAACCTCGGCGCCCATTATAACGAGCCGATCTCGCTCGATCAGCTGGCGCGCAACGCCGGGGTCAGCCCCTCGCACCTCGGCTTCCTGTTCCGCAGCGTCGTCGGCATGCCGTTCAAGACCCTGCTCGGCCATATCCGCATCCGCAAGGCGCGCGAAATGCTCGCCGCCGGCACCCGCCCGAACATCACCCAGGTCGCGATGTCGGTCGGCTATTGCGACCTCAGCCATTTCGAGCGCAGCTTCCGCCGCATCGTCGGCCAGAGCCCGCGCGAGTTCCGCCGCAACGCCGCCGCCTAGGGCGTTCGGGTAACGGATTTTCACTTCACGTTCGGGCTGAGCCCGTCGAAGCCCTCTCTTTGGCTTTTCAGAGCAAGCAGTAAATCCCCCTTCGACGCCGCCTGCGGCGTCGCTCAGGACAGGCTTAGACAGGCTCAGGGCGAACGGGTGTGCGGCTGCACGCTTTCTGCATGATATCAACGCCGCTGCTCCACGCGCCGCGGATCAAGGCTGAACCTTCGCCTGCCATCGTCCCTTCTCCGCCACCGACCAGGGGACGAAGGTCATGATCGCTGCTTCGCCGAACCGCTACAGCTTCCTCCTCAAGCTCGCCTGCGCCATCCTTCTCGTCGCGCTCGCCGATCTTCTGTTCTGGTTCCAGCGCGCCGGCTCGACGATCGGCCTGTTCGCTTTCGCCCTGCTCGTCGTCGCCGGCTGCCTGCGCACGGAGATGTTCGCGCGCCGGTCCTCGCGGCTGGCGCTTGCCGCCGCCTTCGCCTTCGCCCTGGCGCTCATCGCCGATCCCGGCCCGCTCGCGCTGCTGCTCTACTGGACGGCCCTCACCCTTGCCGTGCTGCTGCCGCGCACGGGCCGGTTCGACGACGGCTGGCGCTGGGCGAAGCGGCTGATCGTCCACGGCCTGCTGAGCCCGTTCGGGCCGCTGCGCGACGCGATGCGCGCCCGCCGCGCGCGCCGCCGCCGCGGCCCCAGCGGCATCCCGCGCGGCCTGCTGGTGCTGGTCCTGCCGGTCCTCGGCAGCGCGCTCTTCCTCGCCTTGTTCGCGCAGGCGAACCCGCTGATCGGCGACGCTCTGGCGCGGATCCACCTCGACCTCGCCTTCGACGCCGTCACCGTCCTGCGCGCGATCTTCTGGGCCTTTGTCTTCACCGCGCTGTGGAGTCTGCTGCGCCCGCCCCGCCTCGCGCTCGGGCCGGCCGGGCCGGGCCTCGACCCCGATTTCGCCTTGCCCGGCGTCAGCCTCGCCTCGATCACCCTGTCGCTCGCCGCCTTCAACCTCATTTTCGCGATCCAGAACGGCCTCGACCTCGCCTTCCTGTGGAGCGGGGCGCCGCTGCCGGCGGGGATGACGCTCGCCGAATATGCCCATCGCGGCGCCTATCCCCTGATCGCGACCGCCTTGCTCGCCGGCCTGTTCGTGCTGGTCACCCTGCGCCCGGGTTCGGCGACCGCGGCCTCCCGCCCGATCCGCCTGCTGGTGACGCTGTGGATCGCGCAGAACCTGCTGCTCGTCGCCTCCACCATCTTGCGCACTTACGATTACATCGAAGCCTATTCGCTCACCCGGCTGCGCATCGCGGCGCTGATCTGGATGGGGCTGGTGGCGGTGGGGCTGGCGCTGATCTGCTACCGGCTGCTGCGCGGCAGGAGCGGCGCCTGGCTGATCAACGCCAATCTGCTCGCCGCCGCGCTCGTCCTCGGGGCGTGCTGCACGGTCGATCTCGGGCGGATGGCGGCGGCCTGGAACGTGCGCCATGCCCGGGAGGTCGGCGGTTCGGGCGCCGCGCTCGATCTTTGCTATCTCAACCAGCTCGGTCCGTCCGCCTTGCTGCCGCTGGTCGAGCTCGAGAGCCGGCCGCTCCCCGCCGAGCTGCGCGCGCGGGTGGTCTGGGTCCGCAGCTCCATCCTCGCGCAGACGGCCGCGGCGCAGGCGGACTGGCACGGCTGGACGCTGCGCAACCGCCAGCGGCTCGCCGACGCCGACGCCGCCGTCCGCGGCCGCCGCCTCGCCACCGACCGGACCGCGGACCATCAGTGCGACGGCCGGCCGGTGCCGAGAGTCGCGGCCAAGCCTTTGACAGCCGAGCCGGAGCGGTGACAGAGATGTACGCGATGAGCCACCGCATCCTGATCGTCGACGATGATCCGCACATCCGCCAGGTGCTGAGCTTCGCGCTCGGCAAGGCGGGAATGCAGACCGCCGAGGCGGGCGACGGCGAAAGCGCGCTGGGCGCGATCGCGGCGCAGCGCCCCGATCTCGTCGTGCTCGACATCAACATGCCGCGGATGAACGGCCTCGACGTCTGCCGCAAGCTGCGCGCCGGCGACGATCTGCCGATCCTGTTCCTGTCCTCGCGCGACGACGAGATCGACCGGGTGCTCGGGCTCGAGCTCGGCGGCGACGATTATGTCGTCAAGCCGTTCAGCCCGCGCGAGGTGGTGGCGCGGGTCAGCGCGATCCTGAAGCGCGGCGGCCGGGCGCTCGAGCGGGCCGGCGCCAGCCGCCCGCTCAGCCACGGCCTGCTGCGGCTCGATCCCGAAGCGTGGGAGGCGTTCTGGGGCGGCGATGCCGTCGCCGTGACCGTCACCGAATTCCAGCTGCTGCTGCTGCTCGCCAGCCATCCGGCGCAGGTCTTCACCCGCGATTCGATCATCGACCGCCTGCACGGCCCCGGCTTCGCGATCACCGACCGCACGATCGACAGCCACATCCGCAATCTGCGGGCGAAGTTCGCCGGCCTCGGCGGCACCGACCTGATCGAGACCCGCGCCGGAATCGGCTACCGCATCGGCGCCTGCCAGGGCGGCGGCGCTTGATCCGAGCGCTCAAGGCGTTCGTCAAGCGCCATTGGCCCTCGCTTCGCCTGCGCACCATCCTGCTCGCGACCTTGCTGTTCGCCGCCGCCTTGCCCGGGTTCGGCGCCGTCTTCCTGCGCGTCTATGAGAACACCCTGGTCCAGCAGACCGAGGCCGAGCTGATCGCCCAGGGCGCCGTGCTGGCCAGCGCCTACCGGACTTTCTGGGACGCCGGCCGGTCCGATCCGGCGCCGCCCGCGAGGATCGTTGCCGAGCGGCCGGCGATCGATCTCAACGCGATGCCGGTGCTGGCGGTGCAGCCGCCGCCGTCGCCCGTCGCCGGCCCGCCCGACCCGCGCGCGATCGCGGCCGCCGCGAGCTTGCGCCCGATCGTCGCCGACAGCGCCCGCACCACGCTGGCCGCGATCCGGATCCTCGACCGGAACGGCCGCGTCCTGGTCGGGCGCGGCGATCTCGGCGCCAGCTATCGCGACCTGCCCGAGGTCGGCATCGCGCTCGCCGGCCGGACCGCGACCGTGCTTCGCCGCCGCGGCGACTATCAGCCGCGCTACTGGCTCGAATGGCTGAGCCGGGCCTCGGCGATCCGGGTCCACCACGTCCGCCCGATCGTCGCCGGCGGCGAGGTGGTGGGGGTGGTCATGCTGTCGCGTAGCCCGCGCGGCCTGTTCCTCGGCATCTACCAGGACCGCGGCAAGATCGCGCTCGGCGTCGGCCTCATCTTCGCCACCCTGCTGGTCCTCGTCGGCCTGTTGTCGCGGGGCATCGCCCGGCCGATCGAGGCGCTCGGCCGGGCGACCGAGAATGTCGCCCGCGGTCCGGTCGCGATTCCGGAGGCGCCGGTCACCGCTGCCGTCGAGATCCGCGCGCTCTACGACAATTTCGCCTCGATGGCGGCGCGGATCGAGCGGCGCTCGCGCTATTTGCGCGATTTCGCGGCGGCGGTGAGCCACGAGTTCAAGACTCCGATCGCCGGCATCCGCGGCGCGCTCGAGCTGCTCACCGACCATGAGGCGGCGATGAGCCCGGAGGAGCGCCGGCGCTTCCTCTCCAACGCGACCAAGGACGCCGACCGCCTGTCGCTTCTGCTCGAGCGCCTCCTTCACCTCGCCCGGGCGGACATGGCGGTCGCTGCCGAAGGCGCGGCGGCGCCCGTCGAGGCTCCGCTGCGCGCCGTCGCCGACGCGATGCGCGGCCCCCATCTGGCGATCGATCTGGAGCTCCCCGCCTCGCTCCCCGCCGCCGCCGCGGGCGCCGAGCTGATCGAGGCGGTGGTTCAGATCCTGGTCGAGAACAGCGCCCAGGCGGGCGCACGCCACATCCGGATCGCCGCCGAGGCCCAAGGCGGCCGAATCGCGATCCGCGTCGCCGACGACGGCGCCGGCGTGCCCGCCGCCGACCGCGACCTGATCTTCGAGCCGTTCCAGACCGGCCGCCGGGAGCAGGGCGGCTCCGGCCTCGGCCTGTCGATCGCCCGTTCTCTGCTCGCTTCCTGCGGCGGCACGATCGCCAATCTGCCCGCCGGGTCCGGCGCCTGCTTCGAGGTCGAGCTTCCGGCCGCCGGCTTCGACGGCTAGAAAGCGCCGCCATGGAAAATGTGCTTCTCCTCGGCGGCGGCAGGATCGGCGCCATGATCGCCGATCTTCTTGCCGGCAGCGGCGATTATCACGTCACCGTCGCCGACCATTCGCCCGAAGCCCTGGCCGGCGTGCGGGACCGCGAACGGGTCGCAACCCTGCAGCTCGACGTCACCGACAGGGAGGCCTTGCTGGGCGCGCTGAACGGCAAGTTCGCGGTGCTCTCCGCCGTGCCCTTCAATTTCACGATTCACGTCGCCAATGGCGCAGTCGAGGCCGGGGTCCATTATTTCGACCTCACCGAGGACGTCGCGACCACCCGCCACGTCGAGCAGCTGGCCCGGACCGCCACCGCCGTGCTGATGCCGCAATGCGGCCTCGCCCCCGGTTTCGTCTCGATCGTCGCCCACGATCTCGCCGGCAGGCTTGAAGAGCTGGACGAGGTCCGCATGCGGGTCGGCGCGCTCACCGAGAATCCGGGCAACCGCCTTCGCTATGAATTGACCTGGTCGGTCGAAGGGCTGGTCCACGAATATTTCGCCGAATGCGACGCGATCGTCGACGGGGCCGCGGCCAGGGTCCCGCCGCTCGAGGGCCATGAGACCTTCACCCTCGACGGAACCGACTATGAGGCGTTCAATACGTCGGGCGGCGTCGGGACGCTCGGCGCCACCCTGGCCGGGCGGGTCAGGAACCTCAACTACAAGACGATAAGATATCCCGGCCATTGCGCGATCATGAAGCGCCTGATCGGCGGCCTCGGCCTCGACGAGGCGACGCTCACCGAAATCCTCGGCTATGCCCTCCCCCGCACCTCGCAGGACGTCGTCGTCATCGTCGTCAGCGCGACCGGGACGAAGGGGGGGGAGCGCCGGAAGGAGACCTTCGCGCGCAGGGTCTATGCGCGCGCCGAGGGCGGGGCGCAGCGGAGCGCGATCCAGATCACCACGGCGTCGGCGATCTGCGCGGCGCTCGACCTGGTGCGCGAGGGCCGGCTGCCGCAGCGGGGCTTCGTCCGCCAGGAGGACATCGCCCTCGCCGATTTCCTCGCCAACCGGTTCGGCCGCAATTTTGCGTGATCCTCCGGTCGAAGCTTGCGAAGCAAGCGAAGGCTGACCGGGGCGGCAGGATTCGAACCTGCGAATGCCGGTACCAAAAACCTGCCACCTGAAGACCTCAGCGCGCGCGTCGGTCTATGCCTGGACGCGGCCTAGCCCGATCAAGGGGAGCGAGGCGGGGCGAGGCCTGGCCGATGCCATGGCCGTGACGAATTTGACCCCGATTTGGGGGCGGATTGGGACATAATTGTCCCTTCTGCGCCCCGCCCGCCGCGCCTTCTGCCGGTCGTGAATCCAATCGAATCAACAGATAAGGCCGAACGGCACACTTGTTGCTCTGTCCCCCACCGGGCAACGAAGGGCGTGGGCCGGCAATGGCGAGTTTCGGAGTCATCAGCGACGTTTCCGCGACTCTCGTCGATGCGCTCACCACCGCGCTCGGCACCCTGCCTTCGGCCCCGACGGCGGAGCTGCACAATCTCCAGGGCACCATCGCCACCGCCCCGCCCAAGCTCGCCGTCTGCCTCTACGAGATTCTGGAGGACGTCACCTCGCGCAACCTGCCGATGCAGCGCATCCCCCAGCCGGCCGGGCTTCGGCTCGCCAAGCCGCCAATGGCCCTCACGCTCAAATATCTGCTGACGCCGTTCGCGCCGCAGCCCGAGGACGAGCAGCGTATTCTCGGCAGGGCGATGCAGGCGCTGTACGAGGACGCGATCTTCTCGGGCCCCGACCTGCGCGGGGCCGCGGCGCCCGACGGGCTGGTCGGATCGGCGGACATCCTCGCGGTGTCGCTCGACCCCCTCAGCCTCGAGGAGCGTGCCCGCATCTTCGCCTCGATCCAGCAGCCCTACCGGCTGTCGCTGAGCTACCAGGTGCGGGTCGCCAACGTTCATCCCGAGCGCGATCGGGTCGCCGAGCTGGCGCGCACCCGCAACTTCGATCCCGCCGTGCCGGTCGACGCATGACCCAGTGGCGCGTCATCGAGGCGGACCGCCGTACAACCTATTGCCCGATCGCGCTCGACCTGCGCGACGAATTCACCGGGGGCGCCGTCCTCGGCGAGGTCGAGATCGAGCTCGACCTTCAGCAAGGAACGCTGTGGACTCCGAGCGGGCGCCGGCCGGTGCGCAATCCGAGCGGTCTGCTGGTCTTCACGGGCCTCGGCCACGCCGTCGATCCGGCCGCCATGCCGAGCTTCAAGGTCCGGGTCCGGATCGCCGCCGCTTATTACCGGCCCAGCTATCGGACGACGGTGGACGGGCTGGAGTTCGACGTCGCCACCTACAATCATGCCGTGCCGCCGGCGGTGTCGCCGCTGATGCCGGAGATGGTGCTGATGCAGCCCAATTCGGCCTATCCGTTCGGCGGGCACCTGCGCGTCCTGCGCGGCCGGGTGATCGACATCGGCGGCAACCCGGTCGCCGACGCTTCGATCGAGGCGGACGGAGTCGAGCGCGTCATCAGCGACGAAAAAGGCGCCTTCGCGCTGCCGCTGCGATGGCAGCTGCCCAATGCGGCGGTTGCCGTTGTGGTCGATCATCCGCGCAGCGGCCGCGGCGCCACTCCCGGCTTCACCCTGCCCGGCGACCTCGTCGGCAACCACGACATCACGATCACCTAGGACCGTGCCCGGCACTTCGAGAAGGAGCATGTCATGCCAGAATATCTCGCCCCCGGCGTCTATGTGGAGGAAATACCGAGCGGCCCGGTGCCGATCCAGGGCGTCGGCACCAGCACCGCCGGCATGGTCGGGCTGACCGAGCGCGGACCTACACGGCCGCGGCTGGTAACTGGCTGGGGTGAGTATCAAGCCTGGTACGGCGGGCTGTTGCCGCCCAGCCAATCCTATCTCCCCTGGGCGGCGCGGGGCTTTTTCGACAATGGCGGCCAGCGGCTGTTCGTCGCGCGCATCGTCCGCAGCGACGCGGTCGCCGCTCAGCGCGTCCACGACACCGCCGACGTCGCTCAGACGCTTACCATCGATGCGATGGGCGAAGGCGAATGGGGCAATCGGGTATTCGTGCGGATCAAGAACGGCAATTACGATCCCGGCAACCCGCCGACGAACCCGCCGGTCAGCGTCACCATCCTCTATTACCGTACAGCCCCGCCGGTGCCGCTCGTCGATCCCTTCAAGGCAAGCGAGATCACCAATCCCAACCGGCGCGAACCGGACGAGGTGGAGCAATATGAGAATGTAGGCTGGCTCCCTGCGAGTGCCGACTATCTCATTCCCTACATCAACGCCCGATCCAAGCTGGTCGACCTCGCGTGGGGGGACACGACCCAGCCGCCCGCACGACCGAACGTGTCGGACGACTTTCTTCCGCTCGCCACGATCGCCGGCGACGACGGGAGCGCGGCGCTCAGCGACGGCGACTTTCTCGGCGACGATTCGGCGCTGCCCGGCACCAGGGTCGGGCTGGCCGCGCTCGCCGAGATCGACGAGATCGCCATCCTCGCCGCCCCGGACCACGTGAACACGGCGTTGCTCTCGGCGACCGACGGCGACGACCTGATGAACCACGTGGTCAGCCAGTGCGAGCTGCTGCGCGACCGCTTCGCCGTGATCAGCTCGGTCTACGGGGCGGGCGACGTCGATGCTCTGCGGCCGCCGCGCGACAGTTCCTACGCGGCATTCTACTCCCCATGGATCCGGGTATCCGACCCGGGCGGCAGCGACACCTATCTGATCCCGCCGGTCGGCCACGTCATGGGGATTTACGCTCGGGTCGACGTCGAGCGCGGAGTTCACAAAGCGCCCGCCAACGAAGTCGTGCGCGGCATGGTGACGATCGACATCAACGCCGTACGCAAGCCGCTCGAATTCCCGTTCGGCAAGCGGTCCCAGGACATCCTCAATCCGAAGAGCGTCAACGTCATCCGCGACTTCCGCTCCGACCGGCGCGGACTCCGGGTCTACGGCGCCCGCACCATGTCGTCGGATGCGACCTGGCGCTACATCAACGTCCGGCGGCTGCTCCTCTACATCGAGGAATCGATCGACGAGGGAACCCAATGGGTTGTTTTTGAGCCGAACGACGAGCCGCTCTGGGCGAGGGTCCGGCAGAGCGTCGGCAACTTCCTCGACCAGACCTGGCGCTCGGGCGCGCTTCAGGGATCGAAGCGCGAGGAGGCCTATTTCGTGCGCTGCGACCGCACGACCATGACCCAGGCCGACATCGATTCGGGCCGGCTGATTTGTCAGATCGGAGTCGCTCCGGTGAAGCCCGCCGAATTCGTGATCTTCCGCATCCAGCTGAACACAGCGACCAAGTGAAGGAGACCGGCTCATGCCTCCCGTCATTCGCACCAACCCTTACCCCGCCTACAATTTCCTGGTCACCGTCAACGGCGTCTCCAACGACGGCCAGGCGGCGGGAGCGTCGTTCACCGAGGTCAGCGGCCTCAACGTCGAGGTGAGTCCGATCGAGTATCGCAACGGCTCGGAAGCGACGACCGTGCGCAAGTCGGCCGGCCTCAGGAAATACGAGAATCTGGTGCTGAAGCGCGGCGTCACCGGCGACATCGTCTTCTGGAACTGGATCCTCGCCGGAATACAGGGCCAGATCCAGCGCGCCGACGGCTCGATCATCCTCCTCGACGAGAATCGCGCCGAAGTGATGCGCTACAATTTCACCAACGGATGGCCGTGCAAATATACCGGCCCCGGTCTCAACGCGGCGAACAACGAGATCGCGATGGAGACGGTCGAGATCTGCCACGAAGGGCTGGAGATCGACCTGTAAGATGGCGACGAGGCCGCTTCCCGACGGCGGGCTGCCGCGCGTCACCTTCGAGGCCGGCCCGGTGCCGGTGGTCTCGTCGCTGCGCACCGACATCGCCATCTTCCTTGGCCCGGTGAAGCGCGGACCGGTCGGAAGCGCGATCCGGATCGACTGCTGGCGGGCCTACGAGGCGGTGTTCGGCGGGCTGTGGCCGGACGCCTACACCCCTTATGCGGTCAAGGGCTATTTCGACAATGGCGGGCTCGTCGCCTACGTCCTTCGACTGGCGCCGACCGCCTTGAGGGCCTCGGCGACCTGGAATGTCGCGGAGGATGCCGAGGCGTTCGCGCCGCCGGCGCTGGTCCGGACTCGCTGCACCATGATCGCCGCCACTCCTGGGAGCTGGGCGAACCAGCTCAGCGTTCGGCCGGCCTATCGCCGCGGCGATGACGGCGCCGCGCTGATCGATTTGGAGATACTGCTCGAGGGTCGGATCGCCGAGCGCCTGCCCGGCGTCGCCGCCGCGAGCCTGACGGCCGAGGTAGCGGCGCGTTCGTCGCTGGTTCGAATCGAGCCCGACGCCGGTGCGCCGCTGATCCCGCCGCCCCCGGGGGCGGGGCCGCTCGCCCGCCGCTGGCCGGAAGTGGCGCTTGCCGGCGGTTCGGACGGCGCCGCTCCGACCCGCGACGATTATCGGGTCGCGCTCGAGGCGGCCATCGCCGAGCCGGAGCCGGCGATGATCGTCTTGCCCGATCTCCAGCGCCAGTTCGACGCGGACGGGGCGGTCGCCGTCCTGCTCGCCGCCGCGCGCATGTCCGACGCCCGACTCGACCGGCTGGTCATCGCCGACGCCCCCGAGGCGGTGGAGGACGCAGTCGCGGCGGCCCAGTGGGTGCTTCGCTTCGGCGGCGATCCCGCGGCCCACCGCGCGGCGACGGCCTACCATCCCTGGATCCAGGTGCGCGATCCGCTCGGCACATCCAGGGCGCCGCTGCGCACCATCCCGCCCTCGGGCCATGTCGCCGGGGCGGTCAGCAGCATCGACCGCGAAAAGGGCGCCTACGTCACCCCGGCCAACGTGGCGCTGTCCGGAACGGTCGACGTCTCCCGCCGGCCGGGCGCCGCGGCCCAGGGCGAGATGAACCTGCTCGGGATCAACGCGCTGCGCTGCCAATCGGGGCGCGGAATCGTCGTCTGGGGCGGGCGGATGCTTCGGACCGACGATGCCCCGGCCCGTTTCGTCGCCCACCGCCGGCTGATCGCGCGCCTGACCCGGGCGCTGCGGCGGGTGTGGGAGCCGATGGTCTTCGAGACCAATGACGACGACCTTCGTTTCGCGATCGTCCGCTCGGCGGCGACCCTTCTGATGGAGGCCTTTCATGCCGGTGTCCTGAAGGGCACCCATCCCGAGGAAGCCTTCAGGATCGACGCCGGCACCCAGCTGAACGACTCCGCCGCGCGCGAATCCGGCAAGGTGATCTGCGAGATATCGATCGCCCCGGCGGCGCCGATGGAATTCATCCACTTCCGGGTCGGGCTCAACACCGAAGGCAATATCGAAATGGTCGAAGCCTGACCGGAGGGCGGCGCTCACCCCCCCCCCGGCAGTCAGAAGGAGCAGACAATGGCGCAGAACCCGAAGGCCGCACCGCCGCCGCCGACCGAGGCCCAGCTGGAAGTCGCGCTCGCGGAGGCCCAGACCAACCTCGTGCTGTTCCGGGAACGGGCGAAGCTGGACGACGAGATCGCCAGGGTCGTCAAGAAATATGCGCTCGACCAGGTCGCCCTCAAGTCTCGTGAGGACGATCTGACGAGCTTCCAGGCCACGGAGGCGGCCGCTCTTAAGACGCTGCTCGGCGCCAACGCGACCGCCGCCGACAAGGCGGTCACGGACGCGGAGGCCGAGCTCGCCGCGGTTCGGGCCAAGGTCGATTCTCAGAAGGCCGCGGCGGAGGCTCAGACCGATGCGGTGGCCGCGGCCAAGGCCGAAGTCGAGCAGGCGAAGAAAGCCTACGAACAGGAGAAGGCCGCGGCCGCTCGAATTCAGGGCTGGCTAAAGACTGCCGAAGGCTATCGCGACGAAGCGAAAGCCGCGACCACGGCTAATCCCGGCCTCGCTTATTATCTGGTCGGCGTGAAGCTCAAGCGGGAGCTCGACCAGACCCCCGATCCGGTCGGGCCCGATGATTTCAAGGCCAGCCTCGACGCCAAGGCGGCCGCCCAGATCGAGGCCGAGCGCAAGCTGATCAAGGCGCAGGCCGAGCTCAAGAAGCAAATGGCGGAGCTCGCCGGCCTCGAAAAGAAGGCGGCGGAGCTCGGCAAGGGCGTCGACCAGAAGATCCGTGCCGCGGTCGCCGCGGTCAAGCCGCCGCCGGCACCGCCGCCGCCTCCAGCCCCATCGCCTCCGGCATCGCCATCCCCGGCCCCGGCGCCGCCCCCGCCGCCGGCGGATCCGGGTCCTGAGTCGCCTCCAGCTGCAGAGCCGGATCCGGGGCCCGCGCCCGGAGGGGGGGAGGAGCCGGCGTGAGCGACGACATCCAAAACGCCTATCGCTTCCTGGTGCTGCTCGAGCCGCTCAGCGGCCTCGAGCTGGTGACGATGGCGCTCGACAAGGCGCCCGGCGCCTTCCGGAGCTGCACCGGACTCGGTGCGACGCTGGAAATCACCACCTACGCCGAGGGCGGTCGAAACGACTACCTCCACCAGCTGCCGGTCCGGCATAGCTGGGGTCCGATCACGCTGTCGCGCGGCATCGCCCGCAGTCCGGCCCTGTTCGCCTGGTACCGGGCCGGCCTGTTCGGATCGCTCGGCGCGCGCCGCGACGGCGCGATCGTGATGCTGAGCCTCAACGGAATGGCGACGATGGTCTGGACCTTCACCGGCGGTCTGGCGGCGAGCTGGTCCGGGCCCGAGTTCGACGCCCAGCAGGACGGGCTGGCCATCGAGAAGCTCGAAATCGCCCATCAGGGGCTGAAATGCATCCCGGGCGCGGGCCTGGCGGGAGTGGCGTGAGCGATGATCCAGATCGACCAGCTCACCGTGAACGTCACCGTCGAAGGGGAAGCCGAGGCGGGCGAGCGCGGCTTCGCCCGGCTGTTCGACAAATATTCGAAGCTGCGCGCCATCAAGCTGGCCCGCGAAGGCGAGCGCTCCTCGGCCCTGTCGCAGGATCGCGAGCTCTCGCCGATGGGCGGGAGGCGCTGATGGACCTCAACCCTTCCCAGCTCCCCTTCCTTTCGGTCGGCGGCAAGTTCGAATCCGCTTTGCTGAGGATCGTCGTGCCCGAGGTCGACGAGCCCGACATCCCGCTGAAGTTCAACCCGACCAGCTACCAGATCCAGAAGGGCAACGAGTTCGCCGAGATCACGGTGCCGGGGCTGGAAACTCCGCCGATCCAATATGTTCGTGGCGGCGCCGAGACCCTGAGCTTCGACGCCCTGCTCGACACCTCCGACACGCAGAAGAACGTTCGCGAGGAATATGTGGACCGAATCGCCAATCTGATGCGGATCAATTCGGAGCTCCACGCGCCGCCGATCGTCCAGTTCATCTGGGATACCGAGATATTCCAGGGCGTCGTCTCGAGCCTCACCGTCAACTACGTCCTGTTTACGCCGCTGGGCGTTCCGATGCGGGCCGAGGCGGCGCTGGCGCTCACCGCCTACCGGCCCGTAGAGGTCCAGATCGCGGAGCGGCCGCGCAACTCGCCGGACGTCGAGAAGAGCTACACGGTGCGGCGCGGCGACCGCCTCGACCAGGTCGCCGACGGAGTCTATCGCGATCCGGCCCGCTGGCGCGACATTGCGCGCCGCAACGGAGTCACCGACCCGCGCCGGCTCAAGCCCGGCCAGGTTCTGCTGCTTCCCCGCATCGTCAGCGGGAGGCGGTCATGAGCTTCTTCGCCGGAACCATCGAAGGGCTTCCGCCGACCGGCTTCTACGCGCCCGATTTCCTGGTCGAGGTGGAAGGCTCGGCGCTCGACCCGGAAACCAAGGGCGACGTGCTGTCGCTCAAGGTCGTCATGGATCTCGAGAACATGACCAGCGCCGAGATCCAGCTCAACAACTGGGACGACAAGGGCGTCTGGTTCAAATATTCCGATCAGTCCGGACTCTATGTCGGCCACCGGGTGCATATCCAGCTCGGCTATGCGGACCGGCTCGTCTCGATGCTTCGCGGTCGGATCAACAGCCTTGCGCCGGAATTCCCGGAATCGGGCTCCTCGACGCTCAACGTCGGCGTGCTCGACAACATGCAGTTGCTGAAGGACCGGCGCCCGGCCGAAGGCGAGCAGCGCCAGTTCCACAACAAGACCGACGGCGACATCGCCAGGCTAATCGCCCAGCGCAACGGCCTCGACACCGATATCGACGGGGGCGGGATCAGCCACGACGAGGTCGTCCAGGGCGATCTCGACGACGCCCAGTTCTTGCTCCAGCGCGCGCGGCGGATCGACTTTGATTGCTACATCTACGTCGATCCCGACAGCGGCCGGGAAAAATTGCGCTTCGGGGCGCCGCGCGACGAGCGGGCGGCCGGGCGGATGCGCGAGCACAATTTCGCGTGGGGCCAGTCGCTGAAGAGCTTCTCCCCGACCCTGACCATGTCGAACCAGGTGTCCCAGGTCACGGTTCGCGGCTGGAACCCGAACACGATGGAGGTGATCGTCGGCACGGCGACCCCTGCCGACCTCGAGGACGCCTCGGGCAATACCGGTCCGGGCAATGCCGAGACGGCGGTGGGCGGACGGCAGGACGTGGTGATCGGAGCTTCCGTCCAGACGGTCGAGGAGGCGCGGGAGCTTGCCAGGTCGCTGCTCCGCAAGCGCGCTTACGAGTTCATCACCGGCAGGGGCGAGATTATCGGTCTGCCCGACCTCCGTCCCGGCGACAACATGACGATCGCCGACCTCGGCGATCGATTCAGCGGTACCTATTACGTCACCAAGGTCGAGCATTCGCTCGGCTCGGACGGCTATTCGACCAGCTTCGACGTCCGCAAATCCTATGACGGGGGGAGCCGGTCATGAACGCGCCCGCGGGACGGTATGGCGAGGCCGTCGAGACCTATTACGGCCTCTACGCCGGCGTGGTCGAGGACAATAAGGATCCCGAGAATCGCGCCCGGGTGCGGGTGAAGCTGGCCTGGATCGCCTCGGATTTCACCACGGAATGGGCGACCGTCGCCCAGATCTACGCGGGCGACGGCTACGGCGCCTACTGGATACCCGAGATCGACGACCAGGTGATCGTGGCCTTCATGCAGGGGCAGCTGCGCCAGCCGATCGTCGTCGGCTCTCTCTACAGCCAGGCGGCCACTCCCGAGATCGTCCGCGGCTCGAACAGCGATCCCAAATATTTCCGCACCCGCGGCGGCCACATGCTGCTGATGGAGGACGGAAGCGGCCGCAAGATCGAGCTGATCGACGCCACCGGCGACAATTCGGTGCTGATCGACAGCGAAGCCAATTCCATCACCGTCAAGGCGGCCGCCGACGTCACCATCGAGGCGACGGGCAGCCTGACGCTCAAGGGCAAGGACGTCACCATCAAGGCCGCCGGCTCGGTCACCGTGTCCGGAAGCACCATCAACCTCAACTAGGGAAAGGGACGAAGTGGGACAGCCCGCGGCGAAAAAGGGCGACAAGGCGGTCGGGATCGACACCCATGTGGTGATGGTGCCGGCGCCGCCCGGCTCGCCGGTGCCGACACCCTTGCCGCATCCCTTCAACGGCATCCTCGACACCGATTTGTCGGGCGACGTCAACATCCAGGGGATGGCCGCCGCGACGGTCGGAAGCATCGCCACCAACACGCCGTCGCACATTCCAACGCCGCCGGGCACCGCCTTCCAGTCTCCGCCATCCAACAAGGGCGACGTCACCAGCGGCAGCAAGAGCGTCTTCATCAACGGCAAGGGCGCCGCTCGTGTCGGCGATCCGGTGGCGAGCTGCGACGGCAGCTCCACGATCGTCGGCGCCTCGACGGTGATGATTGGCTAGCGCGATGGCGATCCTCGACGACATCATCGGTACCGGCTGGTGCTTCCCGATCCTCCCGGATGCGCGGGGGCGGCTCGGCTATGTCACCGGTCAGGAGAATATCGAGCAATCGCTGCGTCTGCTTCTGCTCACCAATCTGCGTGAGCGGGTGATGCGCGTCGGTTTCGGGACCGATGCGCGCGAGCAATTGTTCGCGCCGGGGAGCGAAAAGGTGCTCCGGCTGATCGAACGAAGCGTCGGCGCCGCGATCCGCGACCACGAACCGCGGGTCGCGGTCCGCAACCTGCGCGCCGAGGCCGATCCGCGCGATCCCACTCATATCCTCGTCGAGATCGATTACGAGGTCCGGGCGACCTACGTGCGCGGGAGCCTCGTCTTTCCCTTCTACCTCAGCGGCGGCTCGGCCGAGGGGGCGCCATGACGCTTCCAGCGCTCACCCTCGACGATCTCACCTACGAGGATCTGCGCGCGCTCGCCATGCGATCCATCCCCGCCGCGTCCGGCGGACGCTGGACCCATCACGCGCCGGTGGATGCCGGAATCACCCTGCTGGAGCTGTTCGCCTTCCTGCTCGAGCAGCAATTGTTCGTCCTCGACCAAGTCCCCGATGCCTTGGTCGAGGTTCTGCTCGCCTTGCTTGGCGAGGCGCCGCGGACGACATCGGCGGCGCGGACCCTGCTGGTGCGCGGCGAGCCCGAGCCTGCCGATTTTGCCGCGATCGACCGCGGCGAGGCGTTCCGGCCGACCAGCAACGCGCTGAGCGATCTGGTGTTCACCGCCAGCGCGGCGGCCCTGCTCCCGCCCGTCACGGTGCTTCGAGTCACGATCGACGGCGAGGATGCGACCGCGGCCCTCGCCCACAGGCGGCCGGTGCCTTTGTTGGCCGAGCTCGGCCGCCCCGGCCGGCTTGAGGTCGAAGCCAGCCTGGCCGTTCCCTTTGAGGCAGGCCATGCCGGGCTGACGCTGGCGCTGGCCGTTGTCCTCGAGGACAATGCCGTGGCGCCCGAATGGGCCGCGGCCGCGGTCGCGGTGCCGCCGCCCAGCCGCTTCACGCTGCGCTGGCGGGCCGGAGGAGACGGCGGCGAGATCGCCGGCTTCGAGGACGGGACGGGCGGCCTGCGCCGTTCCGGGCTGATCCGATTCCCGGTTCCGGCCGCCTTTACCGGTCACGATTCGCTCCGCCTGACTTTGGCCACGGAGCGGGTCGGCCATGCCGAACCGCCCCGCCTCACCGCCGTCTATCTCGGCGCCGCCCTCGCCCATCACCGCTGGCGGCGGACTATCGGGCCCGAGGCGGCCGACCCCGCCGAGCCTCTCTGGAAGGCGCTGAAGGGAGGGGTCGACCGGTGGCTGCCCATTTCCGGTCAGACCCTGGCCCTGCCGCCGGAGCTGTCGCCGGCGCTGGAGGATGGGTTCGAGTTGGTCCTGTTCGACGGCGAGGGCGGGAAGCGGTCCTGGACCCGGGTCTCCAACCTCGCTTCACTATCCGCCGAAGACTATGGTTTCACGCTCGATCGGGCGCACGGCCAGCTGGCCTTCGGCGACGGTTATAACGGGCGGGTGCCGGCGGCGGCCGACATCCGGATCACCCTCGATCTGGGCGGCGGGACCGCCGGCAATCACGCCGCGGGAATGGAGTGGCGGCGGCTTGCCGACGACCCGGCCGGGCTTCGGCTGCGCTCGGCGGTCGATGCGATTGACGGCGCCGAGGCGGAAAGCGCGACCGACGCGCGAGCCCGCGTCGGCGCCTCGCTGGCCGAGCGCCACCGGGCGGTGACCGCCGCGGACTATGCCCAACTTGTCGAGACCGCGCCGGGGATGGGCCGGCACCGCGCGCATGTCGTCCCGGGCTACGACCCCAATTTCCCGTGCCGCTATGTTTCCGACGCGGTGACCGTGTTCGTGGTTCCGCGGACCGGGCTCGAGGTCGTGGCGCCGCGCACGGACGACGGCGCGCTGGCGGCGATTCGGACGCTGCTCGAAGGAGCCCGGATGCTGACGACGCGAGTGTTTGTCGCTCGGCCGGTCTTCCGGCCTGTCGCACTCGAGATCGGGTTGCGCGCGGGGACCGGCGATGCCGAATCCTTCGTCGCCCGCCTGAAACGGGTATTCGCCGCCTATTTCCATCCGGCTGAGGGAGGACCCGACGGCACCGGCTGGCCATTCGGCCGCGCCCTGAGGCCGTCGGAGCTGGTGCGAGTCGCCCAGGAGGCTGTGGCCGACGATGTCGAGGTCGAGCGCGTCTCGATCCGGTTCGAGGATGAGGACGGCGACACCGAGGCCTGCACCGACGCCACGATCGGAGCGCACGACCTGGTCTGCCTCGGCCGCCTGCGGGTCCGGGTGGCGGCCTCGCTGAGCAGCGGAGCGACGCTGTGACCCGGCCGTGGTGGGACCAGCCGGGGGCCGACGCCTCAATGGCCAAAGGCGCGCCGGTTCTGTTCCCGGGCGGCCGCGGCGAATTGCTGAAGGCGCTGCAGGCGCGCATCCCCGGCTTCACTCCGGAATGGCGGGACCTCGGCGACGAGGATTCGGGGGTGGCGCTGGTGCGGCTGTTCGGCGCCCAGCTCGATCCGATCATGCAGCGCGCCGGCCGACTGACCGAGAAGGCGCTGATCGAATTCCTGAGAACGGCGGGAGTGGAGCCGGCGCCGCCGCGGCCGGCCTGCGCCTTCGTCTGTTTCGAGCCCAAGCCGAAGAATGTCGCTCCGGTCATGGTCCCGGAAGGCTTTCGGCTGACCAGTCCCCGCGCCGACGGAGTCAAAGGCGATGTCGCCTGGGAGACCGGAGAGGCGCTCAGCGTCGGCAATATCGCGCTCGAGGAGATTCTCGCTTTCGACGGGTCGTCAGCGGCGGCGGCGACGGCGGGCGAAAGCTTCCGCCCGTTCGGCGAGCGGCCCGTAACCGGTGCCGCGCTCTATCTGGGCTTTGCCGTGACCGGCTCGCCCGGCGGATCGATCGCGTTGCTGTTCGATCCTCCCGCCACCAGCGATCCCGCGCCGGTCAGCGAAGGCGGCGCCGCCCCCGCCGCCGCCCCGCGACCCGGCCTTCGCTGGGAGGCTCTGACCGATCGCGGCTTCGCCGCGGCCGACGTCGCCCGCGACGACACCGACCAGCTCAGCCGCACCGGCATCGCCCTCGTCAAGCTGCCCGCGGCGTGGCAGGCCGGACGGCCGGCGGTCGCCACGGACGGGCCGAACCTGCACTGGCTGCGGCTGCGACTCGCCAGCGGGACGATGCGGACGCCGCCCAGGCTGGTCCATATCCAGCCCCACGCGGTCGGAGTGGTGGCGCGCGAAACCCACCGCGAGGAATTTCCGGTCCGCGAGGCGGACGGCCGCAACACGATCGTACGACTCACCCGCACGCCCGTCCTGAGCGGGTCGGTGGTGCTCGAGGTGGACGAAGGCGTGGCCGCCGCCAATCTGTTCGACCTGTCCGACGACGCGGCGTCCAACGGCGGTTTCCGGCGCTGGAGCGAGGTGCCCACCCTGGCGGGGCAGCGTCCCGACGCACGAGTCTTCACCCTCGACGCCGCCGCCGGGATCCTCCGCTTCGGCGACCAGCGGCAGGGCATGGCGCCGCCGCCCGGCGTTCGCAATATTGCCGTGCGCGCCTATGCGACGACCCTCGGCGGCGCCGGCAATGTCGGCGCCGAGGAAATGGTGATGGGCTCGGCGCTGGCCGGTATCCAGGGCGTCTTCAACCCGCTGCCCGCCGCCGGCGGGGCCGATGCCGAGGCCACCGAGACAGCGGTCGCGAGGGGGCCGGCGACGGTCAAGGCGCGCGGCCGGGCGGTCACCGCTGCCGACGTCGCTTTGCTCTCCGCCCAGGCGGAGGGTGCCGACATCGTCCGCGCCTACGCTCTGCCCTGCGTCGACCCCGCTTTCCCCGGGGCGGTGGTGCCGGGAACGATCGGGGTCTTCGTCATCGGCCGCCGCCACCCCAAGAACCCGTCGCCCGGTCCCCCCGTCGCGAGCAGTGCGACGCTCGGCGCCGTCGCCGCCTATCTGGCCAATGAGACCGGACCGCTCGGCGCGCGCGTCGCCGTCGCCAACCCCCGCTTCCACGAGGTCGTCGTCGAGGCAACGATCACGGTCGCGGAGGGGCGCGATGCCGGCGCCGCGGCGACCGCCGCCGGCGAAGCGCTGGACCTTTATCTCAACCCGGAGCGCTCCGGCGACTGGGGTATCGGCGCGGTGCTGGCGCACAGCCGCATCGTCCATGTCGTGCTCGACGCCGATCCGGACATCGTCTCGGTCCCGTTCCTGTCGCTCATCGTCGACGGTATTGTGCATCCCGCCTGCAGCGACGTCCCACTGTCGCGCTTCGGCCTGCCCTGGCCCGGCCGCCACCGCCTGCTCGCGCAGGCCGAGGAGAGCGCGGCATGACCTGCGCGCCCAGCGATCCCCGCTTCCGCCTGCTCGATCGCCTGGTCGGCTGGGATCCGGCCAAGGACGGCTGGATCGGACTGACGGACGAGCCGGAAGGGCTGCGGCTGGAGGGCTCGGGTCCCGGCCTGTCGGCCGAGCAGATCGATCCGTTCATCCCGCCGCCGCCGCTGGCCCCGGGCTGCGGCCCCTGCGACTGGGTGCTGGCGACCCCACCTGCGCCCGAAAGCAGGATCCTGGTGCTCGGCCCGTGCGGCAATGCCTGGCGCCCGGCCTGGCACGCCGGCTGCGCCGCGCTCGCGCTGGACAAGGTCGTCGCGCTGGCGGTGGACCGGCACCGGCTCGCCATTGCCGGCGCCGAGAGTGTCTGGATCCTTCGGCTGGAGGGCGGCCAGGTGATCGGCGAAGCCGCCGTGGATCGTCCGTCCGATATCGCCTTCGGTCCGGATGGCAACCTCTTCGCGGCGGTCCGGGACGGCACCGCCATCCACGTCTACAGCCAAAGCGGGCAGCCGCTGGGGCATTGGCCGGCGCCGCTCCCGGAAGGCCGGATCGAGCGCATGGCCTTCGATCGTGACGGACGGCTCTGGCTGGTCGTCGAGAATGACGGCGATCGCGCACTGTTCGCGCAGCCCGGCCCGCGCAGCCCCGATTTCGAGCCGCGAACCGCCGCCGGGCTGGCGCAGGCCTTTGCCCGCTTGGCGCTGATCCGCAGCGACGTCCATGGTTTCTGTCTGGGCCGCGGTACCGCCGACGCCGACTGGGCCGAGCTCTGCTACGATTGGTACGGGCGGCCGATTGCCGGCGACCAGGTCCGCCGTCTCCGACAGGCAAGCTTCGCCGAACGGGGCCAGCTCCTCACCAAGGCCCTGGACAGCGGTATCCCGCGCTGCCGCTGGCACCGCCTCCGGATCGACGCCATCATCCCCGACAATTGCGGGCTGTCGATCGCCGTTTCGACCAGCGAGACCGCGGCGCCGGCGCCGCAGGGCGGCGCCGGCCGCGGTGACTGGCAGGCTTTCCCAGGCGGGGTCCCGCACCCTGACGACTGGCAGGAGCTGGCGCCCGGAATCACCGACGCGCTGATCGAGCAGCCGGCCGGACGCTATCTGTTTGTGCGGCTGCGCCTGTGGGGCGGCGGAACGGCGACCCCCCGGGTGCGGCGGGTCCATATCGACTTCCCGCGGACGACCAGTACCGATTTGCTGCCGGCCATCTATCAGGACGATGCCGCCGGCGGCGCGTTCACCGAACGCTTCCTCAGCCTGTTCGACGCCAGCCTCGACACGGTCGCCGAAACGGTTCGCCGCTTTCCGGCTTTGCTCGACAGCGACCACGTCCCCGCCGACGTGCTGCCGTGGATCGCGACCTTCCTGTCGGTCGCGCTGGACGAGGGCTGGAGCGTTGCCGCGCGGCGGCGGATCCTGGGCGGTGCCGCCAGGCTGTTCCGCAACCGCGGCACCCTGCCGGGCCTCTACCAGGCAATCCGGCTCGCTTACTTCCCGGACCCGGACGAGGGCGGGCCGGCGATCGTCGAGCATGGCGCCCGGCGCGCCTGGGGCGGCGTTGCGCCCTCGTCCGGCCCGGCGCCGCCGACCGCCGCTCGCCTCGGCGCGACCCGGCTGTTCGGGCGGGCGGAGGCGCGCTTCGCCCTCGGCCAGTCGGCGCTGGGCAAGACTCCGGTGACGAGCTTCGGCGATCCGGGCGAGGATCCGCATCGTACCGGCGCGTTCCGCTTCAGCGTCAGCATACCCCCCGGAAAAGGCGTCACCCGCACCTCGATCGCCCGCCTGATCGAAGGACAGAAGCCGGCGCATACGCTGGCGGCGATCAGGATCGGTGGCGAGGCCGGCTTCGTGCTCGGCGGCACCGTCCAGCTGGGCATCGACACCTTGTTGCGCATGACCGCGCCGATGGCGCTCGGGGATCCGGCGCTGCGCCTTCGGCGCGGCGCAATCCTCGCCGGAGGCCGTCGCAGCGGCACGGTGGTCGGAATGTCGCCTTTTACCTCTTCCTCAGCTTGCGGGAGTGACGTCCGATGAACATGAACGCCGACCAGGGCTGCACCGAATTGCAGGACGCCTGCGCGAGCCTGCCCGAGCTGGTGCGGATGAACTATTTCCACGGCCAGCTGATCACCGAGCGCGACTTGCGCACCGAGCAGGATTATTTCCGGGCCCGGTTGCGCCACGCGAACCGCTGCCTGCACGGCTACGGGGTGCTGTGCGGGCTGGAGGTCCGTCCGCTGCCGCCATCGCAGGAATGTCCACCCGAGGACGACGAGCTGCGGGAGGCGCGGCGGCGCAAGATCGCCGAATATGACGTGTTGATCGCCGAAGAGGGCGACCACACCCCCCAGTTCCTGGCCGATCTCGCCAGGATGAAGGAAGAGCGGGAGCGCCTGAAGCGGGAGCTGGACGAGCTCAGGCCATCTCCGGGCGGCCACGAGCCGGCCCGGGTCGAGCATCGGGTCGAATTGACCTGCGGAGCCGCGATCGACTGCGAGGGCAACGACATCATCGTGCGCCATGCGGTCCCGGTCGATCTGGACGACCTGCTCAAGCACGCGCCCCGGATCGACGGCGAGCAGGCCGGCGAGGGCAATGGCGACGGCGGACACGACGTGCACGACGTGGATGAGCCCGGCGACCAGGGTGACGAGGCGCGCTTCGCCTATCTCAGCATCTGCTACCAGGAATGCGGCCGCGAGCCGAGCCGCCCGTTCGAGCTCGACGATTGCGCGACCAGCCTCCGCTGCCACAACGCCCGGATGGTCGAAGCCTGGCGGCTGACCGCCTCCTGGCACAAGCCGCCCGAGGACGAGCGCTGCGAGACGTGCTGCGCCGCCTGCCGGGAAGCGTGCGTGCTGCTGGCCAGAATCCGGATCCATCCCGGCCGGCCGATCCGGCCCGAGGATATCGATCATTCGGTGCGGCGCCGCTTCGGCCTCTACGAGGCTACCGTGATCACCGGCATCAGCTGGCGGCACGCCTTCACCTACAGCCTCGCCACCGCCGACGGCCTGCTCGGCACGGACAGCACGACCGGCGGCCTCGAGATCCGCTTCTCCCGGCCGGTACGCGCCGAGACGCTGGAGCGCGGCGTGGTCGACATCTGGCGGATCGAAGGCGGCAAGGGCGGTCGCGGCCAGGCCATGAACATGGAGGCGCAGCTGCTCGTCGCGCCTTCCGGCGACGGCTTGGTCGATCGGTTCGTCATCAACAATTCAAGCCGGGAACGGGTGCAGCGAGGAGACCGAATCCTCGTCGTCGTTCGCACGGCCTTCATCCTCGACGCCTGCTGCCGAGCCGTGGAGGGCGCCCATCTCGGCGGGCGCGTGCCGCGCCTCCCGGGGGACGACGAGGCCGCCAAGGCCGCGCTCGACGAGGAAGGGCAGACCCCACCGTCCGAGGCCTGCATCCATCCGCCTCACGGGCCGGTGCCGTGGACCACCGGCGCCGGCGGGAATTTCGAAAGCTGGTTCTACGTCTCCGAGACATGAGGAGGGCATGATGTCGACATCCAAATCTGGTGGCTGCGGGTGCGCGGGATGCGACTGCGGCACCGGCACATGCACCGATGAGTCGTTTGAGCGGCCTCGGTTCTTCGCGGGCCAGCTGCTCACCGAGGACGATCTGCAGGCGTTGACGAACTATGTCGTCGGCAAGAACCGGCTGCATAGCCGCTATCTGTTCGGTGATGGCGTGGTCTGCGGGCTCACCGTCACCTGCCATCCTTGCGGCGGCGGCTCGGTGGTGGTGGCACCCGGATACGGGCTCGACTGCTGCGGTAACGACCTGCTGTTGCCCTGTCCCGAAGAGGTCGACATACGGGCGCTGGTGCGCGACCTGCGCAAGCGCCAGCTCGCCGGCTACGATTGCGGCGATCCTTGCGACGACAAGGGCGACACGCGCAGCTACGGCCTCTATCTGGTCTACCAGGAAACGCCGAAGGACCCGGTCGCGCCCTACAATGGCGGCGATCCCTGCGGCCAGCAGGCCTGCGAGCCGACCCGGATCTGCGAGGGTTATGCCTTCGAGCTGCGCTGCGACTGCCGGCTCGAGGACACCCTCACCCTTTACCGGCGGATCTGGGCGTGCATCGGCGGCGACACGGAAGCCGCGACCGGCGCGGTGCAGCGGGCGGCAAGGCTGTACGGGCATGCGATGCGGATCAAGGGGTCGGTTGCGAACCCCGGTCCCGCCGTCCCGGACCTGAACTGGCTGACCGCCGAAATGATCGATGAACGGCGGACCGACGCCGCCATGCTCAAGGCCTGGCTGCTCAGCCGGGTGGAGCAATCCGCGTCTCGGACGCGCTGCGACCTGTACGACCGGGTGCTCGCCGTCCGGCTCCCGAGCGGCGCGGTCGCGGGCCAGCGGCCCGACATCGAATCGCTCTCGGCGGAGGCCGATGATCAGCTCGAGCTCGTCCAGGTGCTGCTCGAATATCTGATCGACTGCGTCTGCCTCGCCCTCAACCCGCCGTGCGGCACGTGCGACGACACCGCCCTGCTCCTCGCCTGCGTCGAGGTGAAGGGCTGCGACGTGGTCGATGTCTGCAACCTCAGCCGGCGCTTCGTGCTTTCGCCGGCGGCGCTGCGCTACTGGCTGCCGGTGGACCTGATCGGCAAGGCCTTCAAATATGTCTGCTGCGAGTTCGAGGTCGACAGGCTGTTCGCGGTCCGGCCGAGACAGCAGGACGACCAACAGACGACCGTGCCGCCGCCGCCGGCGCCTGCGCCCGTACCGAGCGCCGGGGCCCCGCTTGCCGCGGACGCGGCCGCGGTCACGGACGCGGCCGCGGTCACGGACGCGGCCGCGGTCACGGAGCCGAGCGCGGACTCGCGCCTGCCGGCCATGGCGGAGAATGCACGGGTGGTGCTGGAGAGGCTCGGCCTGCGCTCCACGGACGTCGCGAATGCCGCGGCCTTCTCGAAGAGCCTCGCCACCCTTGCCTTGAGCGTCGCCAATGTCGACTCGGCCGGCCTGCGCCGGCGAGCGAGCGTCCTGACCGGCGATCTGGCCGCGCGGTTGCGCCCGGAGGCCGGAAGCATCGTCGAAATCCCCGCCGTGAAGGAGCGGATGAGCGCGATGGTCAAGGAGGAGGTGGCCGCGACCCGCAGCTCGATCGTCGAAGATCTGCGCGACCATGTCGGAAGCCAGACCGAGGAAAGTATCGGCAGCCTCGGAGCGACCGTCGCGGCCGATGTGTCGAGCAAGGTCACCGCCGACGTCGATCGCCGGGTCAACGAAGTGGTGGGCAAGAAGCTCACCGGCGCCAGGCTCAACGAGGCGGTCGACCGCCTCGCCGTGGTGAAGGCGCTGAGGAAGGAGAACGAGAAGCTGCGCGCCGATCTCGGCAAGCTGTCCGAGACCGTCAAGAAGCTCGGAGCCCGGCCATGAACAGCTATGCCACTCGGCCCTCCTTCGCGGAGGGACAGATTCTCGCCGCCGCGGATCTTGCCCAGCTTTCCAGCTATCCGCGCGGTCGCGAGGAGCGCCATAACCGGTTCGTCCATCGCTGGGGCATCGTCACCGGGCTCGAGCTGGCGACCGAAGCGGCGCAAGACAGCAACGGCAACGCCTATGCTCGGGTGTTCGTCTCGCCCGGTCTGGCGATCGATGGCGAGGGACGCGAGCTGCTGGTGACCGAGCGCATCGCGCTCGAAGTCGAGCCGTTCCAGCATACGATCGGCAATACGATCGAGGAGGCGCTTCCCTATCCGGTCTTCCTCGTCAGCCAATACCGCCCGAAGGGGAGCGATGCCTCGCGCGTCGGGCCCTGCGGCGAAGCGACCGGCCGCGGCGCGGTCGAGGAAGGCCACGACATTCGGTACGGGCGTCCGGGCGACGAGACGGCCGACCAGGCCGCGGCGCCGCTGTCGAGCAACCCCACCGCCGAGGAAGGAAGCAGCAGCTGGCTGGTCCTCGTCGGCTTCGTGACCTGGAGCAAGGCGGCCAGCAGGTTCGCGGGCGTCGACGCCGCCGCCGCCGCCAAATACCGGCCGTTCATCGGCATCAACGCGGCTGTGGTCGCCGGCAACGGCGCCCAGGTCCAGCTCCAGGCGAAAGGCGAGGTGGTCGCCGGCGACGCCGTCCTTCAGCTGCTCGAGACCGAGGAAGGGCCGGCGCTTCGCTTCGGCACCTACAAGTCGCCGGGGGAAATCACGCCCCTGCTGACGATCGACGAGAAGGGAGACCTCGTCGCCAAGGGATCACTGACCGGGACCCGCACCGGCAACACGGTTCTGGTCCAGTCGGGAACCGCCGGCGACGGAACCATCCTGCCGCTTCCGCCGGGCGTCACCGAGCAGCAGATCGGCGACGGGACGGCGACCGTCCACGTCCTGATCGCGCCCCTGGTCGATCCGGCAACCGCGCCGACCCCCGGCGCCGATTTCGCCGCCCTCGTCCAGGAATGCCGGGTCGATGCGGATCGGCGGGTTCGCTGCCGGATCTGCTGGTGCTCGTTGCCGTTCGGGACCCCGATGGGCGCGTTCGGCGCCAGCATGACCAGCGGGCCGGGAGCGGTCTCCTACCTGGTCGCCGTGACCACCAGCGAGGGAGGCACGCCATGACCCTCCAGATGCATGTGCTGACGCTCAAGGAAACGGGTCACATCCTCGCCGCGGTCGCCCGCGCCAATTCGGGCCCCGATCCGGACGTCGCCGCGCTGATCGGCACCGACCTGCCCGTCGTCGTGCCGCGCCACCAGGGCGACCCGGGCGCGGCGGTCGCCGTTCCGGTTCCGGCAGAGCTCCTCGAAGTCAAGACGCTCGTTTACGACCCGGCGGTCCTCGCCCATCCGCAGGCCCATATTGTCGATGGCGGAAGAGTGACCCGGATACCGGCACCGGCGGGGGCGCCGCCACCCTCGCCGCTTTTTGCCGGCAAGGTCACGGTCAGGGGCGCGGTGGCGGATATTCCGGTGGTGGTGGTGGTCATCGGCAAGGACGATCCAAACGTGCGCCGCGCCCAATCCGGGACAATCCCGCCGCCGCCGCCACTGCCGGCGCCGGCGCCGCCGATCCAAGTCGACCTGACCCTCAGGTTGCTGCCCGGGCAGGAGCCGCCGGCCGCCATTCCTGCCGGCAGGGACTATTTCCTGCTGATCGCTGAAGGGGGCAGCAGGCTCCGGCTCGAGCGCGCAAGTTTATGAGTGACGACATCGCCATCCGCCATTGCCGGATCGAGGCTCGCGCAAGCCCCGGCAGCGGCCTCGCCTGGGCCGACGAGGCCGCGCAGCGGGCCTTCGGCGCCCGCGTGCAAGCGCTGGTCATGGCGATGCTCGACGAATTGCTGGCGCCCTATCTCGCGCGGCTGGGAACGAGGACGGTCCCGCGCACGCTCGCGCTGGACGTCAGGCTGGACGCGCGCGATCTCGCCGGCGCCGCGCCGCTTGCCCGGACCCATCTTCGCAGCCGGCTGATCGAGGCGATCGCGGCTGTCCTGTCGGCTCCGGGTCAGGCGAAGTCGGCGCCGCGAGTGGAAGCGGCCGTCCAGCGCCCCGCGATCGCGTCCGGCGCCTCGGCAGAGCCCGTGCTCGAGCTGCTGCTCAGGTGGCACGAAGGGCGGCAGCTCGAATACCGCCTGACCCTGCTCTCAGGGGAGGCGATGACGATGCTGATCGAGAGGCTGCTCGCCGAGCTGGCGGCTCGGCCAAGTCACCGCGCCGTCGCGACGCGCGCGGCGACCGTAGAGGAACCGAAAGTCCCGGCGGCCCGGGGCGGCAGGAAGTCCGGCCGGCATGCCCTTCGAGTCGCCCTCCGGAGCCTCGTCGAGGCGGCGGTGGCGGCGCCCGCGCCTGGCGCCCCGCGCCGGACGCAAGCGCGGCTCGCGCGGGCCGCGGACTCGGCGAGGCGAGCGGCTCGCCGGGCCGGGACCGCCGTCACGCGCCGGAAGCCGGGCGAGACCGGCGAGCATCCCGCGGCCGCGAAGGGCGCCGTCGACCGATCTGCTCTTGCCAGGCGACGGCGCCCCGCTCCCCGGCCCGTGCTGCCGGCGGCCACGTCGGAAGGGCGGCGCCGGCCGTCGCCCAGGCCGGCCGAGTCGAGGCCAGGGCAAGCGGCGGCGCCGGCCGCGGGGCGTTACGAAATCGAGAGCCTGCTGCCCTTCCTCGCTTTGCAGCCCCTCGCGCGCCACGGAATCCTGGAGGCCGTCGCCGCGATCGGCGGCGCGGCCGAGCCGGTCTCGGCCCTCGCTTTCGCCACCGCGCTGCGCACGCTCGCCCCGCCCGCGCAGGGCCGCTGGAGCGGGGCTCAGCAGGCCTGCGCGGCCCTTTGCTGCGGCCGCGAGGCGCCCTTCGACGGCGCCGCTCTGCTGGCCCTCGCGCGCGAGGCGAGCGGGATTTGCGAGCTTGCGTCCGCCGCCGTCGCCGGAGCGCTGATCGCGGGCCATCGGCGCGGTTTGCCGCTGCCGCTCCTTCGCGACGGAGACCGGCTGGTGGTATTCGAAAGCGAAGGGCTCTATCCGCTGGGCCGCCTGAGCGCCGCACGGATTGCGGACGCTTTCGCCGGGAGCGGCGAGATTTTCTTCCTCGCCGATGCGAACTCGGCGTTGTTGCGGGAGGTCGATTCGGCGGGCCTCGGCGCAGCGGCGTCGGGGGCACCGTCGCGGGGCGAAAGCTGGACGGCGCTGGCCGTCCGCGGCTGGCGGGGAATGACCAATCTCGATCCCGTCCGAGCCTCGGCCGTCGGACGGCGCCTGCCCGAGGCCGAGCGCTCCGCGCAACGGGCCGGCGAGGTCTGGCGCGCCTTGACGGCGGAACGGCCGCTCGTCCCCGACGACGCAGCCAGTCCCCCTTTCATGGATTTCGACCGCACCGCCGCGATTCTCGCCGGCTTCGCCCTCGCGGACATTGCCTGGGCATTGTTCCGTCATGATCCGGCCGCCTGGGCGCAGCCCGACCCGCTGCTGGCCGTGGAGCGGTTCGCCGACCTGTCCGGCACTCTCGCCCTCACGGGGGACGAGGCAATCGTCACGCTGCCGCTCGGCGCACGTTTTGCCGATCTTCGCGACGCCGGGCTGCTCGGCAGCATCCGAGGCGTGCCATGGTGGCCCGGGCTCACCCTCTCGTTTCGCGGAGGTTGAGGTCATGGCCGCGGCGACGATCGCCCGCCCGACGAGCGCCGCCACCCACCTGCATCTCTGGCTGCGGGCGCTGAACCGGACGATCGCCGCCGCGGTGCGCCTTCAGAACATCCGCTCGCAGCGGCTGCGGGGCGACAGGGGCCCGCCCAACGCCCTTTCCGCCCACCATGCCGATTTGCTGATCGCCGAGGTCGATTCGATCGTCGCCGAGGGCGATCCCGTCCTGCCCCCGATCGCGCTCGACTCGAGCGAGGCTGCAGCCGAGACGCAATTGCTGACCGAAAGTCCGGTCCCGCTGCCGCTCGCCCGGCTGCACGGCGAAGCGGAGCTGACCGGGTTCGATCTCGCGGCGCTCCTGATCGCCGCAGCGCCCCAGGTCGCCAGCGCCTATGGTCGGCTTTATGGCTATTTGCTCGATGACCTCACCCGGCTGGCGCCGTCGGTCGAGCTGATCCTGAGGCTCACCCACGACGGCAGCGTCGCACCGGCGATCCGGCGGCGGCAGCTCGGCCCCGGCGGAGCGCTGCGCCGGCTCGGGCTGATCGACGCGGCCGACCCCTTGACCTGCGAGCTGGGCACCGTCCTCCGGCCGGCGCCGGGCCTCGTCGAATGGCTGCTCGGCGCGACACCGGTTCCCCCCGTGCCGCTCGCCGATCCTCAGCTGCTGCGCCCGGCGACGGCGGCGCCGCCCCTGGACGCGCAACTCTTGCCCGCAGCGCGCTGCCTGCGCGAAGCCCCCGATGCCGTGATCGGTTTATGGGGCGGCGATCCCGGGCGCCATGACGACGCGGTGGTCGCGCTCGCCGCCGCGGCCGGTTGCGCGATTTACCGCTCGCTCGTGGTCGCCGGGGACGGCGACTGGGCGGCGAAGCTGCGCCGCGAGGCGATCGCCGCCGCCGGGTGCGACGCCTTGCTGTGGGTCGAAACCCGGCAGCTGCTCGGCTCCGCCGCGCAAAGCGAAGCCGCGGCGCAGCTGCTGATGCGGCTGCCGCAGCGCATCGTCCTCACCGGCCGTTCGCCCTGGCGGCCGATCGGGCTGGTCGGTGCCCGGCCCTATGCCGACGTCTGCCTGGCGCGATCCGCCGATGCCGCGGCCCAATGGACGGCGGCGATCGGCGCGCTCGCGGCTGGGCGGGCCGGTCCGCTCGGCGAGCGTTACCGCTTCGGCTGGCGCGAGCGTCAGGCCGCCATCCGAATCGCGGCAGCCGACGTGCGCAACCGCAGCAACGGCGCCGCGCCCGATTTCGTCGCGGCGCTCGACCGGGCCTGCCGGCTTGTCGCGGCGCCGCGCAGCGGCCCGTCGGTTATCGTCCACGAGCCGAGGAGAACCTTGCGCGACCTCGTTCTCCCGTCCGAGCTATACGACCAGATTGCGGAAATCGGCCCCCTGGTCGCCCATGCCGGGCAGGTGGACACGGCTTGGGGTTTCGGCCGGCTGCTCGGCGGGGAGGGCTCGATCAAGGCGCTGTTCAGCGGCGATCCCGGCACCGGCAAGACCCTTGCCGCCGAGGTCATCGCTGAGAGCGCCGGCCTCCAGCTCCTCAAGGTGGACCTGTCCCAGGTGACTTCGAAATGGGTCGGCGAAACCGAGAAGAATCTGGAGGAGGTGTTCGATCACGCCGAGCAGAGCCACGCGGTGCTGTTCTTCGACGAGGCGGATGCCCTGTTCGGCAAGCGCGGCGAGGTTCGTCACGGCGTCGATCGCTATGCCAATCTCGAGGTCAGCTATTTGCTGCAGCGGCTCGAGACGTTCAGCGGGCGGCTGATAATCCTCGCCTCGAACCTGCGCGAGGAGATCGACCCCGCCTTTATCCGCCGCTTCCAGCTCGCCCTCCACTTCCCGAGGCCGGCCAAGGCCGAGCGTTTGCGACTGTGGCGACTGGCGTTTGCCGAAGCGCCGGTCGAAGCCGGGATCAGGTTCGAGGAATTCGCGGACCTCGACCTGACCGGCGGTTCGATCACGGTGGCGGCGCGGATGGCGGCGCTTCTCGCCGCCGCCGAGCGCAGCCCGGACATCCGCCGGGATCATATCGCCGCCGCCATCGAGCGGCAGTACCGCAAGGAGGCACGCCTGATGGCGGGCGGACGAGGGCTGGACGGGCTCAGCGTCGCCCGCGCGCGCTGCTGACGTGGCGAGCGCGGCACCGCCCGCCATCGCCTTGCGCGAGCCGGTGCCACCCGTCGAGCCGCTCCCGCCGCCGGCGCCCGACGCGATCGCCGACGTCCGGCAACAGGGGCTCGGCAATGCCGCGCTCGCCGCGCGCGACCGGTCGCCGCTGCCGGACGGCCCGGACGGCGGCGCCCCGCCGGCGCCGTCCCCGGTCGTGGCCCAGAGCGGGATCGGCAATGCCGCGCTCGTCGAGCGGGAAGCGGCCGCTCCGCCTCCCGAAGCCGCGCCCGCCGCCCCGGCGGCCGGGACCGCTGTCGCCCCCGCGGAGGAGGAGGAGGATCGTGCTCCGCGCCGCAGCGGCGGCAGCGCGGCGATCACGATTCTGAGCCGGGCGCTGGCGACGCAAAGCCCGGCCGCGCTGACCGCCGCGCGTGCCGGCGCGGAACGCGAAGTCGCGGACGATCGCGCCGCCCTGGCCGCCAATCCGCCCAGCCTGGACGCCCCGTCCGGGCTGAGCCCGGATTCGGCGCCGGCGGAAGGAGCGCAAGGGGAGTCGAGCCCAAGCGGGCAGGAACCGGCGGCGTGCGGCATCGACGATCAGGAGGGGGAAGGAAATGCGCCGCCGCCGATCGACACCAGCCACGAAGTCGCCACCGCGCCGATCCCGGCCGGGCCGCCGGCCGGGCCGGCGGTCGATAATGCTCCGGCCGATCCCACCGCGCGCGCGGAGACGTTCCGGGCGCTGATCGAGGAGATGCCGACCAGCGACGATTCGGTCGACACGTCGGCCGGCCCGCGGCCGACGGTCGCGCTCACCGACGAAGCCGATCCGGGCCGTTTCGCCGGCCAGGAGGCGGCGAACCAAACGATCTTCGCCGGAGAGGACGCCGCCGCCCGGCTCGACATGCAAGCCGACGAGGGCGTCGATTCCATCTACCCGACGCTTCCGGACGCGACCCTGGTCGCGCCGGTCGCCCCCGGGGAAAGCGGCTTGGCGCCCCTGCCCGAAATGGAGATGGCGCCTCTTCCCGCCCATATCGCCGACGGCTTCAACCGGGGCTCCGCCGGACGGTGGGGCACGGCCGTCGACGACGCCCAGGTCAGGCACGACCAGGCGATGCTCGACCGGCAGCAGAGCGAGACGGAGGCGCGGGCGGAGAGCGAACGGCAAATCGGCGAGCTCGAGGAGGGCACCGCCCGGGAGCAGCTCGATTGTCGCGCCACCGCGCGCGGCGAGGTCGCGGATGCCCGGGCGGCGTGGCGCGACGAGCTCGACCAGGCCCGCACCCACTATGACGGCGAACGGACCAGCGTGCGCCAGCAGCTCGACACCGACGTCGCCACCGAAGTCGCCCGCGCCGAGGGGCAAGCCGAGCAGCATCTCGCCACCGGCGAGGCCCAGGCCGAGCGGCGTCGGACCCAGGCCGAGGGCGAGGCCGCGGACGCCCGCGCCGCCGCCGAACGCGAACGCGATCAGGCGGACGGCTTCCTGGACTGGGTCGCCTCAAAGGTAAGGTCCTTCTTCGCTCTCCTCCAGTCGGCGTTGCACGCCATCTTCGATGCCTTCCGAACGGCCGTGCGCTTCATCATCGAAGGCGCCAAGCGCCTTGCCGCCGCGGCGATCGAGCTCGGCCGAATGGCCGTGGTCGGCTTCATCCGGGTCGCGGGCGCCGCGCTCGAGCTCGCCGCCGACGTCTTCCTCGCCGCCTTCCCGGAGGCGCGCGACCGCGCCAAGGCCGCCATCCGCCGCGGAGTCGCCATCGCCGAGGATGCGGTGAACCGCGCCGCCGAAGCGTTGCGGCAAGCCGTGTTCGCGGTGCTCGACCTGCTCGGCCGCGGGCTGTGCCTGATCCTCGACGTCTACGAAGCCTTTTATTCCCTGATGCTGAGCGTGATGGAGACGCTGGTCATCGGCTTCATCGAACTGACCCGCGGGCTCTACCGGCTCCACATAGCCGCGCGCACCGCGGACAGCCAGCTCGAGGGGCAGATTTACGAGGAGATGATCGGCGCGGATCTCACCCAGCCGTTACCGTTCGAGCTGACCGAGGCCGAGGCGGCGGCGCGGCAGACCGCGGCAGCGGCGCCGGCGGGCGGCCCGGACCTCGCGGGAGCGCCGGTGGGGCCGATGCCGACCGAGGTCGAGGTCGAAAGCACCGGCGCGCTCGAGCTCGACCCGGAATTGCTGGGCACCGTGCCGCGCGCTGAGGGCGAGTCGGTCCCGTTCGGCGAGAGCGGCGATCCCGAGCGGTCGCTGGCGGCGCTGCAGGTCGCGGCCGGCTACGATCCGGCCGGCGCCGCTCCGGCCGTCGGAACCGATCCGGCCGCGGCCGCCACCGGCGGCGCGGAGGAGCCCGACGTCAGCCGGATGTCGACCGAGGAGCGGATCGACGACATGATCCGGCGCGCGGACCCCGGTCACACCTGCCAGACGGAGACTCCGACCAGCCAGCAGGGCCCGGGCATCCCGCTGGCGTGGAAGTTCGGGCCGCTCGGCCGATTGCAGCGCGGCCGCTACATGCTCGGGGTCGCCTGGAACGCCATCAAGAATTGGGTCCGCTGCCATTGGGTCGAGCTGCTGCTGGGCATCATCGCCGCGCTCGCCGCCGTCGCCCTGATCGTCGCGGCGGTGGTTGCCTCGGGCGGCACGATCGGCGCCGCGCTGGGCGGCATCCTCGCCGTCTTTACCGGGGCGATGATCTTCTATGCGGTTCTCCGGGTCAGCTATTATATCGGCGAATATCTGGGCAAAGCCTGGACGGGCGACGTCGTCGGCGGCGCCCGGGCGCTGGCTCGCTCGGTCGCCGTCATCGCCGTCGAGATCATCTTCGCGGTGCTCACCTATCTCACCGCCGGCGTGTTTAGGGCGCTCGCCGCCAGCCTGAAAGGCGCGGGCCGGCTGCTCGGCGCCGCCGTCCGTGGGGCCGGCCAGGTCGGCGAGCGGGTGCTGCAGGGCGCGGGAAGGGTGATCCGGCGGGGCGCGGTCGCGCTGGCGCGCTCGGGCCGGTTCGGTCGCGCCGTCGTCCGGCAGGGCAGGTTCGTGCTGCGCGGCATCCGCAGCGGTTTCGCCCGCGGCGCCAGGACTTTGCGCGAGCTCGGCCGGCGGCTGCGGGCGATCTTCCCGTTCAAGGGCTTCCGGCTGATCCGTCTCGGCCGGATCCTGTGGCTGCAGGGGGAGATCAACCCCTGGGTCGACATCGCCCCGATCGGCGAATCCCGCTGGGTCGACGACGTCGCCGAGAACGCGACCCATCCCGGCCGTGTCCCGCGCAGCGGCGATACCATTCGCGGCACGACGGAGACCGGTGAGGAGGTGACCGGACGGGTCTTCCAGGGCGGGCGGGCGAACCCCAATTATACCGACCTTGCCCGGCTCGGCGGCCTCGATCCCGACGCCAACGTCATCCATCATGCTCTGGAGCGCCAGCTTCAAACGCAATTTCCTGGTTTGTTCAGCCTCGAGGAGATTAACAGCTTGTCGAGACTTCGTCCGGTTACCCGCGGCGTGTTCAACTTCCGGGTGCACTATTCCCGCATCCGGATCATGTGGGAGGAAATGTATCGCGCATTGCGCGGTGCCGGCGGATCGCTTTCCCGGATCCAGATGCGCCGCGCGGTCGTTGAGTTCTCGCAATATGTGGACGAGTTTATCACCTCCATGAACGCCTTTGCCCACAGCTCGCCGGCCTATCGCGCCGCGGCGGCAACGAACAATCGGGCGTTGATGCAGCAGCTGCTCGACCAGGAGATCGCCCGGCTGATATCCGGCCCGCTGCAGACGTCGCCGCGGGTCACCCAGATCGTCACCGGACTCTAGGAGGGACTTTGCTGTGGACGAGCCGAAGATCTTTTCCGTCATTTCCGGCCCGGTCGTGGGCGAGATGGGGCCGCGATCGAAGCTCGTCCATCGCGATCCCTGCCCGCAATGCGGACGCGAATACTGGCCGGAAGTCCAGTTTCTCCATTACGAGCTGGACTATTGGCAGGGCGAGCCGCTGATCACGCTTCAATATAATTATGCGGTCACCGCCGCCCTGCGGCGGGTGATCGAGGCGGCCGGGGTCAAGGGCGCCAGCTTTCGTCCGATGGAGGCAGGCTTCGGCGACGTCTATGAGCAGATGAAAGAGGATGAAGGGGAGGTTGTGCTCCCCGAATTTTTCCAGCTGGTCATAGGGAAGACGCTGACGGCCGGTCCCGGCTGGTGGGTGCGGGGCCCGCGCTGCCCCGGATGCGGGCGGGTCCAGTGGGAGAATAGGCCCTGGACGATCAAGGCCATCCTCGGCGGGTCCGAAGCCGAGGGCGTACCGCCGCGGACGGTGGTGCGATCCGGCTATCACGGCGAGGACCTGTTCTTCCTCGACGATCCCGGGCCGCCGATCATCACCGAGCGCTTCCGCCAATTGCTGGAAGAGAATGGTGTCACCGGGCTGGCGCTCCGCAGGGCTGAATTCGCCGACCTTTAGCGCGCGTCACTTCCTGTAGCCCGCCGCGTGCACGCCGTAGCGGCGCATCAGCTCGAAGAAGGCGCGGCGATGCTTGCCGCTGCGGCGCGCCGCGGCGGCGACGTTGCCGTTGGCGGCCTGCAAGGCGTTGTCGATGTAGATGCGCTCGAAGCCTTCGACGATCATCGACTTGGCTTCCTTGAGCGGCAGATCGGTGATCCCGCCCGCCTCGGCCTCGCTCCAGGGCGTGCCCGGCTCCGCCGGCCCCCGCGCCGCGGCGGGCAGCAGGCCCGTCGCCGGTTCGGGCCCGTCCTGCGCCGCGAAGCTGAGCAGGGGCAGATCCTCGACCAGGGCCGGCCGGTCGAGACGAAGGCAGGTCAGGCAGCGGACGCAATTTTCCAGCTCGCGGACGTTGCCGGGCCAGGGATAGCTCCGGATGTGGCGCTCGGCGGCGGCGGAAAGCTCGATCGGCGGCACGGCGTAATCGCGCGCATATTTGTCGACGAAATGCGCGAACAGCACCGGGATGTCGTCGCGCCGTTCGGCGAGCGGGGGCACTTCGACCGGGATCACCCGCAGGCGGAAATACAAATCCTCGCGAAACAGTCCGGCGCGGACCTGGGAGAGCAGGTCGACATTGCTGGCGGCGATCAGCCGGACGTCGCTGCGCCGCAGGAAAGTCTCGCCGAGCCGGCGATATTCGCGCAGCTGGGTGAAGCGCAGGATCTTGGCCTGACAGGCCAGGGGCAAAGCGTCGATCTCGTCGAGAAACAGGGTGCCGCCGTCGGCGGTTGCGGCGATGCCGTGGGCGCTCGACTGGGCGCCGGTGAAGGCGCCCCGCGCGTGGCCGAATATCTCGTTCTCGAGCATGTCCTCCGAGAGGTTGGCGCAATTGACGGCGACGAACGGCTTGTCGCGACGCGGGCCGGCTTCGTGGACATAGGCGGCGTAAAGTTCCTTGCCGACACCCGATGGGCCGGAGATGAGAATCTCCGCGTCGGTAGGTGCAATTCTGTTGAGACGCTCCAACAGCGCACGTTGCGACTCACTCGCATGCACGATTTCGGGTTTCATCAGTTTACCCACGTCGCATACATGTTGAAATGCGCAGAGGAGCACCTATCGGTACCCCGAAAACAAATGTCAAAACGCCCACCCCCGACTCACGGGCGATCAAAATACTTACGCCCCCTGTCAGCGCTTCGCAATCATGCGTGAGCTTCTACTGCATGGTCACCGATGAAGACTTCGCCAGTCTGATTGGTACGAGACGAACACACCGATGCGGAGCCTAATGCGGCCGCGGCGACGGAGGTGCTGGCTCGAAGCCGAGGATGGTCTCCCAACGCCCTTCAGGTTTGCACGGTGGGTTGATACACTCTCTCGGCACAATGGTTCGCAGCCCCTTTGGGTGGAGCCAACGAAATCGACGGCTAGGCTGAAATTGGCTGGGGCGGCAGGATTCGAACCTGCGAATGCCGGTACCAAAAACCTGTAGCCGATTTTCCCGGCCAACCGAAACCCATGGATTTCCATGGGCTTAGAGAACTTACTACACCCATTTTCCGGGTCAAGCAGAAATCGGGACACAAATCGGGACACAACAGACCTGCGATCCAACCTCCAACCAGCCGACTAGCCGAGGCAATCGAAATAGGGCTCGCTGCCCTCCCGCAGAATGCGAACATACGCATGTAAGTCATCCGCGGCGGAACCCGCTTCCGTTGAGGCGGGCAATGAGAATAAGTCAGCGTGGAGCCGAGTGAGCGCGTCGCTCGATTCTTCGCCGAGGTCGTGTCCGGTCGCAGGCGAAGCGCGCCGCGAACGCGCTGAGGATTCGAGATGGATCGGCTGGACCAATGACCGCTTTTTCCTGACATGGTTGACGATCGCCGCAATGTCATCCGCATGAGCCACGCCTTGCGCGCCGGATGCAGCGATCTTGGCGCCCTCCGCGCCGCCGCCCGACGCGCGCGAGGGCGGGTTGGCGGCGGCTTGGCCCAGATTGAACTCGACCCGGGGCCGGGAGGAAGGCAACTCCTTGAGCGGCTGGAGCTCGAATATCGCGCCCTGCTGGCCTCGCTTGTGAAGGAAGATCGCCGGATCGAGCGCGCCATCGGCGTCGAATTGAGCCGCGACGTCAGGTTCAGCCCATCGCGCGAGGTCGGCGCCGCGGCGACCCTGATCGGCGACGGGATTCGAATCGAGCTGCAGTTCGGCACCTTTCTCGCGATCGACGACGCGCTCCTCACGGCTTGCGCGGCACCGGGCTTCGGCGTGACCGCCGTCCCCGAGGCTGGCGCTACGCCGCATTATGCCATCGCCACGGTCGGCCCGGAGACGAGCGAGCGATATTTCGACTATCGCCCGACGCAGGCGCTGGCCACCGATCAGCTCGGGCCGTCGCTCACGAACGTCATGCCGCTCGATGTGGCACGGCTGGCCCATGTCGACCTGCTGATCGGGATGGCGCTGCAATGGGTGCTGCTTCATGAGCATGCCCACGATCTGCTGGGCCATCTCGGCTGGCGCGACGCCCGGCTCGGCTTGGCCGGCCGCAAGATCGATGAATCTGCCTGCACCGCCGAGGGCCAAGATGACGAGAGCTTCTGTCTCGAGCTTCAAGCGGACGCGTTGGCCACGCATTTGCTCATTCCCCACATTATGACCAGGACGGGCCGCAACAACCGCAGGGTTGCGGACTATCTGCGCGCCATGCGAGCGCGTTCGAATCCCTCGTCCGGTCAAGCCGTCAACTTCTCGTCCCCACGCGAGCGTTTTCGTCTCGCCTTGCTCGCTGCCGGCATCGCGCCCTTGATCTTCGAGCTTCGACGCGAGCGACGCCCCGGAACAAATGGCACGCACCCGCCGCCTGCCGTTCGGCTGCTCAACATCTTCCTTTCCGCGTTGGATGCCTGGGGCAATACGATCGACGGCCGCATGATCCTGCCGACGAAATCTGACCGTTTCGACATCGACCGGCTTCGGCCGGCTTTGTCCGCGGCCGTCCAGACCTTCGTCGATCTGGAGCTTCTTGCCCGGGTGATCCGGCTGCAGAGTCCGCTCTATCTGAGCGAGGCACTGGATGTAGAATCGGCGCCGCGGGCGGATCCAGAGCCCTTGTCTCCGCTTGCTCGGGATTTCCTCGAACTCGCCTTCGAAGGCGCCAGGCGCGCCAGGTTTCGCACGCCGGCCGCCCGGTCCTATCGGAAGTTGCGGACCAAGGCGGCATCCTACCACGCCAAACTCGGACCCTACGCCAGAATCCTGCTCGTTCCCTATAGCGCCGCGGCGGCTGCGGGGGTGTGAAGCTCGATCGGCTGGTCGGGACCGGCGTCGGTCATCTCGATGTGCCGGTCACTGCCCCGGCAGCGCGAGGTCGAACACCCTGTCCGTCGAGGCCGGCGATCCAAGGAAGCCGTCGAGCCGGCCGGTCACGAACACGCGCTGGATCCAGCGCCGCGCACGGCCGTCGGCATCGAAGGCCGGCTCGAAATCGGAGCGGCCATGCAACACCCTGCCGTTGACCAGATAAGCCAGCATCCCGGGGGCGATGACGAGTTCGACGGCTACCTCCTCGAGCCTCTCCCGCAGTTGGGCCAGGGCCTGTTCCGCGCGAGGCGAAACCGGACGCATCATGTCTCCATAGAAAGCGGCGATCACTTCCTCCGCGCCGCGAGCGCCCAGGATGACCGGCACCGGCCCGACCTCCGCGGGCCTGCCCGGGAGGCGATGGCGCTCGGGAAGCGCGATCATCGTGCAGGGACCGCGGAGCGTTTCATCTGCCCAATCATCGAGCAGCGCCGTCGCCCTGGACGCGATCGCCACCGGAGTCATCGGCCCGCCTTCGCCCTGGAGGCTGACGCCGGTCAGCATCAAAGCCTTGGGAGAGTAGTCCCGCCCCGGGGATGCGAACCGAAGCGCCGCATTTTCGGTGTGAAGGCCGAGCGAGCGCCGCGAACCGTTGCCGGTGTGGCGGTCGATGTCGGCGATCGACGGGATCAGGTCGTTGACCAGCCTATGGCCCTCGCTGACGACACCATAAGCGTCACCGAAGAAGGCGGAGAATCCGAGGAGGAGATGCTCGCTCAGCGAGGTCGCCTTCGCGCTGTGCGCCGGCGCCCCGGGCAGCGGCGACCAGTCGACCCGCTCGTGCGGCAAATTCTCGAACAGCACGATTCCCTGATGGCCGCGTCCGGCGGACAGGTTCGCCAGCGTCTCGACTCCCCAAGGTCCGATGAGATTGGAGAGCGACAGCTTCAGGCGCGCGATCTGGACATTCTCGTCGGCGCCGACATAGCCGGCAAATCCGAACTGTTCTTCCAGGGCGTCGCGCAAGGCATCGCTGGCGCGCAGCCGGACAATCCCGTCGGACGACTCGCGCAGCACGAAGAGCGGATCGCGCATCGCCTGGGTTGAAAATGAAATCCTGTTCACGAATATCTCCCATGGGACGGGGTGGAAACCGCGCCGTCTTGTCATGGGAGGCCAAGCCAGTTCTGGGGGGAATACTCCCGGATTCCGGGGGATCGCGAACCGATGGAATGCCGTCACCTCAAGCAGATTGTGGGCTTGATCAAGCTCTACAGCGCCTACAATTCCAACGCGGCCATCGCCCAGCGGCTCGGGATCAAGGAGCGGACGCTCACCGGCTATTGGGAAGAGGATAAGGGCGGCGGCACCATTCCCGACAAGAATGTCGAGGCGTTCTGCGACCTCATCGTGGAAATCATCCCTGGCGCTTCATCCCGATCGGCGGCGCGAGCCTTGCTGGGCGGTCATCCGGTCGCTTTTCACAACGCCCTGCTGCCGGTCGGCGGGCGCGCCTGGCGAATGCTCGTCGACGGCCCCGGCGTGCAGGCTCTCACCGTCAAGGTAAAGCCGCTTGCGACGATGGGCTTCGGCGAGGTCGAGGAAGAAACGGGCGACGAGCCGGAAACGACCGCCCGACTTTCCCAGCGGTTTTGCTTCGAAGGAGTGGCTTCCTGGCGGGGCGAAGCGGTTCTGTTCGCGGAACATGCCGGAGAGTGGCACGCTCTTCGGCTGGCCAAGGACGAGCGCGCAATCATCCTCGAGGGCGGCCCGTTCACGCTCCCGCCCAAGCAGAAGGGGGAGCAAACATATCTCCGCGAGCGGACCAAGCCAGGCCTCTATCGCTACGTGGCAATAGCTCAGCGAGACAAATTCGCACCCGCGTTGCGCGAGTTGCTGCATCAGACCAACCCCTATGGCCAGCTTACCCTGGACTTGATCGGCGACCATCTGATCACGGTTCCCGAGAGGTCGAGGATGGTCGCCGCGGCCGTCCTGTTAATCGAGGAATGAACAGGAAGCTCAGCTAAAGCTAAGTAAAAACAGAAAGAAGCGCGCCGGTTGCATCGGGTCCAAGCCACCGTAATTCCGCCTGGTTCACCATCGGGCAGAGTGACTTTCGAGCACCGAGATTCCCCAAAACCTAATCTCTAGATTCTTTGATTTTTTCAGCCTGTCGGCCAGTTCCAATGCAACGAGCAAGTTGATCCCTTCGCATGATTGATGTCAGGAATGGCCTTGCCGGTATTGAGGCTATGATTCGACAACAGGCGGAGACTGCCCGTGAGAATATGGTTGCCATTCCATATCGAAACCGTGGCCGATGCGCCGATCGTGGCAATCGATGCCGGCTCGGTCGAACAGGCAGTCGAGGAGGCACGGGCCGCGGCTGCCCTGGCAAGTGAGGCTGTCGAGAAGGCGCTCGAAAATGAAAGAAAGGCGCGCGAAGCCCAGGTGCGCATACACGCCCACAATCAGGAGATCTCGGGCAAGTTCTTCGGCAAGCCGGCAGGCTGGAAAAGCCTCGCCGGTGGGCAGTATCTGGGTTACACCGATTTCGACCATGAGGGCGACATCGTGCCCCATGGCGAGGGCGAGCAATGGTTCCCGAGCGGCAACTATTGCTGCGGCGAATTTCACATGCAGCACGGAAAGGGCCTGACTTTCTGGCGCTTCGCCGATGGCGCGGAGCGCGTCGGCTGGTTCGACGCCCGGGCAAATACGGGAAGCTGCGTCGATCGCGCTCCCAATGGTGTGATCGCCGCCGGGGACTTCGCGCCCGGTGGAATGGGATACACGCAGAAACTGGGCCTGATCCAATATCCCGACGAGTCGCAATATCTGGGGTATTGCGACTTCACCAGGGAAGCCGATTACTGGGCCCCCTCGGGTTTCGGGGTCTGGGACAGCGGTCGCTCCCTGACCTGCGCCGGCTATTTCGAAGATGGCTTGCTGAGCGGCGAATGTGAGATCGCCACGCCGTCCGGCCGAGTCGGCGGAAGGGCATCGCTTGGACGCCTCATCGGCAAAGCGTCGGAGATCGATTTTTGAGATTCGTGAATTGGGACCGCCTGATCGAGGCTTTTGATGGCTCGGAGTTGGCCACGACGGAAAGCGGCGAAGCGGAGGCTGTCGTGGCGACGGTCGGGGACGTTCCGGTCCGGATCAGCGCTGGCCTTGGCGACCAGGTCGGGCGCCGCCTGTTCAAGGCGGTCCTGGCCGAGCGGCGGCTTCCTGCCGATGACTGGGACTCGGCTGCCGTCAACCGCTCGAACGATTCATCGGCGGCGATCGCGCAGTTGAAGCCTGAATCCGTCTCGATCCGGTTCCCGATGGCAGCGACCGAAATCGCCAGCGAGAAGGACCTGCCTGCCTTCGCGATGGACGCATTGAGCCTGCCGCGCCCGGCGTTCCTCCCCAAGGGCGACATTGCCGTGCAGATTGAAGAGGGGCTCTCCAACCACATCGGTCTGGTCGACGATGTCGAAGCCTATATTTGCTCCCTGGCGCCCAATGACGACGCCATTTTTGCCTCGCGCGACTCCGGCGGACAACGCTTCCATTTCAATATCCTGCTCGGAGACGGCTTCCTGGAAGATGCAGCCGTTCGAGACATGTGCGGACATCTGGTTTCGGCCGATTTCTACGATCCTCACTATCGCTCGGTGGCCCTGGGAGATGTGGAGGAGGCCCAGGCGGAAGGGCGGTCCGGTCGCTACAAGCTGTTCTATGCGAACCAATGGAATTGCGATCACGGGCTGAAATATTGGCGGCTCCGCGCCGTCATCGTCGCGAACAGGCTGCTGTTCCGAATGCCCTTCCTGGTCCCGAGCAGCGGCAGCCTGGATTTCAGCCGCGAGTTCGACGCGATCAATCTGGTGATCTCACACGATTTTCACTATCGCGGAAGGACCTGGCGACCGATCGGGGGCAATCTCATCACCATGCTCGGCCAGCATTTCGCAATGGATCTTCTGAGGAAGGCCTTCTTTTCGTCGTGACAGCTCTCGGCTGTCCGGGTCGACGAGTTTCTGACCTAGTCTCGTAGGGCAAGACCGCCCCCCTCCCGCCGGTAGAATTTGTGATAGGGGCGAACCATTGCGTCCCAGCGGGACTCCGAACCATCGAAGGGGTGGGCGGACGCCGTCTGGGCCGCTTCCAGCTCGTCAAGGGCACCTTGGAACGCACCCATCAGGAGCGGGTGGGAGGCAAGGATCGAGCCGACCGCCCGGTCCATCCGGTCCTGAAGCAATTGCTGCAAGTTTGTGCTCGCCTCGGGATCGCCCTTGACGTCGACGGAGCCACACTGGCTTCGCGCCTCATTGATCATGTCGCCGATCCTGACCCAGAGCGGCGGATGCGTTTCGACGACGGATTCTCGCCCCTGGAGCCGCCGATTCACCCCTAAAATGAGTTGCGTAACCATGCAGCCGATAATCGCGATCGTCGCCAGATCGGTATAGGTCGGCAAGTTCGGGACGGGAGTACGTGGACCTCGGCCGGCCGAGACAGCCTCCAGATCGCGGATTCGGTAGCCCAGGACGCTCCCGAACGCGAAGCGGTCGGCTTGGAACTCGAGATACTGGCCGAGCGCGGGCGGAAAGGTTTCCCCGCACGCATCGTCCAGTTCGGACATGCCGAGAGCGCCGGTGCCCCTCTCGACCAAGTCCAAATGGCCCCAGACGACATGTCCGATCTCGTGGAGCCAGATGAAGCGAAATGCATCCTCCACTGATCGTTGCATCGCCATCCTGCGGACGGGATCCATCGCGGCAACCAGACGCTGGTTGCATGCCGAGCGGGTACGCGTTGCCGCGAGCAGCTGCTGCTGATCGGCGCCAGAAAAGTCGTCGCTATGGAGGAGTCTCTCCACCTCGAGCCATTCCAGGCCCGTCGGAATGTCGCCGCTTTCTTCCGCCGGCGGGAGTTGGGAGACGTCCCCGATCCACGGCGCAACCTCGGGTCGAGCCCAGAGCGCCATGGCGAACTCAGGGATGGTGGTGATGAGGCCGTGATACAGGCCGACGCCGTAGGCCGAGCCGTTCCTGAAGGCCGCTGCATTGTGCCGCAGTTCGTCGAAGATCGTGATCTCCAGCGTGCTCGTAGGCCCGAGCGGGACGCGGTCCCTGAGATCGTCGGGAAATTCGATTCCCGGAATAGAATGGCGGCCGACATAGCCGGTCAGGCAGAATTTGCCGATCCGCCAGATCTCCTCAACGAACGATCCCGGCGGGAAGCGAGCGGGCGAAGTCACCGTCCCCAGGGACTTGAGGTCCCAGACTTTCCTCGGCACTTCATTCGAACGCGCTGTCATGCGGCATTCTATGCACTAGTAAGCAAGATGCACCAATGAGCGCAAACGGCGCGATATCTTGCCCGGGCGGAAGGAAATTGGCGGCTTTCGCGCCGGGATGCGAGGCCGAGTCTAGGATTCGGTCCGGGACGCCTCTCCACAACGCCGGCGGGAGCGCGATGCTCATTCCCGGGGACAGGTCGGGATGTTGAATGGGTTGGCGCGCATCTCCCGCTTCTGCCTGCGCAACCGTTCGAATTCGGGACCGATCCGCCGGAGTTGCACGCGAGTCCCGTCCACGGGCCAGGCACCTGAATACCGGGCTTCGTACCGAAGCCGATCTCTGCCGCACAGGCTGCCAATCACATCGAGCTTGTATATGATCTCGTATCGGTCCCCCGACAGCCGACATTGGCCAAGCATGGGCAGAAACTGCCCTGGCCGGTACATGTAAGTAGTCAGGTCCGATTCGATACTTCGGTGCAAGATCTCGAAAGCGTCCGCCCTCTCGGCGGATGTGCATTCCGTCCGAGCCCGCGGAGGTGGAGGTGGAGGAGGCGCCGGAGTCGGCACGGTTTCTTTGACACGGACGGGAACGGGCGGACGATCGGGAGTTGGCGGATTGTGGTTGGAAATCATGGACCAAATCACGCCGCCGCCCACAATGATCGCTCCGACAGCTCCGATGGCTCCATACCACGCGGCCAGCCTGTCTACTGGCTTCGCCGTGAGTTCGTCTGCCCTCCTCAGGAGTCCCAGTACGCTGCGCGCGCTTTTTCGAGGAGGCTCTGCCGGCGCCGAAAATCCGAGTCCTCCCGTCAATGCGAACAAAAGCGCTGGCTTTGCCTCCGCCGCAATCTGATCGAGGTCCGTCGATTGTAGCGCAGCATGGCGCCATAGCTTGCGGAGCTCGGCACACCGGTCGGCCTGAGCTCGCCCGGTCGCCAGCGGAATCGGGCCCGCTAGTTGCGTCGAGAGCAAGGCGGCACATTGCCAATCCCAAGCCGTCAGGCGATGGCCGAAGCCGCCCTCGCGCCAGTCGGCGAGTATTGCGCCCCGCGCCGCCGCCAGCTCGCCGTCTGGGATGCCCGCTGGATTGCCCGCCTCGCCAATGAGATGAAGGGCAGAGATGGCTGCAGGAACGCTGAACGTGCCGCCACCGAGACGCGCCGGCCAGCCACCCTCGACCACATCGCGCGAATAGTTCGCGATCAGCTGGGTCACGGTTGGCGCGCCGTGGGGCATCAGCCGAGTGAGCGTTCCCGAGCGGTCGCCCAAAAGAAGCATGCGCAATGCGAAGGCAGAATCCCTCACCTGATTATGAGCCGGTACCCCGTCGCCGTCCCAGACAGAGTTTTCGCGGAGGTCCAGCAACGCTTGGTAGGCTTCGCGGATTGCGGTTTCGATCTTGCCGAGGGGGGCAGTTCGCGCGCGACCCAAGTCCAAGAAGAGGCAGAGGGCGCATATCGATGCGACCGTAGAATGATAACCCAGTGCTGGCCGCTTCTCCCAGGAATAGGACCAACCTGACTTGGAATTTCGATTGCCGAGAAGCCATCGAACCGCCGGCTCGACGACTGCCGCAATGTCGGGCGGCGACTGCCGAGAAAACAGAAGCTGCAGGACGATCGCCATTGCTGTGTGCCGCGGCACCGCATTGGGCTCAATTCCATCCTTGCGCGGTGCCGGTGATCCATAGCCGCCGCCGCTGCTCCTGCAGTCTTTGAGGACCTCCAGCGTCTCCGCGGACAGCAGCGGGGGCCATTCGTCGGTGACGGAGGCCAGGGCCAGGAGAGCGTTGAACGAAACAGTGATGCTCGGATGACCGAAATCCTGTTCCTCCCTATCGCGGATCTCTCTGGTGTCTTCGGGGGCGTAAGGATCCAAGTCCCGTTCATGAGTGGGAAGTGCCCACAGGCCCTCTTTTCGCCGAGTCAGAAGTACAACCTGGAACGCAGCATCACGTATGGCCGACCAGCTGCTGCGATCAGTTGCGGGCGAACGTTGCACGGGTCATTCCATAAAAATGGCAGACACACAGAGTTGGACAATGTCAGGATATGACTCTCTTTGCCATGCAGACCAAGTACTGGCCTTGACCGACCCAGGTTAGGCGCTCGATCACATGAGCCTTACGTCGCACTCCTTGTCGATCGCTACAACGAGCATTATCGCCTCCGGCGCGCCCGATCAGGCCAGCCGGTTTCCAAGGGGCCACCGCCAGGGTCAGGCAGTCCGGGCAATGCTGCCCCCCTACCGCAATCACTCCTCGTCTCGGGCAGTTTCCTGATCACCGTTCGCTGCTTCGGCGTCGGCTTTGGCGGCCTTCCGGACGCGGAAGTAGTCGAGATATTCCGCATTCTAGGAGGAGCGAAACATGATCATCTTCCCCACGGCGGACCACATCAGTCGCTCCGTTTCCAGTTTGGTCGGGAGCTCGAGGCCTCTCTGAGGTGCTGCTCGGTCGAGGGTGTAAGGCCCAGTCTAGAGGATCGGGTGGCAAAGGCTGCAGGATTCGAAACCTGGGGCTGTCGTTACGAAAACCGCATTCCAGCCATCCCCCTGCGCAACAGGGATCGGGGCATGATCGGGACAGAAGCGGGCCGTGTGTAGCCCGCCCGGGCTTCCATGAGAAATCCCCATTGCCACCAACTGGAGGAGGTTAGTCAAAGGATCCTGCTGCATGTCGTGACGTGGCCACGGCCGTGAGCAGGACGAAAGCGGTGTAGCTACAGTGACATGTTGCTGATCAATGACCTTGAGCCGCAGACTCGGATCGCAAGGCTGATAGGAGGCCGGCGCTCTCCAGCGCGCGCCTGAGGCCCGCATCGCCGACATGAGCGTAGATCGCCGTGGTAGCGATATTCTCATGGCCGAGCAGGCGTTGCAGGAATCGGAGGTCGACCCCATCCTCGAGCAACAGGGTCGCGCAGCTGTGGCGCAGCATATGGGGGGTGACTCGTCTTGCGATCCCCGCGTCGACGGCGAACTGGGCGATCCAGCGGCGGACACTTTGGGTGGACCAGGTTCCGGTGCCCGGCGCCATGAGATCGCAGATGTCCGGTCTCTCCGCCAATTGCGCCATGACCCGGCGCAGGCGGAGGTCAACGACGAAGACGCAGCGTTCCCGACGTCCCTTTCCGCGCACCCGGAGTGCGCCGCCCTCAGGATCGAAATCAACGGGCCTCAGACTGATCAACTCCGAAACGCGAAGGCCGACGGAGATCAGCAGCAATATCGCCGCCGGCAACGCGCGTCGGGCGAGCGGCTTGCGCTTATCAAGGCATTCCGTCCAGGCCGCCTCCGCCAGTCGTCGCACTTCGCCGCGCGTCAGCGTCCGGGGCAAGGACCGCGGCCGCGGCAGCTGCATTTCCAGCTCCGTGAAAGGCGACTGATCGATCTCGCCGGACCGCACGAGATCCCGGTAGAAGCCACGAAGGCAAGCCATCCGCCGACGCAGCGTCCGAGGTGCCGCCCGCCGCTCCGTGGACAGATGGGCCGCATAGGCGACAAGCGTGTCAGAGCGCCGCGGGCAAAGGTCTCGTTGCATCAAAAATCCCGCGAAGTCCCGCAGGTCCGACTGATAGGCTTTAAGCGTGTGCTCCGACGGAGCACGAACGGCTTTGAGGCGGCTGACGTACGCAGCCGTCGTTGTCGCTGTGACTAGCAAGTTGACCTCCCGGATCGTCGGCCGGCTCACTCCTGCCTCGCCGCCACTTGATCCATATCGGAGATTGTTTGCGGAGTTCTTGCCGGTGGCTCCGATATCCGTCATTCGTAGGAGATCAAAAGCTGGAAAGATAATCAGGGATTATGGGCTTCGCGACGAGCTACAGTCGGAGCTTCGAGCGACTCTCGCGGTCGCTGCTTGCCGAACAGCTGGGGCTGAGCGAAGAGGCGGTCGTTCTTACGCGGGCTTCCAAGGATGGCGGAGTCGACGGATTCTCGGACCTTTCCGTCGGCACCGTTTTCGGTCAGGAGCTGAAGTACAGCATCGCTTTTGAGGCGAAGCTGCGATCGCAGCGGACAAAGCCGGGCCTCGATACCTTCGCCAAGGCGATGATCATCGCGTTCAACACGCGGCGTCACGGGCTGGCCGTCACCACGAACCGCTTGTTCTCGCCGCAATGCGTCCGGGAAGCGGCGAATTTCACCATGCGTACGGGACTCCAGTTCCTGTTCGTCGACGGACCGAGGATATCGCAGTGGGTGCGGCCTCGTCTCGATGCCCTTGAAGCAGAAGGATATGACAGCGTTTTTCTCCAGAAGCTCTTGTGGGAGAACGACACGCAAGGCTTCGACGAGACCGCGCCGGGGCCACTCTCACTGGCCTGCGATCCCGACGTTCCCGCTCTCCGCGTCTCAGTGCGTCCCGACGCGTCCGACGGTGACGAACCGATCGTATTCAGAGTCGAAACCGGCATCATCGACGACGCCTCCGAGGCTTTGCCGCGCCTCTACGGCCAGCGACGCGAGGCGGTACGGGAGAATGTAGGCCATGCCGTCGCGAGCCGAGAAGGGCTGCACCTGCTCTGGGGAGAAGCCGGGGTCGGCAAATCGCTGCTGATCTCGCATGTGTCGGCCGACGCGGCCGCGCGCGGATGGTCGGTCTCGTGCGTCAACCTTCGAACCTGTTTCACCGCTCGTGACTTGTTTCTGCGCATCCTGTCGGCGCTTTCCGGCGTCGATCTCACGCAGGCACTCGCCGAAGTCGGATCGAGTGGCGGCGGCGCGTTCCTCAGCCAGTTGCTCGGCGGAGACGAGCCCCAGCACGTCCTTGACGCCGCTGCCGCGGCGCTGCTCGCAACGCCGGCCGCCCACGGTGGCGGCCACGGCCTCGACCATTCGCTGCTCCTCAGCCTACTCGAGCGTTCGATCGAGCGCCGCAACCTTCCCGGCCGTTCTTGTCCAGCTGCCCTCATCATCTTTCAGGAGGCGACTTACGCAACGCCCGAGGTCTCGGATTTTCTGGTACGAACCGTCGCCTCGCTGTCCGGGCCCGGCGTGCGGTTGATCGTCGAGTCGCGTCCGCACGATCTCGGCGAGCAGAGCAGCCGTAACTGGGAGGCCTTCAAGCTCTCGGTTCGCAGTGCCGCCATGTCCGAACACAGCCTGCCGACGTTTACGCAGCAAGACGCCCAGAATTACCTGCTCGAGCTCCTGCCGGGCATTGGCCCGGACCGCGCAGGTTTCATCATCCGCCGGGTCGGCACCGTTCCGCTCTTCCTCGAGACGGCACGGGACTTCCTGCGCGAGCGCCATGCTGTCGCGGTCCGTTACGATCACACGACCATCGAGGACCTGGCGACTTTTTTCGAAGGCATCACGCCTGAACAGCCCGCACTGCTCGTCCGGCGTCAGGTCGAACACTTCGGGCGCACCTACGGACCGCTTCTGCATGCCGCGGCCATTTTCGAGGGCCGCCTCTCCGGTGCGGCCGCGGACGCGTTGGGGGAACTCGCCGAGCATGTTGCTCTCGATGGCCTCGTCGCCACCGGGCTGTTCGAGCCGTCGCTGGCCCTCGACGGCGTGCAGGCTCGGCATGGGCTGATTGTCGACGCGCTGCAGGCCTACGCCGCCAAGGACGTCTTTGCAGCGCGCAACGTCGCCTTGAAGCTCCTGCCGGCCTTGCCGCAGATCGAGACGGATCCGCTCGTGCTGCAGGCGCGCGAAGCCGACCTGACGGCCACGGCCGGATTGAAGAACGAGGCCGCGTCGCTCTCATACCGCGTCGGTGCGACGTTCAGGAAGCAGCACCAGCTCGAGCGCGCCGAGCGTTACTTGCGCCAGGCGCACAAGCTGGCGAGGGAGGTCGCCGAGCACCCGGACGCGTTCGGCGCTGTGCCCGACGGACGCCCCTGGGAGACGCTTCTGGCCCTGCTCGAGCTGCAGGACGAGCGGCACAGGCTGGCCGACGAAGAAGCCACAAACCGTCTCGACGACGCCCGCCATCTCTGGCGCGCGCAGTTTGCCCCGCCGGGGCTGGAGCCGGCCGAGTTCCGCGCGCAAAGGCTTCGGGCCGGCTTCGTCATCTGGCGCGCGGAGCACCTGCGCGAACAGTTCGAAAGAGCGGAGCCCACGGCACGTGCACTCTTCGAAGCGGCCGCCGACCCCATGCAAACGTCGGGAGTGCCGGACGACATCGTCGGGAGCGCTCTCGCGGCTATTGGGGTGACGCTGAAGGCTATCGGACGGGTCGATGAAAGCCGCCAGGCGTTCGAGCGGGCGCGTTCGCTGCGGCCAGATTCGTTCAGCCTGCTGCTGCAGGCGCACTCGAACGAGGGTGCGCTAGCCTTGGTGGACTCGCCTGAACGCGCTCTCGCCCATGTCGACACGATGATCGCCCTCTGCGCCGAACGAAAGCTCCAGCCGGTGGAGATGCTCCATACGCTCGTAGACCGATCGATGGCGCTATTCCTGCTCCGCCGCTACGATCCCGCGATCGACGAAGCCTTGCACAGCGAGCGGCTGGCTACCGCGAACGGAATTGCCGCGCAGGCGGCTCGCGCGCGGAACATCGCGGGCTGCTGCCGATGGGCCGCCGGCGACGCCATCGACGCCTATCATTATTTCCAGCAGGCGGTGCTCGACGCCGAACGCTCTTTTTCAGAGCGGTTCCTGTGGCGAATGCGCACCAATGCCGCGGGAGCCGCACTCGAGATCGGCCAAGTCGGCGAAGCGGCGGCTCAAGCGCATTCCGCGGCGACCCGAATCCTCGCCCCACGGCGGGGCGACTGGCCTGACCGGACGATCGTCACCGGACGCCGCTGGTACCACGCTCTGGTGCAGTCCGGCGCGATCCTCGTTCGGGCTGGCGAAGGCGACGCTCTCGCCGCGCTTGCCGCCGACATCCCAGACGCCGAGTTTGGCTCCGACTGCGAGTCGGTTGTTTCGGGTGTCCTTCCGGACTGGCTGGCGAGCAGCGTGCACTCGAGCCGGATCATGATTACCGGCTAAATGCGACCCACGCTGAGCGCGAGCAATTGCTCGACGCCTCGCGCAGATGCCGGCGGGGCAGCGCCAACCGTCACGCTCCGCGCAATCTGCTCCGTCATCTCAATCGCTATCCACAACGCGACATGGCGACGGCAGTCTGGGTCAAGGCAGTATTGGCCGATGGCAGCCTCCAAGCGATCCGGTGATGCTGCCGGGCCGGTGGAATACAGCAGGAGCTGTGCCAGGTCCCGCCCCCACCAGCCGGGGGTCAGGCAATCACCGCCCGACAGGCGAGTCCCATCGCGCCCGACTCGGACCGTGCCAGGCCGAACCGCCCCGTGCTGAAAGCAAAATGGGGCGATTCTGTCTTCTTGCGCCACCAGCGTTTCTGCCGCCTCGGCCGTGTCCGCGAAGGCAGCGGCGATGGAGGCACCGGCCGCTATGTCGCGTTGGGCGAGCTTGTCGACGAGCTCGGACCAAGCCGCGCGAAGGCTCGCCGGACGAAGGTCCGCGGCCTCGATCGGGTCGTGTCTCCACGGCCTAGCGGCCCGGCCGCTCCACCAGGTTTCCGCGCGCTCCCGCAGCAGATGGGTCTGCTCCTGCGGGACGCTCACCCGCCAAAGCGCCTCGAATGCTGCGGCCCCCTCTACGAGCGCCCGTTCGTCGGGGACCGGACTGCTCTCCGGAGCGAGGTGGAATTCATCGCCATCATCGCAGCGAAGCGATTCGAAGCCCGGCAGCGCGCTCGCCAGCGCGGCGCGGCGGCGGCGCTCCCGCCCGGGTTCGAAATAGGCGCCCATTGACGCTCGGTCCCATAGAGGGCGTTCCGCATAGACGGAGTAGAGGTGGGTGAGGCGGAACTGCCCGGCTTCTGTCTCAACCGACCATCGGACGGCTCCGCCCGCAGCGGGCAGCGGGCGGATCGGGATCTCGTCCGCCGTCGCGCCGAGCAGCCGCGATGCAGCGCCGCGCGCCTGCTCCAGCGTCGGCAGGGCCGCTGGAAAGGGGTAGCGCTCGACGAGCCCGCGCGGCGCCGGATCGACAATGACGACGTCCCGCGCCGCCGGCGCAGCGACGTGTCCCGGCTCCGCGCGCTGAGCGACGTTGCGGTAGATCGCTCCGTGCGTTCGGTAAAAATCCCAGCTTTCGAGTGCCCTGTGCGCGCTGTGACGGGCCGCCAGGCCGAGCGATGGCCCGAGCAGCGGCTGCCGTATGAAATGCTCCATCCGGCGCACGAGGCTGCGGAGGTCTCCGTGCGGCACTAGGAAACCGCTCACCCAGTCCCTGACCAAATCCTGCGCGAAGCCGAACGGCGTCGCGATCACCGGCACCCCTTGCGACAGGGCCTCGAGCACGACCCGGCCGCCCGGCTCATAGGCCGAATGCATGATCAGCGCCCGCGCCTTGAGGAGGAGCGCGCTGAGCCCCGGTTCGTCAAGATAGCCCCACCATCGGACCCGGCCTGCCCGTTCCTGCGTCTCGAGCGACCCCGGCCGTGGCGCCCGCGCCCGGACCGCTTCGATCTCGCCCGGCGTTCCTCCTGCCAGCCAGAGATCCGGGCAGGCGCCGCCGTAGCGGGACTTGAGACGCAGCCAAGCCGAGATGATCTGTGGAACTCCTTTGCTCGGATCGAGTCGACCGACATAGAGGAACGGCCCTTCATTCCACCAATGGGCCGTATCGCGGCGCCAAGAGGCAGCCGACCTCATGCCAGCCCGGGCCGCCGGATGCGGGGCTGGCCGGCAGGATCGTGCGCTGGATGCAGGTAAGCACGTGCGACCGGCCGGCCGACGACGAGGAGCCGCTCGGCCGGGACGGCGTAGAAGGCCGCGAGGTCGTCGCTTTCTTGGGTCGAAACGCAGAATATCGCCGCCGCTGCATTGAAGACCCGGAATTCGGTCGGAATGCGCTCGGCAGGCTGATCGCGATAGCCCGACATCTCGCGGCGGCGGCCGTTCGATATTACGCTGTGCACGAAGGGAATGCCGATCGAGCGGGAATAGTCCATCGCCGCTTCGCCCGAATTCCAGTAGATGCTGTGGACGAGATCGGGCGCGCCCCATGACGAAAGCGCCTCGCCGACGCGGTCGAGAGTTTCGGCGTGCATGCGCGGCAAGAGCCGCTTGTCCATGGGTGCGAGAGCGCCGATCTTAAGGCGTCGAACCGCGCCTGTGGGCGAGGTCTGTTCGAATTCCGGCAATTCGGGTCCGGCGCGACGCGTCAATAGGAGGTGCTCGATACCCTCCGTCGCGAGGTGGGAGAGCAACTCGCGCAGGTAGGAATGCGTTCCGCCGCCGCCGCCAAATCCTGCCGGCGTGCTGGGATCGGCATGCAAGCTGATCAGCGCCAGCCGAAGCGGCGATTCACCCGTCCCCGAGCCCTCCGCCCCTTCGTCCTGCCCCATAATCCCTGATTATCTTTCACAGTCGCGGGCGACCGGAAGACGAGTAGAAGCTCGATAGCGACAGACCCAGGCTAAGCCCCTTGGGCAGCGGCTCCGTTCACCAGAGTGCACGTGAATCCAACCAGCGCTCGACATCGGCGAGCTTGAATCGGGGACAGCGACGATATTTGCTGCCGCCGCTGCCGAGCTCGTACTCGCTCGGAAAGCCTTGGGGGCGGCGGCGGCGCAAGCGATCGATCTGGCGGCGCGACACGCGGGCGAGCTCGGCGAATTCATCGACCGTGATCAGGGCGCCAGAAGCAAGGTGGGCTCTCACTTGCTCCTACCCTGTCCGCGCGGCTGCCGGGCGCGCGCGAACTCGCGGTCGCTGTCGATGAACGAGGCGAGCATGATCCCGCAGGGAGCGCGGCTGATCGGCCGCTACGACAGCGTGGTGGCGTTCGGGCGGTCTCGCGCGGGTCTATCCCCGCGTCGATCTGCAGGTCTAACCCGTTGGCCCATTGGCGGGCATCGGCGATGGAGTAAGCCGGATATAGCCCCAGGCTGAGCTTCACGACGATTCCTTGGCCGGCGATCCGCCGCCTGTAGAGCCACCTCTTTTTGCCGCTCGAGAGCCCCTCGATCGAGAGGGCACCGGTTTTTGAGTCGTCCAGCTTGCCGGTCCTCAAATCGTCGATAAGTGCCGGAGTTAGCTCTCTTTTCTTCGATTTTGCGGCCTTCCGAGACGTGCGGCCTTTCGAAAAATCGGTACACAAATCGGGACACAAATCGGGACACAAGAGGCGTCGAATCCGGGCCAATTCAGGCGAGGTCTAACTGGTCTCTCGGCCGATCTGGGTGCAAGCCATTGTTCTAGGGCCGAATCATGAGGATTCGGTTGGCTGGGGCGGCAGGATTCGAACCTGCGAATGCCGGTACCAAAAACCGGTGCCTTACCACTTGGCGACGCCCCAGCAGAACGGTGAGCGGGGCTATATAGCCGGCTGAGGCGGAAGCGGAAGTCCCCGCCGGAGAGGGAGAAGAAAGGATGGCCAGACGGAGCGGCAGGAGTGGCGGTCCAGGCAAGGCCAGTCCCGGCGTCGGCGACATGCTGCGCGATGCCCAGCAGGCAATGGGCAAGGCCGAAGCCTCGCTCGAGCGGATCGCCGCGGCGCTGGGCGACGCCACCGGCCAGACCGAGCGCGCGATCCGGGAGGCGCTCGAGGCGCAGCGCCGCGCGGTGCTCGAGGCCAGCCGGGCGCAGGAGCAGGCGGTCGCCGCCGCCGAGCAGGCGGTGATCCGGGCGATCGCCGCCGCCCGCGTGCCGGCCAGGAAGCGCTAGCTGTTGGCAAGCCGGCGGTTGACGAGGTCGAGATAGTCGCTGCGCAGCTGCAGCGTCAGGTCGCCGACTTCGAAGCTCCACGGCCCCGCCGAAGCCACCGGCGCGACCTCGACCGCGGTGCCGGTGATGAACATCTGCTCGAAGCTTTCGAGCTCCTCGGGCCAGATCGCCCGCTCGACGACCTCGATGCCGCGCCGCCGGGCGAGGTCGATCACGGTCTGGCGGGTGATTCCGTCGAGAAAGCAATCGGGGGTCGGCGTGTGGAGCGCGCCGTCGCGGACGAAGAAGGCATTGGCCCCGGTCGCCTCGGCGACCCGGCCGCGCCAGTCGAACATCAGGGCGTCGTCATAGCCCTTGGCCTGAGCCGAATGCCGCGCCAGCGTGCAGATCATGTAAAGGCCGGACGCCTTCGATTCGGTCGGCGCAGTATAGGGCGCCGGGCGCCGCCAGGGCGAGATGTCGAACCTGAGGCCGCGGCGCACCGAGTCCTCCTTGAAATAATTGTCCCAGGCCCAGCAGGCGATGGCGAGGTGGATTTTGGTACGCTGCCCGGAGACGCCCATCTGCTCGGAGCCGCGCCAGGCGAGCGGGCGCATATAGGCGTCGGCAAGGCCGCTCGCCGCGAGCGTCTCGCGGCAGGCGGCGTCGATCTCCTCGACGCTCCACGGAATCTCGAAATCGAGCAGCGCGCCGCTCTTCCGCAGCCGCTCGCTATGCTCGGTCAGCTTGAAGATCTCGCCGCGATAGGCGCGCTGCCCCTCGAACACCGACGAGGCGTAATGGAGGGCGTGGGTGAGGACGTGGACGTTCGCCTCGCGCCAGGGGACGAGACGGCCGTCGAACCAGATCGAACCGTCCCGATCGTCGAACGTGCGCTGATCGCTCATGGCGCGCGGGATAAGACCGACCGCGCGGTCGGTCAATCTCGCTCGGCGCGCGCCTCGCGGGCCATTTCGAGGCCGCGGGCGCGCGCCGCCGCCAGGGTGCGCGCGACGAGAGCGCGCAGCGCGCGGTCGCCGTCGAGCACCTTCAGCCCCGCCTCGGTGGTGCCGCCGGGGCTGGCCACCCGCCGCGCCAGCCGCGCGGGATCCTCGTCCGAGGCGGCGGCGAGCGCGGCCGCGCCGTCGACCATCGCGATCGCCAGCCGCTGCGCCTGGTCGAACGACAGGCCGAGCCCTTCCGCCGCCTCCGCCAGCGCCTCGACGAAGCGGAACAGGAAGGCCGGCCCGGCGCCGGTCAAGTGGCCGGCGAGCTGGAAATGGGCCTCCTCGTCGATCCATTCGGCATGGCCCAAGGTCGCCATCAGCCCGGTGACGAGCGCCCGGGCGGCAAGGTCGCCGCTGTCGCTGGTCAGGCAGACGACGCCCTTGCCGATCCGGACCGGCAGATTGGGCATCGCCCGGACGATCGTCCGCGGGCGGGCGAAGCGGGCGCGCAGCGAGGCGAGCTCCACCCCGGCGAGGATCGACACCAGGATCGTCTCGGGATCGAGGATCGGCGCCAGCCGCGGCGCGACCGCGTCGAGCTGGTAGGGCTTCATCGCCAAGAGGACGATCGCCGGCACCTCGTCTTCCGGATAATCGGTGGTGACCCGCACGCCCTCGCCCGCCGCCGCCCCGCTCGGCCGGATCACGCTGACATGGGCCGGATCGACGCCCTCCTCGCGCCAGCGCGCGAGCATCGCCGAGCCCATGTTGCCGCAGCCGACGAGCCAGAGGGGGCCTGGGAGCAGGGGATCGGTCATGCGCTAAAGGGGACAGTCACTTTTCCGCACCTCGGTGCGGGAATTGTCACTTCGGTGCGGAAAAGTGACTGTCCCCATTCAGAGGCTTATGCCTCCCCCTGAGTCTCGATCAGCGCCGCGGCGATCGCTTCCTGGGGGGTCTTGTCGGCCCAGAGGACGAACTGGAAGACCGGGTAGAAGCGCTCGCACTCCTCGATCGCGGCTTCGACCAGGGTCTCGGCCTGCTGCAGGCTCAGCGTGCCGCTCTCCTCGCCGCCCTCGAGCAGGGCGGCGTGGCGGAACAGGACCAGCCCCGAGGCCGACCACAATTCGAAATGGCCGAGCCAGAGCTGCTCGTTGATCAGGCCGATCGTCTCGTAGGTCGCGGCCCGCTTCTCGGCCGCGACGCGGACGTCGGGAAGGGCGAGGAATTGCAGCACCTGGTCCTCGGCCCGCCAGATCGCCCTGAGCTCGTACTGCGTCCAGCTCCCTTGGAAGCTCGACACGATCTCGTCCTCGCCGTTGCGCTCATAAGCCCAGCCGAGCGCGCTGAAATAGGTTTCGAGCATGTCGATGGGGGCGCTCGCCTCACGCTCGAGTTCGTATTCGTCCATATTCATGAAAGGGCCCCGGTCCTCTTCCGTTCTCGCGAATCTGACGGTTTTCCGCGAAAAGCGCAAGCAAGCCGACTACGAGCCGTTCACAAAGTTGTGGATAGTCAGGCCGCCGCCCCGGGCCGCGCCTTCTTGGCCGCACGCGGCTTCGGCCCGCCTTCGAGCGCGTCGAGCCGGGCTTTCAGCGCCTCGCTCTCCTCGCGCGCGCTGATCGCGATCGCCTTCACCGCCTCGAATTCCTCTCTGCTGACGAGGTCGAGGCCGCCGATCCACTCCTTGGCGCGCTCCTGCATCGCCGCCTGCGCTTCGCGGGTCATGCCGGCGATGGTGCCGGCGGCGCCGTTCATCATCTTGACGAAATCGTCGAACAGCCGGTTCTGGGACTGCATCTTCTCGCCTCCTTAGGTCAGTTCAGCGGGATATCGATGGTCGGCCGCCCCGGGACAAGGGCCCCGCCGTCCGGATTCAGCGCCATGATCTGCCAGGTCAGCGCCGCGGCGAACATCAGCCAGCCGAGATAGGGGTAGAGCAGCAGGGCGGCGACGACCCGGATCCGCCAGAGCAGGAAGATCAGCCCGACCGTGCCGACGATCATCGCCGCGATCAGCGACAGCGCCGCCTTGATCTCGTGCCAGACGAAAAAGACCGGCGGCCAGGCGAAGGTCAGCGCGAGCAGCAGCGCGAACAGGATCAGCGCCCGCTTGCGCTCCCTGGCGCCGCGCGCGTGGAGGATCATCGCCAGCGACAGGCCGAGCAGGATGTAGAGGATCGTCCAGGCGGCGCCGAACACCCAGCCGGGCGGCATCAAGGCGGGCTTGGCGAGCGCGTCGAACCAGGGATTGCCGGCGCCGGCGCCGGACAGGCGTCCCGACAGGGTGCCGAGCAGGAGCACCGCCGGGACGGTGAACAAAGCGTAGCGCAGGAAGCTCATCCTCAGCTGCGATCTCGATGCGATGCCCGCCATGCTCTCCCTCTACTCCGCCGGTTGCGCCTGCTGCGGCGGCCCCGCCAGCTGCCCCTCGAGCCTGCGCGTCACCGCCAGCGGCGAACCGGTGAAGCGCGCCAGCCGCGAATAAAGCAAGGGGATCAGGAACAGGGTGATCAGGGTCGCGATCGAGACGCCCCAGACGATGACCACGCCGATCGCGGTCCGCGCCGCCGCGCCGGCGCCGCCCGCCAGCATCAGCGGCACCGCGCCGGCCACGGTCGCGATCGAGGTCATCAGGATCGGCCTGAGGCGCCGCCGCGCCGCCTCGCGCACCGCGGTGCCGATGTCGCGGCCGGCGTCGCGCAGCTGGTTGGCGAACTCGACGATCAATATGCCGTTCTTGGCGGCGAGGCCGACCAGCATGACCAGGCCGACCTGGCTGAACAGGTTCATCGTCTGGCCCATCACCGCGAGCCCGATCAGCCCGCCCGCCACCGCCAGCGGCACGGTGGTGATGATCACCCCGGGATGGACGAAGCTTTCGAACTGGGCGGCGAGCAGCAGATAGACGACGAGGATGGTCAACAGGAAGACGAAGTAGATCGAGCCGCCCGCCTCGCGGAACGCCTGGCTCTCGCCGCGATAGCCGACCGCCAGCACCTCGGGCGCGGCCGCCGCCTGCTGCTCGAGGAAATTGAGCGCCTCGCCGAGCGAATAGCCGGGGGCGAGGCCGCCCGACAGGGTGATCGCGCGCAGCTTGTTGTAGCGGCCGAGGTCGCGGGCGCCGGCGGCGCCGCTGGTGGTGACGAGGTTGGAGAGCGGCACCAGAGTGCCGGTGCGGCTGCGCACGTAGATCTGGGCGAGATTGGCCTCGGCGGCGCGCGCGTTCGCCTCGGCCTGGACGACGACCCGATATTCGCGGCCGCGATCGACATAGGTCGAGACGCGGCGCGAGCCGAGCAGGGTCTGCAGCGCGTTGGAGACGTCGGCGACCGAGACGCCGAGATCGCCGGCGCGGGCGGTATCGACCTGGATGCGGAGCTGCGGCTTGTTTTCCTTATAGTCGCTGTCGAGGTTGACGATGCCGGGATTGCGCGCCGCCGCGGCGAGGATGCGGTCGCGGGCGCGGGCGAGCTCGGGATAGCTCGCTCCGGCGATGACGAAGTTGACCGGCTGGCCGCGGCCGCGGTTCAGGGAATTGCGGACCTGGGCGTTGCCCCGCACCGCCGGGATCTGGGCGAGCTCGCGATTGACCCGGCCGACCATCTGGGCGGTGGTGACGCTGCGCTCCTCCCAGGGCTTGAGGAAGATCGCGATCGCGCCGTTGTTGAAATCGTCGCTCGGCCCGAACCCGCCCGGCGCGCGGACGATCAGCGACCGGACGGCGCCGTTGCCGACCATCGGCAGCAGCCGCGCCTGGACCTCGCTCATATAGCGGTCCATCTCGGCGAAGCTGGTCCCTTCGGGCGCGGTGATGCTCGCCTGGAGGATGCCGGCATCCTCGGCCGGCACCAGCTCGGAGCGCAGCAGGAAGAAGACCGAGCCCGAAGCGGCGAGGAACAGGGCGACGACGGCGAGCGGGACGAGCGGCTTCCGCAGCGCCCGGTCGAGCTGCCGCGCATAGCCCTCTTCGAGCCGGCGGAAGCGGCGCTCGATCCAGCCCGCCAGCCGCCCCCGCTCCTCGTGGCGGAGCAGTTTCGAGCACAGCATCGGCGCCAGGCTGAGCGCGAAGAAGCCCGAAAAGGCGACCGCGCCGATCATCGCTGCGGCCAGCTCGCGGAACAGCAGGCCGGTCTGGCCGGCGATGAACATGATCGGCACGAACACCGCACACACCACCATCGTCGTCGAAACGATCGCGAAGCCGACCTGGCGGGCGCCGTTGAACGCGGCGGCGAGCGGCGGCTCGCCCTCCTCGATCCGGTGGTAGATGTTCTCGAGCACGACGATCGCGTCGTCGACGACGATGCCGATGCACAGGACCAGCGCGAGCAGGGTCAGGAGGTTGATCGAGAAGCCGGCCAGCCAGAGCACGGCGAAGCTCGCCAGCAGGCAGAGCGGCACCGTCACCGCCGGGATCAGGGTCGCCCGCCAGCTGCCGAGGAACAGATAGATGACGAGCACCACCAGCACCGCCGCTTCGGCGAGCGTCATCCACACTTTCTCGATCGCCCGGTTGATGAACAGCGAATCGTCCGAGCCGACGGTGATCTCCATCCCCTCGGGCAGGGTCGGCCGGACCTGGTCGGCCATCGCCTTGGCGGCATCGGCGACGGCCAGCGTGTTGGCGCCCGACTGGCGGATGATGGCGAGGCCGGTCGCCGGATTGCCGTTCATCCGGAACGAGGAATAGGGGTTTTCGGGGCCCTGCTCGACCCGGGCGACGTCGCCGAGGCGGACCAGATAGCCGTCGGCGCCGCGGCCGACGATCAGCGCCCGGAACTGGTCGGGCGTGGCGAACGGCCGCTCGACCCGCAAGGTCACGTTCTGCTGCGCCTCGAGCCGGCCGGCCGGCAGCTCGACATTCTGCGTCCTCAGCGCATTCTCGACGTCGGCCGGGGTCAGCGCGAAGCCGGCGAGCCGCTCGGGCTGGAGCCAGACCCGCATCGCCGGGCGCGCCTCGCCGGCGATGAACACCTGGGCGACGCCGTCGATCGCGCGGAACCGGTCGGCGAGGTTGCGGTCGACCCAGTCGGTCAGCTGGAGCGGCGACCAGCCCGGCTTGGAGATCACCAGGAACATGATCGGCGAGGCGTCGGCATCGACCTTGCGCACCACCGGCGGGTCGATCTCCTCGGGCAGCGAGCGCGCCGCCGCGCCGACCCGGTCGCGGACGTCGTTGGCGGCCGAATCGATGTCGCGGCCGGGGGTGAACTCGATGGTGATCGACGATTGGCCGTCCTGCGAGCGCGAGGTGATTGTCTGCAGCCCCGGCACGCCGGCGAGCTGCTCCTCGAGCACCTGGGTGATCCTTGTCTCGACGACATTGGCGGCGGCGCCGACATATTGGGTCTGGACCGAGACGATCGGCGGATCGACGTCGGGATATTCGCGCACCGACAGGGCGAAGAAGCCGACGATGCCGACCACCGCCACCAGCATCGCCACCACCGCGGCGAACACCGGACGCTTCACCGAGAGGTCGGAAAGCTGCATCCGTCAGCGTCCGATCGCGACCGCGGCGGTTAAATAGGGACAGTCCCTCTTTTTCCCCCGCACGCCAATTAAATAGGGACAGTCCCTCTTTTTCCCCCGCACGCCGATTAAATAGGGACAGTCCCTCTTTAATTTCCGGTCGCGGAAGCCGCCGCTCATCGCCCGCGCGCCTGCGCCCGGCCGCCGGCCGCGCCCTGGACCCGCACCTGCATGCCGTCGGCGACCTTGATGATCCCCTCGGTGACGATGCGCTGGCCGGGCCTCAGGCCGGCGAGGATCTCGACCCGGCCGCCGACATGCGCGCCGGTCCGCACCGGCAGCCGGCGCACCCGGCTGTCCGGGCCGAGCGCGAACACGTAGCGGGCCTCGCCTTCGCCGAGCACGGCGAGCTCGGGCACCGACAAGGCGGTGCGGCTGGCGCTCTCGATTGCGACCCGCATCATCATGCCGGGGCGCAGCATCCGGTCCGGATTGGGCAGCAGCGCCCGTACCGTCACCGCGCGGGTATTGGCATCGATCACCGGATCGATCGTCCGGATGGTGCCGTGGAACGGCCGCTCGGGATAAGCGGCGGCGCGGGCGTCGATCGTCAGCCCCTCGCGGATCGCGGCCAGCATCGTCTCGGGCACGGTGAAGTCGAGCTTGATCGTCGAAACATCGCTGACCGTCGCGATCTCGGTGCCCTGGCCGGCGATCGCGCCGACCGAAATGTTGCGCAGGCTCACCCAGCCGGCGAAGGGCGCGCGGATCACCCGGTCGCCGATCTGCGCCTGGACGGCCTGCGCCTGGGCGCGCGCGGCGGCGGCGGCGGCGACCTGGGTGTCGTAATTGGAGCGGGTGGCGAAGCCCCGGTTCTTGAGCGCCTCGACCCGCCTGAGCTGCTGCTGCGCCTCGCGGGCGCGGGCATTGGCCTCGCTCAGTTCGGCATTCTGCTCGGCCTGGCGGAGCACGGCGATCACCTGGCCGGCGCGGACGAAGCTGCCGTCGTCGAAATTGAGGCGCACGATCCGCTCGGTGACCGGGGCCGACAGGGTCACCTGCTCGTTGGCCCGCGCCGTGCCGACCGCCTCGATCCGGTCGGTGAAGACCATCGGCACCGCCGCCTCGGCCTTGACCAGCGGCGCCTCGCGGTCGCGCTCCTTGGCGCCGCCGCCGCTGCACGCCGCCGCGAACGCGGTCAGCAGGAGCAGGAAGGAGGGACGATTTGCCATAAGTGGCCGCTCAATGCGCAAATTCCGGGCGGTGTCGAGAGGCGCCTTGTATCAAAGTGTCTCGATTGGCGAGCCTTTTCGCGCCGCGATCAGGAACTCGACATTGCCCTCGGGCCCGGTGATCGGGCTCGCCGTCACCCCCTCGACCCGCCAGCCGCGCGATTGCAGCCACGCCGCGGCGGCGGCGCAGACCCGCGCGTGCACCGCCGGATCGCGCACCACCCCGCCCTTGCCGATCTCGTCCCGCCCGGCTTCGAACTGCGGCTTGACCAGAGCGATCAGCCGCCCGCCCGGCCTGGCGAAATCGAGGGCGGCGTCGAGCACCTTGGCGAGCGCGATGAAGCTCGCGTCGCAGGTGATGAGATCGATCGGCTCGGTGACGATCTCGTCGGTCAGGTAGCGCGCATTGGTCCGCTCATGGACGATCACCCGCGGATCCTGGCGCAGCGCCCAGGCGAGCTGGTTGGTGCCGACATCGACCGCGAACACCTTCGCCGCGCCGCGCTGCAGCAAGACGTCCGTGAACCCGCCCGTCGAGCTGCCGACGTCGAGCGCCACCGCCCCCGCCACGTCCCAGCCGAAATGGTCGAGCGCATGCGCCAGCTTCACCCCGCCCCGCGACACCCAGGGATGCGCCTTGCCGCGCACCTCGAGCGCCGCGTCGGCGCTGAGCCCCTGCCCCGCTTTGTCGATCTTGCGCTCGCCCGAGAACACCAGCCCGGCGAGGATCAACGCCTGCGCCTTCGCCCGGCTCTCCGCGAGCCCGCGCTCGACGAGCAGTTGATCGGCGCGGACCTTGCTCACTCGTTGAGGTCGATCACTTCGATCAAGGCTGCTTGATTCACGCGCAGACGCGAAGACGCAAAGTCCTTGTGGTCAGCAATCTTGAGCCCACGATCCTTCGCCAATCGGACTAGCTGCTCCCGCATCCTCGGCCCCTTCGCGTCCTTCGCGTCTTCGCGTGAAACAAATTAACAGCCCTAAGGCGCGAAGGCGCGAAGAAATTGGCGCTCAGGCTGTCACCGCCTTCGGTTTGAGCAGCCAGGCCACGACCGCGCCGCCGATTACATAATCGCCGAGCGCGACGATCATCTGCCCGGCGGTGTAGGCGAGCGGGAAGCCGAACCAGATCGTGTAGGACGGGCTGACGCAGAACGCCGCCGCGATCCCGACCAGGATGGCGATGCCGAGCCTTTTGCCGAAGCTGCCCGCCGCGGCCATGCCGACGATCAGGGCCAGCGCCACGCCCTGGACCAGCTCGGTCGCCGCCTCCCAGCCGAGCACCGCCCAGCTGAAGCTCCATTGCGGATGGTAGAGCAGCAGCCCCCACGGCCCCGGGCTCGGCGTCTGATCCATCTGCACGGCCGGATAGAAATAGAGCCCGTCGGCAGTGCCGAGCTGGGCGGCCAGCATTGCCCGCACCGCCGCGTCATCGGGCAGGCTCGAAAGCCCCATCTCGCCGAACGGCAGCAGCATGTGCGCCACCGATTCCCAGACGAACATCGCGATGCCGGCGAGCACGCCCGCGATCAGGATCCGTTTCATCACGCCCCTCCCCTTGGTTGCCGTCCTGGCGAGTGGAGTTTGCGTCCGCGCCAGGTGGGTTGCAACCGCTAGCGGTTGGGAAGGCCGTTGGCGCGGCGGTCGGCGCGGATCCGGTCGGCAGTGGCGCGGACCTCGGCGATCAGCGCGCCCATGCCGCGCCTCTGGTCGTCGATCTGGGCCCGGCAGGCGGCCTTCGGCTCGAAGCCGTTGCGGGTTGCCGAGTCCCAGTCGAGCGCGCGCTGCATCGCCGCGGCCCAGGCCGGGGGATCGCCGCCCGCATAGCCGTTGACCCGCGTCCCCACTTCCTCATGGAGAGCGCCGAACAGCGCCGGCTCGGTGTCCGGGGGCAGATTCGGATGGCAGGCGAGCCGGATTCGGTAGCGCAGCTGCCCGGCGTAGAACCAGAACACCGCCTCGTCGCGGCGACCGGCATCGAACAGTCGCGTGGCGAGCACATAATAAAGGGCCGGATGCTGGTCCGGAATGATCCGGATCAGCGCGTCGATCGGGAGCGTTTGCGGATCGACGCTGTCGTCGCACGCCGCTGCCGGCTTGCCGCCGATGACGGCCGCCATACCGTGCCTCTGCACCATGCACGGGATCGGCCGCTCGCTCGCCGCATCCGCCAGCGGCCCGCCGGCGCTCTGATTGGTCGAGAGGTTCTCGCTCGACCCGTTGCACCCCAGCAATGCGAGCCCCAGGCTCGCCGAAAGAAGGCGCCCGCACATCTTCTCCCCCACTGTCAGGCCCGCGCTCCCTCGATCACCCCCGCGCTGTTGTGGCGGAGCGCCTTCAGCACCGTCTCGACGATGCCCTCGGCATCGAGGCCGGCCTCGGCATATTGCTTTTCGGGCTTGTCCTGGTCCTGGAAGCGGTCGGGCAGGCGCATGGTGCGCAGCTTCAGGCCGGCGTCGGTCAGGCCGGCGTCGCTGGCGAGGGTGAGGACGTGGGCGCCGAGGCCGCCGATCGATGCCTCCTCCACGGTCACCGCGACCTCGTGGGTGGAAAGCAGGCGGCGGATCAGTTCCTCGTCGAGCGGCTTGGCGAAGCGCAGATCGGCGACCGTCGTCGACAGGCCCTTGCCGTCGAGCATCTCGGCCGCCTTCAGCGCCTCCTCGAGCCGCGTCCCCAGCGACAGGATCGCGACCTTCTTGCCCTCGCGCACGATCCGCCCCTTGCCGATCTCGAGCCGCTGCGGCACCTCGGGAAGAGCGATGCCGGTGCCGTTGCCGCGCGGATAGCGGACCGCGATCGGCCCGGTGTCGTGCAGCGCCGCGGTGTGGACCATATGGACGAGCTCGGCCTCGTCGGCGGCGGCCATGACGACGAAATTGGGCAGGGTCGCAAGGTAGGTGACGTCGAAGCTGCCGGCATGGGTCGCGCCGTCGGCGCCGACCAGCCCCGCCCGGTCGATGGCGAAGCGGACCGGCAGATTCTGGATGGCGACGTCGTGGACGACCTGATCGTAGGCGCGCTGCAGGAAGGTCGAATAGATCGCGCAGAACGGGCGCATGCCCTGCGCGGCGAGGCCGGCGGCGAAGGTCACCGCATGCTGCTCGGCGATGCCGACGTCGAAGCAGCGTTCGGGGAATTTCTCCGCGAACTTGTCGAGCCCGGTCCCCGCCGGCATCGCCGCGGTGATCGCGACGATCCTGTCGTCGCGCGCCGCCTCGGCGATCAGCGCCTTGGCGAAGACGCCGGTATAGGAAGGCGGTCCCGGCGCCGCCTTGGCCTGCTCGCCGGAGATGACGTCGAACTTCTGGACGCCGTGATATTTGTCGGCCGCCGCTTCGGCCGGCGCATAGCCCTTGCCCTTCTTGGTGACGACATGAACCAGCATCGGCCCCTCGCCGGCGTCGCGGACGTTCTCGAGGATCTTGACCAGCCGCTCGATATTGTGGCCGTCGACCGGGCCGACATAGTAAAAGCCCAGCTCCTCGAACAAAGTGCCGCCGGTCCAGAAGCCCCGCGAATATTCCTCCCAGCGCCGCGCCATGACGTGGAGCCGCTTGGGCAGCTTGCGGGCGAAGCGCTGGGCGATGCCGCGCAGGGTGAGATATTTGCCCGACGAGACCAGCCGGGCGAGATAGTGGGAGAGGCCGCCGACCGGCGGCGCGATCGACATGTCGTTGTCGTTCAGGATGACGATCAGCCGGTTGCCGGCGGCCTGGGCGTTGTTCATCGCCTCATAGGCCATGCCGGCCGAGAGCGCGCCGTCGCCGATCACCGCGATCGCCCGGCCGGGCCGGTCGGCGAGCTTGTTCGCCACCGCGAAGCCCAGAGCCGCCGAGATCGAGGTCGAGCTGTGGGCGGCGCCGAACGGGTCGTATTCGCTCTCGCTCCTCCTGGTGAAGCCGGAAAGGCCGCCGCCCATCCGCAGCGTCCGGATGCGGTCGCGGCGGCCGGTGACGATCTTGTGCGGATAGCATTGGTGGCCGACGTCCCAGACCAGCCGGTCCCGGGGCGTTTCGAAGACGTAATGGAGGGCGACGGTCAGCTCGACCACGCCGAGCCCCGCCCCGAGATGGCCGCCGGTCACCGACACCGCCGAGATCGTCTCCTCCCTGAGCTCGTCGGCGAGCTGGCGGAGCTGGGAGCGCTGCAATTTGCGCAGGGATTCGGGCGTCCCGATCGTGTCGAGCAAGGGCGTTTGCGGACTGTCGTTCATCGCCGCGCCCTCTAGCCCGATCCCGCCCTGCTGTCGAATGTTGTTCCTGTGCAGGCGCGGTGCAGCGGCTATAAGCAACCCGACAGGGAGGGGCAGCCATGCGCTACGATATCGCCGGAACCGTGATGCAGACCGTCGCGATCGACCTCGCGGCGGGCGAGCAGGTCTACAGCCAGACCGCGGCGATGGCCTGGATGACCGAGAATATCGCGATGGACACCCATACCGGCGGCGGCCTGTTCGCCGGCCTCAAGCGGGCGATGTCGGGCGGCTCGCTGTTCATCACCGATTTCACCGCGGCAGGGTCGCCCGGCCAGATCGCCTTCGCCCCGCGCTTCCCGGGCAAGATCGTGCCGATGGCGCTCGGCCCCGGCCAGTCGCTGATCTGCCGCAAGGAGACCTTCCTCTGCGCCGAGAAATCGGTGACCCTCGAAATCGCCTGGCAGCAGCGCTTCGGCGCCGGCCTGTTCGCCGGCGAAGGCTTCATCCTCCAGCGGGTCACCGGCCCCGGCACCGCCTTCCTCGACCTTTCCGGCGAGGTCATCGAAAAGACCCTCCGCCCGGGCGAGAAGCTGCTGGTCAGCGCCGGCCATATCGGCATGCAGGAGCCGACGGTGGAGACCGACATCCAGATGGTCCGCGGCTTCCGGAACTTCCTGTTCGGCGGCGAAGGCCTGTTCCTCGCCACCCTCACCGGCCCCGGCAGGATCTGGCTCCAGTCGATGCCGATCATGAACCTCGCCGAGGAGATCTTCCGCCACATGCCGGCGAGCGAAGGCGGCGGCGACGGCGACAGCATCGGCGGCTCCGTCGCCACCGGCGTGGCGGGCGCCGCGATCGGCGGCATCCTGGGCGGGATGTTCGGCGGCGGCAGCGACGACGACAGCTGATCCCCCTCCCGGGAGTCATCCCGGCGAAGGCCGGGACCTATGAACACCGAGGTGCGCGGGTCGGCGCGACGCCGGCGCTCATCCGGCAAAGTCTGCGGCAATGGGTCCCGGCCTTCGCCGGGATGACTCCGGGGTGGCCCTACTGCCCCTCGCACTCCCCGCAGGTGCCATGAACCTCGATCACCGGCCGGTCCGCCTTGAATCCCGCCGCCTTGGCCGCGTCCCTTACCCCGGTCGAAAGCCGGTCGTCGTCGATATGCTTGGCCTGGCCGCACTGGTCGCAGATCAGGAAGATGCAGTCGTGCAGGCAGTCGGGATGGTCGTTGGCGACATAGGCGTTGACGCTCTCCACCCGGCGGGCGAGGTTGGCGCCGACGAACAGGTCGAGGATCCGGTAGACGCTGTTGGCGGCGACCCGGCGGCCCTCGTTCTGCGAGACCTTGTCGGCGATGTCGTAGGCGCTGGCCGGGCGGTCGAAGCCGGCGAGCGCCTCGAACACCGCCGAGCGCATCGCCGTCCACTGCTCGCCGGACTTCTCCATGGTCGCCTTGGCGGCCTGGCTGAGGTCGGCGCCCTTGTGGCTGTGGTGGACGTGGGCCATGGCCGAAGATGTAGGCATTCGCGCGCGCGCGGACAAGCGGCACCGGGGAGAGGGCGTCAGCGCCGCTTGAGATCGGCCGGCACGCGGCCGACATTGTCGCGGCGCCTGGGCCTGGGCGGGGCATTGCGCTCCAGATAGTGCTTCAGCTGGCGAAGCTCGGGCCGTTCGATCGCTTCGGGGCATTCGGCGGCGAAGCGCCGCGCCGCGGCGTCCAGCGCGAAGGCGTTGGGGGTCGGCGGCGCGTCGGCGGCAGCGGGCGCGATTGCCTCGGGCGCGGCGGCGGCGAGCGGCGTCATCGCCTGGAACTGGAGCTGCGGCAGGGGCGGCGGCGGCCCCGTGCGCGGCGTCGCAAGCAGCGCCCGGCTGATTCGGCCGAGCGCCTGGTTCCGCTCGGTGACGGGCGGCGAATATTTGCCGTCGCTGGTGAACCGGTCGGCAAGCAGCTGCAGGAAGGAGGTGTGGTCGAGAGCCTCGCTGAACACCTGGCCCTGGCCGACATGGGGCGAGACGATCAGGGCGGGCACGCGGGGACCCGTCGTGGCGAAGGCCGTGGCGCCGGCCTTGCCGGGGATGGCCAGCGGCGGAACATGATCGAAGAAGCCGCCATGCTCGTCATAGGTGATGATCATCATCGTCCGCGACCAGCGCGCGGGATTGGCGATCAGGGTGTTGTAGACCTCGGCGACCAGCTTCTGGCCCCGCGACACCGGCGCCGGCGGGTGGTCGTCGTTGGGCTTGCTGCCCGGCGCGTCGCCATATTCGGGCTCGATGAAGATCACCTGGGGCATGGTCTTGGACGAGGCCCAGTTGGCCGCCAGCTTGCCGAGCCGGCGGAACGGCCCGTCGCCGAAGGCGAGCGAGGCGCCGATCCTGACCGTCCATTTCGACATCATCAGGAAGAAGGGCACGAAGCCGCCGCTGACATAGGCCCGCCAGCCGATGCCGCGGCCGCCGAGCCAATCGTAGACGAGCTCCTGGTCGGGCAGGCCCCTGACATTGTCGACCACCTTGCTGGTGCCCGACATCGCCATCAGCCGGTTCGCCTGCGTGCCGAGCGGCAGCGGCGTGAACCAGCGGTCGCAGACGCAGTAATTCCTGGCGAGGAAATCGTAGATGCCGACCGCCTCCGCATCGTAATAGCCCATCACCGCGGCCGGGTCGGCGGGCGGCGGGTTCCTGAACGCGTCGAGATAGGTCTGGACGAAGCCGCCCATCGTCGCCGCCCCGCCGGCGGTCGGGGTGTTGATCTGCTTGGCGATGGTGGCGTTGCCGTGCGGCGGATCCTCGTCGATCGGCTGGGCGCTGAGGAGGCGCTTGACCTGGTGCGGCGTGCCGTTGCCGAGATTGGCGTGCCGGGCGCGCCACGCGGGGTCGGTGCGCAGGCCGTCAACCGCCATCCTGCCGGGCGTGTCGTCCAGGCTGAGATAGCCGAGCATATGGTCGAACGACCGGTTCTCGAGCATGACGTAGACGAACGTGTCGATATCGCTGAGCGCCATTTCGGCCTCCCCTGCCGGATTCGATCGCTACAAAAGCACGTTCGATCGCGACAAAAGCACGAACGGCGACCGGCCTCGGCGGAATTGTCATCGGCTGAAGTCGAGTCGACTTGATCTGTTCTTATCAGATTGGGGAAAGCGGGACACGGATATTCGCGCCGGCCGGCTTTTACTGTCGGCGCCCGGCCGGGAGGCGGCTCGGCAGCTTAGAGCGCGGCGCGGCGATTGAGGTCGTGGCCGAGAGCGAGGACGAGGACTCCGAAGACCGAGATCAGCACCTCCTCGCCGCCGTGCGGGAAGGTCAGCGAGGCGGCCATCGTGCCGAGGCCGATGCCGCCGATCGACGACGGCATCATGAAGCCGTGGTCGAAAATGCCGCGGCCGAGGCCGAGCGCGCCGAGCGCGATCGCCAAGGCCAGGCCGATTTCGTGGATTCGCGGATCGACCAGCAGCCCGCCGGCCGAGGCGAGGATCAGCACCAGCACCGCGCTCGCCACGCAATGGACGAGGCACAGCCCCGACAGGCCGATGGCCAGCCGGTCGATCCTGCCGTTGCTGGTGACGCTTGCGAGCATGGGCTTTTCGCGAATCCCTTCCTGCGCGCCGATATACGCGCGCCCGGCCGAAGTTACAATATAACATTTGGCGAAAGCGACATAGCGGGGCGGCGGCGGCCGCAACGGCATGAAGGCCCCGTTCCGGGATGGAACGAGGCCTTCCGGAGGGTTTGCCGGCGCTGCGATTCGACGCCGGCGGTTTCCCCTGTCCCGTGCGCCGACTTCAGCGCGCCGGCTTGCCGGTGGTCTTGTAGGTGATCGTGGTGGTGACCGCGTTCGGATTGCTCTCGATGCTCCTGTTCACGACGCCGCCCGGATTGGTGGTGACGCTGATCGTGGTGAGGTGCGGGTTGCCGGCACCGGCGACGAGTCCCAGCTCTTCCTTGGTAAGTGCACGCATTTCCTGTCTCCTTCAGAGGCGCCTGAGGAGGCGCGGGCGGCGCATGTCCTTCCTGAGCCGGGATACAACCGCCTGGATCTGCCCGTCTCGGATTGGCACGATATTGTCGCAGCCTGTTTCGGCGCCGCCTCAGGTTGGCAATAGCGCGCCGCTCGGCCATAGGCGCTGCCATGTTCGCCCGCCCCGCTCTGCCCCGCCCCCGCCCGCGCGCCGTCGCCGTCTGGCTGCTCGCCGTCGCCGGCCTGGTGCTGCTGATGGTCGTTGTCGGCGGCATCACCCGGCTGACCGAATCCGGCCTCTCGATCACCCGCTGGGAGCCGGTGGCGGGCGCGGTGCCGCCGCTCAATGCCGCCGACTGGCAGGCGCAGTTCGAGCTCTACAAGGCGAGCCCGCAATATGAGCAGCTCAACCGCGGCATGAGCCTCGCCGATTTCAAGGCGATCTTCTTCTGGGAATATGTCCACCGGCTGCTCGGCCGGCTGATCGGCCTCGCCTTCGCGCTGCCGCTCGCCTGGTTCGCCTGGCGGCGCGCGATTCCGGCCGGCTTCGGCTGGAAGCTGGGCGGCATCCTGCTGCTCGGCGCGCTGCAGGGCGCGATCGGCTGGTGGATGGTCGCCTCGGGCCTCGTTGACCGGCCCGACGTCAGCCATATCCGCCTCGCCGTCCATTTGCTGACCGCGCTCTTGATCTTCGCCGCCCTGGTCTGGGTCGCGCTCGATCTGTCGGCGCGGGCGCGGCCGCCCGTGCTGGCGATCTGGGCGCTCTGCCTGCTCTTCCTCCAGTTCCTGTTCGGCGCCTATGTCGCCGGCCTCGACGCCGGCTACGCCTTCAACTCCTGGCCGAAAATGGGCGAGGACTGGTATCCGGCGGGGGCGGAATGGCTGCGGCCCGCCTTGCGCAACTTCGCCGACAATCCGATCACCGTCCAGTTCGTCCACCGCTGGCTCGCCTTCCTCGTCGCCGCCGCGGCGGTCTGGCTCGCCCTCGCCGCCTGGCGGCGCGGCTTCAGGGTCGAGGGCGCCGCCCTGACCGGCGCGGTGGCCGCGCAGATCCTGCTCGGCATCCTCACTTTGCTGTCGGGAGTCCGGATCGAGATCGCGGTGGCCCACCAGGCGATGGCGGTGCTGCTGCTCGCCGCGACGGTGACCGCCGCCCATCGGCTCGGGGAGAAACAGGCATGACCGATCTCGCGCGCGGCTCGATCGTCAGCGTCTACGCGACCTTCGCCGACGCCGCCGAGGCCGAACGGATCGCCCGGCTTGTCGTCGACGAGCGGCTCGCTGCCTGCGCCAACATTCTCGGCCCCTGCCGCTCGATCTACCGCTGGGAAGGCAAGGTCGAGCAGGCCGACGAAGTCGCCGCTTTGTTCAAGGCGCGCGCCGGCAAGGCCGAGGCGCTCGTCGCGCGCATCGATGCGCTGCATAGCTATGCAGTCCCCTGCATCGTCGTCTGGCCGATCGAGGCGGCGCTGCCCGCTTATGCCGCCTGGGTGAAGGCGGAGGGCTGATGCCGGCGATCCTGCTGCGCTGGAGCGGCGGCGCGCTGGTCGCGGCGGCCTGGGCGTCGGCGGCCCTGTTCGGCCTCTACATCGTCTTCTTCTACGCCGGCGCGATCGCGGCGGGGACGCCGGCGCAGTGGAACGCCAATCTGCCCGGCCTGTTCGTGCCGCGGTCGAGCGCGGGAACCGCCGGCATCGCCCTCCATTTCGCCGCCGGCGGCATCATCCTGCTGCTCGGCCCGATCCAGCTGATCGGCCGCCTCCGCCGCCGCGCTCCGGCTCTCCACCGCTGGCTCGGCCGGCTCTACGTTCTCGCCGCCTTCCTCGCCGGCCTCGGCGGCCTCGCCTTCATCCTCGCCAACCGCACCATCGGCGGCGCGGCGATGGACCTGGGCTTCGGCCTCTACGGCGCGCTGATCCTGCTCGCCTCGGTCCAGACCTATCGCCACGCCCGCGCCCGCCGGCTCGACCGCCACCGCGCCTGGGCGATCCGCCTGTTCGCGCTGGCGATCGGCTCGTGGCTCTACCGGATGGATTACGGCTTCTGGATCCTGTTGACCGGCGGCATCGGCCACACGCCGGATTATCGCGGCAGCTTCGATCTGGTGATGGACTTCGCTTTCTACTTGCCCAACCTCGCCCTCGCCGAGGCCTTCATCCGCGCCCGCGCCGCGCCCGATCGTCCGGCTCTGCAGGCAGGGAGCGCCGCCTTGCTCGCCGTCGTCGCCGGCTTCATCGCCCTCGCCACCTATCAGTTCGCGACGCTTTACTGGCTGCCCGGCATCGCGCTCAGGATTGCGGGGTAAATCGCGACACTTGCTGATAGGGTGATCGCCCCAAATCCTCGCGGAGGCGTCGATGCTGACGATCATGAACCTCAACTGCGCCAATTATGACGATCACAATCGGGCCTTCAAGCCGACCGACCCCAATCCCGAGCCGGGCCTGTGGACCGACCGCCTGCCGCTGATCGTCCAGGCGATCGTCGATGCCTGCCCGGACGTGATCGGCCTTTGCGAGGTCCGCTACGATCCGGACAATCCGTTCAACAGCGGCTGCGCGGCGTTCTGGCAGGCGCAAAACGTCGAGGTTCAGAATTGCGGGGCGATGGACATGGGCGAGCAGATCATGACCCTCCTGCTGGCCCGCGCCCCCGAATATGAGGGCGCCACGATGATCACCGACAAGGGCGACGATTATGGCGGCGGGGTGTGGGAGGGGCAGTCGATCATCTCGCGCCTTCCCGTCGTCGCCCACGGCGTCATCGACCATGGCAAAGGCGGGACCGACGGCAACAACCGGATCACCCAGTGGGCGCAGCTGTCGACCCCGGCGGAAGGGCCGCTCTGGGTCTATAATTCTCACCTCTCGACCGACCCGAATTTCGCCGCGCGGAATGCCGGCCAGGTCGTCGCCGACATGCAGGCGCGCGTCGGCAGCTTCGCCGCGGCGAGCGCCTGCGTCGTCGGCGACATGAACACCGAGCCCTCGATGGCGGCGATGCAGGCGTTCGCCGCCGCCGGGCTGGTCGATGTCTGGGCGCTGCTCGAAACCGGCGACGGCTTCACCTTCCAGGCGTGGAAGCCGGTCAAGCGGATCGATTATTGCTGGGCGACGCCGGGCCTGTCCGCCGCGGCGCGGAGCATCGCCTTGATCGGCACCCAGCTCCAGCCGCCGACCGGCGGCAGCTATCTTTCCGACCATATTGGCCTGGTCACCTCCTTCAGCTGAGGCCTCACCTGACGTTCCGGTAACATAATACCTCTCACGAAACGCCCGCTTTTCCTTGACTTTCGCGCCCTCGCCCGCCATTTGACCGCGGTCCGCGCCGCTCGGCTTGAGCGGCGCTGCTCATTTGAAAAGGTCTCTGGCCCATGAAGGCGCTGATGAAGACCACCCGGTCGGCGAAGCCGCGCGAGGTGGAGAAGAAATGGCATCTGATCGATGCCGACGGGCTGGTGGTCGGGCGGCTCGCCACGATCGTCGCCAACCTGCTGCGCGGCAAGCACAAGCCGAGCTACACGCCGCATGTCGATTGCGGCGACCATGTCGTCATCGTCAACGCCGGCAAGGTGCGCTTCACCGGCAAGAAGCTGACCGACAAGATCTATTACCGCCACACCGGCTATGCCGGCGGGATCAAGGAGACGACGCCGGCCAAGATCCTCGACGGCCGCTTTCCCGAGCGCGTGCTCGAAAAGGCGATCGAGCGGATGATCCCGCGCGGTCCCCTCGGCCGCGACCAGATGCGCGCGCTTCACCTCTATGCCGGCGCCGAGCATCCGCACGCCGGCCAGAATCCCGCAACGCTCGACGTCGCGGCGATGAACCGCAAGAACAAGGTGGGTCAATGATGTCCGACAACCGTCAATCGCTTTCCGATCTCGCCAAGCTGACCCAGGCCGAAAGCGAGGCCGCGGCCGCGCCCGAGGCCGCCGAAGCCGCCGAAGCGACCGAGGCCGTCGAAGCCGCCGCCGAAGCTCCGGCGCCGGCCGAGGAAGCGGCGCCCGCCGAAGCGGCGCCGGCCGAGGCCGCGCCGGCGCGCGAGCGTTCCCGCGACGACGGCCACGGCCGCGGCCGCGGCCGCGACCGCGACGAGACGCCCGACGATCACGGCGTCTCCACCCAGGGCCCGCAGATCCAGGCGATCCTGCGCGAGCAGCAGCTCGACAAGCAGGGCCGCGCCTACGCCACCGGCCGCCGCAAGGACGCGGTCGCCCGGGTCTGGCTGAAGCCCGGCTCCGGCAAGATCGTCGTCAACGGCCGCGACCAGGAGGTCTATTTCGCCCGGCCGACGCTGCGCCTGATCATCAACCAGGTGTTCGACGTCACCGACCGCAAGGGCCAGTATGACGTCGTCGCCACGGTCTCGGGCGGCGGCCTGTCCGGCCAGGCCGGGGCGGTCCGCCACGGCATCTCGACGGCGCTGACCCGCTACGAGCCGGGCCTGCGCACGACCGTCAAGCGCGAGGGCTTCCTGACCCGCGATCCGCGCGTCGTCGAGCGCAAGAAGTACGGCAAGGCCAAGGCCCGCCGCTCCTTCCAGTTCTCAAAGCGCTAGCTTTCAGCTTCGCCACGACAGACGAGGGCGGCCCGGGCAATCGGGCCGCCCTTTTCACGCCGGCACGGGCGTTCATGACCCGGTAATCCCGCCGCTCTAGACCCCGTGATCATGCGCCTCCTGCTCCTTGCTTTGCCGCTCTTGCTCTCCGGCTGCCTCGCCCGCACCGCGGTCGACATCGTCACCTTGCCGGTCAAGGTGGTGAGCGCCGGCGTCGACGCCGCGACCACCAGCCAGGCCGAGGCCGACCAGCGCCGCGGCCGCGAGCTGCGCGAGGCGGAGGAGCGCGAAGGCCGCCTCGCCCGCCGCTGCGAGCGCCACCCGGACCGCAGCGAATGCCGCAACCGCCGCCCCGCCGGGGCCGAACCGGACCGCTGAGCCGATCCCGTCCGGAAAACAAAATTTTAAGAGGGAGGCGCTATGGCGCCCCTCATGGGAGGCACCCGCAGATATCGCGATCAGATTCGGGCCGAATCCGGGGACCGCGCGTCCCTTGGCTGCCTGCTGACCCGGGAGTTCCGCCGCACCGAGGAAGACCAGGAGGACAGCGCCGCGCGCGAGCGCAACCGGGCGCTCGATCACGCCCCCGCCTTCTTCCTCGCCGCCCATACCGCCTGCGCCGCCGCGGTCGTGCTCGATCTCCGCCCCGGCCTGCCGCTCGCCGCCGCGATTCCGCTCGGGCTGCTGCTGGTGCTCGATCTCGCCGCCTGGATCGGCTTGCGCCGGCGGCCGATTTCGAGCTTCGCCCCCCATGTCGCCACCCGCGCCGCCGCCGCCTATGTCGTGCTCGCCAACCTGTTGTGGGGCGCGGTCGCGCTCGCCGCCGCGCCGGTCGCCGCGCAGAATCCGGCGGTGCTCGACATCGCCCTTGCCGGCGGGCTGCTCTGCCTTCCGGTCGCCTTGCTGACCTTCCCCTCGCTGACCCTGCTCGGCTGCCTCGGCCTCGTCGCCAAGACCCTGTTCCTCGCCCGCGACCCGGCCGGCGCCGCCGCCGCCGCCTTGCTTTCCGCCTGCCTGGTGCGGCTGAGCCTCAGGCGCGCCGCCGATCGCGCCGGCGAGCTCAGGCGCCGGATCGAGGTCGGCTGGGCGGCGCAGCGCGCGTCGCGCTTCATCGACGAGTTCGAGCAATCCGGGCGCGGCTGGTTTTGGGAGACCACCGGCCGCGGCGCGCTCTCCTACGTTTCCGAGCATCTCGCCGCGCACCTCCAGATCAGCGCCGAAGACCTGATCGGCCGGCCGTTCTCGGAGCTGATCGGGGCCGACGAAGGCGGCGAATCCGAGCGCACCCTGGGCTTCCACCTTTCCGCCCGCCTGCCCTTCACCGACATCACCGTCCGCGCCAACACCGCCGCCGAAACCTGGTGGTCGCTGTCGGGCACGCCGAGCTTCGACGAGCATGGCCGCTTCCTCGGCTTCCGCGGCATCGGCACCGATCTCACCCAGCAGCGCCGCTCCGAGGACGAGATCAACCGCCTCGCCAAATATGATTCGCTGACCGGCCTGCCGAACCGGATGCTGATGCGCCGGACCCTCGACGAGGCGCTGCAGAACAGCGCCGGCGCGGCCGGCGCCTGCGCCCTCTTCCTGATCGACCTCGACCGGTTCAAGAACGTCAACGACACGCTCGGCCATCCGATCGGCGACGCGCTCCTGAAGCAGGTCGCCCAGCGGCTCGCCACCGTGATCGGCGACAAGGGCCAGATCGGCCGGCTCGGCGGCGACGAGTTCGAGGCGGTGCTGCCCGGCCAGGACAATGGCGGCATCCTCGGCAGCCTCGCCGAGCGGCTGATCCAGCAGGTCTCGATGCCCTATTCGATCGAGGGGCATAACATCGCGATCGGCGCCTCGGTCGGCATCGCCATCGCCCCGGCCAACGGCACCTGCGCCGACGCCCTCATCCGCAACGCCGATCTCGCGCTTTATTCGGCCAAGGCCGCCGGCCGCGGCACCTTCTGCTTCTTCGCCCCCGAAATGCACAGCGAGGCGCAGGACCGGCAGATGCTCGAGAACGACCTCAGGAAGGCGATCGGCCGCGGCGAGCTCCAGCTCGTCTACCAGCCGGTGGTCAACGCCCAGACCGAGGAGCTGTCGGGCTTCGAGGCGCTGGTCCGCTGGCACCATCCGGCCCGCGGCGTGATCTCGCCCAGCCTGTTCATTCCGCTCGCCGAGGAAAGCGGCCTCATTCCGCAGATCGGCGAATGGGTGCTGCGCACCGCCTGCGCCGAGGCCGCCAAATGGCCCGAGCAGATCCGGGTCGCGGTCAATCTCTCGCCGATCCAGTTCGTCGATCCGAACCTGCCGGCGATCGTGATGAGCGCGCTCGCCAATTCGCAGATCCAGCCGCGCCAGCTGGAGCTCGAGATCACCGAGGGCGTGTTCCTCGTCGAAAGCGAATCGACCGACGACATGTTCGCCAGGCTGAAGTCCTTGGGCGTCCGCCTCGCCCTCGACGATTTCGGCACCGGCTATTCGTCATTGGGCTATCTGAAGAAGGCGCCGTTCGACAAGATCAAGATCGATCAGAGCTTCGTCCGCGGCGCCGCCAAGTCGGGCAGCCGCAACGCCGCGATCATCCGCGCCATCGTCACCCTCGCCGAGAGCCTCGGCATGGACACCACCGCGGAAGGGGCCGAGACCCATGACGAGCTGACCCTGATCCGCGAATTGGGCTGCTCCCACATCCAGGGCTATATTTTCGGCCGGCCGATGGCCTCCGAGGAGGCCGGCGCGCTCGCCGCCCAGAACAAGACGGTGACCGCGGACGGCTTCCAGTTCAACCGGCCGCCGCGCCAGGGCCTGCTGAAGGTCGCCAATCTGCAGTGGAACGGGATGAACATCGCGGTGCGGGTCCGCAACATCTCGACCGGCGGCGCGCTGCTCGAAGGCGACCGCTCGCTGCCGCCCGATTCGAGCGTCCAGCTCGATCTGCCCGGCTCCGGCAGCCTCGGCGGCCAGGTCCGCTGGACCGAAGGGCGGCGGATGGGCATCCAGTTCGAGCAGGAGTTCGACCTGCGCCGCCTCGCCCCCGGCAAGGAGCGCGGCTTCGGCGCCAAGCTCTCCCCCTACACCAACCTCAGATATGCCGACGCCGCCGCCGACAAGAAGGCGCTGACCGCCGGCGACGTGCGCTACCGCTAGCCGCCGGCGGACGCCGCCGCCCGCGGGCGGCGTGCCACGGGCGCGAAGGATCGCCGCCAAGCCCCCCAGGCCTTTCGCCGCGGCGCGCGTAGGATTCGTACCGGCCCGTCACCCCGCCGGCTCGCAAGCCCGCTCCCGCTCCCCGTCGCGCTCCCCGTCGCACTCCCTCTACCGCTCCCTCCCGCTCCCCCTCGCGCTCCCCCTGCCGCTCCCCCTGCCGCTCCCCGTCGCACTCTCTCTACCGCTCCCTCCCGCTCCGCCGCGCGCTCCCCCCCTCGCGCTCCCCCTGCCGCTCCCCCTGCCGCTCCCCGTCTCCGTCGCCCTCTCCTCTCCCCGTCCTTCCGCAAGGAAAGCGAACGCGCCTGCCACTCATTGCTAATGGATTAGCATGATGCTAATGGGTTAGCAGTCAGGGGCTGGGGCTGGGCCGCCGGCAGGATGGGCGAGCCGGCTCGGGGGGGGGGGGCGAGCGGTCGCCCGGCCGGCAGAGCCGATGACCGCCTTGCCCCGGCGCTCTCGACAAGCTTGGGCCCCGTGCCTAGAGGAGGCGGCGAAGCGGGTGTAGCTCAATGGCAGAGCAGAAGCTTCCCAAGCTTACGACGAGGGTTCGATTCCCTTCACCCGCTCCAAAAACCCAAACCACCGCGAAGCGCGCGCCACTCGCAAGGAAGCGTCCCCGCTCCCTGCTAACCCCATTAAGGTGGCTTTGTAGCCGCCGTTCGGCCATGGCTTTTCCTAGCTTCCGCCACCAGTGGAGACTACTTGATTGACTTCGATGCGCGGGCCATGGCCTACTTTTGTTCACATGACGCTTCTGGCGATGCCAAGGCGAAGAAGGCAGCTCGTAAGGTCTCATGAAGGATTTTGAAGAAATTGAGACGCCCGCCGCGCCGCGAACCCTCCAGACGGCGGTTCAATTCCTGAGCGGCCCCCCGATCGAGCCTCTGACACGAGTCATGACCTACGACTCTGCTGAATGGGAAAAGTTGGTCGATGAGTGGGCCTCTCATTGTTTGAGTGCAAAATACACCAAGGTTTTGAGATTCTCAGGTTCGAATGACCGGGGAATCGACGTCGCCGGCTTCGCCAATGACCAACTCCTCTTAGGCGTCTGGGACAATTATCAATGCAAACACTATGCGGCGGGAGTCACGCCGGGCGATGCTTGGCCGGAGATCGGCAAAATCCTCTGGCACTCCTTCAATGGGCACTACGTGCCACCCCGCGCATATTTTTTTGTCGCGCCGAGGGGCACCGGGACCACACTGACCCAACTGCTAGCAAACACTTCAAAGCTGAAAGCTGGATTGATCGCGGCATGGGATAAGAGTGTCCGTGACGCAATCACCTCAACCCAATCGGTGCCGTTGGAAGGGGATTTCACCAGGTACGTCGATGCGTTCGATTTCAGCATCTTCAAAACTCTGTCTCCTCGTGAGTTGCTCGATCAGCATCGTGCCTCGCCTTACTTCATTCAGCGATTTGGTGGTGGGCTGCCGGCTAGGCCGGCGCCCGACGCTCCTCCTGCGCTCATTCAGGACGAGGAAAGTGTCTACGTTGGCCACCTCTTTGCTGCGTATTCCGATCACACGCGGGAGCCCGTGAAGGATCTCGCCGCGTTGAAAAAATGGAAGCCCCTAACCGATCATTTCCACCGACAACGGGAGTGTTTTTATCACGCGGAATCATTGCGGGTTTTCGTCAGGGACAAGGTTGAGCCGGGCACATACGAGGGGTTGCAGGAAGAGGTTTATCAGGGCGTTGTCGATTTGTGTGAGAGCACGCACGCCGACGGATTCGAACGTGTGAAGGCGGTAACGGAGGCGGCGCAGAATCTGCCTCTTGATGCGCACCCGCTCGGTCCCAGCACGTTCGTCAAAGACAAGCGGGGCATCTGTCATCAGCTCGCCAACGAGGACCGGCTAAAATGGACGAAATGAGCCGGGGCAGTGCGCTGACCTTCAATGGCCCCCTCGAAGCGGGCGTAAGAGCGGTGGCGATTCTGGGCGCCGCGTTTCCCCGATCATTCGACATTCAGCGGCTGACCGCTTTCGACTACCTACTGGTGCGTACGAGCCAGCTCGGTGGGCCGACTGACCTTCATCCCGCCACACCTATTCAAACGCCTGCGACCGAGGTTCGACGGAAGGTTGTTCAGGATGCTGTGCATCTAATGATGACGCGTGATTTAATCACCCGCAGCGTTCATGAGAACGGTATCCGCTATTGCGCCGGCGAAGCCGCATCGATGTTTCTCGACTCACTTCAAACGCCCTATCTGAAAGAGCTGAAGGAGCGCGCTCGTTGGATAGTGCACCACCTAGCGGGCTATTCTGATGACGAGTTCGACCAACTGATGCGCCGTTTCTTCGATATGTGGGTGGTCGAGTTTCAGGATGTTGAGCGAAGCTTGGGAACTGCTTCATGACAAACGGCCTCCGCCTTCGCTTTCTGAGTTTCCACGGTCCCGCGCGGGAACCAGCCGTTGTCGAGTTTGGATCTGGATTGAATGTCGTCTACGGCGCTTCCAACACTGGAAAATCGTTCATCGTCGATACGATTGACTTCATGTTGGGCGCGAAAGGCCCTCTACGCGATATCCCTGAGCGCGTGGGCTACAATCAGATCTTGTTGGCGGTCGAGACGCACGACGACGAAAAGTTCACGATAGCGCGCAGCACCGAAGGCGGGGCGTTCACCACCTATGATGGGCTTTTTTCGGACTCTCTTCCTGAGAGCGAAGGCATCATTCTCGCGGACCAGCACAACGACAAGAGAGACGACAATCTCTCCGCCTTCCTGCTGGCTAGACTCGGCCTAAGTCACAAGCGGGTTCGGAAAAACAGATTTGGGGACACGAATAGTCTTAGCTTCCGACATGTGGCACGGCTCGTAATCATCAACGAAGAAGAGATTATCCAACAGCGCTCACCGCTATCGGACGGCAGCTATGGCGTGGGTGACACGGTCAATACGTCCGTCTTCAAGCTTCTCTTAACGGGCGTGGATGACTCACCGCTGGTCTCCTCGCGCGGACGATCACCCGAGGATCAAAGCCGGGGCGGTCAATTGGAGCTGCTTGATCAGCTGATTGGAGATTACCGCCGGCAGGTGAAAGACTTGGCAGGTTCCGAGGAGCTTGAGCAGCAACTCATCAAACTCGATGCGACGATGGCGGGCCACGGCGCTCAATTGTCCGTCACTGAGGCCGAGTTCCGCGATTTTGCCAACAGACGAAGGGACGTGGCTAGGAAGGTCGAAGAGGCAAGAAACCGCCTTACTGAAATCACTGCCCTCCTGGATCGTTTTACGCTCCTGAACGACCACTATCGATCGGACATAGCCCGGTTGCGCGCCATCGAAGAGGCGGGAAGTCTTTTCGGCGCGCTGGGAGATTCTGATTGCCCGCTTTGCGGAGCGAAGGCCGAGGACCATCGGCTCGCAGACGACTGCGAAGGCAACGTTGACCGTGTCGTCGAAGCAGCACAGGCTGAGATCGAGAAAATCACCGTGCGGCAGCACGAGCTCAACCAGACCATCGTCGCCCTGAAGAGTGAGGCGGTAAATTTCGAGCGGAGATTGCCCCAACTCGAGGAGAAAATGTCGTCTCTTTCCAAGCAGATTGACGTGGTGGTCGCGCCGAATCTCCGGCAGCTTCGATCATCCTATAAGCAGTTGGCGGACAAAGGCGGAGAGGTCCGCGAGGCACTTGCTATCCACCGTGGCTTGACCGATTTGCAGGACCGGAAGGCGAAGCTAGAGAAAGAGTACGAGGAGGCCGCCGGTGGGTCGAATATCAGTGACGTAGACCTATCTACTTCGACAGCCGATAAGTTTTCCACCCTCGTTCTGGATCTCCTCAAAGCTTGGCACTTTCCGGAGATTGAACGAGTCCATTTTGACATGAAGGTGCGTGACCTTGTCATTAATGGAAAGAGCCGAACATCCTTCGGCAAGGGCCTTCGAGCCATCACGCAAGCCGCGTTCACCGTCGGATTGATGGAGTTTTGCAAAAGGAACGAAACGCCGCACCCTGGCTTCGTCGTATTGGATTCCCCGTTGCTCTCCTACCGCGAGCCCGAGAGCACCGAAGATGATTTACGCGGCACCGACCTGAACGACCATTTCTATGCCTATCTCGCTCTATTCGAACCTGATCGGCAGGCAATCATCGTCGAGAACACAGACCCGCCGGCCACCATTCAGAGATCGCCTCAGGCCGTAATGTTCACGGGGATTGAGAGCTTGGGGCGCTCTGGCCTCTTCCCATCCGAAGCCGCGCCCACGGGCTAGCGCCGCAAGAGCAGCTTCTTCAGCGTATCCCCCGCCGCGGCCTTGTCGCCCTTGTGCCTCGCTCCCGTCTCCTTCTCCAGCGCCGCCCGGATTTCCTCGACGTCCCGTTCGCTGAGATGCTCGATGCCGATGAACTCGCCGCGCGCCTTGGTCACCGCCCGCAGCAGCTCGTCCAGCTTCGCCTGCATCGCCGCGGCGTCGCGGTTGGTGCTATTCTGGATCAGGAACACCATCAGGAAGGTGACGATGGTGGTGCCGGTGTTGATCACCAGCTGCCAGGTGTCGGAGAAGGCGAAGATCGGCCCGGTCACGCCCCAGACCAGGATCGTGGCGAACGCCAGCACGAAGGCGAGCGGCTGGCCGCTGAGGAAGGAAACCTGGCTGGCAAACCAGGTGAAGAACCGGTCCATGAGCGCTCCTCGTCGTTTGGGCCGCGCTTAAGCGACCGGACGGGCCGCTTGGTTCCAGCCGCTAAGGGTCCGTACTCAACACCCGCAATGGTCGGGATCGCCGGGCGACCGCGAAGCGGCGGGCGGGTGTTGAGTACGGACCCTAAACGACCTCGGCAACGATCGGCCGGCCGGCCGCCTCGAGCCGCGCTTCGAGGTCGGCGCGGCAGGCTTCGACGCGCGCCGCCTCGGTGCTGCGGATGACGAAATTGGCGCCGACCTTGCCGTCGCGGAAGAAGGGGTAGGAGCCGATCTGGCAGCCGGGATGGGCGCGCTCGGTCTGCCCGAGCAGGTCGGCGACCTCGCTTTCCGGCGCCCAGCAGCCGATCGTCGCGGAGAGCAGCGGCTTGCCCCCTTCGAGCCGGCCCGCCAGCGCCTCCAGCATCAGCCCGGCGATGTGGGGAATGCCGGCGAGGATGAAGATGTTGCCGAGCCTGATGCCGGGGGCGCCCGACAGCCGGTTCTCGATCAGCTCGGCCCCGGCCGGCACCCGCGCCATCCGCAGGCGCGCCTCGGTGAGGCCGCCGCGGCTGCGATAATAGGCGTCGAGCACCGCCCGTGCCCGGGGGTGGACGACGACCTCGACGCCGAGCGCCGCGGCGATCGCGTCGACGGTGATGTCGTCGTGGGTCGGGCCGATGCCGCCGGTGGTGAACAGATAATCGTAGGCGCCGCGCAGCGCGTTCACCGCGGCGGCGATGCTGGCGGCCTCGTCGGGCACGACCCGGACTTCCGCGAGCCTGATCCCCTGCAGGTTGAGCCAGGTCCCGACCTGGGCGACGTTCCGGTCCTGGGTCCGGCCCGAGAGGATCTCGTCGCCGATCACCAGCAGTGCCGCGGTCCAGATCCGCTCGGAAGTCATGCGACAACCCTAGCCGCTCGATGCCCGCTTGCGAAGCGGTGCCGGGCTGTCAGTCCACCGCGATTCTTCGCTCGCGTCCCTCGGGAAAGCGGGCGGAAAGAACCAGCTTGCCGCCCAGGCTCGCGACGAGCTTTCGCAAAGTATCGATCTGCATGGCCGTGAGGGCGTCGGGCCGCTCCATCTGCGCCAGACCGCTCTTGCTGATGCCGAGGCTGTCGGCGACGTCCTTCTGGAGAAGCCCGCGAAGCTTGCGAAGGTCGATCAGGTTCACGGGCGCCTCGCTCGAGGTGGCTTCGCTCGTCTCCAGAAGTCCCAGAACGCGCTCGAATGCGCTTTCGGCGGAGCCATAGACCTCGTCCACTCCGCTTCCGAACACCAGCTCGCGCCCGGCGGCGATGCCGAAGCCGCGGTGCCGCTGCCATTCGACTTCGACGACATAGCCGTCACGAGCGATCGCGAGAAAATAGATGCCCGTGGCCGAGACAGGTTCCTCGACGGAAACATGCACGTCCTTACGCCCGCCGAGTTGCTTCCGCAGTCGAGTCACAAGCTGATCGAAGGCGTTCATCTGGCTCTACGCGGCGGGACAGACGCCGCCGTCCTTCCCGGCCTTGTCGAGAATGGTCCGCTCCTCCGGCGGCCTCGCCGTGGTGATCCGGATCGCCCCGTTGGCGGCGATCCAGACGCGGTGACCTCGGGTTCGAAACACGCGCACTCCTGCGATCGGGCTCTTCCTCTCGGCATCGTCCTGCGGCGGGTACATGCGCCCGTCGAACCGCCAGTTTTCCGGCCGGAACGGAACTCCGGAATGCCGGTCCTCGACGCCATTGAGTACCGATTCGATCAACTGTCTCGCCTCCTCGAAGGATGCGGCAGCCGCCGCCTCTTGCAACTCCTGAACAAACAGCGCGAACCGTTTATTCCGATCCATTTCGACCTCCGGGCACCAGAAGACTGAAGCCGCTCCCCCAAATGGCGGCCAACACAATCTCCTCAACGCAGGATCTTTCGATCCCACGATCCTTGCGGATCGCGAACCCCTTAGTCGAGTTAAGTTATGGCTTAACCCATGGGTTCAGAAAAGTCAAGTGTCGAAAACTCAATCACACTCCCCTATATTGCCCCCATGGAAACCCACCTCCTCGACCGCGAATCCGGCATCGTCGGGCGGCACGGCGCGATCAAGCTGCACGGGCCGGAGGGCTTTGCGGGCATGCGCGCCGCCGGCCGCCTCGCCGCCGGGATCCTCGACGCGCTCGTCCCCCACGTCGTTCCCGGCGTGACCACCGGCGCGCTCGACGCCATCGTCCATCGCATGACCCTCGACGCCGGCGCCGTCCCGGCGACATTGGGCTATCGCGGCTATACGAAGAGCTGCTGCACCTCGGTCAACCATGTCGTCTGCCACGGCATTCCGGGCGAGCGCGCCCTCAAGGACGGCGACATCGTCAACATCGACGTCACCCCGGTGCTCGACGGCTGGCACGGCGACACCAGCCGGATGTACCTGGTCGGCGAGGTCGGGATCAAGGCGAAGAAGCTCGTCCAGACCACCTACGAATGCCTGATGCTGGGGATCGCCCAGGCGCGGCCCGGCAACCGGCTCGGCGACGTCGCCCACGCCATCCAGAGCCACGCCGAGGCGCAGCGTTATTCGGTGGTCCGCGATTTCTGCGGCCACGGCCTCGGCCGCGTCTTCCACGACGCGCCCGAGGTCGTCCATGTCGGCCGCCCCGGCACCGGCCCGGAGCTGCGGCCCGGCATGTTCTTCACGATCGAGCCGATGATCAACATCGGCAAGGCCGCCTCCAAATTGCTCGACGACGGCTGGACCGCGGTCACCCGCGACCGCAGCCTCTCGGCCCAGTTCGAGCACAGCGTCGGCATCACCGAGGACGGCTGCGAGATTTTCACGAAGAGCCCGCGCGGGCTCGACGCGCCGCCCTACGCCTGATGACCCGCTCATCCTGAGGAGGGACTGACCCCGGACCTGATCCGGGGGAAGGCCCGTTTCGACAAGCGCAACGGCTCCTCAGGAGGAGCGAGTTGACCTGAGGCTAGCGGATGGCCCCGCCCAATGCCGCGGCCACCGCCTCGGCCAGCTCAACCGGGCCGTAGGGCTTGGCGATCACCTGGAATTCGGCGGCGGCGCCCTTGACCAGCTCGTCGCTATAGCCGGTGGCGAGCAGCACCGGCAGGCCCGGGCGCTCGCCATTGACCCTGCGCGCCAGCTCGATCCCGCTCATCCCCGGCATGACGATGTCGGTGAGGATGAGATCGACCGCGCCTTCCGCCAGCCGCGCCAGCGCCTCGTCGGCCGAGCCGGTGGCGATCACCTCATAGCCGAGATCGGCGAGCAGGCCGTCGGCGAAGCTGCGCACGAGGTCGTTGTCCTCGACCAGCAGGATGGTCTTGCCGGCGACGCCCGCGGGGGTGCTGCGGCCCTCGTCGGCGGCGGCGAGCGGCTTGCCGGTGCGCGGCAGGAACAGCCGCACGATCGTCCCCCGGCCGGGCGTCGATTCGATCTCCGCCCGGCCGCCGGTCTGGGCGGTGAAGCCGTGGATCTGGCTGAGCCCGAGGCCGGTGCCCTTGCCCACCGATTTGGTGGTGAAGAAGGGCTCGAAGGCGCGGCTCAGGACCTCGGGCGCCATGCCCTCGCCGGTGTCCGTCACGGCGACGCAGATCTCCCCGGCGTCGGCGCAATTGGCGGTCGAGAGGGTCAGCGTGCCGCCGTCCGGCATCGCGTCGCGGGCGTTGATCGCGGCGTTCAGCAGCGCCGATTCGAGCTGGGCCGGATCGGCCTCGACCAGCCCCAAATCCTCGGCGAGGTCGAGCTTCACCTCGATATGGCTGCCGAGCATCCGGCCGAGCACGTCGACCAGCGCGTCGAAGCGGACGTTCAGATCGATCACCTGCGGCCGCAGCGCCTGGCGCCGGCCGAAGGCGAGCAGATGGCTGGTCAAGGCGGTGGCGCGCTCGGCCGTCTCGATGATCGCGTCGAGATAGCGCTCGCGCTTGGCCGGGGTGAGATCGGTCCGCTTGAGCATCTCGGCCGAGCCGCGAACGACGGTGATGAGATTGTTGAAATCGTGGGCGATGCCGCCGGTCAGCTCGCCGAGCGCCTGCAGCTTTTGCGACTGGAACAAAGCGGCGCGCGCTTCCTCCAGCTCGTCCTGGGCGCGCTTCTTGTCGGTGATGTCGCGGGTGATCTTGGCGAAGCCGCTGAGCGTGCCGGTCTCGTCGTAGATCGGGTCGATCAGGACGCTGGCCCAGAAACGGGTGCCGTCCTTGCGCACCCGCCACGCCTCTTTCTCATATTTGCCCTCGCGGATCGCGGTGGCGAGCGCGCGCTCCGGCTCGCCGGCGGCGCGGTCCTCTTCGGTGTAGAAGCGGGAGAAATGCTCGCCGACGATCTCGTCGGCGGCATAGCCCTTGATCGATTCGGCGCCGGGATTCCAGTTGCTCACCCGGCCGTCGGGGCCGAGCATGTAGATGGCGATGTCGCGCACCCCCTGGACGAGCATGCCGAAGCGCTGCTCGCTTTCGTAGAGGGCGCGGTCGCGCGCCCGCCGCTCGGTGATGTCGCGGGTGATCTTGGCGAAGCCGAGCAGGGTGCCGGCCTCGTCGCGGATCGGATCGACCACGATCTGCGCCCAGAAGCGGGTGCCGTCCTTGCGCACCCGCCAGCCCTCCGCCTCGAACCGCCCTTCCTCTTCGGCGGTGCGCAGGATTCGGCCCGGCAGGTCCGCGGCTTTGTCTTCTTCGGTGAAGAAGGTCGAGAAATGGCGGCCGATAATTTCCTCGGGCTCGTAGCCCTTGAACCGGCGCGCGCCGGCATTCCAGGTCGCGACATGGCCGGTCGGCTCGAGCATGTAGATCGCATAGTCGGTGACGGCGTTGACCAGCAGCTGGAAGCGCTGCTCCGAAGCATGGCTGTCGAGCTGGAGTTGGTCGGCCATGTCGATCCCGTCACCGGGCCGGAGCGCTGCCCCGGCCGAAAACCCCAACCCGGGCAGCGTCGTAGCGCCGTTTCCCGGCGCGTCAACGATGGCGGCGGCAATCAGCCATGGGGACAGTTACTTTTTTCGCCCAGGAGCGGTGGCGCGCCGCGGCGCCGCGCGAAAAAAGTAACTGTCCCCTTTTCGCGACTCCGCTAGCGCGCGCCGGCGCGCCGGTAGGGGACGAAATCGCCGAGGAAGATGATCCCGGTCATCGTCCCGGACACCCGGTCGACCATCTGCACCGTGTCGGTGTTGCACAGCTGCGTCGTGTACAGCCGGGTCACCATCGTGTCGTTGCGGTTGAGCGAGTCGGCGCCGCTGTCGGGCCGGTTGACGTAGAGCACGCCGCCGGCGTCGTAGACGATCGCGGTGTCGTTGATCACCTGCGAGGAATGCACCCGGTGCAGGTCGATGCACTGGACCGGATCGCCGGCGACCCGGCCGGCCAGGCGCCGGGCGAGCTCCGCCTCATGATCGACGGGCTTGGCCGAAGCGGCGCCGCCGATCAGCATCGAGGCGGCGACGAGCGGAAGCAGCTTGCGCATGATGCGTCTCCTTTGGCTTTCGAACTTGGCTCTTGCAGAGCCAATTATCAAGCCGGGCCTGAATGGAGGCTGACCCGCATCGCCGCGTTGCGGCGGCGCTGCTCGTTCTTTTCCTTGCAAATTAGGAAAATTCATGCTCCATCTTCCGAAATGGAACAGAACAAGAACTCTGCTCGCCCCGAAGCGGCGGCCGATGAGCCCGCTTCTCCCCTCAAGCGGGCGCCCGCCGAAGCGGAGCCCGTCGGCGCCACGCCCGAGGACCAGGCCTATTGGAAGGGCGTCCGCCACGGCCTCGAATGCCTCGGCGCCGGCCGGGGCCCGGACCACAAGCCGCCCGGCTGGATGAGCGACCTGTCGCGCGACGGCGGCGCCGCGCCGCCGACGCCGCAATCCCTTGCCGAAGCCTACCGGCCGATCGAAAGGGACGCGCTGGGCCGGGCGATCCGGACCGACGGTTTCACTCCCCATCTCCAGCGCCTCTTCCTCATCGTCCTCGCCGCCTGCGGCGTCGTCGCCGACGCCTGCCGCGCGGCCGGCGTCAGCCGCGATACCGCCTACCGGCTGCGCAACGGCGCCGAGGGCCGCGCCTTCGCGATCGCCTGGGACGCCGCCCTGCTGATCGCGCGCGGCGCGGTCGGCGACGAGCTGATGTCGCGGGCGATGAACGGCGTCGTCGAGCGCATCTATCGCAATGGCGAGCTCTGGGGCGAGCGCCACCGCCACGACAACCGCCTCGCCATGGCGGTGCTCACCCGCCTCGACCGGCAGGCGGAGGGCCTCGGCGAAGGCGCCGCGAGCGCCCGCCTCGCCGCCCGGGAATGGGACCAGTTCCTCGACGTGGTGGAGGCCGGCGCCGGCGCCGACGCCTTCCTCCACGAGCGCAGCCGCGGCAAGGTCGTCGAGCCGGCGATGAGCGACGGCCGCACCGCCGCCTCGGGCAGCGATGCCGCGACGCTCAGCCGGCTCGGTCAGTATCGGGACCTCGGCGTCGGCCTGCCGGGCGAGATCGATATTTCCGACCTCGACCCCGAGGAGATGGAAAGCTGGACGGAGCAGCAGTGGGACCGCGCGAAGCGGACGGGCCTGCTGCAGCGCATGGAAAAGCGGGAGTGGCCGGAAATCGCGCGAAAGGTGACGAAATCCGAGGCGAATGGGAAGTGTCCGGATCGTCAGGATATCCCGACCGGGCCGGCCCGCGTCAGGGCCGAATATCTCCTGCGTTTCCCGGAAGAGAGGTTCGACCCGGCCGAGGCCGAGTGGCACGATATCTGGGAAGACGAGGACCTCGGCATGTGGGTCACGGCCGGTCCGCCGCCGGAGGGGTTCGACGGCTACGAGCGCGGGCAGTGGGGCGATGGCGACTACCAGCGGGGGCTGAGTCCGTGGGAGCAGGAGGTACTCGACCGCTATCTCGCCACCGAGCGGCCGCAGGAGAAAGGGCCAGATGCCGGGGCGCACGGCGATGCGCCATGAGCCGGCCTCAATCGCCGGGCAGCGCGGCGAGGAAAGCCCGGTAGGCCGCGGTCGCCTCGGGCCGGAGCAGCACGTCGTTGTGGTCCGCCCCCGGCACGACCGCCAGCGTCTTGCGCCCCGCCGGCAGCGGCGAGGCGGCATAGAGCGCTTGCGACAGGCTCGGCGGCGTGGTCCGGTCCGCGGCGCCGACCAGGATCAGCAGCGGCTCGTCGATCCGGGCCATGTTGGCAAGGTTGCCGCGGCCGCGCAGCGCCGGATCGATCTCGGCGCGCACGATCAGGCGGCGGGCGCCGCGCAGATTGGCCGCCACCCATTCCTCGGTCGTGGTCGCCGAGCTTTCGAGGACGACTCCGCCGGCCGGCCGCTCGGCCGCGACTCGGCCGGCGATGAAGCTGCCGAGCGACTGGCCGTGGACGACGATCCGGGCCGGATCGACGCCGAGAGTCCGGGTCAGATAATCGAACGCGGCGAGCCCGTCGGCCTCGAGATTGGCCTGGGTCGGCACGCCGCCGCTGCGGCCGTAGCCGCGATGGTCGACGATCATCACGTCCACCCCCAGCGGCGCGAGCAGCCCGGCGATGAAGGCGCCGTGGCGCTCGATGGTGAAGCCGTTGCCGCCGAAATAGAGGATGGTCGTCCGCGCGCCCGGCTGGCGCAGCAGCACGGCGCTGAGCCGGACGCCGTCGGGCGCCGGGATCCACTGGTCCGACATCTCATAGACGCCGGCGGCGCCTTCCAGCTCCTCGGCCGACAGCGCTCCGCCCGGCGTCGGATGAAGCAGGGTCCGCTCGCTGATCTGGACGGCGCAGCCGGCGAGCAGGGCAAGCAGCGGCAGCAGCAGGTGGCGTGGCATGGACCCTCCCTCGGCCACGGTCTATCCTGGCGGAAAGCAGGAGGCCCGGGTGAAGAAAATCGAGGCGGTGATCAAGCCGTTCAAGCTCGACGAGGTCAAGGAGGCGCTGCACGAGGTCGGCGTTTCCGGGATCACCGTCACCGAGGCCAAGGGCTTCGGCCGCCAGAAGGGGCATACCGAGCTCTATCGCGGCGCCGAATATGTCGTCGATTTCCTGCCCAAAGTGAAGCTGGAGGTGGTGGTCGAGGACAATCTCGCCGAGCGCGTCGTCGAGGCGATCGCGGCGGCGGCGCGGACCGGCCGGATCGGCGACGGCAAGATCTTCGTCTCGTCCATCGAGGAAGCCTATCGCATCCGCACCGGCGAGCGCGGCTCGGACGCCATCTAGTTCCCCGGCGGGAATGGACTAGAGACGCTGACCATGGACGACCCCCTCCTCGATTCCATGTCCCCGGCCGAGCTGCGCCGGGCGATGCGGACGCTCGGCTACGACACCCAGAGCGACATCGCCGCCGCGATCGGGGTCAGCCGCTCGACCGTCAGCCTCTGGCTCGACGGCAAGGTCGGGGTGCCGCGGCCCGTCGCCATGCTGCTGCGAATGCTGATCGCCGCCCGCCGCCGGCCCTATTGAGGGGTGAATTATTCACACCGCTTGGACGCGTCCGCCCGCCCTCGGGAATGATGCGGGACGCGCGAATCCAACCGGGGGCGATCATCATGGCGAACGACGCGGGCAAGATCCTCAAAAACATCAAGGACGGCGAGATCGAGTGGGTCGACCTCCGCTTCACCGATCCCAAGGGCAAGTGGCAGCATCTGTCGATGTGCGCCGGCGTGATCGACGAGGATTCGCTCACCGACGGGCTGATGTTCGACGGCAGCTCGATCGCCGGCTGGAAGGCGATCAACGAATCGGACATGATCCTGAAGCCCGATCTCGACGCCTGGTACGTCGATCCGTTCAGCGCCTCGCCGATGGGCATCCTCTTCTGCGACATCGTCGATCCCGGCACCGGCGAGCTTTACGCCCGCGATCCCCGCTCGACCGCGAAGCGCGCCGAGGCCTATCTGAAGGCGACCGGGGTCGGCGACACCGTCTATGTCGGCCCCGAGGCCGAATTCTTCATGTTCGACGACGTCCGCTTCGAGGATTGCTACAACGCCTCGGGCTTCACCCTCGACGACATCGAGCTGCCGACCAACACCGCGACCAAATATGAGAACGGCAATCTCGGCCACCGGCCGCGCGCCAAGGGCGGCTATTTTCCGGTCGCGCCGGTCGATTCGGCGATGGACATCCGCGGCGAGATGGTCTCGACCATGCTCGAAATGGGCCTGCCGATGGACAAGCACCATCACGAGGTCGGCGCCGCCCAGCACGAGCTCGGCCTCACCTACGGCACCCTCACCACCACCGCCGACCGCATGCAGATCTACAAGTACGTCGTCCAGATGGTCGCCCAGGCCTATGGCAAGAGCGCGACCTTCATGCCCAAGCCGATCAAGACCGACAACGGCTCGGGCATGCACACCCACATCTCGATCTGGAAGGGCGGCAAGCCCTTGTTCGCCGGCAACGGCTATGCCGGCCTTTCCGAGACCTGCCTCTATTTCATCGGCGGCGTGATCAGGCACGCCCGCGCCCTCAACGCGATCACCAACCCGACCACCAACAGCTACAAGCGCCTCGTCCCCGGCTACGAGGCGCCGGTGCTGCTCGCTTATTCGAGCCGCAACCGTTCGGCCTCGTGCCGCATCCCCTACGGCGCCGGCGAGAAGGCGAAGCGGGTCGAGTTCCGCTTCCCCGATCCGCTCGCCAATCCCTATCTCGCTTATTCCGCCCTCCTGATGGCCGGCCTCGACGGCATCCAGAACCGCATCCACCCGGGCGACCCGATCGACAAGAACCTCTACGACCTGCCGCCGCAGGAGCTGGCCGAGGTGCCGACCGTCTGCGGCTCGCTGCGCGAGGCGCTGGTCGCGCTCGACGGCGACCGCGCCTTCCTCACTCAGGGCGACGTCTTCTCGGACGACCAGCTCGATTCCTACATCGAACTGAAATGGGAAGAGCAGATGCGCTGGGAAACGACGCCGAGCGCGGTCGAATATGACATGTATTATTCGAGCTAGTCTTCCTCGATCAGGCTGTGCCGCTGGGTGTCGCGCATCCCGAGGTAGACGATCAGCGACAGGCCGATCATCGCGGCGACGTACCAATAGAAGGCGCGCTCCATCCCCGCATCCTTGCACCAGAGCGCGACATATTCGGCGGTGCCGCCGAAGATGGTGTTGGCGAGCGCGTAGGGCAGAGCGACGCCGAGCGCCCGGATATGGGCGGGGAACAGCTCCGCCTTCACCACCGCGTTGATCGAGGTGTAGCCGGTGACGATCAGCAGCGCGGTCAGCATCAGGGCGAAGGCGGCGACCGGATCCTGCACCCCCTCCAGCGTCGTGAAGATCGGCACGGTCAGCGCCATGCCGAGCAGGCCGAACGTCACCATGACCGGCTTGCGTCCGATCCGGTCCGAGAGCGCCCCCGCGAGCGGCTGGACGCACATGAACACGAACAGGGCGCCGAGGCTGATCTGGTTGGCAGCCTCGGGGCTGAAGCCGGAGGTGTTGATGAGGAAGGTGCGCAGGTAGATCGTGTAGGCGTAGAAGGCGAGGGTGCCGCCCGCGGTCAACGCCATCACCAGCAGCGCCTCTTTCGGATGATCGCGAAACAGGCTCGCGCCGCTCGAGCGCGGGGCGCCCGACGCGCGCGCGTTTTCGAAGCTCTCGGTCTCCGACAGGCGGCGCCGGATATAGAAGACGACCAGCGCCAGCACCGCGCCGATCGCGAACGGAATCCGCCACCCCCAGGCCCTCACCTCGTCCCCGGTCATCAGGAAGAGCAGGATCATCAGCACCAGCGAGGCGGTGAGCTGGCCCGAGATCAGGGTCACATATTGGAAGCTCGAATAGAAGCCGCGCCGCTGGCGGCCGGCCGCCTCGCTCAGATAGGTGGCGCTGGCCCCATATTCGCCGCCGAGGCTGAGCCCCTGCAGCAGCCGCGCGGCGACGAGCAGGGCCGGCGCCGCCCAGCCGATCGAGGCATAGCCCGGCGTCAGCGCGATCATCAGCGAGCCGAGGCACATCAGGCTGACCGACAGCGTCAGCCCGGCCTTGCGGCCCTGCCGGTCCGCATAAATGCCCATCAGCCACGCGCCGATCGGCCGCATGACGAAGCCGACGGCGAAGATCGCCGCGGTGTTCATCAGCTTCGCGGTCTGATCGCCGGCTGGAAAGAAGGCCGGGGCGAAATAGACCGCGAGCACGGTGTAGGCGTACCAGTCGTACCATTCGACCAGATTGCCGGCCGAGCCGCCGACGATGTTGCGCAGGCGATGGCTCTGGCTCATTCGCCTCTCCTAATAATCCCGCGAGACGCGGACGTTGACGCTTTCGCGGCCGATCGTCGAGATCGAGGAGAGGATCGAGAGCCAGCGGGTGATCTGATATTCGATCGTCGTCGCCGAATAGCCGCGGCCGTCGGTGATCACTTCGACATAGACGTGGCGGCCGAGATATTTGCCGGCGGCGAACTGGGTGCCGATCCCCTGGGTGACGTCGGCGGGGAGGACGCGCAGCCGGTCGAGGCCGATCGAGCGGCGGAGCGCGTTGATCGGGTCGAGGCCGCCGCGCGGATCGTTCAGGGAGGCGATCGCCGAGGCGAGCTGGACCGCCTCGGGCGCCGACAGGTTGGTGATCGAGGTGCCGAACAGGATCCGCGACAGCAGCTCGTCCTGGGGGAGCGCCGGAGTCGAGGTGAAGGCGATTTCGGGCCGCTGGCTGCGCCCGGTGACCCGGATTTGGGCGGCGAGGCCGCGCACCCGCGCCTCGGCCGCGATGTCGAGCTGGGGGTTGACCGGAGTCTCGCCGGCGAAGCGGATGTTGCCGCGGATCAGATCGAAGCGCCGGCCGGCGAAATCGTAGGTGCCGCGCAGCAAAGTCGCATCGCCGGTGATCGCGGGCTCGGTCACCGTCCCGGCGACCTGCAGGTGGGCGCGCCACTCGCTGTTCATGCCGAGGCCGGTGACGATCATCCGGTTGGGGGCGGTGACGCCGAGCGCCAGCCGCCAGGGCTCGACATGGCGGATCGCCGGCTCGGAATAGTCGCCGATCCGGTTGACCTCGCGCACGTTCAGCCGCGCCACCCGCGCCGCCGCGGTCGCGCTGCCGAGCCGGAAGCGGCCCGCGGTCAGGCGGACGTCGCCGGAGATCGACCCGCCGTCGCCGTCCGAGCGGATTGCGAGGTCGCCGCTCACCGCCGCCTGGATGTCGTCGCGGTCGAGCAGGCGCGCGCCCTCGGCATGGACGTCGAAATTGAGGCCGACTCCGTTCGCCGCGGCAAAATCGAGCGTGCCGGCGCCCGCGACCGTGCCGCCGCCCTCGGTCTGGCCGCTGAACTGGGTGATCCTGAGCCGGGAGCCGCCGAAGGTGCCGGCCGATTGAAGATTGGTGACGACCATCCCGGTCACCGCGCTTTCGAGGCGGGCGCCGGCGGTCCGCACCGAGCCGTTGATCAGCGGATTTTCGAGCGTTCCGCTCATGTCGGCGCCGATCGCGGCGGGCCCCGACAGGTCGAGCAATTCGATCCCGGTCAGCCGCCACAAGGTGTCGGCGGCGCCGTTGTAGCGCAGCTGGGCGCGCATCGGCGCCCGCGTCAGCCGCTCGACGAGGGTGCCCGCGCTGCCGATCGGCGCGATCCGCGCCTGCATCCGGCCGATCGTCCGGCCTTCGCTCACCGCGACCGCGCGCATCGCGAAATTGCCGCCGTCGAGCCGGGCGTTGAGGCCGAGATCGACCGGCCGCGAGGAGAGGACGAGGCCGGCGCGGGTGAGGCCGCGGACTCGCAAATTCGCTTCTCCGGCCGGCGGCGCGCCGGGCGCGGGCGAGCGGTAGCGGACGCTGCCCGAGGCGATGCCGCCGAGGCCGAGCTCCGGATAGAAGATGTCGAGAACGGTGAGCGGCATCGCCTCGAGCCGGGCGTCGATCTCGGTGCGGGTGCCGAACAGGCCGGCGAGGCTGGCGCTGCCGCCGGCGAAGCGGAACTGGGTCGGCGCCAGCCGCCAGCCCTCCGGCGTGGCGGTCAGCTCGGCCGGAGTGACCAGCTCGAGCGGCCGCCGGTCGAGCGTGCCCGAGCCGCTCACCCGGTAGCGGCCCGGGGCGATGTCGGCGACGGCGTTGAACGAGAAGTCGCGGCCGCGCGAGCCGGCGATCCGGATTCGCGCCTGGCCGGTGCCGCCGCGCAGGCTTGCCTGGGCGTCGAGATTGGCGATCGAGAGCGGCCCGCGGCTGACCCCGCGGGCGACGATCCGCCCCTCGACCGAGGTGCCGGCGGGATCGAGCAGCACCGCCCCCTCGATCGTGCCCCGCCGGACGACGATCGGCGGCGGCCCGACGAAATGGGCGTCGCTGGCGGCGAGGTTGACTCCGATCCGCTGGTTGCCGCCGACCGGATTGAACAGGAGCGTGCCGTCGAGCCCGCCGCCGGCGACGGTGAGGCGGCCGGTGAAGCCGCCGGGATCGGCGCGCAGCGCGCCGGTCGCGCGAGTCCCCGAAACGTTCAGCGCGGCGACCTGGATCAGCGCCGGCTGGCCGGGCGCCAGCGCGATGTTGCCGGCGCCGGTGAACGGCCCGAGCGCCGACCCGCCCTCGGCGCGCCAGGCGTAGCCGACCGGATTGGGCTCGAGGTTGAGGAGCACGTCCCTGAGGCCGAGCGAATCGACCGGCCGCTCGAGCCGCACCGCCAGCCGCGGCCGCTCGATCCGCCCGTCGAGAGTGAGCCGCAGCGGCCCGTAATCGGCGTGCCGGCCGGCGCCTTCGAACTGGAAGGTGCCGTCGATCCGCCGCATCCCGGCGGCGACGAGATCGAGCTTCGGCGCGGTGAGGCGCAAATTGCTGAAGCGGATGATCCGGTCGGGGCCGCGGGTGACGTTGGTGGTGAGCTGCGGCAGCCCGCCCGCGACCCACAGAAGGAAGCGATTGTCCAGCCGGCGCACCCAGGCCCGCGCCGTCCCGGTGACCATCGTCCCGTGCCCGCCCGGCCCGGGCACGGCGTGCAGCTCGGAAAGCACGTCGACGATTCCGAAGCCGGGGATCGCGTAGGTCCGCATGCCGCCGTTGAGAGCGACCGCATAGACGCCGCTGCGCAGATCGACCGACAGGCTGAGGAGCCCGCGCAGCTTGTCCGAGGTCAGCAGCAGATTGTCGCCGGAGAGCCTCAGCGGAGTCACTTCGAGCATGCCCTGGACGCGCAGGTTGGAAAGGATGCCGCCGACGACGTCGCCGACCCCCGTGACGCGGCGCGCGGTGGCGAGCAGCGGCACCCGCACCGGCGCTCGGGAGAGGTTGCCGCGCCCCTCACCGCGCACCTCCTCGAACCCGGTATCGTCGAAGGCGACCTGCGGCGCGGTCAGCCGGTAGACGAAGGCGGCCGTGCCGAACGGCCCGTCGAGCGTCGCCGCGAGCCGGACCTGGCGGCCGGTCATGTTCGGGAACAGAGCCGGCGGGCGGAGCAGCTCGGCGGCGATCTGGACGTGCTCGTAGCGGCTTCGGCGCAGATCGACGAGGCCGCGCGCCTCGATCCGAAGCGCGGCCGACATCAGCGACAGCCGCCCGTCGAGGCGCCGGTCGGTGAACAGGCCGTTGCCGCGGACCAGCACGCGGGACGCGGTCAGCCGCTGGAGCTTGCCGTGGAGGAAAGGCGACGGCGCCGCCCAGCCGGAGAGGGTGGACCGGCCCGATTCCATCCGCAGCTGCAGCTCGGCCGTGCGCCGTTCGGAGACGTCGAGCTGGGCCGAACCCTGCCAGTGCGCCCAGGTGCCGTCGCCGCCGAGATCGAGCCGGATCGGCCGCCTCGTGCCGAGCATCGCCCCGGCGACGCTGTTCGCCGGCGAGCGCACCCGGGCGTCGAGATCGAAGCGGTTGCGCTCGGGCTCGGCGTCGAGGCGCAGCCGGATTTGATCGCCGCCGTCGCGGATGCCGATATTGAGCGCGAGCAGCGCCCGGCCGCTCCTGATCTCCGCCTCGCCATCGACGCTGCCGACCCGCTCGCGCCCGGTCACCCGCGCGCCGATCCTGAGCTGGCGGACGGCGAGCCGGCCGATATGGACGTCGTAGCGCGGCAGCAGCGGCCGCGGCTCGCGCGACGGGATCAGCTGCGGCAGCCGGTGGAGGATGACGAGATCGGAGCGCAGATCGTGGACGACGAGGCTGTTCCAGAGGAAGTCCAGCGGCCGCCAGTCCATGTCGATCTCGGCCGATTCGGCGAACAGGCCGTCGGGATCGTAGAGCCGCACGTCCTTGAGCTGGGTCTGGCCCCAGATCGAGCCGTCGATCCGGCCGATGCGCACGCGCAGCCCCGAGGCGGGGGTCATCGCCGCGATCCGGTCGACGATCAGCCGGTGGCCCGCTTCGGTATCGAGGAAGGCGAGCAGGGCCGCGACGACGACGAGGAAGGCGATCAGGCTGGCGGTGACGAACTTGGCGAGGCCCGACAGCCAGCGCCGGCGCCGCCGCGCCGGCAGCGGCGCGATCGCTTCCGCCCCGGGCGCGGGCTCGTCCATCGTCAGAAGGCCTGGCCGAGCGAGACGTAGACGGCGATGCGCGGATCGCCGCTGCGCGGGTTGAGGGGCGTGCCGACGTCGACCCGGATCGGGCCGAAGCGGGTATGGTACCTGACCCCGATGCCGGCGCCGATCTGGAGGTCGCGCAGCCGCGGCAGCGGCGAGGTCGAGATGTTGCCGGCGTCGATGAACGGGACGATGCCGAAATTGCCGACCCGGACCCGCGCCTCGAGCGCGAATTCGGTGAGGCTGCGGCCGCCGATCGGATCGTCGAACACCGGGTCGCGCGGTCCCAGCGCCTGGAAGCCGTAGCCGCGCACCGAGCCGCCGCCGCCCGCATAGAAGCGCCGCGACGGCGCGATCCGGTCGCGGCTGGCGCCGAGGATGGTGCCGAGCCGGGTGCGGCCGGCGATCGTCACCCGATCGGTCGCCGGCAGATAGAAGCTGCCGTCCAATTGGAGGCGGGCGTAGAAGAAGCTGCCGCTCTGCAGCGAGGCCTCGGGCGAGAATCGCGCCGAGAGCCTGAACCCGGACGTCGGATCGAGCAGGTCGTTCGAGCCGTCATAGCCGAGATAGGCGGGGAGAGCGCCGATGAAGAAGGTCCGCCGCCTTGTCGTACCGGTGGCGACGTCGACGTCGCGCTCGTCGGTGGTGGTCAGCTCGGCGCCGACCGACCAGGTCCAGATCTTCTGCCAGAAGATGTTGCTCTGCCGCTCGATGCCGCCGGCAAGGGTCGCCATGCGCGCGTCATAGGCCGGCCGGTTGACGTGGCTGGCGGCGGCCTGGAGGTTCAGCACCTGGTCGCGGCGGAGGAAATTGTTGCGCCGCAGGATGGCGGAGAGCGATTGCTCGCGGGTGCCGGCGACGCCGCGGAAGGTGACCGCGCCTTCCGGCGGGATCAGGTTGCGGTGCTGCCAGGAAAGCTCGAAGCGCACCCCCTCGCCGGTGCCGTAGCCGGCCTCGCCGGCGATCGTCCGCATCGGCGCCGGCTCGAGGGCGACGGCGAGATCGACGAGGTCGCTGCCGGTCCGCGCCACCGGGCGGATGGCGACCGAGGAGACGATGCCGGTCGCGACCAGCGCCTGGCGCAGATCCTCGACCCGGTCGGTCCGGTAGGGATCGCCCTCGCGGAAGCGGGCGATCGTCTCGATATGGCGGGCGCTGAACAGCGGCCGGCCGTCGATGAGGACATGGCCGAAGCGGCGCGCGCCCGCGGTCTCGACCGGAAGCACCAGGGTCGCGGTCCGGGTCTCGTGGTCGACGACGATCTCGGGCTCGCCGACCTCGGCGAAGGCGTAGCTGCGCCGGCCGAGCTCGGTGCGCAGTGCCGCCTCGGCATTCTGCACCGTCTCGGCGTTGACCGGGTCGTTGGGGTTGAGCGCGAAGCTCCGGCGCAGCGCCTCGGCATCGGTGCCGAGAGCCTGCTCGAGCCCCGGGGTCAGTACCATGGTGAAATGGTAGAGCGGCCCGGGCTGGGCGTTCAGGGTCACGGCGAAGCCGTCCGCCCCCGCGGCGGCGACCTCGGTCGTCACCAGCGCGTCGTAATAGCCGAACGAGCGCAGCAGCTCGCCGAGCAGCTCGGCGTCGGCGCGGGCGCGGCGATCGATCTGGGCGGCATTGGCGGGATTGCCGCGATATTCCTCGAGCGTCGACAGGGTGCGGAAGCGGGCGAGCAAGGGTGCCGCCTCGGCCGAGTCCAGCCCTTCGACGCGGTAGGAATAATGGCGCGCGGCGGCGGCATCGGCGACCGGGCCGGCGGCGCCCGGGCGGTCGGGGATCGCCTCGGCCGGATTCTGCTCCATGTCGGGCCAGTCGACGCCGAGATCGGGCCACTCCTCGAGCGGCGCCGACGGATCGAGCGGCTGCTCGGGCGGCGGCGCCGGCGGCGGCGCCACGGTCTGCGCTCCCGCCGCGGCGGAACAGAGGATGAGGGCAAGAGCGGCCGACAGGGCCGCCGCGCGCCGCCCCGCAACGACTTGCAACATCGGCAGAAACTAGCTGGCCCGGACGAGCCGCGCCAGAGCGTAGTTCCTCAGTGGAGGGTGGCGTCGGCGGGATCGGTGGTCGAGAGCAGGGCGATCATCCGCTCGATCTCGCGCCAGCGGCAGAAATGGATGACGTTGCCGAGGTCGCGGCTGCGGTCGGCGCGCGCCGCCGCCTCGCTCGCGGCATGGACGCCGAAGCGGGCGATCAGCTCGGCCGCGTCAGCGGCGGCCGACGCGTCGGACAGATAGACAGCCTGGTGCAACGCTTTCCTCTTGCGCTCTTTTTCTTGTCCTTCCCTGCTAGCGGCCGGACCTTTCGAAAACGCCCCACGGCCATGCTCAACGGCGCGTAAACCAGAGCTTGGCGCTGGCGCTTCGCCGCCGCTGCTGGCATGGAGCGCGGCGATGGCGGGATCGCAGAGAAGCAAGGTGGCGGGGGGATGCCTGATCCCGCTTTCGATCCTCGGCGGCCTCATCTGGGGCGCCGGCGCCCATCAATTGAGCCTCGGCTTCCTCGCCGGCCTCGGCATCGGCGTCGCGCTGGCGCTGGCGGTCTGGCTGGTCGACAGCCTGCGGCGCTGAGCCCGGCTCAGCCGATCCGCCGGCCGGCCCAGACCACCCGGCCGACGATCTCGACCGCGGCGGGATCGCAATCGGGCCAGCTCGGATAAGCGGGATTGTCGCTGCGGATCGCAAGCGTCCGCGCCGCCGGGTTGAGCGCGAGCCGCTTGACCACCAGCGCATCCTCCAGCCGAAGCACATAGATGCCGTCGCGCACCCGCTCGCCGCCGTCGCTTCGGTCGACGAGGATGTCGTCGCCATGGCCGAGCGTCGGCGCCATCGAATCGCCCTCGACCCGGATGATCGAGAGCTGATCGGGCGCGCCGCGCGCCACCTGGCGCAGCCAGGCGGGATCGAAGGCGATATGGGCCTCGCCGCGCTCGTCGCCATCGAACGCGCCCGCCCCTGCCGCCGCGCCGACGTCGAGCCGGAATAGCGGGGTGAGGCCGGTCCCCGCCTCCGCTTTGGGGCCACCGAGCAGCGCCTCGTCGACGCCGAAATAGCGCGCCAGCAGGCGGCGATCCTCCTCGCCGAGCCGCCTCGGGCTGCCGCGCTTCATATATTGCTGGACGTAGGCGGAGTTGCGCCCGAGCAGCCGCGAGAGACCGGCATAATCCTCGCCTTTCTCGTCGATCAGCCGCTGCAACGCCGCCCGGGGGTCCGCATTCGCCATGACCGTGCCATACCTCAAGGATTTGTCCTAGACAAGCAGGAAACACACTCCGTAAAGTGAACATATGAGGAACACTGATTCGGCGGCCGCCAGGGCTTTTCGTCGGCGGATCGAGCTTTACCTGAAACGCACCGGCACCACGCCCAGCCGCTTCGGCCACGACGTGCTCAACGACCGCGGCTTCGTTTTCCAGCTCAGGGACGGTCGTCGGGTGGGCGCCAGGGTCGCCGCGCGGGTGCAGGCCTGGCTGGACCGCGCGGATCGCGCCCGCAGCAAGGCTCAGTCGCCGCGGGCGGCGAGGCGCTGAAGGCTGTCGATCGCGCTCTGCAGGCGGTCGTCGCCGGCCATCGGAAAGGGCTGCGGCGCGGCGGGCTGCGGCTGCGGGGCAGCGAAGGGCTGGCGGGTGCGGCGGCCGGCGAGGCCCCGCTCGAGCCGCACCATCAGGTCGTCGAGGCTGGCCGGCGCGGCGGCGGGCGCTGGCGTGGCGGCCGGCGCCGGGGCAGCGGCGGGCGCTTGCCCGGCGGCGGGCGCTGGCGCGGCCTCCGGCTCGGCAAGCCAGGCCGGCTCCTGGACGGGGGCCGGGGCGGGCCGCGGCGGCGGCGCCGGCTCGCCGAGGTCGCGCGCGGCGGAGATCGGCCGGCGCACCGGCGCGTCGGGATGGACGTCGCGGCGGCGCAGCCTGGGCATGTCGTCCTCGTCGGCCGCAACGATCGGCTTCGGCCGCTCGAGGCCGGTCCGGTCGATCAGGCGCAGCAGCACGAACGCCAGGCCGAAGGCGGCAAGGCCGCCGGCAAGGCCGACGCCGGTGCGCGCCTTGAGGCCGAGCGGCGGCTCGGCCGCGGCGAGGATCGCGGGCAGGCCGCTCGCTTCGACCAGGCCGGTCAACAGGTCGGCCGGCATGGCGAAGGCGACGAACGCCACCGCCAGCCCGGCCAGCGCCGCCACCGGCAAGTCGAGCGCGTTGCGGCCGAAGCCGCCCATCCGGTTCTGAAAGGGCCTCGCAGCGATCATAAAGCCTTGCCCGTAAGTCGTTGGTAGATAGGGATGTAACGCGAAATGTTTGACGACCAGTTACGTTCGCGCTCGACGAAATTGCGGGCCTCTTCGCGGCGCCGGCTCCAATCGCCGCGGCGCTCGAACAGCTCGGCCAGCGCCGCCGCCAGCGCCGCCGGATCGCCGGCCGGAAACAGGGTGCCGGTGACCCCGTCCTCGATCAGCTCGCGGTGGCCGCCGACGTCGGACGCGGCGACCAGCTTGCGCTGCGCCATCGCCTCCAGCGGCTTCAGCGGCGTCACCAGCTCGGTCAGCCGCATCGCCTTCCGGGGATAAGCGAGCACGTCGATCAGCGCGTAATAGCGCTCGACCTCGTCGTGCGGGACGCGGCCGACGAAACGGATCCGGTCCGCCGCCGGCGAGGCCGCGGCCTGCGCCTTGAGCGCCTCCTCCATCGGCCCGCCGCCGACCAGCAGCAGCCGCGCCCTCGGCCGGCGCGCGACGACGAGCGGCATCGCCGCGATGAGGTCGTCCAGCCCCTCATAATCGTAGAACGAGCCGATGAAGCCGATCGTGTCGGCGCCGTCGAGGCCGAGGCTGCGGGCGAAGGCGGCGTCGGCCGCGGGCGGGCTGCCGAACAGGTCCATGTCGACGCCGTTGGGCGAAATGAAGATCTTGGCCGGATCGATGCCGCGCCGGACGAGGTCCGCCCGCAGGCCCTCGCTGATCACCGCGACGGCGTCGGCCTTACGCGCCGCATAGGTCTCGAGCAGCCGGGTCAGCCGGTAGCGCGCCGAGCCCTCGCGCCCCGTCCCGTTGCCGACCGAGGCGTCCTCCCAGAAGGCGCGGATCTCATAGACCAGAGGCAGGCCGTGCCGGCGCGCGACCGGCAGCGCCGCGAGCGCGTTCAGCACCGGCGAATGGGCGTGGAGCTGATCGGGCCGCCACTCCCGCACCAGCGCGTCGAGCCGCGCCGACAGCGCCCTGATCTCGCGCCATTCGCCGAGCGGCGCCGGCACCGGCGCGGGCCTTTGCGTGCGGTAGAAGGTGATGCCGTCGACGCGCTCCGGATCGGGCCCGGCCGTCGCCTGGCGCGGCCCGGTCAGGCAGGCGACCTGCCAGCCCCGGGCGAGCTGCGCCTTGACGATTGCGCGGGTGCGGAAGGCATAGCCGCTGTGGACCGGCAGGCCGTGGTCGAGGACATGCAGAATGCGCATGTCGCCCTCATGGCAGAGCAAGCTTAACGGCCCGTCAACCCGGCTCGCCTAAGAGCGGGCGATGATCCGCACGCTCACCCTCGCGGCCGCTTTGTCGGCCGCCGCCGCCGGGGCCCAGCCGGCTCCGGCCCGCTTCACCATCGTCGAGACCGGCCAGGGCTTTGCCCGCCTCGCCGACGCGGTCGAGGCGATCGGCGAGGGCCGCGGCACGATCCGGATCGCGCCCGGCCGCTACCGCGACTGCGCCGTCCAGGAAGCGGGCCGGATCGCGTTCGTCGCCGAAACTGCGGGCACGGCGATCTTCGACGGCGGCATTTGCGAGGACAAGGCGACCCTGGTGCTGCGCGGCGAGAGCGCCCATGTCGAGGGCCTCGTCTTCACCCACGACCGGGTCGCCGACGGCAACGGCGCCGGCATCCGCATCGAGCGGGGCGATCTTTCCGTCGCCTATGTCCGCTTCGTCGACGGCCAGTGCGGCATCCTCTCCGCCGCCGATCCGAACGGCACGATCAGCATCGACCATGCGACCTTCAGCGGCCTCGGCCGGCATCCCGACGGCAACGGGGCCCATTCGCTCTACATCGGCCATTACGGCGCGCTCCGGGTGACCAATTCGCGCTTCGAGCGCGGCACCGGCGGCCATTATCTGAAGAGCCGCTCGCCGCGCATCGAAGCGCTGAACAACAGCTTCGACGACAGTGCCGGCACCGACACCAATTACATGATCGACCTGCCCGAAGGCGCGGTCGGCCGGATCGCCGGCAACATCTTCGTCCAGGGCCTCGGCAAGGAGAATTACGGCACCCTGATCGCGGTCCATGCCGAAGCGGGCGACAATCCGACCGCGGGGCTGGTCATCGAGGACAATGTCGCCTCGGTCGCGCCCGGCTTCCGCTGGTCCACCGCCTTCGTCGGCGACTGGAGCGGCGAGGCGCTGGTGATCCGCAACAACCGCCTCGGCGAGCGGATCGCGGAGCTCCAGCGCCACTAGCCCGCGACGCCGAGGCGTCCCGCCAGATATTCGAGATTGGCGATCCGCCGCATCATGCCGCTGTCGGCGATCCGCTCGGTGCGGAAGAAGCGCCGCATCGCCGGATAATCGAGATCGACGACCCGGCCCATATAGTCGGGGCTCAAGAGCCCGCCATGCTCGTCGGCGACCGGGCCGAGCCGGCGGCGGATCGCGTAGCTCCTTTGCCTGAGCGCGACCGGGCGGATCCGGGTCGCCCATTCGCTGCGCCGGTGGCGGCGGCCGGGCGGCCCGGCGAAATCGTGGCCGTAGGCGGAAGGATAAGCGGCGAGCGCCGGATCGATCGCGTTGAGCAGGGCCGCCTCGAACCGCCCCGCATGCTTGAGCGCGAGCGGCAGCCGCATCGCCTCGGCGACCAGCCGGTGGTCGAGGAACGGCATCAGATAGGCGCCTTCGTGCGCTTCGAGCCCGATCTCGCGGCCGAACAGGGCCCGGCAGCGGACCCGCGGATAGATCTGCTCGATTTGGCCGCGGGGCAGCTTCGAGCGCTCCCCGGCCCGGCCGAGCGCGGCGAGGATCTTGTCCTCGATCGCCCGCAGGAAGCTGCTTTCGTCGAACGCGCCGGTGACGTCGCCGCGCGCGTAGCGGGCGAAGAAGGTCCGCGCCACCGCTGCCGCGCTGAAGCGGCGGTCGGGGAGGAAGAAGAAGTTGCGGAAGATCTCGCCGCAGCCGCCCGAGACCGAGAGCGCGCCGCCGCGGTGGCGGGCGGCGCGGGCGGCGGCGTTGGCGCCGTTTTCGAACAATTCGCCGTAATTGGGCAGGCCGTCATAGGCCTGGAAGTTGCGCTCGACCTGCTCGGGGAATTCCTCGGGCGAGACCTCGCGCCAGGCCTCCTTGTCGATCCATTCGATCGCATGGCCTTCGGCGGCGGCGATGGCGCGGGCGAGGCGCACGTCGATGCTGTCCGGGCCGCCATAGACGAACAGCGACGGCCGGCAGCCCGCCGCGCGCAAGGCGGCCAGCGCAAGCCGCGAATCGAGCCCGCCCGAGAGCGCGCAGAAGACATTGTCGCCGAACTGGCGGACATGGTCGGAGACGACCGCCATCAGCCGGTCGCGATGCGCCGCGATGCGCTCGTCGAGCGGCATCGGCGCCTCGTCCGCAAGCGGCCTGGCCAGGTGGTGGAAGCCGATGCCGGGCTCGGCGACCCGGTCCGGCCCGAGCATCTTCAGCTCGGCGAAGACGGTGTCGTCGCCGATCGGGACGACGTTGAAGGCGAATTCGTACACGCCCTGCGGATCGAAGCTGAGCCTCGGCAGCGCCGCCGCGGCGGCGAGCAGCGAGGTCGAGAACAGGCGTGCGTCCGTATCGTGATAGACCGGAAAGGCGCCGAAATAGTCGGTGAACAGGAAGCTCCGCCCGCCGCGCCGGACGAACGCGGCGAAATGGCCGCCGAGCCGGCTCCAGTCCGGCGCCGGCAGTCCCGCCATGTCGCGCAGGGCGAGCAGCGCCGGCCGCCCCATCAGCCCGTCGCAGGTCAACGTCCCGGCGACCGCGACGAGATCCCCGCCCTCGGCGAGCAGGGTCTCGGGTCCGCCCTGCCGGTGCGGCGCGTGGAGCAGCCGCCAGCCGAAGAGCTCGTGCTCGGTACAGCCCGCAAAGCCGTGCCGCGCGAACTGCGCGCGCGCCTCGGCAAAGCCGGGGTCGCCCGTCCGCGCGAGGAAGAGACCAGCCATGGCCCGCGTCTAGAGCGGCGCGGTTGACGGGCCGTTAAGCCTGACCCGCTAAGGGAAACGCATGATCGACAATTTCGCGCTCGGGCTGACTCACGGGCTGATGCTGCTCGCCGCATGGCGCCTGCTCGCGCGTCCCGATCTCGAGGACGACGACGCGCCGGCGGCGCCGCGGCGCCGCTGGTTCGGCGCCAAGGACGCGCGCGACGATGCGTGACCTCGCCTTCGTCGGCTTCCTCGCCGCTTTGCTGGCGCTTGGCCTCAAGCGCCCGTTCCTGTTCGTCCTCGCCTATATCTATATCGACACCGTCTCGCCGCAGCGCCTGTCCTACTATCTGATCAACTCGATCCCGATCTCGTTGATCGTCGCGGTGCTGGCGATGGGCAGCTGGCTGCTCGTCGAGCGCAAGGAGGGCTTCGCCTTCAGCGTCCGCCAGGGGCTGATCCTCGCCCTTCTCGCTTATGCCGGGGCGACCACCCTCAACGCCGATTTTCCGGTCGACGCGATGGAGAAGTGGGACTGGGCGTGGAAGGCGCTGCTGTTCGCGATCTTCCTCCCCTTCACCCTGCGCACCCGCCTGAGGATCGAGGCGGTGCTCCTGTTCATGACCCTGTCGGCGGCGGCGATCGCCATCGTCGGCGGGATCAAGACGATGCTCGCCGGCGGCGGCTACGGCGTCCTCAACCTGATGGTCGACAACAATAGCGGCCTCTATGAGAGCAGCACCATCTCGACGGTTGCGATCGGCCTCATCCCGCTGATCGTCTGGCTCGCCCGCTTCGGCACCGTCTTTCCGCCCGACTATGAACCGGCACGGACTGCCCCCGGCAGTCCGTCATCCGATGATGATCCCGCACGCCAGCGATTCACGTCCAGCCAGCCAACGCCCGGGGGGCGTTGGCGCCGGTTCATGGTGAAGACGTTCGCCGCGGGCCTGATCTTCGCCTGCCTGCTGATCCCGATCGGCACCGAGGCGCGCACCGGCCTCGTCTGCATCGCCGTATTGGCCGTGCTCATGCTGCGCGACATGAAGCGGCGGCTGCTCTATCTCGGCGCCGCGGCGATGCTGACGCTGGCCGCGATCCCCTTCCTGCCCGCCTCGTTCACCGCGCGGATGGATACGATCCAGAACGTCCACGGCGATCAATCGGCCGGCACCCGGCTCGCGGTATGGGCGTGGACCTGGGATTATGCCCAGAGCCATCCGTTCGGCGGCGGCTTCGGCGCCTACCGCTCGAACCGTATCCAGGTGCAGATCGTCAGCGCCCAGAGCAGCGGCGAGGTCCAGACCGTCACCGCCCAGACCGAGGCCGACGAGGCGCGCGCCTATCACAGCTCCTATTTCGAGATGCTCGGCGAGCAGGGCTTCCCCGGTCTCGCCATCTTCCTGCTGATCAACGGCATCGCGCTCGCCCGGCTCGAGATCGTCCGCCGCCGCTACCGGCGCCTTGCCGGCGATCAGGCATGGATTGCGCCGCTCGCCACCGCGCTCCAGCATTTCCACCTGATCTACCTGGTCGGCTCGCTCTTCGTCGGCATCGCCTATCAGCCGTTCATCTGGCTGATGGTCGGCACCGAGATCGGCTTCGACAACTGGCTGAAGCGCCGGGAGCGCAAGGCCCGCGGCGCCGCGCGCAGCTTCGTGCCGGCTCCCGCGTAGAGCCCCTCCCCTGGCCTAAAACGCTATTCCGCAGCCCGCGTCTCCGGCGCCCTTCGTTCGGCGGCGCGCAGCTCCCCGAGCAGCGCCTCCGCGAGCGCCCGCGCGCGGGCGAGATCGCCGGCCGAAGCCGCGGCGCCCGGCCCCTCTCCGCGCGCCGCGGCTTCGCGCCGCTGCCGGCGCAGCGCCCGGGTGCCGCGGGTCGCATGCCAGACGGCGACGCTGCCTATCACAATTGCGATCAGGCCAGCGATCGCCGGGGCGAAATCGGTGAGGGTGAGGGGATCGCTCAAGGCTCGTTCTCCGATTGGAGCAGATACAAGGTGCCGTACGCGACTGCAAACAGCGCGACTGCAATGACGGACCAGCCGAACGAGGCAAGATCGAATTGACCAGCCAGCCAGATCCGCGCAACGGCGGCGGCTGTCAGCGCCACCGAAAGATTTAGGAAGAAGGTCGAAACCGCCTTCACCTGTTCGTTTGCGACTCCTGTCTCCGCAAGCGCCACGCTGGGTCCTCCGACTCCTCAAGGGCTTCTACTATAACCAAGGAATCATCGGGGGCCAATCAACGATTTCCTAAAAGTCCTCCCTCCAGCCGGAGGGGGACAGTTCCCCTCCGGGAACGAACCCGCAGCGCGCGGCATTAGAGGCGCGCATGACCGGACCGGCGCCGCGCCTTCATTATGTCGACGACAGCCGCCCGGGCATCACCCGCAAGCGGCGCGGCCGCTATTGGCAATATTTCGACGCCAAGGGGAAGCGGATCACCGATCGCGACGAGATCGACCGGCTGAACGCGATCGGCATGCCGCCCGCCTACCGGGATTGCTGGTTCTGCCCCAGCCCGAACGGCCATATCCAGGCGACCGGCTATGACGACAAGGGCCGCAAGCAATATCGCTACCACGCCGATTTCCGCGACCGCCAGGAGGCGGCGAAATACGAACGCTGCCGCGACTTCGGCAAGGCGCTGCCGAAGCTGCGCAAGCGGGTCGAGGCGGACTTGCGCAAACGCAAGCTCGGCCGCGACACCGTCGTCGCGGCGATCGTGCGGCTGCTCGACACCGGCCGCATCCGGGTCGGCAACGAAGCCTATGTGAAGGACAATAAGAGCTACGGCGCGACCACCCTGCGCAGCCGCCACGCGCGGGTGCTCGGCCAGACCGTCAGGATGCGCTTCAAGGCGAAGAGCGGGATCGAGCGCGAGCTTTCGATCACCGACCGGACCCTGTCGCGCATCGTCCGCCAGTGCCAGGACCTGCCCGGCCAGAACCTGTTTCAATATATCAATGGCGAGGGCGAGCCGCAGCCGATCAGCTCGACCGACGTCAACGACTATATCCGCGACGCGACCGGCGAGGATTTCACCGCCAAGCATTTCCGCACCTGGAGCGCGAGCGTGATCGCCTTCGAGCAGATCTGCGCGGCGGGCGACGAGGGCGTCGGCCTCAAGGCGATGCTCGAGCCGGTCGCCGAGGCGCTCGGCAACACGCCGGCGATCAGCCGCAAATCCTATGTCCATCCGGCCTTGATCGATGCGGTCAAGGCGGCGAAGGGCGGGTTCGGCTTGCAATGCCCGCGCCCGACGAAATATCTGTCGAGCGCCGAGCGCGGCCTGATCGCCTTCCTCGGCCGGAAACGAGCCAGGAAAGCCAGCGCGCGGCGATGAACGAACAGGCGTCTCTCGACATCCAGGCCGGGCAGCTCTGGGGCGAAACGCTCGCCTGGCTGTCCAGCCACAGCCTGCAGATCATCCTCGGCTTCGCGGCGGGCGCCGTCATGGTCGCGCTGCTGCTCGGCCTCAGATGGCTGGGCGTGCGGCTGTGCGGCACCGATCCGGATCATGTCCATTGGCGCACCGTGCTCGGCCGAGTCCTCGCCGGCACCCGCTTGTGGTTCATGGTCGGTCTCGCCGCGCGGCTGGTGGCCGGCTATGCCGGCGCGCCCGAGCGGGTCGCGATGACGATCCAGGTCTATTTCGTCATCGCCGCGACGCTGCAGGTCGCCTTGTGGGTGCGCGAGATCGTCCTCGGCGTGATCGAGCACCGCGCCGGCGGGGCCGAGGCGTCGAGCAGCCTCGGCAGCGCGATCGGCATCATCCGCCTGCTCGTCACCATCGCGATCTTCATCATTGCCCTCGTCGTCGTGCTCGACAATCTCGGGGTCAACGTCACCGGCCTGATCGCCGGCCTCGGCATCGGCGGCATCGCCATCGGCCTCGCCGCGCAGGGCGTCTTCGCCGATCTGTTCGCCGCCCTCGCCATCCTCTTCGACAAGCCCTTCCGGCGCGGCGATTCGGTGCGCTGGGACACGACCTCGGGCACGGTCGAGAATATCGGCCTCAAATCGACCCGGGTGCGCTCGATCACCGGCGAGGAGGTGGTGATCTCCAACACCAACCTCCTCGGCAAGGAGCTGCACAACATGGCGCGGCTCAACCGGCGGCGGATCACCCAGCCGTTCGGCCTCGTCTACCAGACCGCGCCCGAGGTCTGCGCCCGCATCGCCGCGATCGCTGAAGAGGTCGTCTCCTCCTGCGAGAAATGCGTGTTCCTGCGCTGCGGCATGACCGGCTACGGCGCCTCCAGCCTCGACTTCGAGCTTCAGTTCGATGTCAAATCGGAGGTCTGGCAGAAGGTGTTCGACGCCCGCTCCCAGGTGCTGATCGCGCTCCTGCGGCGCTTCAACGACGAGGGCATCAAATTCGCCTACCCGACCCAGACCAGCTTCACCGCCGCACCGGACGGGACGCTGATCATGCCCTATCCGGCCGAGGAGAGCGAACGTGCGGGCGATCTCTAGCCTGGCGGCGCTGATGCTGCTCTTGGCGGGCGGCGCGCGGGCGCAAGCGCCGCGCGATTTCTGCCCGGACCGCCCCGGCCTCGGCACCCCGGCCTGCACGATCGATCGCGGCCATGTCGCCGTCGAGCTGGGCCTCGTCGACTGGACCCGCGACGGCGGCGAGGACGTCGTCGCCGCCGGCGACCTGCTGGTCCGCTACGGGCTCACCGAGAATCTCGAGGTGCAGCTCGGCTGGACCGCCTACACCCATGCCCCTGCCGATTCCGGCACCGGCGACCTCTTCGTCGCCGCGCGCCGGAACCTGATGCATCCCGACGGCTCCGGCTTTTCCGTCGCGGTCATGCCCTATGCGACGCTGCCGACCGGCAGCGACGGCATCGGCGCCGGCGATTGGGGCGCCGGCGTGCTGGTGCCGATGAGCTACGAATTGCCGCACGGCTTCGCGCTCGGCCTCACCGCCGAGGCGGACGCCGCGATCGACGAGGACGGCGATGGCCGCCATCTCGCCTACAGCGCCGTGCTCGGCCTCGACATCCCCGTCTCCGAGCAGGTCGGCGCGACCGTCGAGCTTTCGGCCGGGCGCGACGAGGATCCCTCGGGCCACGCCACGCAGCTGCTGGCGGGCCTTTCGGCGGGCTGGGCGCCGAACCGCGACCTCCAGCTCGATATCGGCGCCAATCTCGGCCTCAACCGCGAAACACCGGACGTGGAGCTCTATTTCGGAGTCGCGCGCCGCTTCTAGTCGCGGGCGAGGACGATGATCCGGTCCTCGGCCGCATAGACGATCGGCTCGGCGCGCGGCGGATTGATGACGATCCCGCCCATCCGGCGCTTGTCGTCGACCGCCGCCGCCGGGCGATGGTGGCCGATCGCGACCTCGCCGCGCGCGCAAGCCGTCCGGGCGACGTCGTGGAAGGAGAGGGTATCGCCGAGCGGGACGTAATCGCCGGCCGGGCGCAGGCAGATTTCGGACCCTTCCTCATCGAGCAGGTCCCTGAAAATCGCCTCGAGATGCTCGTTTTCCGAGGCTTGGGCGAGCATCAGGCTGACCAGCTTGTTGCTGACCACGAAATCGTCGATGCGGGCGACCTCGGCAAGCTCGCGGTTGCGCACGTCGATCATCTCGCTGACGACGCTGATCGGCCTGCCCGCCTCTTCGGCGATCCGGCGCAGGTGCAGCAGGGTGACGAGCGTGCGGGTGTCGGCCGGCTGGGCCGCCATATGATCGCTGTAGCCGAGCACGAGGATATGGTCGCAGCCGGTCGGATCGAGCGCCGCGATCTCGGCGCGGCGGCTGGTGTCGATCCGCTTCAGCTCGATCCGCAAATTGTCGCCGGCAAGAACGAGGCCCTCGAACTCCCGTTCGAGCTCGGGCGTATCGGCGGCGATCGTCAGCAGCGAGCCGGGCGCGACATAGCGCGACAGCTCGAGCGCGATCATCGGCGCCCGCCGGTTCCAGCCGAGCATCAGCGTCCGCTCGGCCGGCGCGGCCACGGCGCGCGGCGCCGGCAGGCCGGAAGCCGGCGCCTGCGCAGCGTGTTCCTTCACCTCGATCTCGTCGTCATCCTCGGCGATCAGGATCGCCTTCATGCCCGCCTCGATCATCCGGTCCATCGGCGGATTGAGCGATACCACGCCGTCCACCCCGCACAGGCCGATCAGGCTGCTCGTCTCGTAGCAGAAGATGGCGTCGCCGAAGGTCTTGCCGGCCAGCTCGGGCTGCTCGGTCGTATAGATTTCGCAGCCGTCGAAATCGAGCAGCTCGGTATAGACCGCGCTGAGCCCGGGCTGGCGCATCGACTGGGCGACGATCCGCGACAAAAGGTCGTCGGCGAGCACCAGCTGGACCTCCGATCCGCCGACGACTCGGGCGACCTCGGCATTTTGCGCCTCGCGAATCTCGGCGGCGATCAGATAGGGCGCCTCGCGGCGGCCGGGATCGTTGGTCAGCGCCAGGATCGTCTTGATCACGCAGGAATCCGGATCGTCGGTCTCGGGCGACAGGACGATGATCGAGCGCGCCGTCTGCGGATTGACGATGGCGATGTCGTAGAGATCGGTGGGATCGCCGCTGCGACAGATGATCCGCGTGTTCCGGCTGTCCGGCACCTTGGCCGCGATCTCGTCCTCCATCTCGACCTTGTCCATCCCGGACATGATGACGATGCGCGGCCGCCGGCGGCTTTCGTTGGCGATCACCAGCTCGGAAACGACGTCGAAGATCGATGGCGACCAGTTGAAGATGATCGTGTGGTCCCGCTCGAGGACCAGCGAACGCCCCTTGCGCAGCTCGTCGAGCTTGCCTTCGAGGCCGGTGCTGAGGACGCCGATCAGCGCCGACACGACGAAGATGCCGGCCAGCGTCACCAGCAGCATCACCAGCCGGAAGCCCCAGCCGGCGTCGCCGCCCATCGTCCCCGAATCGAGGGTGCGCATCAGCGACGCCCAGGTGCCCTCGATGAAGCCCATCGGCTCCTCGCCCGCCGGCGCGATCCGGGTGATCGCGAGGAACGCGCCGGCGATTCCGATCAGGGCCAGCGAAACCAGGCCGAGCCAGCCGATCAGCGCGACCGTGCCCGCGGCCATGCTCTTGTCGAACGCATAGCGCAGTCGCGCGCCCAGGCTTGGCTTGGCCATGTGAGTCCGTCCCCCGGAGATAGGGGGAGCTTAGCCTGAAGGCTCAACCCGAACCAGAGCGATCGAAACTTTATAAGGCCGGCGATACCAGCGCCAGCGATCGAGCCGGGCGGCGAAGCTCTTCGGCCGAAGGGGAGCGATCAGGGCGGCGAGCAGGGTCCGCGCCAGCTCTTTCCACACCGTCGCGCCGCGCGCCGTCAAATCCTCGCCATAGCTGCGGCCGGTCAGCTCCTCGCACAGCAGCATCGTGCTGCGCCCGAACAAGGCGGCAAGCTCGGCCGGCGACGGCCGGAAGCCGGTGTCGATCGGATCGGCATGGTAGGGAAAGCTCGACGGGACGGTGGCGAGGACCAGCCCGCCCGGGCCGACGATGTCCTCGCACGCCGCCGCCACCACCGCCGGATCGCGGACATGCTCGAGGAGGTTGGCGACGAGCACGCATTTGAAGCCGTGTGCCTTGAGCTCGCGCAGCATGGCCGGGTCGAGCACGTCGCCGGGGAAGTCGACGCCCTCGGCCCGCTTGAGGTCGCTGTGGAGGACGATGATTCCGGCCGACGCCAGCGGGCCGAACAGCTCGATGTCGATGTGCGGCTTGGCCGACTCGCGGAAAGCGGCGGTGGACGAGCCCAGGTTCAGCAGCGGCGAAACCGCCCGCCGGCCGAGCAATATCTGGCGCAGGCGGACGGCTTCGGTGTCGAACATCGCCCCATCCGCCACGCGGACGGACGGTTCGTCAAGCGGCGATCGGCAGCTCGGACGCCTTCAGCATCGCCAGCCAGTTCTCGATCGTGACAGCGCCGACATATTCGGCCTGCATCTCCTCGGTCAGCACCTCGATCAGCTGGCAGCCTTCGGCCCAGACCTCGATCACCCCGAACGCGTCGCCGCGGCGGCAATATTTGGCCGGCCAGCCTTCGCGCGCGGCGATGGCGAGCACCTCGTCCTGGCTGAGCTTGGTCGCCATCGCATAATGGGTGGCGTTGAAGCGGCGCGGCGCGGCGGCGGCGGCGCCGGTCGCGCCCTGATCGCTCTCGTGGAGCTCGGTGCCGCGCGGATAGAATTCGATCAGCGAGCCTTTGTCGTCGCCGGCGAGCGCGACCCAGCTGCCGGGCGTGACCGCCGGAAAGGGCGCGGCGATCCCGCCCCAGAATTCGGCGACGACCCCGGCGACCCGGCGCGGATCGTCCGCCTCGATGGAAACGTGAAACAGCATGAATCTTCTCCCTCGAAAAGCTGAGGGAGGCGCCGCTAGCGGCGGCGCGTTGGAAGCGACAGCAGCAGTCGACAAAAATGGCGGCGGATGCGACGAATCCGCAAACTTCCGTTCGCCCTGAGCTTGTCGAAGGGTCTTCCTTCTCACCGGCCATGAGAAGGAATGGGCTTCGACAAGCTCAGCCCGAACGGCTCGGGGGAATTCTCGCGGCCGCTAGAAACCCACATCCTCCAGGCTGAGCAGGGTCGCATTGCCGCCCGAGCTGGTGGTGTCGGTCGAGGTCACCCGCTCGGTGCAGAAGCGCGGCAGATAATGGGGGCCGCCGGCCTTGGGACCCGTGCCCGACTGCCCTTCCCCGCCGAACGGCTGCGAGCCCACGATCGCGCCGATCATCGAGCGGTTGACGTAGAGGTTGCCGACCGTGCCGACCTCCTCGACCGTCTCGGCGGCCCGGGCGATGCGGCTGTGCAGGCCCATGGTGAGGCCGAAGCCCGAGGCGTTGACCCGCCGCACCGTCCCGGCGAGGTCGCCGCCCTTCCAGGTGGTGACGTGGAGCAGCGGGCCGAACCATTCCTCCCTGAGGTCCTCAATCGCGTCGATGCGGATCAAGGTGGGGGGGACGAACAACCTGGTTTGTGCTCCTGCGGAAGCAGGAGCCCCGTTCTCGCCGTCCGACTGGGTTCCTGCTTCCGCAGGAACACTGGGGAGATCGACCGTGTGAATCCAGCGCTCGCGCATGCGCTCCCGGTGCCCCATCAGCTTGTCGTAGCTCGGCTGGTCGATCACCGGGCCGACGTCGGTCCTCGGCTCGGCGGGATCGCCGACGATCAGCGAATCCATCGCGCCCACCAGCATCTCCAGAGTCCGTTCCGCGACCTCCTCCTGGAGCACCAGCAGCCTGAGCGCGGAACAGCGCTGGCCGGCCGAGCGGAAGGCCGAGGTGATCACGTCCTGGACGACCTGCTCGGGCAGAGCGGTCGAATCGACGATCATCGCGTTGATCCCGCCGGTCTCGGCGATCAAAGGGATGATGTCGCGATCGTCGTCCTCGACGAGGGTGCGGGCGATGGTCTTGGCGGTCGCGGTCGAGCCGGTGAAGGCGACTCCGGCGATGCGCACGTCCTCCATCAGCTTCTGCCCGAGGTCGCGGCGGCCGGCGGCGAGGACGAGCGCGTCCTCCGGGATGCCGGCGGCGTGGGCGAGGCCGACCGCATAAGCGGCGATCTGCGGCGTCTGCGAGGCCGGCTTGGCGACGACCGCATTGCCGGCGGCGAGCGCGGCCGAGACCTGGCCGAGGAAGATGGCGAGCGGGAAGTTCCACGGTGCGATGCAGACGAAGACTCCGCGCCCCTCCATCCGCAGCACGTTGCGCTCGCCGGTCGGCCCGGGGAGCTCGAGCGGCTGCAGGCGGGCGCGCGCCTGGGCGGCGTAATAGCGGCAGAAATCGACCGCCTCGCGGACCTCGGCGAGCGCGTCCGGGATCGTCTTCTTCGCTTCCTGGACGGCGATCCGCATCAGCATGTCGCGATCCTGTTCGAGCAGGTCGGCGAGCCTTTCGAGGCAGGCGGCGCGCTCCTCGACGCTGCGCTGCGACCACTCCTCGAACCCGTTGAGCGCGCGGGTCACCAGCTCCTCGGCCGGCGGGCTCGTCAACGGCGCGAAATCGAGCGGCGGCGCGACCGCGCCGGCGACGCGCTCGAGTTCGGGCCGGTCGTTGAGGTCGAGGCCCCAGCTGTTCTCGCGCTCCGGCTGGAACAGATCGTGCGGCAGCGGAATCGAAGGGTGGCGGGTGCCGCCGACCGCCGCGATCCTGGCGACCGGATCGGCGATCAGATCGGCGTCGGTCAGCCGCTCGTCGGCGAGCTGGTGGACGAAGGAGGAATTGGCGCCGTTCTCCAGCAGGCGCCGGACGAGATAGGCGAGCAGGTCGCGATGGCCGCCGACCGGGGCGTAGATGCGGGTATGATAGCCGGCCTCGCGGACCAGGCCCTCGTAGAGCCCCTCGCCCATGCCGTGCAGCCGCTGGAACTCGAAGTCGCGGCTCTCCTCCGCCCATTCGAGGATGGTCGCGACGGTCAGCGCATTGTGGGTCGCGAAGGCCGGATAGATATGCTTCGCCGCCAGCATATCCCTGGCGCAGGCGAGATAGGAGACGTCGGTCGCCGCCTTGCGCGTGAACAGCGGATAATCGGAGAGGCCCTGCTCCTGGGTGCGCTTGATCTCGGTGTCCCAATAGGCGCCCTTGACGAGCCGGGCCGAGATCCGCCGGCCCGTCTTCCGGCCGAGCGCGTCGGCCCAGGCGACGGTCGGCCGGGCGCGCTTGCCATAGGCCTGGATCGCCATGCCGAGCCCGTCCCAGCCCTTCAGCGACGGCAGGCCGGCGACGGCCTCGATGATGTCGAGGCTCATCTCGAGCCGCTCGGTCTCCTCGGCGTCGATGGTGAACGGGATGCCGAGCTTCGCCGCCAGGGTCGCCAGCGCCTCGACCTGTTCGATCAGCGCGGGCACGCAGCGCTCGTACTGGGCGACCTCGTAGCGGGGGTGCAGCGCCGACAGCTTGACCGAGATCGAATGGCCCGCCCCCGCCGCCTTGCCGACCGCCCGGATCGCGTCCTCATAGGCGGCGAAATAGCGCTCCGCGTCGGGAAAGGTCCGCGCCGCCTCGCCGAGCATGTCGAAGCTCGCGGTGAAGCCCTTGTTCTCGCGCTTCTTCATCCGCTCGATCGCCTCGCCGATCGTCCGCCCCATGACGAAGATCTCGCCCATCATCCGCATCGCCGCGCCGACGCCCGTACGGACGAACGGCTCGCCGGTGCGGGCGATCAGCCGTTTCAGCGCGCTCGCCTGCTCGGAATCGCTGGTCAGCGCCCGGCCGATGACGAGGCCCCAGGTGGCGGTGTTGACCAGGGTCGAATTGGCCTTGCCCTTGTGCGCGCGCCAGTCGCCCTCGCCGAGCTTGTCGGCGATCAGGCTGTCGGCGGTGTCGGGATCGGGCACCCTGAGGAACGCCTCGGCGAGGCTGAGCAAGGCGACGCCTTCCTGGGTGTTGAGCCGATATTCCTGGAGGAACTGGTTGACCCAGCCCTTGCCTTGCGCGGCGCGCAGCTCGCCGAGCATGGCGAGCGCGCGCGTTTCGACCCGCTTGCGCGAATCGGCATCGAGCGCGGCATCGCGCAAGAGCGGCGCCAGCACCTCCGGCTCGGGCGCCCGCAACAGCTTTCTGATCTCCTTGCGCGCCGATGCCGTAGCGTCAGCCATCCGGTGTTCCTCACAGGGCTTGAGTCTCGTGTCGCCGTGCCTCTAGACCGGCGCCATGCCCGTCGCCAACATCGAAGACATCAAATCCCGCGTCGGCAGCGAAGTCGGCGTCTCCGACTGGATCGCGATCGATCAGCCGCGGATCGACGCCTTCGCCGAAGTGACCGACGACCACCAGTTCATCCATGTCGACCCCGCCGCCGCCGCCGCGACCCCGTTCGGCGGCACGATCGCGCACGGCTTCCTCACCTTGTCGCTCTTGAGCCGGATGGCCGCCGACGCGATGCTGCGGCCCGACAACATCAAGATGGGCGTCAATTACGGCTTCGAGAAAATCCGCTTCCTCGCCCCGGTCCGCTCCGGCAGCCGCGTCCGCGGCCGCTTCCGCCTCCAGCGCTTCGAGGAAAAGCGCCCGGGCCAATATCAGTTCGTCCACGAAGTCACCGTCGAGATCGAAGGCGAGGACAAGCCCGCCTTGATCGCCGAGTGGATCGGCATGATTTTTGTCTGACGCTCCCGCCTTGTGTTCCCGCGAAGGCGGGAACCCAGAATCCGGCGCCACTGGGCTCCCGCTTTCGCGGGAGCACATCCAGGACACTCTGAATCGAATCGAAAGGATCGAACCATGACCCGCGATGCCGTCATCGTTTCCACCGCCCGCACGCCGATCGGCAAGGCCTATCGCGGCGCGTTCAACGCCACCCCCTCCCCTACCCTCGCCGCCCATGCGATCCGCGCCGCGGTCGAGCGCTCGGGGGTCGATCCGGCGGAGATCGACGACGTCATCATCGGCGCCGCGCTCCAGCAGGGCGTGCAGGCGACGATCGGGCGCACCGCCGCCTTGCGCGCCGGCCTGCCCGTCACCGTGCCGGGCATGTCGATCGACCGCCAGTGCGCCTCGGGCCTGATGGCGATCGCCACCGCGGCCAAGCAGGTGATCGTCGACCGGATGGACGTCTGCGTCGCCGGCGGCGTCGAATCGATCTCGATGGTGCAGACGCCCGAAATGCGCCTCGGCGCCGATCCCGAGCTCGTCGCGATGCACAAGGACGTCTACATGCCGATGATCGGCACCGCCGAGGTGGTCGGCCGGCGCTACGGCGTCGGCCGCGACCGCCAGGATGCCTATGCGCTCCAGTCGCAGCAGCGCACCGCCGCCGCCCAGGCCGCCGGCAGGTTCGACGACGAGATCGTCCCGGTCACCGCGACGATGTCGGTCAAGGACAAGGAAACCGGCGAGGTCTCGAAGCGCGAGGTGACGATCACCAAGGACGAAGGCAACCGCGCCGACACCACGCTCGAGGGCCTGCAGAGCCTGCAGCCCGTGATGGGGCCCGAAGGCATGATCACCGCCGGCAATGCCAGCCAGCTTTCCGACGGCGCCTCGGCCTCGGTGATCATGGAGGCGGGGCTCGCCGCCGCCCGCGGCCTGAAGCCGCTCGGCCGCTATATCGGCATGGCCGCGGCCGGCACCGAGCCCGACGAGATGGGCATCGGCCCGGTCTTCGCGGTGCCCAAATTGCTCGACCGGTTCGGGCTCACCGTCGCCGACATCGACCTGTGGGAGCTGAACGAGGCGTTCGCCGTCCAGGTGCTCTACGTCCAGGACGTGCTCGGCATTCCGGGCGACAGGATGAACGTCAACGGCGGCGCCATCTCGATCGGCCACCCCTACGGCATGTCGGGCGCGCGGATGACCGGCCACGCTTTGATCGAGGGCAAGAGGCGCGGCGCGAAATACGTGATGGTGACGATGTGCGTCGGCGGCGGCATGGGCGCGGCGGGGCTGTTCGAGGTGCTTTAGAGAGGATACGCATTCATGATACCTCCAGCGCTCATTCTGAGTAGGGACTGAGCCTGGCGAAGCATGTCCTGAGCGACGCCGCAGGCGGCGTCGAAGGGGCCCGTATCGAAGGACGGTCCTTCGAGATGCCGGTTCGACAGGCTCACCGGCTCCTCAGGATGAGCGGTAGGAGGTGCGCCAATGACTCCCGCCCCCTCTAGGCACCCATGAGCCTTTCCCTCCCCGCACCGTGCGACGGCGCCGCGGGCGTCACGACTGCCGGCGGCAAGGCTCGATATCCCCGCCTCGTCCTTACCACCTGCATCCTCGCCTCGAGCCTCGCCTTCATCGACGGCTCGGTGCTGAACGTCGCGCTGCCGGCGATCGGGCGCAGCTTCGATGCCGGGACCGCCGAGGTGCAGTGGGTGGTGAACGCGTTCATGCTGCCTTTGTCGGCGCTGCTCCTGATCGGCGGCGCCGCCGGCGACCTTTACGGGCGGCGGCGGGTGATGCTGTGGGGCATTGCCTTGTTCACCGCCGCCTCGGTCCTTTGCGCGGCGGCGCCGAGCCTCGCAATCTTCCTCGCCGCGCGGGCATTGCAGGGCCTGGGCGCGGCGATGCTGATGCCCAACAGCCTCGCCATATTGAGCGCCTCCTTCGCCGGCGAGGCGCGCGGCCGCGCGGTGGGGACGTGGGCGGCGGCCGGAGCGATCGCCGGAGCGCTGGCGCCGATGCTCGGCGGCTGGCTGATCGACGGCGTCGGCTGGCCGGCCATCTTCCTCCTCAACGTGCCGATCGCGGCCGCCGCGATCCTGGTCGGCCGGCTCTACGTGCCCGAGAGCGCGAACGAGGAGAGGCCGCCGCCGGACTGGGCCGGCGCGTTGCTCGCCACGGGCGGGCTCGGCGCGCTGACCTGGGGCCTCACCTTATGGTCGGCGAGCGACCGCATGGATCCCGCCGCCGCGCTCGCTCTCGGCGCGGGCGCCGCCCTCCTCCTCGCCTTCGTCGCGGTCGAGCGGCGCCGCGGCGGCGAGGCGATGGTGCCGCCGGCCCTGTTCGGCTCGCCCGCCTTCGTCGGCCTCACCCTGTTCACCTTCCTGCTCTACGGCGCGCTCGGCGGGCTGATGCTGCTCCTGCCCTATACTTTGATCGAGGCCGGCGGCTATGCGGCGGCGAGCGCCGGGGCGGCGCTGCTGCCGCTGCCGATCGTGATCGCTCTCGGCTCGCGGCCGATGGGCAGGCTGGCGGCGCGGATCGGGCCGCGCTGGCCGCTGACGCTGGGGCCGCTGCTGGTCGCGACCGGCTTCGCGCTGGCGCTCAGGATCGGCGGCGGCGGCGATTACTGGACCGAGGTGCTGCCCTCGATCCTGGCGGTGTCGGCGGGGATGGCGATCGCGGTCGCGCCGCTGACCACCGCGGTGCTGAGCGCGGTCGACGATCATCATGTCGGCACCGCCTCGGGGCTGAACAGCGCCGTCTCGCGCGCCGGCGGGCTGATCGCGGTCGCCCTGCTCGGCCTCGTCCTGTCGCGCCAGGGCGCCGCGTTGATCGCCGGCTTTCACGGCGCGGCGCTGGCCGGCGCCGGCCTCGCTTTGGTCGCGTCGCTGACGGCCTTGCTGACGCTCAGAGCGAAACCGACAGGCTGACCAGGCCGATCGCCAGCGCGCCGAGCCCGGCGATGCGGAATCGCCAGGCGGTTTCCTCCGAGATGGGCGCCATGCTGCGCAGCGCGAGCGCCGGCCACAGGAAATAGAAAATCCCCTTGAGGGTCAGGCCGCAGCCGATCAGGGTGACCAGCAGCTCCGGCCACCGCCAGACCCAGTGAAAGGCGAGGATCAAGAGGCCGAGCGGGATATGGAGATAGGCGTTGAGCAACCCCGCCGCCTCGCCGCGCTCGCGCATCGCGATGAACAAGCGCGCCCAGGCGCGCGGCGCGGCGATGTGCGACAGGCCGGTGACGAGGAAGGCCAGGGCGGTCAGCCGTTCGATGCCGGTTTCCATGACCGGGCTTTACGCCCGCCCGCTTTCGGGGCCAAGCAGGGCGGCATGGATCGTCCTTCGCTGGTGACTCGCCTTCGGGTGGAGGCGCACGCCGTCTGGCTCGCCGCGCGCGACCCGCGCACGCCGCTGCCGGCGCGGCTGCTCTGCCTGCTGGTCGCCGCCTATGCGCTCTCGCCGATCGACTTGGTGCCCGATTTCGTGCCGGTGCTCGGCCTGCTCGACGACGCCCTGATCATCCCGGCGGGGATCTGGCTGGTCGCACGGCTGCTGCCGCCGGGCCGGATGGACGAGCACCGGCAGACCGCGCTGGCCGCCGCCGAGCGCCCGGTCAGCAAGGTGGGCATGGCCATCGTGCTGGCGATCTGGGCGGCGCTCGCCTGGCTGGCCTGGTCGGCGCTCAGCTGGGCCTATGCCTAGGGCCTGCACTCCCGTCCGGAGGTGCAGGCCCTTAGAGCCCGTAAATGCCGCTGCCGGCCAGATTCTTGGCGAGCTGGGCGGTGCGGGCGGCATTGCCGCTGCGCAGCGCGTGGCTGTAATGTTCGACCATGCTCGCCTGCGCCTCGAGCTTCGCCTCGGTGAACAGATCCTCGCCGGCCACATACTTGTACATCTTGTCGGGGTCGAAGCCCGCCGCGGCGAGATCGACGCCGTAGCGCACGAAGAACGGCCCCTGGCCGAGCGTGGCATACTGCCAGATATGGGTCATTTCGTGCATGAAGGTGTTCGGGTTCGCTCCGGGCTGCGAGAAATCGGCGCTGTAGCCGGTCTTGAAATAGATGGTGTCGCCGAGCGTGATCGCGGGGTTGCCGCGCATGAAGGCGATGTGCGCGGCGAAGCTGTTGCCGGGCCCCTCGACGATCCGCACCGTCTCATAGGCGATCTCGCTTCGGAACGCCGGCCGCGCCAGCGCCACTTCGCCTTCGGTCAGCTCCCGTCCAGCCATCACCGACTCCTCCCGATCGCGCGGAGGATAACATGGCGCGGCCGCGGCCTGAACCCGCGACTGCTCCGAATCGGCAAGGTTCCGATCTTCACCAAATCGGGCTAGACGGACGGCCACGCGCGCGCCCGTAGCTCAGTTGGACAGAGCACGAGCCTTCTAAGCTTGGGGTCGCAGGTTCGAATCCTGCCGGGCGCGCCACTCAGCTTTTGGTTTTCTCGCCCGGTCGAAGGAGCCGGATCAGCCGTCCTCCCCATCCATTTGGCTATCGATTTCGGCCCTTATGGCTTCGAAGCGCGCGCGGGCCCTGGCCTGCCGCTCGTCATGGATCGACAGGGCTTCCTTCGCCTGGCGGCCGATGCGCTCCAGCGTCGCCTCGATCTCCTGCCGAGCCGATTCTGCCAGGGCCTCGAACTCCCGCCGGCCAAGCTCCAGTTCCTCGAGATAGGCGCGCCGCGCCTCCTCGACGAGGCGGGGCAGTTCTTCTCGGCGGTCATTCGTCATGGCTTGCTTGCTCCGGGAAGCGCCCTCATCCGAACCGGCCGGCAGGTCCAGGAGCGGAGGCCGCGGCGCGAAGCGAAGGCAGGCTGCGCGAGGCCGGCTGCGCCCGGGCGGCTCTCCTCGTCCACCGCGCCGCCGCGGAGAGCATGGATGCGGTCCGCGAGCGCCCAACCCCGGGCGATGGGCCATCAATATCGTGGCGGCTTCCGTCCGTCGCGACCGCGTACTTTTCCCATTTCGGAGCGAATTGGATCATTCTTCTTCTTACTGGCCAATAACAAAGCCTTGCGCGCCAAGAGTCGTTCGCTTTCCCGGCATTACAGTGCTGAAAATGCGAAAGCGCCAAATGAATTGTTGACCCGGTCCGTTTCGACTGCAACACAATGCGAGCGAGTATTTGCGAGTCGTTTCAGCATCTTAGTTGAAAGACGGATGGCAAGAATTGGCTGCCAGGCAATGCTTGGGGGGATGTAGACTCATGGCCAGATCAAGGGAGGCGCTCTGCCTCGGAATCGCCGAGCAGGGCAAGCTGCATGCCCTGGCGGGCAGGCATGTCGAGGCTCTCCGCCATTATCGCGAGGCGCTTCGGCTCGCGGTATCGTGCGAGGCCGGCGAGTTGTTCTTTCACCATTGCACGCAATGCATCATGGAGAGCCTGGAACTGTCCGGCGGCCACGAAAGCGTGGCCGATTATTGCATCCGCGCCGAGGATCATTTCGCCCATGTCGACATCGACGATCCGCTCGTAAACCGGCAGCGCGGCGCCAATCTCGAGCGGCTCGCCGTCGCCCGCCTGCAGATCGGCGACGCCGGGGAGGCGCGGGAGCTGCTGGCGATCGCCATCGACACCGCCGGCAAGGGCGCTTTGCCGCTGGCGGAAGCGCTGCTCGGCTGGCTGAGGCGAGGCCTCAGCGTCGGCGAGGCCCGGCTCCGCTCGGCCCAGCACCAGCACCGTTATTTCGTCGTCCGCAAGGATCTGGTCGACCCGACGATCGCGATCCCGCTGCCGGACGGTGTCGGAGCTCCGGCGATGTAGGATTGAAAGGGAGGGCGCGTGGACAAGCTAGCGGATCTCAAACCGGGCGACGTGCTGGGCCAGGTCGACCTCGCCTCCTATATCGGCGCGATGGGCAAGGGCGTCGCCGAGGCGCAGAAGGCGCTCGACGACAATACGATCGGCCTGCTCGGCGCCTTCACCAAGAAGAACAATTCCCTCGCCGGCAAGTCGCTGATCCAGCTCGGCCTGTCCCCGGCCTTCTACCATTTCCGCTCGGCGACGCTCAGCGCCTCGATCAGCATGTCGATCCGAGTCCGCGAGGAGATCGACATCAGCGTCCATGTCGGCGGGAGCAAGTCGAGCAGTTCGTCCGCGGCCGCGGCGACGAGCTCGAAGGATATTCACTCGGCGAGCGCAAGCGTCGTCCTCTCGCAAAACCAGACCGCGACCGCCAGCAGCCAGAGCGGGCTGACCGCGATCGAGCTGATCGATTCCTATTCATGGAGCAATTCGACCAGCAGCGAGCAATTCGTCCTGGCCGAGCGCGAGGCGCTGGCGGACACCACCGGGCTCGCCGGCACCGGCCTCGTCGGCTTCTCGTCGGCCGGGGTTTACGTCGTCCCGCCGCCCAGCCGGCAGTGGGCGGTCATCCGCCTGATCAATGCTTCCGCGGCGAACGAGAGCTATCAGATCAAGCCGTCCGGCGACGGCCCCTACGCCCCCGGACCGAACGTCGCGCCCAAGGCCATTGCCGCCGGCATCAAAGCGCACATCCCGACCGCAATCGTCTTGCTGTTGTCGTCGGACGGTCAGGCGGCGTCCGGCCCCGACGATCTCAGCCGCATCCGGTTCGACACCGGCTCGCACACCGTCAAGGCATCCGGCGGCGTCGAATATGCCGGCCGCGTGCGCGCGCTCGCCCACATTATCGCCGCCGCCAACGCGGGCACGGTCAAGCTCACCGGTCACACCGACGGAGTCGGGCCTGCGGCATACAACCAGCGGCTTTCCGAGCTGCGCGCCGAAGCCGTGCACGACGTGCTCGTCGCCAATGGCGTCTCGGCGAACGCCATCACCACCGAGGGCAAGGGCGAGACCGAGGCGGCCAACAACGTCGCCAATCCCGACCAGCGGAGCGTCACCGTCAGCTTTTCGACGAGCTGGACCGGTTGCCTGCTGTACCTCGAGGACGCGCCCGCCAATCTCGGCAATCCGATCACTCCGCCCGGCTCACCCACTGCGAACGGCATAATCGGCTCGGGCGCCTACCTCGCGAGCGGCACGGGCACCGCCTCGGGCGCGCCGGTCAGCAGCGCCGCCTCGCTCGCCGGTCAATTCGCGTCGAGCTCGACGGTGACCGCCTCGGCCGTCGGCGAGCTGGTCTATCTCACCAACAAGGACAACGGATCGGTGGTGGTCGCCAAGGTGAGGGGCTATGCCACCAGCCAATCGAGCCAGGCGAGTTCGAGCACGTCGAATCTCAACAGCCAGACCAGCACGCTGGACTCGAGCACGCTCGACACCGTCGCCACCAGCACCGTCAACCGCGCCGCCGCCATCGCCGGCTCGGTCGACGCGCGGTTCGCGCGGATGTTCGACATGTCGATGGCGGGCAACATGTCGATCGCCGCCGAGCTGGTCAGCATCCCGGCGCCGCCCGAGTTCCTGCAGTTCATCAAAGACTATCTGGAGGATTGAGCATGGCCGATGGCACCCAGGTCGCCGGCACGCTGACGACGATGCTCGCCAACGCGCCGCTGCCCTCGATCGTCGAGCAGCTCGGCATCGCCGTCGCCAACGCCCAATATGCGATGGACCATAATGGCGTGCGCATCGCCAGGGAGATGGCGAAAGTCGAGGTCGAGATCGGCGCCAACAAATATACCATGCTCGGCCTCGGCTTCACCCCGGCCTTCTATCATTTCACCGAAGCCAACGTGGAGGCGAAGCTCGCTTTCTCGATGACCGAATCGACCGAATTCTCGATCGGCGGCAAGCTCGAGGCCAAGATCTACTGCGTCGCGGTCAGTGTCGAGGCTTCCTATTCGCGGAAGTTCTCGGTGAGCGCCGAGGGATCGAGCTCGGTCGCCGCGCGCCTCGTCTCGCTGCCGGCGCCGCCGATCCTCGAGGAGATATTGAGGCGCGAATACCAGCTCGAACACACGCCCAAGCCCACGCCCCCACCCCCGCCCGCGTCCACGTCCCAGGCAGGGTGATCAACCGAACAACGAAGAAAGGAACGCACGATGGGCATCGGATCAGAATTGGTCAACGTCGAGATAGGGCAATTGATCTACAAGGTAGCGAGCGCGATCGCCAGATCGGCGATCGAGCTCGACCGTGCGTCGATCGAAGTCGCCGAGATGATGGGCGGCCTCAAGACGATCACCGACGAGGAAGGGAAGGTCCGCTTCGAGGACAGCCGGGTGTTCTTCGGCCACGAATATATGACGATCGCCGAAGCGATGGTCACGCAGGGCGACGCCAATCCGGCGATCGCGCCGCTGATCGCCCAGCAGACGATCAGCTACCGCGCATATACGCCGCCGACGAACCCCGACAGCGCCGACCCGGCGACCATCACGACCGCCGCCGATATCGCGCCTGTGGCGCTCACCGGCGCGAGCCTCGCCGCCTATCAGGCGACCACCAAGAGCATCAGGGACCGGATCGGCTATCTCGAGATGAAGCGGGCCGAGAAACTTGCCGAAAATCCTCCCGCGAGCGTTGTCGCCATAAATCAGAATCTGAACGACTTGCGCGCGCTGGATACGCACAACTCGAACAAGGTCGCCAACATATTCACCCATCAGGTCCAGGTGCCGACGCGGCTGTCGCTGCTCGAGCTGGGCTTCGCGCCGGTATTCTATTCGTTCGTCGATACGATCATCGAATTTCGGATGGCGTTCACGGTCGTGCAGGAAAATTCGACGACGATCTCCACGACCGACGACAACAAGACCCGCTCGGCCAGCCTCGGCTTCAGGTTCACGCCGTTCGGCCGGGGCAGGGCGAACTACGGATCGTCGGTGACGACGTCGCAAGTCAACGCGACCTATTCGAATCGCTATTCCTACACCGCCGAGGGCAGCAGCCTGGTGCGCACCAAGCTGACGCCGCTGCCGGCGCCCGCGATCCTCGAGGAGCGCATCCGCGCGATCATGGCCGCCGACCAGGCGCGCAAGGCCGCCGAGCTCGGGCTGCTGACGGCGGCGGCGGGAACGGCCTGACCTGCGGATGGTCCGGCTTCCGGCAATGGCCCCGGCGATCGAGCCGATAGTCCGTGCGTTCGGCACCGGCATCGCCGAGGCGCAGCGCGGCATGGACTATGTCTCGCTGCGCATCGCCCGCGTGATGGGCGGGCTCGATCCGGGGGCATTCGCGCCCCCCGGCAAGCAGCCGCGCGCCGAGGGCGTTCCCGCGCCGGCGCTGACCACGCCGGGCGGGCGGAGCTACAATCTGCTCGAGCTCGGCTTCAGCCCGACCTTCTATCGCTTCACCGACGCAGTGCTCGACCTGCGGCTCGCCATGAGCACCGCCGAGGAAATCGCCCGCACCGATCCGCTCAAGCCCAAGGTCAAGCTCGGCGTCAGCCTCGGCCGGGGCGGGATCGGGGTGCGCGTGCAGACGATCACGGGCAGCTATTCCTGTCGCTACCAATATGCGAGCGAGAGCAGCTCGCGGCTGCGCAGCAAGCTCGTCGCTATCCCCGCCCCGGCGGCGCTCGAGGCGCGGATCGCGGCGATGGCGGCTCGCCGGCGGCGAGCCCTGAAATGACGCCGTCCCCCCCGATCGAGGCGGTCGATCCGGCGATCGCGCTGCGCGACGCCGCGGCCGCCAATCCCGAGCTCCAGCGCCTGCTCGCGGAACGCGACCTGCTCATGCAAAGGATGGAGGAGATCGCGCAGCGCTCGTCGGGCTCGTTCGCCGGCCACGACCAGGTCCGCTTCCCGGTCGAGCCGCTCGGCAAGCGCCGCGCCCGCGACGCGCGCTGGGCGCAGGCGCGCGACGAGAGCCGCTCGGCCGCGATCCAGCGGATCATCGCCGCCCGGCGCCGCGAGGCCGCGGCCGAGCTCGACCAATGGCCCGAGACGCGCGAGCGGCAGCGGGTCGAAGCCGCCGGCGACGCCGAGGCCGAGCGCCGGCAAGCGGAAGCCGAGGCGCGGGCGCTCGACGCGCGGATCGAGCGGGCGCGGGCGGACCTGCTCGCCGAACGCTGGGCGGCGCGGGCGGACGCGCCGCACGACGATTGGCACGCGCTGCGCGAGCAGCAGGCAGCCGAGGCGCTCGCCGCGGCGGGCGCACGCACCGCCGAGGCGGCGGCGCGCGAGCAGGCGCTCGAACGGCGGATCGCGCGCGACCGTGCCCACCGGCCCGACGACTGGTCCGAGGAACGCGACCGGGCGCGCGCGCAGGCGCTCGATCTCGCCCGCCGCCAGGCGGTCGAGGCCGCCGCGCTCGAACAGGCGCTCGACCGGCGCCTCGCCCGGGCGCGCGAGGACCGGCTGCGGGAGAACCGCGCCGCGCAGGACCCGGCCCGCGGGCCGCAATGGCTGCCGCCCGCGGCGCGCCGCGAGCCGGACCCGCTGCCGCCCGAGCCGCCGCGGGCGCTGCCGCCGACCGCCGCCGAGCGGTCGCTGGACGAGCGGATCGCCCGCGTCCGCGAGGCCGCGCCGCGCGCGCCGTCCCCCGCCCGCGACGACGAACCGGCCGAGGTCCGCGCCATGCCCCCTCCCGCCGAGCGGCCGAGCCGCGAGCGGCGGGCGCCCGTTCCGAAACGCGCCGCGCGCGCGGCGCGGCCACCCGAGCCCGCGCCACCCACCGAGCGCGCGCGCGCTTCGCCGGGAGAATCGTTCGAGCAGCGCCAGCACCGGCTTCGCGAGGCCCGCGCCGAGGACCGCCGGCAGCAGGCCCGCGCCAGGCGCCTCGGCGACGCCGCCATCCGCCGCGTCGAGCGCGCCGCCGGAGCGGTGCGCAAGCTCGATTCGTCGCTCGAGCGGCTCAGCCGCGAGCTCCGCGAGATCGGCGCCGGCGACGAGACGCAGCGGCAGGTCGACCGCGTCCGCAGCGCCACCGCCCGGCGAGCCCCCGGCGCCGAGCGCGTCGCGCCCGTCGCCGAACCCGGTCGCGATGCCTTGCGCCGGGCAGACCGGGTCCGTGTCGCCCGGCCCGCGCCCGCCGCCACGCCCGCGCCGGAAGCCGCCGACACCGGCGCCGATGCGCTGCGCGCCTGGCAGGAGCGCCGCGACCGGCTCATTCGCAAGCGCGCCGGAGGCGACGACCTCGGCGGCTTCCGCCGGGCGGGCACGGACAGGCTCGGCGTCTCGGTCGGCTCGGTCGACGAGCTCACCGCGCTGCGCGACAAGGCGCGCATGCTCTGGCCCGAGAAGAACAAGGAAAAGGAGAAGCAAAAGCAGAAGGAGCAGAGCCGCCCGAGGACCGCGGCCGAGCGCCTCGACGATCTCGACAAGCGCCGCGAGCGGGCGCTCGCCAGGCTCGAGGATCGGCGCCGGGAGGACCGTGGCGAGGGACGCCGGCGCGCCCTCTCGCGCGATCGCCTGGCATCGCTCGGCGACCGCTTCGGCGGGATGGGGGGGTGAGGCGATGAGCGGCGCCGGAAGCTTCGTCGCGGGAACGATCGAGGACATATTGGTCTCGCTCGCGCAGGGCATTCGCGACGCGCAGGACCGGCTCAACCTGCTCGAGCCGTTCGACGAATATGGCCGCCCGCGCCCGCAATATTATCTCCCCCAGCTCGATTTCACGCTCAAGATCAACGCCATCGAGTCGAGCAGCACGCAGACCGCGCCGAACGCGGCGCAGCGGCGGATGATGGCGCCTGCGGAAGGCGTTGCGCGCGGCCAGCTCAGCTTCGCGGCGGTGCGCGCGCCGGCGCTCCAGTTCGCCGTGGCGCGGCCGAGCACGAGCAGCAGCACGACATCGACCAACGAAGTCTACAGCACGATCTCGGGCCGGTTCGTCGCGGTGCCGCCCAGCGACGGGATGCCGCAGATCGGGCTGACGATCGCCGCCGCGCCGCACCCCGACGGTCCCGCCAGGCGGCTGATCACCGTCCGCGCGGCCTATGCCAGCGGTGCCCCGGTCGCGGGCGCGACGATCGAGTTCAACGTCGATCCCGACGCCACTGCGGCGCTCAACGGCCTTACGCCGCCGCTTCCGGTCAACCAGCTCGCTTTGTTCGGCAGCGGCAGCGCGGTCACCGACGACAGCGGCGGCGCTGCCGCCGCGATCACGCTCGCCGCGGCGCCGGCGGGCGCGGCGCAGTTGCTGATCGTCGCCAATCTCGGCCCGGTCCGCGCTTCGCTCCTGCTCGGTAGCCATTGATGGATTTCGCTGCCCGCATTCAGCTGATCGGCCTCGACGGCGCGCCGGCAAGCGTCGCGCTCGACCTCGAGGCCTACAATTTGCTCGACAACAAATGGCATCCGATCGCCGACCTGCTCAAATTGTCGCGAGTCACGCCCCAGCTCGCCAACGAAAACGGCCATTACACGATCGCGTTCAGCCTGCAGGATCCCGGCCCGACGGTCCTGCTCGCGAGCGTCGCGGCGTTCCGGATGGTGGTGCGTCCACCGCCCGCCGGTTCGGCCGCATCGGTGATCGTCGCGCCGGTGCAGATCGCTGCCGATACGGCGCATTTCGCCCTGGACTTCGGAACCGCGCTCTTTCTCGGCGACCGCGGGTTCGCGGTAACCGGCGGCGACGCGCCCGATTTCGGGGCGGCGGTCGCGCTGGCCAGCCAGGATGCGACGATCGCCGCCGCGCAGCGCGCCTTCTATGCGCAGCCCGGCGCGGTCGGGGCTGCGGCCAGGCAGCTCGCCGATTGCCAGGCCAATGTCGTCAGGCTGACGAGCGACAATGCCGCGCTGACCAAGCGGGCCGATGCCGCCGCCGCCGCGCTCCAGACCTGCACGGCGGAGCGTGCCAGCCTCGCCGATCAGCTCGAGGCGGCGGTGGCCGAGGTGGCGGCGAAATCGCACGCGCTCGACACGGCGCAGGCCGACGCCGCTGCCGCGCGCACCGAGCTCGAGACCGCGCAGACCGACCTCCGAAACGCGGTCCAGGCGCACACCCGGGCCAGCGACCAGTTGCTCGCCGCACAGCACATGCTCGAGGCGCGCGACGCCGAGCTCGCCCAATTGCGCGACGCCGCCGGCGACGGCGCCGTGTTTCACCGGCTCAGGGATCAGCTGACCGCCGAAACCGCGCGCGCCACCGCCGCCGAGACACAGCTCGCGGCGGTGCGCGAGCAGCATCGCGTCGCCGCGCCCGCCGGCGACCTCGTCTCGAATTTCGTGAGCTCGCTCGGGCAAGTGAACCGCGCTCTTTCCGACAGCGCCATCCCCTATCGGATCGGGCGCACCGACGTTTCGCTCAAGACGTTCGTCGGCGGTGCGGGCGACCTCTTCTATCTGCCCGACGCGGGGTATTCGATCCGCGATTCGGCGGTCAGCGAAGTGCGCTTCGAGATCACCCCCGACGAGCCGGTCGCGGCGCCGGTCACCGACGGGCTGGTCGTGCCCGACCTGCTCGGCCTGACCGAGACCGCGGTGATCCGCGTGCTGTCGAGCCTGTTCCTCAAGGCTGAGAAGGCCGTGGCGACGGTTGCGGCCGGCTCCGAGAAGCACGGCCGCGCGCTACGCCAGCTGCCCGCGGCGGGAACGTCGGCCGCGCGCGGCTCGACGGTGCTGGTCGTCTACGGCGCGGCGGAGGGCGCCTGACATGAGCAACAACCCCAACCAGTTCCTGTCGGAAATATTCACTCTGCCGTTCGGCGACATCATCGCTTCGGTCGGCGCGGGAGTCGCGACGGCGCAGGCGGCGATGGACCATGCGTCGCTCGAAGCGACGCTTGCGGTCTATTCCGCAGACCCCGACCCGGGCCTCGCGATGCTGCGCGAGATCGGCTACCAGCCGACCTTCTACGTCATCCCCAAGGCGAGCGGGAAGCTTCAGGTCGCCTTGTCGATGTTCTCGGAGACGACCGGAACGGGCACGCAATTGCGGCTGATGGCGTCGCCGCTCAATCCGACGCTGTCGAACAAATATGGCTATTCCGCCACCGCCAGCGCCGAAGTCTCCTTCGACATCGTCCCGGTTCCGCCCAACGAGCAGATCCGCCGGACACCGGACGTGAGCGGGAAGACCGCCGACCTCGCGGCCGCGACGCTTCGCGATCTTGGCCTGGGGCCGGCTTTCGTCGATGCGGCGGGCCTTTCGGTCGCGACGCCCGACCAGCGCGCGGTCACGCTCCAGTCGCCGCCGGCCGGCACGATCGTCAAGATCGGAACCGAGATAAGGCTGACAGTCTAAAGGCCGCTCCGGGGAACGCCCGGGGACGATGCCGGCCCGTCGCTAGGCGGCTTGGGAAGGAGTTCCGCCCATGGCCTTGAACAGGTCGATCGCCGCCTCGAGCCGCTCCTGGAGCGCGATCGCGCGCGCGTCCTCCGCTTCGGTGAGCCTTTGCTCGGCATCGAGGACTCGCTGAAGGTCGGCTTCTCCCTCCATATATTGGAGCCGGGCCAGCCGTGCCGTCAGCCGCGCCTCCTCGACCACCGCGATCAGCAGCGCTTCGCGCGCCTGCGAGCGCTCGACCGCCGACAGCGCATCCTCGACCTCCGCCAGCGAGGTCAGCAGGACCTGGCGGTACAGCTCGACGCTCTCCACCTGGCGACCGGCCGCGAATTCGAGATTGGCGCGCAGCCGGCCGCGGTTGAAAATCGGCGCGAGCAGGTCGGCGCCCATCGCGAAGGTGCTGCTGAGCGGACCGGACAGGCTCGCCGCCTGGCCGAGCGCGCTCGCGCTCAAGCGGATGCGCGGAAAGAAGGCGGCGCGGGCCTGCGCGACATCGCCGCCGGCCGCATCGATTCGGGCCTCGGCCGCGCGGATGTCGGGCCGGCGCGTCAGCAGCGCGCTGGGCTGGACGATTTCGAGCCGGGGCGGAACCAGCGTGCCGAGCTCGGCCGGGGCAAGCTGAAAGCGCGGCGCTTCGGCGCCGGTCAGGACCGCGAGCGCGGTCCGGGTCCGATCGAGCGCCTGATCGAGCCGCAGCCGCTCGGTCTGCAGCTGGCGGACCTGGATCGTCTGCAGGCCGAGGTCGACGCGAGTCGCGTCGCCGGCGTTGAACCGGGTGCGGATGATCCGCTCCAGCTCCAGCGCCTGCTCTATGTTGCGGTCGAGCAGCGCGATCCGCGTCGCCAGCGTCGCGCGCTGGACATAGGCGCGGGCGACGTCGGACTGGACGACGAGCAGGGCCGCGTCGCTGTCGAACTCCGCCGCGCGAAGCCGGTGGCGCGCCGCCCGGCGCTCGGCCCGCCCGGCACCGAACAGGTCGAGATCGAACGAGATGTCGACGCCGCCGAAGGCGTCGCTGAAATCGAACGGGTCGCCGGTCGCGCGCTCGGTCCGCGTGCCGCTCAGGCCGGCCGACGCATTGATGACCGGAAGCATGGCGCCGCGCGCGGCGCCGAACAGGGCGCGCGCCTGGCGGACCCGGGCACGGGCGACGCCGACGTCCGTATTGGCCTCGCGCGCCTGCGCGATCAGCCGTGCCAGTTCGCCGGAGCCCAGCGCCGCGCCGAGATCCGCGGCGGGACGGCCTGCGCTTTCCTCGAAGGATGCCGCCGGCGCCGGCCCGGGCCGGCTCCATTCCGTCGAAACGAGATTGGGGGCGACCGCCAGATCGGCATGCGGAACGCAGCCGGCCGCGGCCAGCGGCACGAGCAGGAGCGAGACCCTGCGAGCGACTTCGCGACGATTTCCCATCGGGCCGGCCCTAGCGGCTTTCGGTTAACATTGGCTAAGCCGTCGCCGCGGAGCGTGCCGTCGCGCGATGGTTGGAGCCCGATTAACCGGCTTTTTATGTGTTCGCGCTAACAGCCGCCGCTCAGTGAACGGTCGCGGCGGGGCATGAACAAACAGCTTTTCCGAATGGAGGTCATCGACGCCGGCCGCGAGCGCCTCGCCGGCACGGTGGTGGCGGCAGTGCCCCCGTCGTCGCGCCTTTATACGCGACTGGTGGTCGCCGTCGCCGCGATCGTCGTCGCGATCCTCATTTTCGGGACCTATGCAAGCAGCGCCCGCGTACGGGGCATCGTCGCTTATGACGCCGGCATCGCCCGCGTCTATCCCTCCACTCCCGCCGAAATCCGCCAGATCCACGTCCGCGACGGCCAGATCGTCGCCGCCGGCACGCCGCTGGTGACGCTGTCGATCGCCCAGGGCCGGAACGGCGTCGCCGCCCAGCTTTCCCAGCTCGGCAACCAGGATGTCGAGCTCGGCCGCCAGGTCGATCTCGCCGGCGAGATCGGCTCCGCCGAAGCGCGCGGGCTCGCCCAGCAGCGCCAGAGCCTGGCCGCCGCCATCCAGTCGCTCGAACGCCAGCGCGGCATCGCCGCCGGTCAGATCCGGCTCGCGGAGGCGGCCACGCAGCGTGCCGTGCAGCTGGCGCGCGAAGGCGCCGGAACCCAGCGGCAGGTCGAGGACAGCCGCTCGGCGCTGCTCGCCCGGCGCGCCGAGGTGGAATCGATTTCCGAGCGCCTGATCGCCCAGCGCGAAGCTCTGCGCACGACCGAGGCCCAGATCGGCCAGCGCGCGCTCGAGACCGATCGCACCCGCTCGGTGCTGCTCGCCCAGCGGGCGGCGCTCGCCGAGCAGCGGGCGGAATTGCTGCGCACCGACCAGCTCGTCCTGACCGCGCCGATCGGCGGCGAGGTCGGCGACGTCAGCGTCGAGGTCGGCCAGCGGGCGCGGCCGGACCGATCGCTGATCACCATCGTCCCGCGCGGCAGCCGGCTGGAAGTCTGGCTGTACGCACCGTCGCGCGCGGTCGGGTTCGCCCGGCCCGGCCAGCAGGTGCGGCTGTTCTTCGACGCCTTTCCCTATCAGAAATACGGAGCGGGGCGCGGAACGGTGACCGCCGTGGCGCGGGTGCCGACCGAGCCGACCAACATCGATTCGAATCTCGGCATCGAGGAGCCGGTCTTCCGCATCCGCGTCCGCATCGACGAGATGGCGCCGCGCGTGCCGGCGGATCAGCGGGCGATGCGGCCCGGGATGACGCTGAGCGCCAATCTCGTGCTCGAACGGCGCAGCCTCTGGGAGGTGCTGTTCGGCCCCGTCCGATCGGCGGTGGGCCGGTGAGCGCGATCGAATGGCCCTGGTCGCAGCGGATGCGGCCGCTGCTCCAGTCGGAAGCGGCCGAGTGCGGCCTTGCTGCGCTGGCGATGGTCGCGCTGCATCACGGGCACCGCATCAACCTGCCCGGCCTGCGCCAGCGCTATCCCACCTCGATCAAGGGCGTCACGCTCGAGGAATTGATGGCGATCGCCTCCGATCTCGAGCTGGCGCCGCGCGCGCTCCGGCTCGAGGTGGCGGAGCTCGACAAGCTGCGCAAGCCGGCGATCCTCCACTGGGATCTCAATCATTTCGTCGTGCTCGAAAGCGCGACGCCGCGCCAGGTGACGATTCTCGATCCGGCGCGCGGCCGGCGGCGGATGTCGCTCGCCGTCTTCGGCCGCCATTTCACCGGCGTCGCGCTCGAGCTAACGCCGACCGCGGATTTCAAGCCGATCGAGGCGCGGACCCGCACGAGGCTCAGCGACCTGTGGAGCCGCCTCGGCAATTTCGGCGGGCCGTTTACCCAGATCCTGGTGCTGTCGCTGCTGATCCAGCTGACCACGCTCATCACCCCCTTCTATATCCAGCTCACCGTGGACGAGGCGATCGGCCAGGGCGATGGCAGCCTGCTGACGGTGCTGCTGATCGGCTTCATGGTGGTGTACGGCCTGGCGGCGGTGACCCGGGGCCTGCGGGACTGGGTGGTGCTGACCCTCGGCCAATCGCTCTCCTTCCAGCTCGGCGGCAATGTCGTGCGCCATCTGGTCCGCCTCCCGCTCGGCTATTTCGAGCGCCGCCATGTCGGCGACCTGCTTTCGCGGATCGGCTCGATCCAGCCGATCCAGGCGTTGCTGACCAGGGGCATCGTCAACATCCTGATCGATTCGGCGCTGCTGGTGACGACCCTGGTCGTGATGACGCTGATCAGCCCGTCATTGACCGGGATCGTGCTCGCCCTGACCCTGCTCTACGTCGCCGTTACCCAGCTCCTCTATCCCGGCCTGCGGCGCCGGACCGAAGAAGAGATCATGGCGCGGGCCAATGAGGAAACCTACCTCATGGAGACGATGCGCGCGATCCGGGCGATCAAGCTGCATGGCCACGAGGCGCTGCGCGAGAACGGCTGGCGCAACCGCTATGCCGAGGTCATTTCGGCCAGCTACAAGGCGCGGATCTTCGACATCCGGCTGGACGTCGCGGAGAATATCCTGTTCGGCCTGTCCTTCCTGCTCACCGTCTATCTCGGCGCGCTCGCCGTGATGGACCAGCGTCTCACGGTCGGCCTGCTGCTCGCCTTTCTCGCCTACCGCAGCAGCTTCACCTCGAGCGCGAGCTCGCTGGTCAGCCAGTTCCAGAAATGGCGCCTGCTCGGCGTCCATCTCGATCGGCTCTCGGACATCGTCGGGGAGAAGAAGGAGGACATCCGCCTCGGCGGCCCGCGCCAGGCGCTGATGCCCGGTCCCGCCGTCCGGGTCGAATGCCTGACCTTCGCCTACGGGCCCGCCGAGGCGCCGATCCTCGACAAGGTCGATTTCGAAATCCCGGCGGGCAGCTTCGTCGCCGTCGTCGGCCCGTCGGGCTCGGGCAAGACGACGCTGATGCGCGTGCTTCTCGGCCTGCTCCAGCCGGCATCGGGCAAGCTTCATGTCGACGGCGTCCCGATCGGTCCGGCGACGATGGCGGCCTGGCGCGGACGGATCGCCGCGGTGATGCAGGACGATTATCTGCTGAGCGGCACGCTCGCCGACAATATCTCTTTCTTCGACCCGTTCCCGGATCAGCAGGTGATCGAGCACGTCTGCCGGCTCGCCCGGATCCACGACGAGATCGTCAAGATGCCGATGGGCTATCACAGCCTGATCAGCGACATGGGCGCGGCCCTCTCGTCCGGCCAGCGCCAGCGCATCCTGCTGGCGCGCGCGCTCTACCGCGACCCCGACGTCCTGTTCCTCGACGAAGGCACCGCCAATCTCGACCCGGCCACCGAGGACCGGATCGCGGCGATGATCGCGGGCCTGGAGATCACCCGGGTGGTGATCGCCCACCGGCCGGCCCTGGTCGACAAGGCCGACATCGTGTTCAGGGTGGAGGGCGGCGCCATCGTCGAGGTCCGCCGCGGCCGCGCCCCGGCCGGCGGCGCCGGGGTCACCAATCCGTCGCTGTTGACGACCTGACCTTCAGCTCGACCTCGATCTGGGTCTCCATCGGCAGCGTCGACAGGGTCTTGGCCAGCCGCGGGTCGAAGAAGTCCCGCAGGATGGGCGGGCGTTTCGAAGCGAAGTAGAATTCGGGATCGGCGGCGACGTCGCCGTCGGCGGTCAGCTTGAGCTCGTCCTTGCGGGTGACGTCCTCGACGATGCAATAGGCATGGCTGAAGCCGAGGCTGCGCAGCGCATAGGCGCGGTGATAGCCGTTCTGCAGCAGGATCCGGGTGCCGCTGCGAATGCCGCTCATGAAATTGGAGCCGAAGCCGATCATCAGCCCGACCATGGCCGCGACCGGGCCGATGCTGTCGAGCCCCGCCAGCTCCTCGGGCCGCAGCAGGCGCGGATGGTGGGCGCGAAAATCGGTCGACGGGCAGGAAAAGACGAAGCGGTCGCCGGTCAGGCGCTGGACCCGCACCGGCGGCATCGCCCGCTCCAGCGGCAGGCAGAAGCGGAACAGGCTGGCCGCGTCCGGTTCGGCGCCGAGCGCCGCGCCGATCGCGTCGGTGAAGCCCCGCTCGACATGGTTCTGCGAGATCACCAGCTTGTCGAGCTCGACCAGCGCGAAATGGACCGGCAGGTTGTCGAACGAATCGCGGAACCAGGGATTGGCGCGGACCGCGTCCGCCAGCGGCTCGAGCGCCGGCTCGATCGGCGCGCAGCCGATCGTGTCGGCAATGCCCGCCTCGCTCTGCTCGAGCTCGTAATAAAGGTCGTTGGCGGTGCGCCATTCGTCGGCCAGCTCGCGCGGATCGGCGGCGCGGCCGCCGACGGTCTTGCCGGCGACGAATTCGAGATAGTCGCCGAGATGGGGCTGGCCGAGCAGCCAGACGAGGTCGGCGCCTCTGGTCTGCGTGGTTATCGGCTTGTGCTTCACGTCACCCTCCCGGCGCTCGGCCGCGATCCGGCGGCGCGCCCGGGACTAGCCGAAATATCTTGCTGAAAGGTGTGAGAAACGGCGCCGGGGCCGCAACGCGGCCCCGGCGACGGAATCAGCAGCCGTGGCTGCGACGCCGCGACTTCTTGCTCTTGCTCTTGCAAGACTTGCTCTTGCGAGACTTGCTCTTGCGGGACTTGCTGCCGCCGGAGCCACAGCCGCCGCCGTTGCGGCCTTTGCCGCCGGCGCCATAGACCTGACCCAGCTCTTCGGTTTTGAGATCACGCATCGAAGGTACTCCCCGTTGATGTGCGGCGAGAAACGCCGTCGCTCCAAATATCATCGCGCGGCGACCGCCGCCCCCACGAAATTTGCGGCAGCGTTTCAAAACGGGATTCGGCTATTCACCCAAATTTCACGGCAATTTGCTAGCAGCCTCGTCATGGAGTTGCTGCGGCCGGTCTCTGCGCTGCTGATCAGCACCGCGCCGAACGGCGCGGGCGAGGGCCGGCGCCGGCTCCTCGTCGGCCAATCCGGCGCCATGGTCGAGACGCCGGTCCAGGTCAGCCGGATAACCACCCGCTGCTGTCTCATCGCCGATTGCCCGGCGGCGCCGGCCGATGGCGCCCAGACCTGGCTCAAGCTGCCGGGCAGGGAGGCGATCGCAATCGCGATCGAGCCCGGACCCGAAGGCGCGCTGGCCTGCACCTTCTTCCACCCGCTCTACCCGGCCGAGCTGGAGGCCCTGCTGGCGCCGGTCCCGCCCGAGCCGCGCTGGCACGACCGCCCCAAGGCGCGCTGCACGATCTTCTGATCGGCGCACGGAAGGCGCCGAAACCGGTTCGCCCGCGCCCCATTAACCCTTTGCCGCAGCCCAACGTTAACGCGGGCGTGGCATGGGCTGGGCCATGGCCGATCTTTCCTTCAAGCTGTCCCGCGCGCTCGCCAACGGGCGGGCCGGAAAGGGCGTTCCGAAAAGCCGCGCCGAGGTGCTGGTCGCGCTGCTGCGCAAGCGCGCCGAGGCGCATCGCCAGGGCCTTCGCGACCATGAGCAGAAGCTGCGCGAGCAGATCGTCTGGGCGCTGCCGATCGAAGAGCCGGTCGACTCGGACTAGGTCCTAGCCCCCGAACAAGAGCGCGTCGAACGCCGCCTGCGCCCGGGCGAGCGCGGTGCCGAGATAGGCGAAGGCCGGATCGGCCGCGAGCGGGAAGAAGTTCATCGTCGCATTCGCCTCGAACAGGATGACTTCGCCCGCGGCCGAGAGCGCGCAATCGACTCCGAACAGGTCGAGCCCCACCGCCGCGCGGATCGCGGCGAGACCGGCGCGGACGCTGTGCGGGAAGGCCTGCATGCCGTAGCCGATCGCATCGCGCTCCTCGGCAATCAGCTCTGGCCGCGGGCGCATGAAGCGAGCCCGGTCGGCGGCGTGGACGTTCCAGCGGTCCGAGACGAGCAGATGGCGAAGCACGATCTCGCCGCCGATGAAGAAGAAGCGGTATTTGCGGTAGAGCCCGTCGCCACCGCGGAAGTCGCGATATTCGGTGAGGATATGCTGCGCCCCTTTGACGAGCCGCGCGGCGGCTTCATCGGCGCCGCCGACGACGCCGATCACCCGCCCGCTATGGGTTCCGGCGAGCCGCAGGATCGCCGGAAAGGGGAAATCCGCCGGCGCCCGGCCGCCCGGGCCGATCCGCACCGCGCGCGGCACGACGACATGGGGCAGGCCGGCGCAGGCCGCCGCGACCTGCTCGCGGGTCGAGCGCAGCACCGCCTCGGGCCGGTTGATCAGCCGGCCGCGCCAAGGCCGCAGCAGCTTGACCAGATTGGCCAGCACCTTCGGATTCTGATCGGCGTCGGTGACGAGATTGAGCAGCACGTCGAAGCGGGTGAGATCGTAGCGGAAGCGCTGCCGGAAATAGCCCGGCGTGATCTGGATCCGCCCGTAATCGATCGGATCGCGGGTGCGCAGCAGGAACAGGTCGGTATTGCCCTTGGTGTCGATGTCGGCGCCGTCGGGCACGATCCGCGCGTGCACATCGGAGCCGACGAGATAGCCGATCCGAGTCACCCCCCTGCTCCTTTCGCTCGCCCTATTCGTGCCTCAGCGCGTCGATCGGGTTGAGGCTCGCCGCGCGGCGGGCCGGGAAGTAGCCGAAGACGATGCCGATCAGCGCCGAGACGCTGAAGGCGATGACGTTGATCTGGATGTCGAACAGGAACGGCACCTGTATGAGCGGCGCCAGCACCAGCACCGCGACGAAGGCGAGGATGAGGCCGATCAGCCCGCCGAGGCAGGCGAGCACCACCGCCTCGACCAGGAACTGCATCAAGACCTCGCTCGCGACCGCGCCGATGGCGAGGCGGATGCCGATCTCGCGGGTGCGCTCGGTGACCGAGACCAGCATGATGTTCATGATGCCGATGCCGCCGACGATCAGGCTGACCGCGGCGACCGCGCCCATCACCGCGGTCAGGATCCGGGTCGTGCCCTGCAGCGTCTCGGAAATCTGCTTGGTGTCGAAGATGTTGAAATTGTTCTCCGCGGCGCGGTTGAGGTGGCGCCGCTCGCGGAGCAGATTCTCGATCGAGCTTTGCACCGACTGGCTGTCATAGGCGTCGTCGACCGCGACCATGATGAAGCGGATGTTGCGGTTGCCGGTGAAGCGGCGCTGCACCGCCTTGATCGGCATCAGGACGACGTCGTCCTGGTCCTGGAAGCCGCCCTGGCCGCGCGAGGCGAGGGTGCCGATCACCTCGCAGCTCAAGTCGCGGATGCGCATCCGCTGGCCGACCGGCTGCTCGCGCGGGAACAGATTCTGCTGGACGGTCGAGCCGATCACGCAGACCGCCTTGCCCGATTGCTCCTCGGCGTCGGTCCAGATCCGCCCTGCGGTCAGCGCCCATTGCTGGGCGGTGAAGAACTGCCCGGTGGTGCCGCCGACATTGGTCGACCAGTTGGCGGCATTGTGGACGGCGAGGCCCGAGGTCTGCGCCTGCGGCGCGACCGCGCGGACGCCGGCGACCTGCTCCTGGATCGCCGCGACGTCGGCCATTTCGAAATCGGGCGCCTGCGGGCCGCCGCCGCCGCGGCCGAAGCCCTGGCCGGGGCGGATCTGGAGGATGTTGGCGCCGAGGCTCGAAATCTGCTCCGCCACCGCCGCCGTCGCGCCCCTGCCGAGCGTGACCATGGTGACGACCGCGGCGACGCCGATGACGATGCCCAATGTGGTCAGGAACGAGCGCAGCAGATGGCGCCTGATCTCGCGGATGGCGAGGATGATGGTGGTGAAGAACATCTAACTCCGCCCCACCGGCAAAAAAGGAGCGGGCTTCGACAGGCTCAGCCCGAACGGGAGGGAGAGACACCGTTCGCCCTGAGCCTGCCGAAGCCTGTCCTGAGCGACGCCGCAGGCGGCGTCGAAGGGGGCCATCCTTCCCTCTTCCCGCGGGCCTTTCACGCCGGCACCCCGTTCTTCTCGACGCTCTCGACCAGGCCGTCGCGGAAGTGGACGATGGTGCGGGCGTAGGCGGCCATGTCGGGCTCGTGGGTGACCATCAGCACGGTGATCCCGAAATTGCGGTTGAGGTCGGTCAAGAGGTCCATGATCTCGAGCGAGGTCTTGCTGTCGAGGTTGCCGGTCGGCTCGTCGGCGAGGAGGACGTCGGGATTGGTGACGATCGCCCGGGCGATGGCGACCCGCTGCTGCTGGCCGCCGGAGAGCTCGGCCGGGGTATGGTCCCACCAGTCCATCAGGCCGACCTTGTCCAGCGCGGCCATCGCCCCTGCGCGGCGCTTCGCCTTGTCCTCGCCGCGGTAGAGCAAGGGCAGCTCGACATTCTCCAGCGCGTCGGTGCGGGCGAGCAGGTTGAAGCCCTGGAAGACGAAGCCGAGATAGCGGCGCCTGAGGAGCGCGCGCTGGTCGCGGTCGAGGCTTTCGACCGGCACCCCCTTGAAGCGGAACGAGCCGGTGGTCGGCACGTCGAGGCAGCCCAGGATGTTCATCGCCGTCGACTTGCCCGAGCCCGACGGGCCCATCACCGCCGCGAAATCGCCCGCCTCGACGGCAAGATCGACGCCTTTCAGCGCCTGGAACGCCGTCGGCCCGCTGCCATAGGTCTTGGTCACGGCATCGAGCTGCACGATCGGCTCATTCGCCATCCGGCGCCGCCCCCTCCTCGGCCTCGCGCCGCTCGCGCCACTGGCGGCGGCGTTCGCGCATCTGCTGGCGCTGCTCGGGGGTCAGGCTCTCGAAGAAGGCGCGGCGCTGCTCGGGCGTCATGTCGCGGATGCGCTGGCCGCCGGGTCCGCGCATGCCGCCGCCCGGACGGCGGCCGCCCTCGCCGCGCGGCGGCGGCTGTCCCTCCGCCGCGGCGGGCGCCGGGGACTGTCCCCGCGCCGGCCGTTCCGCGGCCGCGGCCGGGGGTGGCGCGGCCGGTGCCGCAGCCGCCGGCCGGGCCGGGGCGGCCTGCTGGGCATTGCCCTGCGGCAGCTCGCCGCGGTCGCCGCCGCCGCCGCGCCGTCCCTGCCAGCGGCGCGGGCGTTCGCTCTTGTCCTGGGTCTGGCCGGCGGCGAGGCGGGCGGTGATCACCTCCTGGCCTTCGCGCAGATCGCCGCGGACGATCTCGGTTTCCGAGCCGTTGCTCTCGCCGACGACGACCCGGATCGGGGAGGGGTTGCCGTCGGCGCCGAGCACGTAGACGGTCTGGCGGCTGCCGCGGCCGATCGAGACCTCGCGGCCGCCGCCGGCGCCGCCGCGGCCGCCACGGCCGCCGCGCCGGCCGAAGCGCGGCACCAGCACGCTGGTCGCGCCGCCCTGCTGGCCGCGCTGCGCCGCCTCGTCGCGTTCCGGCGACCAGCGCAGCGCCGCATTGGGCACGAGCAGCGCGTTGGCGCGCTCGGTGGTGACGATCTCGGCGGTGGCGGTCATTCCGGGCCGCAATTGCTGGCCGGGATTCTGCACGGACAATACCGCGGTATAGGCGACGACACTGCCGGTTCCGGCCGACGCGCTCCCCGCCGCCGAGCCCGACGTCGTCGAGCCCGAGGCATTGGCGCCGACGTCGATCCGGGTCACCGTCGCCGGGAAGGTGCGGCCCGGATAGGCATCGACGGTGAAGGTCGCGCGCTGGCCTTCGTGGACCTGGGCGACGTCGGCCTCGTCGACCCGGACCTCGAGCTTCATCGCGGAAAGGTCTTCGGCGATGGTGAACAGGGTCGGCGCCTGGAACGAGGCGGCGACGGTCTGGCCGGGATCGATCTGCCGCGACAGCACCACGCCGGTGACCGGCGAATAGATGGTCGCCTTGGAAAGGTTGGTCTGGGCCGAGGACAATTGCGCGCGCGACTGGGCGACCTGCGCCTGGGCGGCCTGGACGGCGGCGACGGCGCGGCGATTCTCGGCGCGGGCGGCGTCCAGCTCGGTCTCGGAGGGGACGCGGTGGTTGGAGACCCGCCAGACCTCCTCCTGGCGGGCGAGGTTGGCGCGCGCCTGCGCGGCCGAGGCCTGCGCGGTCGCCACCTGCGCCTGGGCGGCGGCGAGCCCGGCCTGCACCTGGAGGATGGTGTCCTGGAGGCGGGAGGTGTCGAGGCGGGCGAGCGGCTGGCCGCGGACGACGTGATCGTTATTGTCGACGAACACCTGGGTCACCAGCCCCGATTGCTCGGAGCCGACCTGGACCTCGTTGGTCGGCTGCAAATTGCCGGTCGCCGATACGGTGACCCGCAAATTGCCGCGCCGCACCGGCTCGGTCGCATAGCCGCCGGCGGCGGTGCCGGTGAAGCAGCGCGACAGCAGCAGCAGGACGAGGACGAGCGCGACCAGCCCGGCGATGTAGACCGGGCGCTTGTACCAGGGCTTCGCCGCCGGCGCGCCGAGGAAGACTTGGAGCCTCTCCTTGTCCGGCCCGGCCTCGTTGGTCACGGTCGTCTTGGTCGCCTCGTTCATCGTCAGGTTCCGATCTGCGCGGGCGCGGCCGGATCCCAGCCGCCGCCCAGGGCACGATAGAGTTGCACCAGAGCCAGCGCCTCGTCGCCGCGGCTGTTCGCCATGCCGTCGCGCGCCGAGAGGAGCGCGCGTTCGGCCTCGAGCAATTGCTGGAAGTCGGTGAGGCCCGAGCGATACTGGATGCGGGCGAGGATGGCGCTGTTGCCCGCCGCTTCGAGCGCGATCGCGAACTGGACCTGGCGGGCGCGGGCGGCGTTGAGGGCGAGCAGCGCGTTCTCGACATCCTCGAGCGAGGTCAGCACCGACTGGTGATAGGTGGCGAGCGCGGCCTCCGTCGCCGCCCGCTGCGAGCGCAATTGCGATCTGAGGCGGCCGCCGTCGAACAGGGTCTGGTCGAGGCCGGCGAAGATGCTGCCGGTGATCGCGCTGAACAGGCCGCCGAGCGAGAAAGCCGAAGTGCCGATATTGCCGGTGAGGCGCAGGCCCGGGTAGAGCTGGGCCTCGGCGACGCCGATCCGGGCGGTGGCGGCGGCGAGGCTGCGCTCGGCGGCGCGGATGTCGGGGCGCTGGCGAAGCGTGTCGGCGGGGATGCCGACGGCGACGTCCGCCGGCCCCTTGGGGATCGGCTTGGCCTCGCCCAGCTCGGCGGTGAGCGCGCCCGGCGCCCGCCCGGTCAGCACCGCCAGCCGGTAGCTCGCGCTGGTGAAGGCGTTTTCGGTGTTCGGGATCGAGGCCGCGGATTGGGCGCGGGCCGCCCGCGCCTGCTCGACGTCGAGCGAGGAGACCAGCCCCGCCTGCCGCCGCCAGGTCGCGATCTGGAGATTGTCCGAGGCGATGGCGAGCGTGTCGCGGGCGATGGCGAGCCGCTCCTGGGCGAGCCGCGCCTGGACGTAGTTGGTCGCGACCTCGGCGGCGATCGCGACGCGCAGCGCCTCGCGGTCGTAATAGGCGCCTTCGGCATCGGCGCCGGCCGCCTCGACGCCGCGGCGGATGCGGCCGAACAGATCGACCTCCCAGGCGGCGTCGGCGCCGGCGCTGAAGCTGCTGCGGTCGTTGCCCGAACCGACCGTGCGGCCGGCGCTCGCCGAGGCGCCGACGGTCGGCACCAGCCCGGCCCGCGCCTGGACCAGCGATTCGCGCGCCTGGGTGAGCCGCGCCGCAGCGGCGGCCAGATCGAGATTGTCCCGCGTCGCTTCCTCGACCAGCCGGGTCAGCAGGGGATCGTCGAACCGCTGCCACCAGCGCGCCAGCTCGGCCGGCGCGCTTTGGGCAGGGCGGCCGTAATAGGTGTCGGGGACGGACAAAGCCGCCGGCGCCGGGGCGCGGTAATTCGGCCCAACCGTACAAGCCGACAGGAGGAGGACGCACAAGGGAGACGCGACTCTCATGCCGCTGCCCCTAACCATTCGAACCTGTCGCGCAAGTTTATGAGCGCGAAGACTTTGTCTCAATTTGTCGCGGCGTCAGCCGACGTGGGCGCCCATGATCATGCAGTAGAGCATCGGCAGCGACAGGATGAGGTTGGTGCGCGAGGCCATCATCGCGACGCTCGCCGATTTCGCCTTCCTCGCGTCGTCGCAGGCGACGATGCCGAGCGCGCGCTTCTGGTTCGGCCAGATCACCAGCCAGACGTTCGCCGCCATGACGATGCCCAGCCACATGCCGATGCCGAGCGTCCGATAGCCCTCCTGGAGGGTGAGAAAGTCCACGCTCGAGCCGGCGATGCGGATCTCGGGGAGCAGGAGCCCGAAGACGACGGTCGCGACCGCCGCCCAGCGGAACCAGAACAGCGCGGCGGGGGCAATATATTTGGTCACGCCCGGCTTCAGCTCGGCGGGCACCTTGGGCATGGTCGGGATCTGGACGAAGTTGAAATAATAGAGCAGGCCGATCCACAAAATGCCTGAGAAGACATGGAGATAGCGCAGGAACTGGACCCAGTAATTGGCGTCCATCGCGCCCTTGTGCAGGCCGAACATCGCGGCCAGCAGAAGCACCAGGCCGATCAGCAGCGCCAGATGGAAATTGCCGAGAATCTTGGCCATGTCGCGTCCCCCGTTTGCCGTTGCGAACCGTCTTCTAGAGCGCTTCCCGCCCGATTTGAACCGCCGATCCCGCGCGCGAGAAAATAGGGACAGTCCCTCTTTTCAATCGAGCCGCCACATGATGCTCTGCTCGAACGGCGTCCACAGGCCCATGCGGACGCCGGCGTGGCGAAGCGCGCGGCCGGTCCATTCGTTGCAGGTGAGGATGAAGCTGTAGCCGCCGTTCGCCTCGTAGAACATGTCGTTTGGCCCATAGCCGCGGCCGAGCATGGGCAGCGGGCGGCCGCCGGCGTCGAGCCGGAAGCGGGCCTGGATGAAGCCGGCGAGGCGGCGATATTGCTCGTGGCTGATCCGGATCGGCCGCTGCCAGGGATCGGGCCGGGGCCGATCGATATGCTCGACGTGAAGCAGGGTCGGGCCGCCGCCGAAGAAGGCGGCGAAGGCGCGGCGGACGGTGAGATCGCCCCAGGTCGGCGTGTTGAGGTAGAAATCGCGATTGCCGTAGCCGATCGCGACGTGATCGGCATTGCCCCAGCGCGGATCGCGCAGGTGGGACGGCAAAGCGTAGAGCCGCCAGTCCATGTCGGCGTTCACTTTGGGCATGACGATCCAGGTGTGGACGCCGTTCGAGCGGACGAAGATGGTGACGCCCTCGGGCGGCTCGTAGAAGGCGACGTTGGCGGGCACCGCGCCGAGCACGAGGGCCGCGGCGAAATAGAGGATCGGCACCGCGACGATCCCCGCCACGATCCGGAGCAGCCACAGGACCGCCCGCCTCCGCCATGAAGCCCGCCGCGCCACGGCCTTGTGCTAGCCGCCCGCGCGGCCCACAGCCAGAGCGCGATGCGGGCGCATTTGAGAGAGATGTTTCAGGCCGGGATCGCCGCCTGCCACCCCGAAAGGGTGGTGCCGCCGCACCTGCCCGAGGTCGAGCGGCCGATCGTGCTGGCGATCGGCAAGGCCGCGGCCGCGATGGCGGCGGCCGCCGAGGCGCACTATCCCGACCTCACCGGGGTCGCCGCGGTCCCGCACGGCACGGACGCCGCGCTGCGCTCGATCGAATTGCTCCACGCCGGCCATCCCCTGCCCGACGAAGCGAGCGTCGCCGCCGCCGAGCGCCTGCTCGCGCTTGCCGGCGCCGATCGTTTCGTCCTGGTGCTGTTGAGCGGCGGCGCTTCCGCCCTCGCCTGCCTGCCGGGCCCCGGGCTGACGCTCGAGCGCAAGCAGGCGCTGACCGATGCGCTGCTGCGTTCGGGCGCGGCGATCGGCGAGATCAACTGCGTCCGGCGCCACCTCTCGCGGATCAAGGGCGGCCGGCTGCGCGCGGACCTGACGCTGGCGATCTCCGATACGATGGGCGCCCGGCCCGAGGACATCGGCTCGGGACCGACGGTCGCCGATCCGACGACGGTCGCCGAGGCGCGGGCGATCCTCGACCGCTGCCGCCTCGCGGCGCCGCTCAGCGAAAGCGCCAAGCGGGCCGGGGGCGAATTTCGCATCGTCGCCGGGCCCGCCGACGCGCTGGCCGCCGCCGCCGCGGCGGCCAAGCGGCTCGGCTACCGGCCGGTCGTGCTCGGCGAGGTCGCCGGCGAGGCGCGCGAGATCGGCCGCGCCCATGCCCGGATCGCGCGCGAGTCGGCGCCGGGCACGGCCCTCATCTCGGGCGGCGAGCTCACCGTCACCGTCAGCGGCAGGGGCCGCGGCGGCCCCAATCTCGAATATGCGCTCGCCGCCTCCGGCCATGCCGGCATCGTCGGCCTCGCCGCGGACACCGACGGGCTCGACGGCAGCAGCGGCGCCGCCGGCGCCTTCTTCGGCGCCGACGCCGAAGGCGCCGCGGCGGCGCTCGCGGCGAACGACAGCGCCGCCTGGTTCGCGGCCCGCGGCGCCCTGTTCGTCACCGGCCCGACCGGCACCAACGTCAGCGACTTGCGGATCGTCCTCGTCGCCCCCCGCTAATGGGGACAGTATCTAAAATGGGGACAGTATATATTTTTCGTCTTCGCGGGCGGTGTGGCGCCCGTGAGCCGGGGGCCTGAAAAATATATACTGTCCCCATTTTCCTGCATAACCGTGCGCCATGAGCGGGTGGACGATCGGCATTATCGGCGGCTCCGGCCTGTACGAGATCGACGCGCTCGAGGAGGCGCAGTGGATCGCCGTCGATACGCCCTGGGGAGCGCCTTCGGACGAATTGCTGACCGGGCGGATCGCGGGGGTGAAGTTCGTTTTCCTCCCGCGCCACGGCCGGGGCCATCGCATTCCGCCGGACGCGCTCAACCCGCGCGCCAATATCGACGCGCTCAAGCGCGCCGGCTGCACCGACCTCGTCGCCATTTCCGCGGTCGGCTCGCTGCGCGAGGAGCTGGCGCCGGGCCGGTTCGTGATCGTCGATCAATATCTGGACCGCACCGCCCGGCGCCCGGCGAGCTTCTTCGGGCCGGGCCTCGTCGCCCATGTCTCGCTGGCCGATCCGACCTGCCCGCGCCTCTCCGCGCTCGCCGGCGATGCGGCCGAAGACGCGGGCGCCGAGGTCGCGCGCAATGGCTGCTACGTCGCGATCGAGGGGCCGTGCTTCTCGACCCGGGCGGAAAGCCGCGCCTGGCGCGCCCAGGGGGGCGACGTGATCGGCATGACCGGCATGCCCGAAGCGAAGCTCGCCCGCGAGGCCGAATTGCCCTACGCCTCGGTCTGCATGGTCACCGACTGGGATTGCTGGCGCGAGGATGTCGCCGCGGTCGCGGTCGGCGAGATCCTTGCCCGGCTCCACGCCAATGCCGACACCGCCCGGCGGCTGATCGTCGCGCTCGCCGAGCGGCTGCCCGCGACTCGCCCGCCCTCGCCGATCGACACCGCCCTCGACGGCGCGATCCTCACCGCCCCCGAAGCGCGCGACCCCGCTTTGGTCGCGAAGCTCGACGCGATCTGCCGCCGCGCCCTCGAAAAATAGGGACTGTCCCTATTTTTCAGCCGGCGCGGCCGTCGGTCGGCATTTCGAACGGGCGGGCGCGGATCCAGCGGCTGGCGATCAGCTTCTCGCCCGCGGTCACGGGCAGGCCGGCATGGGCGGCGTCGGGATCGCGGCGCCCGTCGGGAAGCGCGTTGCGGAACAGGAGGGCGTCGCCGATGCCGCCTTTCACCTTGAGGCCGGTCTTCACGAACATCGTCTCGCCGCCCGCATAAGCCGCGTTGAGCCAGACGATCATGGTCAGCACACGCTGGTTGGCGAAGCCCGGAATGGCGTCGAAATGCGGCTTGTACTCGCCGCCGGGGCGGTAGCGCAGCACCTGCAGCGGCTCGCCCTGCGCCACCTTCGTCCCGCTCGCGGCGGCGATCCGGCGGTTGAGCGCGTGGATCGCGGGATTTTCGAGCGGCAGGGTGAAGCCGACCGAGTCCGAGATCCGCACCGGATCGGGCCGCTGCCGCCCGGTCGCCGGATCGACGACGACCGCCGGCTCGAGCATCGGCGCCGCCGCCTCGGCCAGATAGCGGCACTCGTCCGCAGTGAAGAGCGCGCGGAACAGGGCGACATGGGGCGCCGCGCTCAGCAGCTCGCCGGCCGGCGGCGGGCCCGGCGCCATCGCCTCGACGATGGCGAGCTCGCGCCGGCTGCGCCCGCCGCTGCGGGCGAGCTCGCGCAGCAGCGCCAGCCCCCGCTCCCAATCGAGCGTGCTGGCGACGAGATTGCAATGGATCACCGCCGCCTTGCGGCTGCCGGCGGCGGCGGCTCGGGCGAACAGGGCGCGCGCTTCGGCGACGCGGTTCGCCCTCAGGCGATCGGCGGCGGCTTCGAACAGGGCGTCGGCGTCCATTCGCCCCTTGTTGCCCGGCCGGCGCGCAACGTCTAGGCGGCGGCGATGACGCCGCTGCCGCCTTATGCCCGCTTCCTCGGTATCGAGACCCGCCGTTCCGACGAGGGCGAGCTGCAGTTCGTGATGCCGTTCGGCGACGTCGTGCTCGGCCGGCCGGGCTACGTCCATGGCGGCGCGATCGCCGGCCTGCTCGAATTCGCCGCCTTCGGCGCGCTGTTCGAAGCGCTCGGCGGCGGCGCGGAAACCGTCATGAAGCCGATCAACGTCACCGTCCAATATATGCGCGGCGCCACCCGGCACGAGACGATCGCGGCGGCGGTCGTCACCCGCCTCGGCAACCGCATCGCCAATGTCGAGGCCCATGCCTGGCAGCGCGACCGCGCCCGGCCGATCGCCGCCGCGCAGCTGAACGTCCTGCTCAGGCGCAAGAATCGATCAAGTCCAGAGATAATTGCGTGACGGCTGCGGAATGATCCGCTAGGACGGGCCTACCCAAAAGGGGGAGGACCGCATCATGTCGCCCAATAGTGGATTCAATGCCGCCACCATCATCATCATCTTGCTGCTGCTGGTGCTGATCTACTGCTGCTTCTTCCGGCACGTCACCGGCTAGGGGGCCGGCCCTAGGAGCGGCGCTTCATCGTCTCACGGGCGATGACGAGCTGCTGGATCTGGCTGGTGCCTTCGTAGATGCGGAACAGCCGCACGTCGCGGTACAGCCTTTCGATGCCATAATCGGCGATGTATCCCGCACCGCCGAAGATCTGGACTGCGCGGTCCGCGACCCGGCCGACGCTCTCGCTCGCGAAATATTTCGCGGCCGCGGCCTCGAGCGTGATCGGCCGGCCCTCGTCTTTCAGCGCTGCCGCCTCGAGGACGAGCGCCCGGGCCGCCATCGTCTCGGTCTGGGAATCGGCGATCATCGCCTGGATCAGCTGGAAATCGGCGAGCGGCCGGCCGAACTGCTTGCGCTCGGCGGCATAAGCGACCGAATCGGCGATCAGCCGCTCGCTTATGCCGACGCAGACCGCGGCGATGTGCAGCCGGCCGCGGTCGAGCACCCGCATCGCGATCTTGAAGCCCTCGCCTTCCTCGCCCAGCCGGTTGGCGGCGGGAACGGGCGTTGCGTCGAAATGGACGTCGCAGACATGGGCGCCCTGCTGGCCCATCTTCTTCTCGGGCTTGCCGACGCTGACGCCCGGCAGGCCGGCCGGGACGAGGAAGGCGGAGACGCCGCCGGCGCCTTCGCCGCCGGTGCGCGCCATCACGGTGAACAGCGACGCCTTGTCGGCATTGGTGATGAAGCGCTTGCTGCCGGTGAGCGTGTAGACGTCGCCCTCGCGCACGGCGCGGGTCTGCACCGAGGCGCCGTCGGAGCCCGCGCCGGGCTCGGTCAGAGCGAAGCTGGTGACGATCTCGCCGCTGGCGATGCGCGGCAGCCATTCGGCTTTCTGCGCGTCCGAGCCGGCCATGACCAGGCCCTGGCTGCCGATCCCGACATTGGTGCCGAACACCGAGCGGAAGGCGGGCGTGGTGCGGCCGAACTCGAGCGCGACGCGGACCTCTTCGGCCATGGTCAGGCCGAGCCCGCCATAGTGCTCGGGGATGGAGAGGCCGAACAGGCCCATGGCGCGCATCTCGGCGACGATCTCGTCGGGGACCTCGTCCTCCTCGGCGACCCGCTCTTCCAGCGGCCGCAGCCGCCCGGCGACGAAGCGGCGGACGGTGTCGAGCAGGGCGTCGAAGGTTTCCGGGTCGAGGGGCATCAATAGCCCTTCATCCGCGCCAGCCTGTCGGCGTGGTAGGCGGGATCGCCGAACAGCTCGTTCAGCACCCGGTCGCGCTTCATGTAGAGGCCGATGTCATATTCGTCGGTCATGCCGATGCCGCCATGCATCTGGACGCCCTCCTGGACGGCGAGCTGGGAGGCGCGGCCGGCCTTGGCCTTGGCGACCGCGACCATCGCCTCGGCCTCGGCGCTGCCCTCGTCGAGCAATTGCTGCGCCTTCAGCGCCGCCGCGCGGGCGATTTCGAGCTCCGAATAGAGATGGGCGGAGCGGAACTGAAGCGCCTGGAACTCGCCGATCAGCCGGCCGAACTGCTTGCGCTGCTTGAGGTAATCGACGGTCATGTCCATCGCCGCCGAGCCGACCCCGACCAGCTCGGCGGCGGCGCCGGTCCGCCCGGCGTTGAGCGCCCGCGCCAGCACCGCAGCGCCGCCGCCGACCTCGCCGACCACCGCGTCGGCATCGACCTCGACAGCCGCGAACGTCAGCCGCGCGCCGATGCTCGAATCCGCCAGCCGGACGCCCTCGACCTCGAGCCCCCTGGCGCCCTTCTCGACCGCGAACAGGGTGAGGCCCTCGTCGGTGGCGGCGGCGACCAGGGTGACGTCGGCCGAGGCGCCCTGGACGACGAACTGCTTGCTTCCCGACAGGCTGAAGCCGTTGCCCGAGCGTTCGGCGCGCATCGCGATCGCCTCGGGCCGGTGCTTGGGGCCTTCGTCGATCGCGAGCGCGGCGACCGTCTCGCCGGCGAGGATGCCGGGATACCAGCGCTCGCGAAGCTTCGTCCCCTTGAGCGCCGCGACGAAGGCGACCGCGCTGACCAGGAAGGGCGAGGGCGTCAGGTTGCGGCCGATCTCCTCGAGCACGATCCCGGCCTCGACATGACCGAGGCCGAGCCCGCCGTCGGCCTCGTCGATCAGGATGCCGGTAAAGCCCATCTCGGCGAACTGCTTCCACAAAGCGTGGCCGAAGCCGTCGCTGCAGCCGCTGTCGCGCCAGTGGCGCAGCTGCTTGGCGATCGCGCCTTCCCCGGTCATGAAGCTCCGCGCCGAATCGCGCAGCATCGTCTGGTCGTCGTCGAGATAGAGCGGCATTCTTATTTCCTTTGTTCCCCTGCGAAAGCAGGGGTCCAGACTGGGTTCCTGCTTTCGCAGGAACACGGGTTCACGCCCCCGGCAGCTCCAAAATCCGCTTGGCGATGATGCCGAGCTGGACCTCGCTGGTGCCGCCCTCGATCGAATTGGCCTTGGTCCTCAGCCATTCGCGCGCGGCCTTGCCCTTGTTCGAGCGCTCGCTTTCCCATTCGAGCGCGTTCGAGCCGGCCGCGGCCATGACCAGCTCGTGGCGGGCCTTGTTCAATTCGGTGCCGGCATATTTCATCATCGACGGCTGGGCGGGGTGCGCCCGGCCCGCCTTCAACTCGTCGATGAACCGCTCCGACATCGCCCGGAACGCGATCGCGTCGACGTCGAAGCGGGCGACGTCGGCGCGCAGCACGGGATCGCCGGCGAGCGCGTCGGCAAAGGCCGCGCCGAGCGATTCGGCCTGGCCGCCGAGACCCATGCCGGAGATCATCTCGCGCTCGTGGCCGAGCAGATATTTGGCGACGTCCCAGCCCTTGTTGACCGCGCCGACGACCTGGTCCTTGGGCACCTTCACGTCGTCGAAGAAGGTCTCGCAGAAGGGCGACGAGCCCGAGATGAGCAGGATCGGCCGGGTCGAGACGCCCGGGCTCGCCATGTCGAAGAGGAGGAAGCTGATCCCCTGATGCTTGGGCGCGGCGGGATCGGTGCGGACCAGGCAGAAGATCCAGTCGGCCTTGTCGGCATAGGAGGTCCAGACCTTCTGGCCGTTGACCAGCCAGTGATCGCCCTTGTCTTCGCATTTGGTCTGGAGCGAGGCGAGGTCGGAGCCGGCATTGGGCTCGGAATAGCCCTGGCACCAGCGGATCTCGCCGCGGGCGATCTGCGGCAGATAATGGAGCTTCTGCGCTTCGCTGCCATATTTGAGCAGCGCCGGACCGAGCATCGAGATGCCGAAGCTCATCAGCGGATTGCGGGCGCCGATCCGCGCCATTTCCTGCTTCAAGATCTTGGTCTCGGCCGGGCTGAGGCCGCCGCCGCCATATTCGGCCGGCCAGTCCGGCACGGTCCAGCCGCGCGCCGCCATCCTGTCCAGCCAGGCTTTCTGCGCATCGTTCTTGAACCTGGCGTTGCGGCCGCCCCAGCACATGTCGCTTTCGTCGCGGACCGGCTCGCGCATCTCGGGCGGGCAATTCTCGGCCAGCCACGCCCGGACATCCTCACGGAATTGGTCGCTCATCGGGGCCTCTCCTTTACGTAAACGTCAAGTGCCGCAGCCCGGGGCGCGAGTCAACCGCCCCGCTCAAACTCCATCGCCGAGTCCGAGAGCGGACGGAAGCGCATCTGCGCAAGGTCCTTCAGGTAATTCTGGTGGACTCGCCATGGCGCTTTCGGGCCCTGCGCGGGCAGGCTCGCCTCGGCGCGGCGGACGTACCCCGAGCTGAAATCGAGCATCGGCCGCCGCTCGACCTCGCCGGCCCCGAGCCGGGGCACGCAGACCCGGTAGCCGCGCGCCGCCATGTGGCGAATGAGGCGGCAGGCGTAGCGCGCGGTGAGGTCGCATTTCAGGGTCCACGAGGCGTTGGTGTAGCCGAAGAAGAGGAACAGGTTGGGGACGTCGTTGAGCATCATCCCCTTGTAGCTGAACCGGTCGGCGACATGGACGGGGGCGCCGTCGACCGCCAGCGCGATGCCGCCCAGCAGCCGCATCTCGAGCCCGGTCGCGGTGACGATCAGGTCCGCGTCCAGCGCGGCGCCCGATTCGAGCGCCAGGCCGGCCGCGGTGAAGCGCGCGATCCGGTCGGTGACCACCGCCACCCTGCCCGCGTTCATCGCCGCGAACAGGTCGCCGTCGGGGACCAGGCAGAGGCGCTGGTCCCAGGGATTGTAGCTCGGCGAGAAGTGGCGATCGACGTCGTAGCCGGGAGGAAGCTGCTCGGCGGCGAGCCTGAGGATCACCTGCCTGGCCCGCGCCGGCCGCTGGCGGGCGCGCGAGAAGAAGTAGATGCCGAGGAGCACGTTCTTCCAGCGGATCGCGCGGTCGGCGAGCCCGGCGGGCAGGCGGCGCTGGAGCCAGTGGGCGAGGCGATCGCGCGACGGCCGGGCGACGATATAGCTCGGCGAGCGCTGCAACATGGTGACGTGGGCGGCGGTTTCGGCGAGGGCCGGGACCAGGGTGACCGCGGTCGCGCCGCTGCCGATCACGACGATCCGCTTGCCGGCATGGTCGAGATCCTCGGGCCAGTGCTGCGGGTGGACGATCCGGCCGGCAAAGTCCGCCTCGCCCGGCCATTCGGGCCGGTGCCCCTTGTCGTAATCGTAATAGCCGCTGGCGAGGAACAGGAAGCTGGCGGTGATGGGCGCCCTGCCCTCGATCTCGACCGTCCAGCGCGCCTCCGCCGACGACCACGACGCGCGCACCGCCTTGTGGCCGAAGCGGATCCGCTTATCGATGCCGAACTGCCGCGCCGTCTCCTCGACATATTCGCGGATCGCCGCCCCCTCGACGATCGCTTTCTCGCCCCGCCACGGCCGGAACGGGAAGCCCAGAGTGTACATGTCCGAATCCGAGCGGATGCCGGGAAAGCGAAACAAATCCCAGGTCCCGCCGATCGCGTCCCTGGCTTCGAGGATCGCCCAGGATTTGCCCGGGCAGCGTTTCTGGATGTGATAGGCGGCGTCGATCCCGGAAATGCCGGCGCCGACGATGAGGATGTCGAGATGCTCGGCCTCGCTCATGCCCTGGCCTGGAAGCAGAGCTGGTAGCCGTCCGGGTCGCTGAACCAGAGCTGGCGCATGCCGTAGGGGGCGGTCTTGGGGCCTTCGAACGCGATTCCCCTGGCGCTGAGCTCGGCGGCGGCGGCGTCCGGGTCCGGGCAGGCGAAGTAGAGGCAGGTATCGCCGTGCGCCCGCTGGCGGGCCGGATCGCGCGCCGGCGGGCGCGCGCCGGCATCGTCGGCGGTGTTGAGCATCAGATCGGCGCCGCCAAGGCGAAGCCAGCACCAGTGGACGTAGCGGCCCTCGGGCGCATCGACCTCGCCGGAATCGGCAACCGGCGCGAAGCCCAGGGCGTCGCGGTAGAAGCCGAGCGCCTCGTTCATGTCGTAGACCTGGAGCAAAGGCGCCATGCCGGTGACGTCGAGCGTCATACAACCTCCCGGGGGCGGAGCTTCGCATTGCCGCCGCCCCGGCGCCAGCCTATTCAATCCCCCGACTCCAATCCAGCGGGAGCCGCCATGGCCGAGGCCGCCGAACCGACCCTGTTCTACATCCCCTATCAGCGCTTCCTCGACGAGGTCGAGGCGGTGGCGCTGGCGATCGAGGGGGACGCGTGGCGGCCCGATTTCCTGGTCGGGATCGGCCGCGGCGGGCTGGTCCCGGCCGCCTATCTCTCGCACCGCACCGGCATCCAGATGCTGTCGGTCGATCACAGCTCGGGCGAGCACGGCTTCGCCGACGAATTGCTCGACAAGCTCGCCGCCAAGATCCGCGAGGGCTGCCGCATCCTGATCGTCGACGACATCAACGATTCCGGCGGCACGATCGCCTATCTGCGCGCCGCGATCGACGGCAAGAGCGGCGATGCGGCGGCGCTCAGGATCGCGGTGCTGGTCCACAACGTCCGCTCGCAGGCGAAGGTGGAGTATCACGGCTCGGAGATCGACCGCGGCCGCGACAAGAGATGGTACGTCTTCCCCTGGGAAGCGGTGGCGCCGAAGACGACGCTCAGCCTCGACGCGCTGGCGGTGCCCGAACGGCTCGGCTAGCGGCGCGATTCGCGCCAGACCATCAGCGCCAGCAGCCCGGCGACGATCAGGCCGGCCACACTGACCCACTGCGGCACGACCATGTCATGCACCACGACCTCGAACGGCTTGACCAATCGGTAGAAGTGGACGAGCGCGATCAGCGCGAAGACGATGATGGCGAGGGTGGTGAACGGCTTCATGGCGCAATCTCCCCTGACGCCGCCAATGTAGCACCGATACGCTCAATAAGTGAGGGTGACGATGATCCTCTCGGCGTCGCGCGTCGTGGTGACGACGGCCGCCCCGGCATTGGCGACCCGGACGGCGCCGCGCTCGACCGCGACCGTCGGGCGGACGGCCGGGTCCGGGCGGACGACGGTCGCGCCGACGCTCATCGTCGCGGCGGCCTGGGCGGCGATCAACAGGAGACCGGGAGCCATGCCGTTTCATGCGGCCGGGCGCGGCGCGCGCCAAGATCGGAATGTTACGGCCCGGTCCCGCAGCGGGACGTTAACGAATCCGCTCGACGCACAGCCGGAAGGGGAAGCGGCGGACGATCCGGACGGCATCGGGCGCGATGCCGGCGGCGGCGAGGATCGCGGCCCATTCGGCCGGCCGGAACGAGCGGGCGATCGACAATTGCCCGTCCTCGCGGACGATCCGGTGGACCATCAGCAGCCGCGCGAGCAGGGGAAAGCCCCAGTGCGAGAAGCGGTGGCGGTGAAGGTCGCAGATCAGCCACCCCAGCCGCGCCTCCGCCTCCATGTAGCGCAGGAAGGTGCGCAGCTGATCGTCGGTCATATGATGGGTGACCTGGCTCGAGATGACGAAGTCGAACGGCCCCGCCTGGTCGAGATAGTCGCCGGTGCGATAGTCGATCGCGAGCCCGGCCGGGGTCGCCGCGCGGGCGATCTCGCGGCTCTTCTCGTTCAGATCGACGCCGACGAGATCGGCGGCGATGCCTTCTTTCTTCGCCCAGCGCGCGATCGCCCGCAGCACGTCGCCGTCGCCGAAGCCGACGTCCATCAGCCGGAAGCTGCGCGCATCGCCTATCGCGCGCTTGAGGTAGGCGAGCACCGGCTGCGCGGTGAACGTCCAGCGATTGACCCGGGCGAGATCGTGGAGGACCTGCTCATAGACCGCCGGATCGAGATCGGCGGCGTCCATCTGCTCTTCCTGACGCGAGCGGACGGCGAGACTTGGCATGCGCCCCTTATCGGCCCCGCGCCGCGTTGAAACAAGGGCGGGCGCGGGCCAGGGCCTGTGCCTGTGCTCACAACCGGCAATGGCCGTGATTGCCCGCAGAAGGCTGCCGGCAAGGAGCGCGGCGCAGTCGCGTAGCGGGGCTACGCGCAAGCAAGCGACGCCGTCCGGCAGCCTTCTGCGGGCAACCCCTGCGGGGCGGGCGGCACGACCGTTGCCGGTTGTGAGTACAGGCCCTAAGGCCGGCCGATGCACCGGGCCGCAATCTTCTTCTTTGCCGCGCTGGCGAGCGCCGCCGCTGCGGCGGCTCCGATCGACGGCCTGTGGCTGACCGACGACGGCAAGGGCGTGGTCCGGATCGGGCCGTGCGGCCGGCAGCTGTGCGGCTGGCTGGCGCGGGTGCGCGACCGCGGCCCCAACGTGCCGAGCCGCGACGCCCGCAATCCGGACCCGCGGCTGCGCGGCCGGCCGCTGGTCGGCGTGCCGATCCTCACCGGCTTCACCGCCTCGGGCAATCAATGGACCGGCGGGCGCGCCTACGACCCCAAATCGGGGCGCTCCTATCGCACCACGTTGTCGCTCAACGCCGACGGCTCGCTCAACGTCACCGGCTGCGTGACCTTCATCTGCCAGACCAGGCGCTGGACCCGCACCCGATAAATAGGGACAGTCCCTATTTTTTCTGCACCGCACGGATAAATAGGGACAGTCCCTATTTTTTCTCCCAGACGAAGACGCCGTAGCGCATCGCGCCGGTGCGCAGGGCGAGGATCAGGCGGGGCAGGCTGAGCAGGAAGGAACGGTTCTTCGTGCCGCGGCTGAGGGCGAGGCGGCGCAGCCCCCGATCGGTGACCAATCCGGCCGCGACCCGGCGGGCGACCAGCGACCAGGTCTTGCGGACCGCGCGGCTGACGTCTTCGAACCCGGCCGCGTGGAAGCCCGCTTCCCGCGCCAGCGCCTCATAATCCTCGCGACTGCCCATGCTCGGCAGCCGCCCCTCGCGGCAGATCGGCTCGAGCAGATGGCGGACCTGGAAAGCGCTCGGAGCGCTCGCCGCCAGCCAGGCGCAGACGACGAGCCGGCCGCCGGGCTTCAGCACCCGGAACGCCTCGGCGAAGAAGCGCGGCTTGTCGACCATATGCTCGGAGCTTTCGATCGCATAAGCGCGGTCGAAGGCGGCGTCGGCCAGGCGATTGTCGAGCCAGTCGCGCTGGAGGCAGGCGATATTGCCCCGCGCGGCAGCGATCCGCGCCTGCGCGGCGGAGATGGTGAGGCCGGTCACCGCGACCCGGTGGCGCTCGGCGAGCCGGGCGGCGGTGGCGCCGTAGCCGCAGCCGATGTCGACGACCGCCTGGCCCGGGGCGAGATCGAGCCGCTCGGCGACGAGATCGGCGAGCGCCTCGGTCGCCTCGAGCGGGCTCTCGCTGCCGGTCCGCCACAGCCCGTGATGGACATGCTCGCCCCAGATCGCGCGATAGACGGCGTCGAGCTCGTCATAATGGCCGGCGACGTCCGCGGCGGATTGCGGCGCGTTGGGAACGATCATGTGCACATCGACAGGAAGGCGATCTCCATCACCGTGCCGCCCTCCACGGGAAGCGGATTGTCGGGATAATCGACCCGGTTGGTGACGCTGCCGTCGGCGGCGCGGCGCTCGCGCGCCCTGGCGTTGATCGTGCGGTGGGTGCAGTCGATCGCCAGCAGATAGACGTCCGGGCTCGCCGCCGCCGCGCCCGGATCGGTCATCCGGAACCAGGCGGTGCGATGGTCGCCGTCGCGGACCAGGGTCGAAGCGTCCACCGCGATCGACTGGCCCGAGCCGGCCGCGCCGAGATTGAGCCAGGAGGTCGGGCGCGGCGCGCTGGCGGCGGCGGCCGCCGCCTCGGCCTCGCGCGCGGCGCGCGCCGCGGCCTCCCGCTGCTCGCGCGCATAGGCTTCCGCCGCGCTGACCCCGCACGCCGCATCGGCGCGGGCGAGCGCGGCCGGCACCGCCGCATCGCCCATCGCGGTGGCGACCCAGATGAGGTCGCGCATCGTCAGCGGGGCGGGATGGCCGCTGCCCTGGCGGAGCGCGCCGGCGGCGCGGGCGAACATTCTGAGCTGGCGCGGGGTCAGGCCCTCGCCGATCCGCTCGCCCATGCAGCGCGCCTGATTGGGGTTGAGCCCGTAGCGGAGGAAGTGCGGCGCGGTGATGTCCGAGCGCGGCCCGACATAATCGCGCAGCTGCCCGGCGCAGCCGGCGAGCAGCAAGGCGGACAAGCATACAAATCGCAGCGACATGGCGCGCTGCCTACCAAGGCCTCGCGGCCGAAGCTAGGCCGCGGCCTTCACGTGCTGCCGGCACTTCATCAGCGGCTGGACGCGGGTGCCGAACAGCTCGACCCCTTCGACGAAATGATCGAAGGTGAGGAGGACGCCGCCGGTGTTCGGCACCTCGGCCATCTCGTCGAGCATGCCGGCGATCTTGGCGTAGCTGCCGACGAGGGTGCCGATGTTGATGTTGACCGCGCCCTCGCGGGCGGCGAGCTGGCGGACGTTGGTGGTCGGATTGTGCTTGTCGGCCGCGCCCTGCTCGGCGAGCCAGGCGATCGCCTCCAGATCGACGCCGTCATTGTAGCTCTTCCACTTGGCCTCGGCCTCCGCGTCGGTCTCGCCCATGATCAGCATGACGAGGACGAACATGCGGACGTCGCGGCCGGTCTTGGCGGTGGCGGCGGCAAGGCGCTCGTTATTGGCGGCGAAGGCCTTGGGGGTGTTGACGCCCTTGCCGAGGCAGAAAGCGTAATCCGCCCATTTCGCCGAGAAAGCGAGGCCCTCGTCGGACGAGCCGGCGCAGATGATCTTCATCTCGCCCTCGGGCAGCGGGCGGACTCGGCAATCGTCCATCTGGTAATATTTGCCCTTGAAGTCGCTCGTCCCCGTCTCCCACAGCTCGCGCAGGATCTGGGCATATTCGCCGAGCATGGTGTAGCGGTCGCGGAAATGGTCGTCGCCCGGCCACAGCCCCATCTGGCTGTATTCGGGGCGCTGCCAGCCGGTGATCAGATTGAGGCCGAAGCGGCCGTGGCTGATCGAATCGATCGTGTTGCACATCCGCGCGGCGAAGGCGGGCGGGACGACCAGGGTCGGGCAGGTCGCGTAGATCTTGATCTTCTCGGTGACCGCGGCGAGCGCCGACATCAGGGTGAAGCTTTCGAGATTATATTCCCAGAACTGGGTCTTGCCGCCGAAGCCGCGCAGCTTGATCATCGAGAGCAGGAAATCGAGGCCGTATTTCTCGGCGCGGAGCGCGATCTCCTTGTTCATGTCGAAGCTCGGCATGTATTGCGGCGCGTTCTCGCTGATCAGCCAGCCATTGTTCCCGATGGGGGTGAAGACTCCGACTTCCATCATGCAGCTCCTTGCAAAAGCGCGGTGGCGAGCCAGCCGCGCAGCATCTTATCGAAAATGACCGGTTCGGTAACGTTGCAGGCGTGGCCGCCGAGCATCGGCATCAGGGTCGCGTCGGTGAGGCCCCTGGCGAGACGCTCCGAGCACGAGGCGGGGACGAGCATGTCATCCTCGGCGACGATCAGCAGGGTCGGCGCTGCTATCGCGCCGAGACGGGCATCGACATCGAAGGCCGCGAGCGCGGCGATCCGCGCCTCGACATTCGCCATGCCCTGGAAATGCGCGATGTGGCCGGCTTCCTCGGCGTCGAGCCGGGCGTCGTTCTCGGAGACCCAGCGGGCCGGATAGAGGAAGATCGGCTGGGCCCGGACGAAGGCGGCGACGCCGCTGCCGCGGAGGAGGTTGAGGCGCGTTTCCATGCAGCGCGCGAAATGCGGGTCGGGCCGCGACCAGCCGTTGATCACGACCAGCCGGTCGAGCCGGTGCGGCTGGCGCAGCGCGAGCGCGAGGCCGATGACGCCGCCGGCGGCGTGGCCGACCAGGCTGGCGCGCGCGAGCCCGAGGCCGTCCATCAGCGCGAGCACATCGTCGGCCATGTCGTCGACCGTCAGGTTGGGCTGGAGCCTCCGCCCGCTGCGGCCGGTGCCGCGATGGTCGTAGAGGATGACGCGATGATCCCCGGCCAGCGCGTCGAGATTGGGCGCCCAGTAGGCGGCCGAGCCGCCGAGGCCGGGCGAGAGGATCACCGGCTGCGCGTCGGCCGGGCCGTGCTCTTCATAATAGAGGCCGGCGACCTCGCCCATCAGCCGAGATGCGCCACGGAGGCGATCTCGACGAGCAGGCCCGGCTTCACCAGCCCGCACTGGATGCAGTAGCGCGCCGGCTTCGCACCCGGAAAATATTCGGCATAGACCGCGTTCATCGCCGGATAATCGGCCCAGTCGGTGAGGAAGATATGGTTGAAGGCGACGTCGCTCATCGCCGCGCCGGCGGCTTCCAGCGTGATCCGGATCGTCTCCAGCACGTGCCGCGTCTGCGCGCCGGCGTCGCCGGGATGGAGGACGCTGCCCCCCTCCCCCAGCGCCAGCGTGCCCGAGACGTAGACCGTGTCGGCCGCCTTGGTCCCCGCCGAATAAGGCGCGATCGGGGTCGGGAATTGCGGCGGGTTGATGGACTCGAAGGGCATCAGTTCATCTCCATGTTCAACGCAATCCGTTCGGGCTGAGCTTGTCGAAGCCCTCTCCTTTTCCTTGTGCGGGGAAGAAAGAAGGAAGGCCCTTCGACAAGCTCAGGGCGAACGGACCTGGGCGTATCCATTGTCATTCCTCACCTTTGGGCATCTGGCCGAACGTGCCGCAGAAATCGGCGACGGTGGAGACCCAGCCGAAGAATTTCTCGACGTTGTAGACGCTCGCGGCCTGGATGAAGTCGGGGCCGAGATGGTGGGTCGCGTCCTCCAGCATCACCCCGAAATATTCGAGGTGGAAGCCGTCGCGAAGGGTCGATTCGACGCAGACGTTGGTGGCGATGCCGACGAAGACGATGTTGCGGATTCCCCGCGCGCGCAGCGTCGAATCGAGCTGCGAGTTGAAGAAGGCGCTGTAGCGCGTCTTGGCAAGGACGATGTCGCCGTCCTGCGGCGCGAGCGCGTCGACCAGGGCATAATCCCAATCCCCCCTGGCGAGCAGCTTGCCCTGAAGCTCCGGCCGCGCCCGCATCGTCTTCAGCGCGTTGGACTTGTGCCAATTGGGCGAGCCCGGCCCGCCCGCCTCGACATAGTCCGGATCCCAGCCGTTCTGCAGGTAGACGACGAGCACGCCCGCGTCCCGCGCCGTCTCCAGCACCTTGGCGATCTGGCCGATCGTCCCCGCCGCGCCGGAAATGTCGAAGCCGGCGAGATCGACATAGCCGCCCTCGCTGGCATAGGCGTTCTGCATGTCGATGACGATGATCGCGGTCTCGTCGGCCGAGACCCGGAGCGGCTCCGGCCGCGCCGGCAGCGTCACCATCCGGCGTTTCGCGCTGCCCGTCTCAACCGTCATTCAAGCGGCCCCTTCGTCGCGGCGATGTTGGTCCGAAAGCCGCGCGCGCACAAGTCAGGCCGGAAAGCCGCCGCGGAAGACGAAATCGGCGAGCGGCTTGCGGTCCGAGGGCGTTTCGCGGGCGCGCAGCTTGTCGTCGAGGATCGCCGGATCGCCGATCCGGCCGATCGCGCAGGCGGCGTTGAGCGCGTAGCGATCGGGTATTCGAAGCTCGGCGCGGGCGAGGTCGTATTCGATGCCCGACATGCCGTGGGCGTGATAGCCCATGAGCGTCGCCTGCAGCGCCAGGCTCGCCCAGGCGGCGCCGGCGTCGAAGCTGTGGGTGGTGGAGGGCGCCGGTTCGCCGGTCTTCCTGTCGGTGAACGGCAGCGTATCGGAAAGGATGTAGACGAGGACCGAGGCGCTGTGCGCCCAGCTCCGGTTCCACGGGATGAGCAGCGACAGGAAGCGCTCCCAATCCGGATCGCCCCGCTTGGCATAGAGAAAGCGCCAGGGCTGCGAGTTGAACGCCGACGGCGCCCAGCGCGCCGCTTCGAAGATCGTCAGCAGGTCTTCGTCGGGGATGTCGGACCCGTCGAACGCGCGCGGCGACCAGCGTTCGAGGAACAGCGGGTCGAGCGGATGATCGGGCCGGCGCGGCGACATGCGCGCCCTCTAGCACCCCCTCCGCTCGATGGGGAGGGCCGGGGGAGAGGTCGGCGCCGCGTCGCCCGCGGGCGAATTGCATCGCTATTTCGGGCCGGACCTGCTAGCGCCGACCCATCACCTGCGTTTTTCCGCAAGCGCCCCGTGACTGAGAGACGAGTCGTGCTCCCGCTTGCACAACCAAGGTGATCTCCGATGGACAAGGCATATTGGATCGGCCGCAAGCGCGCGGCGATCGCGATGGCGCGCGCGGCGACCAGCGCCGAGGCGCGGCTCATCCATTACGATCTGGCCGGGCGCTACAGCGTGAAGGCGGCGATGACCCCGCCCTTCATGCTGCCCCGCAAGGGCCCGGCGACCCAGGGCGAGCGCGCCGCATTGCGCCTCCCCGCCTGCAAGCCGTCGCCCCCTCGGCCGGCGGGCGACGGCCGATGAACGATCCGTTTCGCAGGCGGAGCCGCAACGGCCCGGTCCTCTCGCCGGACGAAGGCAAAAGGCAGGGCCGCGCCGTCCGCTCGGCGCAGGCGGCGCTGGGCAGCGTCGATGCCGTCCGCGCCTTCCTCAACAGCCATCACGCCGGCCTCGCCGCGCGCCCGATCGACCTTGCGGTGGCGAGCGAGGCCGGATTGGCGGCGGTGGAGGCGGCGATCGCCCTGGCGGGCCGAGCCGCGGCACGATCGCCCGGACTGGAGGCAAAGAGATGACGACGACACCCCCCGAGGCCGACGCCGCCGAGCTTGCCCGGCTCGGCATCACCCGGGTCAGCACCGAGCGCTTCCATGTCGGCCCCTATCGCTACGCCAACCTCGCCGACGCGATCGCCGAAGCGAAGCGCGGCCTCGTCCCCGGCAACGACCGATGAGCCTGCACGACTGGCTCGGCACCCACACCGCCGATTTGAAAGGCAGCCACTGGGAGGGCGGCTATTTCGTCACGCGCTGCTCGATCTGCGGCAAGGCCATGGTCAAGCTGCCGGGGCTGCCGTGGAAGTTGCGGACCGGGCGCGCCGCCTGATCGCGCCGCGGGCGCCGCCCCGTCAAACCGTGTTGGCGCGCTTCAGGGATTTCTTTTCGAGCCGGTCGAGGAGATCGGCGCGCTCGCTCCAGACGGCGGCGCTGTGCTCGAGCCGCAGGCGCATGAAGTCGCCGCCCGGCGCCCCGGCACGGCCCAGGTCCGCCGCCGCATTGGCGCGGCAGCCCCGCGCCGTATCCTCGGCCCGCTTGCCCGAGCGCGCGATATGCCGCGGCGGCGCGTCGCGGCGCAGAACGGCAAAGTCGCCGCCTTCATTCACTCGGCCCGCATTGCTGGATGGTGCGCTGCTCATCGGCTGTTCCTTGGTGAAGCGCCCGTGCGGCGGTCGCCGAGCGGGGCCGGGGCGGCTTGAGGGGGAAGAGAGAGGCCGTGCGCGGCCCATCCGTTCGCGCGCAGGCGACGTCAGCCCCCGCGATATGGGTGCGCAGGCGTTCAGTTGCAACGGCGGAAAGCTGAACGGACTGCCCGGCTTGACTTATTCATAACTCTGTGGTTATGAATTGGTCGTGCACGCCGCCTCCGACCTCCTGTTCAAGACCCTGGGCGATCCGACCCGGCGCGCGCTGTTCGAGCGGCTGGCGCGGGGCGAAGCGCTGACCGTGCACGCGCTGACCGACCGCGCCGGAGTCTCGCAGCCGGCGGTCTCCAAGCATCTCGGCGTCCTCCGCCGGGCCGGCCTGGTCGAGGCCCGTCCGGCGGGGCGCGAGACCTTCTACGCGGCTCGGCCCGAAGGGCTGGCGCCGCTGCTCGGCTGGATGGGCCGCTACGCGACCTTCTGGGAGGAGCGCTTCGACGCGCTCGAGGATTTGCTGAAGAGGATGGACCAATGACCGCAACCAAGAGCATCGTCGTCGAGCGCGAAATGCCGCACGCCCCCGAGAAGATCTGGCGCGCCCTGACCACGTCCGCGCTGATCGCCGACTGGCTGATGGCCAATGATTTCGTGCCCGAGCTCGGCCGCGGCTTCCAGTTCCGCAGCCGTCCGATGCCGGGCTGGAAGGGCGTCACCAATTGCGAGGTGACCGCGCTCGATCCGCCCCGCACCCTCGCCTATCGCTGGGGCGACGGCACCGAGAGCGACAGCGGCCTCAAGACGCTCGTCACCTGGACGCTGACGCCGACGGCGGCCGGCACCCTGGTCCGCATGGAGCAATCCGGCTTCCGCCCCGAGGACGAGGCCGGCTACCAGGGGATGAGCGGCGGCTGGCCGCACATCCTGGCCGGGCTGGAGCGGGTCGCGGGCGAGGTGGGCGATTGACGCCGCGCCACCTGACGCTTAAAAGCGTCAGGTGGCATATGAGGTCCGAACATCTCCCGAGTTCGATGCCTGGCTCAAAGATCTGGCCGATATCGCCGCCCGCGATGCGATCAGGAGTCGCATCGCTCGGCTGGGGCGCGGATTGTTTGGCGATCGGCGCAGCGTCGGCGACCGGATCAGCGAGTTCAGGATCGATGTCGGCCAAGGCTATCGAATCTATTACACGATGGGCGGGCGAACGCTTGCCCTGGTGCTGTGCGGCGGCAGCAAGAAGACCCAGAAGCGGGATATCAGGAAGGCGGAGGCGATGGCGAAAGCATTGCGCAAGAGCAAGGATCCGGGCGACAGCCTCGTCCGCGAGCGGCAGGCGGCTTACGCGCCCGACGGTCACGAGGACGAGTTTCATTTCACCGAGGCAGACCTCACCTTCTCTCCCTTCGATCCGGCCGATTATCTGGAGCGCGAAAGCTCACAAATCCATCATCTCCGCGACGCGATCGAGAGCGGCCATCCCGGCTACATCGCCGATGCGATCGGCGCCGTTGCGCGCGCGCGCGGGCTTTCCAACCTCGAGCGCGCCACCGGCATCAAGCGCCAGACGCTCAACAAGTCGTTCAGCCTCAAGGGCAATCCGACCCTGGAGACATTGCTGACGGTGGTCGGCGCGCTGGGGCTAAGACTGGAGATCGTCCCGGACAAGGCCAAGCGCTAGGCGGCCGCCCGCCCGGCCGCCAGCGCGACCCGGACCGCCTCGGCGGTGCTGCGGACGCCGAGCCTTTCGAACAGCTGCGCGCGGTAGGCCTCGACGGTGCGGACGGAAAGGCCGAGCTGGTAGGCGATGATCTTGTTGGGCCGGCCGGCGGCGATCCCGCTCAGCACCGCGCGCTGGCGGGGCGACAGGCCCTCGACCCGCGCCGCGGCGGCGCGGCGCGCGCCGCGCCGGGCCTGGCAAGCCGATGCGCGCGCGATCGCCTGCAGCAGGCCGGCCGGCTGATAGGGCTTTTCGATGAAGTCGAGGGCGCCGAGCTTCATCGCCTCGACCGCCATCGCAACGTCGCCATGGCCGGTCATCACCAGCGCCGACGGGCCGTCCTCGCGCCCGGCGAGCGCGCGCAGCACGTCGAGGCCGCCGAGCCCCGGCATCCGCATGTCGAGCAGCACGCAGCCCACCCGCCCGAGCAGGGGCGAGGCGAGAAAGCCCTCGCCGTCGGCGAAGGGAAGGACGCGATGCCCTTCGCCCTCGAGCAGCCACTGCGCCGAGAGCCGGGCGCCGTCATCGTCGTCGACGACCGCGATCAGGGGCCGGTCAGGCGCCACCGGGCCCGCTCAATCCGCTGCCGGCAGCGACAGGCTGAAAATGGCGCCGCCGCCCGGCGGGCTCTCGGCCCACAAGCTGCCGCCATGCGCTTCGACGATGGTCTTGCAGATCGGCATGCCGAGCCCGATCCCGTCTTCCTTGGTGGTGAACAGGGGCTCGAACACCCGCGCCAGCGCATAATCGGAAAGGCCCGGGCCGCTGTCCTCGATCCGGACCACCAGCGTCTCCCCCTCGCGCGCCGAGCTGATCGTGATCCGGCGGACGTCGCGGCCATCGACGGCCTCGCAGGCGTTTTTGAGGATGTTGGCAAGGACCTGCTCGATCTGGACGCGGTCGGCGACGACGAAGTCGGTGAGCGGCACTTGCCTGACGATCTCGACGTCGGCGCCGTCCGGGCAGGCGAGCACGGCGGCGACCTTTTCGATCATCATGCTGAGGTTCTCGCGCCGGCCGGTGATCTTGCCGCTGACGATGAAGCTGCGCATCCGGCGGATGATCTCGCCGGCCTTCACCGTTTCGCGGGCGGCATGCTCGACCATCGGCAGCAGCTCCGCGCACGCCTCGCCCTTGCGGCGCAGCGCGTGCGCGCAGGCGTGGATATAATTGGTCGCCGCGGTCAGCGGCTGGCTGACCTCATGGGCGAGGGTCGAGGCCATGGTGGTCATCGCCGCCAGCCGCACCCGCGCATCCGGGGTGTCGAGCAGGCAATAGCGGCCGAATACCGGCTGCGGCTGTTTCGACGTGGTTTCGAAGCTACGCATTTCATCTCCACAAGAAGCGGTACGCCACGGAACTGACTGGGGAGGGCCGACGGGCCGGGCTCCCGGTCCTCTTAGCGTCACCGCTCCCAAACGACTTGTCCGATGGCGACAGGCGCTTTCCAGTTGGCGCCATCTGTGAGACTGTCGGCGCGCCGATGCGAGGGGAGGTGAGGCGTTTGGTGCTTCAGGTTCGCGCCGCGGCGCTGACCAACTATTTCGAGGTCGCCCGTTTTTGCGGCCTGGATCCCTATCGGATGCTGCGCGGCGCGCACCTCGCGCCGGAAAGCATCGCCGATCCCGATTTTCGCATTCCGCTGGTGCCGGCCGCGACGCTGATCGAGGATTGCGCGCGCCAATCCAATTGCCCGGCATTCGGCCTGCTGATGGTCGAAAGCCAGGCTCTTTCCAACCTGGGCCCGATCAGCCTGCTGCTCGAACATGAAGGGACCGCGCGCGACGTGATCAATGCGTTCGTTCGCTACCAGGACCTGCTCTGCGACTCGCTGGCGATCGGCATCGACGAGGGCGGCGGGACCGCGATCATCCGCACCGAGCTTCCGGCCGAGGCCGCCCTGCCGCAGGCGAGGGAATTCCTGACGGCTCTGGTCTGCCGCACGATGTGCGAGCTCGCCAACCATCGCTGGCATCCCGAGAGCGCGCACTTCGTCCACGCCGCGCCCGGCGATCTCGCCGCGCACCGGCGAATCTTCGGTTGCCCGCTCGTCTTCGAGAGCGATTTCAACGGTCTCGTCTGCGCCTCGGCCGCGCTCGCGGCGCCCAACCCCCAGGCCGAGGCGGTCCTGGCCAGCTATGCGCAGGCCTATGTCGAACGGCTTTCGTTCGAGATCGCCGACCGCTCGGTGGGCGGGCGGGTACGGCGCGCGCTCTATCTGCTGCTGCCGGTGGGCCGGGCGACGCTGGACCAGGCGGCCGCCTCGCTGGGGCTCCATCCCCGGGCGTTGCAGCGCCTGCTCGAGGTGGAGGGCCTGACCTTCGCGGCACTGCTCAACGACGTCCGCCGCGAGCTCGCCTCGCGCTATCTTTCCGGCTCGCATCATAACGTCGCCACGATCGCGCATATGACGGGCTATGCCAGCCCCAGCTCGTTCAGCCGCTGGTTCGCGGCCGAGTTCGGGAGAACGCCGGTCGCCTGGCGCGCGCAGGAGCTGGCGGAGAATGTGGCCGCCGCCTGACCGCGACGGCGCGCGGCCGGGCGCCCGCTTCCTTTCCACGCCCGGCGATCTGTGAGACAATGGCCACGTCCGGCCGAGGGCCGGCGGCGTTCGAGGGGAGGTGAGGCGAGGTGGTGCCTCGGGTTCGCGCGGCAGCGCTGACCAACTATTTCGAGGTCGCCCGCTTCGTCGGTCTCGATCCCTACCAGATGCTTCGGCGCGCCGGGATAGACCCCGATTCCGTGGCCGATCCCGAAGCTCTGATCGCGGGCAATCCGGTCGGAATATTGTTCGAGGAGTCGGCGCATGAATCGGGCTGCCTCAGCTTCGGCCTGCTGATGGCCGAGTGCCGGACGCTGCCGAGCCTGGGCCCGATCAGCCTGTTGCTGGCCCACCAGGGCACGGCGCGCGAGGCGATCGAGGCGATTGTCCGCTACCAGGGCCTGCTCAGCGAGACGCTCGCCCTCGGCATCGAGGACGTCGGCGGGACATCGATCATCCATACCGATTTCGTCGCCGGGCTCAGCCGGCGCCAGGCGGTCGAGCTGGTGATGGGCCTGGTCTGCCGGACGATCAGCGAGGTGGTCGGCGGCCGCTGGCATCCCGAGAGCGCCCATTTCACCCACGCCGCGCCGGGCGACCTGTCCGTCCACCGCCGAATCTTCCAGTGCGCCTTCGTCTTCGAAAGCGACTTCAACGGCCTCGCCTGTCCCACCGCCTCGCTCGACGCGCCCAATCCCGCCGCCGAAACGGCGCTGGCGCGACACGCCCGGCGCTATCTCGAAATGCTGATCCCCGATCCCGCCGACGGCACGATCGGCGAGCGCGCGCGCCGCTCGCTCTATCTGCTGCTGCCGAAGGGGCGGGCGACGCTCGAACAGGCGGCCGGCAATCTCGGCCTGCACCCGCGCGCGCTGCAGCGCCTGCTCGACAAGGAAGGCCGGACTTTCGCGACCCTGCTCAACGAGGTCCGCCGCGCGCTGGCGCTGCGCTATTTGTCGAGCTCGACCCACTCGGTGACCCAGATCGCCCAGATGGCGGGCTATGCCTCGCCCAGCTCCTTCACCCGCTGGTTCGCCGCCGAATTCGGCATGGCGCCGGCGCAGTGGCGCGCCGAGGAACGGGCGGAGGCGCAGCCGGCCCTGCCGCTGGCGGCGCCGATGGGGCGGGGGTGAGCGCCGGACTCGGCGAGCTGCCGGCCAGCGGAACCCCGAGCCTCACACTTTCGATGCAAATCGGGGATCAAGACGTATATAGGATTCGACACCAGGGACGGCGAGCGGAGCGCCATGCGACACCTTCGGATCCTATGGGCCGCAATCGCGGCGGGCGTGGTCACGCTGCCGCCGATCCCGCTCGCGGCCAGTCAGCCGGTTTCCGAGCGTGAGAGGTTCGAGGCCGACCAGGATTATCGCAATGGCCAGCTCGCGCTTACCGCCGGCGAACAGGAACTGCGCCGCCAGGAACAGAGCCAATCGCGCTGGACGAACCCGCTGGTGCTGGCGATCGCCGCCGCCGCGATCGCGGCGCTGGGCAACGCGCTGGTCGCCTATGTGAACGGACGACAGCAGCGTCGACTCGAGCGGGATCGAGCCAAGGCAAATCGCGACCTCGAACAAGAAAAGGCCAAGAACGAGGTCAAGCTCGAACGCGACAAGGCGGCCGCACAGATCCGCCTCGAAAGAGACAAGACCAAGGCCCAGATTCAGCTCGACAGCCTGAAGGCCGAAAGCGATCGAATTCTGGAGGTCGTCAAGACGGGCGGCAGCACGGAAGCTGCGGCAGCCAACCTCCAGTTTCTGCTCGACGCCGGCCTCGTCACCCAACCGGGGCTCGACCAGCACTTGCGCAAGTTCCTGGCGAAGCGCGTACCCGGCACCGGCCCCACCCTGCCGGCAGCGGACGGGCGGTTCCGCTTCGAAGCAAGCTTGGACACGTCGCCTGAAGTCAAGGAACTGGAGCAATCACTTCGAAGATTTTGTGCCTATTTGGACTCCGTCGGCTTTGCACCCGAGCATGAAGTCAGCATTGCCTTCGAAGACGATACTCAATCCCCCTACTCCGCCCATTATGATCAAGATAATAAACGCGTCGTCATTGGCCAGGTATTCCGGAACGAGCCTTACGCAGTTTATCGAGAGTATATGCATCACATTTTATTGGAGGCATCGCCAACTCCCTATACCGACATGTTCGCGCAAAGCATTCAATCGGGGCTTGCCGATTATTATCCGGGCAGCTTTCTCGACACGCCCTTCCTCGGCGTCAAAACGGCAAAGACCTACGGATTGGCCTATATCCGGACGATAGAATCGGACGACGGCTTCGATAAGCTGAACGACGACATATGGACCAACAACGGCAGGGTCTGGGGGTCGCTCTTTTGGGACATACGCAAGGAGCTGGGGCAGGACATGAGCGACAGGCTCTTTTTCGATGCCTGGAGAGCGACGAAGTGGCCATCCGACGCCGCCAAATCCTATCGGGCGTTCCTCAAGGCGCTGCTGGCCAGCGCAGAGGCGCCGGCGAATGCCGTGTCGGCGATCAAGGCGCTCCTTCGGAAACGAGGGTTTCCAGTGCCGAGGTGATCGGCCGGCCGCGGCCTTCCACTTCCCCAACAGCGCCGTTTCTGGCAGCGTCGGCGGACGCCCGCTCTCCAGCCAGATGAAGGATTCCCGCCTCGATGGATTTTGACCTTACGGAACGGCAGGCTTTTTACCGGGACCGGGTGAAGGAGTTCATCGAGACTCGGATTCGGCCGCGCCACGCCGATTACAAGGCGCAGCTCGCTGCCGGGGATCGCTGGCAGCCGATCGCGGTGATCGAGGAATTGAAGCCGCAAGCCCGCGAGGCCGGCCTGTGGAACCTGTTCATGCCGCCCGGCCACGCCCTCGCCCATGTCGACGAGAGCTTCCGGTTCGAGGGCACCCAGCTCACCAACCTCGAATATGCCTTGTGCGCCGAGGAGATGGGGCGGATCGCCTGGTCTTCGGAGGTGTTCAACTGCTCCGCGCCCGACACCGGCAATATGGAGGTGCTCCACCGCTACGGCACAAGCGAGCAGAAGGAGCAATGGCTGCGGCCGCTGATGGAAGGGCAGATCCGCTCGGCCTTCCTGATGACCGAGCCGGCGGTCGCCTCCTCCGACGCCACCAACATCGAATGCGACATCGCCCGCGACGGCGAGGATTACGTCATCAACGGCCGCAAATGGTGGTCGAGCGGCGCCGGCGATCCGCGCTGCAAGGTCGCCATCCTGATGGGCAAGACCGACCGCTCCGCCGACAAGCACCGCCAGCAATCGATGATCCTGGTGCCGCTCGACGCTCCGGGCCTCACCGTCGAGCGGGCGCTCACCGTCTACGGCTTCGACGATGCGCCGCACGGCCATATGGAGATCGAACTGAAGGATGTGCGCGTGCCCGCCTCCAGCCTGCTGCTCGGCGAGGGGCGCGGCTTCGAGATCGCGCAGGGGCGCCTGGGGCCGGGCCGGATCCACCATTGCATGCGCACCATCGGCGCCGCCGAGGAGGCGCTGAAGGCGATGGCCAGGCGCCTGCAGTCGCGGGTCGCGTTCGGCAAAAAGCTGATGGAGCATTCGATCTGGGAGCAGCGCGTCGCCCGGGCGCGGATCGACATCGACATGTCGCGGCTGCTTTGTTTGAAGGCCGCCGACCTGATGGACAAGGCCGGCAACAAGGCCGCCCAGGCCGAGATCGCGATGATCAAGGTCTATGCGCCGCAAATGGCGCTGCGGATCATCGACGACGCCGTCCAGGCCCATGGCGGCGCCGGCGTCAGCCAGGATTTCGGCCTCGCGGCGAGCTGGGCGGGGATTCGCACCCTGCGCCTCGCCGACGGGCCCGACGAAGTGCACAACCGGGCGATCGCCCGGCTCGAATTTGCCAAGCATGCGCCGAATACATGAACGTCATTGCGAGCGGAGCGAAGCAATCCAGTGCGGACTTTGAGGCCCGCTGGATTGCCGCGTCGCTTCGCTCCTCGCAATGACGAGGGAGGATGAGGATGCATCTCTTCGATCTCACCGGCAAGGTCGCGATCGTCACCGGCTCGTCGCGCGGGATCGGGCGGGCGATCGCCGAGGCGCTGGCCGATCACGGCGCCAAAGTAGCGATCTCGAGCCGCAAGGCCGAGGCCTGCCAGGAGGTCGCCGACACGATCAACGCGAAGCATGACGGCGCGGCGATCGTGGTGCCGGCGAGCATCTCGTCCAGGGAGGCGCTGCAGAATCTCGTCGACGAGACCCGCCGGCAATTGGGCCGGATCGACGTGCTCGTCTGCAACGCCGCCTCCAACCCCTATTACGGGCCGATGGCGGGCATTTCCGACGACCAGTTCCGCAAGATCCTCGACAACAACGTCATCGCCAACCACTGGCTGATCCAGATGGTCGCGCCCGAGATGCTCGAGCGCGGCGAGGGCTCGATCATCATCGTCTCCTCGATCGGCGGCCTCAAGGCCTCGCCGGTGCTCGGCGCCTACAACATCTCCAAGGCGGCCGACTTCCAGCTCGCCCGCAACCTCGCCGCCGAGTTCGGCCCGCGCCAGGTCCGCGTCAACTGCATCGCGCCCGGGCTGATCAGGACCGATTTCGCGCGCGCCCTCTGGGAAAATCCCGACACGCTGAAGACGGTGACGATGCACACGCCGATGCACCGGATCGGCGAGCCGCACGAAATCGCCGGCGCCGCGGTCTTCCTCGCCTCGCCGGCCTCGACCTTCATGACCGGCCAGGCGATCGTCATCGACGGGGGGAGCACGACGGGGGTCGGGCTGTGACGGTGACGTGCACCAGCGAGTCATCCCGGCGAAGGCCGGGACCCATGAACTCCGTGGGTGCCGGACCTTCACAATCCGTGTTCATGGGCCCCGGCCTTCGCCGGGGTGACTCAGGAGGGTGCGAATGAGCGGGCGTCTCGAAGGCAAGATCGCCATCGTCACCGGCGCCGCCTCGGGGATCGGCAAGGCCTCGGCCGCTTTGTTCGCGCGCGAGGGCGCGACGGTGATCGCCGCCGACGTCGCCGCCTCCGAAGGCGTGGTCGCGGCGGACGCGGGCCGCGAGGAAGACGTGCGCGGTCTCGTCGAGCTCGCGGTCGGCGAACATGGCGGCCTCGACATCTTCTTCGCCAATGCCGGCATCTCCGGCGGGCTCGCCTCGATCTTCGAGCAGGAGGTCGCGGACTGGGAGGAGATCCTCCGGGTCAATCTGATCGGTCCGTGGCTGGCGATCAGGCATGCGGCGCCCGTCATGAAGGCGCGCGGCGGCGGCTCGATCATCTGCACCGCCAGCGTCGCCGGCATCCGCGCCGGCGCCGGCGGGCCGGCTTATTCGGCCTCGAAATCGGGCGTGATCAGCCTCGTCGAGGTCGCCGCCACCCAGCTTTGCGGCGCCAACATCAGGGTCAACGCGATCTGCCCCGGCCTGATCGAGACCGGCATGACGCGGGGCATTTACGACATGGCCCGCGCCGCCGGGAAGGAAGAGATGATCGGCCATTTGAACCCGCTGAAGCGCGGCGGCGAGCCGATGGAGATCGCCAACGCCGCCCTCTTCCTCGCCTCGGACGAGTCGAGCTACGTCAACGGCCACGCCTTGGTCGTCGACGGCGGCCTTTCCGCCTCGCATCCGCATTACCGCCAGGAATATGGGCGCACGTCCTTCTGAGGAGTCGCGGATGAAACGGACTCTGTTCTGCCTCGCAGCGGCCGTCATGACCGCACCGGCGGCGGCCCGGACGCCACGTTTTCCGGTGCCGCTGAACGCGAGCGAAAGCTATGGCGCCTGTTCGACCGCGCAGGTCATGAACCTGGCAGGCCGGGACGCCTTCCTCTCCGTCCGCGCCGGCCCGTCGCGCCGGCAGCGCGAACTGGGGCGGCTGGTCAACGGCCAGAATGTCTATGCCTGCGTGCGGCACGGCAACTGGTTCGGAATCCTCTACGAGCGCGCGCCGGGAGAGCGGCGCTGCGCCTGGGTGCTTGAACCGCAGCGTCGGACGACCGATTACCGGGGCCCGTGCGGGTCCGGCTGGGTGCATTACAATTATCTCGGTGGCTATGCCGATTTTGTCAGCCCCTGAACCGGTGCGGCGATGATCGCGCTGCTCCTCCTCGGCCTGGCGCAAGTCGGCTTGCCGCTTCATATGCCGACCACTCTCGAGGAGATTCCCATCGAAGGCGCGCGGTCGGGCGCCGGGCGCGACGGCGTTCGCGGCTACCGGAGGGCCGAGCGCATTTTTGCGGACGCAACCGACATCAGACGCAACCGGTCGCCTTATTTGAGGGCGATCGTCGGACCGGCACGACGCGATGTCTGCCCGCTCAGCAATCGCTGTGCCTATTACCGGCAATTCCCCATCCGGGTTGGCGGCAAGACGAGATTGGCCGCGGCGATCAGCTTTCAGCTTTCCGGATCGGGAAACGCCGCCTGCGCCACGCCGGGCAGGAGCGATCCCTGCCAGATATCGCTCTATTATCTGATCGCGGGAGACGAGGTCTTCCCGCAGTGCATACGCGCCGAGCCGGCGCGCCGGGCGATGCTGCGCCATGACTGGCGAGCCAATCCCTGGCGGCACGGCGAGACAGGTTCCGAGCGATACGGGCGCGCGGAAGATCCCGACATGCTCCTGTTTCTGCGGACTCTGGACGATCGCCGCTGCCTCCGCAGCATCTGGATCGCCTGGCTACCGAGGCCCCCGCTTCCCCCGAGCCTCCGCAACGGCGACTCAGATTGACGTTTACGTAAAGCTGCGGCATCGCCCGAGCCAAAGGAGATTCTCATGAGCCCGATTTCCACCCGCAAGCATGGCGACGTCCTCATCGTCACCTCGAACAACCCGCCGGTCAACGCGCTCTCCCATGCGGTGCGCGAGGGGCTGGTCGCGGCGATCGGCGAGGCCGACGCGGACGATGGCGTCAAGGCGGTGGTGATCCTCTGCCAGGGCCAGACCTTCTTCGCCGGCGCCGACATCACCGAGTTCGGCAAGCCGATGCTGCTGCCGATGCTGCCGACCGTGGTCGACATCATCGAGAATTGCACCAAGCCGGTGGTCGCCGCGATCCACGGCACCGCCTTCGGCGGCGGCCTCGAGGTCGCGCTGGCGAGCCATTACCGGGTCGCCGTCCCGTCGGCGAAGCTGGGCGTGCCCGAGGTCAAATTGGGCCTGTTGCCCGGCGCCGGCGGCACCCAAAGGCTGCCGCGCGTGGCCGGGGTGCAAAAGGCGCTGGAAATGGCGGCGACCGGCAATCCGATCGGGGCGAAGGAGGCGTTCGAGATCGGCCTCGTCGACCGGCTGATCGAGGGCGATCTCGAGCAGCATGCCGTCGCTTTTGCCGAGGAGGTCAAGGACGTCCGCCCGATCCCCAAATCGAGCGCGCGCGACGACAAGCTCGCCGAAGCGCGCGCGAATCCGCAGATCTTCGCCGACTTCCGCAAGGCCAATGCGCGCAAGTTCAAGGGCTTCGACGCGCCCGAATCCAACATCAAGGCGATCGAGGCGGCGGTCGCCAAGCCCTATGCCGAAGGCGTCCAGGACGAGCGCCGGCTGTTCATGGAGCTGATGACCGGCACCCAGGCGCGCGCCCAGCAATATTTCTTCTTCGCCGAGAGGAAGGCGGCCAAGATCGACGGGCTCCCCGATGATACCAGGCCCCGCGACATCGGCCGGGTCGGCGTGATCGGCGCCGGCACGATGGGCGGCGGCATCTCGATGAATTTCCTCAGCGCCGGCGTCCCGGTCACCATCGTCGAGATGGCGCAGGAGGCGCTCGACCGCGGCACCGGCGTGATGCGCAAAAACTATGAGGCCAGCGCCGCCAAGGGGCGGATGAGCGGCGCGCAGGTGGAAAGCGCGATGGGGCTGCTCAAGCCGACGCTCGAGCTCGAAGCGCTCGCCGATTGCGACCTGATCATCGAGGCCGTGTTCGAGAATATGGAGGTCAAGAAGGAGATATTCGGCAAGCTCGACAGCATCGCCAAGCCGGGCGCGATCCTCGCCTCCAACACCTCCTATCTCAACATCGACGAGATCGCGGCGAGCACTTCGCGGCCTGAGGACGTGCTCGGCCTGCACTTCTTCTCGCCGGCGAACGTCATGAAGCTGCTCGAAGTGGTGCGCGGCGCCAAGACCGCGCCCGACGTGCTGGTCACGGCGATGCAGCTCGCCAAGAAGATCCGGAAGGTCGCGGTCGTCGCCGGCGTCTGCCACGGCTTCATCGGCAACCGCATGCTGATGCCGCGCCAGGTCGAGGCGATGAAGCTGCTGCTCGAAGGCGCGACGCCCGAGCAGATCGACCGCGTCCATGTCGAATTCGGCATGCCGATGGGCCCGTTCCAGATGTCCGATCTCGCCGGCGTCGACATCGGCTGGCACCGCGATCCGACAAGGATCGAGAACATCCGCGACGCGCTCGCCGCCGAGGGCCGCTGGGGCCAGAAGAAGGGCGCCGGCTTCTACGATTATGACGAGAAAAGAACGCCCTCCCCCTCGCCGCGGGTCGCCGAGATCATCGCCGACTTCCGCGCCAGGACCGGCACCGCCCAGCACGAGATCGGCGACCAGGAGATCGTCGAGCGCACCCTCTACACGATGGTCAACGAGGGCGCGAAAATCCTCGAGGAAGGCATGGCCCAGCGCGCGTCGGATATCGATGTCGTCTGGGTCTACGGCTATGGCTGGCCGGTCTATCGCGGCGGCCCGATGTTCTGGGCCGACACCGAGGGGCTGGGCAAGATCGTCGAGGGGCTGGAGCGGCGCGGCTTCGAAGTGGCGAAGCTGCTCGCCGACAAGGCTGCGGCCGGGGAGAAATTCACACGCTGAGGCCGCCAGGGGACAGTCTATCTGACTGTCCCCCACCGAGGCAGGACATGGACATGCGCATCCTGGCTTTCTCCCTGCTGCTCCTGCTCGCCGCCTGCTCGCGCGCGCCCGACGGGGCCGAGGACGAGCGCGCGATCCGGCAGGTGATCGCGAACATGGAGGCGGCGTGGAACCGCGGCGATTTCCGCGGCTACATGGCGGGGTTCAAGAATCCCGACGTGGTGTTCGTCTCGCGCGGCCGGTTCCAGCGCGACTGGCAGGGCACGCTCGACCATTACATCCGCGATTATGGCGGCGCGCCCGAGCGGCGCGGCCGGCTCCATTTCTGGGACGTCCGGATCGAGCTGCTGAGCCCCGACGCGGCGCAATTGATCAGCCGCTACCGCCTCGAGGGGGGCGAACGGCCGCAGGACGGCATCAACACCCGTCTGATGCGCAAGGTGAACGGCCACTGGGTGATCGCCCTCAACCACGTCTCGTCGCGCGAGGTCGCTCCCCTCCCTGCAAGGGAGGGGCCGGGGGTGGGTGGCGCCGAAGGCGCCCCGGACTCCCGAGAGGCTCGCTGACGCTCGTACCCACCCCTAACCCCTCCCTTGCAGGGAGGGGAATCCGGCTATTCCGTCCTTCGCAGCAGATCGATCAGCTCTGCCTGCCAGAACCGCGCCCACGTATGCGTCCCATGTCCCCGCGTTTCGGCGCTCGCTGGAATGAGCATGTAGCGCACGCTCGGCATCCGCCGCGCCGCCGCTTCGGCGATGCCGTAATCGGGCGGGTTGATGAAGTCGTCGGCGGAATTGACCCAGGTGACCGGCGTCCGGATCCGCTCGAGACCGGGCAGCGGGTTGTAGCTGCGGCTCGCTTCGAGCTGGTAGATGAGATCGTTGGCGTCGCGGGTGGCGATGTCGCGCTCGACCCGCTCGACGATATAGGCCTCGGCCGTCTCCCGGTTCGGATAGGCGCGCTGGAGATAGAGCGGCGCGAAGCCGGCGACCTGGAGCAGGCTGACCGCGGTGCGCAGGCCCTCGATCGGCTGGCGCGTGTAATTGCCCCCGGCCCAGGCGGGATCGCGGCGGATCCCCTCGACCGCCATCCGCCGCCACATCCGGTTGTGGCCGGCAATCTCGACCGGCAGGCACGCCATCGGCATGATCGCGCGGACCAGATCGGGGTGGGTCTCGGCCCAGACGAAGCCGTGCATGCAGCCCATCGACGTGCCCATCAGCAGCCTGAGGCGGGCGACTCCGAGCCGGTCGAGCAGCCGCCGCTGGGCTTCGACCATGTCGTCATAATCGTAATGCGGGAAGCGCATCCTGAGGCCGTCGCTCGGCTTGGACGAGCGGCCGTGGCCGATGCCGTCGGGGAGGATGATGTAGTAACGGGCAAGGTCGAGCGGTTGGCCGGGGCCGTAGAGCGAATCGGCGAACTGGGTTGCAAGGAATTGCCGTCCCGAGCCGCCGGTGCCGTGGAGCACCATCACGGCATTGTCGATCCGCCCTTCGGCGTCGCGGTGCGGGACCCCAAGCGTCGCATAATGGATGCGCAGCTCCGGCAGCGTCTCGCCCGAGCGGAAGCGGAAATCGGACAGCACGACATCGCCTTCGGTGAGCCGCGCGGCCCAATCGGTCTGGGCCGCGGCGGGCACCGCCCAGCAGAGCAGCATCAGGATCAGCAGCCGCACGGGTCAGAGCTCCTTCTCATAAACCGCCGCGTCGAACCCGAGCAGCCGCCGGCCGCCGAGGTCGAGCACCGGCCGCTTGATCGCGGAGGGATGGGCCACCATCAGCGCGATCGCCTTGTCCCGATCGAGCCCCGCCTTGTCCGCGTCGGGCAGCTTGCGGAAGGTCGTGCCGGCGCGGTTCAGGAGCCGCTCCCAGCCGAGCTCGTCCACCCACGCTCCGAGCCGCGCCGCGTCGATCCCTGCCGTCTTGTAATCGTGGAAACCGTAGGCGACGCGACGCCCGTCGAGCCAGGCCCGCGCCTTCTTGACGGTGTCGCAATTGCGGATGCCGTACATCGTGATCATGCCGCTCTCGTGGCACAGCGGCGGCGCCGGCGGAAGCGCCCGCGACAACACACTAAACCTGCTCGCGCCGGAAGCAGCCCAGGGCGTGATCGTTGACGATGCCGGTCGCCTGCATCCAGGCGTAGACGATGGTCGGCCCGACGAACTTGAAGCCGCGGCGCTTGAGCTCCTTCGAGACCTCTTCCGAAAGATCGGTCTTCGCTGGAAGGCTCCTGCCGTCGCCCTTCACCACCTTGCCGCCGGTGAACGACCAGCAGAATTCGGCAAAGTCCTCGCCGCCTGTCGCCATGGCGCAATAGAGGCGGGCGGCGCCGATCGTCGCCTCGATCTTGGCGCGCGAGCGGATGATGCCGGGATCGCCGAGCAACCGCAGGATGTCGGCCTCGCCGAACCGCGCGACCGCCGCCGGATCGAAACCGGCGAACGCCGCGCGGAACGCCTCGCGCTTGCGCAGCACGGTGATCCAGGCGAGTCCGGCCTGGAAGCCGTCGAGCATCAATTTCTCCCACAAGGCGCGGGACTCGCGCTCGGGCACGCCCCATTCGGCGTCATGATAGGCCTGCATCAGCGGATCGTTCCCGGCCCAGGCGCAGCGGGTCGTCACTTCCACTCAATCGGCATGTGGAGGCCGACGAGGTCGGGAATGCCGGTGTCGGGATAGCCGGGCAGCGACGACCATGTCGGATCGGCGGGCGTGACGGCACGCATATAGGCCCAGTGCGTCACGTTCATCGCGGCGGTGCCGCTCGTCATCTGCATCAGGAACGCAGGGCCGTCCTGGTCCTCGAGCAGGACGCCATCGCCGATCGTCGGCGGCGGCGGGTCGCGCTCGCCGGCATCGCCCAGCGGCGAGAAGCTGAGCTTCGCCGCGCCGCCGGGGACCACAGATCCGACGAGCAGCATGTAGCTCCAGCCCGCGCCGATATTGGTCGCGCTGGTGCCGACGAGATAACCCGCGCGACTATGCTGGAAGAACCACACGGTCTGGTCGACCAGGGTACGAACCTGCGGCGTCTCGGCGTTGACCACTTGAAGCGCCGGCAAATAGGCGGGCGGGACGTACCAATAGCTGCCCTGCAGCCAATCATATCCCGCGCCGGCCATGGCGTCCTCCTTTCACTCCCATTCGATCGTCCCCGGCGGCTTCGACGTATAGTCGTAGACCACGCGGTTGATCCCCCGCACCTCGTTGACGATCCGCGTCGCCACCCGCGAGAGGAACGCCGCGTCGAACGGATAGATGTCGGCGGTCATGCCGTCGGTGCTCGTCACGGCGCGCAATGCGCAGACATTGTCGTAGGTGCGGTGATCGCCCATCACGCCGACGGTGCGGACCGGGAGCAGCACCGCGAAGGCCTGCCAGATCGCGTCGTAGAGGCCGGCACGGCGGATCTCCTCGAGATAGATGGCGTCGGCGCGCCTGAGCAGGTCGCAGCGCTCCTTCGTCACCTCGCCGGGGATGCGGATGGCGAGGCCCGGGCCGGGGAACGGGTGGCGGCCGACGAACGCCTCGGGGAGGCCGAGCTCGCGGCCGAGCACGCGGACCTCGTCCTTGAACAGCTCCCGCAGCGGCTCGACCAGCGCCATGTCCATCCGCTCGGGCAGGCCGCCGACATTGTGGTGGCTCTTGATCGTCACCGAGGGGCCGCCGGTGAAGCTGACGCTCTCGATCACGTCGGGATAGAGCGTGCCCTGGGCGAGGAAATCGGCGCCGCCGATCCTGCGCGCCTCGCCCTCGAATATGTCGATGAAGGTCTTGCCGATCAGCTTGCGCTTGGCTTCGGGCTCGTCGAGTCCGGCGAGGCCGGCGAGGAATTGCTCGGCCGCGTCCACATGGACCAGCGGAATGTTGTAATGGCCGCGAAACAGGCTGACCACCTGCTCGGCCTCGTTGGCCCGCATCAGGCCGTGGTCGACGAACACGCAGGTCAGCTGCTCGCCGATCGCCTCGTGGATCAGCACCGCCGCGACCGCCGAATCGACGCCGCCGGAGAGGCCGCAAATCACCCTGCCCTTGCCGACCTGGGCGCGGATGTCGGCGACCTTGGTCGCGCGATATTCGGCCATCGTCCAGTCGCCGGCGAGGCCGCAGACGTGGCGAACGAAATTGGCGAGCAACTTGCCGCCGTCCGGGGTGTGGACGACCTCGGGGTGGAACATCAGCGAATAGAAGCGGCGGGATTCGTCGGTGGCGACCGCATAAGGCGCGCCCTCCGACTTGGCGACGACGGTGAACCCGTCCGGCAGCGCCTCGACCCGGTCGCCATGGCTCATCCACACCTGGTGGCGCTCGCCCGGCTTCCAGAGGCCGTCGAACAGCATCGATTCGCCGACGATCTCGATGAAGGCGCGGCCGAACTCGCGATCGTCGGACGGCGCCACCCGCCCGCCGAGCTGCTGCGCCATCGTCTGCTGGCCGTAGCAAATGGCGAGGATCGGCACGCCGGCATCGAAGAAATGCTGCGGCGCCCGCGGGCTTTCGTGCCACATCACCGAAGCGGGGCCGCCGGAGAGGATGATGCCCCTGGGCTTCAGCCGCGCAAACGCCTCCTCGGCGCGGTTGAACGGCGCGATCTCGCTATAGACCCCGGCCTCGCGCACCCGCCGCGCGATCAGCTGGGTCACCTGGCTGCCGAAATCGACGATGAGGATGGACTCGGGGTGGACCGTCATGGCGGGGCGATAAGAAGAGCGCCCGCGCGTGTAAAGCACTACACCTCCCCGTCATTGCGAGCGCAGCGAAGCAATCCAGGACTGGGCCCAAACGCTGGTGGATTGCTTCGCTGCGCTCGCAATGACGAAAAGTTAAGCAGATGCTGAAGTTTCTCTTGAAACCCCGCCGCCGCCTCGTTAGTTAAGCGCATGCTTAACGAATCGGCCCGGCTCGATCTCGCCTTCCAGGCGCTCGCGGACCCGACCAGGCGCGGGATGCTGGCACGGCTGTCGCGCGGTCCGGCGAGCGTCTCGGAGCTGGCGCGGCCGCTGCCGATCAGCCTGCCGGCGGTGCTCCAGCATTTGCAGGCCTTGGAGGCGAGCGGGCTGGTCCGCTCGGAGAAGAAAGGGCGCGTGCGGACCTGCCGGATCGAGCCCAGGGCGCTGGCCGGCGCCGAATCCTGGATCGCCGAGCAGCGCGCGCTCTGGGAAGGCCGCCTCGACCGGCTCGAAGACTATCTCAAAACCCTGAAGACCGAGGAGAATGCGAAGTGAGCGATCATGATCTGGTGCTCGAGCGGACGCTCGACGCCCCCCGCGACCTCGTCTGGCGGGCCTGGACCGACACCGAGCAGCTGAAGCGCTGGTTCGCGCCCAGGCCCTACGAGATCAGCGAGGTCGAGATGGACTTGCGGCCCGGCGGCATCTTCCGAATCCGCATGGTCGGCCCGGACGGCTTCGACACCGGCCATGGCAATGCCGGCTGCGTGCTCGAGGTGGTCGCGGGCGAGCGGCTCGCCTGGACCAGCGCGCTCGGCCCCGGCTACCGCCCCGCCGAGATGGGCGAGGGCTGCGAATCCTTCCCGATGACGGCGATCGTCACCCTCGCCGACGCCGGCGACGGCAAGACCCTCTACCGCGCCGTGGCGCTCCACCGCAACGAGGCCGACCGCGACACCCACGAGAAGATGGGCTTCCACGAGGGCTGGGGCACCTGCGCCGATCAGCTCGCCGAGGTCGCGAAGGAGCTCGGCGCCACCGCCTGAACCCCTTGCCGCGGACGCGCGTTCGCCGGGCAGACGAGGAGAGAGGATCGTGCGCAAACTGATCGCCGCCATGATGACCAGCCTGGACGGAGTCGTGCAGGCGCCGGGCGGGCCGGAGGAGGATCCCACCGGCGGCTTTGAGTTCGGCGGCTGGGTCTTTCCGCATTGGGACGAAGCGGGGGGCGAGGCATGGCGCGCGCCCTTCGCCAGGCCCTTCGACCTGCTGCTCGGGCGCAAGACCTACGAGATCTTCGCCGCTTACTGGCCCGATCAACAGGGCGAGATCGCCGACCCGTTCAACGCCGCCACCAAATATGTCGCCACCTCCTCTCCCGAGCCTTTGGCGTGGCGAAACAGCGTCAGGCTGGCGGGCGGCGTGATCGACGCGGTCGCCCGGCTCAAGCAGGGCGACGGGCCCGATCTGATGACCCAGGGCAGCGCGACCCTGGTCCGTTCGCTGCTCGCCGCCGGGCTGGTCGACGAGCTCTTCCTCTCCGTCTTCCCGGTGCTGCTCGGCAAGGGCAAGCGCTGGTTCGGCGAGAATTCGAAGCCGGGCGAATGGACCATGGTCGACAGCCTCACCGCCGCGACCGGGGTGGTCATCGCCCGCTACCGGCCGAAGGGCCCGGTCCGCACCGGCTCGTTCGCCCAGGGCGAGCCGAGCGCGGCCGAGCGCGCGCGGCGCGAGAAAATGGCAAAGGAGGGCTGAGATGGCCGAGGTGAAGGTCGAACGGCTGATCGCGGCGCCGCCCGAGCGGGTCTATGACGCCTGGCTCGATCCCGGCCATGCCGGCCGCTGGCTGTTCCGCACCCCGGAGGGCATTCTGGCGCGCTGCGAGATCGACGCCCGCGTCGGCGGCCGCTTCCGGATCGACGAGAAGCGCGGCGACGACGTCGCCGAGCATTACGGCGAATATGTCGCGCTCGAGCGCCCGCGCCGGCTCGCCTTCGATTTCTGGACCAGCTTCAGCGACGAGCGGACACGAGTCACCATCGCCATCGCGCCCGAGGGTGACGGCAGCCGCCTCACCCTCACCCACGAAGGCGTCTGGGAGGATTGGCAGGACAAGACCCGCCAAGGCTGGACGATGATCCTGGACGGCCTGGCGGGTGCGCTAGCAGGCAGTTAGGGGACAGCTACCGGTAGCTGTCCCCTTTTCCTCCGACTTTAGCAGCGGCTCGCTTCGCTGCCGATCAGGGCGCCGATCGCGCCGCCGATGATCGCGCCGGTGGTGCCGCTGCCGCGGCGGCCGTAGCGATAGCGATAGCCGCGGCCGTCGCGGGCGATCTCGCGGCCGACCAGCGCGCCCGCGGCGCCGCCGACGATCGCGCCGCTGGTGCCGTTGTCGCAACGGTAATAACGGTCGCGATAATAGCGCGGCCGGTAGTAGCTGCGATAATAGCGCGGCGGGTAATAATCGTAGTAGCTGGGGCCGTAATAGCCGCCGTAATACGGATCGTAATAGCCGCCATAGCCCGACCCGACGTTGATATAGACGCTGGTGCGGGAGCGGTGGCGGGGATAGTGACGATAATGGCGGCTGTAATAGCCGTCGCGATAATATTGCGCCTCGGCGGCGGTCGGGATCGCGGTCAACGCGGTCGCCGCGGCAAGGGCGCCGAAGATGGTCTTCTTGAGCATGATACGAAGCTCCTGAGCAGACTCGTTGTTGGACGAAAAACGCCGTCCGGTAGCGCGAGTGTCCCACTTTGCGCCTGAGCGGGCGATGAACGCGATGGTTAACCGCGCAAAGCGTTGCGCCGTGGCGGACGGGCGGATTTACAAGCGCTTCGTTCATCGCCACATCCTCTCTTCAGGCAGCCAGGACGAAAGATCATGCCGAAGGCGATCACGATCGAATTGCCGGCCGACAGCGAAGGATTGCGACGCAAGCTCGGCGAGCTGAGTCGCATCGCCGCGCCGGACAATCCCTATCGCGGCCAATCGGAAAGCGAGATTGTCCGGCAGTTGGTCATCGAGGCCCTCGAGACGCGTCAGCGCCTTTTGTCCAAGACGATGGCGGCGATCGATACGCTCACCGAGGAAGCAACGGCCGCGATCGTCGCCGCGCTGGAAGCCTCGAAAAAGCCGGTCCCGGTGCCGCCGATCGCGCCCGGTTCCTATAGCCGTGAAACGCTGCCCCCGCTCGGCGGCCGCGCCCAGGCCCTGCTGGATTCGATTTGGGATGAAGCCGACGCCGCAGGCGGCCCAAAGGCCGCTCGGGCCAAGCGCCGCGCCGGATCGCGCAAGCCGCGCGGGGGCCTCAAGCTGACCGATCATGGCGGAGATTCGGTGGTCGAGTATCTGGCGAGGCGCTGAGCATGCCCGCGCCCTCCGGCAACGATCCGCCATTCGACCTCGGCGCCTATCTGGGTGCAACCGAGGAGGTGCGAACCCAGCGCTTCACCATCTACATCCCCGACCGCGACCGCGACAACCGGCCGGTCGAGGATATCGAGGACTGGATCGCGGCCTGCATGGGCCTGCTGACGCGCATCAACGGCGGCTGCACGAGGCTCCCCAACGCGTCCGGTGAATGGCTGTCGGACGAAGGCGTCACAGTGAAGGAGCAGACGGCGCTGATCTATTCCTTCTTCGGCGACGCGTCGGTCTTCGTCGGGCATCTCGGCAAGATCCGCGCCTTCATCCGCCGCTTCGGCAAGGAAACCAACCAGGGTGAGGTCATGGTCGAGCTGTTCGGCGAGGACGCCGAAGGCCTGTACAGCCGCGCCTACAAGATCAGGCGCGAGGCCTGGCAGGACTGACTGTCCGGCTCGCTAACGCGCCGGCACGTTCATCCCCGTGAAGTGGGCGATGAACGCGTACATGTCGGAAAATTCCTCGATCTGCTTGTCGGTCGGCTTGCCCGAGCCGTGGCCGGCGCGGGTCTCGATCCGGATCAGGTGCGGCGCGCCGTTGGGGTCGGCGTGCTGGATCGCGGCGATGTACTTGAAGCTGTGCCCCGGCACGACCCGGTCGTCGGTGTCGGCGGTGGTCGCCAGGATCGGCGGGTAGCGCACGCCCGGGCGGATGTTGTGATAGGGCGAATAGGCGCGCAGGATCCGGAAATCGGCCTCGCGGTCGGGATAGCCGTAATCGTCGACCCAGTAGCGCCCGGCGGTGAAGCGGTCGAAGCGCAGCATGTCCATCACGCCGACGCCGGGCAGAGCCGCGGCGAACAGGTCCGGCCGCTGGTTGACGACCGCGCCGACCAGCAGGCCGCCGTTCGAGCGGCCCTCGATCGCCAGCGTCCGCGGCGAGGCGATGTGCCGGGCATTCAGATATTCGGCCGCGGCGATGAAATCGTCGAACACGTTCTGCTTGTGGGCGCGCCGGCCGGCGTCGTGCCAGGCCTCGCCATATTCGCCGCCGCCGCGCAGATTGGCGACCGCGAGCACCCCGCCCATGTCGGCCCAGGTCATCCAGCGCGGCTGGAAGGCCGGGGTCGAGGAGATGTCGAAGCCGCCATAGCCGTAGAGCAGGGTCGGCTGCGGCCGGCTGAGATCGAGGCCGCGGCGGTGCATCAGGAACATCGGGATGCGGGTGCCGTCCTTCGACCGGTAGAAGACCTGGCGGACCTCGTAGCGGGCGGGATCGTAATGCAGCCGCGGCTCGGCGAAGATGGCGGTGCGGCCGCCGGCGCTGTCGTAGCGGAACACCGCGGCCGGGCGGTTGTAGCTGGCGAAGGAATAGAAGGTCTCGCTCGACGACTGGTCGCCGGCGAAGCCCGCGACGCTGCCGATGCCGGGCAGCCGGATGGTGCCGGTGCGCTCGCCGGCGAGGCTGAAGGTGCGGACCTCGCTCCTCGCGTCGACCAGATATTGGGCGATCAGCTGGCGGCCGACGATCGAGGCGCCTTCGAGCGTCGCCGCATTCTCGGGGACGATCTCGCGGATGGTCAGCTGTGGCCGGCCGATGTCGGTGGAAACGATGCGCTGGCGCTGGGCGCCGTTGTTGGTCCGCCAGAAAAAGACGTTCCCCTGATTGCCGAGATAGTTCCAGTCATGCTCGAGCCCGGCGATCAGCCGCCGCGGCGGGCTGTTCGGGGCGGCAAGGTCGATCAGGGTCACTTCGTAGCGGGAGTCGGTCCCCTCCGACGAGCTGACGATCAGCCATTTGCCGTCTTCCGAGACTTCGGCAGTGTTGTTGTAGCGCGGATGGTCGGGCGTTTCGAACACCAGCCGGTCGTCGCTCTGGGGGGTGCCGAGCCGGTGGAAATAGACCCGGTGATTCTCGTTCAATTGCTGGAACTGGGCGCCGGTCGGCTCGGGAAAGCGCGAATAGAAGAAGCCCGAGCCGTCCCTCGCCCAGTCGAGGCTGGAGAATTTGACCCAGCGCACCTCGTCCTGCGTCGGCCGGCCGGTGGCGACGTCGAGCACCCGCACGGTGCGCCAGTCGGTGCCGCCGTCCTGGACCGAATAGAGCAGGAAGCGGCCGTCCTCGGACGGATCCCATTCGGCGAGCGCGGTGGCGCCGTCCTGCGACCATGTGTTGGGATCGATCAGCATCCGCGCAGGCCCGCCCAGCCCCTCGCGGACGTAGAGCACCGCCTGGTTCTGGAGGCCGTCGTTGCGGGTGTAGAAATAGCGGCCGCCCTTGCGCTCGGGCAGGCCGAACCGTTCGTAATCGTACATCTCGCGCATCCGCGCGCGGAAGGCGGCGCGCCCCGGCAGGGTCGCGAGGAAGGCCTGGGTCGCCTCGTTCTGGGCGGTCACCCAGGCGCGCACGGCCGGATCCTGGCGAACGTCGTTCTCGAGCCAGCGATAGGGATCGGCGACGCGCTCGCCGAACTGCTCCTCGACGACGTCGCCGCGGGCGGTGTCCGGATAATGGATCGGCGCCGAGGCGGGCTGGGCGAGCGCGGCGGCGGCGAGCGGGAGCATGAGGAGACCGAGGGCGAGACGCATGGGTGGGAATCTTTCTGGGCGGTCGTAAGGGTGGCGGCGGTCTAGCATCCGCCGGCCGCGCGTCAAACTCGTCGAGGACCGCTGCCCGCAAAAAACCGCTGGTTATCGATCGCGGCCTATGATATGTTGTAACACTACGCTGGAGATGCGCCATGGGGATGGAATTTCGCAACCGACCTGTCCGCCTGGTCGCGATTTGGCTCGCCGCCGCATTGGCTGCCGCGTCGCTGTTCGCAGGCCATCTCGCCCAGAGCCATTCCCAGCCGAAGAGCCCGGGACCGGCGGTGGCCCGCGCGTCGGGGAGCCTCGTCGCGTTCCGCTCCGACGCCGAGCTCCGCCGCTTCCTGCGCCGCCTGCGCGCCGTGCAGGCGCCACCCGCCTACGCGCCGCCGGCCTCGCCTCCGCCGGCCGTGATGGAGCCGGCTGGCGCCGCCCAGCAGAGCGGCGTCATGGCCGACAGCCTCAATTCGCTGCCCGAGCTTCGCGCGGTGTCGAGCATCACCAACACCCAGGAGGCCAATGTCGACGAGGGCGGCATCGTCAAGATGCGCGGCGACACGCTCGTCATCCTGCGCCGGGGCCGGCTGTTCACCGTCTCGCTCGCCGGCGGCGACATGCGCCCGGTCGATTCGATCAACGCCTTCCCGCCCGGCGTTTCGGGCGAGGGCGACTGGTATGACGAGATGCTGCTCCACGGCGACCGGGTCATCGTCGTCGGCTACAGCTATGCCCGCGGCGGCACCGAGATCAACCGCTTCCGGCTCGACGCCGCCGGGCGGCTGCGCTTCGAGGACAGCTACCACCTCCGCTCGAACGATTATTATTCCTCGCGCAACTACGCCTCGCGGCTGATCGGCAACCGGCTGATCTTCTACACGCCGCTCTATCTCGACTGGGAGCGCGACCCGCTCGAGGCGCTGCCGGGGCTCAGCAAGTGGACGGCCGGCCAGGACCGCGACCGCCGCTTCCGCCCGATTGCGACCGCGCGCCAGATCTTCATCGCGCCGCGCATGCGGGGCGACCGCGAGACCCGGATCGACACGCTCCATTCGGTGACCGACTGCAACCTCGCCGCGCCGGTGCTGGAATGCTCGGCGGTCGGCGTCCTCGGGCCGGCAGCGGAGACCTTCTACGTCTCCTCGAACGCGGTCTATCTCTGGGCTTCGGAATGGACCGGTCGCGACCTCGGGCGCGGCGAGCCGGCGGCCTTGCTCTACCGGCTCCCGCTCGGCCGCGAGCCGCCGTCCGCGATCGGCGTGCGGGGCGGGCCGGTCGACCAATTCTCGTTCCGCGAAGATGCTGGCGAAGGCATGCTCAACGTCCTCGTCCGCGACGAGAGCCGCGGCGATTCGATGGGCGGGCCGGAGGTCAGCGGCGGCCGCGTCGCCTTGCTGCGGCTGGCGATCGCCGAGTTCGGCGACGGCTCGCGGCCGGCCCCGGCCGCGCGCTACCGCCCGCTGCCCGGCCCGCGCGGCGAGGACTGGTCGTTCCACAACCGCTTCGTCGGCGACCATGTCCTCTACGGCGCCGGCGCGTTCGGCGAGGGCCGGAACCGCGCGACCGTGGTCGTGGCGCCGGTCCGCGGCGGGCCGGCGGTCGAGCTCGAGCTGACCCATGCGGTCGACCGGATCGAGCTGCTCGGCCGCGACGCCCTCATCGTCGGCGGCGGCGCCCGCGATTCGCTCGGCTTCACCGCCGTCGAGCTGCCGCCGCGCGGCCGGCCGCAGCTCGGCGACGTCTTCACTCTGCCCGCCGCGGCCGAAGGCGAGACTCGCAGCCACGCCTTCTTCTTCCGGCCGGCCACGCCCGACGGCGCCTCGGGCCTGCTCGGCCTGCCGATCGCGCGCCCGGTCGAGCCGGCCTACCAGCGCTTCTTCGGCAGCGCCGCGGCGATGCTCTTCCTCCGCCGCGACGACCGCCGCTTCGCCGCGGCCGGCGAGCTGGCGGCGCAGGTGCGCGGCGTCGCCGACGACGGCTGCAAGGCGTCGTGCGTCGACTGGTACGGCAATGCCCGGCCGATCTTCCTCGGCGAGCGGGTCTTCGCCTTGCTCGGCTACGAGCTGGTCGAGGGCAGGATGACGGGCGGCAGGATCAACGAGACCGGCCGCACCGACTTCGCCCCCCGCCCCCGCCGCTGACCGCCCCCTCGGCCGCTGAAAAATGGGGACAGTATATATTTATCGCACCGCCCGGAGCGGCGCCGAGGCCTTCGACCGATAAATATATACTGTCCCCATTTCAGTGGACCGCGCGCGCCTCGTGCTCCGCCTTGGTGGCGAGCGAGAAGCGGGGCTCGGGCGTGCGCAATTCGCCCAGCGCCAGCGCGGCGGCGTAGCGCCCGACCGCGGGCCCGTGCTTGAAGCCGTGGCCGGAGCCGCCGCCGACCAGCACGACATTGTCCCAATCGGGATGGCGGTCGATCAGGAAGTCGCCGTTCGAGCTGTTCTCATATTGGCAGACCCGCGCCTCATTGAGCGGCCGCCGGGCGAGATCGGGGAAGCGGCGCGCCATGAAGGCGCGGGCGTCGGCGAGCATGGCCGGGGTGAGGGTGCGGTCGCCGCTGTCGGGATCCATCGGCGGGCCGTGGGCGTCGTGGGCGATCTTGAAGCCGCGCCCTTCGAGGTCGGGGAAGCCGTAATAGATGTCGCCGCCGTTGAAGTCGGCCCAGCCGGGCAGCCGCCCGGGCTCGAAGCGGGTGTCGCCCGGCTCGGGGGCGATGAAATAGACTTCCTGCCGGGTCGGGAAGATGCGCCGGCCGAGCAGCTCGGGAAAGACCCGGCCGAGCCACGGCCCGCAGGCGAAGACGAAGCGCTCGCCGCGGATCGGCTCGCCGGCCGCCGTCGCCAGCGCGTCGAGCGCGCGCCCCGGCCGCGGCGGCAGCACCGCCGCCTGCCGGTAATGGCCGCCGGCGCGGACGAAATCGGCGACCAGGGTCTGCACCGCGCGCCGCGCCATCAGCGCGCCGAAGCCGGGCTCGAACAGGCCGGTGTCGGTGTCGGTGAAGGCGATCTGGGGAAAGCGCCGGCGCAGCGCGCCGGCGCCGAGCAGCTCGGTTGGCAGGCCGAGCCGGCGATGGACCCGCATCGTCTCCTCGAGGAACGGATCGGGCCGCGGGAAGAAGAACAGCACGCCGAGCCGGTGGAAGATCGGCAGGCCGGCATGGTCCGACAAAGCGCGCCATTCGGCCAGCGATTCGAGCGCCATCCTGGTATAGACCTCGTCGGCGCCGTAGGAGCCCCGGGTCATCCGCGATTCCCCGCCCGAGGAGGCGCGGGCGTGGGCCGGCCCCCAGGCGTCGACCAGCAGCACGCTGCGCCCCGCCTGCTGCAGCTTCCTCGCGGTCCAGGCGCCGAACACGCCGGCGCCGACCACCACCACCTGCCAGCGCGCCCGCACCGGCTGCGCGGCGAGCGGCCCGGGAAGCGCGGCCGCGGCGGCGGCGCCCGCTCCGGCGAGGAGGACGGAGCGGCGAGTGAGCTTGGTCATCGAGCTACCTTATCCTCCCCGGCGAAAGCTGGGGAGGGGGACCATGCGCAGCATGGTGGAGGGGTAACTGACGAAGCTTTTGAAGCTACCCCTCCACCACCCTGCGGGTGGTCCCCCTCCCCACGAAATCGTGGGGAGGAATCTTTCCTCAGTTCGCGCCGCCGAACCGGCGCCTGACGGTGAGGCCGATGACCCTGGGCTGGCCGATGTTGAAGCCCAGCCGCGCCCGGCCGCCGCGCTCGCGGTCGAACGACAGCAAGGCGTTCTCGTCGAACAGATTGTTGACGTAGAGCATCACTCCGAAGCCGTTGTCCCAGTCGATCCCGGCGCTGAGGTTCACGTAATTGTAAGAGGGCAGCCTGAGATCGAGCGTGGTCGAGGCGCTGGCCGGGGCGCCGCCGAACGGCAGGTTGTGGATGAAGGTCCTCGGATTGTTCTCCTGGTCGCCGGGCTGGGTGTAGCGGCTGCCGACATGCTGGAAGGAGGCGCCGAAATAGCCCGAGGCCGCATCGCCCATCGGCCAGCTGTAGCTCGCCGCCGCCGACATCTGGAATTTCGGCGTGCTCGGGAAGCGGTTGCCGTCGCGCATGCCGGCGATGATCACGCCGGCGGTGGTGGTGACGTCGCTGTCGAACTCCGATTCGATGAAGCTGCCGTTGATCGACAGATCGAGGCCTTCGATCGGCCGCGCCGATAGCTCGACCTCGACCCCCATCGTGTGCGAGTTCGGGACGTTGAACACCACCCGCGACGAGCAGGAACCGGCATCGGCGGTGACCTGCAGATTGTGGATGTCGGTGTAGAAAGCTGCGGCTGCGAAATTGAGGCCGCCGCGCCGGCCGCGCACGCCGAGCTCGTAGTTCCACAAGGTCTCGTCCTCGTAGGTCGGATGGCCGCCATAGGTGGTCGCGTCGATGCCGCCGGCGCCGCCGGCGCAGAGCGGGATGTTGAGCGGATCGTTGATTCCGCCGAGCCGGAATCCCTTCGAGGCCTGGGCGTTGAGCCGGACGCTGTCGGCGACCTCGTAGGTGGCGATCACGCGCGGGCTGAAGCCGTTGGACGTGGTCCGGTCGGGCGCCGGGGTGAGCCTGGTGTCGTCGAGGTTCGAAAACAGGCCGCTCGAGATGAACTCGCGGGTTTCCTCGAACCAGTAATAGCGGCCGCCCGCGGTCACCCGGAAGCGCGGGGCGATGTCGTAGGTGGCTTCGCCGAAGACCGCGGTCTGGCGGATGTCGTAGGGCAGATCGGCGGCATAAGGCGAATCATGCGGGAAGCCCGCCGCGGTGGTCGCCGCCGCCGTGCCCGCGCCGAACCTGATGTCGGTGAACACGTCATAGCCCGGGGTCGGCAGGCGCTGTCGATAGAAGCGATCGACCTTCGAATGGAAGCCGCCGATCAGCCACTGGAAGGGCCCGTCGTCGCTGGACGCCAGGCGAAGCTCCTGGGTCCAGCTGTCGAGATCGGTCGTGTCGATCAGGTTGGATGGGATCGTCAGGGCGCCGGGCTGGTAGCTGAGATCGATCGAGACGCTGTGGGTGAGCGCGCTCGCGTCGCGGCTGACGAGGATGTCGCGATGGATGTAGGAGCCGATCGCGGTCAGCGCGACCGGGCCGAAATCGTAGGCGACGTTCAGGTCGGCGAGATAGGTGCGGTCGGAAAAGCCTTCCCTGAGCAGCAGATGCTGCTGGCGCTCGCCCAATTGGATCGGCGGCCGGCCGCCGGCGGCGGTGGTGAAGGGATTGGCGTAGAGGTTGTAGACCTCCTGGCGGTTGAAGCCGTGGGCGACGACTTTCTGGTAGAGGATTCGCGGGGTGATGGAGAGCCCGCCGCTCTCGAAGCGCGCCGACAGCCGGCCGCCGGTGCGGTGGCCGTCATTGACGGCCTCGGCAAAGCCGTCGCCCTCCTGGCGGGCGTCGACGAAGCCGGGATAGACGGTGTGGTAGGCGACGGCGCGAAGCGCCGCCTGGTCGCCGAACGGGATGTTGACCGCGCCCTTGATATGGCCGCCCCAGTCGCCGCCGGCGGCGACGTTGGCATTGGCCTCGACCGAGCCTTCGAGGCGGCCGGGTTCGGGCTGGTTGGTGATGTAGCGGATGGTGCCGCCGACCGAGCCCGAGCCGAACAATGTCCCCTGCGGGCCGCGCAGCGTCTCGACCCGGTTGAGGTCGTAAAGGTCGAGGTCGGGGGTGAACAGCGACAGCGAGATCACGCTGTCGTCGAGATAGACGCCGACCTGCTCCTTGACGCCCGGCTGGTCGCGGACGATCTGGCCGGCCGAGACTCCGCGCACCGAGACCTGGCTCTGGCCCGGGCCGAGATTCTGGATCGAGAGGCCGGCGACGTTGCGCGACAGATCCTCGAGCGTGTTGGCGCCCGAACGCTGGATCATCGCTTCGGTCTGGGCGTTGATCGAGAACGGCACTTCGAGCAGGTTCTGCTCGCGCAGCGACGCGGTGACGACGATCACCTCGCCATTGTCGTCGGTCGTCGCCGGCGCCCCCGGCGCCGGAGTCCCCTGGGCGAAAGCGGGCGTGGCGAGCGCGATCGAGAGAAGCGAGGCGGCGCCGGCGAAGGCGGCACGGCGGCGATGGATGCGCGAAGACGAGAAGGACATGACAACCCCCAATTGTTGCGCCGCCAGAATAACCCCTCCGACTCCCCCGAAACAACCGTAGCGTTGCCGTCCGGCCACAAGACTGTGGCCCTGTTGCCATCCGGCCACAGCGCCGCCCCCGGAAAAATGGGAAAAACGGGGACAGTATATATTTTTGGAGGGGGCCGGGCCGTTCGCCGCCCTCCCCCGACCGCGGCCGGACCTCTTGCGAAATATCGCGACAATTTTGTCATGGCGCAGGAACAGAACAGCGCTTAGTGGGTTGCGGTTCTGGCTGGCCCCTGTTGCGGGTGGCCAGGATGTCGCCGTCCGGCAGCCGCCGCGCGGGGGAACGCCTAAGGAGGAAATGATGCTTTCGAAGAAACTGGCCGCGATCGTAGCCGCCTCGCTGATCACCGCCAGCAGCGCTGCCGTGGCGCAATCGGCCCAGCCGCTGAGCCTCGCCAACAGCCCGGCCGCCCAGCGCGCCGCGGCCAACACTGCCGGCGCCAACGATCTCGATCGCCGCGGCTACGGCATCTACATCATCGGCGCGATCGCCCTCGGCCTGATCATCTGGGGGATCATCGAGCTCACCAGCGACGACAACGACTCCGAAAGCCCGTAATCGCCGCCCCCTGATCCTTGAGATGTGCGCGCCCCGGTGTTTCCGGGGCGCGTTTCATTTTAACCCGCTCTTGCATAATTATGCAGTAATGTGCATATAGCCGACATGTCCGCCGCCGCGCCCCTCCCCGTCGCCATCCTCGGCGCCTCCGGCTTCGTCGGCGCCGAGCTGCTCCGCCTGCTCGCCGGCCATCCCCGCCTCGCCGCGACCCGCCTGTTCGCCGACAGCCAGGCCGGAGCGCGGGTCGCGGACGTCCATCCGCACCTCGCTCTGGCCTATCCCGATGCGGTGTTCGAGGACATGTCATCGCTTGCCGGGGGGGTGCGCGTCAGTCATCTCGCGGGATGTCGTCTGGTTTTCGCGGCGCTGCCGCACGGGCAGTCGCAGAAAATCGCCGGTGCCATTCTCGCGGCGGGCGCCAAATTCGTCGATCTGGGGGCGGATTTCCGGCTCGACGACGCCGCCGCCTACCAAAGCTGGTATGGCGAGCCGCACGCCGCGCCGGAGCTGCTCGGCCGCTTCGTCTACGGCATTCCCGAGCTGAACCGCGAGCGCATCGCCGGCGCCGGCGCGGTCGCGGCGGCGGGCTGCTATCCGACCGCGGCGATCCTCGCGCTGAAGCCGCTGCTCGACCTGATCGATCCGGAGACGATCGTCGTCGATGCCGCCTCGGGCGTCAGCGGCGCCGGCAAGGGCCTCAGGGAATCGACCCATTTCAACGCGGTCGACGAGAATGTCGGCGCCTACGGCCTGCTCGACCACCGCCACACCGCCGAGATGGAGATGGCGCTGGGCGGCAACGTGCTGTTCACGCCCCACCTCGCGCCGATGAACCGGGGCATCCACGCGACCTGCACCGCGCGCGCCAAAGGCCCCTGCGATCCGCTTGCGGCGCTTGCGCAAGCCTATGAGAACGAACCTTTTATCTGCGTATCGGAGCGGCCGCCGGCGACCAAATGGGCGCTGGGATCGAACGCGGTCCACCTCACCGCCCGCTACGACGCGCGGACCGGCCGGGTGCTGGCGCTGGCCGCGCTCGACAATCTCGTCAAAGGCGCCGCCGGCCAGATGATCCAGTGCGCCAATCTGATGCTCGGCCTCGACGAGGCGGCCGGCCTGCCGGTCGCGGGGGTGTGGCCGTGAGCGTCACCGCCGCTCAAGGATTCGTCGCCGCCGGCTGCCATGCCGGAATCAAGAAGAGGCGGCCCGACATGGCGCTGATCGCCACCGACGACGGCCGCCCGGTGACCGCGGTCGGCGTCTTCACCCAGAACAGGTTCGTCGCCCCGCCGGTGGTGCTGGACCGCGCCCGCCTCGCCGCCAGCGGCGGCCTGGCCGCCGCGATCATCGTCAATTCGGGCAACGCCAATGCCGGCACCGGCGCGGCGGGCATGGCCGATGCCGAGGCGATGAGCCAGGCCGCGGCCGACGCGCTCGGCATCGACAAGGCGCACGTCCTCGTCTCCTCGACCGGGATCATCGGCACGCCGCTGCCGATGGACGTGATCCTCAAGGCCGTGCCGAAGCTGGCGAAGAAGCTCTCGGTCGCCGGCGGCCACGATGCGGCGCGGGGCATCCTCACCACCGATCATGCGGCGAAGGAGGCGGTGGTGAAGGGATCGACCTTCACGCTCGGCGGGATGGCCAAGGGCTGCGGCATGATCGCGCCCAACATGGCGACGATGCTCGCCTACCTCACCACCGACGCGGCGCTGCCGCGCGACGATCTCCAGCGCATCCTCAAGGCGGCCGCCGACGCCACCTTCAACACCCTCAACGTCGACGGCGCGACCTCGACCAACGACAGCGTCATCCTGCTCGCCAACGGCCGCCGCGGACCGGCCGATCCCGCCGAGTTCGCCGAGGCGGTCCACCGGCTCTGCGAGGACCTCACCTGGCAGATGGCGAGGGACGCGGAAGGGATGACCAAGATGGTGATGCTGAGCGTGACCGGCGCCGCCAGCGACGCCGAGGCGCGGGCCGCGGCCAAGGCGATCGCCGAGAACAACCTCGTCAAATGCTCCTGGTACGGCTCGGACCCCTATTGGGGCCGGCTGCTCGGCGCAGCGGGCTCGGCCGGGGTCGCCTTCGACGCGGAGAAGAGCGCGGTCGCCTATGGCGGCATCGCGGTCTCGCGCGGCGGCATCGAGATCGATCATGACCGCGCCGCGGTCGCCGGGCACATGCAGAACGAGCGGATCGAGATCGCGGTCGATCTCGGCAGCGGCCCGGGCAGCGCCCGGGTGATCGGGATCGACCTCGGCCCCGGCTACATCAAAGAGAACAGCCAGACATCATGATCGAAACCAAATCCTTCATTCGTCATGCCAGCGCAGGCTGGCATCCAAGCGGGCTCCAAGACCCGATGGACCCCAGCCATCGCTGGGGTGACGTGCGGCGCCTGGCATGACCCCGACCGAGACCGCCCGCATCCTGATCCAGGCGCTGCCCTACATCCAGCGCTTCGCCGGCAAGTCGGTGGTGGTCAAGCTGGGCGGCGCCGCGATCGACAAGCATCTCGACCGCGCGCTCGCCCAGGACGTGCTGCTCTTAAGGAGCGTCGGCGTGCGCTGCGTGCTCGTCCATGGCGGCGGGCCGCAGGTCGATGCGCTGATGAAACGGATGGGCAAGGCGCCCGAGTTCAGGGACGGCCTGCGCGTCACCGACGAGGAGACGCTGCAGATCGTGCGGATGGTGCTGGTCGGCGGGGTCAACCGCGACCTCGTCGCCACCATCAACCGCGAGACCCGCGACGATCCGGTCGCGGTCGGCGTCGCCGGCGAGGATGGCGGCCTCCTGGTCACGGTGCCGCGCGACGCCGCTTTGGGCTTCGTCGGCGACGTCGCCCATGTCCGCGCCGACCGGCTGCACGGCCTGCTCGACCAGAAGCTGGTGCCCGTCATCTCGACGGTCGGCGCAGACGCGACCGGCCAGCCCTACAACATCAACGCCGACGAGGCGGCGATGGCGATCGCGGTGGCGATGGGAGCGGAGAAGATCGTCTACCTGACCGCCGCCCCGGGCCTGCTCGCGGACCCGAAGGACGAGGCCAGCCTGGTGCCGCGGCTGACCTCGGCGGAATTGCGCGAGCGGATTGCGCATGAAAGCGTCTCGGCGGGGATGATCCCGAAGCTCAAGGCCTGCGCGGACGCGGTCGACGGCGGCGTCGGCTCGGCCCACATCATCGACGGCCGGGTGCCGCACGCCTTGCTGATCGAGATCCTCACCGACCAGGGCATCGGGACGATGGTCACCCGGGAGAAGACAGAATGAGCGACCTCATCAGCATCGCCGCGCTGCCGGAGGGCGCGCTCGAGGAGATTCTCGCTTTGGCCGAGCGGGCGGATCTCGGCGCGCCGCTCGCCGGCAAGGGCGTCGCCCTCGTCTTCCAGAAGCCGAGCGCGCGCACCCGCAACTCGACCGAGATGGCCGCGGTCCAGCTCGGCGCGCACCCGGTCTACATCCAGAAGGAGGAGGTCGGACTCGGCACCCGCGAGAGCGCCGAGGACGTCGCCCGCGCGCTGGCCTGCTATCACGCCGTCATCGCCGCCCGGGTGATCGACCATCGCGACCTGACCGCGATGGCGGACGCGGTCGAAACGCCGGTGCTCAACCTGCTCTCCGACACCGATCACCCGTTGCAGGCGCTCGCCGATCTGCTCACCGTGAAGCAATTGCTCGGCCGCCTCGAAGGCGCGCGCATCGCCTATGTCGGCGATGCCGACAACAATGTCGCCCGCTCGCTTGCCCAGGCCTGCGTCGCGGTCGGCGCCGAGCTCACTCTGGCCAGTCCGGAGGCCTATGCGCTCAAGGACGCCCCTTACGGCGTCCGTCACGTCGTCGATCCGGCCGAGGCGGTGGCGGGGGCGCAGATCGTCTACACCGACGTCTGGGTGTCGATGGGCCAGGATGCGGAGGCGGCGGCGCGGCGCGCGGCGTTCGCGCCCTATCAGGTCGACGAGGCGCTGATGGCCGCGGCCGACGACGCTTTCTTCCTCCACTGCCTCCCCGCCCGCCGCGGCGAGGAGGTGACCGATGCGGTGATCGAGAGCGCCCGGAGCGCGGTCTGGAAGCAGGCCGAGAACCGCATGCACACCGCGCGCGGGGCGCTGGCCTGGCTGGCGGGCGTGCGATGACCGACACCCGCACCCGGCGGCTGCGCGCGCTCGCCGACATCCTGCGCGCCGGCGCCCATGCCAGCCAGGAGGAGGTGACCGAGCGGCTGAAGGCGCTCGGCTTCGCGGTCACCCAGGCCACGGTGTCGCGCGACCTCGACCAATTGGGCGCGGTCAAGGTCAAGCGCGGCGGCGTCCTCGCTTATGCGCTGCCCGACCAGATCGGCGCCGCCGACTGGTCGACCGGCCGGCTCGAGCGGATCCTCGGGGAATGGGTGGTGGCAATCGAGGCGGCCGGCCAGCTGCTGGTGCTCAAGACCCCGCCCGGCTCGGCCCATCTCGTCGCCTCGGCGATCGACCATGCCCGGATCCCGGAGGTGGCGGGCACCGTCTCCGGCGACGACACCCTGTTCGTCGCCCTGCGCGACGGCGTCACCGTCCACGTCATGCTGAAGCGCTTCGAGCAGATGATGGGCCAGGAGAAAGTGACCTACGCATGACGAGCCCCCGCCGCGTCATCCCGGCGAATGCTGGGATCCATGCTGACTCAATCGGCCGGCACCGGCGTCCGATGGATTCCGGCTTTCGCTGGAATGACGGAGAGGTGAGATGACCGACAAGCCCAAGAAGGTGGTGCTCGCCTATTCCGGCGGGCTCGACACCTCAATCATCCTCAAATGGCTGCAGACCGAATATGGCGCCGAGGTGGTAACCTTCACCGCCGATCTCGGCCAGGGCGAGGAGGTCGAGCCCGCGCGGCGCAAGGCCGAGCTGCTCGGGATCAGGCCCGAGAACATCTTCATCGACGATCTCCGCGAGGAGTTCGTCCGCGACTATGTCTTTCCGATGTTCCGGGCGAACACGCTCTACGAGGGCCAGTATCTGCTCGGCACGTCGATCGCCCGTCCCCTGATCGCCAAGCGCCAGATCGAGATTGCGCGTGCGGTCGGCGCCGACGCGGTCTGCCACGGCGCCACCGGCAAGGGCAACGACCAGGTCCGCTTCGAACTCGGCTATTACGCGCTCGAGCCCGACATCCGCGTCATCGCGCCGTGGCGCGAATGGGATTTCGCCAGCCGCGAGCAATTGCTCGACTTCGCCGAGAAGCACCAGATCCCGATCGCCAAGGACAAGCGCGGCGAGGCGCCCTTCTCGATCGACGCCAACCTGCTCCACTCCTCCTCGGAAGGAAAAGTGCTCGAGGACCCCGCGGCCGAGGCGCCCGAATATGTCCACCAGCGCACGATCTCGCCGGAGGACGCGCCCGACCAGGCGACGATGATCGAGATCGCCTTCGCGCGCGGCGACCCGGTCGCGATCGACGGCGAGGCGCTGTCGCCGGCCAGCCTGCTCACCAGGCTCAACCAATTGGGCCACGACAACGGCATCGGCCGGCTCGACCTGGTCGAGAACCGCTTCGTCGGGATGAAGTCGCGCGGCGTTTACGAGACTCCCGGCGGCACCATCCTGCTCGCCGCCCATCGCGGCATCGAATCGATCACCCTCGACGCCGGCGCGATGCATTTGAAGGACCAGATCATGCCGCGCTACGCGGAGCTGATCTACAACGGCTTCTGGTTCAGCCCCGAGCGCGAGATGCTGCAGGCGCTGATCGACCGGAGCCAGGAGCATGTGACCGGCACGGTTCGCCTCAAGCTCTACAAGGGCAATGCGACGGTGACCGGCCGGGAGAGCCCGCTGTCGCTCTACGATCAGGACCTCGTCACCTTCGAGGAAGGCACCGGCGGCTACGACCAGCGCGACGCGGCGGGCTTCATCCGGCTGAACGCGCTGCGCCTCAGGATCGCGGCCAAGCGGGCGCGGCGAGGCGGCGCAGGCCCGTGAACCTCGCCATTCTCGAGACCGGGACGCCCCCCGAGCCGCTGATCGCCGAACATGGCCGCTATCCGGCGATGTTCGAGGCGCTGCTCGGCCTGGAAGCGACCAGCTACGACGTCGCCGCCGGGGCGCTGCCGCCCGATGTCGGCCGGCACGACGCCTATCTCGTCACCGGCTCGCCGGCCGGGGTCTATGACGACCTGCCCTGGATCGCGAGGCTGAAGACCTTCCTTCGGGCCGCCGCGGGGCGCGCGAAGCTGGTCGGAATCTGCTTCGGCCACCAGATCATGGCCGAGGCGTTCGGCGGTCGGGTCGAGAAATCGGCCAGAGGCTGGGGCGCGGGACTCCAAACCTATCCGATCGTCCGCCACGAGCCGTGGATGGACAAGGTCTCGCTGGTCGCCGTGCCCGCTTCGCACCAGGACCAGGTGGTGCTTCAGCCGCCCGGCGCCGAGCTGATCGCCTCGTCCTTGTTCACCCCTTATGCCGCGCTCGCCTGGCGCGACCAGCCGGCGATCTCGTTCCAGTTCCACCCCGAATTCGCCCCCGCTTACGCCAAGGCGCTGATCGCGGAGCGTTACGACCGCGTCCACGATCCCGACGCCGCGATCGCCTCCCTGGATGCGCCGAACGACAATGAACGGGTCGGCGACTGGATCAGGCGGTTCCTGTTGAGCTAAGGCGTCCCCTCGAAGCTTGAGAGCAGGGAGGCACCCGATGAAGACCCGCGCCGCGATCGCCGTCGCGCCCAATGCGCCGCTCGAAATCCACGAGGTCGATCTCGACGGGCCGAAGGCGGGCGAGGTGCTGGTCGAGATCATGGCGACCGGCATCTGCCATACCGACGCCTACACGCTGGAAGGCAAGGACAGCGAGGGGATCTTCCCCTCGATCCTTGGCCATGAGGGCGCCGGCATCGTCCGCGAGATCGGGCCGGGGGTGACCAGCGTCAGGCCGGGCGACCACGTCATTCCGCTCTACATCGCCGAATGCCGGGAGTGCCCGTCCTGCCTGTCGCGCAAGACCAATCTCTGCACCGCGGTCCGCGCCACCCAGGGCAAGGGGGTGATGCCCGACGGGACCAGCCGCTTCAGCCTCGGCGGCGAGACGATCGCCCATTATATGGGCTGCTCGACCTTCGCCAACTTCACCGTGCTGCCCGAGATCGCGCTGGCCAAGGTCCGCGAGGACGCGCCGTTCGACAAGATCTGCTATATCGGCTGCGGAGTCACCACCGGCATCGGCGCGGCGATCTGGACGGCCGGGGTCGAGCCGGGATCGCGGGTCGCGGTGTTCGGGCTGGGCGGGATCGGCCTCAACGTCATCCAGGGGGCGAAGCTCGCCGGCGCCGTCCAGATCGTCGGTATCGACGTCAACCCGGCCAAGCGCGAGATGGCGGAAAGGTTCGGGATGACCGACTTCGTCAACCCGCGCGAGGTCGGCGCCGACAAGGTCGTCCAGGCGGTGATCGAGGCGACCAAAGGCGGCGCCGACTACACCTTCGACTGCACCGGCAATACCGACGTCATGCGCCAGGCGCTGGAGAGCGCCCATCGCGGCTGGGGGGTCAGCGTCGTCATCGGCGTGGCCGAGAGCGGCAAGGAGATTTCGACCCGCCCGTTCCAGCTGATCACCGGCCGGACCTGGAAGGGGACCGCGTTCGGCGGCGCCCGCGGCCGCACCGACCTGCCGATGATCGTCGACTGGTACATGGACGGCAAGATCGCGATCGATCCGCTGATCACCCACACGATGGCGCTCGACGAGATCAACACCGCGTTCGATCTGATGCACGCCGGGGAAAGCATCCGCTCGGTGGTGATCTACTGACGCTCCGGAACCGCATCACCGCCGCCTCGTTCTCCGCCCGCACATGCCCGCGAGGAGAACCAGGCTATGGGAAAAGGCATCTTGCTGTGGCTGATCGGAATCCCGATCCCTATCATCATCCTGCTCTACATCTTCGTGTTCCGCTAGGTTCGGCACGGGAGAAAATGGGGACAGTATATATTTTTGCGGCATTGTCAGGCGGCCGGCCCGGCTCTCGGGCAAAAATATATACTGTCCCCATTTTCCGATGACCCTCGAAACCCTTTCCACCAACAAGAGTCACGGCGGCGTCCAGGGCGTCTACCGGCACGCGAGCCGGGAGACCGGCACCGACATGACTTTCTCGGTGTTCATGCCGCCGCGGGCGGAAGGCGGCGCGAAGCTGCCGGTCGTCTGGTATCTTTCCGGGCTGACTTGCAGCCACGCCAACGTCACCGAGAAAGGCGAATACCGCCGCGCCTGCGCCGAGCTCGGGCTGATCTTCGTCGCCCCGGACACCAGCCCGCGCGGCGAGGGCGTGCCCGACGAGGAGGCCTGGGATTTCGGCCAGGGCGCCGGCTTCTACGTCGATGCGACGGAGGCGCCCTGGGACGCCCATTTCCGGATGTACAGCTACGTGGCCGGGGAGCTGCCGGCGCTGATCGCCGCCCACTTTCCCGCCGACCTGGGCCGCCAGGCGATCATGGGCCATTCGATGGGCGGCCACGGCGCGCTGACCCTCGCGCTCAACCATCCCGGCCGCTACCGGAGCTGCAGCGCCTTCGCGCCGATCGTCGCGCCAGGCCAGGTGCCGTGGGGCGAGAAGGCGCTCGGCCGCTATCTCGGGCCCGGCCGCGATGCGTGGCGCCGCCACGATTCGGTCGCGCTGATCGAGGACGGGGCGCGGGTCGGGGAGCTGCTGGTCGATCAGGGCGATGCCGACGCCTTCCTTGCCGGGCAGCTGCGCCCCGAGCTGCTCGAAGCGGCCTGCGAAGCGGCCGGCATCCCGCTGACGCTCAGGATGCAGCCGGGCTACGACCACAGCTATTATTTCATCTCGACCTTCATGGCCGATCACCTCGCCTGGCACGCCGAGCGGCTCAACCGATGATGCCGCCCTCCCGCAGCGCCGCGATCCGCTCCGCGTCGTAGCCGAGCTCCGCCAGCAACGCGTCCGCCTCGTCCCGAATCGCTCTCGGCGGGTCGGTCGGCGTGCCGGAGTAGCGCGGCGCCGGGGCGGGCTGGACGACGCCGCCGATGGTGGTGAAAGTGCCACGGATCGTGTTGTGGGGATGGGCCGGCGCCTCGGCGAGCGAGAGCACCGGCGCGAAGCAGGCGTCCGAGCCTTCGAGCAGGGCGCACCAATGGTCGCGCGGATGTTGGCGGAAGGTGGCGGAAAAGGCCACTTTCATGTCCGGTTCTTCGCCGGACAGGCCGATAAGGTCGAGCAGGGTTGTGCGGAATTGCGGCTCGATCGCGCCGATCGCGATCCACTGGCCGTCGGCGGTCTCATAAGTGTCGTACCAGGCGCTGCCGCCGTCGATGATGTTCGCCCCGGCCCGGTCCTCCCACAGGCCGGCGGCGAAGAGGCCGCGGGTCAAGGCGGTGAGCAGGGCCGAGCCGTCGGTCATCGCGCAGTCGATCACCTGCCCGGCCGCGCCGCCCCGCACCGCCAGCAGCGCGCTCGCCATGGCGAAGGCGAGCAGCATGCCGCCGCCGCCGAAATCGCCGAGATAGTTGACCGGCGGGCTCGGCCGGCCGTCGCGGCCGATGCCGTGCAGCGCGCCCGACAAGGCGATATAGTTGATGTCGTGGCCGGCGGCGTGGGCGAGCGGCCCCTCCTGCCCCCAGCCGGTCATCCGCCCGTAGACGAGGCCGGCATTGTCGGCGAGCAGCACGTCCGGGCCGAGCCCGAGCCGCTCCATCACCCCGGGCCGGTAGCCCTCGATCAGCCCGTCGCAGGTCTTCGCCAGCGCGCGGACGATGGCGATTCCCCCCGCCTGCTTGAGATCGACCCGGATCGTCCGCCGCGAGCGCGCCAGCGGATCGCCTTCGAGCCGCCAATTGCCCTCGCGCTCGATCCGGATCACCTCGGCGCCGTGATCGGCCAGCATCATCCCGCAGAACGGCGCCGGCCCGAGCCCCTCCATTTCGAGGATGCGGATGCCGGCGAGCGGGCCGGGCACCTCAGCGAGCGCCCGCGAAAAAATAGGGACTGTCCCTATTTATCGGCGGGCGCATCAGAGCGCCTCGACGATGGTGACGTTGGCGATGCCGCCGCCTTCGCACATCGTCTGGAGGCCGAAGCGCCTGCCGCGGGCGCGCAGCGCGTGGACGAGCGTCGTCATCAGCTTCGCCCCCGAGGCGCCGAGCGGGTGGCCGAGCGCGATCGCGCCGCCATTGACGTTGAGCCGGTCGGGGTCGGCGCCGACATGGTCGAGCCAGGCGAGCGGCACCGGCGCGAACGCCTCGTTGACCTCGTAAAGGTCGATGTCGGCGATGCTCATGCCCGCCCGCGCCAGCGCCTTGTCGGTGGCGAACAGCGGCTCTTCGAGCATGATCACCGGATCGCCGGCGGTGACGGTAAGCTGGTGGATCCGCGCCAGCGGGGTGAGGCCGTGCGCCTTCAGCGCGGCTTCCGAGACGACCATCACCGCCGCCGAGCCGTCGCAGATCTGGCTGGCGGAAGCGGCGCTGATCACGCCGTCCTCCTTGAGCAGCTTCACGGAAGCGATCCCCTCGAGGCTGGCGTCGAAGCGGATGCCTTCGTCGATCTCGTGGACAAAGCCGTCGTCGAGCGTGACGGGCACGATCTCCGCGCCGAACGCCCCCGCCTCGGTCGCCGCTTTGGCGCGTTCATGGCTGCGCAGCGCATATTCATCCAGCCTCTCGCGCGAATATCCATATTTCTTCGCGATCATCTCGGCGCCGATGAACTGGCTGAAGAAGGGCACGCCATATTTCCGGGTGACGCTGTCCGGGAACGGCCGGAACCCCTTGTCCGGCACCATCGACAGCCCCATCGGCGCCCGGCTCATGCTCTCGACCCCGGCCGCGATCACCACGTCCTGCGTCCCCGACATCACCGCCTGCGCGGCGAACTGGATCGCCTGCTGCGAGGAGCCGCACTGCCGGTCGATCGTCACCGCCGGCACGCTCTCAGGCAGCTTCGAGGCGAGCACCGCGTTGCGCCCGACATGCAGCGCCTGCTCTCCCGCCTGGGTGACGCAGCCCATGACGACGTCGTCGATCGCCGCGGGATCGATCCCCGAGCGCTCGGCGACCGCATCGAGGCTGATCGCGGCGAGATCGACCGGATGGACCCCGGCGAGCCGGCCGCCCTTGCGGCCCCCGGCGGTGCGGGCGGCGGCGACGATATAAGCTTCGGGCACTCGGCTTCTCCTTGTCAATGCTTGTGAAGGGAAATTGGTGGGCCTGGCAAGGATTGAGAGGCCCGAGCAGCATGATGGAGCGGCGATCGTGCAGTTGGTCGTCTATGTGTTGCCCTGAGCTGCCGGGGCCTCGGTGTCCTCGATCTCACTCTCGTCGTCTTCGGCCCCGGACTGCGGCCGCCGCCGCATCTGGTGCCTGATCTTGAGATAGTCGAGAGCGCCGACGAGATCATAGCGTACCTGCGCGTCCACTTCGTTCGCGGCTGACTGTCGGATCATGTCCTGGACCTCACTGCTCGGGTCGTCCAGACGGCGACGAACCATGGCCGCGGCCAACGAGCGGAGGGCAGCCTCAGGTGACGCCAGCAAGTAGCTCATCACCTCATCGGTCGTGATCTCGCGACGGGTCGCCCAATGTTCGGCGATGTGGCTTCGGAGCGCATCGTCCGGCTCGGTTTCGAGCGCCGCACGAAGCTCATTGGCGATCACGCGACCGAGAATGCGGTCAATGCCATCGGCAGCGACCATGCGCTCGAAAGTGTCTTGGCCACACCGCAAATAGGCGAGGAAGGTGCGGACATATTTCTTGTAAGGCTTGTGTCCTTTCTCCTCGACCCATGCTGTTACCGTGCGCGCGATTTCTGCCTTCTCCGCCTCCCAGCGAGCACCATCGAGTCGCCCCCACCGCTGCAGTACGGCTAGGTAATGCGCCGGTGCATTCTCCGTATCCCGATAAAGCAGCGAACTACATGCGTTCACACTTACGAGCAGGTCATCGTCCTCGCGCACCGCGCGAATCAGCGCGGCTCGAGAGTCATCGCCCCGACCGTATATGAGCATCCAAGTAGCACGCCTCCGCGCGAGCTCTTCTCCCGCCTGCAATGCATAAAGGAGAATCGCTTCCACGTCGTCACGTAGCCAGCCCCGCGACTTCAAGCAGCGCAGCAGGTCGCCTGCGGCGTCAGCGAGATTGTCGTCCTCAGAATAAAGTAGGAGGGTGAGTAGCAGATCGCGCCAATAGGGATCGGTCGACAAGACCGTGCCAATCCGGTCGCGCCGCCCTTCGTGGCGGGACCCCGCGTCGCGCGGGTAGCTCCGGCGAATCCTGCACGCCTTGGCGATCATGCGCAGCAATCGAGCGTGGCGAATTTCGGGGTCCGCGACCAGCCGGTCGAACACGCGCCGCAGCATCGCTTTGGGATATTCGAACGCCAACTCGACCGTGATATCATTGGCAATACCATCATTGGTCGATCCTACGCTGCGCAGCAGCGTCTCAAGCCCGGCCTCAGTCATTTCCTGGCGTATCCCATGGATAGTGTAGCGGCGGTTGCCTTCAGTTCGCAGCCACTGGTCAATCTCGGGACGCCGAAGCCGCCCGAACAAGCGGTAGACGTGCGCAATCTGATCCTCCCATCCGCCGATAACCAACGGGTGCGGCGTGGCAGACTTCTCGTCTAGAAAGGTGTGCCCCCGCCGATACTGGTTGAAGATTCCGAGCTGTAGCCAAGCCTCGTCGAGCCGCGATTCCGCGGCGAACTCCAGCATCAGGTAGAAGAGCCGGGTCGCGAAACTGTTGGGGAAGACGCGCAGGATCGAGATCAGCTGGAGGCTGGTCCATCCTGACAGCCGCAACCAGAACAGGCGCTTGGCATCGATCGGCCACAGCGAAGCGAAGTTCTTGAGTGCGCCGTGCCAAGACGTTGAGAACCACGCACCGGCTACCCGCCGCGGCGGAGCGGTCAGCAGCCATTCGGCAGCAAAATAGTCGCGAATCGCTGCGTGGGCGAAGCCGATCTCCTGCTCGTGGCGGCGCAACAGCCCGCAAGAGACGCCAAGGCCAATCAATCCTGAAGAGTCTCCGGCACTCAATGTCGCGAACTCGACCTCGGGCAGAAACTCCTTATCGGCGCGCACCAGCCATGCGGCGATATCGGCGAGCCTATCTGCGAGCGCCTCCGCGTGCGGACTTGTGAGATTAGGAGAGCGGCTGGCGACCCACTCGGCAAGCACCCCATCGCGGATCACGCGACGGAGTAGCTCGCCGCGCCGCAAGGAGGTTGCTGATGTCGCGCCCTCAATGGGCGCGTCGGCCCGTGCCACGGCGACCAGCGCTGCCAGCACCGGCTGGCGGAAGGCCTCGACCTCGCCGCGCACGGTGAGGTCATCGAGCAGCGCTTCGGCGGCTTCCTCATCCATGAAGCCCATGAACAGGTCGAGCAGTCCATCGTTGTCGAGATTGGCAATACGATAGCTCGCCACCCCGAACCGTTCGAGGACGGCATAGTCGGGGAGCTCGTGCGTTAGGAGGACGCAGCGCACACCCGGGTGCTGGTACGTGAGTGCCCGCAACTGTTCGAGAAACGCCTTCTTGTCGGGGCAATATTGGAAGTCATCGCAATAGAGGTTGAGCGGGAAATCCACGCTCTGCATGCCGTCGAGGTCGATGGCGATCCCCGTGTTGTTGCGTGCTTCGCTCGCGATCAGCGCCGGCAGACTTCCCGCGAACCGACTACAGTTGACGAGGAGCGGCAGCGCGCCGTCCCGACTGCCGGCCACGGGCTGTTCCGCCACTTCGCTCGTAGCAATTGCAAGTTGGTGGAGCAGCGTAGTCTTTCCTGACCCCGACCCCCCAATGATCGCGACGATAGGTTGGTCGAGCAGCGCCATGACTTCCGACAGATTGTGCGCGACGGTCGCATCGCGCTTAACGGACTCGAGCTGGGGTTCGGCCGGCGGCGCGCCGTCGCGCCGCCGGAAGAGAGCGCCCAGGCTGAGCTCACCGTCGAGGTGGCGCGCGATCGCGGCGCGATAGGGCGCGAGATTAATCGTTTCTCGCTGCTGGAAGGCCTTCCATTCTCGCAGTAGCGGTGCGGGGTAGGCGTCAAACTGGACATCGACGACGCGATGGTGGGTAGGACACATCAGCAGGAGATTGTCTGGTTCGTTACGTGCCCCGGGCGCCATACTCGGGTCGCCCCGCGGTCCATCGTCACTTGCAGCAATGATGTGGCAGATCTGCGCAAGCACCATCTCTTCGGCGACACCCTTAGCGGGCAGAATCAGCGGTTGGGTGCAGCTTGGATAGGCGCAGTGGCTCGCCTGTCCGAATAGGATCTTGATCGTCTGCGCGGAATAGTCGCGGCTTGCCTTGGCCATACTTACCCGTTCGCGATGCGCTGTTGTGGTCGCCTATAGGAGGTACGACATTACGACCCCACAAGCATATTCGGATCGATGCAAAGTCACCACTTAGCGGCCGTCTAAGGCGAACCGGGGTTCCCCGGTGCCAGGCACGTGCCTGGCACCGAATGGGCTAGAGCGACCGCGCGATCAGCAGTTTCATGATCTCGCTGGAGCCGCCGTAGATGCGCTGGACCCGGGCGTCGCGCCACATCCGGGCGATCGGATAATCGTTGATATAGCCGTAGCCGCCGTGGAGCTGCGGCCCAGCTTGGTGCCAAGCACGTGCCTGCCACCGCCCCGCACTGCTTCACGCCGGCTGCGGCGCCTCCGAGAGCGGGATCGCCGGGCGCTTGCCGGCCTGCCAGCCGGCCCAGCTGGTGAGCGCGCCGAGGGCGAAGCCGATCAGCACGACGGCCGCGCTCGGCAGCTGGCCGATCGTGGTCAGCAGCGATCTCAGCAGCGCCGATTGCGCCATCAGGCCCATCGTCAGCATCTGCGCCGCGATGAAGCCGCCCGCGACGAGGAAGGGGTTCGCCCGCTCGCGATATTTGAGCCAGATCGCGGCGATGACGGCGAGCTCGATCGCCATCGCCCAGAGGATCGCGGTCATGACCAGAGGCAGGTCGCCGGGTCCGCTTATGACCAGGCCCGGCATGAAGGCGTTGAGCAGCCGGCTGAACGGCGATTCGAACAGGATCAGCGGCGTCGTCAGCATGTAGCCCGAGTGAAGCCACACCTTCCGCCGATATTTGAGCGCCCGGTAATAGACGGTGACGTAGGCGGCGATGGCCAGCGCCATGCCGATCAGGAAGGAGCCGCCGAACATCGTCCGGATCGGGCCGTCGCCGGCGACGTAGCCCTTGGCGGTGACGTCGATGATCGCGGCCAAGCCGCCGATCAGGAAGGGGAAGAGCAGCAGGCTCGCTTTGCCGACCGGGCGGTGCAGCGGCAATTGCCGGTGATGCGCGGTCCAGCTCTGGGCCAGGACCATCAGCACCCAGAGGCTGGCGGCGACGCCATGGGCGTGAAACTGCCAGGGGACGCTGCCCCAGACGGCGAAATAGCTCGGCCAGAAGCCGGCGACGATCACCGCCATCACCACCAGGACGTAATAATGCGCGCGGGATATGGCATGGGTCCCCCTCTCCCGCTGCGAGGAGGGCATAACAGAAGCCGGCCCGAATGGGACAGCCACTTTCCGGCGGCCGGCAACTCGAATCCGCACCGCCGCGCGCGAAAGCGATTGTCCCCCCGCTCCTCAGCGCCAGCGCTCCGCCGGCGCTTTGACGTAGTGCCGCCAGACATAGGGCCAGGGGATGACGAGGAGGAGGACGAGCGGGAACAGGCCGATGTCGAGGAGATCCTGCCCCAATCGCGGCGATCCCGCCCCGGCCAGCCATTGCGGCAAGCCGAAGCGGAGCAGCCAGATCAGCTTCCAGACGAACTCGAACAGCAGGACCGGCACCATCTTGAGCGGATAGCGGATCGCGATCAGGGTCATCACCCAGAGGCCGCCCAGGATCGCCGTGATCATCCCGCGGCCGACCGGATCGGGCCAGATCAGCGCGCCGAGATTGTCCGCTCCCAGCGCGATCGCTCCGGCGAGCGCGGTCGCGCGAATGACGTAGAGGCGCACCAGCGAGACCTCATGCTCGCCCCTTCTCCAGATGTTCGAAGCCATGCCGGATCTCCCCCCGCTAGCGCCAGCGCGCGCCCGGCCGCTTCGCATAATGGCGCCAGACATAGGGCCATGGGATGACGAGCAGCAGGACCAGGCCCCAGGCGATGTTGAACGAATCCTCGGCGAAGGTCGGCGGCCGCACCCCGGCCGACCATTGCGGCAGGCCGTAGGCGATCATCCAGATCAGCTTCCAGACGAGCTCGAACATCAGCAGCGGCAGCATCTCCAGCGGATAGCGCAGGCCGAGGAAGGCGAGCAGCCAGACCGCGCCCAAGAGGCTGACAATGACGCCGCGGCTGGCGAGCGGGTGGCTGACGATCTCGGGCACGATCATCGCGCCGAGCCCGATCGCCAGCACCAGATACATGGCGCGAAGGACATAGAGCCTGACCAGCGAGACCTCGCTTTCGGCGGCGCGCTCGGGCGGCGGCGACAGGGATGCAGCAGTCGAAGCCATTCGAATCTCCTCAGGGGACAGTCACTTTCACGCTACCGGCAACTCAAATTCGTCCCGCCGCGCGTGAAAGTGACTGTCCCCAATCCGGGCGAAACCGCGTTCCGATTCGCACCCGGACCAGCCAGAAGGCCATCACCGCGAACGGCGCGAAGGCGAGGACGAAGAGGATCGGCGAGCCCTGGACCGCCCGCGGCAGAACGTCCTGCTGGCCGAGGAAGAAGGACCCCGTGGCGATGAAGAAGGCGAAGCACATCCGCCACAGGTGCCGCGAGATCCGCTGCACCGGCGTCAGCCGGGCGCGCAGGATCGCGTTCAGGTCGAGCAGGCCGGCGAGCAGGCACAGCCCGGCGAAGGCGAACACCGGGCCGCGGCCCGCCGGCGTCGTCGTCCCGGTCAAGCCGCCCCAGGCCAGGAGCGCAGCCAGGCCGAGCGCGGCCGCGCAGGCAAGGATCTCGAACTTGCCGGTGGTCCCGTCGCGGCGGCGCGCCGCGACCCAGGACGTCGTGATGAAATAGCAGACGAAGAGGCCGCTGATCGGGGACCCCGGAATCGCCCGGAACGGCTCCAGGATCGAGGCGGTGACGCCGAGGACGAGCATCGAGGCGAAGAAGCAGGTGCCGGCGCGGGCGTGGAACCGGCCGCCCTTGCGCGCCGCGACCGCGAGCGCGCCCGAAGGGAGGGCAAGCAGCCCCGCCGCGATGTGGATTGCCATGAGCCATGCGTGGACGTTCATGCCGCGACGCTCTCCGGCGCGTCCGCCGCCATGTCGGGGAGGAACTCGAGGATGTCGCCGGGCTGGCAGGACAGAGCGAGGCAGATCGCCTCGAGCGTCGAGAAGCGGATCGCGCGCGCCTTGCCCGTCTTCAGGATCGACAGGTTGACGATGGTGATGCCGACCCGCTCGGCGAGCTCGGTCAGGGTCATCCGGCGGTCGTGGAGCAGATCGTCGAGCTTGACGGCGATGGCCATGTCACACCGTCCCTTCCAGGTCTTCGCGCATCAGCGTGCCTTCCGCGAACACCCGGGCGAGGACGAAGGTGAGCAGGACGGCGAGCCAGCCGTTGACCGAGAAGCCGGCATCGATGTCGACCGGATAGGCGCGAGTCGAAATCGCCTTGACGATGGCGAAGATGACGAGGCCGAGCAGCTGCAGCACGAGCAGGGCCCAGGCGATCTGCTGCAGGCGCCGCGCGTTGGCGGCGACGAACGGATCGCCCGAGCGCACCGTCTCGACGATCGCGACGAGCCGCCTGAGGATGAGATAGTTGATCGGGATCGTGCCGAGCCCGATCAGCGCGATCGCGCGCAGGCCCATGATCAGCCGCGACGCATCGACCGCAGGCGGGATCTTGAACGCGGCGATGATCCACTGCTCGTGCGGCATCACCGCCAGCAGCACGATGATCGCCGCGCCGAGCAGCCAGTTGAGGACGATGAGGATGCGCAGCATGACGTAGGCGATCGGCAGCGCGGCGGAATAGGCTCGGGTCATGGGCACGGGCTCCAGCGACTTTGAATATCGATAAACGATAATGTCTTTATCGATTGTCGTCAAGCCCCATATCGATTGTCGTATTGCAACGCCCGAATCGTCCTTGCGAGCGCCGCAGGCTCGCCACGGCGCTTCGCGCTCGCGATGACTGAGATAAAGGCTAGAGCGAGCGCGCGATCAGCAGCTTCATGATCTCGCTGGAGCCGCCGTAGATGCGCTGGACCCGCGCGTCGCGCCAGGCGCGGGCGATCGGATAGTCGTTGATATAGCCGTAGCCGCCGTGGAGCTGGAGGCAGGCGTCGACCAGCTCGCCATGCGCCTCGGTGACCCAGAGCTTGGCGATCGCGGCGGCGGTGGCGTCGAGCTCCCCGTTCAGCAGGCGCGCGATGCAATCGTTGACGAAGACCCGGGCGATCACCGCCTTGGCCTTGCACTCGGCGAGGACGAACTGGCTGTTCTGGAAGTCGATCACCGGCCGGCCGAAGGCCTTGCGCTCCTTGACATAGGCGATCGTCGTCTCGAGCGCCTTCTCCATCGCCACCGCGCTGCCGAGCGCGATCAGCAGCCGCTCGCGCGGCAATTCGGCCATCAGCTGGTAGAAGCCCCTGCCCTCCTCGAGGCCGAGCAGGTTGTCGGCGGGCGCCCAGACGTCGTCGAAGAACAGTTCCGACGTGTCCTGTGCGTCGAGCCCGACCTTGTCGAGCTTCCGGCCGCGGCGGAAGCCCTCGGCCTCGTCCGGCTCGACCACCAGCAGCGACACGCCCTTGGCGCCTTCGGCCGGGTCGGTCTTGGCGACGACGACGATCAGATCGGCGACCTGGCCGTTGGAGATGAAGGTCTTGGCGCCGTTGATCCGGTAGCCGTTGCCGTCTCTGACCGCGGTGGTGCGGACCGATTGCAGGTCCGAGCCCGCGCCCGGCTCGCTCATCGCGATCGCCGCGACCCGCTCGCCCGAGACCAGCTTCGGCAGCCAGCGCTGCTTCTGCCCCTCGGTGCCGTGGGCCTGGATGTAAGGGGTGATGATGACGTTGTGCAGGCCGGCGGCGAAGCCGTCGGCGCCGTGGCGGATCACCTGCTCGGCGACCACCACGTCGTGGCGGAAATCGCCGCCGGGCCCGCCATATTGCTCGGGCACGCTGACCCCGAGCAATCCCGCCTGCCCCGCCTCACGCCAGAATTCGCGCTCGACCATGCCGTCCTCGCGCCACTTCGCCACCCGCTCCGGCGGCGCGTTGCGGGAGAGGAACCTGCCGACCGAATCCGCGAACATGCGGATCTCCTCGTCGGCCATGAAGGCGGGCTCGGGGAAGTCGCTCACGGGGGGATGAGAGAGGAAAATGGTGGGCGTGGCAAGGATTGAACTTGCGACCCCTGCGATGTCAACACAGTGCTCTACCACTGAGCTACACGCCCACGAAGGCGCGCATGTAGCGAGGGGTCAGGGGAGGCGCAAGTGCGCCGGGATGGGGACAATCACTTTCACGTGCCGCCGTTCGAATTCTCCTCGCGGGCAGCCTGAAAGTGACTGTCCCCTTTCACCTCGGCTCGACCACGCGTCCGGAGCCGAGGCGGCGGATCGCTTCGTCGAACGGCATCGTGCTGGGAAGGCACACGCTCTGCGGCCCGCGCAGCTCGTTGAGGATCGGCTCGGCGCCGATGCGGGTGGCGGCATCCCTGGTCTGGCCGCCGCTGACCGAAAGCAGCCAGGCCGCATAGCGCGCCTGCTGGAGCGCCGCGACCATATCGGCGTCCTGGACGTCGGAGATGGTGCTCAGCTCGGCAAGCGCGCGCAGCTGCGCCCAGGCGCCCTGCTCCTGTTCCTCGAGGCGGGCGAATTCCTGGGTGCCGGCATAGACGAAGGCGAATTGCGCCTGCTCGTCGCGCGACAGCAGCGAGGCGCGCCCCGTATTGGCCGCGGCCTGCCAGCGCGCCTCCTGCATGGTCCAGGTATGCGGCCGCCCGATCCAGCTGGGCCGGGCCGGGTGCCGGCCGTCCCGCATGGCGGAGAGATAGGCGGCGATCTCGTCGAGCCGGCGCAGCACGCAGGCCTGGGCATCGAGGCGGGACTGGATCCGGCCGAGATTGGTGCCGATCTCGACGCGCAAATTGGCGCGCGCCTCGGCCGCGTCCTGCCGCGCGTCGAAATCGCGCACCAGCCGGTCCACCACGAGCGCGATGAGGACGCCGGCGATGATCGTCGCCAGCTCCAGCATGACGCTGCGCCAGTCTATCCCGCCCTCCTTGCCCGCGGGTCCGGCAACGGGTTCGTCGGTTGCAGCCTCGCCGTTCATGAAAGCCTCGCGCCGCCCGCGGCAACGTCCCACAGACGGGGAGAGCATGCAACGAAAGAGGGGACAGTCAAAATAGACTGTCCCCGCTAGAGCCGGCCGTGCTGGTCCTCGGTCATGAACATGCGCTCGACCTCGGCGACGAGGTCGCGCAGGTGGAAGGGCTTGGAGAGGACCTTGGCCTCGGGCGCCTTGCGGCCGGCCTTGAGCGCGACCGCGGCGAAGCCGGTGATGAACATCACCCTTATGCCGGGGGCGATCTCGGCCGCCTTCTGGGCGAGCTCGATGCCGTCCATCTCGGGCATGACGATGTCGGTCAAAAGCAGGTCGAACGGCTCGGATTCGAGCAAAGGTATCGCCTCGGTGCCGCGGTCGACCGCGGTGACCTGATAGCCGACGCGCTCGAGCGCCCGGACCAGGTAGACCCGCATCGAGTCGTCGTCTTCGGCCAGCAGGATCTTCAACATCGGCCCGGTTATGCCCGCGGTCCGCTTAATTTTCCAGCCACGCGGTGCGGCTCGATTGCACCCGTCCCACGCTGGGCCTAATTCAGGCCCAAGCATGACCGAATCCCCCGCCTCCCCGCCCTTCTTCCGGATCGGCCCCGAACGGCCGGTCTCGCCGGTGATTCTCTCGGTGCCCCATGCCGGGCGCGATTATCGCCCGGCGCTGTTGCGGGCGGCGCGGCTGCCGCAGGCGGCGCTGGAGACGCTCGAGGACCGGCTGGTCGACCGGCTGGTCTGGCGGGCGACCGCCAACGGCGCCACCGCCTTCATCGCCCGGGCGCCGCGGGCCGAGATCGATCTCAATCGTGACGAGCGCGAGATCGATCCGGGCCAGATCGCGCCGCCGCTGCCGGCGGCCGGCCTCGTCCAGTCGGCGCGCACCCGCGGCGGCATCGGCCTCGTCCCGTCGCGGATCACCGGGCTGGGGCCGATCTGGCGCGAACGGATCTCGCGCGCCGAGCTCGACCGCCGGATCGGCTCGGTCCACCGCCCCTATCACGCCGCTCTGGAGGCCGCGCTCGGCCATGCCCGGGTCCGGTTCGGCGGGGCGATCCTGCTCGATTGCCATTCGATGCCGCCGCGGCCGCGGAGCGAGGGGGCCAATGGCGCGACGGTGATCTTCGGCGATCGCCACGGCACCACGATCAGCGCCGATCTGCTCGACGCCGCGGTCGCCGCCGCGCGCGCTTTGGGCTACCGGACGGCGTGCAACGCGCCTTATGCCGGCGGCTATGTCGTCGGCCGCCACGGCCGGCCGCAGCGCGGCGTCCACGCGCTCCAGATCGAGCTCGACCGGGCGCTCTACCTCGACCGCGACCTGCGCGCGCCAGGGCCGGGCTTCGAGGGCGCCTGCCGGCTGATCGCCGCCGTCGCCCACGCGCTCGAGGAGCGCCTCCTCGCCGCCCCGGACGCGATCGCCGCCGAATAAGGCTTCCCCGTCATTGCGACCCCGGCGCAAGCCGGGGGAAGCAATCCGGTCGGCAGCCGTCGCCGCTGGATTGCTTCGTCGCTTCGCTCCTCGCAATGACGAGCGGAGAACAAAAAAGACCGCCTCACGTTGCCGTGAGGCGGCCCAGGTTCAGGGAGGTGCGCTCCCGCTTTCGAGGGAGCGCGGTGCGCCGCGTAAAGGGGGGATACGCGGGCGCTGATCCCTAGATAGGAACGGCTTTTTCGCTTTCAATACCGTACGGTATTAATACCGGATGGCCTAGGCGGTGCCCTCCGGGGCCAGCTCGCGCAGCTGCTCGGGCACCTTGCCCTGCTGCGCCTGGCGCGCGAACAGCTCGCGGATCGACGACAGCGAGAAGAGGTGGGCCATGAGCAGCGGCAGGATGCCGTTCTCGTTCAAGCGGGCGAGCTGATCGGCGGGCATGTCGCGCACCTTCTGCTCGTCGACCATCCGGAAGCCGCGGTACATGAACGGCTGGGCGGCGCCTTCCGGCTGGATCGAGACCTCGCCGTCGATCAAAAGGTCCATCTCCTGGAGCTCCTTGACGAAGGCGTTGGTGCGCTGGGCGGCGATCTCGAAATCCTCGCAGAATTTGAGGATCGCGGTGAGCGCCTCGCTCGGCTTGTCGCCGTCGAACAGCGCCGGCCCGTCGCCGTCCTCGCCGATCAGGCCGCTGTCCGGATCGAAGCAGAGCGACAGCTCCTCGCCCTGCGGGTCGAGCTTGGCGAGCAGATAGGGATAGCGGCGGACATAGGCCGGCACGTAGAACGGGTGGTAGGGCTGGCCCTCGTCATCGAGGAACACGTTGACGCCCTCGTTGAGCCCCATCAGCGCCAGCGGCACCGGCGTGTCGCCGCTCGAAAAGACGATCGGGAAGTGGCGCTGGGCGTTGATGAACTCGTCGATCGTCAGCGGAATCGCATTAGCCTTGGCGAAATAGGGCGCCCGCTCGGTCGGCTTGGTGCGCAGCTTGGCGTGCAGGCTCGAGGAGAGCGGCTGCAGGTTGGTGTAGAAGAGCGGCAGATTGGGGGGCGGCGGCTGAGTCGCCATGTTCAGGTCTCCATCGGGTCAGGGAGCGGCCCCGGGGCCGCGGATTTCAGCGCAACCCTCTATGAGCGAAGCGGCTTTTGTGCAAGGGGAACGAGCTTGCCGGGGTTCATGATGCCCTTGGGATCGAGCGCCTGCTTGATCGCGCGCATCGCATTGAGCCGCGCCGGATCGCCGAGCCGGGCGAGCTCGGCAAGCTTCATCTGGCCGATGCCGTGCTCGGCGGAGATCGAGCCGCCCGCGCCGGTGACCAGATCGTGGACGAACCGGCTCACCGCCTCCCCTTGCGAGTCGAGCCAGTCGTCGCCCGCCCCTTCCGGGGCGCGGACGTTGAAGTGGACGTTGCCGTCGCCGAGATGGCCGAAGGCGACCACCCGGGTGCCCGCGAAGCGCGCCTCGACGGCGGCGGCGGCGCTGATTGTGAAATCGGCCATCGCCTCGACCGGGACCGAGATGTCGTGCTTGGCGGCCGGGCCGTCCTTCTTCTCCGCCTCCGAAATGGAGTCGCGCAGCCGCCAGAAGCCCTCGGCCTGCGCCTCGCTGGCGGCGATCGCCGCGTCGGCGACGATGCCGGTCTCGAGCGCGGACCTGAGGCCCTCGTAGAGCAATTTCTCCGGGCTCGGCGCCGCCATCGGCGCGACCGCCTCGACCAGCACGTTCCACGGCGCGGCCTCGGCGAGCGGCGGCCGAGTCCCCGGCACGTGGGCGAGGACGAGGTCGAGCGCGCTTTTCGGCACCAGCTCGAAGCTCTCGATCGCCTCGCCGAGGGTCGCTTCGAGGTGGTGGAGCAGCGCCATCGCAGCAGCCGGCGATGCCACTCCGGCCCAGGCCGCCACCCGCTCGCCGATCGCGGGCACCAATTTCAGGCTCGCTGCGGTGACGATGCCGAGCGTCCCTTCGGCTCCGATCAGCAATTGCCGCAGGTCGTAGCCGCGATTGTCCTTCTTCAATGCGGCCAGCCCCTCGAACAGGCTGCCGTCGGGGAGCACCGCCTCGAGGCCGAGCACCAGCGCGCGCATCGTCCCGAAGCGCAATACCTGGGTGCCGCCGGCATTGGTCGAGACGAGGCCGCCGATCGTCGCCGAGCCTTTGGCGCCCAGGGTCAGCGGGAAGCGCCGCCCGACCGCGAGCGCCGCCTCCTGCAGCGCGGCGAGGATCACCCCCGCCTCGCAGACCGCGATCCCGGCGGCGGCGTCGAGCCGGCGGATCCGGTTCATCCGCCTGAGCGACACCAGGACCGCCTCGCCCGACCCGTCCGGCGTGGCGCCGCCGACCATCGAGGTGTTGCCGCCCTGCGGGACCAGCGGCACGCCGGCCCCGGCGCAGAGCGCGACCAGGGCCTGGGCTTCCTCGCGCGTCGCCGGCGCCGCAAGCGCCGCCGCCCGCCCATGATAGCGGCCGCGCCAGTCGGTCAGCGCCGGCGCTATCTCCGCGCCATCGCGGGTGAAGCCCTTCGGCCCGAGCCGTTCGGCGAGCTTGTCGAGCAGGGCCGGCTGAGGATAAGCCATCGCCCGCCAGATAGAGCGCGCCGGCAGGGGGAGCAAATTAATCGCATGTTCAAGCGCACTCCCGGATGCCCGGGGGCGATGGAGCTCCAGCCATGATCCTCGCCGGCGGCGCCGCCCTGCTGCTGCTCGCCATGGGCGGCGGCGAGGCGGAGCAGCAGGGGCAGGCGCCGCGGCCGGCGCAGGGCGCGATCACCATCCACCAGCAGCAGATCATCGTCCGCATCCCGGCCGGGCTTCGGCCCGCGCCGCCGGCCGCCTCGATGATCCGCTGGGAGGAGCATCGCGGCCCGCGCTGCATCGCCTGGGCGCGAATCCTCGGCGCCGGGCTGCTCGGCCAGAACAGCGTCGACCTCATCTTCCGCGACGGCACCAGGGTCCGCGCCCGGCTCGAGCGGCGCTGCCCGGCGCTCGATTATTATCGCGGCTTCTATCTGCCCGCGACCGTCGACGGCCTGATCTGCGCCGACCGCGATTCGGTCCGCTCGCGCACCGGCGGCGAATGCCAGATCGACACCTTCCGCGCGCTCAGGGCGAGGCCGCCGCGCTAGCGCCCGACCGCGCGTTTGCTTGACAACCCCGCCCCCTTCCCCCAAGCGGCGGCGCGTGAAGCGCCCCGCGCCGAAGAGCGGGCCCAACTCCCGGATCCTTGAATGAGCTTTGCCGATCTCGGCCTGTCAGACGAATTGCTCCGCGCGGTGAGCGAGGCGGGCTATGACACGCCCACTCCGATCCAGAAGCAGGCGATCCCCTCGGTGCTGATGGGCCGCGACATCATCGGCATCGCCCAGACCGGCACCGGCAAGACCGCCGGCTTCGTCCTGCCGATGATCGACATCCTCGCCCAGGGGCGCGCCCGCGCCCGCATGCCGCGCTCGCTGATCCTCGAGCCGACCCGCGAGCTCGCCGCCCAGGTCGCCGAGAATTTCGAGAAATACGGGCGCCACCACAAGCTCTCGATGGCGCTGCTCATCGGCGGCGTGCAGATGGGCGACCAGGTGAAGGCGCTCGAAAAGGGCGTCGACGTGCTGATCGCCACGCCGGGGCGGCTGATGGACCTGTTCGGCCGCGGCAAGATCCTTTTGACCGGCTGCAACCTGCTCGTCATCGACGAGGCGGACCGGATGCTCGACATGGGCTTCATCCCCGACATCGAGGAGATCTGCACCAAGCTGCCGAAGAACCGGCAGACGCTCCTGTTCAGCGCGACGATGCCGCCGCCGATCAAGAAGCTCGCCGACCGCTTCCTCTCCGAGCCCAAGTCGATCGAGGTCGCCCGGCCGGCTTCCTCCAACCTCTTGATCGAGCAGAAGATGATCCGGCTCGACGCCCGCAAGAAGCGGGACTGGCTGGCCGACATGCTGCGCAACGGCGACGTCCGCAGCGCGCTCGTCTTCTGCAACCGCAAGACGACGGTCCGCGAGCTCGCCACCAGCCTGAAGCGCGGCCACCTCAACGTCGGCCAGATCCAGGGCGACATGGCCCAGGCCGACCGCATCCGCGAGCTCGACCGCTTCAAGAATGACGAGATCAACATCCTCGTCGCCTCCGACGTCGCCGCCCGCGGCCTCGACATCAAGGGCGTCAGCCACGTCTTCAACTACGACGTGCCCTGGCATCCGGACGATTATGTCCACCGCATCGGCCGCACCGGCCGCGCCGGCAAGACCGGCATCGCGATCACTTTGGTGACCGGCGCCGACGCCGAATCGATCGACAACATCCAGAAGCTCACCGGCACGAAGATCGCGGCGATGGGCGACGAAAAGCCGGCCAAAGCGACGGCCGAGCCGCGCGAGGAGAGGCCGAAGCGCGAGCGCCGCCCGCGCCGCGAGGAAAAAGCGGAGCCCAGGGCGCAAAAGCCGGAGCCCAGGGCGCCGCGGCCCGAGCGCGCCCCGCGCCGCGAGCGCGAGCGCGAACGCGAGCCCGAGCCCGAAGCCGAGGATGGCGGCTGGCACGGCCCGGTGCCGAGCTTTCTCGGCAAGGGCTTCGGCGGCTGAAGCCCGTCCCGTCATTCCAGCGAAAGCTGGAATCCCCTTGCCTCGATCGGCGGTTCAAGAAGGAACCGGGACTCCAGCTTTCGCTGGAATGACGAATGGGGCTTGTGCATGATTGCGCGGTGACCCGCTTCCTCGCCGCACTCGCCGCTTTCCTGCTGCTGCCGGCCCTTGCCCTGGCGCGGCCGGCCCGCGAGCAATCGCTCCACCATTTCCTGCAGACCGCCTTCGCCGACGCCCGCGCCGAATGGCCCGAGACCACCTATGTCAGCGCCTTCGCCGACCTCAACGGCGACGGCCGCGACGAGGCCCTCGTCTCGCTCTATTCGGGCCTGTTCTGCGGCTCGGGCGGCTGCGCGCTCTTCATCTACACGCCTTCCGGCGGCTCGTGGCGCGAGGTCGCCGAGCTCACCATCGTCAACGCGCCGGTCCGGCTGCTCGCCACCCGCACGCGCGGCTGGCGCGACCTCGCCGTCCACGTCCGCGGCGGCGGCATGGAGATCCCCTACGAGGCCCGGATCCGCTTCGGCGGGCGCAGCTATGCCCAAAACCCGTCGCTGGCGCCCCGGGTTCGCCGCCGCTCCGCCGGACGGGTGCTGATCGCCGACGACAGCCCGAGCCGGCCGCTCTTTTAGGCTGCCCGCCGATAGCGGCGCCGGAACGCCTCCGCATATGCGGTCAGCCGCCCCTCCGCGATCGCCTCGCGCAGCTCCCGCATCAGCCGCTGGTAGAACCACAGATTGTGCTCGGTCATCAGCATCGCGCCCAAGATCTCGCCCGAGCGGACGAGGTGGTGGAGATAGGCTTTCGACCATTGCGCCACCGGCGATTCGGCGTCGAGCGGCGCCTCGTCCTCGGCGAACCTTGCGTTGCGGATGTTGATCGGGCCGTCCCGGGTGAAGGCCTGGCCGGTGCGGCCCGAGCGGGTCGGCAGCACGCAATCGAACATGTCGATGCCGCGCATCACCGCGCCGATTATGTCGTCGGGCTTGCCCACCCCCATCAGGTAGCGCGGCGCATGTTCGGGCAGCTGCCCGCAGGCGAAGTCGAGCACCGCGAACATCGCCTCCTGCCCCTCGCCGACGGCAAGGCCGCCGACCGCATAGCCGTCGAAGCCGATCCCGGTGAGCGCGTCGGCCGATTGCTTGCGCAAAGCCTCGTCTAGCCCGCCCTGCTGGATGCCGAACAAGGCGCCGGCGCCGGCGAAGGCGGCCTTCGAGCGCTCCGCCCAGCGCATCGAGCGTGCCATCGCCGCCGCCTGCGCTTCGCGGCTCGAGGTCGCCGGGACGAGCTGGTCGAAGGCCATGACGATGTCCGAGCCGAGCAGCGCCTGGATCTCCATTGAGCGCTCGGGGGTCAGCATGTGCCGCGATCCGTCGAGATGGCTGGCGAAGGCGACGCCCTCCTCGGTTACCTTGGCCAGATCGGCGAGGCTCATCACCTGATAGCCGCCGCTGTCGGTCAGGATCGGCCGCTCCCAGCCCATGAATTCGTGCAGGCCGCCCAGCCGCGCCACCCGCTCGGCGCCGGGCCGAAGCATCAGGTGATAGGTGTTGCCGAGGATGATGTCGGCCCCGGTGGCGCGCACCGTCTCCGGCTTCATCGCCTTTACCGTCGCCGCGGTGCCGACCGGCATGAAGGCCGGCGTCCGGATCTCGCCGCGGCGCATCTTTATCGTGCCGGTGCGGGCGCGCCCGTCGGTCGCGGCGATCGAGAAGGCGAAGCGCGGGCCGGTCATCGGCGCGGCTTAGCCGCTCAGGCCGTCAGTTCAAGCTCCCAGGTCTCGCCCTGCACGGGCTCGCCGAATTCGTGGTGGACCGCGGTCTCGGTGATCCGGAAGCCCGCCGCCTCGTAAATTCGGCGCGCGCTGGTCAGGATGGTGTGGGTCCACAGGCGCATCCGCTCGTAGCCCGCCTCCCGGGCGAACTGGACGCATTCGCCGACCAGCGCGCTGCCGATGCCGAGGCCGCGGGCCCAGGGCTCGACGTGGAGCAGGCGGAGCTGGCCGACATTGTCGCCGGCATCGACCAGCAGCACCGCGCCCGCCATCAGCCCGGCCCGCTCGGCGACCCAGCATTGCTCGCGGCCCGGCTTGAAGTCCTTGAGGAAAGCGGTGGTGATCTCGCCCTGGAGGATTTCCATCGGCCGCTTCCAGCCATAGGGCTCGTAGAGGATCGACTGGCGCGCCGCGATGGTGGCGAGGTCGCCGGTCCGGAAGGTCCGGATGTGCCAGGGCGCCTCGGCGCCGGACAACAGCCCGGTGACCGCGCCCAAAGCGGCGGTCAGGGTCGCGCGATCGCCGGCGCTCAGCCGCGCGATCCGGCGCTCGACGTCGGCGCGGGTGCGCTCGTCGAGCGCGGCGAAGGCGGCGCGGCCCGCCGCGGTGAGGCCGATCGGCCGGGCGCGCGCGTCGTTGCCGCGGCCGCGCGCGATCCAGTCCCGGCTTTCGAACCGGCGAAGCATGCGGCTGACATAGCCCGCGTCGAGGCCGAGCTCGGCCTGCAGCTCGGCCGCGAGCGGTGCCGCCCGGTTGGCGATCTCGTAGAGCAGCCGCGCCTCGGTCAGCGACAGGTCGCTGTCCAGGAAATGCGCGCCGAGCGCGCCGACCGAGCGGGTGTAGAAGCGGTTGAAGGCGCGCAGCGCGGTGACGGCCTCGTCCATGGCCGGGTTGGAAGCCATTTAGTTGACTTTGTCAACTATTCCGTACGGCCCGGTTGCGGTAACAAGGGCCATGGTGAAAGCGACCTGGAACGGCGCCACGATCGCCGAGAGCGACGACACGGTGGTGGTCGAGGGCAATCACTATTTCCCGCGCGAGGCGGTCGATGCCGCGCTGCTCCGCGCCAGCGACACGACCACGATCTGCCCGTGGAAGGGCATTGCCCATTATCACCATCTCGAAGTGGGCGGCTCCGAGAACCGCAACGCCGCCTGGTATTATCCCGACCCCAAGCCTGCGGCGGCCGAGATCCGGGACCGAATCGCCTTCTGGAAGGGCGTCGCGGTCGGCTAAGGCAGCAGCAGGCTCGCATCGCCGTAGGAATAGAAGCGATAGCCCTGCGCGATCGCATGCGCATAAGCGGCCCGCATCGTCTCCAGCCCGATCAGCGCCGAGACCAGCATGAACAGGGTCGAGCGCGGCAAATGGAAGTTGGTGACGAGGCCGTCGACGGCGCGGAAGCGGTAGCCTGGGGTGATGAAGATCGCGGTGTCGCCTTCGAAGGTACCGATCCGCCCGGCCTCGTCGGCGGCGCTTTCGAGCAGCCTCAATGAGGTCGTGCCGACCGCGATGATCCGCCCGCCCGCGGCCCGCGCCGCATTCAGTCGCTCCGCCGTCGCGGCGGCGATCCGGCCCCATTCGGCGTGCATGACATGGTCGTCGGTATCGTCCGTCTTGACCGGCAGGAAGGTGCCGGCGCCGACGTGGAGGGTCAGCGTCTCGTGGCCGATCCCGGCTTCGGCGAGCGCCGCCATCAGCGCCGGAGTGAAGTGGAGCGCGGCGGTCGGCGCGGCGACGGCGCCCTCCTCGCGCGCGAACATGGTCTGGTAATCGGCGCGGTCGCGCGCGTCGGCGGCGCGGCGGCCGGCGATATAGGGCGGCAGCGGCATCCGCCCGGCGCGCTCGAGCAGCGCCTCGACCGGCTCGTCGCCGGCGAAGGTCAGCAGGAAGCTGCCGTCCGCCTCTCTCTCGCTCGCAATTGCCGCGACCTCTTGGCCGAAATCGACCAGATCGCCTTCGCGCAGCCTTTTGGCGTTACGCACGAAGGCCCGCCAGGCGCGCGGCCCCTCGCGCTTGTGCAGCGTCGCGCCGATCCGCGCCTTTCCGCGCCGCCCTTCGAGCTGGGCCGGGATGACCCGAGTGTCGTTGAACACCAGCACGTCGCCGCGCCTGAGGAGCTTCGGCAGATCGCTGACGTGATGGTCCGAAATGGCGCCGCCGGCGACCTGGAGCAGCCGCGCGGAATCGCGCGGGCTGGCGGGCCTCAGCGCGATCCGGTCGGCCGGCAGCTCGAAGTCGAAGACGTCGACGCGCACCTATTGCGGCGGGCGCGGACGGCGCGGCGGCGCGTTCGGCGCCCGCACCGGCTCGAGCGGGCGCGGCCCGGCGGCCGGGCGCGGCTCGGCCGGGCCGATCGGGCCGGCGGCGCCGGCCGGCGCCGCGGGCCGCTGCGCGGCGGCCAGCTGGGCGGCGGCGGCGCGCAGCTCCTCGGCGCTCATCGGCGGCACGTTGTCGCTGCCGATCGAGGCGCGCACGATCCGGCTCGGCGTGGCCGGCGGCTCGCCGCGCTCGATCGCGTCGACGAAGCTCATCCCGCTCACCACCCGGCCGATCACGGTATATTGCCGGTCCATCTGCAGGTGCGGCGTGAACATGATGTAGAACTGGCTGTTGGCGCTGTTCAGATCCTGCGACCGGGCCATGCCGATCGCGCCGCGGACGTGCGGCAGCCCGTTGATCTCGGCGTTGATGTTGGGCAGCGTCGAGCTGCCGGTGCCGTTGTTCAGCGGATCGCCGCCCTGGGCCATGAAGCCTTCGACCACCCGGAAGAAGGTGAGGCCGTTGTAGAAGCCCTGGCGGGTCAGCGTCTTGATCCGCTCGACGCTGGCCGGCGCCGCGTCCGGCCGGAGCTGGATCACGACCCGGCCGCCGGTCGAGAGATCGAGCACCCAGCTGTTCTCGGCGGCGAGCGGCGGGGTGGGCGGCGGCGCCTTGAACTCGGTCGGCTGCGCCTGGGCGAGCACGGCACTCAGGAACAGGCCCGTCAGGGCGGCGAAGACAGACAACAGACGCGACATGCTCGAACCTCAATTCCAATGATTGTGCGTGTCTTAGGCGGGTGAGGGCGAGGCCTCAAGCGCGGATCAACCGCCGCCGCGGCCGTCGCGTTCGACCCGGGCGCGGACCTCCTCGGCCACGGCCGGGGTGACGAAGCGGCTGATGTCGCCGCCGAAACGGGCGATCTCCTTGACCAGCTTGGAGGCGATCGGCTGCAGCGAGACGCCCGCCATCAGGAAGACGGTCTCGATCTCGTCGTTCAGCTGCTGGTTCATGCCGGCCATCTGGAACTCATATTCGAAGTCGGCGACGGCGCGCAGGCCGCGGATGATCATCGAGGCGCCCTCGCGCACCGCAAAGTCCATCAGCAGCGAATCGAACGTGACGACCCGGATCTCGGCGCCGTCCCTGATCCCCGCCATCTCGCGCTCGACCGTCGCGAGCCGCTCGGCGACGGTGAACATCGGCGATTTGGAGGGGTTGGTGGTGACTCCGATCACCAGCCGGTCGACGAGATGCGCGGCGCGGCGGATGATATCCATATGGCCGAGCGTGATCGGATCGAACGTGCCGGGATAGACGCCTGTCCTCATTCCTGTTCCTTCTCGTCATTCCAGCGAAATTGCACAGGCCGTCATGCCCCCCGGGCATGACTGCGGAGTGCGGGCACTTCGCACCTGTGCAATGGAATCCAGGCGGTTTCGCCGTCTCCAGAGCCGTCTGGACCCCAGCCTGCGCTGGGGTGACGAAATAATCAATGATCGCGCTCCACCGCGAAGCGGGCGACGGCGCGGAGCAGATCGCCTTCCTCGCCGAAGCTTTGCAGATGCTCGATCGCCTGGGCGATCAAGAGGTCGGCCTGGCGCCGCGCCCGTTCCGGGCCGAGCAGGGAGACGACGGTCTGCTTGCCGGCGGCGCGGTCCTTGCCGACCCTCTTGCCGGCCTTCTCCTCCATGCCTTCGTGGTCGATCAGGTCGTCGACGATCTGGAAGGCGAGGCCGACGTCGCGGGCATAGCCGCGAAGGCCGGTGCGTCCTTCGGCCGGCGCCCGGCCCATGATCGCGCCCGCCTCGACGCACCAGCCGATCAGCGCCCCCGTCTTCAACTGCTGGAGCCGGGTCACGGCGGCGAGGTCGAGGTCCATCGCGCCCGCCATCAGGTCCATCATCTGGCCGCCGGCCATCCCCGCCGGCCCGGAGGCGCGGGCGAGCTCGACGACCAGCTCGGCGCGGACGAACGGGTCCTCGTGGGTCGCCTCGTCGGCGAGGATTTCGAACGCCAGCGCATGGAGCGAATCGCCGGCGAGGATCGCGGTCGATTCCTCATAGGCGCGGTGGAGGGTCGGCTTGCCGCGCCGCAAATCGTCGTCGTCCATGCTCGGCAAATCGTCGTGGATCAGCGAATAGACGTGGATGCACTCGACCGCGAGCGCGACCCGAATCGCCCGCGCCCGATCGACCCGAAACAGGTCGCAGGCAGCGACGACCAGCATCGGCCGGATCCGCTTGCCGCCGCCGATCGCCGCATAGCGCATCGCTTCGTAGAGCCGGCCGCGCGCGTCGGCGGGGACGGGGAGCAGGGCATCGAAGGCGCGGTCGATCTCGGCGCCGACCGCATCGAGCGCGGCCTGGAGGCTCATTCGTCCCCGAAGGGCGCGGTGCCTGCGGGGCTGCCGTCGCGCCCGAACTGGATCTGCTCGATTCTCGCCTGCGCCGCCGCGAGCCGCGCCTCGCATTGCTGCTTGAGCCGGTCGCCCTCGCCGTAAAGCGCGATCGCCTCGTCGAGCGGCGCCGCGCCGCTCTCGAGCTGGCGGACGATCTCCTCGAGCCGCTTCAGCGCCGCTTCGAACGAGAGCTGGGCGACATCCTCTTCCTCTGCCATGCCGCCAGCATTGGCCCCGGGGGGCGCAAGGGTCAAGCCGAGGCGGCGCGGTACCAGTGAACGCCGTCGCGGACCTCGCGCACCGCCCTCCCCTCGACCTCGAGGTGCCGGAGGTGCGCCATCGCCTCGCCGGTGGCGAGGCCCAGGGAGCCGTCGTCGATCTGGCGGCCGAACAGGGTGGTGAAGCAGTCGAGCGCCCGGCGCGGCGCTGCGAGATGGGCGTGGAGGGCGTCGAGGCGGCCCTTATGGCCGGCGGCGAGCGCGTCGAGGCGGGCATGGAGGCCGGTGAACGGCTCGCCGTGCGAGGGCAGGACGAGGAGGTCGTCGGGCAGCAGCTTCAGCTTGGCGATCGAGGCCAGCCATTCGCCGAGCGGGTCGGCCTCGGGCTCGGAAAGGCTCAGCGAGACGTTGGAGGTGATCCGCGGCAGCACCTGGTCGCCGGCGATCATCAGCTTGTTCGAATCGTCGATCAGGCAGGCATGTTCGGGCGAATGGCCGCTGCCGATCACCACTCGCCAGCGCCGCGCGCCGATCCGGATCTCGTCGCCCTCCTGCATCCGGACGTAGCTGACCGGGATCGGGCTCACCATCGCCGCGAACCGGCCCCAGCCCTTGGCCGCCTCCTCGGCGATCCGCTCCTCGCTCCAGCCGGCGGCGCGCTGATAGGCGGGGGCCTCGGCCGGGGGCGCGTCGCGCACGTCGCTCGTCAGCATCCGCGCGAACAGCCATTCGCCGCGCGTCATCCACAGCCGCACCCCGAACCGCCCGGCGAGCCAGCCGGCGAGGCCGAGATGGTCGGGATGGAAATGGGTGCAGATAACCCGGGTCACGGTCCGCCCGGCGAGCGGCCCGGCAAACAGGCTGTCCCAGGCGTCGCGCGCGGCCGGCATGTTGAGGCCGCTGTCGACGAGGGCGATGCCGCCCTCGTCGTCGAGGATCCACAGATTGATATGGTTGAGCGAGCCCGGCACCGGCGAGCGGGTCCAGCCGATGCCCTCGGCGAGATCGATCAGCGTGCCATATTCGGGCCCGGTCCGCCCGAGCGGATAGGTCAGGCCCTTATGGGAATAAGGCTCGCTCGCCAGCGAGGCATCCGGGGTGGCGGGTTCAGCTCTTGAAGAGGGTTTCGGCATTCGGCTCGGCCTCGGCCTCGGCCTCCGCCGATTCGCCTTCCGCGGCGAGCGCCGCCTCGGCCTCGCGGGCCGCGGCCTCGCGCTCGGCGCGCAGCTCGACGATCAGCGCCTCGCGGTCCTCGTCGAAGGTCATGTCGCGCGGCGCTTCGGCGCCCTTCGCCTTGGCTGCCTTGGCCACCGCTGCGTCCAGCTCGCGCTGCGAGGTGAGCCCGAGGGTGACCGGGTCCTTCGGCTGGATGTTGGCGATGTTCCAGTGGCTGCGCTCGCGAATCGCCTGGATGGTCGAGCGGGTGGTGCCGATCAGCTTGCCGATCTGGCCGTCCGAAAGCTCGGGATGGTTGCGGATCAGCCAGGAAACGCCGTCGGGCTTGTCCTGGCGCTTGGAGACGGGCGTGTAGCGCGGCCCCTTGGTGCGGACCGCCTGGTCGGGCTCCTTCTGCATCCTGAGCCTGTAGTCGGGATCGTTCTGGCCGCGCTCGATCTCTTCCTGGGTGAGCTCGCCCGAGCGCAGCGGGTCGCGCCCGGTGAGCTTGGTGGCGGCGGTGTCGTCGGCGATCGCCTGCACTTCGAGGATGTGAAGGCCGCAAAATTCGGCGATCTGCTGGAAGGTGAGCGAGCTGTTGTCGACCAGCCAGGAAGCGGTCGCGTGGGGCATGAGCGGCTGGGCCAATTGGTCCTCCAAAAACGATAAGGGCCGCCCCTTCACGGAGCGGCCGAACATGGCCCGCGATTTAGGCGCGCGCGCCCGCCGACGCAAGCCAAAGCTTTGGCCTGCCGCCTGCTTTGCGCGCCGGGCGGTTGCTCCGCGCCGCCCGGCAACCTATGGCGCGGCCGAGGAGCTTGTTTTTCGATGATTTTGATCGCCTTGGCCCTTGCCGCCCTGCCGCCCGCCCCGCCGGCGCAGCCGATGGAGGTGGAGATCGCGCGCGATCCGATGTCCGATCAGTTGCGCGCGACCGCGACCCTGCGCGGCCTGGGCGAGCGGATCGAGATACGCTGCCGGGCGCCGGACTGGGGCGACGTCCACGTCGCCTATCATTCGCGGCGCTGGCTCGCCCGCGGCCAGTTCCTGACCGGCCAGACCGCGGTGACCTACCGGTTCGACGGCCAGCGGCCGGTGCGCAAGCTGTGGCACGTCCGCGACCGCACCGCGAGCTTCGACGATCGCGGCCGGACGATCGCCTTCCTGCGCGCGCTGATGGGCGCCCGCCGCCTCGTCATCCGCACCCGCGACATCGAAAACCACCGCTTCGACACCGTCTTCACGATCGGCGACAGCGCCGGCGCGATCACCCAGCTGCTCCAGACCTGCGGCTCGTCGCGGATCAATCCGCGGGTGCTGCCCCAACCCTGACCACACGCCTCCGGTTTGACATCCCGCCCCGCGAGGCGGAATGACGAGCGGCATGACAGCAAAAAAGCATGCCGCGACGACGATCGCCGACATTCCGCAGGTGATCGACCGGCTCTGCGAGATGTACGACGAATCGGTCGCCAACCTGCGCACCGCGCTCGCCCGCTACCTCAAGAGCGGCGAGCGCCCCGACCCCAAGGCCCGCGCCGAGGGCCGCTTTTCCTATCCCGAGCTGCGCATCGATTATCCCTACGGCAGCCCGCCCAGCTTTCCGCCGCGCGCCTACGGCCGGCTCAACCAGCCCGGCCATTATGCGACCAGCGTCGCCCGGCCCTACCTGTTCCGCAAATATCTGACCGAGCAGCTGCGCTGCCTGCTCGAGGATTACCGGGTCGAGGTCTCGGTCGGCCGTTCGCCGAGCGAGATTCCCTATCCCTACGTCCTCGACGGCACCGACGATCTCAGGCTCGACGGCGCCCAGGCGGCCGACCTCGCCATGTGGTTCCCGACCACCGAGCTCGCCCATATCGGCGACGAGGTCGCCGACGGGGCGTGGCTGCAGGTGCCGGAGCGGCCGCGGCCGCTTTCCCTGTTCGACGGGCCGCGCGTCGATTTCAGCCTGGCGCGGCTGCGCCACTATACCGGCACGCCGGTCCAGCACACCCAGCGCTACATCCTGTTCACCAACTATGTCCGCTATGTCGACGAGTTCGTCCGCTGGGCGGTCGAGGAGCTGAAGGCGAAGGGCAGCCCCTATGAGGGCCTGTCGGCGGCGGGCGGCGTCTACGTCACCCGCGACACGCCCGACGCGGTCGCCGAGGTCGCCGAGGGCGGCTGGCGCCGGCACCAGATGCCCGCCTACCATCTGATCGCTCCCAACGGCGAAGGCATCACCCTCGTCAACATCGGCGTCGGCCCGTCCAACGCCAAGACGATCTGCGACCATCTCGCGGTGATGCGGCCGGAGGCGTGGGTGATGATCGGCCATTGCGGCGGCCTTCGCCCCAGCCAGACGATCGGCGACTATGTGCTCGCCCACGCCTATCTGCGCGACGACCATGTCATGGACGACGTGCTTCCGACCGAGGTGCCGATCCCGGCCATCGCCGAGGTCCAGCAGGCGCTGTTCGACGCCGCGGTCCAGGTCACCGGCGAGGACCCGCAGGACCTCAAGCGGCGGCTGCGCACCGGCACCGTGGTCACCACCGACGACCGCAATTGGGAGCTTCGGCTGACCCTTTCGGCGCTGCGCTTCAACCAGTCGCGGGCGGTGGCGATCGACATGGAATCGGCGACCGTGGCCGCCCAGGGCTACCGCTTCCGAGTCCCCTACGGCACCCTGCTCTGCGTCTCCGACAAGCCGCTTCACGGCGAGATCAAGCTGCCCGGCCAGGCCAACGCCTTTTACGAGCGGGCGATCAGCCAGCATTTGCGAATCGGCATCGAAACGCTGCGCATCCTGCAGCGCGAGGGGCCGCAGCTCCATTCGCGCAAGCTGCGCAGCTTCGACGAGCCGCCGTTCCGCTAGGAACGAGGCCGGAACAACCTCGAATTCCAGCCGAATTTCCCTCTACGTGAAGCGCGCGGGCAACGCTGTGCCAGATTTTTGCCGGCACCCGCGAAGAGTCTTTGAACCGTAAAATAGGGCTTGCTATAGCCCTGTCTTCGGGAGGCACGCCTGCCTCGGGGGAATCATCATCATGAAGAAGACCGCACTGCTTTGCGCCACCACCGCCATGGTCCTGCCCGGCGCCGCCTTCGCCCAGTCGACCGGCACCGTCGAGGCCGAGGCCGAGACCATCGTCGTCACCGGCACCCGCAATGCCGAGGTCGGCGGGGTCGTCGTTCCGGACACGTCGAAGACGCGCGAGCAATTGAACGCCGAGTTCATCCAGCGCCAGGTCCCCGGCCAGTCGATCAACGACACGATCAACAATTTGCCGGGCGTCAGCTTCACCAACAACGATCCGTTCGGTTCCTCCGGCGGCAATCTGATCATCCGCGGCTTCGACAACAGCCGCATCTCCGAGACGTTCGACGGCATCCCCTTGAACGACACCGGCAATTACGCGATCTTCTCGAACCAGCTGCTCGACCCGGAAATCATCGAGCAGGTCAACGTCAGCCTGGGCTCGACCGACGTCGACAGCCCGACCGCCTCGGCGACCGGCTCGACGGTCAACTTCCGCACCCGCCGCCCCTACGAGAGCTTCGCCGCCCGCATCCAGGGCTCGTACGGCTGGTTCCACGACGGCGATTTCTACCGCGTCTTCGGGGTGATCGACACCGGCATCTTTACGCCCTGGGGAACCCGCGCCTTCGGCTCGGCCAGCATGGCGACCAACGACTTCGTCTACGGCCACCGCGGCGTCATCTACAAGCAGCAGTATAACGGCCGCCTGTTCCAGCCGATCGGCTCGAACGGCGACTTCATCTCGATCTCCGGCCACTACAACCAGAACCGCAACAATTTCGGCGGCTCGCTGCCGCTGCGCAACGACCTCGTCGCCTGCCAGTTGACGCCCGGTTCGGTCCCCGCTCAGACCCCCACTCAGGTGACGACCTGCTCGGCGCCCCGCGTCGTCGGCTCGGCCGCAGGCAACCGCTTCCCGCTCACCCGCGACGAGCGCGACTACACCGTCTTCCGCTGCCAGACCTATCCGGCCGCCTCGCCGCCGCGGCCCGGCCTCGCCGATACCGCCAATAGCTGCGGCCAGGAGTTCGAGGAGCGCTACAACCCGTCGAACACCGGCAACATCCGCGTCAACTCGCGCTTCACGCTAATGGACGGGCTCGTCCTCACCGTCGATCCCAGCTTCCAATATGTGAAAGCCAATGGCGGCGGCACCGTCGTCGCCCAGGAAGGCCTGCGCGACGTCAATCCGGCCGGCGGCACCGCCACTCCGAACCAGTGCGTCGCCGCCGTTCCTCCCGCGAATACCAGCTGCCAGACCGGCTATATCGGCGGCGTCCCCTATTACGGCCGCGACCTCAACGGCGACGGCGACCGGCTCGACACGGTCCGCGTCCTCGCGCCCAGCCAGACGCAGACCAACCGCTACGGCGTCATCGCCGGCCTTCGCTACGATATCAACGACTCCCATTATGTCCGCGTCAATTACACCTTCGACCGCGGCCGCCACCGCCAGACGGGCGAGACCGGCGCGCTGCAGGTCAATGGCGAGCCGTTCGACGTCTTCCCGGTCAACGATCCGCTCGCCGACAATGCCGGCAACATCCTCCAGAAGCGCGACCGCCGCTCGATCGCGCTGCTGCACCAGATTTCCGGCGAATATCACGGCGAGTTCTTCGACAGCCGGCTGACCGTCAACATCGGCGTCCGTGCGCCATTCTTCACCCGCGACCTCAACAATTTCTGCGCCACCTCGAGCGCCAGCGGTTTCGTCGAGTGCTTCAGCACCAATTCGGCGGCTCTCGCCGCGTGGACGGCCAACAATCCGTGCGTGGCCATCCCCGGCACCCCTGCCGCACCCCCTTGCGCGGTCAATCAGGCCGCCGTCCAGGGACCGCAGAGGCGCGTGTTCCACTATAGCGAGGTGCTGCCGAATGTCGGCGCGGTCTACGACATCGCCCCGCGGACGAGCATTTTCGCCAATTATTCGCGCGGCCTCCAGGTGCCGAGCACCGACTTGCTCTACAACAGCTTCTTCTACCCGACGACCACGGCCCAGGCGCAGCCCGAACCGGAGACAACCGACAATTTCGATATCGGCGCGCGCTACCGGTCGAGCACGATCATGGCGCAGGTTTCGCTCTGGTACACGATCTTCCAGAACCGGCTGGCCCAGGCCTATGATCCGGATCTCGACCAGAACGTGTTCCGCAACCTCGGCCGCGTCGACAAATACGGCATCGACGCCAGCGTCGCCTGGCAGGCGACGCCGCGGCTTCAGCTCTATGTCTACGGATCCTACCTCTGGTCGAAGATCCAGGACGACGTGCTCGCCGGCGAGTGCCTGCCGCCGGCCGCCAATCCGACCTCGGTGAACCCCAACATCATCAGCGCGAGCTGCCCGGCGGGAAGCGCCGGCACGCAGATCTTCGCGCCGACCGAGGGCAACCGCGAATCGGGCGCGCCGATCTACACGCTCGGCGGCCGCATCCAGTACAACACGCCGTGGGCGGAGATCGGCCTCTCGGTGAAGCGGACCGGCCCGCGCTACGTCAACGACATGAACCAGCCGCTTTTCCTGTGCACCAATGCGGCCGGCGGCAACGCCTATGTCAACACGATCGATTGCGGCGCGACCGCGACTCCGACCAACCAGGTTCGCTACCAGGTCTGGGGCGCCCGCGCTCCGGCCTACAATATCGTCAACGTGGACGTTCGGGTGCCGCTCGGCTGGGCCGGGCTCAACGACGACACCTTCTTCCAGTTCAACGTGACCAACTTGTTCGACACCCGCTATGTCGGCAATTTCGGCGGTCAGCTGCTGAACACGAGCGTGCCGTTCGTCCAGCTCGGCGCGCCGCGCGCCTATGTTGCCACTCTGGTCGTCGCCTTCCGCTAGGCGCCGGCCGGGCAAAGTTGGGGCCGCCGCGGCAACCGGCCGCGGCGGCCCTTCTTTTTGCGCCGATCCCGGTTATGCTCGGCCGGCAATGACCAGCGACTCCCTCGTCGAGCAGGCCCGCGCCGCGGCGCTCTCCGCTTATGCTCCTTATTCGAAGTTCAGCGTCGGCTGCGCGATCGAGTCGGTCGACGGCGAAATCGTGCTCGGCGCCAACATGGAAAATGCCTGCTACCGGCTCGGCATTTGCGCCGAGATCTCGGCGCTGACCGCGGCTCGGCAGGCGTTCGGCCTCGACAAGGTCGCCCGGATCGCGGTCGCCGGCGGCCATGTCGGGCCCGACGGCACCCTCGCCGGCGCCGCCCCGGTGACGCCCTGCGGCGGCTGCCGCCAGGCGATCTACGAGGCGGCCGACCTGTCCGGGATCGACATCGAGGTGGTCTCGGCGAACGGCGACGGCACCGAGACGATCGCCAGCACGATCCGGACCCTGCTGCCGCACGGCTTCGGCCCCGCCAGTCTGAAGGATGCGGGCTCCTAGCCAACCTCGTCATTGCGAGCGAAGCGAAGATGTGCAGGTCGCCATGCACCCGGCATGGCTGCGGCCTGCGGGGCAGGCCGCACCTGCACATCCAGTGCGGTCTCGGAACCCCGCTGGATTGCCGCGTCGCTTACGCTCCTCGCAATGACGTCCGAGCCCGTCAGACCAGCTTGATCTCCCGCAGCCGCTCCTGGAGATATTCGTCGGCGGTGATCGGCTCGGGGTAGAGGTTCGGCCGGTCCGCGGAGATGCAATCGGGCAGCGTCTCGATGCAGAAATCCGAGCGGAAGTGGAGGAAGAAGGGCATCGAGTAGCGCGACACGCCGCGCCGCTCGGGCGGCGGGTTCACCACCCGGTGGGTGGTCGATTTCAGCACGTTGTTGGTGAGGCGCTGCAGCATGTCGCCGATATTGACGGCGAGCTCGCCGGGCTTCGGCGTCACCGGCAGCCAGTCGCCGTCGCGGTCGAGCAATTGCAGGCCCGCTTCCTCGGCGCCGAGCAGCAGGGTGATGGTGTTGATGTCCTCGTGCGCGCCGGCGCGGACATTGGGGCCGTCGCTCGGAATCGGCGGGTAATGGAGCAGGCGCAGGATCGAATTGCCGTCCTTCACCGTGTCGACGAAATAATCATGCGGCAGGCCGAGATAGCGGGCGATCGCCTCGAGCAGCTTGGCGCCGGTCGCATCGAACGCCGCGAACAGCTCGAGGAAGGTGTCCCGGAACGACCGGACCTCCTCCGGCCAGACGTTGGGCGGCATCGAATCCTCATATTTGTGGCCCGGCGGAAGCTCGCGGGCGACGTGCCAGAATTCCTTGAGGTCGTAATTGACCGCGCCCTTGGCGGTCTCGATGCCGAACGGCGTGTAGCCGCGGGCGCCGCCGCCGCCCTGCTGATGATATTTGCGCTTCACCTCTTCCGGCAAAGCGAAGAAGGCCTTCGCTTTCTCCTCGGCGCGATGAATCAGCTCGGCGGGGATGCCGTGGTCGCTGACGATGGCGAAGCCGTAGCGCTCGAACGAGCGGCCGAGCTCATCGGAAAAGCCTTCGGGATCGCGGTCCGCGTCGAGCAGCGACACGGAGGCGACGGTCTTTGCGGGGGCGGATGCGAGCGTGCTCATGCCCGCCTTGTAATCCAATGCGGGCTTTTGCTCAAACCTAGTCGCCGGACGCATTGGCCGGCGGCGGAGGGGGCGCCGGTGCCGTTGCCGCGGGTGGCGGCGCGGGCGGCGGCGGCGCGGCGGCAGGCATGGTTCCGGTCGCGGTCAGGATCAGCCCGGCCAGCGCCGCGCTCATCAGGTTCGACAGCGAGCCGGCGAGCAGCGCCTTGAGGCCCAGCTTGGCGATCATCGGCCGCTGGTTGGGGGCGAGCCCGCCGGTCACCGCCATCTGGATCGCGATCGAGCTGAAATTGGCGAAGCCGCACAGCATGAAGGTGACGATCGCGACGGTAAACGGCGAAAGGCCCGCCGCGGGCAGCTGGCTGAACGCGACGAATTCGTTGAGCACCACCTTGGTGCCGAACAGGCCGCCGGCGACGCCCGCTTCGTCCCACGGCACGTTGAGCATGTACATCACCGGCTGGAAGATCTTGCCGAGGATCATCTGGAAGCTGAGGTCGGGATAGCCGAACCAGCCGCCGATGCCGCCCAAAATGCCGTTGGCGAGCGCGACCAGGGCGACGAAGGCGAGCACCATCGCGCCGACCGCAACCGCCAGCTTGACGCCCGTCTGGGCGCCCTGGGCGGCGGCCATGATGATGTTGGCGGGCCGCTCCTCGCCATGCTCGTCCTCGCCGGCCGGCTCGGGCTCGACGCCAATCGCGGCGGGATCGTCGGGCATGATGATCTTGGCCATCAATATGCCGCCCGGCGCCGACATGAAGCTGGCGGCAAGCAGATAAGGCAGCAGATGCTCGCCGATCATGGTCGCATAGGCGCCGAGGATGGTGCCGGCGACGCCGGCCATGCCGACGCTCATGATGCAGAACAATTGCGACGGGGTGAGGTTGGCGATGTAGGGCTTGATCACCAGCGGGCTTTCCGACTGGCCGACGAAGATGTTGGCCGCCGAGCCCAGCGACTCGACGCGGGTGATGCCGGTCACCAGCCGGATCGCGCCGCCGACCCATTTGATGATCAGCTGCATGATGCCGAGATAATAGAGGATCGAGATCAGCGACGCGAAGAAGATGATCACCGGCAGCGCCGCGAGCGCGAAGCTGTGGCCGCCGATCTCCGGCGTTGCGAGCGGGCCGAAAATGAAATCGACCCCGGCCTTGGCATAGCCGAGCAGGTTGGACACGCCGGCCGACATCGCCCCGATCACCCGCTGCCCCCAAGGGGTGCCGAGCACCAGAATCGCCATCACCGCCTGCAGCGCGAAGGCGGCGGCAACGACGCGCAGGCGGATCCAGCGCCGGTTCGAGGAGAACAGGACGGCGATGGCGAGGATCAGCACGATGCCGCCGATCCCGATCAGATATTTCATGATGTCTCCCCCGGATTCGCTCGCTTTGGCACACCATTGCGCGCCGGCGCCGAATCACCAAACCATTTTCGGCTCGGTCCTGCCGATCGCCGCGTCGAGCATGTCGATCGCGTCGGGAATCGCCTCGGCGACCAGCAATTGCCCGCGCCGGGCGGGCGACATGAAGCCGCTGGTCGTCACCGTGTCGAGAAAGGCGATCATGCCGTCCCAGAAGCCCGAGACGTTAAGGAGCGCGAACGGCTTGGCGTGATAGCCGAGCGCGTTCCAGCTCCATGCCTCGAACAGCTCGTCCAATGTGCCGATGCCGCCGGGAATGGCGACGAACGCGTCGGTGAGCTCGGTCATCATCGCCTTGCGCTCGTGCATCGAGGTGACGATGTGGAGCTCGGTGAGGCCGGTATGGGCGACTTCGAGGTCGATCAGCGCCTGCGGGATCACGCCATAGGCCTCGCCGCCATTGGCCATCACCGCGTCGGCGACGATCCCCATCAGCCCCAATCGGCCGCCGCCATAGACGAGGCCGATGCCGCGCCGCGCCATCTCCTCGCCCAGCCCCCGCGCGGTCGCCTCGAAGGCCGGGTCGGTGCCCATGCTCGAGCCGCAATAGACCGCCAGCCGCCTCACAGGTCCGCCACCATCGCCTTCAAATCCGCCTCGGGCCGGGCGCCGAAATGGGAGATGATTTCGGCTGCCGCGATCGAGCCCATGCGCAGGCTGTCCTCGAGGCTCCTGCCCTGCGTCTGGCCGACCAGGAAGCCGGCGGCGAACAGGTCGCCGGCGCCGGTCGTGTCGACCACGCCGGCGCCGATCCGGGCGATCGGCACCGACACCCGCCGCCCGCCCGCCACCGCGAGCGCGCCCTCGGCGCCGCAGGTGACGACGATCAGCGGCACCTTGCCCTCGAGCGCGGCGATCGCGGCGTCGCGGCCGGCAAGGTCGGCCAGCTCCATGATCTCGTTCTCGTTGGCGAACAAAAGGTCGATCGCGCCCGCTTCGAGCATCGCCATCATCTCGGCCCGGTGCGGCTTGATGCAGGCGATGTCGGAAAGGGTGAAGGCGACCTTGCGGCCGGCCCGGTGGGCGATCGCCATCGCCTGCTCCATCGCCGCCCGGGGCCCGGCCGAGCGCCACAGATAGGCTTCGAGATAGAGGATCGCGGCGGCCCTGATCTGCTCCGGATCGAGCGCTTCGGCGGAAAGCTCGTGGGCGGCACCGCGGAAGGTGTTCATCGTCCGCTGGGCGTCGGGCGTGACCAGGATCAGGCAGCGGCCGGTCGGCGCGCCGCCGGTCCTCGGCGGGGTGGCGAACTCGACGCCGAGGGCGCGGATGTCGTGGCTGAAGATTTCGCCGAGCTGGTCCTTGGCGACCTGGCCGACGAAGCCGGCGCGGCCGCCCAGCGCCGCCACCCCGGCCATGGTGTTGGCCGCCGATCCGCCGCTGGTCTCGCGCGCCTGGCTCATCTTGGCGTAGAGCCGGGTCGCGCCCTCGGCGTCGAGCACCTGCATCGAGCCCTTGACCAGGCCCTCCTCGATCAGAAAGCGGTCGTCCGCGGTGGCGATCACGTCCACCACCGCATCGCCGATCGCCAGCACGTCCAGGCGCGTCCCAGTCACCCGCGGCTTGTGGCGGGAATGGCGGCTGACGGAAAGCCCTTTTTGCGCGCCGCCAAACCGGTTACGCAGACGCCATGAGCACCGCCCCCGCGCCGGCCACGAGCCGCTCCCTCTTCGCCCTTTCGATTTTCTACGGCGGCATGGTCACCATCGCCGGCGTCCTCGGCGCCAAGCAGGTGTCTTTGGGGTGGGGCCTTGCCGTCGAGGCCGGAATCTTTCCCTTCCTGATCCTGGTGGCGATATCGAGCGCGGTCGCGGAATTGCACGGCAAGGAGACGGCGAACCGGCTGCTGCGCTTCGGCTTCGCGCCTTTGATCGGGGCCATATTGCTCAGCTATTTCGTGCTGCAGCTGCCGACCGACCCCGGCATGTACGAGCCTGCCAAGGAGGCTTTCCCGATCATCCTCGGCCAGAGCTGGCGGATGATGGCCGCGGGGATCGTCGCTTACGGCGTCTCGGTGACGCTCAACATCTGGATCTTTTCCAAGCTGACCGCAGCGACCGGGCGCTTCGCGGCCGTGCGCGGCTTCATCGCCGCCGCTTTGTCGCAGATCGTCGATACGTTGATCTTCATCACCGTCTCCTTCTACGGCGTGCGGCCGATCGGCGAGCTGATGCTGGGGCAGGCGCTGGCCAAGGTGGTGCTGTCCGCGGTGCTGGTGCCGTTCATCATCATCCTTTGCGTGGCCATCGGCCGCCGCCTCGACGCCCGCCCGTGACGCTGCGCCTGCTCGCCGCCTTGCTCGCGCTCGGCGGCTGCACCGCCGCGCCCGCCCAGCCCCCGTCCCGGCCGCGGCTGATCGTCGCGATCTCGGTCGACCAGTTCTCCGCCGACCTGTTCGCCGAATATCGCCAGCATTTCAGCGGCGGCCTGCGGCGCCTGTCGCAAGGCGCGGTGTTCCCGGCCGGCTTCCAGTCCCACGCCGCGACCGAGACCTGCCCGGGCCATTCGACCATCCTCACCGGCGCCCGGCCGGCGCGGACCGGGATCATCGCCAACAACTGGACCGACCAGTCCGCCGCCCGCGACGACAAATATATCTATTGCGCCGAGGACGAGCGCGTCCCGGGCAGCGATTCCGACCATTACACCGTCTCCGACGTCCACCTGCGCGTGCCGACGCTCGGCGACCTCATGCGCCGCGCCGATCCGGCCAGCCGGGTCGTCGCCGTCGCCGGCAAGGACCGCGCGGCGGTGATGATGGGCGGCCACGGCCCCAACGAGCGCTGGTGGTGGACCGGCCGCGCGTTCGTCAGCCACGCCGGGCGGGCGGTTCCGGCGGCGGTGGCGGCCGCCAACGCCCGCGCGGCAAGCGCGCTCGCCGCGCCGCACGCGGCGGTGCCGCTCGATCCGGTTTGCGCCGGCCGCAGCCGCGCGGTCGCGGTCGGCAGCGGCGCCCGCACCGTCGGCGACGGCCGCTTCGCCCGGCCCGGCGGGGACGAGGCGCTGTTCCGCGCCTCGCCCGAATTCGATTCGGCGATCCTCGATCTGGCGGCAGGCCTGCGCGCCGCGATGCGGCTCGGCCAGGGCCGGGCGATCGACCTGCTCGCGATCGGCGTCTCGGCGACCGATTATGTCGGCCACCGCTACGGCACCCAGGGCGCCGAAATGTGCCTGCAATTGCTGGCGCTCGATCGGGCGCTCGGCGCCTTCTTCGCGACCCTCGACCGCGCCGGGATCGACTATGTCGTGGTGCTGACCGCCGATCATGGCGGGCTCGATTTGCCCGAGCGCGCCCGCGAGCAGGGCCTGCCCGACGCCGCCCGCGCCGAGGCCGCGCTCAACCCGGCGGCGATGAACGACGCGCTTCGGGCGCAGCTCGGCCTTGGCGGCCGAATCCTCTCCGGCGACGGCCCGTTCGGCGACATGTACGTCACCCGCGCCGAGCCCGAGCCGGTGCGCCGGCGAATCCGCGACGCCGCCGTCGCCGCCTATCGCGCCCATCCGCAGGTCGCCGCGGTCTTCACCCGCGAGGAGATTGCGGCGACGCCCTCGCCGTCCGGCCCGCCCGAGGCCTGGTCGCTGCTGCAGCGCGTCCGCGCCTCGTTCGACGCCGAGCGGTCGGGCGATTTCTACGTCATCCTGCGGCCGCTGGTCACGCCGATCGCCAGGCCCGGCAGCAGCGGCTCGGTCGCCACCCACGGCAGCGTCTGGGACTATGACCGGCGGGTGCCGATCCTGTTCTGGCGGCGCGGCATGGCGGGCTTCGAGCAGCCGCTCGGCGTCGAGACGGTCGATATCATGCCGAGCCTCGCCGCCCTGATCGGCCTCCCGCTCGCCCCGGGCAGCGTCGACGGACGCTGCCTCGACCTCGTCGCCGGCCCGGACACCTCCTGCCCCGCCCCCTGACAAAAGGGGACAGGTACTTTTTCGCGAAAAAGCACGTGTCCCCTTTTTGGGATCAGTGGCTGAGCACGACCTCGGCGATGCGGCGCTTGCCGGCGGTGCGCTCGAGCTGGACGAAGACGTCGACCGTGGTCTTGACATAGTGGCGCACGTCCTCGCGGCTGAGCTGCGTTCCCGCCTGCAGCACGAGCAGGACGACCTGCTCGATCGCCCGCTCGGCGCCGTCGGCATGGACGGTGGTCATCGAGCCCGGATGGCCGGTGTTGACCGCGCGCAGGAACGCATAAGCCTCCGGCCCCCTGAGCTCGCCGAGGATGATCCGGTCGGGCCGCATGCGGAGCGAGGCGGCGACGAGATCGTTGGCGCTGACCCGCGCCTCGCCCAGCTCGCTGCGCGCGGCGAGCAGGCCGACCGCATTTTGGTGATGCACCTTGAGCTCGGGCGTGTCCTCGATCAGGATCAGCCGCTCCTCCGCCGGGATCTCGCGCAGCAGCGCGTTGAGGAAGGTGGTCTTGCCGGTCGAGGTGCCGCCCGAAACGAGGATGTTCTTGCGCGCCCTGACCGCGGCGGCGAGCATGCCCGGAACGTCGCCCCGGCCGAGCTGCTCGGCCAGCGCCCGGTCGACCTCCGAGCGATCGAGGCCGTCGCGCGCTCGGGTCGCATCGAACGCCCCGGCGGCGACATAATCGTCGAGCGCGAGGTCGGGCGAGACGTGCTTGCGGATTGCCAGCGCCAGCGGCCCGCGAGTCGCCGGCGGCGCCACCACCTGCACCCGCGCGCCATCGGGCAGGGTCGCCGACAGCAAGGGATGCTCGCGGCTGATTCCCTGGTGGGAGAGCGCCGCGATCTGCCTGGCGAGCCGCGCCAGCGTCGCCTCGTCGAGCGCCGGCGCGTCGTGGCGCTCGATCTCGCCGCCGGTGGTCTCGATCCACAACTCGCCCGGCCGGTTGACGTAGATGTCGGTGACGTCGGGCCGCGCCAGCATTCCGGTCAGCGGCGCCAGATAGGAGCGGAGGTAGATGCCCTCCTCGATCGCGACCGCGGCGGTCATCGCCTGGTGCCGGCGCCGGTGAAATCGAGGTCGCGGGCGACGAAGATCGAGATGCTCGTGCCCTGACGCACGGTCAGGGTCGGGGTGATCTGCTGCGGCTGGATGACCTGGGTGGTGGCGCTCTGCACGGCGCCGGGCAGCACCACGACCGTATTGCCCCCGGCCCGCGAGGCGGCGAGGTTGACGCCGACGTCGAGCGCCGATTGCAGCAGGGCGCCGGCGAAGCGCTGGAAGAAATGGCTGTTGACGTTGGCGCGGATGCCGCCGCGGCCGAGCGGATCGCCGGCGGGCGAGCCGATCGCGATGGTGATGCCGTCGGGCCGGATCAGCCGGAACCAGCTGACCAGCGCCCGGTTCTGCCCGGGCTGCGCCTCGGAGCGATATTCGCCGATCAGCCGGCTGCCGCGCGGGATCAGCACCCTGGTGCCGTCGAAGCTGCGGACGTCGCGCTGGACGATCGCGCGGGCGAGGCCGGCGCGAGTCGAATCGAGCGCGGTTTCGAGCACCGCCGGGATCAAGGTGCCCTGGACGACCGTCGTCGAGCGGTTGGCGAGGACGCCGGCGCGGGTGCGCGTTCCCGCGACCGCGGTCCCGGCCGCACTCGCCCCAGCCGGCGCACCGTCGGCCTCTGCCGCAGCCGCCGGCGCGCCCTCGGCCGGCGTCGGCGGAGCGCCGGCGTCGAACACCAGAGCGGGCGAATTGGCGACCCGCGGCGCCGGCGGGGCTGCTTCCTGGGCCGGCGCGGGCACCGGCGTCGGCTGCGGCACATAGACGATCTGCGGCGGCAACGGCGCCGGCGTCGGGGCCGGCGCCGGAGCGGGGACCGGCGTCGGCACCAGGGCGATCGGCGGCTGCGGAATCTCGCGCGGGACGAACAAGGGCGGCGGCGGCGCCGCGACCGCGAGCTGATCGGCGGCGCGCTCCCGGGTCGAAGGCGCGGTGAGCGCGCGCCGCCGGGCGTCGAGGACGCTGAACAGCAGCACCGCCGCGATCACCGCGCCGATCGCGAAGACCAGGCCCGACGGCCCCCGCCGCGGCAGCGGCACGACCGGCTTGACGCTTTCCTCGCCCGCATCGGGCGGCGGGACGCGCGGATCGCCGGGCGGAGGCTTGCGCGTCGCCATCTCAAGGATGCGCCCGTTCGGGGACGCGCTCGGCGCGGGCGACGTCGCGGTCGATGCGGAAGACGAGCCGGGCGACGACCGCGTCGATCACGAACAGATCGTCGCGCATCATCCCGTTGACGAGCGATTCCTGGCCGCGCTCGTCGAGCGCGTAGACCGCCGGCAGCGCCGCCTCGCGCGGCCATTCGATATAGGTGTGGATGCCGTCGTCGCTGATCCGGCTCGGCCGCAGCGCCCGGGCGCCGCTGAGCCGGTAGCGCCCCGCCATCGCCCCGGCCGGCTCGGCCTCGGCGGTCGCGTCGGCGGCGGGATAGGTGAAGCGGACGATGAAGGGCATGTCGGCCGACGGGCCGGAGAGCGGGCTGAGCTCGAACGAATAGGTTCGGGCCGAGGTGACGACGGTGAGGTTGGTGGTCAGCGAGCCCTGGAGCGGCTTGACGAAGACCCGGTCGCCGCTGCGGTTCGGAGTCACCTGCCAGGCGCTGCTGTCGCCGACCGCGACGCTTTCGATCCGCTCGTCCGCGGCGAACTCGACCATCAACTGGTAGCCGGCCGCGACCTGCAGGGGGACGACCTGGTCCGGCCGCCACTCGACCGTGGCGACGCGCGAATCCGCGGCCGGCTGCGCCGGCGCCTGTACGGCCAGGGCCGCGAGCAGGAGCAGGAGAAGCCTCAAAGCTCGGGCTCGCGCTGGGCCGGCCGAGCCGGCGGCGGGGCGGGCGCGGTCGGCACGGGCACGACCTGCAGCTGCGGAGCGACCGCGGCCGGCGCGGCTTCCACCGGCGGCGGCGCTTCGGCGTTGCGCTGGTAGCGGACGACCTCGAAGCCGAGCGGGTTGACGAAACGGTCCTCGATCGACATCGGCTCGCCCGAATAGCGGTAGCGGATCACCGCCACCCAGGCGCTCGCCGGCCCGGCCTGGCCGCCGGCGTCGCGCCGCCGGGTCTCGAAACGGACCAAAGCGGCGTTCTGCCCGATCGGCGAGACGCTCTTCACCCTTGTCTCGACGATCGTCGAGCGCGGGTAGCGGGCGAGCGGGCTTTCGGGATTCGAGATCTGGGCCGAGGCGACATATTGGGTCCGCGCGGCGCCGGACGACCACAAGGCGACCTTGCGGTAATTGTCCTGCAGCGAATCGATGTCGAAGCTCTCGCGGGCGATGACGTACTGGACGAGGAACGACTGGGTCAGCGCCCGGTCCGGGGCAATCCGCTCGGCATCGATCGGCCGCAGCGCCTGGACGAAGCCGGTCTGGCGGTCGACCAGCAGCGTATAGGGCTCGACCGTCTTCAACGGCATCAGCACGATCAGCGCGATCGCCTCGAGCAAGGCGATCGTCGAGGCGCCCGCGGCGACCCGCCAAGCGGTGCGCCGCGAGACCTGGAGCGCGTCGACCCGATCATGGGCCCAGCTGTCGGCCTCGACATAATAAGCGTTGAGCGCTTCTCGGGTCTGCTTCTTCATCTCGAAATGTCCCGTCTGCCCGCGCTCGCCGAGACGCGGGAGGTGGTGCGGCGGCGGAAGCTATGGCCGAGCGGCACCGTGATCGGCGCCGCCTGCTCGTGCGCCGGCCCTTCCGGCCGGATCCGGCGCGACGATTCGGCCGCCGCCGGGGCGACGCCGGCGGTTGCGGGCGCGGTCTCGCGCCGGCGGACGGCGTTGACCGCGTCGACCACGGTGGCGGCGCGCGAGCGGCCCTCGGCGGGAATGGCGTGGTCGCGCGGCACTGCTGCGGGCCGCCATTGCTCGCCGCGCAGCGCGGTGATGATCTGCGCCGGCGCCGCCCGCCAGGCCGAGCGCATGCGGAAGCCCAGCGCCACCCGCGCCGAGGCGACGAGGGTGCCGAGCAGGACGAACGCGAAAAGCAGGGTCGCGGCGAACAGTTCGACGGGGGCGCCGGCGATCGGCTGGCCCGCATAGCGCCGGGCGAGCAGGTCGGCGAGCCAGGGCTCGAGCAGGGCGAGCTCGACTCCGAGCACGAGCGCGGTGGCGAGCGCGCCCAAAGCGGCGCCGGCCAGCACCCGCACCCAGCCTTCAAACAGGCCGCGGGTGCCGTCGAACAGCAGGAAGGCGATGAAGAAGGGTCCCAGAGCGAGCAGCAGCCCGGCGGTCAGCCGGACCAGCGCCAGCGCGCCGAGCGCTCCGACCAGATAGGTCACCCGCGCCCAGCCGAGCGCGAAGGTGTTGAAGCCGGGGAACATCTCCGGCGCCTGGGTGCCCGGCGCCGGCGTCGTCGTCGCCGGCGCCGGCAGGGTCTGGGCGGCGGCGAGCCGCTCGAAGGCGCGGTCGGCGAAGGCGAGATGGTCGGCCAGCGCGCCGCCCGCTCCGGGCAGCGCCGCCGGCCGGCCGACATTGGCGGCGATCTCGGCCGGCCCGCGCAGGGCGACGTCGTAGATGAGGGTGCGGTAGGCGGTCCAGCTGGTCGCCAGCGCCAGCACCACGCCGATCTTGACCAAAGCGAGCACGCCGTCGCGCACCGCCGGGGTATGGCCGAACAGCATCCGGTAGCCGAGCAGGGCGACGAACAGGGTCAGGAGCACGGTCAGCACGATCGACAGCATCGATCCCGGCGCCGCCAGCGCCTGGTAGCCGCCGGCGCCGATCGCCTGAGCCTGGCAATCCACATAGTCCAGCATCCGCCGGACGAAGGCCGCGCCGGCCGGCGAAGGGGAGCAGACGATCATGCCCGCTCCAACAGCTGCGGGATCCACAGCGCCGGATCGTCGCCGGTCTCGGCGCGGATCTCGTCGAGCAGCCGGACGGTGCGCTCGCGGCCCGAGAGGATGGTGAGGATGCGGGTCTCGCCGGTCAGGTTCAGCCGCGCGACGACGCTCTCGGCGCCATGCTTGACGAGGAAGCAATGAGCGTTGTCGGGCAGCGTCCGGACCAGCTCATATTCGTGCGGGGTGAGCCCGAAGCCTTCGATATAGTCGGCCGCGCGCGCCTTCGGATTGGCCATGAAGATCTGGGTCGCGGCCTGCTCGATGATCGCGCTGGCGATCCGGCTTTCGAGCGCGTCCTGGGCGCTCTGGGTGGCGAAGGCGACGATTCCGTTCCGCTTGCGGATCGTCTTTTCCCAATCCTTGATCCGGCGGACGAAGACGTCGTCGTCCAATGCCTTCCAGCCTTCGTCGACGACGATGATGGCGGCGGTGCCGTCCAAGCGCTCCTCGACCCGGTGGAACAGGTACATCATCGCCGGCGTGCGCATCGCCGGATCGTCGAGGATCGAGGTGATGTCGAAGCCGACCGCCTCGGCGGAAAGGTCGATCCGGTCGAGCCCATTGTCGAACAGCCAGGCGCGCTCGCCATCGCCCCACCACGGCCTCAGCCGCGACCAGAGGTCGCCGGCATGCGGCCGGGCGGCGCCGCGGAACAGCTCGGCCAGATGGCGCAGGCGCCGGTGCTCGGGCGGTTGCTGGAAATTGGCATCGACCGCGTCCTTGATCCGCGCCACCTCGTCGATGTCCGCGCCGCCGGCGAGCAGGGTCAGCCAGTCGATCAGGAACTGCCGGTTGACCGGCGCGTCCGGAAGCTGGAGCGGATTGAGGCCGGCGGGCACGCCGGGCCGGAGCAGATCGTAGCGGCCGCCGATCGCCCGGATGAACAGCTCAGCGCCGCGGTCCTTGTCGAAGAAGATGATCCGCGGCCGGAACTTGCGCGCCTGGGCGAGCAGGAAGTTCAAAACCACGGTCTTGCCCGAGCCGGACGGGCCGATGACCGTGAAGTTGCCGAGATCGCCCTGGTGGAAGTTGAAATAATAGGGGCCGGCGGCGGTCGTCTCGAGCAGGGTCACCGCTTCGCCCCAGAGATTGCCCTCGGCCTGGCCCAGGGGGAAGTTGTGGCCCGAGGCAAGCCCGGCGAAATTGCCGGTCGAGACCAGCCCGCGCCGCGCGATATATTTGAAGTTGCCCGGGAATTGCGCCCAGAAAGCGGGCTCGAGAGCGATCTCCTCGCGGGCGCTGATGATGCCGAGATCGGCCAGCGCCGCCTGCGCCTCGGCGACGCCTTCATCGACCTCGGCCGGGCTGTCCCCCTTGACCGCGATGGTCATGTGGTGCTCGCCGAAGCCGGCGCGGCCGGCGGCGACCTCGTCCTTGGCGCTCGATAGATCGGCGCGCAGGCTGACCGCCTCGTCCTCGGCCGAGCGCATCCGCCTCAGCGCCAGGTTCATCCGCCCGAGCGCCTGCTGGCGGTCGACGAAGCCGAAGCTTTGCGAAACGTTGAGCTCGAACGGCAGCCGAAGCAGCTCGTCGAGCATGCCGGGCGCGGTCTGGCCGGGATAATCCTTGATCGAGACCAGGCCGAGAAAGCCGCGCTCGAGATTGGCGCAGGGGCCGAGCTCGACCGTCTCCTGGCCGAAGCTGACCCGCCGGTAGGGCAGATAGGCGCCGAGATCCTGCATCGGCATCAGCACCGGGCGCATCTCGCCATTGTAGAGCGCGGAGAGGAATTCGAGCGGCTCCGAGCAGGGCCCCTGCGCGCTTTCATAGACGCCGAGCAGCCGCGGCGCGTAGCTGCCCAAGGCGGCGATCAGCGCGTCGCGGGCGACGTCGAGCTGGCGCACCTCATAGGCGGCGCCGGCCTCGGCCTCGACGGCGGAGCGGCCGAACAGGCTGCCGAGCCGGTCGAAGGCGCCGACCCGGCCCTGCAGCGGGCGGCGGATCAGGGTCAGGAACAGATCGTTGACGTAGAGCCGCTTCGCCGCCAGCCGCGCCCGCCACATCTCGTCCAGCTCTTTGGAGAAGGGATCGGGATAGCCGTTGCCGAGCTCGGGATCGATCCGGCGGCGGATGATGTGGTGGTAGAGCGCGAAGCGCGACGAGCCGATCGCCTGCAGCATCGCGTCGCGAAGCCGCTTGCGGTAGTTGATCTCCTCGCTGTCGGCGGTCTCGAAGAGGAGGCCGCCGAGATGGATCATCTGCATGAGGAGGCCGTCGCGGGTCTCGATCGTATGGTCGTCGACGTGACGCGCGTAGGGAAGGTGGAAGCCAGCCGGCTGCTCGCGCGAGACGATCCGCGCTTCCCGGGTCAGGGCCGGTAGGAGTTGCATCGCCAGATCGCGTGATTCTTGACGCGCGGGCAGCGGCCGGCCTTGGTCAGCCAAAGGTCGAAGAAGCGCGGCTCGCGCACGCACAGCACCGCGCCGACGCCGTGGATGACGAGCGCTGCGAGCAGCACCCAGGCCGAGCGGAAGATGAGGAACAGCTCGGTCGCGATCACCGCATTGGCGATGAAGAAGCTATAGGTGACGCCCGCGAACATTTGCGGCCGCGTCAGCGCGACGAACAAAGTGTCCCGTTCGAGCCCGACCATGGCTCAGTTCCCGAGGCTCGCCGTGGACTGGATGCCGGCGACGATGCTGGCCGCGCCGAACAGGATGAAGCAGCCCAGGATCACGGTCGCGCCGTAGCGCCAGTTGATCCGTCCGGTCAGCATCAGGAAGCCGACCGAGGCGACCGCGATGACCGCGACCACCGTCGCGATCGTGCCGAGCAGGGTGCCTTCGAGCCAGCGCACCGCAGCGACGATCACGCCGGAGCCGGCCGGATCGGACAGCGAGCCCGCCATCGCCGCGCTCGACCAGCTCGCGGCGACGAGGCCGGCGAACGCTATCCCTTTGCCGGCCGCAGCTTTTCCACGCCAAAACATGTCGATTCGCCTCCCGCGGCGATACTGCCCCCTTGCGCCGCATATGCCAAGAGGGCGCAGGCCCAGACCGGGACGGCTTCAATCGATGAGGTCGTAGGCGGGAAGGGTCAGGAATTCCTCGAAATCCTCGGCCAGCACCAGCTTTTCGAACAGCGTCCGCGCCTCGGCAATCCGCGGTACCGCAGCGAGCGGCGCCATCTCCTCCTCGAGCAGGGCCGCGAACAGGCCCGGAGTCAAAGTGCGGCCGTCGGCGAGCGGCGCTTCGAAGCGCAGCCACTGCCAGAGCTGGGCGCGGCAGATTTCGGCGGTCGCCGCGTCCTCCATCAGATTGTAGAGCGGCACCGCGCCGCGGCCGCCGAGCCAGGCGGCGATATATTGGACGCCGACGCGGATGTTCTCGCGCACGCCGGCCTCGGTGCGTGCGCCCTCGTGAAGCCTGAGCATGTCCTCGCGGGTGACGCCGCTGGCGATCTTGCGGTCGAGCTGGTTGGGCCGGTCGAACGCCTCCAGCGCCACCGCGACCAGGGCCGGATGCGCAACCCAGGTGCCGTCATGGCCGTTGGCCGCCTCGCGCCTCTTGTCGGCCCGCACCCGCTCGAACGCGGCGAGATTGGCGGCGGCGTCGCCCTTGACCGGGATCTGCGCCGCCATCCCGCCCATCGCGAAGGCGCCGCGGCGGTGGCAGGTCTCGATCAGCTTCAGCGAATAAGCGGCGAGGAAGGCCTTATCCATGGTCATCGCCGCGCGGTCGGGAGTCAGCCGGTCGGGGCTTCGGCCAAGCCGCTTGATCGTCGAGAAAATATAGTCCCAGCGCCCGCAATTGAGGCCGACGACGTGATCGCCGAGCGCGTGCAGGATCTCGTCCATCTCGAAGGCGGCGGGCAGGGTTTCGATCAGCACCGTCGTCTTGATCGTGCCGCGGGCGAGGCCGAGCCGGCCTTCGGCATAGGTGAAGACCTCGTTCCACAGCCGCGCCTCGCGCCAGCCCTCGAGCTTGGGCAGATAGAAATAGGGGCCCGAGCCGGCGGCGATGGCGCGCTTCGCATTGTGCCAGAGATAGAGGCCGAAATCGAACAGGCTGGCCGAGACCGGCGCGCCGTCGACCTCGCAATGGCGCTCGACCAAATGCCAGCCGCGCGGCCGCACGATCAGCACCGCCAGCTTGTCGCCGAGCGCATAATGCTTGCCGCTGGCGGGATCGTCGTAGGCGAGATTGCCGCGCCAGTAATCGTAGAGATTGGCCTGGCCCTCGATCAGATTGGCCCAGGTCGGCGCGGTCGCGTCCTCGAAATCGGCCATGAACGCCTGCGCCCCCGAATTGAGCGCGTTGATCACCATCTTGCGGTCGGTCGGCCCGGTGATCTCGACCCGGCGGTCCATCAGATCGGCCGGGATCGGCGCCACTCTCCAGTCGCCGGCGCGGATATCGGCGGTCTCGGCCAGGAAATCCGGCAGCGCGCCGGCGTCGAACGCGCTCTGCCGCTCGGCGCGGGCGGCGAGCAGCGCCTTGCGGCGCGAGTCGAAGCCGCGGTGGAGGTCGGTCAGGAAGGCCAGCGCCTCCGCCGTCAATATCTCGTCTGCGCGCACCATGAAGGCGCTGTAACGCGCGCCGGCCGCCAGGCCAATTCCCAACCGCCGCATTCCGCCGAGCGCGCCGATTCCGGGCTCGTCGAATTCTCCTAAACCGGCGGCGCCGGGAGCCGATCAATCCCCTGATGGGACGCACGCCCGAGCGTTTGCGCCTTTGGGGGAACAGCCATGGTTGCGATCATCACTGGCAAGGGCACCGGCCTGGAGCGCAGCTCGGCATGGGTGCTCGGGTCGCGCGGACAATTGGGCTCCGCGACGATGGGCCGGGACGGCGAGAGTCTCTACGTCAATGCCGCCACCGGCAACCTCGTCATCACCCGACGCGACGAGTTCCTGATCGGCCAGGGCCCGGACGTCGTCATCGACCGGACCTACAACAGCCAGAGCGTGGCTGGCATCACCGACGGCGACAACAACGACAACTGGCGGATTGGCGCCTACCGCAAGGTCACCGGCCTTTCCGGCAGCTATGGCGGCGCCGGCACCACGGTGAAGCGGATCGACTGGGACGGGTCGGACACGCTCTACAGCTGGAATGCGACCGAAAACGCCTATGTCGCGACCGACGGCACCGGCGCCTATGACAAGCTGACCCGCTCCGGCACGACCTGGACCTGGACCGACGGCAACAGCCAGATCACCGAATCCTATGACGACAGCAATGGCGGGCGGGTCCTGCTCGGCACCGATACCGACGGCAACACCGTCAACTATACCTACGACGCCACCACCGGCCTGCTCACCTGGATCACCAACACCAACGGCGCCGACCCCGACGGCTTCACCAAGCTCGTCTACGGCACCGGCACCACTCAGACCCAGCTGCAGTCCATCGAAACCCGCGCCCCCGGCTCCGGCGGCCTGCCGACGCTGACCCGGGTCTATTACGAATATGACGGCTACGGCCGGCTGGCGGTGGTCAAGGTCAATCTCGATGCGACCGACAATTCGAAGAGCAACGGCGCCAATTACGTCACCACCTACACCTATGTCGACACGGCCAGCACCCGGATCGCCTCGATCAGCCAGACCGACGGTTCCTATGTTGCCTTCACCTACGTACTGGTCGGCGCGGACTACAGGGTCGCCTCCTACACCCAGACGGTCGCCGCCGGCGTCACCCGCACGACCAGCTTCGATTACAGCGTCGCGGGCCGCACCATCGTCACCGATCCGGCCGGCCAGAGGACGATCCTGTGGTACAATTCCAATAACGAGCTGACCCAGATCAGCTATCCTCCCGATAACGCCAATACGACGCCGCGGGTTGTCCAGTTCGCCTACAATGCGAACGGCGACGTTACCTCGGCGACGCTGGGCCCCGGCAATGTCGTCGCCTACGAATATGATGGGCACGGCAATCTCACCAGGGAGCGCGACAGCGCCGGCAACACCGTCGCCCGCACCTACAGCGCCAAGAACGAGCTGCTGACCGAAACCCGCTACCTTGTCCCCGACCCGGACGGCTCCGGCTCGGGCCAGCCGGGAACCGCGGTCACCACCCGCTACGCCTACGACAGCGAGAGCCACCTGCGCTATGTCGTCAGCGCCGAAGGGTTCGTCACCCAATATGAATATGACGCGCTTGGCCGGCAGACGGCGGCGAACGAATATGTCGCCAACGCCTACAATATCGCGGGTCTCGCCGAGAATGTCAGCGTCGCCGAAGGCACGCTCACGACCTGGGTCGGCGGGCTCGACAAGACCGGTTCGCGGCGGACCGAGACGGCCTACGATTATCGCGGCAACGTCACGACGATCACCAGCTATTCCAAGCTGCTCTCGAACGGCCTGTTCGACACCAGCTCGGAGCTCAGCCAGACCAATTATGTCTACGATCAGGCCGGCAACCTGCTGAGCAGGCAGGTTACCGGCGCCGCGGCCGGCGAGGTGTTCACCTATGACGGCCTCGGCCGGACCCTGACCGCGACCGACGCGGTCGGCGCCGTCACCCGGACCAGCTTCCTCGACGCCACCGGCCAGACCGTGCTGACCCACGCCAACGGCCTCAGCGAGATTTCCACCTACAACAAGGCGGGCGAGCTGATCGCTTTCTCGAAATCCAGGGCGGGCGGCAACCTCGTCGACCTCACCGGCTGGCCCAGCAACGCTGCCAGCATACCGGCCGGGCAGGCGACGGTGCCGGGCTGGATCAACCCGACCGGCTACACCGACGAGACGCAATGGGCCCTGACCAACGGCCCCGACGGCATCCCGGTGGTGGCGATGCGCGCCGGCCAGCTCGACGCGAGCCAGGAAGGCGGCGGCAACCTCACCAACGAGGTCCCGATCGATGCCAGCAAAGCCTATGAATTCACTTATTATTTCAAGCTCAGCGACGTCGGCAGGCACAACATCTATTTCGGCCTCAGCGGCATTTCGCCGGCGATGGTCGAGAATCTCGACGGCACGGACAACACCAATCCCTACTTCCTGGCCATGGGCACGGCGGAACAGAATGCCACTCTGACCGCCGACAGATGGTACAAGGTGGTCGGCTACGTCCTGCCCCAGGGCGCCCCCGATCCGGGCATCTCACCGAGCGGGCTCTACGATACCGTCACCGGACAGAGGATCGCCGCGATCAGCACCTTCCGCTGGAATCCGGAGCGGGCCGCCCAGACCGTCCACGCCCGCTTCTTCGATTATTACGGCGAGGCGAACCAGCAATATTCAACCTATTTCTACCAGCCCGAGATCCGCCAGGTGACGACGGCGAGCGTGGGCGGCAATCTCATTGACCTCACCGGCTGGCCGGGCAACCCCGCCAGCATACCGGCCGGCCAAGCGACGGTGCCAGGCTGGATGAATCCGGTCGGCTACACCGACGAGACGCAATGGGCTGCGACCACTGGACCCAACGGCGCCCAGGTGGTGGCGATGCGCGCCGGCCAGCTCGACGCGAGCCAGGAAGGCGGCGGCAACTACACCCACGAAATCGCAATCGACGGCACCAAGGCCTACGAGTTCACTTATTATTTCAAGCTCAGCGACCTCAACAAACATGGCATCTATTTCGGCCTGAGCGAGGGCACGCCGGCGATGGTGGAAACTCTCGACGGGACGGACAATTCCAACCCCTATTTCTTCACGCGCTGGATCACCGATCAGAGCGGGACCTTCACCGCCGACAAATGGTACAAGGTGGTCGCCTATGTGCTGCCGCAGGGTACCGCCAATCCGGGCGCCCTTGGGGGCGTCTACGACACCGCGACCGGGCAAAAGGTGCTCGATGTCACCAATTTCCGCTGGAATCCGGAGCGGACCGGCACCACCGTCCACGCCCGCTTCTTCGACTATTACGGCGAGGCCAACCAGCAATATTCGACCTATTTCTACAAGCCCGAGATCCGCCAGGTGTCGACGGCGACCGTGCTCGGCCCGGACACCGCGACCTCGCTCTACCGCTACGACAATCTCGGCCGGCTCCGGATGACGGTCGATCCGACCGGCCGGCGCAACTACATGATGTACGACAGCGTTGGCCGGAAGGTCGCCGATATCGATTCCGACGGCTCGGTCCTCGAATATCGCTACGACGGCAACGACAACCTCACCAGCACCACCCGCTACGCCAACAAGCTGAGCAGCGGCCAGCTCGCCTCGCTGGTCGACTCGAACGGCAACCCGACCAGCGCGACCCTCGCGTCGCTGCGCCCCGCCGCCCATGCCGACGATCAGTGGACCTTCCAGGTCTACGACCTCGCCCAGCGGCTGGTGCAGACCATCGACGGCACCGGCGCGACCTCGGTCTACAGCTATGACGGCGCCTCGCGTCTCACCGCAACCACCCAATATGCCAACAGGCTCGACTCGGCCACGCTCACCAGCCTCAAGGCGGTGGCCAACAACCAGAACCGCTGGAATCTGGATGCGAACGGCGCGCCCTTGTACCGATACAATCTCTCGGTCGCCGGTGCGGGAACGATCGACGGGGCCAATGCCAACCAGCTCACCGTCGGCGCCGCCACCGACTGGCAGGCGTTCTACAGCGACGGCATCTCGGTTTCGCCCGGACAGACGGTCAGCGCGACCATCACCGTCGAGGCGGTGGGTTCCCTCACCACGGACTATCTCGGCCTCTACGGTGGCACGGGTGGCTGGGGCGCTGACTCCGATTCCTATGCAACCATCGTTTCCGGCCCCGGACAATTGACCTATCAATATGGCGGTCTTTTTTTCATCAGCGGCCTTTCCACCACCGAGGCGACCCGGTTCACGGTCACCAGGACCTATCATCTCTCCGAGTGGGCCAGCCCCTATTTCTACCTCGGCAACGGCTCCGTGGTGCAGGGCTGGTCGACGATCATCTCCGCGCCGGTCTATGCGAGCGCCCCGTCATCGCCGATCCTGCCCACCGCCGACGCCGCCAACGACCGCGTCTCGCGCAGCTTCTACGACAATGACGGCCGCCTGATCGCGGCGATGGACGCGGCCGGCGGCCTCACCCAGTTCACCTACGACAAGGCCGGCCGCAAGGTGCTCGAGTTCGGCTTCGCCAAGGCGGTGACCCAGTCGTTGCGGGCAACGGGCACGCTCTCGCAAATGCTGTCGAGCCTTAGCCAGAGCGCCTCCGACCGGGCCACGGCCTACACTTACGACTCGCGCGGCTATCTGCGCTACACGATCGACGCCAGCGGCCATCCGACCGGCTACACCTATGACGGCGCCGGCCGAGTCATCCGCACCACCGATTATGCCGGCTGGATCGCGGGCGCGGCGAGCTATCCGCTGTCCTACGTCGAATCCCAGCTCGCCTCGACCGGCCTCAACACCAGCAGCTACAACCGCATCAGCCGCTCCCTCTACGACGCCGCCGGCCGGCTGATGTTCGCGATCGACGCCACCGGCGCCGTTTCCGCGTTCGGTTATGACAACGTCGGCCGGGTCACCAAGCAGACCCGCTACGCGACGCCCTACACCGCCGCCGGCGACCCGAGCATGGCGACGATGCAGAGCTGGTGCTCGGACCAGGCGGCGCACGCATACAACCGCATCGACCGGACAATCTACGACCTGTCCGGGCGCGTCGTCTTTACGGTCGACGCCGAGGGCTATGTCACCGAGCACCAATATGACAAGGCCGGGCGCGCCGCGCGGGACATTCGCTATGCCGCGGTCTACAGCGTCAGCGACGGCGTCACCAGGGAAAGCCTCGCCGCCCAGGTCGCCACCGCGGGAGTCTCGGCGAAGGTCACGGTCGCCTACGCCTACGACGCCGACGGCCGGCTCAGCGACGTCACCCGGGACCTCACCGACAGCCTCGTCACGGTCACCCACACCGTCTACGACGCGCTCGGCCAGGCGATCGACGTCACCGTCGCCTACGGCACCGCAGATGCATCGACCACCCGCTACACTTACGACGCGGCGGGGCGGGTGCTCACCGAAACCCGCGGCTTCGGCAGCGGCGTGGCGGCGACGACGACCAACACCTACGATGCGGTCGGCAACCTCCTCACCACCCGGTTCGGCGACTGGACGACGCGGATGACCTACGATGCGGTCGGGCGCGTCCTCACCGTCACCGTGCCGGTTGATACCAGCTCGGCCAACGACCTCGTCACCACCAACGAATATGACGCGTTCGGCAGGCTGGTCCGCGTCGAGGACGCCAAGCTCGTCAGCAAGTTCCTCTATTACAACTCGCTCGGCCAGATGACCCTCGAGGTCGACCGCGAGCGCTATGCGACCCAGACCTACTACACCGTCTTCGGCGAGGTCGCCCAGGTGGTCCGGCGGGCGGCCCGGACCACGGGCACGCCGACGGTGACGACGCCGCCGACGATCGTCACCGGCGCCGGCGATGCCACCACCACATTTGCCTACGACAAGCTCTCGCGCCTGATCTGCGTCGCCGATGCTGAGGGCTTCCAGGAATCTTATTACTTCAACGCGTTCGGCAACCGGCTGCACCTCTTCAACAAAACCGGCGGCCACAGCGAATATGTCTACGACCGGCTCGGCCGGATGAGCTACGAATATGTCTACCAGAAAGCCTATCGCGCCGACGGCAGCGTCCAGCAGGACGGCTATTACAAGACTCAGCTCACCTACGATTCGCGCGGCAACATCGTTCGCAAGACCGAGGCCCTGTCGCTCACCGAGCAGCGGCAGACCGACTATGTCTACGACAAGGCCAACCGCCTCGTCACCGTCGTCAACCCCCTCACCGCCACGGTCGGCGCGGACCTGGTCACGGTCACCTATACCTATCCCCAGGAGAGCTACGCCTACAATCTGCGCGGCGACCGGATCCGCAGCGTCGACGGGGCGGGCGGCACGACCTTCACCTATTACGACGCGCTCGGCCGCAAGACCGACGAGGTCAGCCCGGTCGGCACGCTGAGCCACTGGAGCTATGACGGCAACGGCAATCTGCAGACCGCGCGAGTCTACGGCGATCCGGTCGCGCTGCCGACCGGGCCGGCCTACGCCCTGCCCTCGCCGGCCAATGCGAACAATTACCGCCAGACGGTCTACGGCTATGACGGGGCCCACCGGCTGATCACGACCACCGTCGCCGGCCTGACCTCGGGCGCCTTCGTCGGCAGCAGCTATTCCACCACCTATTCGGGCGACGTCGTCACCCAGAATTACTACGACAAGAACGGCAACGTCTGGGCCGCGGTCGACGGCGCCGGCAACGTCACCTGGACCTGGTACGACGCGCTCAATCGCAAGGTCGCCCAGGTCGACGCCGAGAATTACCTGACCTGCTGGACGCTCGACGCCAACGGCAATGCCGCCCCCGTCGACAACATCCCGGCCGAGATCCGCTATGCCACCCGCATTACCGGCAGCTTCAACCAGAACAGCACCGTCGCCCAGCTAAAAGCCCTGGCGGGGACCAGCGCCGCCGACCGGATCACCAACTTCACCTACGACAGGAACGGCCGGCGGCTGACCGAGACGCGGCTCGGCGTCGTCGCCTGGACCGTCGACATCAACGGCATACTTGCGGCCGCGTCGAGCACCAGCGCGACGATCACCTACACCTATAACGGCCTCGGCCAGGTCCTCACCAAGACCGAGGCGAACGGCGACCTCACCCAATATCAATATGACGCCCTCGGCCGGCTCGAAAAGACCACCGGCGCGGCGTTCGTCGACTTCATGGGGACCTATTTGCGGCCGGTCACCAACCTGCGCTACGACGGCCTCGGCAACCTCGTCCGCACCGTCGCCACCGGCGACAGCACCACCTACACGCCCGACCGGGTCACCACCAACGCCTACGACGCCGGCGGCCGGCTCGCCGCGACCACCGACGCCAACGGCGTCGTCCGCTCCTACGCTTACGATGCCGCCGGCCGCGTGGTGAAGGAGAGCTGGAGCCGCTTGAAGTCCGACGGCACGACCAGCGTCACCGAGGCGATCGGCTATCGCTACGACCTCGCCGGCCGGCTCGTCACCCAGGCGGCGGCGACCCAGAGCGGCTCCGCTTTCGTGTTCGGCGACGCCACCCGTATCCAGTACAACGCCTATGGCGAAATGAGCGGGCGCGGCCTCACCGCCGGGCCCGACTCGGCCGCAGTCTATCAGGAGACGTTCTTCTACGACGCCGGCGGGCGGCTGTTCAAATCGACCGGCGGCGACGGCACCATCAAGTTCCTGTTCTACGACAAGGCCGGGCGCGCGACGCTGAGCCTGACCTCGGCCGGGGCCGACCTTTCCAGCACCACCTTCGGCGATGCCTTCGGCAGCCTGACCTCGGCCGGCGGCACGACCATCGCCAATGCGGTCACCACCGTCACCGTCTACGACAAGCGCGGCCTCGCCACCCAGATCCGCGAGCCCGGCCGCGTGCTCACCGCCGGCGGCAGCGCCACCGCGCTGATCACCACGCGCGACTATAATGCGTTCGGCGAGCAGGTGAACGAGATCGACCCGCGCGGCTGGCTCGCCGGCGCCAATCCCGATTCCTTCAAGACCGAATATGGCTACAACACGCTCGGCCGGATGATCGAGAAGAAGAGCCCGAGCGTCAGCTGGACCTCGGAGAGCGGCGCGGTGTCGAGCGCCCGGCCGACCGAATATTATTATTACGACATTTCCGGCCGGCTGGTCGGGATCGACGACGCCAATGGCCGCCGCACCACCCGCCAGCTCGTCGCCGGCACCGGCCACGAGGGCGCGGAAGCGCTCGTCCATTCCGAGCGCCACGCCGACGACGGCATCCTCACCAACTGGCACAACGTGTTCGGCGACGCCCGCGTGCTGGTCAACGAGCTCGGCGCGGTCGAGGTGCGCGGCTACGACAATATGGGCCGGGTCACCGAGGTCGACCATCGCGGCGGCCTGCTCAACGACTATTACGTCTACGACTCGCTCGGCCGGCAGACCCGCCACTGGAACAACTTCCTCGGCTCGTCCAACGTCGAGCGCACCGATTACGACGTCCAGGGGCGGGTGGTCAGCCAGATCGCCTTCGGCGGTGACGTCACCACCTCCACCTACGGCTGGTACGACACGTTCGGCACCACCGGCCTCGGTCAGTTCGGCGGCTGGCAGAAGGTCACCACCTTCGCCAACGGCGGCACGATCTACGAAAATACCGATTATTTCGGCCGCCTGACCTGGCGCAACGATATGGGCTACCACGTCTTCGCCTACGGCTTCGACAAGGCCGGCCGGACGACCAGCCAGACTGTCGGCGGCGAGACTCTGACCTTCTCCTATTTCAACACCGGCCTCACCGCCTCGATCTCGAACGGCGCCGGCAACGGCACCAATTACGGCTACGACGCCGCCGGCAACGAAATTTCGGAATGGACCCAGAAGAACTATGTCGTCGTCCAGAACGCGACCGCCGCGTTCGACGCGCTCAACCGGATGACGAGCTGGGCCGAGGCCGGCAACGGCACCCTGACCAGCGGCTCGCCGCCGGCCTCGATGGCCTGGGAGTACGACCTCGCCGGCAATATCCGCCGCTCCAGCGGCAGCTATCGCTCGCTCGATGCCCAGGGCGTGGCCAACGGCGCCGCCTTCACCCACGACAATTGGTACCGCTACGACAATATGAACCGGGTGACGGTCGAGAAGGGCGTGCTCTCCGGCGGCCAGATCGTCGGCGGGATCATCTACGGCTACGACGCCGCCGGCCGCCGCGCGACCGTGACCCAGACGATCTCGCGCAGCAAGCCGCTCAGCAAATACATCCCGAGCCTCGGCAACCACACCCCGCGCTATTATGACGAACATGCCAACATCATCGTGCCCGATGATGGCGGCGGCACCTGGAGCAACGTCAACTGGACGTTCTCCGCCACCGAGGTCGAGACCTACGGCTACACCGCCGACGGCTATCTCTCGACCGTCTCGATCGCGGTCCAGGACCTCGCCGCGACCGGCGATTTCGGCACCACCAACCCGCACGCCGACACGATCGGGGCGTCGCAGCTGCGCTCGAGCCACAGCTACGACGCGATGGGCCGCGAGACCCGCCAGATCGACTGGATCGGCAACGGCACCGACGCCGCCTACGACCGCACCGTCACCTACAATGCCAAGGGCCAGGTCGCGACCGAAAACACGATCAGCAAGCAGATCGAGGCCGGCGCCACCACGGCCTCCCTGTTCGGCAACGACACCACCAATTATTACGGCAGCGGCTCCGGCTACGACCTCGGCTCGATCGAGCATTCGGTGACGACCAACAAGAAGGACAATGTCGTCAAGGCGACGGTCACCACCACCAACACCTATTCCTGGTGGGACGGGCCGGCGCAGGCGACGATCAACATCTTCACCGACAACGTCTCGGGCGCCGACACCAACTACACGACCACCAACAGCTACACCGCCGCGGGCAAGCTCGCCTCGGCGAGCATCGCCGACGGCCGCGCCCGCACCGTCACCTTCCTCACCAACATGGCCGGCGAGATCATCCGCCGCGACGAGGCCGACGCCAACACCACCAACGGCGACCCGCACGAGATCTGGTACCGCTACGGCGGCAAGCAATTGGGCTTTGACGGCAATAACGGCACGCTCGACACCGACTATCTGACCTCGATCGACAACCGGCAGCGGACCCCGCCGACCAACCCCAACGCGTTCCTGTTCGGCAGCGCGAGCGCGGTCTCCTACGCCGATTTCAGCCAGGCGCTCAATCCGGTCAACAGCTACGCCCAGGGCTCGGACGCCGGCAGCTACACGGTCCGCGCCGGCGACACGCTGCAATCGATCGCCCAGAACCTCTGGGGCGATTCATCGCTCTGGTACCTGCTCGCCTCCGCCAACGGCCTCTCCAGCCCGGGATCCCCCGGCGAGGGCCGCACCCTCGCCATCCCCGCCAACGCGATGTCGAACGCCCACAACGCCTCGACGTTCAGGCCCTACGACCCCGCCAAGGCGATCGGCGACATCTCCCCGACCAACCCCAAGCCGACCAAGAAACCGGGCGGCTGCGGCGTCGTCGGGATGATTCTGATGGTGGTGATCGCGGTCGCCGTGAGCGCGATCACCTACGGCGCGTTGACCGGGCCTTCGACCACCTTTCTCGGCGCGATGCTCGCCGGGGCCGCCTCCGGCGTCGCCGGCTCGGTCGCCAGCCAGGCGTTCGGCCTCGCCACCGGCATGCAGAGCAAGTTCGATTGGAAAGGCGTGGCGATTGGCGCGATCAGCGGCGCGATCGGCGGCGGGCTCGGCAGCCTCAAGGGCGCAGCGGGCGCCTTCCTCAATGCCGACAAATTGGTCAGCAACGTCGCCAAGGGCGTCTTGAGCAGCGCGCTCAGCCAAGGGGTCGGCGTCGCCACCGGCCTCCAGAAGAAGTTCGACTGGATGGGCGTCGCCACCGCGGGCATCGCCGCCGGCGCGGTCGGCATCGCTTCGCGCACGCTCGCAGCACACGGGCTGGGCGTTGCGCCGGGCCAGGTCAATTCAAGCACGCCGCACAATGCCGCCTTCTACGCCAACCAAGCACTGTCCGGCATGGCGGGCGCGCTCGCCAGTGCGGGCGCCCGCACCATCGTCCAGGGCTCGGACTTCGGCGACAACATCCTCGCCGCCCTGCCCGACGTGATCGGCTCGACGATCGGCAACATGATCGCCGATCCCATCGTGGCGGGAATTGAGCAGGCGAGAATGTCCGGTTATTTGGAGGGGGAAGTAGCAGTGTTTGGGGAGCCCGTTCAGCCGGGACAAGCGACTGATCAACCTGAAATTACTGTAACCGGACAGCGGACTCGGGTTTCTGAGGCGGACCTTGCCACTTGGGCGGCCTCGAGAGACGAAGGGGGCGTGGCGGGCCTGCGGCTCGATCGTGACGATAGGATCGAACGGCGAGAAGAGATCCTAAGGCACGGCCACCTGAGCTCGATGGACCAAAGGGTAATTGCGTCTCTCGATGCCCAGATTGCCGCCCTGCAGGGGAGAATAAACAATCTGGATCGCATTCATCGCGAACTGGTCCGCGACGGCATCGGTAGAACGGTAACCGTCGACGGGCAGCCATATCAGATCAAGGGCCCCTCTATCGACGGCAGGACCGTCGTCTTTGCGACTCGCCGAGAGGCGGCGCTGGATGGAATCGCCCTTTCCTATTACGTCTCGAGCGTAACCCACGATCCCTTCGAGCGGGGGGCGCCACTGGATCTAGTTACGGGGGGATATACTTATCGAGACCTCACCGTCGGCACGACTCCCAGCACGGATCGCTCCTATACCCGACGCGATAGCAACGGGCAGATCGTGCGGGATCGGCAAGGCCGAGCAATACGCGCTCCAGCTGAGAAGAACGTTCCCTTCCTCCTGTTGCCGTTTACGCGCGCCTCCCGCGGCTTCTTCCACATCCATCCTCGCTCGACGAGCTCGGAGCAATACGGTATCGGCGTGCACCAGGTGACCCACAACAACAGCAATCAAAACTTTTCGGACGGGGATGTGGATACCTTTCGGCGCGCAGGGCTGTATGAATGGGAATCGTATCTGGGCGGAAGCGACGGGAGTTTCCGCGTTCTCCACTGGGTCGAGAGGAATCATCGGCAGCGCTTGGTGAATGACCGGATCGGCCCAGATAACAGGCCCTATTTTGAAGCGACGAACACTTTGCCGATTTCTTGATGCCGAAGAGCGACAAATCATCCATGCTCCTCGTCGGGGTGCTCATGCTCGCGAATGGAGGGGGCGAAACCGGCGCACTCGCCGGACCGCAGCCCCCTCCCCTCGCCGCGATGTCCCTGGCCGAGCTGAACAGGGACTATCCATCGCTCGTCGGGCGCTCCGTCAGGATCCAGGGTTTCTTGATTTTCGAAGGCAGGACCTTCTCGCTCTATCAGGGGACACCGCGTTCGCGGGACGCAGTCCAGCCCTTGGGTCGGGGTCGGTACCAGGCCAGCTATTGGTGCGCATCGGTCGACCGGCCGAACCCGCTTTATGTTGCGGGACTCCCTCGACACGACCTCTTCAGAATCGAGCGTTTCGCGCGGCGACGGTCCGATCTCGTCGCCCAGAGAGTTGTCTTGGAAGGCAGGCTTTCGGCGAGAAACGAGGCGGCGGGAGAAATGGTGCTTTATCAGCCCTACGAGATCGTCGGCACAGACCGGATAGGCACGCTCTTGAATGCGCGGGTCATTTCAGTCGAACATGTGTTCTGCGCCGGAGCCCTTCACGACGATTGAGCGAATCATTGCGATAGCGGCGACCCGCACACCGGCGGGCGAGGCGGCTGCACTCCTCTGACGGCCCGACTCGCCCGCGCGACGTCCCGCTCCGGTACCTGCTCGCCAGCGGCCTCGCCGATCGCCGCCGCCATTCGAGCGGACGGCCCGCTTGGTCCCGAATTGATTGCGCACCGCAATCGCCCCGCGCTAAGGTGCCTCCCGGGCGGCGCTCGAGCGCCGCGACAGGGATCGTCGAGGCAGATGAGTTTCGGTGCGCGGCTCGCTGAGGAGAGAAAGCGGCTCGGGCTCAAGCAGGCCGAGTTCGCCGCCCTTGTCGGCACCAACGTGCCCAAGCAAAGCCTCTACGAAAACGGCCGGCGCGAGCTGCGCGGCGACTATCTCGCCCGGCTCGCCGGAGCCGACGTCGACATCGTCTACGTCCTGACCGGGCGGCGCAGCGAGAGCGCGTGGCTCGGGCCGGAGCCGAGCGACCTTTTGACCGCCTATCTCGCGCTGCCGGCCGAGATGCAGCAGGCGCTGGAACGGCTGGCGCGCTCGCTCAGCGCCCACCTTCACCCCCCGCGGCCGCGCGGGGACGATCGATCCCATTCCGGGACGAGGGCGGCACCGCGCTGATCCGGCAGCGCCGCCGGCTCCGGCCGGCCGGCGTGCCCGCAACCCGGCCGCGGTGCCGTCAGCCGGCATCGCCGGGCTGGTGCTCATCCCATTCCCGGCGCATGCCTTCGAGCCGCCGCAATTGCTCGCGCATCCTCAAATTGTCCCGCACGAAATAAATGCTGCACAGGACAAAGATGATCGAGAGGATGACCGTCTTGGCCAGATTTTGCCCGCGCAGCTCGCGAAGAAGCAATTCGGCGGCATCGACGCCGCGGGCGGCGCTTATGAACAGGAAGCAGAGGATCAAGGTCGGGATCATGAACAGGAGCGATACGGTGGATACGTTTACCTCGGACCGCACGTTGCCGATCGCCTTCGCGAAGAATTCATGGGGATCGCGGATCGCGGTCGCCTGCGCGGCCCGGGTCATCTCCTGGCGCCGCCAGACCGTCCACGCCGCCCCCGCAAGCAGCAGGGCGAAGCCCAATTTGGCCGGCAGCGATACCGGGTGGAGCCACAGGAAGAGGCCGGTCACGGCGACGAACAGCGCCGCCATCGAGAAGTCGAACAGCCGCTTCCACCGGGCGGTCCGCTCGATATTTTTCGCCATCGCCTGGAGCCCGGCCAGCTCCTCCGGATCGATCTGCTCCTGCCACAGCTCGGCGTAGAGGGGGAAATCGTGGGGCATCAGGGCAGCTCCTCCGTCGCCGCCCTCAGTGCCGCCTTGGCGCGATGGCAGCGCATCTGCGCCGCATGGGCGGAGATCCCCATCGCCTCGCCGATCTCCTTGAAGCTGAAATCCTCGAGGCAGAGGATGATCGCCTGCTTCTGCGCGAGCGGCAGGGTCTGGACGACCTCCAGCATCCGCTGCTTGAGCTGGTTGCGCGAGGCGATCTCGTCGGGGAGAGGGTCGTGGCTGACCAGCGCTTCCGACAGCGGCGCCGATTTCGGCCGCTTGGCGGCGCGGGCGACGTGCGAGATCGATCTTTTATAGGCGATGCCGGCGACGAACGTCTTGAGCGAGGAATCGCCGCGGAACCGGGGCAGGCCGCGCCAGATGGCGAGCATGATCTCCTGGACGAGCTCGCGGCGCAGCGCCGGGTCGGCCTCGTAGGCGAGGGCGATGCGCGAGATCATCGCGGTGTGCCGGGCGACGACCAGATCGAACAACGCGGCCGGCGAGAGGCTTTCGCTCGCCTCGCCGCGGCTGCCGGCCTTGCCTGTGCTGCCCTCGTCCATCGCCTCGTCGTGCCCGGATCGAAGCGGAGCGAAGGCGCATCGCGGCGCCGCTCGCTCCCCGGCCATCGCCTGGAGGCCATCCTCCCGGGTGCAGGGTCGAGATAAAAGGTCACGCCGCGAGCGTCCACCTGAAACACCAATTTCGGGCGGCTACAAAAAAAGTTTAGCGGATGCGTGACGTTTGCCGCGGACGAAAGACTAACCTCGACCAAGTAGGTGCCGGCTCTGCGAGCCCGTGCATTCATTGTTAGGGGAGTTTGACGTTCCGGGGAGTTTTACGAGGGGTTGAAGTCAAGGAGTGGTGCAGCAAGTCGCGGCCGAATGGCGGTCGCGGCCAGGGGCCCGGCTTTGTCTAAAGTACTGGAAGTTTTCAAAGTCAGAAAAGGATGGGAACTTGAAGAGTTAGAATCATTCACCGCAACAATTCAGCCGCACTAATCCCAATTTGGGATTGATGCGGATTTCCGCGACCGCAAATTCCCGCACCGGGAAGTCCAGAGGGGGACTTGAAATCATGGGCGCTGACCAGGCGCTGGAGCTGATGAATCAGCTCCTGTGGAACGCTTTGCTCGTTGCCGGGCCGGTGCTCGTCGCCGCTTTGGCCGTCGGCCTGCTGATCAGCGTCCTCCAGGTCGCGACCCAGCTCCAGGAAATGACTCTGAGCTACGTGCCGAAGCTGCTCGTCGCGGTGTTCATGCTGATCGCGCTCGGCCCGTGGATGATCCACCAGATCACCCAGTTCGCGATTTCCTCGATCCGCCTGATCCCGGAGCTCGGCTGAGCGATGGCGGCGGGCGGCTTGATCGGCTGGGCTCTCTCTGCGCTGCTGCTCAGCCTGCGCGTCGCGCCGGTCTTCGCCTTCGCGCCGCCGTTCACCTTGGTCAGGATGCCGCGGACCTTCCGGATGCTGCTCAGCCTCGGCATCGCCGCCTGCATCGTCGCCGCCAATCCCGCCGCGGCGGCGCTGGCCGACACCGGCGCCGGCGCGCTCGTCCTGATCGCGGTCAAGGAGCTTCTCCTCGGCACGATCTTCCTGGTCGCCTTCCAGCTGACCTTCGCGGCGCTGCAGGTCGCCGGCCGCACCGTCGACATCCAGGCGGGTTTCGGCCTGTCGCTGCTGATCGACCCGACCACCCGCGGCAGCGTGCCGTTGGTCGGCACCCTGTTCGTCTATGCCGCGGCGGCGATCTTCTTCGCCGAGAACGGCCATGGCGAGCTGCTCCGGCTGTTCGCCGCCTCGCTCGACGCGGCGCCGCTCGGCGCTTATCAGCTGCCGGCGACGCCCGGCCCTCTGATCGCCTTCCTCTCGGCGGTGTTCATCACCGCTTTCGGCGTCGCCGCCGGGGCGATGCTCGCTCTGTTCGTCGCCGATCTCGCGATCGCGATGCTGTCGCGCACGGTGCCGCAGATGAACGTGCTGATCCTCGGCTTCCAGGTGAAGACGATCGTCCTCCTGCTGGTGCTGCCGGTCACCTTCGGCACCGCCGGCGCGCTGCTCGCGCGGATGACCCGGATCACCATCGAAGCTCTGCCGGGGCTGCTCTGACCATGCAGCAGGCGGCCGAACAGGACAAATCGGAGCAGGCGAGCCCGTTCAAGCTGATGCGGGCGCGGCGCAAGGGCACGGTGGCGCGCGGCACCGACCTCGGCTTCCTGACCGCGCTCGCCGCCTTCCTGCTCTACATGTGGATCGCCGGCTCCGGCCTCGGCGACAGCCTCGCCCACGCCAGCCGCGACGCGATCGTCACCGCCCCGTCGGTCGCCGAGGGGTCGGGCGCCCTGATCGCGCTCACCGGCCATGTCTTCGGCGCGCTGGTCCGGCCGCTCGCCTTCCTCGCCGTCGCCATCTTCCTCACCGTCTTGCTGTTCGAGCTGGTCCAGATCGGCGGCTTCGTGTTCAGCGCGGAGCCGCTCAAGGCCGATTTCTCGCGGCTCAACCCGGCCAAGGGGCTCAAGCGCCTGTTCTCCAAGCGGCTGCTGATCGAGACCGCCAAGAACGTCCTCAAGTTCGCCGTCTATGTCGGCATCGCCTGGCTGGTCGGCAAGCGGGCGGTGGCCGCCGCCTCGACTTCGGTCGGCGATGCCGGCGCCCTCGCTCAGGCGCTGTTCGGCGCCGGCATGCGCCTCGTCGCCTGGTTCGCGCTCGCCGCTCTGGCCTTCGCCGTGCTCGACCAGCTGATCGTCCGCAAGGAGTTCATGAAGAACATGCGGATGAGCCGGCGCGAGCTCAGGCGCGAGGTGCGCGAGCGCGAGGGCGAGCCGCGGCTGAAGCAGAAGCGCCGCCAGCTCCACGCCGATTTCGCCAGCGCCAGCAAGAGCCTGCGCGGCGTCAGGGACGCCGACGTCATCGTCACCAACCCGAGCCACTATGCGGTGGCGCTGCGCTACGAGGCGACCAGCATGGCGGCGCCCCAGGTCGTATCGCGCGGCGCCAACGCGCTCGCCCGGCGGCTGAAGCAGCTCGCCTTCCGCTACGGCGTCGTCATCGTCGAGGACAAGCCGCTGGCGCAGGCGCTCTACCGCTCGACCCTGCTCGACGCGCCGGTGCCGGAATCGCTCTACCGCGACGTCGCCTCGCTCTACACCCAGCTGCGCGAAGCGAGGGCCCGCTGATGTTCGCCCGCGCCTTCGGCCGCAATCAGGATCTGGTGCTGGTCGGCGCCGTCATCTCGATCCTCCTGATCCTGTTCGCGCCGATCCCGAGCCTGCTGCTCGACCTCTTGATCATCTTCAACTTCGCGTTCGCTTTGACCCTGCTGCTGCTGACCTTCTACGTCCAGCGGCCGGTCGAATTCTCGACCTTCCCGTCGCTGCTCCTGGTCGCGACCCTGTTCCGGCTGTCGCTGAACGTCGCCGCGACCCGCCTCATCCTGACCAACGCCAGCGCCGGCGACGTGATCAACGCGATCGGCACCTTCGCGGTGCAGGGCAGCTTCGTCATCGGCCTCGTCGTCTTCTTCATCCTCGTCGTCGTCCAATATGTGGTGGTGACCTCGGGCGCGCAGCGCGTCTCGGAGGTCGCGGCCCGGTTCGTGCTCGATTCCATGCCCGGCCAGCAGATGAGCATCGACGCCGATCTGAACATGGGCCTGATCGACCAGGAGGAAGCGAAAAAGCGCCGCAAGGATCTCGAAAAGGAAGCCGCCTTCTACGGCTCGATGGATGGCGCCTCCAAGTTCGTGAAGGGCGACGCGATCGCCGGCATCATCATCCTCCTGATCAACATCTTCGCCGGCTGGACGATCGGCGTCGCCCAGCTCGGCATGGATTGGTCGGGCGCGCTCAGGACCTTCACCCTGCTCACCATCGGCGACGGCATCGTCACCCAGGTGCCGGCGCTGATCATCTCGGTCGCCACCGGGATCATCGTCACCCGCTCCTCGGCCGACCGCCAGCTTTCGACCGAGGTGTTCAGCCAGCTCGCCGCCTTCCCCAAGATCCTGCTGATCGTGCTCGCCGCGATCCTCGTCCTGCTGGCGCTGCCCGGCATGCCGAAATGGCCGATCGCGGTCCTCGCCGTGATTTCGCTGACCGCCTGGGCGGCGGCCAGGCGGCGCGCCCGCGCTCACGCCGCGGACGAGAGCGAAGCGGCGGCCGGCGAAGGCGGCGAGGCGCAAGGCGGGGCGCCCACGCCGATCGAGGTGCTGCTCGGCAGCGACATCGGCACCGCCTGGCAGGGGATGAAGCCGCTGCTCGGCGAGCGGGTCGCCGCGCTGCGCGCCCAGCAGGACAGGCTCAGCGGCTTTTCGATCCCGCCGGTGCTGTTCGTCGACGGTCCCGAGCTCGGCGCATGCGCCTACGAGATCCTGCTGTTCGGCGCCCGCCACGCCAAGGGCGAGCTGCGCCCCGACCAGGTGCTCGCGATCGGCGCGGTCAAGGCCGGCGACCGCCTCGCCGGGATCGAGACCCGTGATCCCGCCTTCGGCCTGCCCGCGATCTGGCTCGATGCGGGGCTTCGCGACGAGGCCCAGCGGGCGGGCTATACCCTGGTCGATCCGGTGACGGTGCTGATGACCCATTTGGGCGAAGTGCTGCGCAACGAGGCCGCCCAGCTGATCACCCGCGCCGACGTCGTCGCCATGCTCGAGGGCGTCCGCTCGCGCCAGCCGGGCCTGATCGAGGAACTGATCCCCAATGTGATGACCGTCTCGGACGTCCAGCGGGTGCTTCAGAACCTGCTCGCCGAGGAGGTTTCGATCCGCAACGTCGATCTGATCGCCGAGGCGCTCTGCGACGTCGGCCGCGGCTGCAAGGACCATTTCGACCTCACCGAGCTGGTCCGCCAGCGGCTCGCCCATGTCATCTGCCACGGCCTGCGCGCCGGCCGCGACCAGCTCGAAGTGCTGAGCCTCCATCCGCGGATCGAGGGCCAGATCGCCGAGCAGCTGCGCGCCGGCCCGGGCAGCGGCGCGTTCGTGATCGAGCCGCGCCTCGCCGAGCAGCTGATCCGCGGCCTTTCGCCTCTGGTCGATTCGATGATCGAGGCGGGGCTCGCGCCGGTGCTGCTCTGCGGCCCCGAGGTCCGCCGCCACCTGAAGACGTTCACCCGCCGTACCCTGCCCCGCCTGGCCATCCTGTCGGTCAACGAGGTGCCCCCGGCGGTCGAGCTCAAGTCCTTCGCCGTCCTCTCTCCGGAAGAGAGCGGCCAGGGCAAGCTGCCGGTGCCGAGCTGAGGAGAAAGAGATGCAGATCGCTGAAATCGCCGCCCAGATCCTCTCGCGCGCCGAGCAGCGCGCCGAGGTCGCGGCGCAGAACATCACCAACGCCTCGACCCCGGGCTACCGGCGCCGGGTGAGCTTTTCCGAGCTGGTCGCGGCGCGGCCCGGCGAGCAGCGCGTCGCCACCGCCGCCGATTTCACCGCCGGCCAGCTCAGCCAGACCGGCGCCGCCACCGACCTCGCCATCGCCGGCGAGGGCTTCTTCACGGTCCGCTCCGAGGACAATGTCTTTTACACCCGCCAAGGCCAGTTCCGCCGCGATGCCGACGGCCGGCTGGTGACCCCGCAGGGCCTTGCCCTGCAGAGCGCCGACGGCGGCGACATCCAGGTCGGCGATGCGCCCTTCGAGGTCGCCGCCGACGGCATTGTGACCAGGGCCGGCGTGCCGATCGCGCGCATCGCTCTGGTCGATTTCGACGAGCGCGGCGCGCTGGTCGCGGCCGAGGGCGGCACCTTCGCCGCCGGCGACGCCGTGCCGCATCCGGTCGCGGCGCCGGCGATCCGGCAGGGCATGCTCGAAAGTTCAAACGTCAACACGGGAGATGAAATGGTGGCGATGATGGAAGCGGTGCGCCGCGCCGAGACCGGCCAGAGGCTGGTGACGACCTATGACGATCTGATGGGCCGTGCCCTCAACCTGTTCGGGCAGCAGTAAGATGAACGGCGTCTTCCAGATCGGCGCGACCGGCCTCCATGCGCAGGACCGGGCGCTCAACATCGTCGCCAACAACATCACCAACATGAACACGCCGGGCTTCAAGCGCGGCGAGGTGCGCTTTGCCGAGCTGGTCGGGCCGGCCGGGACGGACGGCGCCGCGGCGATCGCTCCGGACCCGGCGGCGGCGCTGTTCGGCGTTTCCGCCCAGCCCGCCGACCGGCTGTTCCAGCAGGGTGAGCTTCGCCCGACCGGCAATTCGCTCGACCTCGCCATCCAGGGCGAGGGGTTCATCGAACTGGCCGGGCCCGACGGCCAGACCCTGCTCTGGCGCGGCGGCACGCTGAGGGTCAACGAGGACGGCTTCCTCGCCGGCCCGGGCGGGCTGCCGTTGAAGGCGATGATCTCGGTGCCGGAAGGCGCGACCGCCCTCGCCATCGACGCCTCGGGCGAGGTCCGCGCGGTCGCCCCGGGCGAGACCGCGCCCGCTTCGATCGGCCGGATCGAGCTGGTCCTCGTCCGCGACACCGCCGGCCTCACCGACATGGCGGGCGGCCTCTACCGGGTCGCCGGCGAGACCGGGCCCGTCGCCGCCGAGGCCGGCGAGCGGGCGGGCACGTTCGTCCAGGGCTCGATCGAGCTCTCCAACGTCGAGCTGACCGACGAGATGGTCGCGCTGATGATGATGCAGCGCGCTTATGCGGCGAGCGCCCAGGTGGTCCAGGCCGGCGACCAGCTGGCGGCGATCGCCAACGGGCTGAAGCGCTGATGGCCGCCGCCTTTCTCGCCTGCCTGACGGCACTGGCGCCGATCGCCGCCGGCAGCGCGCCGGTGCGCGGCGATTTTGCGGCCTCGTCCTGTGCCGCGGACAGCCGGCCGGCGCTGCGCTACGAGCCGGCGACGGGCGCGGTGCGGGCGGTGCGCGACATCGCCGAGGGGGAGACGATCGCCGCTCCGCCCACCTCCGCCGTTCCGGACGTGCGCGCGGGCGAGCCCCTGTTCCTGGTCGCCCGGGTCGGCACCGCGACGGTCGAGCGCGCGGTGACCGCGGCCCAGCCGGGCCGGGCCGGGCGGCCGATCTTCGTCCGCACGCCCGAGGGCCGGCTCATCTCCGCCTCGCTGGCCGACGATCTCTACCGCCGCGACAATTGGGCCGCCTTGGCCTCTGACCGGCGGGCGAGCGCGGTCGGCGACATCCTCACCGTCGTCGTGCTCGAAAATTCGACCGCGGCCAACACCGCCCAGATCGGCACGCGGCGGGGCAGCCGGCTGAGCGGCGACATTTCCGCCGGCACCGCGCTCAACGAATCCGGCAGCCTGGGGCTCAGCGGCCAATATGACGGCACCGGCCAGATGAGCCGCTCGGGCCGGATGGTCGCCCAGATCAGCGTCCGCGTCGACACCGTCTATCCCAATGGCGATCTCGGCATTTCCGGCGCCCAGGCGCTCAACATCAGCGGCGAGCGGACCAACATCCGGATCCGCGGCCGGGTCCGCCCGACCGACATTTCCGGCAACAACACCGTGCCCTCGGCGCGGATCGCCGAGGCGGTGATCGACTATGACGGCACCGGCTTCGTCAGCCGCAGCGCCCGGCCCGGCCTGGTCCAGCGCATCTTCCGCTTCCTGGGGCTGATGTGATGATGAGAAAGCTGCTTGCACTCCTGCTCCTGCTCGCCCCCGCGCCGGCGCTGGCGAACGAGGTCCGGGTCCGCGACCTCGGCCGCTTCCTCGGCCAGCGCGACAACGCTCTCGTCGGCTACGGCATCGTCACCGGCCTCGCCGGCTCCGGCGACAGCCCGCGCAGCGAGGTCACCCGCCAGGCGCTGCGCAACGCGCTCAGCCGGCTGGGCGCCAACGTCCTTCCCGAACAGCTGCAGAGCCGCAACGTCGCCGCGGTGATCGTCACCGCGACGCTGCCGCCCGCGGCTAATGTCGGCGACCGGATCGACGTCACCGTCTCCTCGATCGGCGACGCCCGCAGCCTGGCCGGCGGCACCTTGCTGATGACTCCGCTGCTCGGCCCCAACCAGCAGCCCTATGCGCTGGCGCAGGGCTCGCTGGTGGTCGGCGGCCACCGCTTCGATTCGCAGCTCAACGCCAACCAGCGCAACTATCCGACCACCGGCACCGTCGCCGGCGGGGCCACCGTCGAGGCGCCGGTCCAGCCCGCTCTGGTCGGCGCCGGCGAGCTGACCTTCATCCTGCGCGATCCCGATTTCAGCACCGCCGAGCGGATCGCCGAGGGCATCAACCAGTCGCTCGGCCGGCACGCGGCCCGGGTCCGCGGCGCCGACGCGATCGTCATCGCCGCCGAGGCGGGCGAGGTCACCCAGCTGATCGCCCGGGTCGAGAGCGTGATGGTGACCCCGGCCGAGCTGGCGCGGATCGTGATCAACGAACGCACCGGCACCGTCGTCGCCGGCGAGGCGGTGCAGATTTCGAGCGTGGTGATCTCGCAGGGCGACATCAGGGTCGCGGTGACCGCCGACAGCCAGGCCTCGCAGCCGCAATTCTACTCGGGGCTCGGCGAGGGCGTGCAGAGCCTGGTCGTCACCAACACCAGGCTCGACGTCACCAGCGGCCGCGACGCCGTCGTCCGCCTGCCCAGCACCAGCGTCGGCGACCTCGTCCAGGCGCTCAACCGAGCGCGGGTCGATACCCGCGGCACCATCGCCATCCTCCAGGCCATCCGGGCCGCCGGCGCGCTCCACGCCGAAATCATCGTCCAATAGGGGAAGCACTATGGCCGAAATCACCTCCGCAATCATCGTCAAGGCGCTGGACGGGCTCGCCGCCCGCCAGGTCGCGACCGCCGAGAATATCGCCAATGCCAACTCGCCGGGCTTTCGCCCGTTGCGGGTCTCGTTCGAGCAGGCGCTCGCCGCCGCGCGCGGCGACGCGGCCGCGATCCGCGCCGTCGAGCCGCGGATCGGCCTCGCCCCGGCCGGCGAGACGGTGCGCGTCGATCTCGAGCTCACCACCGCCCAGGCGACCACCGGGCGCTACGGCGCGCTCACCGACCTGCTCAACCGCCAGCTGCAACTGGAATCGCTGGCGATCACGGGGGAACGCTGACATGAACGCCATGGAGATCAGCCGCACCGCGCTCGACGTCGAATGGCGCCGGCTCGAGATCATCGCCCAGAACATCGCCAACGCCAACACCACCCGCACCGCCTCGGGCGAGCCCTACCGGCCGCTTCGGCTGGTCTCCGGGCCGCGCACCAACTTCGCCTCCTATATGGGCGGCGGCCATGGCCAGCCGGCCGGCGTCGAGGTGCTGAGCATCGAGGCCTCGAGCCGGCCGGCGCGCCGCGTCTATGAGCCGTCGCATCCCGATGCCGGCGCCGACGGCTACGTCTCCTATCCGGCGATCGACCATGCCGGCGAGATGACCCGGATGGTCACCACGGCGCGGATCTATGAGGCCAATCTGGTCGCGATGAGCATCGCCCGGCAGATGTACGCCAAGGCGGTCGAGATCGGGAGGCGGGGATGAGCATCGCCCCGATCCAGCCCATCGCCGCGGCCGCCCTCGCCGCGCCCGACGCGCTTGCCGCCGCCCGCACCGCGGCCCCCGCTTCGGGCGCTTCCTTTTCGCAGATCCTGCTCAACGGCATGGAGGCGGTGAACCAGCGCGTCGTTCACGCCGACGCGATGGTCCGCGCCTTCGCCGTCGACGATTCGGTGCCGCTTCACCAGGTGACCTTCGCGCTCGAGGAGGCGCGGCTGTCGGTCGAGCTGATGATGCAGGTGCGGGCGCGGCTGGTCGAAAGCTACCAGCGCATGATGGAAATGCAGCTTTAAGATGTTGCAGTCGTTCAGATCCTCGCCGCCGTCGCGCCAGCTGCTGCTGATCGGCATCACCTTCGCCTTGCTGTGCGCGCTGCTCGCCGGCGTCTGGTTCCTGTGGTTCCGGACCAGCTATTCGGTGCTGTTCGCCAATCTGCGCCAGGCCGACGCGGCGACCATCGTCGCCGAGCTCGAGCACAGCCATATCGACTATCGGCTGAGCGACGGCGGGCGAACGATCCTGGTCCCGGCGAGCGCCGTCGATTCGACCCGGCTGCACATCGCCGGCCAGGACCTCCCGCTGCAGGGGACGGTCGGCTTCGAGCTGTTCAACAGCTCGAGCATCGGGCTCACCGAATTCGCCCAGCGGATCAACCTGCAGCGGGCGCTCCAGGGCGAGCTCACCCGCACCATCATGAGCATCGAAGGCGTCGAATCGGCGCGGGTCCACCTCTCGCTCGGCGAGCAGAGCATCTTCCGCGGCGACCGCAGGCCGCCGCGGGCGTCGGTCGCGGTCCGCACCCAGGTCGGCCGGCGATTGAACGCCAATGCGGTGCGCGGGATCCAGCGGCTGGTGGCGGGCGCGGTGCCCGAGCTCGAGCCGGGCAACGTCGCCGTGCTCAACGATCGCGGCGTCCTGGTCAGCGCCGAGCTGCCGGCCGAGGCCGCGTCGGCCAATCCGGAGGAGCGCAGCGTCGAGCGCTTCTTCGAGACCCGGATCCGGCGCGCGATCGAGGCGCGCTACCCGACCGACGCCGTCGAGGTGACGGTCTGGGCGGCGCTGGCCGCAAACGGCACCGCGCCGAGCGAGCAGGAGCTTGCCGCCGGCCGCGACTTCCGGCTGCGCGCCACCGTCGCCATCGCCTCGCCGCTCAGCGCGGCCGCGCGCGAGTCGGTCACCCAGTCGGTGCGCGATGCGATCGGCTTCGATACCGGGCTCGGCGACATCGTCACCGTCACCGACACGCCGCCGGTCCCGGCCGCGACCGACTGGGATGCCGGCCTCGCTGCCGCCGACCGCAACATGAACCTCGCCGACGATCCGCTGCCGCAGCCGCGCGCCTCCTCGCTGCTCGATTCGCTGTGGACTCCGCTCGTGCTCATCGCTCTGGCCGCCGCGCTCGTCTTCGTCCTGCGCCGCCGCACCGCCGGCGGCGGGCTGATGAGCGACCAGGACCGCCTCGCTTATGCCTCGCAATTGAAGGCGCTGCTCGCGCAGCGTGACGCCGATGCCGCGCCGACGGTCTGACCGCGCCCTGCGCCGCGCGGTGAGCCGGCTCGGCCGGCTCCACCCCGACGACGTCGACGCCATCCTCGGCGAGCTCGACGCCGGCGAGCGGGCGCGGATCGATGCGATGATCGCGGGCTTTGCCGGCCGCCCGCCGCCGGCGGAACCGGCGCCGGCGGCAGCGGAGGAGCCCGCATGGGTCTATGAAAGCGTCTCGCCCTGGCTGCTGGCGCGGATCGACCCCGACGATCGGCGTGCGGACCGTCCGCGGCCCGAATTCGTGCTGATGACCGAGACCGCAAGCGCGGCCCTGCGCGGCGCTGCCGAGCCGTTCCGGAGGCCGGCGAATCCGGCCGGCGGCGGTAAGGCGCGCTCGCTGCTCGATCAGGCCTGGCGCCTGCTCGCGGGGCCGCGGCCGTGAGCGGCCTGCTCAAATCCGGCTCGGCGATGCTGAGCGAGCGGGTCCGGCCGCTGGGCGCGTTCGCCACACAGGCCGCCGATCCCGAGCGCGAGCGGCTCGCGGCGGAGCTGGCCGCGCTCGCCGCCGCCCTGGCCGAGCGCGACGAGGCGATCGCCGGCCACGCCGGCGCGCTCGAGGACGCGCATCGCGAAGGCCGCGAGACCGGCCGGCGGGAAGCCGAGGACGAGAGCGCCGCGGCGCTGGCCGCGATCGAGGCGGCGGCGGACCGGGCGCTCGCCACCTTCGCCGACGAGCTCGGCGAGATGGAGACACTCGCCGCCTTGCTCGCCCGGACCTGCCTCGAGCGGCTGCTGCTCGCGACCGAGCCGCGCGCGGCTTTGGTCTGCGAGCTGATCGCCGGCCAGGCGCGGGCGCTCGACGCCGAAGCGATGGTCCGGATCACCGTCTCGGCAAGCGACTTCCTGACCGCGCAGGACCTCGAGGCGGTCGCCGCGTCGCTCGGCAGCCGGCGCTGCGAGCTCGTCGCTTCCGACGAGCTCGACAGCGGCGACTGCCGGATCGCGCTTCGCCTCGGCACGCTCGACATCGGCCTGGGTCAGCAATGGGGCAGCCTGCGCGCCATCCTCGACGATGCGATCGGTGCGGAGGCGGCGCTATGAGCCATCCGCTCGCCGAGCGCCTCAAGCTGGCCGATCCGGTGGCGCGGACCGGGCGGGTGACTCGCATCCTGCCCACCCATATCGAGGCGGACGGGCCCAATCTTCCGCTCGGCGCCCTCTGCTCGGTCGAGACCGGAGGCGGCGGCGAGGCGGTGATCGCCGCCATCGCCAAGGTCGACCGGACGTCGGTCTCGCTGGTGCCGTTCGAGGACCGGCCCGACACCTTCTCCGGCGCCCGGGTAACGGCCCGCAGCGAGGACGATTGCGTGCCCGTCGGCGACGCCTTTCTCGGCCGTGCGGTGGACGCGCTGGCGCGGCCGATCGACGGCGGCGCGCCGGTCGAGACCGGCTGCCGCGGCCGGCTGCGCGGCCTCGACATTCCCGCGCTCGACCGGGTGTCGCCGCGCAAGCGCCTCGAAACCGGCATCCGGGCGCTCGATTGCCTGCTCACCATCGGCCGCGGCCAGCGCATCGGCCTGTTCGCCGCGAGCGGCGTCGGCAAGACCAGCCTGATGGCGCAGCTCGCCCGCCAGGTCGAGGCCGACCGCTGCGTCATCTGCCTGGTCGGCGAGCGCGGCCGCGAGGTCGAATCGCTGTGGTTCGACGGCCTTTCCGGGGAGAGCCGGGCGAAGACGGCGATGGTCGCGGCGACCTCCGACCAGGCGGCGGCGATGCGGGTCCGCGCCTGCGACCTCGCGCTCGCGCTGGCCGACCATTGGCGCAGCCAGGGCCTGCACGTCGTGCTGCTGCTCGATTCGGTGACTCGCCTCGCCATGGCGATGCGCGAGGTCGGCCTCGCCGCCGGCGAGCCGCCGACGGTGCGCGCCTACACGCCGAGCGTGTTCGCGGCGATCCCGAAGCTGGTCGAGCGCTGCGGGGCGCTGCGAGGAGGCGGAGCGATCACCGCGCTGATGACCGTGCTCAGCGAGACCGACGACATCGACGATCCGGTCTGCGAGATGATGAAGTCGCTGCTCGACGGCCACATCATCCTGTCGCGAAGCCTCGCCGAGCAGGGGCAATTCCCGGCGATCGACGTGCCGCGCAGCGTCAGCCGCCTTGCCGCCGGCCTCTGCTCGCCGGCCGAGCGCGCCCTGGCGCAGCGCGCGATCGCTCTGCTTTCCACCTACGATCAGTCGCGCATCCTGATCGAATCGGGAGTCTATGCCGCGGGCAGCAACGAAGCGATCGACGAGGCGATCGCCAGGCGCCCCGCCCTCACCGCCTTCCTGCGCCAGCGCCAGGACGAAAAGGCCGCCCATTCGGAGGCCGACTCGGCGCTGGCCCTGCTGCTTGGCAAGGGCGGCTGAGATGGCCGCCGCGCGCAGCCGGGCCGACGCGCTCGCCACGATCGCCGAGATCCGCGGCCTGCAGAGCCGCGCCGCCGAGATCGAGGCGGCGCGTGCGGCCGGCGAGCGCCGCACCGCCGAGGAGCGCCGGGCCGAGGCTGCCGAGCGGCTGGCCGGGACCGAGGCGGGCTGGGCCGCTTCGCTCGCCGGCGGCGCGTTCGATCCCGGGCTCGCCCGCCACTGGTTCGCCGCGCTCGAGGCGGGCCGGGCCGAGCAGCACCGGCTCGACGAGCGGCTCGCCGCGGCCGAGCAGGAGCTCGCCGGGCGGCGCGCCGCCTGGCAGGCCGCCTCGGCGCGCACCGACGCCGCCCGGGAGCAATCCCGCACTGCCACCCGCCACGCCGCCCACCGCCGCGACGAGGCCCGCCTCGCCGCGGTCGAGGACCGCATCGCCGCTTTGTCCCCGAGGTCCGCATGAAAATCGCCCCGCTTCCGCCACAGCCCCCCGTCGCCCGGCCGCCCTCGGCCGGCGAACCGTCGCGGCCGTTCGAGGACTTTCTCGACACGGCCTATGCCTTCGCCGATCTCGGCATGTTCGGCCATGGCGGCGCCAAGGCCCCGGAGCCCGGGCCGGGCACCTGCCGCGGCCCGACGACCGCCGCGCCCGCGCCTGCCCCGGCGGCGCTGCCTGACGCCGCCGCGGCAACGGAGGAGCCGGCCATGATCCCGCACGCACGGGCGATGGCCGTCCGTCCGCTCCCGGCCGAGCTTCACGCGAGCGGCCGGAGCCGCGGTCCCTCGCCGGCACGCGCCAAGCCGCAAATGCCCGCCGGCGAGCTGCCCGCCCCGCAGCCGGCGCCGGAGGAGGCCGAGCCGGAGGGCGCGGCGCCGGTGCGGCGCGCCGCCCGCCGGCTGCCGCCACCGCGCTCCGACGTCAGCCTGACCGTCAGCGAGAAAGACGGGAAGGTCGCGCTCGTCGCGGCCGCGCCGAAGCTCGATCCGGAAACCCGCGCGGCGCTGCGCCGGCTGGTCCGCGACATTCTCGCCAGGAGCGGCCTCAGCCTGTCCCACTTTCAGCTAAACGGCGTCCCGGTCGCGGCGGATTCACTAGACATCCCAGGAGGTTTTCATGGCACTCGCTCCCGTTAGCGCGACCAACCAGCAGGCCAACGCCGCCTTCGGCCTCGATTTCCAGTCGCTGCTGCGCATCATCCTGACCCAGCTCACCTATCAGGATCCGCTGAAGCCGATGGACAATTTCCAGTTCGTCTCTCAGCTCGCCCAATTCTCGCAGCTTCAGCAGAGCCAGTCGCTCAACGACCAGATCGGCAACCTGCTCGCCGCCCAGGCAGCGATGCAGGGCACCAGCCTGCTCGGCCGGACGGTCGACTTCACCAACACCGGCGGCGCCGCGACCACCGGCCTCGTCAAGGCGGTGTCGTTCGCCAACGGCCGGCCCGAAATCACCGTCCAGACCGCCGCCGGCGAGACCATCGCCGGCATCGCCATCGCCAACATCAGCCAAGTCCGCTGACAACTACGGGGGGAGACTATCCATGCTCGGTTCCATCTACATCGGCCTCAGCGGCCTCACCGCTTATTCGCGGGGCCTTCAGACGATCAGCAACAACGTCACCAACCTCAACACCCCCGGCTTCAAGGCGACCTCGTTCACCTTCGCCGATTCGTTCAGCTATGGCGGCATCGGCGCGAGCTTCTCGCGCTACGTCGGCGGCCAGCAGCTCGGCACGGGCGTCCGCTACGGCCATGAGAGCATCGACTTCCGCCAGGGCGACCTGCGCCAGTCCGGCGGCGATCTCGATTTCTCGATCCAGGGCAGCGGCCTGCTGACCCTGCTCAACGGCGACCGCACCTATTATTCGAGGACCGGCCAGTTCACCGTCGACAAGGACGGCTTCATCGCCGATTCGGCCAGCGGCTACCGGCTCGGGGTGCTCAACTCGTCGGGCCAGGCGGTCGCCGTCAGCGTCGACGCCAACCGCACCAACGCGCCCGCCGCGACGACCCGGATCACCTTCGACGGCAATCTCTCCTCCACCGCCGAAAGCGCGGTCAACGTCGCCGACCTCGCGGTCTACGATTCCAGCGGCCAGCGGCACGTCTGGAAGGTGACCTTCGAGAAGGTCGGCGCCACCGCGCCCGGCGAATGGAAGGTGACGGTCACCGACGGGACGACGGTGATCACCGATCCCGACCATCCGCCGATCCTCAAGTTCATCGGCAGCTCGGTCGATCCGGCCAATGCGACGATCACCATCGCGACGACCCCGGCGGGGGCCGATCCGCAATCGGTGGTGCTCGACTTTTCGGGCGACGTCGACTCCTTCTCGTCGGGGACGCTGTCGACGCTTCGCGCCGCCAAGGTGGATGGCCGCGGCCTCGGCAGCCTGACCAGCGTCACCCTCGACGACACCGGCCAGCTCAAGCTCACTTACTCGAACCAGGAAAGCGAGCTGCTCGGCTTCGTCGCGATCGCCGACGTCCGCGATCCGCAGCGGCTCGAGCGGGTCGGCACAGGTCTGTTCCGCGACGCCGGCGGCGCCGGCATCCGGCTGCTCGGCAGCGGCCAGGACGGCATCGGCAAATTGGTGAGCCGGCAGATCGAGGCGTCGAACGTCGATCTCTCGCAGCAGTTCGGCGACCTGATCCTCGTCCAGCGCGGCTTCCAGGCCTCCTCGCAGGTGATCAGCATCTCCAACGACATGATCCAGCAGCTGTTCGGCATCAGGGGCCAGGGATGAGCGGCGAGGCCCGCGACTGGCTGCCGGCGGCGGCGCTCGATGCGCCGGCGGTGCGCCGAGCGCTCGGCGACGCCGTCTCGTCCTGGTCGGAGCGGTGGCTGCCGGGCGGCCGGCTGGCGGCCGCCGGCTTTGCCGCCCACCGTCCCGGCGCGCCGCTGCCCGCGTCCGGCTGGACCCGCTACGGCACTGCCGCCCTGCTCGCCGCCGACGGGCTCCGCCTGGCCGGGCTTGCGCTCGGCACCCGGCCCGAGGGCCTCGTCCTCTCCGAGGTCGACCGCGACATTCTCGGCCGCTTCACCGCGCGCATCGCCGCCGACCTCGCTTCGGCGCTCGACCGCGCGATCGGCCGCACTCCGCCCGCCGAGGGGGAAGCCGAGCCCGTCGCCGGCGATCCCCTGCCCGAGGGCGGCCTCCTGTTCGCGATCGCCGATTGCGCCGGCGCTCCGGTCCTTCACGGCGCGGTGCCGCTGGCGGCCTTGGTCCCGTTCCGCAAGTCGCTGCTTCGCGGCGAGCGGCGGCCGCGGCCCGCGCTCGCCCGGCTCGGCCGGGCGGCCGGCGCGACCCCGGTGCGGGTCGAGGCCCGCCTCGGCACCGCCGTGCTCGCGCTCGGCGATCTCGCCGCGCTCGGTGCCGGCGACGTGCTCATCCTCGACCGCTCGATCGAGCAGGGCGCGGCGCTCGCTTTGCCGCGCTCGAGCCGCCCCTTTGCCCGCGCCGCGATCGCCGCGCGCGGCGCCGAGGTTGCGCTGACCCTTTCCCCCTCTCGCGGAGACCTTTGATGGAAAACATGACTCCTCCGGCCGGCGATTCCGGCGATGCCGCTCTCGATCAGGTTGCCGAGCAGCCGGACGGCGGGCGCGAAGGCGCGCTGCTGATCGCCGCCGATTCCTCGCTCCTCCGGGAGGTCGAGGTGACGCTTCAGGCGCGGCTCGGCGAGCTCGTCATGCCGGTCGCCGAGCTGATGGAGTTGCGCCAGGGCGCGGTGCTCGGCCTGGCGGCGCGGCTCGACGACCCGATCGACCTGCTGCTCAACGACGCGCTGGTCGCGCGCGGCGAGATCGTCGCCGTCGACGACCGGTTCGGAATCCGCATCGTCGAGATCGCGCCCAAATGAGCCTTGGCCGCCACCTTGCCCGGATCGCGCTCGCCGCAGCGCTGCTCGTTGCGGCGGCGCCGGCGTTCGCCCAGCGGCTCGGCCAGGGGACCGGCACCGAGGTGCCGATCTGGCGCGTGCTCGCGGCGCTGCTGCTGTGCCTCTCGCTTGCCGTCGCGGCCGCCGTCCTGCTCAGGCGGCGGCTGGGTGGCGGCGCCCGGCCGGTCGCGTTCGGCGGTTCCCGCCGCCTGCGGCTGGTCGAGACTCTGCGGCTCAGCCATCAGGTCGATCTGTGCGTGGTCAGCTGCGACTCGGGCGAGTTCCTGATCGCCTCCACCCCGCATGGCGCGACCCTGATCAACCCGCTCCTGCCCGCGCCCGAGCCCGCGAAAGAACCGGAATGACCGCTGCCGGGATCCTGCGCGCGGGCCGGGCGGCGCTTGCCGCGCTGCTGCTGCTCGCGCCCGGCGCCGCGCTGGCCGCCGCCAATGCCGCTTCGGCGCTGAACGCCGGCGGCGGCCCGGCTTCGAACGTCGTCCGGATCGCCCTCATCCTGACCATGATGGCGCTGATTCCGGCGCTGCTGGTCTGCATGACCTCGTTCGTGAGGATCGTCGTCGTCCTGTCGATGATCCGCCACGCCTTCGGCATGCCGGAGACGCCGCCGAACCAGGTCCTCGTCAGCCTCGCCTTGCTGCTCACCGCCTTTTCGATGGCGCCGACCTTCACCGCGCTCAACCAGAGCGCCCTCCAGCCCTTCCTCGCCGGCACCGCGACCGCCCAGCAGAGCCTCGACCGCGGCGCCGTCCCGCTGCGCGCGTTCATGCTGCGCCAGGTGCGCGACCAGGATCTGGAGACGGTCTACGCCATCTCCCGAGCGCCGCTGCCCGACACCGCCGCGGAGGTCGGCCTGATGCCGCTGACCACGGCGTTCATGCTCAACGAGCTGCGCGTCGCCTTCAAGATCGGTTTCGTCATCCTGCTGCCGTTCCTGCTCATCGATCTCGTCGTATCGAGCATCCTGCTCGCGCTCGGCATGCTGATGGTGCCGCCGACGACCCTGTCGCTGCCGATCAAGGTGCTGATGTTCGTGCTGATCGACGGCTGGAGCCTCGTCCTCGAAGGCGTCCTCGGGAGCTTCCGTTAGCGCGATGGCCGGAGCCGCGCCCCTGCTTGCCGATCCGGACGGCGGAGAGGCGGCGCTCTGGCGCGCGCTCAGGCACGAAGGCTCGGCCACGGCCCGGGACCGGTTGTTTTCCCTCTTCCTTCCGTTCGCGCGGTCGCTGGCCGGCCGCCAGTTCAAGAGCAGGCGGGGCGGCGACGTCGAATATGAGGACCTGCTTCAGCTCGGCTGCGCCGGGCTGCTCGAGGCGATCGACCGCTTCGATCCCGGCTTCGGCGTGCCGTTCAAGGGGTTCGCCGTGCGGCGGATCAACGGCTCGATGATCGACGGCCTCGCCAAGATGAGCGAGGTGCGCGAGCAGATCAGCTACCGCAACCGGGTGCGGCGCGAGCGGCTGCGCTCGCTCGCCGCCGATGCCGAGGCGCCCGCGGGCCAGGGCCAGGCGATGGAAGCGCTGATCGACCTCGCCGTCGGCCTCGCTCTGGGCTTCATGCTGGAAGGGACGACGCTCTACCAGGGCGAGGCCCAGGCCGCGGTCCAGCCGACCGCCTATGACAGCCTCGCCTGGCGGGATCTGGTGAAGCGGGCCACCGTCGAGCTCGCGCGCCTGCCCGAACGGGATCGGCGGATCATCGAGCTGCACTATCTGGACGACGTCAATTTCGATCAGATCGCGAGGCTGTACGGCCTCACCAAGGGGCGGATTTCGCAGCTCCACAAGGCGGCGCTGATCCTGCTTCGAAAACGGATTGCGGGAGGCGGCGGTTTCCGCCTCGAACGATGATCGGGTAAGGGAGAAGAGTGATGGAGCAATATTGTCCCGACGATCGGCTCGCCGAAGCCGTCGAACTGGTCGGCAGCGACGATTCGGCCGGGCTCGCGCACGTCGCCGCCTTGCTCGACGATCATCCGCACGACCCCCGCCTTCACTTCCTTTACGGGTCGTTGCTGGCCGGCGCCGGGCGGTTCGAGGAAGCGCGGGTCGCGATGGGCCGGGCGGTCGAAATCGCGCCCGATTATGCGATCGCCCGCTTCCAGCTCGGCCTGCTCGAGCTGAGCTCGGGCGATGCCGCGGCCGCCTGCGCGACCCTCGATCCGCTCGCCGAAGACGAGGCGGAGGCGGCGTTGCCGCTGTTCGCCCGCGGGCTGCAGAGCCTTGGCCGCGACGAGCTCGGCGCCGCCCGCGCGCTGCTGCGCCGCGGCATCGCGGTCAATCGCGAGCATCCGCTGGTCAGCCGCGACATGGAGCTGATCATCGCCCGCATCGACGAGACCGCGGCGGCCGGCGGCGAGGCCGAGCAGGACGTTTCCGCGGCCGATTTCCTGCTTCGGCAGGCCGCCGCCAAATCGACCAGGCACTAGAAGGGGCCGTCGCGCATCATGGACCCAGTCTCCAACGCCACGCGAATCGCGATGATGCTGCGCCAGCGGCTCGAGGAACGCTCGCGCGCCGGCGCCGCCGCGCGCGGCGGCCGCAAGCAGGCGAAGGGGACGGGCGACGTCGCCGGCAAGAGCGCCCTGCGCGGCGCCGACGCGGTCGAGGGGCTCGACGACCGCAAGCTCAAGCGGGTGGTGATCGAGCAGATCCTGGTCGACCAGTTCGGCCCCGGCCTGGTCAACGACGCCAGCTTCCAGCAATTGGTCGATCAGGTGACCGAAGCGATCGAGGCCGACGCCGGCGGCGCGCTCACCCTGTCGCGGGCCCTCGCCGAGGTCCGCGCGCGCCCCTGAAGCGGATAAGTGGGGACAGTCCCTATTTATCGGATAGGTGGGGACAGTCCCTATTTATTGCCGAACGCGGCGAGGCTGCGGGCGATCGTCCGGCCGGCCGCGCCGATCGGCAGGTTGAGCGCCGCCTCGCGAACCTTTTGCGCCGCCTTGGCCTTGCCCTCGCTCTCCAGCAGCAGGCTCCGGGCGAGGGCGGCGCCGAAGCAATTGCGATCGAGGCGAAGCGCGATCTCGGTGCGCCGCCGGGCGCCTTCCCGGTCGCCCTCGGCGAGATCGAGCACGGCGAGCGCGCCATGGGTCTCGGCGAAAGTGTCGTCGAGCGCGAGCGCGGTCTCGAACCGCGCCCGGCTGGCGGCGAGATCGCCGCGGACGTAATGCGCCCAGCCGGCGGCGACCCACGAGCCGAGATGGTCCTCGAACCGCGCCGCGGCCGAATCGAGCCGTTCCGCGGCGCCGGCGGTGTCGCCGCGGGCGAGTCGGCCGAGGCCGTCGCCGAGCAACGCCCGCGGATTGCCTGCGTCGGCGGCGAGGATGCGTTCGAACAAGGCCGCCGATTCGTCGGGGCGATTGTCGTCGAGAAGAAGCAGCCCCATCGTCGCCAAGCCGTCATGGTTGCTGCCCGCGCGGCCGGCGTAGAGGCGGGCGAGATCGGCCTGCTCGGCGTCGAGCGCGGCGCTGGCCAGGGCTCCCATCAGGCTCTCGTCGTCGGGATAGGCCTCGGCCCAGCGGGCGCCGCATTCCAGCGCCTCGTCGAGCCGCTCGCCATGGTGGAGCAGCTGGACCTTGAGCGCGGCGCCGCGCGGGCCGGCGGCGACCGCCTCGTCGTCGAGCAGGGGCAGCGCCGCTTCATAATCCTTCGCCATCGCCAGCGCCCAGGCCTGGTTGAAGCGCAGCGTAGGCGATTCCTCGCCGGCCTCGCGCAGCGCCGCGAACGCCGCCGCCGCATCCTCGAATCGGCCTTCGCCCATCGCCGCGACGCCCTTGAGGTTGAGCAAGGCCGGCGGCAATGGCGCGCGCTCCGCGTAGCGATCGAGCAGCGCCAGCGCCAGCGCGGGATCGGCTTCGTCGACCGCCGCCGCGGCGGCGTCGGCGAGCAGATGCGGATTTCCGGGGTCATGGTCCAGGAAGCCGAGCAACTGCTGCAGCCTGCTCATCTCGTCGATCCGCTCCCCCGCTGCGCTCACCGGCCGGTCCTCCCCTCGCATAGCACAGGATCAATCGGCCGAGTCAGGCGGAAGTTTAGGCCTAAGGCCTCGACGAAAGATTGAGCACCTTCGCAGAAAGTTGCGTTCCGCCGTACCGCAATTGCCGTATATCATGGGCGGCATGATCGGGACGGATCGAAATGGCGGCGGCGCGGCGGCGGATGAAAATGCCTGCCGCTTATTGTCCGGCGTCTTCGATTGCTCGGTCGAGCTTGCCGGACATATTCTTGTCCGCGGCAAGCGCCGCCAATTTCATGCCCGGGCGACGATGGTCCGGCGCGGCGACCGGATCTCGACTCTCTATGTCGTGATCAGCGGCCGCGCCCATGCCATCGTCTATTCGCTCGACGGCCAGGCCGTGCTTCTCCACGAATATCGCGCCGGCGATTTTTTCGGGCCGGTGAGCCCGCCTTACGCGATGACCCACGACGCCGACGTGGTCGCGGTCGAGGCGGTCAGCGCCTTCCTGCTCGAGGGCGGCGTGCTGGCGCTGCTCGCCGAGCAGCACGGCTGCATCGGCCTCGCGCTGCTCAAGGTCATGGTCGATCGGCTCCAGCAGACGGCGACCCGGATGTACGAGCATGTCGCCTTGTCCGCGGTCGGGCGGGTGCATGCGGAATTGCTTCGCCAGGCGCGGCAGAGCGGCGACCTGACGATCCGGCCGAGCCCGGTGCTTGCCGATCTCGCGCTCCACGTCTCGACGACGCGCGAGACCGCCTCGCGTGCGGTCAACGCGCTCGAGCGGCGCGGCATCATCCGCCGCGAGCCCGACAAGCTGACGGTGGTCGCGCCGCACCGGCTCGAGGAGCTGGTCCTATGAGGCGGTGGAGCCGGGGTTAGGGTCCAGGCTTGAGACCGGAGGTCTCAAGCCTGGGCCCCTAGCGCGTAGAGGCCGATCGCCGAGCCGCCGTCGAGCGCGCTCAGCTCGCCGATCCAGCCGGCCTCGCCCGAGGCGCCGCCGGCGGCCAGCACCGCCGCGAAATCGTCCGACACGCAGACCGAGCCCGGCGGGGTCGCGGCGACGATCGCCTCGGCGATGTCGGCGCCGCTCCCGGTCGGCCGGGTCGCCCCCGAAAAGGGATCGCGGACGCAATCGATCAGCCCGTAATGGCCGGCGATCTGCAGCGCGGTCCGGCCGCGCAGCCGGGCGTGGACGGTCCGCGCCACCGCCGCGGCGGCCGCGCAATCGCCATAGCCCGCGAGGATGGTCTCGCCGTTGAGATAGGGCGCGAGCGTCGGCCTGCCCGCCTCGGCGAGCGCATCGCGAAGCTCGCCGAGGCGATCCTCGAAGCCGGCCTCGGCGCCCGGCCCGACCCGGATGGCGAGCAAGGCGAAGCCCTCCGCCTCGGCGTCGCTTGCGGGAGCCGATGCCACCGCATCCCCCATCAGCCGCCGCGCATTGAGCAGGGCAGCGCCCCACGCCACCCGATCGGCCAGCGCGACCGCGGCGGCGTCGGGCGCGCGATTGAGCGGGCGGACGTGGCGGACGCTCTCCGCGGCGGCCAGAGCGGCATCGAAGCGCCGCCGCCACGCTTCGCCGTGCGGATCGACGAAACGCGCGGTGAAGCTCTCGGCGTCGCCGGGCAGGATGACGTGAAGCTCGGCGTCCCGCGCGAGCAACGCCTCGGCGATCTCGATTTCGAGGCCCGCGGCGAGCGCTCCGAAACCGAAGCCGATATCGGCATCGAGCGGCGCCGCCATCGCCTCGCCCGGATCGGCGCCGTCCGCCTTGGCCGCCGCATAATGGAGCGAGCGCGGCGGCCGCAGCAGGTCGAAGTCGGAAGTCTCGCCGCCGAGCTGGTCCTGGATGGCGAGGAACTGGCGAAGGGTCGAGCCATGATCCTCCCACGCCCGCGGCGCCGCCGCGATCGCCGCTTCGAGCGCCGCGCGCGCCTCGTCCATCCGGCCGAGCAGCACCAATGCCTCGGCCTCGGTGGCGGCCCGCCAATAAGGCGTCTCCGGCTCGTCGGGCTCGCGCGCGATCCGCGCCAGCACCTCGCCCGCAATCTCCTCGGCCTGGTCGCGATTGCCGGAGAGCAGCGACAGCGTCGCCGCGTTGATCAGCGGATAGGTGCCGGGCTGCAGCGCGGCGGCGCGGCGATAGCAATCGGCGGACTGAAGATAGTAGCGCCGCCGCGCCTCCTCGTCCGTGGCGCGCAGCGCATGGTCCTTGAGCAAGCGCCCCTTGACGGTCAGCGCCGCCGGATCGTCCTGGTCCTCGCGATCATAGCCCCCGGCCACGAACTGCCCCCAGGCGTGATCAAGCGCCCCCGCGCGAGCGAGGGCGATGATCGTTGAAAGTGGGGCGGCGATCGACATGGCACCGCCAGCATAGCCTCACCTGAAACCGAAGCCCATACGGCTCGCTGCCCCTAGGGATCGTTCGACCCGCCCGGATACCTGACGTCAGGATCGACGACCAGCGGAATGAAGCGCGTCACGTCCGTATCCTGGAAAAACAGGTCGATATGGAAGTTGATGCCGTCGGCGTAGCGCTGGGTATTCGGATCGAGCGCCTTCGGGCCATCGGCAATCAGATAGGCTACTTTGCACTCGTCCTTCTCATTCCCGTAATTGCCCCCCTTGTCTTCCGTGATCTGCCCATTTTCGTAGAACACGCGGCGCGCGCCAAAGAAGCATTCCTTCGCAAAGGCCGCATTGCTGAGCGTAATTGGAGGGCCCAAGCGCGCAAACTGCCAGTTCTTGTCGCTCAATTTGTAGATTACATAGCCCAAAGGCTGATGCTGGCAAGAGAGTGCGGAGTCGAACGGCTGCTCCAACACCAGGGCGTTCGTCGAGTACTGAAAAGTTCCGTCGCAAAGCTCTTCAAGGACCTCGTTGAAATTCTTTGGATAATTGCTGAAATCAATATCCTTTCCTCTTGAATAGTAGAATTCCAGCTTATTATTCCGTATTCTCAAGTCCACCTCTCTGACTGTGGCGTAAGTCACTGCAGAATAAGGTGAATCCTTCGTGGGATTGATTTCGCCGCGCGTAAAAAAAGCTTCTACATTCGTCTGCATCATCCGTCTCCTTGGCATCTGAGTCGGGTTTTCCGATGAACCCTCGTAGCGTGCCCTTGCGGAGACTCGCGTGACGGCAATCACGCCCTGTTCGGCAGGTCGAAGGCAAATGGGCGAACACCGATGCGGCGTTCACCAGCCGATAAAAAGATCGTCGCTCCGGCGTGAAGCGAGCAAATCGGCCTTGGCGAGCCTGCATCGAGATCGTGCAAACCGACGCCCGGACAGGCAAGGAGTTTCCCTTGCTCAGCCGGAGCCGGAGCCGCCGGGATACCGCACGTCGGGATCGATGATGAGCGGAACCCGCACCGCGCCACTTCCGAACAGCAACTCGACGTGCAGGTTGAGGGCATGGACATATTGGCCGGTGAAGCCGGTCGCCGTAAAGCCATTGGAAATGAAATAGGCGACCTTGCAATGGTCCTTCTTCGGCGCCCGATCCACCACCCTCTGCCTGCGCCCCTGGGAGTCGACGCGCCGGGCCTCGAAATGGCACTCGGCCGCCTTTCCCTGAGGGCCGATGGAAAACGGCGGATAATCATGCGCGAATTGCCAGTTCTTTCTGAGGTTGAGCCGATAGATTACATAGCAGACTTCCTTGTTCTTGAGCGATAGCGGCGAAGCCGGAGGCGGTGGATTAAGCCCATCTTTATCCGGCAGCCTGATATTTCCCTGAGCGATGTCTTTCAGCAGCCCTTTGAGCCGGCCAGGATAATTTGGAATCTCGATGTAATATTTCGCCTTTGAAAAGAAAAAAGATATCTCTCGGCCGGTAATTTTGCAGTCGATTTCTCGCACGGTCGCAAGCTGCGGGCGCGGCGTTTGACTGGGATACTCGTCGAGCTCGTCGAACGGAATTGTCACGATACGTCTGTCGATCCTAGCGCCCATGGCCTCTCTCCTGCTGCATATCCCGCTCAATTCGTGCCTGCAGGCCGCGCCAGCGTGCATTGGCGGCGTCGCGCGCGCGAAGCACGGCGACTTCGTCCGCGGCACGGCGGAAATGTTGGCGTGCCTCGACGTGCAGGCCTCGCCGCGCAAGCAGCTCGCCGAACCCCATTTCGGAGCCCACCAGAATGTCGCGATAGTCGAGATTGTTGGGATCGGACCGGATCAGCTTTTGGACAAGCGCCTCGTGCTGGCGGCGATGGTCGAGAGCGCGGTCCCATCGGCCGTTGGTGCTCCACAGGTCGACCAGATAGGCGTGCCGATTTGCAAGATCGACAAGAAGGCCAGGATCGTCGCCTTGCAAGCGACGCACCTGCTCCATCCGGACGAGGGCAGCGGTGCAGGTGCGCAGCGCTACGGCGGCAGGTGCGATCAGGCACAGATCGCCCTCCGCATAGCCTACCTCCCTTATCCAATATGGGTTTTGGGGCTCGGCCGCGACAAGCCGCTCAGCGAGCGCTTTGTATCGTTCCCATGCCCGCCGCGCGGCGTCCAGGTCCCGACGCGTATAGGCAATGAGGCCAAGCCAATATTCGCTTTGGGCGTGCACGAAGACAAAATTGGGATCGTTCGGCGCCCCGGCCAGTTGCGCGGCGGTGACTCGATAAATGTCGCGCAGCCTGGCCTCGGCAGCCGGCAGGTTGCCCAGGCTGAGTTCATCCTCGCCGATGCGCTGAACCAGCCTGGCCCGGCGGGCAAGATCGGCCGGGCCGCCCTCGGGCGGCTGACGGTCATAATATTGGAGCGCCCGCTGGTTGACGGCCGACATGATGTCGAGCCGTCCGACCCCCTCCAGCCCTTCGCGCAAATCGGTCAGCATGAACTCGACCAGGCCTTCCGCTTCGCTGCGCTGACGGTCCGCCTCGCGTCGGGCCTGGAATGCGAACACCGCCAATGCGGTGGTGATCAGCATCGCCACCAGCGCCACCGCGGTGACCGCCATCACCCGCCGCACCCTCCGCGCCGCATCGCGCTGGACCAGCGCGTCGAGCCCGACGCCGGTGATCCCGGCGACCAGCTTCAACAGCCCCAGCCGCTGCCCGTCGCGATCGCGCCGCAAATCGGTCGCCAGCGGCTCGTGCCAGGTGCCGTCGCGGCCGAAGGCGCGCAGCGCCGCCGGGAAGCAGTCCGGCGGGTCGCCCTCCAATACCGCCGCCAAGATCGGCCGGTCGGGGTGGAGCTCGCGGAAGACCCGGATCTCCTCCGCCACCCAGAGCGATTGGGCGGCGAGCGGCGAGCACAGGACGATCAGCGCGCCCGACCGGGCGAGCGCTTCGCGCACCGTCTCGCTCAAATCGCTGGCGGCGGGCAATTCGTCGCGGTCGCGGAAGATCGGCGCCAGCCGCTCGGGGACCGGCCCCCGCGGCGTGTCGCGCCCGATCAGCCGCTTCGGCATCCGATAGGCTTCGAGCCGGCGGTGGAGCCGGCCGGCGGCAGCGGCGTCCTTGTGGCTGTAGCTGAGGAAGGCTGTGTAGCGAAGCTCGTCGGCTTCCCGCTCACCCATTTTTTCCCCCGGCCGAGCCAGCATGGCCAGTTCCGAACTCGGCAGCCGCACGGTGCCAGAATTCATGGGCCCACGCAATCGTTGCCAAATCCGGCAGCCGCCTGCGAAGGCGAATAAGATCGGATTATTATGCCGGTCGCGGCGATCGCTGGCCGATTAGGCGTTCCAACTTTGAGTTTCGGGCCGGATCACTGCCTCTGCATTTCCCGGTTGATGTCCCGCTCAAGAGCGCGCCAGCTGGCATTGGCGGGGTCGCGCGCCCTCAGCATGGCGACGGTCGACGCGGCGTCGGCGAACCGCCGCTGCGCTTCCTGCTGGCGGCCGTGCGCGGCCAGCCTCCTGCCGAAGCCGAGCTGCCCCTGCGCCCAGATGTCGCGATAGTCGAGATTGTTCGGATCGGCCGCGATCAGCGACCGCACCAGCGCCTCGAACCGCGCCTGATGAAGCTGCGCCAGGTCCCAGCGTCCGTTGACGTCGGCGGCGATCACCATCCAGCCGTGGCGGTTGGCGAGATTCTGGTCGAGGGCGCGGTCGGCGCCCCGCAGCCGGCGGACTTCGAGCATCCGCTGCAGCGCGATCACGCAGGTGCGCCGGGCGAGCGCGGCGTCGACCGGCTGCCGCACCGCGATCGCGCAGAGATTCCCCTCGGCATAAGCCGATTCCGTGAGCCAGCGGGGGTTGGCGGGGTCGATCGCCAGCAGCCGGTCGGCGAGCGCCTTGTAGCGCAGCAGGGGCGGCCGCGCCGCGGCGAGATTGTCGCGGACATAATCGACATAGCCGACCCAATATTCGCTTTGCGAATGGGCGAAGATGCGTTCGGGATCGTTGGGCGCGCGGTTCAACTGTTCAGCGGTGGTGCGATGCGCCTCGCGAAACGCAGCGAGAGCGGCCGCATGGTGGGCGCGAGCAAGCTCGTCCTCGCCGACCGCGAGCAGGACGCGCGCGCGGCGCACCAGCGAATCCGCCGGCAGGCGCGAGAGTTCCCGCTGGCCGCCATAATAAGCGAGCGCGCTCCGGTTGACCGCGGTCATGATGTCGAGCCGCCCGACGCCCCGCAGCCGCTGGCGCAGGTCGGTCAGCATGAACTCGATCTGGCCTTCCGCTCCGGCGCGCTGCCGCTCGGCCTCGCGGCGGGCCTGCAAGGCGACCAGCGCCAGCGCGGCGACGACGAACAGCGCGATCAGCGCGCCGACCGTGACCGCCATGATCCGGCGTACCCGCCGCGCCGCGTCGCGCTGGACCAGCGCGTCGAGGCCGACGCCGCTGATCGCCGCGACCAGCTTCAGCAGCCCCAGCCGCCACCCATCCCGATGCGGCCGGAGGTCGGTGGCGAGCGGCTCGTGGCCGGTGCCGGCGCGGCCGAAGGCGCGCAGCGCGGCCGGGAAGCAGTCGGGCGGGTCGCCTTCCGATACCGCTGCCAGGATCGGCCGGTCGGGGTGGATCTCGCGGAAGACCCTGATCTCCTCCGCCACCCAGAGCGAGACGGCGGCGCGCGGCGAGCACAGGATGATCAGCGCCCCCGATCGGGCAAGCGCCTCGCGTACCGTCCGGCTCAAATCGGTGGCGGCGGGCAGCTCGTCGCGGTCGCGGAAGATCGGCACCAGCCGCTCGGGGACCGGCCCGCGCGGCGTGTCGCGCCCGACCAGCCGGCGCGGTATCCGATAGGCTTCGAGCCGGCGGTGGAGCCGGGCCGCCGCGGCGGTGTCGCTGTGGCTGTAGCTGAGGAAGGCCTTGTAGCGAAGCTCGTCGGCTGCCCGCTCGCCCATGATCCTCCGGGCCGAGCCGGCGTCGCCAGTCCCGAACTCGACGAACTAACGTGCCAGAATTCGTCGGCTCGTGCAACTATTCGCCAAGTCATCGCCCTGTTTATCTTCGTCGCCGCCCGCTTCGCCCGCGGGGACGGGGACCGGCGAAATCTCGGGCCCGGACGGCGCCGTCAGGAACCGGAGGCGGGGGCCGACTCTTGACGCGGCAATGGCCGATCCGACCCGCTTCGCCGTCGACCGCCTCGTCTTCGCTCCCGGCGACGTCGATCTCGCCCGCTCGCCGCTGGCCGGGCGGGTCGCGGCCGAGACCTATGTGCTCGGCGCGTTCAACCCCGGCCTGACCCGGCTGGCGAGCGGCAACCTGCTGATGATGGTGCGCATCGCCGAGGCGCTGCGCGAGCCGGTCCGGGGCGGCAAGGTCCACGCGCTGCGCTGGGCCGGCGGCGATTACGTCCTCGACGGCTGGCCGCTCGATCAGGTCGACTCCGCCGATCCGCGCAAGTTCCTGCTCCACGGCGGCGGCTGGAAGATCATGGCGCTGACCTCGCTTTCCTGGCTGCTGCCGGTCGAGCTTTCCCCCGACGGGCTCGAGGTCGTCGCGGTCCATTACGACCGCGCGATCGCGCCGGCGGCGGACCTGCAATGCTACGGCGTCGAGGATGCCCGGATCAGCCGGGTCGGCGGCGAATGGCTGATGACCACCTGCTCGGTCAGCCCCGAGCGCCATTCGACCACGCTCTACAGCTCCGCCGACGGCCTCGACTGGCGGTTCGAGGATATCGTCCTCGATCACCAGAACAAGGACATGCTGATCTTCGAGGGGCGGATCGACGGCCTTTATTGGGCGCAGACCCGCCCGCTCGGCGATCTCTATTTCGCCTATCCGCCGGACAGCGAATGGCGCGCCGGGCCGTCGATCAACCTCGCCACCTCGCCCGACGCGCGGCACTGGAAGCCGCACCGCCGCCCCGGCATCCGGCCGCGCGCGGGAACGCTGGCGACGGCGCGGATCGGCGGCGGCGCGCCGCCGGTGCTCACCGATCGGGGCTGGCTCAGCCTGTGGCACGGAGTCGAGCCGAGGGAGATCGTCGGCATCTACCGCACCTATTGGTCGCTGCTCGACCGCGACGATCCGAGCCGCGTGCTGAAGACCGGCGCCGCCCCCCTGCTCGAGCCGGCGCCCGAGCTCACCCGGCCGCTCGAGGAGCTGCTCTACGTCCGCGACGTCGTCTTCACCACCGGCATCGCCGATGCCGGCGACCATTATGTGGTCGCTTCGGGCGAGGCCGACCTCGCCTGCCGGATCACCCACGTCCCGAAGGCCGCGTTCGACTGAGGCTCAGGCGCGGCGGTTCTTGGCCCAGACCGAAACCAGGATCAGCGAGAAGGCCGCGAGCCGGAGCAGATAGAGCGAGCTGCGCTCCTCCACCGGCACGTCGACGAAGACGAGCAGCGCCTGGGTCAGGCCGAGCAGCCAGAAGGCGAGCGCGAAGGCGAGGAACAGCCGCTCGCGGCTGCGCTTCCAGAAGCGCAGGAAAAACAGGCCGGCGATCAGGAAGCCCATGGTGATCGCGCCCGAGAGGAAATCGAACAGCATCGGCTCAGTCCTCCCGGTCCCAGATGAAGCCGAACAGCAGCACCGCCACCGCGGCCAGCGAGAGCAGCAGCCGGGCCAGGGTGAAATCCGCCGCGGGCAGCACCAGCAGGTCGAGGACGACGGCGAGATTGTTGGCGGCGAGGAACAGGAACGAAAGCGCGCTCCACAGCAGCAGCCGCGCCCCGGTCCGCCGGTAGCTGCGCGCGAGCAGGGCCGCGCAGGCGGCGCTGGTCAGGAAGCAGAGCAGATAGACCGCCGCCGCGAAATGATCCGCCACGCCGCTCACTCCCGGCGCAGCCGGAAGGCGTCGGCGAAGGCGGCGATGCCGTCGGGGCCGGCGACGATCAGCCGCCGAACCGCGTCGGGGCTCTTGCGGTAGAGCGCTTCGGCGCGCCCGGCGAGCGCATCGAGCGCCGCCGAGGCCGGGGCGTAGCGCGCGCCGCCGTCCGCCTCGGGCAGGATCAGGCCCGCCGCCGCCAGCGATTCGACGCTCTGCCTGACCACCAGATCGCTCCCCCTCAGCCCCGCCACCATCTCCGCATGGCTCAGGCTGCGGCCCTCGTTCTGCCTGAGAAAGCACAACAATTCCAGCGCCCAGACGGAGCGGAAGCTGGCCCGGATGAAGCTGGAGACATCCTGTTTCGAAGGCATGGGAAAGGCGCTTTTGATCCGTCCGGTTATGTCGGCCCCGCGCCCGCGCGGCTTCTAGCCCGCTGTTGCCGGCATGCAAGCCTGGTCGAGATCAATTCCCATTCACCAATTTTTCACGAGTCAACGCGCCACAGTCTTGCTATGTGACGCCCAAGGAAGGGGAATCTGCATCCGGATTCGAGCGGGGGGGCCGCGCGAAGGAGCGATGTGTGAACGACCTTTCCCCCCGCGACTTTCTCGATCGGCGGCAGCTTGTCGGGGCGCTTCGCGCTTTCCGGCGCGGCGACTTCACCGTCCGCCTGCCCGAGGATCTGCCAGGCCCCGACGGCGAGATCGCCGAGCTGTTCAACGAGGTGGTCAGCCTCGAAGAGCAGATGACCGGCGAGTTCGAGCGGCTCTCCCGGGTGGTCGGCAAGGAAGGCAAGATCAGCCAGCGCGGCCGGGTGCGCGGCGCCACCGGCGGCTGGGAGGCCAAGCTGCGCGCCCTGAACGAGCTGATCGACGACATGGTCCAGCCGACCGCCGAGGTCTCGCGGGTGATCGGCGCGGTGGCGATGGGCGACCTTTCCCAGTCGATGACGGTCGAGATCGACGGCCGTCCGCTGCGCGGCGAGTTCCTCAGGATCGGCAAGGTCGTCAACACCATGGTCGAGCAGCTCGCCTCCTTCGCCTCGGAGGTGACCCGGGTCGCCCGCGAGGTCGGTACCGAGGGCAAGTTGGGCGGCCAGGCGCGGGTGAAGGGCGTCGCCGGCACCTGGAAGGACCTTACCGACAACGTCAACGCGATGGCGACCAACCTCACGGGGCAGGTCCGCAACATCGCCGAGGTCACCACCGCGGTGGCCTCGGGCGATTTGTCCAAGAAGATCACCGTCGAGGTGAAGGGCGAGATCCTCGAGCTGAAGAACACGATCAACGTCATGGTCGATCAGCTCAATTCGTTCGCCTCGGAGGTCACCCGGGTCGCGCGCGAGGTCGGCACGGAAGGGAAATTGGGCGGCCAGGCGCGGGTCGAGGGCGTCGGCGGCACCTGGAAGGATCTGACCGACAACGTCAACTCGATGGCCGAGAATCTGACCGGCCAGGTCCGCAACATCGCCGAGGTGACCACCGCGGTGGCTTCGGGCGACCTTTCCAAGAAGATCACCGTCGATGTGAAGGGCGAGATTCTCGAGCTCAAGAACACGATCAACGTCATGGTCGATCAGCTCAACGCCTTCGCCTCGGAGGTGACCCGCGTGGCCCGCGAGGTCGGCACCGAGGGCAAATTGGGCGGCCAGGCGCAGGTGCCCGGGGTCGGCGGCACCTGGAAGGATCTGACCGACAACGTCAACCTGATGGCCGACAACCTCACCGGCCAGGTCCGCAACATCGCCGAGGTGACCACCGCTGTCGCCCGCGGCGACCTTTCCAAGAAGATCACCGTCGACGTGAAGGGCGAGATTCTCGAGCTCAAGAACACGATCAACGTCATGGTCGATCAATTGAACGCCTTCGCCTCGGAGGTGACCCGGGTCGCCCGCGAGGTCGGCACCGAGGGCAAGCTCGGCGGCCAGGCGCAGGTGCCCGGAGTCGCCGGCACCTGGGCCGACCTCACCGACAACGTCAATTTGATGGCGGCGAACCTCACCGGCCAGGTCCGCAACATCGCCGAGGTGACCACCGCCGTCGCCCGCGGCGACCTTTCCAAGAAGATCACCGTCGACGTGAAGGGCGAGATCCTCGAATTGAAGAACACGATCAACGTCATGGTCGATCAGCTCAACAGCTTCGCCTCGGAGGTGACCCGGGTCGCCCGCGAGGTCGGCTCGGAAGGCAAGCTGGGCGGCCAGGCGCGGGTCGAGGGCGTCGCCGGCACCTGGGCGGACCTGACCGACAACGTCAACGCCATGGCCGGCAACCTCACCGGCCAGGTCCGCAACATCGCCGAGGTGACGACCGCGGTCGCCTCGGGCGACCTTTCCAAGAAGATCACCGTCGAGGTGAAGGGCGAAATTCTCGAGCTGAAGAACACGATCAACGTCATGGTCGATCAGCTCAACAGCTTCGCCTCGGAGGTCAGCCGGGTCGCCCGCGAGGTCGGCTCGGAAGGCAAGCTCGGCGGCCAGGCCAAGGTCGAGGGCGTCGGCGGTACCTGGAAGGATCTGACCGACAACGTCAACGAGCTCGCCGCCAACCTCACCGGCCAGGTCCGCAACATCGCCGAGGTGACGACCGCGGTCGCGCTCGGCGACCTTTCCAAGAAGATCACCGTCGACGTCCGCGGCGAGATCCTCGAATTGAAGAACACGATCAACGTCATGGTCGATCAGCTGAACGGCTTCGCCTCGGAGGTCACCCGGGTCGCCCGCGAGGTCGGCACCGAGGGCAAATTGGGCGGCCAGGCGCAGGTCCCCGGAGTCGCCGGCACGTGGAAGGATCTGACCGACAACGTCAACCTGATGGCCGAGAATCTGACCGGCCAGGTCCGCAACATCGCCGACGTCACCACCGCCGTCGCCAGGGGCGACCTTTCCAAGAAGATCACCGTCGACGTCAAGGGCGAGATCCTCGCCCTCAAGGACACGATCAACGTCATGGTCGATCAGCTGAACGGCTTCGCCTCGGAGGTGACCCGGGTCGCCCGCGAGGTCGGCACCGAGGGCAAATTGGGCGGCCAGGCGCAGGTCCCCGGAGTCGGCGGCACCTGGAAGGATCTGACCGACAACGTCAATTTGATGGCGACCAACCTGACCAACCAGGTGCGCGGCATCGCCGACGTCGTCACCGCGGTCGCCCAGGGCAATCTGAAGCGCAAGCTCACCGTCGACGCCAAGGGCGAGATCGCCGCTCTCGCCGAGACGATCAACTTCATGATCGAGACGCTCTCCACGTTCGGCGACCAGGTCACCAACATGGCCCGCGAGGTCGGCATCGAGGGCAAATTGGGCGGCCAGGCGCGGGTCCCCGGCGCCGCCGGCCTGTGGCGCGACCTCACCGACAACGTCAACCAGCTCGCCGCCAACCTGACCAACCAGGTCCGCTCGATCGCCGACGTCGCGACCGCGGTGACCAAGGGCGACCTCACCCGCTCGATCGCGGTCGAGGCGTCGGGCGAGATGGCCGCGCTCAAGGACAATATCAACGAGATGATCCGCAATCTGAAGGAGCAGACGCTGAAGAATGCGGAGCAGGACTGGCTCAAGACCAACCTCGCCCGCTTCTCGCGGATGCTCCAGGGCGAGCGCGACCTCGCCACCGTCTCGAACCTGATCATGTCCGAGCTGGCGCCGCTGGTGAACGCCCAATATGGCGTGTTCTACGTCACCAACCGCGAGGAGGAGGAAACCAGGCTCGAGCTGGTCGCCAGCTACGGCGCCGAAAGCCACGACGCGCTGAAGCGCCAGTTCAACCTGCGCGAGGGGCTGGTCGGCCAGGCCGCCGCCGACAAGCGCCCGATCCTCCTCCAGGACGTGCCCGGCGACTTCATCCGGATCGGCTCCGGCCTCGGCGACGCCCCGCCCGCCAACATCACCATCCTGCCCGCTCTGTTCGAGGACGACGTCCGGGCGGTGATCGAGCTCGCCTCGTTCAGCGACTTCAACGAGACCCACCAGAGCTTCCTCGACCAGCTGATGGAATCGATCGGCATCGTCTTGAACACCATCGCCGCGACGATGCGCACCGAAGGGCTGCTGAAGCAGTCGCAGCTGCTCACCCAGGAGCTCCAGGCGCGGCAGACCGAGCTCACCACCAAGCAGGAGGAGCTGCACGCGACCAACGAGGAGCTGCAGGAGAAGGCGCAGCTGCTCGAGAACGAGAAGAAGCAGGTCGAGGCGAAGAATCTCGAGATCGAGATGGCCCGCCGGGCGGTCGAGGAGAAGGCCGAGCAGCTCGCCCTCACCTCCAAGTACAAGTCCGAATTCCTCGCCAACATGTCGCACGAGCTCAGGACGCCGCTCAACTCGCTGCTCATCCTCTCCAAGCTGCTCGCCGACAACCCGCAGGGCAATCTCAACGAGAAGCAGACCGAGTTCGCCCGCACCATCCACTCGGCGGGCTCGGACCTCTTGAGCCTGATCAACGACATCCTCGATCTTTCCAAGATCGAATCGGGCACCGTCTCGATCGAACTGGGCGACATGCCGATGGCGAGCCTCAAGCGGCACATGGAGCGGACCTTCCGCCAGCTCGCCGCCGACAAGGCGCTCGCCTTCGACGTCGCCTTCGATGCCAACCTCCCGGCCGCGATCCGCACCGACGAGAAACGGCTCCAGCAGGTGGTCCTGAACCTCCTCTCCAACGCCTTCAAGTTCACCTCCCACGGCGGCGTCACCCTCGCGGTCAGGTGCGCCGACAGCGGCTGGAGCACCAACCATCCGGTGCTTCGCAACGTCGACACGGCGATCGAGATCGCGGTCACCGACACCGGCATCGGCATCCCCGAGGACAAGCAGAAGCTGATCTTCGAGGCGTTCCAGCAGGCCGACGGCACCACCAGCCGCAAATATGGCGGCACCGGCCTCGGCCTCTCGATCAGCCGCGAGATCGCCCGGCTGCTGGGCGGCGAGCTGCAGGTCAGGTCGCGCCCCGGCGAAGGCTCGACCTTCACCCTGTTCGTGCCGCTGGAGGCCGCCGCCGTCGCCGCTCCGGAAGGCCATGCGACGATGGCGCGCTACGAGAATAGCGGCGCCACCATCCCCTCGGCGATGCCGGCGACGATCGAGATCGGCGACGACCGCGACAATCTCGGCGGCGATCCGTTCGTCCTGATCGTCGAGGACGACGTCACCTTCGCCTCGATCCTGCTCGATCTGGCGCGCGAGGCGGGCCTCAAGGGCGTGGTCTCGACCGCCGGCGCGGGGACTCTGGCGATGGCGCGCAAGCTGCGGCCCGACGCGATCACCCTCGATCTCGGCCTCGACGACATCAACGGCTTCGTCCTTCTCGATCTGCTCAAGCACGACGCCCAGACCGGCGAGATCCCGATCCACGTCGTCTCCGGCGCCGACGAGGCGGAAGCGGTCACCGGGATGGGCGCGCTCGGCGTCACCGGCAAGCCGGCCGAGCGCAAGGACCTGATCAAGCTGTTCGGCCGGATCGGCGAGCAGGCGAAGGCGGCGCGACGGCGGCGCGGCCGGGCCAAGCCGCGGCCGCAGGCGCAGCGCACCCCGGCCAGCCTGCCCGAGCTCGCCGGCGCCCGGATCCTGATCGTCGACGACGACATCCGCAACATCTACTCGCTGACCAGCGTGCTCGAGAGCTACGACGTCGAGGTGCTCCACGCCGAGCGCGGCCGCGACGGCATCCTCATCCTCGAGCAGACCCCGGGCATCGACGTCGCCCTGATCGACATCATGATGCCCGACATGGACGGCTACGAGACGATGCGGCAGATCCGCGATCAGGCGGAGCTCGCCGATCTGCCGCTGATCGCGGTCACCGCCAAGGCGATGAAGGGCGATCGCCAGAAGTGCCTCGATGCCGGCGCCTCGGACTATATCGCCAAGCCGGTCGACATCGAGCTGCTGCTCGCTTTGCTCAGGGTGTGGATCGGCAAGGTCAGGGGCCGTACCGCGGCCGCGGCGCCGGCGATCGCGCAGACGGCAGCGGAATAGGCGGATGAACGCCGCCCGGCCCCGATCCGCCGCCGCCGATCCGCTGCCCGGAGCGGACGGCCGCGCCCGCGTCCTCGTCGTCGACGACGACGAGCACAATCTGCTCGCCATCCGCACCGTGCTCGAGGACCTTGCCGAGGTCGAGGTCGCCGGCTCCGGCGAGGAGGCGCTCCGCCACCTCTTGAAGGGCGAGTTCGCGGTGATCCTGCTCGACGTCTACATGCCCGGCATGGACGGCTACGAGACCGCCCGGATCATCCGCGAGCGCGAGCAGACCAAGCGCATCCCGATCGTCTTCCTCTCCGCGGTCAACAAGGAAAAAGAGCATCTGATGCGCGGCTATGCGATGGGCGCGGTCGATTATGTGTTCAAGCCGGTCGAGCCGGTCGTGCTTCGCTCCAAGGTCGCGGTGTTCGTCGATCTCTATACGATGACCCTCGAGATCCAGCGCAAGGCGGCGCAGGAGCAGCAGCTGCTCGACGACAATCTCCAGGCCAATGCCGAGCGGCTGCGCGCCGAGCAGGAGTTGCGAATCGCCGAAAAGCAGCTGCTTCAGGCGCGCAAGATGGACGCGATCGGCAAGCTGACCGGCGGCATCGCCCACGATTTCAACAACCTCCTCGCCGCCGTCCTCGGCGGGCTCGGCATGATCGAGCGGCGGCTGAAGCTGGACGAGGAGCAGAGCCGGATCGTCGGCATGACCCGCCGCGCCGCCGAGCAGGGCTCGGAGCTGGTCCGCCGGCTGCTCGCCTTCGCCCGGCGGCAGCAGCTGCAGCCGGCCGCGGTCGACATCGGCAAGCTTTCCGCCACGGTCCGCGAGCTGCTCGTCCATACGCTCGGCGGGCTGGTCGAGGTCGACTGGCGCACCGAAAGCGGGATCTGGTGCGCCTGGGCCGACAGCGCCCAGCTCGAGCTCGCGCTGATGAACCTGATCATCAACGCCCGCGACGCCCTGCCGGAAGGCGGCACGATCACCGTCACCTGCGCCAATGCGCGCTCGGGCGGCGACGACGTCCTCGGCCTGCCGGCGGGCGATTATGTCGTGCTCACCGTCGCCGACGCCGGCGGCGGCATCCCGGCCGACATATTGGAGCAGGTGACCGAGCCCTTCTTCACCACCAAGGAGGTCGGCAAGGGCACGGGCCTCGGCCTTTCCATGGTCTACGGCTTCGCCAGCCAGTCCGGCGGCGCCCTCCATATCGACAGCAAGGTCGGCGAAGGGACGAAGGTGGAGGTCTGGCTGCCGCGCGCGCCCACGGGGCCGGAAGGCACCGAGGCCGCGCCCGCCGCCCGCGACGATGCCGGCAAAAGCGGCCGGCGGCTGCGCATCCTGCTGGTCGACGATCACGAGGCGGTGCGCGAGACCACCGCCGGCATGCTCTGCGACATGGGCCACAAGGTCGCGGCGGCCGCGGACGGGCCCGCCATGCTCGACCTGTTCCGCGCCGCCCCTGCCGATTACGACCTCATCATCACCGATTATGCGATGCCGCTCATGTCCGGCGGCGACATGCTCCTCCAGGCCCGCACGATCCGGCCCGAAATCCCCGGAATCATCATCAGCGGCTATGCCGACAGCCAGTCGATCGCCCGCAAGCCGGGCGAGGTGGTGGTGCTGACCAAGCCGTTCACCCTCGACCAGATGGAAGCCGCGATCGGCACGGTGCTGCCGGCTGCAGGCGCTGCCGGCCTGTCCGCGGCGGAGTGAACGGCGCCCCTGAGGCGCCCGGCAGGTTTCGCCGAATCGCGACCGCGCCCGTGACGGCCGTCACGCGCAGGGCCGGCGGACCGGCATCATGTTCCTCCTCGACGAGCAAGGGGCGGCGATAGCCCCGTTCGACGGGGAGACGAACATGGAGCGGTTCGAACGACGGCCGAAAGCGCGGTTCACCCGATTGGCGCTGCTTCTGACGGGATCGCTGGCGGGATGCGCGGCCCCGCTCTATCTGCACAGTCCCTCGCTCGAAAAAGCGACCGCGAAGGCGGCGACCTCGCTGCCCGACCAGGCGACCGCGCTCAAGCCGTTCGACGACCAGCTCACCGCCCTCGCCGCCTTCGCCACCCGCGAGGACCTCGCCGTCGCCCAATATTGGACGACGGTGCGGGATGCGCATTTCCTGCGGCTGATCGCAATGTCGGAGCGCGAGCGGAGCGAGACGCTTCTTCGCCGCATCAATGATCGCCTGGATACGCTGATCGGAGACCCTTCGGCCGCCGACCCGCGCCTGATCGCCAGGCGCCAGCTGGCCATCGACGAACGGACCCGCATGGACCGAAGCGCCGAAACCCAGCGCCGGAACTTCCGCCAGGAAGCGCCGGAAGCGGAGCGGAAGCGGGACTTGAGCTGCGACGCCGTGCTGGCCACGGAAGTTCCCGCGCGCTTGCCCGATACCACCCAGCTGCGGAGCATCTTCAGGCAGATCGGAGAGGCCTGCACGCGCCGCGCCCACCAGGATGGCGTCGTCACTGAAGTCGACCGGCAACTCGATGCGATGGGCGGCCTGATCGGCAGCGAGCGGGCGGCGTTGCGGACTGCGGAAGAGAAGACCGTTCCGACGCCGCCGCGCATCGCCGCGTTGCAGGAGCAAATCCGTGCCGCGACGAGCTTTACGGACAGCGGAAGTGCATCCGCCGGACTCGATCAGTTCGCGGTCGAGCTGCGTCGCGCGCTGACGGAGATGAGCGAGGCGACGCGCGTGGATGCGCTCACGCAGCTCTCCGACCAGCTCGATACCGTGCTCAAGGAACAGATTTGCGGATCACCGGCGGTCAGCGCGGACACCAAGGCCGAGGCCGGCTGCACCCCGGCAACCTCCGCCGGTAGCGCGGCAACCCCGGCTACCGCCGCGGCAACTCCGGCTACCGCCGCGGCAGCGCCCGCCGCCGCCACGGCAACGCCCGCCAGCGCTGCGGCGGCGCCGGCCAGTGCCGCAGCAACGCCCGCCGGCGGCACCGAAAAACCACCCACCAACGAACGCGTGCGAACCGCCTGGGCGCTGGTCCGCGCGGTGGCGCAGCTTGCGGATGCCAACGCACCGGCTCGCCGCTCGACGCAGTGGCTGGCTGCCGCGAAAGCGATCGTCGCCGCCGAGAAGGCCTCGGCCCAGCTCCAGCTCGACCAGGCCAAGGCCGAAGCCGCCGCCAGCCGGCAGCGCCTCGCCGCCCTGCTCCGCGAAATGGATCATCTCGCCAATGCGCGGCAGGCGCTGCTGGGGCCGCAGTTCCAATGCGAGGGCGGCGCGCCCAGCGGCGCGCCCAACGTTCGCTGCGCCTTCGCCGCCTATGTCGACGCCTGGAACGAAGGGCGCATTCCCGCGGCCGTGCTCGACTATCGCCCGATCCAGATCCAGCGATCCTTCGCCGTCCGCCGGTCGCGCATCGTCGCGCAGCGCCAATATGTCCTCGCCTCGTCGGGCGCCGCGTCGCTGCGGGCCTATGGCGCCGGCGGCATTCGCGCCGCCGAGGTGGCGCAGGCGCTCTTCGATCTCACCGCCATCGGCCTGATCCCGGGAGAATGAGCATGGCCCTGTTCCACCTTCGCGCCGCCGGCCTGCTGCTGGTCTCGCTGCCGCTCTGCGCCTGCGCCTCGACGCCGGCCGTGCGTACGCTCGCCACCAATACCGGTACCTTCGTGCAGAGTCTGAATGACGGCACGGCGCACTTCGTGCAGTCGCAGAATTGGCTCAACACCGAGAACGAGGCGCGCCTGGTGCGCCTTGACGGCTATGGCATGCAACGTCGCGCCCGCGTTCGCCAGCAGCGGCTGGCCTGGACCGACATGGGGTCGCAATCGCAACTCGCGACCCATGACCTCGCCACCGGCGTCGCAGCGACGGAGATCGTCGCCGGGATGACCGTCGTCGAACGGCAGGCCACCCGAATCGAAAATGGCAGCGGCGACGGCTATCGTGCCGCGCTCACCGCGCTTGCCGACGTCAGCGCGCCGCCCCGGCCGCTGACCGCCTTCGCCGAATTGTTCGAATTCGCGCAGCAGGTCCAGCAAAGCTACAATAAGCTGCGCGACGATGCCGCCGCCGCCGCGAGCGCCACCGGCGCCGCCGCCGCCGCGGCCGACCAGGAAGGCAGCGCGAGCGCGGCCGCCGCCACCAATCCGCAATAGGAGGACAAAATGCCCAATAGCAATGACGATGCCGGCGCGCAGGCCGCGGCCGACAGCGACCAGCTCGCCCCGCGCGACAAGATCATCGAGAATCTGAGCAACAAGATGTTCAAGCTCAGCGACGCCATCGCCGAGCTCGGCAACCGGGTGCCGACGAGCCAGGCTGAAGCCGACGAAATTGAGGGGCTTCTCGACGACGCCCGCGAGGAAGCCGAGCGCTGCGAGGCCCGGATCAACGCGCTCGTGGCCAACGGGCCGTTCAACGATCCCGGCACGGACGCCCAAGATGCCCTGCTGGACGCGATGAACGAGGTCGACGCCGCCACCGCAGCCGGAGCGGCAACCTCCGCTCTGCTCGCCGCCACCCACGACCTGATTCAGGCCTACCGCAGCGCCTGAGCGCCAACGTCCGCAATCTATGAAGCGCGCTACTGCTCCCTCTCCAGCGCCCGGATCAGCCGCGCCATGTTGGCGATGTAGGTCGCCGTCGAGATGCCGGTGACGGGACGGTCGCTGATATAGGGCGAGGTGTCGCTGGCGTCGCCGACCCGGCTGGTGCGGTAGTCGCCGGGCGGCGGCGTGGCGGGGCCGGGGCCGCGATAGGGATGGCTGGTCGCGGCCAGCGGGGTCGGCCACCAGCCCTGCGCGTTCAGCGTCCGGATCAGCTCGGCGGGGCTGCCGCCGGCCGCGGCGTTGAGATCCGAGCCGGCGTCGAGGTCGGTGACGAAATAGCGCGGCAGCGGCGCATGGCCGGGGGGACCGAGCCCGGTGCCGGGTCGCGCGTTGGCGAGCTCGCGGCGCAAGGCCGGGATGTCGATCGCCCGCCAGGCGGAATAATGGCCCAGCGTCGCTGCCGGGCTGTAATCGACATAATAAGCGCCGTTGACCACGTTCGAGCCGCGGCGGTGGACGTAGAGCGGCCGGTTGCTGCCGATCTCGATGAAGGTCGGGAAATCGCGCCCGCGCCGCGCCGGATCGGGCGGCAGCCGCACCGATTCGAGCCAGTCGAGCGCCTCCGGGATGCGGGCGAGGAAGCGCGCCTCGCCGGTCAGCCGGTAGAAATGGATCAGCTGGCGGATGTTGGCCGCGGTGGTGTGGGTGACGAGCGCCCGCGGCTCGTAGCTGCGCGCTCCGGCGGGCCTGAGGTCGAGCGTATATTGCAGGCCCCAGCCCGCCTGCGGCGGCGGCTGCTGGGTGATCGTGAAGACGTTCATCGCGCGCAGGATCGCCGGCCTGACCCGCGCCTCGCCGAGCGAGCGATAGACCATCAGGAGGAAGCGGATATTCTCCGCGGCGACGTCGTCGTTGAAGGTGATGTAGCGTGCATAAGCCGGGTAGCGCGCGTCGGGCGGCCAGCGCTGCGGCCAGCCGCCATTGGCATATTGGCTGCGCAGCACGAAGGAGATCGCCCGATTGAGCGGCGCCCGGTATTTCGCCTCGCGCCGCTCCAGGTAGATGCGCAGCAGCAGCTGCATCGCCTCCGACGTGCCGGCATCGTCGAACGTGGCATTGTCCGAATAATGCTGGAATTCCTCCATCCGCCAGGCGTTGCGGCCGACCGTCGCATACCATTGCCGGGTCGCGGCCGGCCCGGCGAAATCGATGAAATAGTTCCAGCCGCCGCTCCTGTGCTGGCCGCGGACGAGGGCGTCGGCGGCGGCCGCGGCGGCGCGGTAATAATAAGGATCGCCGGTCGCATGCCAGGCGTCGAGGAAGAGGTGCCCCATCGTCGCCGTGCCCGGCGGCTGCACCCAGATCATCGAGGGCCGCGCCTCGATCTCGCCCCAGCGCCGCGACAGGTCCGGCAGATAGGACCAGACGTAGCCGCCGCGGGTGGCGACATGCTCGACCATATATTCGCTCGCCCGCCGCATCGTCCGCTCGATCTCGGCGCGGTCCTGCGCCGCGGCCGGGGCGGCGGCCAGCATCGCCAGCGCCAGCATCAGCGATCGGATCATGGCCACAGCCCCCGGTAGCGGCCCCAGGCGAAGAACAGCTCGGGCCAGCGCTCGACCGATTTGCCGCGCGCCAGCCGGAGCCCGAAGCCGTGGCCGCCGTCGGGGAAGAGGTGGGCCTCGGTCGGCACGCCCCGCGCGCGCAGGGCGTCGCGCATCAGCAGCGTGTTGGCGACCGGCACCGAGGCGTCGTCCTCGGCGTGGAGCAGGAAGGTGGCCGGCGCATTTGCGGGCACGTGAAGCTGCGGCGAATGCGCGCGTTCGAGCGCCGGCGAGGGATGTTCGCCGAGCAGGGAGCGCCGCGATCCCGCATGGGCGGCGGGCGCGCTCATCGAGATGACCGGGTAGATGAGTGCCGCGGCGGCGGCCATTTCGGGGAAGCGGGTGACCAGTTCGGCGCAGACATGGCCGCCGGCCGAGAAGCCCATCGCGCAGACGTTCCGGAAGCCCGCCCGCCGGACCAGCTGCAGCGCCCGATGGGCGTCGGTCACGGCAACGTCCGGCCCCGCCGCCCAGCCGTCGAGCGGCAGGCGGTAGAACAGGACGAAGGCGGTGACGCCGCGCGCGGCGAGCCAGCGCGCCATCTCGAAACCCTCCTTGTCGACCACCACCCATTGATAGCCGCCGCCCGGCATGATCAGCATCGCCGCCCCGTTCGGCCGGGCCGGCCGGAAGACGGCGAGGCGCGGGCGGCCGATGTGGACGAGGATGCGGTCGTTATAGCCGGGGTCGGTGCTCCGCTCGCGCATCTCCTCCGCGGGCGGCGGGCTCGGAGCGCCCGGCGCGCCGCCCGGCCAGAGCTCGATCTCCCCGTCCGGCCGCGGCGGCGCCGGCGCCTGCGCCGCAAGCGCAAGGGCCATCGGTCCGAACAGCACTGCGCGTCGGTCGATCATGACGACGTCGTCGCTTTTTCGGCGAGCCAGTCCTCGAGATTGGTGAAGCCGTCGCCGTCGCGGTCGTCATTGCCGTCGGCGCGCTCCGGGTCGAAGCCGTGGGCCCGCTCCCAGGCGTCGGGCATGCCGTCGCCGTCGCGATCGGACGACGTCGTCCCCGGCGCCAGATCGGGCCAGCCGCCGACCTCCTCCTGGCTGTCGATGTGGCGGCCGGCGCGGCGGCGCACGCTGGCGACGACGCGCGCGTCGGCCGGGTCGCGCGGCCAGGCGCCGGCGCCTTCCAGGATCCGCTCCATCGGCATGGCATCGGGCGCGACCGGAGCAACGTCCGGCGCCGCTTCGAGCCGGTAGCCTTCCGGGATCCGCCCTGTCACCAGCGACCAGGGATCGGCGGGGACGGTGCCGTTCATGCTGTTGCCGGCGAACCAGGCGCGCGCCAGCCGGTTGTTCTCGCGAAAGGCGAGCGCGCCCGCGCTGTCCGGCCCGGCGAGATAGACATTGTCGATGAAGGCGTAGCGGATCAGCGTCGCCTCGTCCTCGTTATAGCCGGCATAGGCGCGGCCCCAATTGTAGAAGAGGTTGGAGCGGAACTCCATCAGCGGCCCTTCCGGGTCGGCCTCGGGCCCCTCGTAATTGCCCGGCCGCGGCATCCGCGCGACATGGTGCGCCCACAGATTGTGGTGGAAGCTGATCCGGCTGCCATGGCCGCCGCGGATCAGGCTGCCATAGCCGTGATCGCCCTTGGCGTGGTGCGAGCGCCGCAGCGATTCGGCGATGATCGACCATTGCACGCTGAGGTCGTAAAAGCCGCCGCCAGTGCGGTAGCGGGCCGAGGCCGACAGCGTCTCGTCGACCGACCAGCTCGCCGAGACATGGTCGAGGATGATCCGCCGGCCGCCCCTGATCCAGACCGAATCGCCCTCGCCCGGCGAGCGATCGCCGCGCCGCGCGCGGATGTGGCGGATGACGACGTCGTCGGCGTCGACGATCAGCGTCGCGTCGGCCAGCGCGATGCCGCCGCCGGGCGCACTCTGGCCGGCGATGGTCACCCGCGGCTCGGTGATGACGAGGTCGGCGGCGAGGCGGATCGTGCCGGCGACGTCGAACAGGATGGTGCGCGGGCCCCGCGCCTCGACCGCGGCGCGCAGGCTGCCCGGGCCGCTGTCGGCGAGGGTGGTGACCTTCATGACCGCGCCGCCGCGCCCCCCTTCGGCGAAGCGGCCCGCGCCTTCCGCGCCGGGAAAGGCGAGCGCCTGCGCGGCGACGACCAGAAGCAGCTCAGAAACGGACGCGGGCACCGATATAGAATTGGCGGCCGGTATGGTGGATCACCGACGGGCTGTTGCGTTCGCGGTCGACGAACTGGTCGTTGAACTCGTCGGTGAGGTTGATTGCCTCGGCCGTGAGGGTGATGTTGTCGGTGATCGCGAACGAGGCGGAGGCGTCGACGTTGAGCGTCGAATTCTTGCCCTCGACGTCGTTGACGACGTTCTGCGCCGGCACGCGCTGGAGATAGTCCGAGCGATAGGCGACCGAGCCGCGGATGCTGAACCTGCCGTCGTCATAATAAAGCGTCGCGTTCCAGCTCCGCGGCGACAGGTTGACGAGATCGTCGCGGATCGGCGTCGCGTTGGTCGCCGAGGTCACATATTCGATCTGGGACTCGACGTAGGTGAAGTTGAGGATCGTGCCGAAATTGCGGAAGAAGCCCGGCAGGAAGCGGAACGGCGCCTGGAAATTGACCTCGAAGCCCTTCAGCGGCCCGCCCGAGGTGTTGATCGGGGCGGTCACCAGGAACAGCTCGTTGCCGGTGAAATTGGCCGGGATCAGGCTCAATGGCAGGCCGGTCTGGTTGTAGGGGATCTCGGTCCTGAGCGTCTGGATGAAGGTGCCGATATCCTTGTAGAACAGGCCGACCGAGAACAGGGATTCCGGCGCGAAATACCATTCGAAGCTGGCGTCCAGCGTGGTCGCCCGGAACGGATCGAGCAGCGGATTGCCGGTGGTGATCGACAGCTGGCCGGTGGTGTTGATGGTGCCGCCCGGCGAGAGGTTGCCGAGCTGCGGCCGCGCCATCACCCGCGCCGCGGCGAGGCGGACGACGAAGTTGCTGGTGACGTCGAGCGCGACGTTCGCCGACGGCAGCCAGTCGTCATAGGAGCGGTTGACGACGGTGAGCGTGCCGCCGCCGAGCGCCTGGTAACCGGCGGCGCGCAGGTCGGTGCGGACGTAGCGGACGCCGATATTGCCGCGCAGTGGCCGGCCGAACAGCTCGGTCCGGAAATCGAACTGGGCGTAGAGGCCCGTATCCTGTTCCCGCACCGCGCGGTTGTTGCCGCGGGCATTGCCGTTGGTGGTGCTCGACAAAGTGAAATCGCCCGGGCCGCCGGCATTGCCGGACTGCAGGCAGTTGCAATAGATGTTGTAGAGCGTGGCGATCGCGTTGAGATCGGGGATCAGCCAGCTGGTCGGGGTGCCGGTGCCGAGATTGAGGCCGCGGCCGAAGCCGGTCAGCAGCGTCGTCACCGAGGAGAGCGAGGTGCCCGCGGGCAGCGCCAGGATGGTGTCGTTCTGGTTGACCCGGCGGAATTCGAACGTGCTGAAATCGTAATTGCGGTAGAAGCCGCCGGCCTTGAAGGTGAACCGGTCGGGGATCAGGTCCCAGGCGACGTCGCCGCGGAAGGTGGTGAACTCGTTGTTCGCGCCCTGCGGCCGGATGCGGATTTCGGACGGCGTGATCTGCGCCGGAGTCACGCCGGGCGGGGTGCCGATGATGACCAGCGGCCCGGCGGTGCTGGTCGGATCGAACGGATAGGTGATGGTCGGCTGGCCGCGGCTCTGGCGGAAGTCGATCGTATAGCCGTTGACGTTGGGCGCATCGAGGGTGGTGGTGGTCTGGACCGGATTGTTGAAGTCCGAGGTCGAGCGGCCGACCAGCCAGGAGAAGCGCAAGCGGTCGGTGACCTCCTGGTCCCATTGCAGCTGATATTGCCAGAAGTCGGTCTGGAGCACGTCGAAGCGCGATTCGGAGCGGATGTCGACGCCGTTGAACACGCCGTAGAGCAGGTTGCCGTTGGGATCGTATTCGACCTGGACGACGCTGGTCTGCGGCTTGCCGCCCTGGGCGGCGGTGCGGCTGAACGAGATCGCCTCGAGGAAATCCTCCTGCCGGGTCGCATTGAGGCGGGCGTAGAGGACGTCGGCGGTGAACAGCGCGCCGTCCCAGGGCCGCGCCTGCATCGCGAAGGTGAGGCCGAGCCGCTCCTGCTCGTGGGTCAGCCGGCCGTAGCGCGGCAGCCGCGGATGGACGTTGGTCGCCAGCGAGGCCTCGTCATATTCGGCCTGGTTGGTCGGCGTGTTGGGCAGCCGCGGCGGCGCGGTGAAGCCCGGAATGTTGGGGTTGGTGCCGCAATTGGCGCCGCCCGTGGTGGGATTGAGCGGCACGTGCCCGACCGGCGAGCAGAAGCCGCCGACGCTGGTGCCGGCGTCCCAGCGGACCGAGCTGAACCCCTCTTCGAGCAGGTCGCGGCGGCTGTAGGCGGCGGAGAAGAGGAAGCCGAGCCGGCCGTCCATGAAGGTGTCGGAGACGAGGAAGGCGCCGCGCGGGCTCCAGTTGCGGGAAAGGTCGTTATAGCCCATCTGGCCGCTCGCCGAGATGACGAAGCCGTGATAGTCGAACGGCCGCCCGGTCTGGAGGTCGACGGTCGCGCCGAGCGAGCCTTCGTCCACTTCCGCCGAGGCGCTCTTGCGCACCGTCAGCCGGCTGAACAGCTCCGAAGCGAAGACGTTGAAATCGAAGGCGCGGCTGCGGTTGGCGCCGCCCGACGAGTCGGTGCCGCCGGTCGTCGCCAGCGCCTCGAGCTGGTTGAGGCGGACCCGGGTGAAATCGCCGCCGAGGCCGCGGACGGAGATCTGGCGGCCCTCGCCGGCGTCGCGATCGATGGCGATGCCGGGGATGCGCTGCAGCGATTCGGCGAGATTCTGGTCGGGGAAATCGGCGATATCCTCGGCGACGATGACGTCGACGATGCCGTTGTCGTTGCGCTTGGCGCCAAGCGCGGCGGTCAGCGAGCCGCGGAAGCCGGTGACGACGATGGTCTCGTCGGGCGTGCCCTGGGCGCCGCCGCCTTGTTCGGGCGGCTGGATGGTCGCGGCCGGGGCGGCATCGGCAGGAGGGGTTTCCTGGGCCGCGGCGCCGCTCGCAATCGCCGCGAGCGAGGCCGCTCCGAGCAGCTGGGCGATGAGGCGCATGCGCGGCGTGTGGTTCGGTTTCGAAGTCATGGCCGGTCCTTCCAAACAGCGCGCACGCGACGCGCTCCCCCTCTTTGACACCGGTGTCTAAGGCGCTCCGAAAAAAGCCTGCGCGCTCCCTGCGCGACGGTTTGAAGGATAAGACCAGCGGCGGAGGCCCGCCTTTCCTCCCTCTCCCCGCGCCGCGTTTGCCGCAGTCGCCTTTTCCGGTTCCCCGATAGAGTAACCGGTGTCATAAGACATTGAGCGCTTGCCTTGCTCCTGTCAAGACCGGCCGTCTGGAGGTCAGAAATGCCGCTGTTCCGTCTCTGGATTCCCCTCCTTCTCGCGCTCGCGCCGACCCCGCTCGCGGCCCAGGCCGCTTCGACGGGCTCAGGACAGGCTTTCCCCGGCGCGGCCGGCTGGGCGGCGGCGACGCCGGGCGGCCGCGGCGGCGCGATCCTGCGCGTCACCAACCTCAATCCGAACGGCCCCGGCTCGCTCCGCGCCGCGCTCGAGGCGCGGGGACCCAGGATCGTCGTCTTCGAGGTCGGCGGGGTGATCGACATGGGGCTCGCCACCTGGACGATCGATCAGCCCTTCCTCACCATCGCCGGCCAGACCGCGCCCTCGCCCGGAATCACCCTGATCCGCGGCGGCATCGACATCCGCACCCACGACGTCGTCGTCCGCCACATCCGCATCCGCACCGGCGTCTCGGGCCAGGGCCCGCGCAGCGGCTGGGAGGCCGACGCCCTCTCCACCGTCGGCGCCTGGAACGTGATCGTCGATCATTGCACGATGAGCTGGGCGCTGGACGAGAATCTCTCCGCCTCGGGACCGCGCTTCCAGGGCGCGACGGTCGCCGACTGGCGGCGCGGCGCCAGCCACGACGTCACCTTCTCCTACAACCTCCTCGCCGAGGGCATCGCCCACGGCTCGCACCCCAAAGGCGAGCATTCGAAGGGCTCGCTGATCCACGACAATGCCACGAACATCCTCCTCTACCGCAACGTCTACGCCCACAATTACGAGCGCTCGCCTTTGCTCAAGGGCGGCGTCCAGGCGGTGCTCGTCAACAACCTCATCTTCGATCCCGGCGCCCAGGCGGTGCACTACAATCTGATGGACCTCGAATGGGGCGAGCATCCGCACCAGCTCGGCGAGCTCTCCGCGGTCGGCAACGTGCTGCGCGGCGGCCTTTCCACCCGCGGCGACATCGCCTTCCTCACCATCGGCGGCGTCGGCGACCTGCGCTACCACGGCCGCGACAATATCGCGGTCGACCGGCAGGGCCGGCCGCTGCCGATGCTCGGCCGCTACACGACGAGCAGGGCGCGGATCCTCGAAGTCGCGCGGCCGGTGATCTGGCCGCGCGGCCTCCCCGTCCTCCCCGCCGATCAGGTCGAGACCCATGTCCTGCGCTTCGCCGGCGCCCGCCCCTGGGACCGCGACGCGCACGACATAAGGGTGATCTTCGACGTCGCCGAAGGGCGCGGCGAGATCATCGACGACGAGCGCCAGGTCGGCGGCTATCCCCGCATGGAGCCGACCCGCGCCCCCTTCGTCGAGGCCGATTGGAACCTCGCCACGATGGAGCCCCGCTCCGGCCGCTACCCCGGCCAGCAGGGCGATTTCATCCAGCAGCCGACCACCGCCCGCGACGCCGAGATGCGCCGCTAGGCCCTTCGCGGCCGAAAAAGAGGGACAGTCCCTATTTACCAAATAGGAAAAGGGGGACTGTCCCTCTTTTTCGAAGGGATCAGGTGCCGGGCTGGATGTAGGGGATGCGGGCGAACAGCTCGCGCTCGGCCCGGCGCGGGTCGCTCACCACGCGGGGCGCCGGCCCGAACACCATCGTCCGCCGCGCCGGCAGGGTATAGGCCGGCCAGCCCGGATCGCCGCTGCGGGCGAAGCGCAGGAAGGCCTCGGCGACCGGCCCTTCGCCGCTGAACACCAAAGGAATGTCGGCGCCGTGCGGCGCCGGCGAGGGTCGGTCGAGCTGGTAGACGAAGGCCGGCACGCCCGCTTGGGCCCGCTCCTCGGCCTCGATGACCTGCGCCCGCCAGCTCCGCCCCGCGGTGGTCGCGGCGAAGAAGATTTGCTCCGCCGTAGAGGCCGGGAACAGCCGCCGATATTCGGCGACGACCCATTCGGGCAGCGCATCGACGCGCAGCTCCGGTCCCAGCCGCTCGGCGAGATTGTCCCAGCCGAGCCCGGCGAGGAGCGGATGGCCCGGCGGATAGAAAGCGCGGGTCTCGTCACGGGTGTTGCCGAGCAGCAGCGGGATCGCGTTCGATTGCGGATTGGCGTCCGGCCAGAACGGGTGGCGGACCAGCCATTTCATGTCGAGCACCGGCCCGAAATAGACGCCGCCGCCGAGGACCGGGTCGGTCGCCGCCAATCCCTCGACCAGCCGTTCGGCCGGCATCGCCAGCAGATCGTCGACCGAGCGCGCGTTCAGCGCGGCCATGAACGCCCGCGCCCGTGCGGTGGCGTGGAGCGGGCCCGAGGCGGTCACCTGCTGGCCGCTCATCGTCGCCGCGCGGTGGAACAGGCCGGCGGCGGCGGGCATGCCCATCAGGGTCGCGATCTTGGCGCCGCCGCCGGACTGGCCGAAGACGGTGATCCGGTTGGGGTCACCGCCGAACCGGAAAATATGGTCGCTCACCCAGCGGAGCGCGAGGACGAGGTCGAGCTGGCCGCAATTGCCGCTGTCGGGAAAGCGCGGATCGAGCCGGGCGAGGTAGAGATAGCCGAACGCGTTGAGCCGGTGGCCGACGGTGACGACGACGACATCGCCGCGGGCGGCCAGCCGGCTGCCGTCGAGCAGGGGGCTGGCGGCGCTGCCGGTCGCATAGGCGCCGCCGTGGAAATAGACCATCACCGGCAGGCGGGCGCGCGGGGCGCGGCCGCGTGGCGGTGATCCGGGCGCGTCTCGCGGCAGCCAGATGTTGAGAAACAGGCAGTCCTCGCTGCCGGCAGCGCCACGCTGGGGCGCGGACGGTCCGAAGGCGCCGAGCGGCGAGGAAATCGGCTCCGGCCGCGGCGCCCGGAAGCGTTCGGCGCGGCCATAACGAATCCCGAGAAAAGCCGTGACGTCGCCGCCCTGCGCCCAGGCGGCCGCGGGCGCGAGGGCGAGCCCGGCGAGCACCGCCCGGCGGCCGATCCTAACGGCGGACGTCGCGCTCTCCGGCGAGGAAGGCGGCGATGTCGCGAACGCCGAACAGGCTCGCGTCGCCCGGCAGGCTGTGCTTGAGGCAGGCGAGCGCGAGCCCGGCATGGACGGTCGCCTCGCGGTCGAGCCCGCTGCGCAGGCCGTGCAGCACGCCGGCGGCGAAGGCGTCGCCGGCGCCGATCCGGTCGACGATCCCGGCCACCGCCACCTCGCCCGTCTGGGCCTCGCCGTCGCGCGCGTCGATGCGGGCGGCGATGCGATGGGTGTCGGCGTCGACGATATGGCGCGCGGTCGAGGCGATCAGCTTCAACTCCGGGAAGCGGTCGAACGCCGCCTCCGCCGCCTCGCGCCGCCGCACCTCGCCCTCGCCCGAAAAATCGCGGCCGAGCAGCAGCGCGATGTCGCGATGATTGCCGAAGAGGATCTCAGCGCGCTCGACCAGCCCGGCGAGGATCGCCGCCGGATCGCCGTCCCAGCGCGCCCAGAGCTGCGCGCGGAAATTGCCGTCGAACGAGACCGCGACGCCCTTTGCCCTGGCCGCTTCGGCGGCGGCGATCGCGGCGTCGGCGGAATTGCGGCCGAGCGCGGGGGTAACGCCGGAAAGGTGGAGCAGATCGGCGCCCTCGAGCAGCGCGTCCCAGTCGAAATCGCCGGGACCGGCCAGCGCGAAGGCGCTCCCTTCCCGGTCGTAGACGATGTCCGACGGGCGTATCCCCGCACCCGGCGACAGGAAATAAAGCCCCATCCGCCCCGGCCCGGTCGCCACCGCCGAGGCATCGACGCCGTAGCGCCGCAAATGGCCCGCGGCGGCGTCGCCGAGCGCATTGTCCGGCACCCGGCTCACCATCGCCGCCGCGTGGCCGAGCCGGGCGAGGGCGACCGCGACATTGGCCTCGGCGCCGCCGACATAGGCGTCGAGCCGGCCGCTCTGCAGCAGCAATTCCCGCCCCGGCGCGGTCAGCCGAAGCAGCAATTCGCCGAAGCAGACGACCCGGCTCATCGCGCCAGCCAGCCGCCGTCGACGGCGAGGATATGGCCGTGGACATAATCGGAAGCCGGCGAGGCGAGGAACACGGCCGCGCCGCCGATGTCGGCCGGCGCGCCCCAGCGGCCGGCGGGGATCCGCTCCATTATCTGGCGGTTGCGGGCCTCGTCGGCCTGCAGCGCGGCGGTGTTGGCGGTGGCGATGTAGCCGGGCGCGATCGCGTTGACGTTGACGCCTTTGCCCGCCCATTCGTTGGCCAGCGCCTTGGTGAGCCCCGCGACCGCGCTCTTCGACGCGGTGTAGCTCGGCACGCGAATGCCGCCCTGGAAGCTCAGCATCGAGGCGATGTTGACGATCTTGCCGCGGCCCTGCGCGATCATGTGGCGCCCCGCCGCCTGGCAGAGGAAGAACAGCGACTTCACATTGGTGTCGATCACCGCGTCCCAGTCCGCCTCGCTGAACTCGACCGCGTCGGCGCGGCGGATGATGCCGGCATTGTTGACCAGGATGTCGAGCCCGCCGAGCTGGGCCAGGGTCGAGTCGACCGTCGCCTGGACCGGTTCGGCGGTGGCGAGGTCGGCCTCGATGATCGCCGTCCGGCGCCCGAGCGCGCGGATTTGCCCGGCCGTCTCGACCGCGGCCGAGCGACCGGCAAGCGCCACGTCCGCCCCGGCCGCGGCGAGTGCCAGCGCGATCGCCTGGCCGATTCCCGCATTCGCGCCGGTAACCAGCGCGACCCTGCCGCTGAGGTCGAAGGGATTTGCCGTCATTCGCTCCCTCCCGCGTTCCCGCGAAGGCGGGAACCCAGCCCGCTTTCCTGGATCCCCGCCGGCGCGGGGATGCAATGATGCGGACGCGTCATTGCAGCTGGCAGATGTCGAGGACGTTCATGTCGGTATAATCCTGATTCTCTCCCGCCATCGCCCAGATGAAGGCATAGGCCTTGGTGCCACTGCCCATATGGATCGACCAGACCGGTGAAATCACCGCTTCCTCATTCTTGACGACCAGATGCCGGGTGGCCTCGCCTTCGCCCATGAAGTGGAAGACGCGGTCCTTCTCCAGATCGTCCAGCTCGAAGTAGAAATAAATCTCGCTGCGCCGCTCGTGGATGTGCGGCGGCATCGTGTTCCACACCGATCCGGGCCTGAGCACGGTCAGCCCCATGACCAGCTGGGCGCTGTCGCAGATTCCGGGAATGACCAGCTGATAGATGGTGCGCTCGTTCGATTCCTCGAGGCTGCCGCGCTCGAGCGCATTGGCCTCGCCGATCGAAAGCTTGCGGGTGGCGAACGCCTTATGGGCCGGGCAGGAGGCGAGGTAGAAACGGGCGCCGGCGCCGGCGAAGCGCACGTCCGCGGCGCCCATCGTTACGTAGAGGCAATCCTTGTTGGCGAGCGCGAAGGCCTCGCCATCGACGGTGACATTGCCCGCGACCGCGCCGACGTTGACGATCGCGAGCTCGCGCCGCTCGAGAAAGGGATGGCCCTTCGCCGATTCCGGCTCGGCCTGCGCGGGCAGCGGCACCGGCTCCGCCCCGACCAGAACGCCGCCGATCACGAAGCGGTCGGCATGGGTGTAGTTCAGGACGCATTCGCCCTCGCGGAACAGGTCCTGGATCAGATAGCGGTCGCGCAACTCCTCGTTCGACACGCACTCCATCATGTCCGGGTGGGTGGCGTAATAGGTCCGTTCGAACATCAGCGTCTCCAAGGTCCATCGTCATTCCGGCGAAAGCTGGAATCCATGAACACGGTCATCGCGCGCATTTCCAGCACGGTGTTCATGGATCCCGGATCAAGTCCGGGATGACGGAGAGAAATAGCGGTCATGCGGCCTCGGCTCGCGCCTCGTCGAGCCGGTAGGCGCGCCTGACCAGGCCGTAGGCCAGATCGTGGGCGACTTCCTCCGCCTCGGCGGCGTCGAGCCGGTGCTCGGCGACCAGCCGGGCGAGGAAGGCGCAGTCGATCCGCCGGGCGGCGTCGTGCCGCGCCGGGATCGACAGGAAGGCGCGGGTGTCGTCGTTGAAGCCGACGCTGTTGTAGAAGCCGGCGGTCTCGGTGGTCGTCTCGCGGAAGCGGCGCATGCCCTCCGGGCTGTCGTGGAACCACCAGGCCGGGCCCAGCTTCAGGCAGGGATAATGGCCGGCGAGCGGGGCCAGCTCGCGCGCATAGGCGCTCTCGTCCAGCGTGAAGAGGATGATCGTCAGCCCGGCCTCGTTGCCGAACCGGCCGAGCAGGGCTTTGAGCGCCTCGACATAGTCGGTCCGGCTCGGCAGGTCGGCGCCTTTGTCGCGGCCATAAGCGGCGTGCAGCCAGCGATTGTGGTTGCGCATCGCGCCCGGATGGATCTGCATCACCATCCCGTCCTCGAGGCTCATCGCCGCCATCTCGGTCAGCATCTGGGCGCGGAACAGCTCGGCATCCTCCCTGGTCCACTGGCCGAGGACGATGCGGGAGAAGAGCAGCTCCTTATCGGCGGCGGCAAGGTCGGCGGTGCGCGCGCTGGGATGGCCGTGGTCGGTCGCGGTCGCTCCGGCGGCGCGGAAATCGGCGCGGCGGCGGCGGTGGGCGGCGAGATAGCCGGCCCAGTCGTGGACGTCCTCGCCGGTGAGCGCGCCGAACCGGGCCAGCGCGGCCGCGAAATCCTCATGCTCGGGGTCGATCACCGCGTCGGGCCGGTAGGTGGTCACCACCCGGCCCGGCCAGCCCGAGGCGCGGATCGCGGCATGATGGTCGAGCGTCTCGTGCGCGCCCTCGGTGGTCGCCAGCAGCTCGATTCCGAACCGGTCGAACAAGGCGCGCGGCCGGAATTCGGGAGTCGCCAGCGCCGCGCCGATCCGGTCATAGACGGCATCGGCCGTCGCCGCCTCGAGCGCGACCTCGAGGCCGAACACCTCGGCGAGGACATGGTCGAGCCAGAGCCGCGACGGGGTGCCGCGGAACAGATGATAGTGGGCGGCGAACAGCCGCCACGCCTCGCGCGGGTCGGCGGCGGCGGGGCCGGCGCGGCTCGGCACGCCGAGCCGGTCGAGCGCGATCCCCTGCGAGTAGAGCATCCGGTAGAGATAATGGTCGGGGGCGAGCAGCAATTCGGTGGCGTTGGCCCAGGGCGCGTCGGCGGCGAACCAGGCGGGATCGGTGTGGCCGTGCGGGCTGACGATCGGCAGGTCCTTGACCCCGGCATAGAGCGCGCGCGCGATCTCCCGCGTCGCCGGGTCGGCGGGCAGCAGCCGGTCGGGATGGAGCTGGAGCGGCCTCGGCATCGTCCTTCCTGTCGGGTCGCGATGGTAACCGGTGTCAGGCCCCGCCGCAAGCGACTCGCCCGCTGAAAAAGAGGGACAGTCCCTCTTTTCCAGGACCGGCCGGCGGCGGCGCAGGAAAATAGGGACAGTCCCTCTTTTCCGGTGGAAGCACGGTGGAGGGCCCTCCAACTCGGAGAAAAAAGAGGGACTGTCCCTATTTTCCTTTAGGGCGGCGGCGCGACCGAGGCGCGCTTGACCAGCATCGAGGGCAGCATCGAGGGCTGCGGACCGCCCTGCCCCTCGACCATGTCGCCGACCAGCTTGCGCGCCGCCGAGCGCGCCATCGACACGATCGGCCACCTGACCGTGGTCAGCGGCGGCCAGATATGGGCGGCGATCGGGGTGTCGTCGAAGCCGATCACCGACAGCTCCTCGGGCACGGCGATGCCGCGCTCGCGGGCGGCGAAGACGACGCCGGCGGCCATCTCGTCGTTGCTGGCGAAGATCGCGGTCGGCCTGGGCGAGAGATCGAGCAGGCGGTTGGCGGCGGTGACTCCGGTCTCGAACGTGTAATTGCCGCCGGCGATCAGGCTGCGCGGCAGCTTGAGGCCCGCCGCGCCCAGCGAATCCTCGAAGCCCAGCCGCCGCTCGCGCGCCGAGCGGAAGCCGTCGGGGCCCTCGATCAGCCCGATCAGGCGATGGCCGTGCTGGATCAGATGGTCGATCGCCTCCCGCACCGCCTCGCGGTCGTTGGAGGCGACCATGTGGGCGGGATCGTCGAGCCGGACCGAGCCCATGCGGACGTAGCGGCAGCCGAGCTCGTCGCAGAGCCGGGCGAGCGCGTCGTTCTCGCTGATCGGCGGCAGCAGGACGACGCCGAACAGCCGCTGCCGCTCGAGGAACAGGCGGACGTCCTCGAGCATCATCGAGCTGTTGCGGTCGACCGGGCGCACCACCATTTCGAACTCGGTCGCCTGCAGCGCCTCCAATATGCCCTGCTGGACGTTGAGGACCATCTGCGCGTTCGGGTTGTCGTGGATCAGGCCGATCAGGAAGTTGCGCCGGAGCGCCAGCGCCCGCGCCTGCGGATTGGGGGTGTAGCCGAGCTCGCGAATCACCTTCGCCACCCGCTCGCGAGTCTCCTCGTTGAGCAAAGGCGAGCGGTTGATCACCCGGCTGACCGTCTTCTTCGAAACGCCGGCGAGCCGGGCGACGTCGTTGATCGTCGGCTTCGGCATTCGGGCGCCGTGCTTTTCGCCTTCTTTCTTCTTCACGCCGTCGCGCTCCCTGCGCCCCGGATAGGCGGCCTTGCCCGTGCTGGCGAGCGGGTTTAGTCTGACACCGGTTTCCACATGTCACAAGCCGAACCCGCGACGAGCGCGCCCGCGACGCTCCAGCTCCATCCCGACGACGATGTCGCGGTGGCGCTCGCGGCGATCGGCACCGTCCCCGCCGGCCACAAGATCGCGCTCAGGGACCTCGCGGCCGGCGCGCGGGTGCGCAAATATGGCGAGACGATCGGCCGCGCGACCCGCCCGATCGCCGCCGGCGAGCACGTCCACGTCCACAATCTCGAAACCCTGCTCACCGGCGTCGAGGCCTATCGCTTCCTGCCCGCCCCCGCCGAGCCGCTGCCGCTCGACACCGTCACCCGCTTCCGGGGCTACCGGCGCCCCGACGGCCGGGTCGGCACCCGCAACGAGATCTGGGTGCTGCCGACGGTCGGCTGCGTTGCCCGCACCGCCGAGCGGATCGCGGCGATCGCCCATGCCCGCCACGCCGGCACGGTCGACGGAGTCCATGCCTTCGGTCACCCGCACGGCTGTTCGCAGGCCGGCGGGGACCGCGATTCGACCCGCGCCCTGCTCGCCGCGCTCGCCTGCCACCCCAATGCCGGCGGCGTGCTGCTGATCGGCCTCGGCTGCGAAACCAACCAGCTCGACCGCCTCGTCGAAGACATCCCGGAAGCGTTGCGCGGCCGGGTGCGCTGCCTCAGCGCGCAGAGCGAGGCGGACGAGACCGAGGCCGGCCTCGCCGCGGTCGACGCGCTCGCCGCCAGGGCCGCGCTCGCCGCCCGCCAGGAGGCGGGCCTCGGCGAGCTCGTCATCGGCCTCAAATGCGGCGGCTCGGACGGCTTTTCCGGGCTCACCGCCAACCCGCTGCTCGGCCGCGTCGCGGACCGGGTGATCGGCGCCGGCGGAGCGGCGATCCTCACCGAGATCCCGGAGATTTTCGGCGCCGAGCGGCTGCTCATGGCGCGCGCCCGCGACTCCGGAACGTTCGACCGGCTGGTCGGCATCGTCAACGACTTCAAGCGCTATTTCCTCGACTCCGGCCAGGCGATTTCCGAAAACCCCTCGCCGGGCAATATCGCGGGCGGCATCACCACGCTCGAGGAGAAGAGCCTGGGCGCGGTCCAGAAGGCCGGCCGCGCCCCGGTCGCCGACGTGCTGCGCTACGGCGAGCGAGTCCGCCGCAAGGGCCTGACCCTGCTCGAGGCGCCGGGCAACGACGCCGTTTCCGCCACCGCGCTGGCCGCGGCCGGAGCGACCCTGATCCTGTTCACCACCGGCCGCGGCACGCCGCTCGGCTTTCCCGCGCCGACCGTCAAGATCGCCTCGAACAGCGCGCTCGCCAGAGCCAAGCCCGGCTGGATCGATTTCGACGCCGGCACGGTGCTGCGCGAGGGCTTCGACACGGCCGCCGACGCGCTCGTCGCGCGGATCGCGGCGATCGCCTCGGGGACGGCCACCGCCGCCGAGCGCGCCGGCGAGCGCGACATCGCGATCTGGAAGCGCGGCGTCACCTTGTGACCGCCATCGTCCATTTCGGCCCGGGCGCGTTCCATCGCGCCCACCAGGCCGATTATGTCAGCCGCCTTCCCGGATGCGGCATCGCCGCCGTGTCGCTGCGCTCGGCGGACACGGTCGAGGCGCTGGCGCGCCAGCGGGGGCGCTACACGCTCGCCATCCTCGACACCGAGCCAGCCTTCCGCACCATTGCCGTCCACAAGAAGTTCCTGGGCCCTGCCGACGGCGCGGCGGTGCGCGCCCTGCTTCGCGATCCGGCGGTGCGGATCGTCACCAGCACGGTCACCGAAAAAGGCTATTGCCTCGCCGGCGACGGCACCCTCGATTTCGCCCATCCCGACATCGTCCACGATCGGGCCCATCCGGAGGCGCCGCGCAGCCTGGTCGGCTGGCTCGCCCTCGGCCTCGCCGACCGGCGCGCCGCCGGCATCGCCCCGTTCGCAACGCTTTGCTGCGACAATATGGCGGCGAACGGCGACAAGCTCCGCGCCGCCGTCCGCGCCCTCTCGCAGGACGGGCTGGCGGACGAGGCGCTCTTTCCCAACACCATGGTCGATTCGATCACCCCCGCCACCGACGATGCGCTGCGCCGAAGGGTGCGCGAGGCGACCGGCTATGACGATGCCATCCCGGTCGCCCGCGAAGCCTATTGTGCCTGGGTGATCGAGGACGTGCTGCCGCCGGGCGGGCCCGACCTCGCGGCGGCGGGCGCGATCGTCACCGCCGATGTCGCCCAATATGAAGCCGCCAAGCTGCGCATCCTCAACGGCGCCCATTCCGCGCTCGCCTATCTCGGCCTGCCCCGCGGCCACGAGACGGTCGCCGAGGCGATCGCCGATCCCTGGCTCGCCGATTTCGTCGCGGCGATGATCCGCGACGACGTGATCCCGACGCTGCGCGCGACGTTCGACCTTGAAGATTATGCCGCCGCCATCCTCGCCCGCTTCGAGAATCCCGCAATCGGCCACAGGCTCGCCCAGATCGCCTGGGACGGCTCGCAAAAGCTGCCCTACCGTCTGCTCGGCACGATCGCCGACGCCCGCGCCGCCGGCCGGCCGTTCGCCCGGCTCGCGCTCGCCGTCGCCGCCTGGATGCGCTTCGTCCAGCGGGCCGGCGGCGACGCGATCGATCCGCTCGCGACACGCTTTAGCGATCTTCCCGGCGAGGACGAGGCGCTGCTCGACTCGCTGCTCGCGCTGAGGCAGGTTTTCCCGGCCGGGCTGGCGGCGGATGCGGCGGTGCGCGACGCCCTCGCCGCCGGGCTCGCCGCGCTGAAGGAGAAGGCCAATGCCTGACATCGACCGGATCCTGGGCATCGCCCCGGTCATCCCGGTGCTGGTGATCGAGCGGCTCGAAGACGCGGTGCCGGTCGCCGAGGCGCTGGTCGAGGGCGGCCTTCCCGTTCTCGAAGTGACCCTGCGGACCGCGGCCGCGCTCGCCGCGATCCGGGCGATGAAGCGCGTCACCGGCGCGGTCGTCGGCGCCGGCACCGTGCTCGATCCGGATCAGCTCGCCGCCGCGCTCGACGCCGGCGCCGAGTTCATCGTCAGCCCGGGCCTCACCGAACGGCTCGGCGAGGCCGCGTTCAGCGCCGCCATTCCCTTCCTGCCCGGCGTCGCCACGACCGGCGACGTGATGCGCGCACGCGATCACGGCTTCTCCCGGCTCAAATTCTTTCCCGCCGAGGCGGCCGGCGGCCTGCCCGTCCTCAAGGCGCTGAGCGCGGTGTTCGGCGGGATGCGCTTCTGCCCGACCGGCGGCATCACCCTGGAAAGCGCCCCGCGCTGGCTCGCTCTGCCCGCCGTCGCCTGCGTCGGCGGCTCGTGGCTGGCGCCGGCCGGCGAGGCCGTCGACCGCGCCGCGATCGCCGCCCGGGCCAGGGCCGCCGCCGCGCTCCGCCAGCGCTAGGTCAGCGGAGCCAGCCCTGGGCGCGATACCATTCGGCGGTCTGCTTGAGCCCGGTGGGGGTGCGGATCGCCGGGGTCCAGAGCTCGGGCGGCGGGCGGGCCTCGGCGGTGACGACCCAGTCCGGGTGGCAGAAATAGCGGACCCGGTCGGGGGTCAATTTCGCCTTCGAGCGGCGGACCAGGCGGTCGACCTTGGCGGCGCCGTGGAGGACCGCCTTGGGCATGGCGAGCGTCGTGGCGCGCTTGCCGAACAGCCGCGAGAGGGTGCGCGCGAAATGGCGGTGGTCCCAGCCGTCGGGGCGGCCGTCGTCAGGCTCGTAGGTCTGCAGCACCGCCTCGGGCCGGCCGATGAGGGCGAGGATGAGGCGGCAGAGATCGGCGACGTGGAGCACCGAGAAGCGGCCTTTGGGCGGCAGCAGGGCGAGGCCGCGGCGCGCCATCCGGAACAGCTCGAACGTCTCGCGGTCGCCCGGGCCGTAGATCGCCGGCGGACGCAGGATCGTCCAGTCGAGGCCCGAGGCGGCGACGACCCGCTCCGAGCGCGCCTTCGACCAGCCGTAATCGGAAAGCTCGGGCTCGCGCGCGGCGAGCGAGGAGATGTGGATGAAGCGGCGGACCCCGGCGGCGCGGGCGGCATCGACGACGGCCGCGGTGCCGGCGACGTTGACCGCCTCGAAGCCGGCGCGGGTGGCGGCGTTGATCAGGCCGGCGACGTGGACGATGGCGTCGGCGCCCGCGCACAAGGCGGCGAGCGCGGCGGGATCGTCGAGCGCGCCCTCGATCCAGCAGATGCCGGGCTCGGCCGGGCGCCCGCCGCGGGCGAGGGCGCGGACCTCGTGGCCGGCGGCGCGCGCGGCGGCGAGCAGATGGCCGCCGACGAAGCCGGTGCCGCCGGTGACCGCGAGGGTGGGCGCCGTCACCGTTCCGCTCCGCCACGGAAAATGGGGACAGGGAAAATGGGGACAGTATATATTTTTCGCGCCCGATCGCACCCCGCAGCCCGGGCTGCAGGCGGAAAAATATATACTGTCCCCATTTTCACAGCGGCGACCAATCGGCCTCGGCTTCGGCCTCCGCTTTCTCGCCGAGCCGTTCGACGAGCGCGTCGAGAACAGGCTCGACGCCCGCCCCGGTCGCGCCCGAGACCGCGAAGACGGGGGCGTCCGAGGCGGCGCGCAGCTCGCCGGCGAGCGCCTGCGCCAGTTCGTCGTCGATCAGGTCGCATTTGTTGAGGGCGATCAGCTCGATTTTGTCTTCGAGGCCCGCGCCGTAAGCGTCGAGCTCGCCCCGGACGGTGCGGTACGCCTCGGCGACGTCCTCGACATTGGCGTCGACGAGGTGGAGCAGCACCCTCGTGCGCTCGACATGGCCGAGGAAGCGGTCGCCGACGCCGGCGCCCTCGGCCGCGCCCTCGATCAGGCCGGGAATGTCGGCGAGGACGAAGTCCCGCCTTTTGTGGCGGACGACGCCCAATTTGGGATGAAGGGTGGTGAAGGGATAGTCGCCGACCTTCGCCTTGGCGTTGGAGACCGCGTTCAGGAAGGTCGATTTGCCGGCGTTCGGCAGCCCGACCAGGCCGACGTCGGCGATCAGCTTGAGGCGCAGCCACACCCACAATTCCTCGCCGGGCCAGCCGGTGCCGTGCTGGCGCGGGGCGCGGTTGGTCGAGCTCTTGAAGCTGGCATTGCCGCGGCCGCCCTCGCCGCCCTTGAGCAGGGTGACGGTCTGGCCGACCCTGGTCAGGTCGGCGAGGACATGGTCCTTGTCGTCGCTCAGCACCTGGGTCCCGGCGGGGACCCTGATGACGAGGTCACGGCCGCCGGCGCCGGTCTGGTTGCGCCCTGCCCCGCCCTTGCCGCGCGGCGCCTTGAAATGCTGGGTGTAGCGGAAGTCGATCAGGGTGTTGAGGCCGTCGACCGCCTCGAAGATTATGTCGCCGCCCTTGCCGCCGTCGCCGCCGTCGGGCCCGCCATATTCGATGAACTTCTCGCGCCGGAAGCTGACCGCGCCGGGCCCGCCCGCGCCGGAGCGGATGAAGATCTTGGCCTGGTCGAGGAAATGCATGGCCGGGCATGTAGGGCAGGGCGGGCCCGAGCGAAACCCTGCCGGGCCCGCGGAAATGGTGACTGTCACTAGTGACTGTCACTAGTGACTGTCACTAGTGACTGTCACCAGGCGCTAGGGGCGGGCGTGGGCCGCCTCATAGACGCCGAGCTTGCCGCCGCCGGGCAGCGCGACGTAGGTGATCCGGCCCCAGGGCGCCTGCTCGATCGGGTCGCAGGCCGCGCCCCTGGCGGCCATGGCGGCGATGAAGGCGTCGATGTCGTCGCAGATGAAGTAGAGCTGGTGGAAGCCGTTGTCGCCGCCATGGACGCCGAGCTCGGCCGGCGGCAGCTTGAAGATCAGCCAGCCGCCGCCCGAATCGATGCAGGGGATTTCGACGACGTCCTTCAAAAAGGCGCGGTCCGCGTCCGGATCGCTGCTGAAGATCATCGCGTGGGTGCCGGTGATCATGACCTTTCTCCTTCGCCGAGCCGGGTCGAGGCGAGCAGCAGGCGCCGCGCCGTCTCGCGCGCCTTGCCGGGGGGCAGGCCGAGCGCCGCCGCCATCTCCGGGCCGAGCAGCGAATCGCCCAGCGCCATCAGCACCACCCACAAGGTCGTCTCCCCGACCGGCCGGTCCTCATGGCCGGCGCGGAGATGGTCGACGAGCTGGTGGATGGCGTCGAGCACCGGATCGAGCGCGTCGCGATTGCCGGACAGGATCATCCAGGCGGCGAGCGCCCCCGCGCCCTCCTTGCCGAACGCGTCGAACGCGGCGTCGACGATCTCGATCGGATCGGCCTGGTGGGCGCGGGCGCGCTGCACCGCCTGCTCGATCCGGCCGCATACCGCCGTGCTGATCATCCCCGCCAGCGCCGCCTGGAGCCCGGCCGCCGAGCCGAAATGGTGGAGCAGGTTGGCGTGGGTCTTGCCGATCGCCGCCGCCACCGCCTTCAGCGTCACCGCCTGCGGGCCCTCGTCGATCAGCAGCCTGCGCGCCGCCTCCAGCGCGGCGGCGCGGCTTTCCTCGGGAGACAGGCGTTCGCGGGGTATTGACATTCGTGTAAGTATCTTTATTCCGGCAGGCGTCAGGGAGATACACGATGGCGCGCGCCGCGACACCACAGGATTTGACGATCACCCCCCGCGACCGCCGCTTCGGCCGCGGCACGAAGCAGGAGCGCTGGTGGATGGGCGGCGATCCGGTCGCGACCGCTTTCTACAACGCGCTCTCGGCGACCTTCCCCAGGGGCGAGGCCTATTTCGTCGAGAGCGTGCGCGCCTTCCGCGAGGGCACGCCGGCCAAGCTCGCCGGGGAGATCAAGGGCTTCGTGACGCAAGAGGTGATGCACAGCCGCGAGCACGTCCAGTTCAACAAGCGCGCGCTGGAGGCGGGCTACGACCTTTCCGCGCTCGAGGCGCGGCTCGAATGGCGGCTGTCGATCACCAAGTCGCGGCCGCCGGTGGTCAACCTCGCCGCGACCATGTGCCTCGAGCATTTCACCGCGATCCTCGCCCACCAGCTCTTGAAGAATCCGCGCCACCTCGCCGGCGCCGGGCCGGAGGACGCGGCTTTGTGGCGCTGGCATTCGATCGAGGAGATCGAGCACAAGGCGGTCGCCTACGACACCTGGCTGCACGCGACCCGGGACTGGCCGCGGCGCAAGCGCTTCAGGGTCAAGCTGAAGGTGATGCTGTTCGTCACCCGCAACTTCATCGTCGACCGCACCTTCGGCTCGCTCGAATTGCTCCGCCAGGACGGCATTACCGGGGCGAAGGCCTGGGCGCGGATCCTGTGGTTCGCCTGGGTCCGGCCGGGCATGCTGAGGAAGGTGTTCGGCGCCTGGCTCGCTTTCTTCATGCCCGGCTTCCACCCCTGGAACCAGGACGACCGCCACTTGATCGCCAAGGCCGAGCGCAGCCTCGAAGTCCAGCCCCAGGCGGCCGAAGCCTACGCCTGACGCCTACGCCCGACGCCTGACGCCTGACGCCTGAATGGAACAGTGGCCTGACGCCTGAATGGGACAGTGAGGCGACTGTCCCAGGACTGTCCCAGGGACAGTGAGGTGACTGTCCCTAGATTGTCTAGATTGTCCCTGGACTGTCCGGCGCGCGGGCGAGCCGGACCGCGCAGAGCAAGCCGACCAGGGCGAACGGGATGCCGCTGCCGAAGGCGCCCCAGGCCACCGCCGTCAGGTTGGCGTCGCTGAGCCCCTCGCCGAAGCCCGCCGCGTTGGCGGCGATGCCGGCCAGCGCCGCGCCGAGCGCGCCGCCGGCGTTGCGCACCGCGCCGATCGCCGCCGAGCCCCGCGCCCGCGCCGCCTCGCCGAACGCGCCGATCACCCGCTGGCTGATGAACGAATAGGACAGGCCGAAACCGGCGCCGTGCAGGGCGCCGGCGGCGGCGATGGCGGCAATGCCGGCGGCGGGCGTCAGCAGGGTTATGGCGGCGAGGCCGGCGAGGATCGCGGCCGGACCGATCACGATCAGCCGCGCCCGCCAGGCCGCGCCGGCGCCGGCCACCGACAGCGACGCCGCCGTCCACGCCACCGCCTCGGCGGCGACGACATAGCCGGCCTCGAGCGCGGAGAGGCCGGCGCGATGCTGGAGCAGAGCCGGCGCGTAGAGCGCGAAGGCGGTGCCGGCGGCGGTGGTGCAGAAATAGGTGAGCCAGGCGGCGCCGAGCGGGAAGGCGGGATCGGCGGCGCGGCGCGGCAGCAGGCCGCCCGGTCGTGCCCGGTCGGCGGCGAGCGCGGCGGCGATGAGGCCGATCCCGGCGGCGGCGAGCAAGGCCGGAAGCGCGAGCCCCTCGACCACTCCGGCAGTGGCGACGGCGGCGATGCCGATGGCGAGCAGCAGCAGCGGCCGGAGCGGCAGCGGGCCGCGCGCATCGCGGGCCGCCCCGGCCGGGATCAGCGCGAAGCTGGCGGCGGTGAAGGCCAGCGCCTGGCCGGCGAACAGCCAGAACACGCCGCGCCACGCGCCCGCGTCGGCGAACAGCCCGCCGAGCAGCGGCCCGGCGAAGGTGGCGATCCCCCAGATGCTGGTCATGATCGCGAACACCCGCGGCAGCTGCCGGCCGGGAAAGAGCAGCGCCATGGCGACGTACATCAGCCCGAGCAGCCAGCCGGCGGCGCAGCCCTGCAGCACCCGGCCGGCGAGGAACAGGAAGATGGTCGGCGCGATCGCGCTCAGGGCGCAGCCGAGCGCGAAGCCGGCGCCGCTCAGCATCATCGCCGCGCGCAGGCCGATCCGCTCGGCCAGCCAGCCGGCCGAGGCGCCGGCGACGACGAGGCCGGTCAAAAAGCCGGACGCGGCCCAGCCGAACCAGGCATAGCCGGCCAGCGCCGCGCCGACGCTCGGCATGATCGTCGCCGTGACCAGCGAATCGGCGGCCAGCACCCAGCAGCCGAGGATGAGCAGCGCCAGCACCGGCGCGCGGCCGCCGGCGACGAGGTCGGCCCAGCCTTGCGGGGCGGGGCGAAGGGGCGGGTCGAGGGCGGCTTCGGCGTGCACCTTGGTCTCCGCTTGCGCGAGCGTCGGCCGCATCCTATGCAACCTCAACCATAGTTGAGGTCAAGCGATGAATCGCACGCCCGGCGCGCTGCCCGAGATCCTCACCGTCGGCGAGCTCGCCCGGCGCAGCGGAGTGTCGGTTTCGGCGCTCCATTTCTGGGAGCGCGAGGGGCTGATCGAGGGCTGGCGAAGCGCCGGCAACCAGCGCCGCTACGAGCGCGCCACGCTGCGCCGGGTGGCGATCATCAAGGTCGCGCAGTCGGTCGGCATCCCGCTCGCCGAGGTCAGGGCGCGGCTCGATGCGCTGCCCAGGGGCAAAGCGGGCTGGGCCCGGCTCGCCGGGGATTGGCGCGCCGATCTCGACCGCCGGATCGCCCTGCTCACCCGCCTGCGCGACCGGCTCGACGGCTGCATCGGCTGCGGCTGCCTGTCGGTTGACGCCTGCCCGCTGCGCAATCCCGGCGACCGGGTGGCGGCCGAGGGGCCGGGGCCGCGCCACCTCGTCCCCTAGCCCGCAAAAAGAGGGACAGTCCCTATTTACCAGATAGGAAAATAGGGACTGTCCCTCTTTTCACGCCGCCATTGCGGTCGCCGGGGCCGCGTCCTCCTCGGCCAAATCGAGCTCGAACAGCTGGCACGGCACCTCGCCGCCGCGGCCGGCGCTGTAGCGCAGCGCCCGGCCCGCCGGCCGGAAGCCCAGCTTCGCGAGCACCCGTCCGGAGGCCGGATTGTCGGCGAAATGGCCGGAGACGAGCCGCTTCAGGCCGAGCGCGTGGCGGGCGATGGCGACGACCGCCTGGCCGGCCTCGGTGGCATAGCCGCGGCCCCAGGCGGACGGCGCCAGCCAATAGCCGAGCTCGCGCGCGCCGCCCCCGGCGGGGTGGATGCCGATGCCGCCGACGATCCGCGGCCGCGGGCTTTCGTGGGCGAGGATCAGCAAAGCGACGTCGGCCGGCCCCCGCGGCCGCTCGAGGAAGGCGCGGGCATGGTCGAGCGTATAGGGCCAGGGCACCTGGGCGAGCATATTGACCACCGCCTCATGGCCGATCGCGGCGGCGACCGCCGCCGCATCCTCGGGCCAGCCGGGCCGCAAAGTCAGTCTCTTCGTCCTCGCGAACATGACGCTTCCCCTCTCACGCGCCGGTTACGGTCCGGCGACACTGGTGAGGGAGAATCAAAAAAGGGATGAGAGGGTCGCCATGCCCCCCGGGCATGGCTGGCGCATTCCGGGAGAAGGCGCCACCCTCTCATGTGGCGACCCTCTCCCTCATTGGTTCCCTGGAACCTGGGCCGCCCCTCCCGGGACAGCCCGTCCTCGGCTGTCCCTATGTGTCCGCGCCAATCGGCATGTCGACGCAGACGAACTTGCGGCCGAGCTTGCCGTCGCGAAACGCGACGGTGCCGGCGGTCAGCGCGAACAGGGTATGATCCTTGCCGATGCCGACGCCGGCGCCCGGATAATATTTGGTGCCGCGCTGGCGCACGATGATGTTGCCGCCGACGACGCTCTCGCCGCCGAACTTCTTCACGCCGAGGCGCTTCGATTGGGAATCGCGGCCGTTACGCGACGAGCCGCCTGCTTTCTTATGTGCCATGGGTCTTCTCTAGCCTTGAATCTCTTTATTCGCCCTTACCAGCGGCGGGCTTCTTGGTCGAGGCCTTCTTGGCCGGGGCCTTGTCGGCCGGCGCCTTCTTGGTCGCCGCGGCCTTCTTCGGCGCCTCGGCCTTGGCCTCGGGCGCCGCCTCGGCGCCGCCCTTGGCGGGCTTCTCCGGCTTGGCCGGAGCCTCTTCCCTGGCCGCCTTCTTCTCCGCCTTCTTGCCGCCGATCGAGACGATCCTGAGGATGGTCAGCTGCTGGCGGTGGCCGCGCTTGCGGCGGTAATTGTGGCGCCGCTTCTTCTTGAACACGGTGACCTTGTCGGCCTTGGCCTGGGCGACGATCTCGGCGGCGACGGTGAGGCCGTCGGTCGATTTCGCCTCGCCGCCGTCGCCGGCGAAGAGGACGTCGCTCAAAGTCACCGTGTCGCCCGCCTCTCCGGCGAGCTTCTCGACGACGATCTTGTCTCCGGCGGCGACGCGATACTGCTTGCCGCCCGTGCGCACGATTGCGAACATGGGCCTATCCAATAGCAAAACGATGGACGCGCGAGGCAAGCCCCGCACGGGAACGAGGGCTGCTACAGAGGGGAGCCGTTCCTGTCAACCGATCCTCCCCGGGACGGGGAGGTGGCAGCCCGAAGGGCTGACGGAGGGGGCGTCGTGCCAGACTCAGGCCCCCCTCCACCGGCTCCGCCGGTCCCCCTCCCCGTCCCGGGGAGGATTAGTGCCGGCGTTCGCGCTTCAGCTGGTAGCGGCCGTGGTCGAACGCCTCGAACAGGCCGGCAATGGCGGGATGGTCGATCGGCTCGCCGCCCGGATCGGCGAGCAGATTCTGCTGGCTGACATAGGCGATGTAGGAGCTTTCCGCATTCTCGGCGAGGAGATGGTAGAAGGGCTGGTCCTTGGCCGGCCGGATCTCCTCGGGGATCGCCTGATACCATTCCTCGGAATTGGCGAAGACCGGATCGACGTCGAAGATGACGCCGCGGAAATCGAACAGGCGGTGGCGGACGACCTCGCCGATGGTGAAGCGGGCGGTCGCGATCGCGGGCGCCTTGGGATCGGGCGCAAGATTGCCGGGCTCGGTCACCGCCTCTATTTAGGGTGCGGGCCGGCCGGCGGCAAGCAAGGCTGCCCTTCGACCGGCTCTGGACATGCTTGGCAAGGGCGGAGGCTTGAGCTAGAGCGCGCGGCTCATCGACCGGGCCCGTCCCCAGCGCGGGCCGCTATCCCCATGCGGAGAGGTGCCGGAGTGGTCGATCGGGGCGGTCTCGAAAACCGTTGAGCGCGCAAGCGTTCCGAGGGTTCGAATCCCTCCCTCTCCGCCATTTCCCTCGATCGCCCGCCGGCGCCTGCCGCCCGCAACCTGCCCTATGTTGGTTAATCCGGGCGCCCGCCGTCGCCGGTCCCGCGGGACGCACCGTCAGCCGCGCTTGCCTGAACGCCCGCTGACTCGCCGGGAACGGCCGCCGCCCCCTTGCCGTTGGTCGAGTCTCTGCGCGGGGCAGGAGCGCGTTCGCGCTGCGCCGCGCGATGCAACCCGAAACGGAGGCTTACCATGTACGGCAGACATATTCTCCTTGCGCTCGCCAGCGCGAGCCTGATCGCCGGCGGCCAGGCGCTCGCCCAGGGCCGCGGCGGCGGCCATGGCGGCGGCCACGGCAATATGGGCGCGAGCGCGCACGGCGGCATGGGCGCGCAAATGGGGCATGGCCTCGACGTCCGCACCGACGCCCGAGTCAACAGCCAGGGTCCCAATCATGCGTCCGACCGCGCGATCGAGCGCGCCGACGAGAACAGCGTGCTGCACGGCACCGTCAGGCCGCCGCGGGCGGACCTGTCGGCGCTGCGCGCGGGCCTCAGAGTCCGCACTTCGGCGGGGACGACGCTGGGCACGATCCGGCGGGTCAACCGCTCGGCCGACGGCAGCGTCCGCTCGGTGCTGGTCGCCAGCGCCAACGGCCACCGCACGATCCCGGTCCGCCCGGGGACGCTCAGCATCTCGGGCGACGTTGTCACCACCACCCAGGTTCGGCCGCCGAACGACTGACCCGGCGCGGCTTTCGGGCCCGAACAGGCGTGAACGGGCGGCGTCCGCGGGCGCCGCCCCTTTTTTCCGCCGATCGTCCCGTCCAGGCCGGGCGCGGATCAAAAGCGGCGCAACAAGCGTTCTGGGGACATGTACTGGGAGCGTAACGAATCCCCGCCGTGCAAGCGGTCGCTGCTGGCGACGCACAAGCCGCCCCCTCACCAGGCCGAAGTCGATGCCGTCCAGCAGCGGATCAGGGACGATCTCAAGGCCGGACGGCGCAGCCTGTTCAAGCCCGCCCAGCCGCAGCTCGAGCCCTCTTCGGACCTTCTCGACCAGCGCCTGGCCGAGGAGCTCGGCTTCGTCGCGCGGACTCTGGAGCATCTCGGCGCGGTGCTTTCGGAGGATCCGATCCTGCTTCGCCGCTACGGCCTCCAGCTTCAGTCGATCGACCTCGTCAAGCAGGTGCTGACCAATGTCGGCCGGATCGTCGCGACCCGGGACCGGGCCGCCGCGGTCGAGCAGGTCTCGCTCCGCGACCTCAAGGCGCGGCTCAAGCGCAAGCAGTTGCGCTCGCTCACCGACCAGGGACCCTAAAGGCCGAGCCCGTCCCAGAGCAGCCTGGCCCCGGCCAGCACCATCAGCGCGTAGACCAGGGTGGAGAAGCGCTCGGGCGCGACCTCGCGGATCAGCCGGACGCCGGCGAGGCTGCCCAGAATCGCGAACGGCAGCAGGGCCAGGGTCGCCAGCGCGTTGGCGCGGGTGAACTGGCCGAGCGCGACATAGGCCGGGACCTTGATCCAGTTCAGCGCCGCGAAGAACAAGGCGGTGGTGCCGACGAAGGCGTCGCGGCCGAGCCGGCGCGGCATCACCCACATCTGGAAAGGCGGCCCGCCGGCATGGGCGATCTGGCTGGTGAAGCCGGTGGCGACGCCGAACAGGCTCCCCACCCAGGCCGGCGAGCGCGACGAGGCCGCGATGCGGCCGCCGCGCTCCGCCCACAGGCGGTGGAGGCCGAACAGCAAGGCGATCGCGCCGACGCAGATCAGCACGCCCCGGGTGGAGACCGAGGCCGCGTACCACCAGCCGAGCGCGACCCCGGCGACCGCTCCGGGAAGCATCACCGCCAGCACATATCCGTCCCAGCTCCGGCGGAAGGCGGCGACCGAGACGAGATCCTGGACGATCAGGATCGGCAGCAGGATGGCGGCGCCGCGGACCGGATCCACGCCGAGCGCGAGCAAGGGCATGGCGAGCGCGCCGAGCCCGGAAAAGCCGCCCTTGGCGAGCCCGATCAGCAACACCGCGGGAATCGCGAACAGGTAGAAAATCGGCTCCTCAGGCATCGCCCCCTCAAAAATAGGGACAGTCCCTATTTACCTATTTGGAAAGAGGGACTGTCCCTCTTTTTCAGTCGATCCGCGCCCGCTCGAGCCGGGGCGAGAGCAGATGGACGATCGCGAGGGCGACGAAATAGGCGCTGCCGGCGACGACGAAGATCGGCGTGTAGCTGCCGATCCTGTCGAGGATCTGGCCGGTATAGAGGGTGAAGATCATCCCCCCCACCGCGCCGACCGTGCCGCCGATGCCGATCACCGAGCCGACCGCGCTGCGCGGGAAGAGGTCGGAGGGCAAGGTGTAGAGATTGGCCGAGAAGGCCTGGTGGGCGGCGGTTGCGATCCCGATCACCAGCACCGCCACCCAGAGGTCGTCATAATATTGCGCGAAGAAGACCGGGGTCACCAGGAAGGCGCAGGCCAGCATCGTCATCTTGCGCGCGTAATTCACCGATTTGCCGGCCTTGATCATCCGCGACGAGGCCCAGCCGCCGGCGACCGAGCCGATGTCGGACAAGAGATAGATGGCGACCAGCGGCGGCCCGAACTGGAGGATGTTGAGCTGGTAGCGGACGGCAAGGAAGCCGGGCAGCCAGAACAGGAAGAACCACCAGATCGGATCGATGCAGAACTTGCCGAGCGCATAGGCCCAGGTCTCGCGCCGGGCGGCGATGCTGCGCCACGGCAGCGGCGTCACCGGATCGACCGGATCCTGCCGGATCCAGGCGAGCTCGGCCGCCGACACGCGCTTGTGCTCGGTCGGCCGGCGGTAGAGGCCGAGCCAGGCGATCAGCCACACCGAGGTGGCGATGCCGGTGATGACGAACGCCGCCCGCCAGCCATAGGCGACGACCAGCCAGGGCACGACCAAAGGGGTGACGATCGCGCCGATATTGGCGCCGGCGTTGAACAGGCCGACGGCGAAGGCGCGCTCCCTGGCCGGGAACCATTCGGTCACCGCCTTGATCCCGGCCGGGAAATTGCCCGCCTCGCCGATGCCGAGGCCGAAGCGGACCAGCGCGAACTGGGTCACCGAATGGACGCCGCCATGGGCGATGTGGGCGAGCGTCCAGATGACGAAGGCGGCGGCATAGCCCAGCCGCGCGCCGATCACATCGACGATCCGGCCGAAGCCGACATAGCCGATCGCATAAGCGGTCTGGAACCAGAAGACGACGTTGGCGAAATCGACCTCGCTCCAGCCGAGATCGTGCGACAGCGTCGGCTTGAGCACGCCGAGCATCTGGCGGTCGATATAGTTGATCACGGTGGCGGCGAAGAGCAGGCCGACGATCACCCAGCGATAATGGCCGGTCCGGGCCGCCGCCCCGGCGATCGCGGCATTCGCGCCATCCGTCATCTCTTTCCCCCTATTCCGGCTCCGCCGCGACCAGGCGGCAGGCGACGTCGAGGCCGCCGGCGAAGCGCGCCTCGACAATCTGGCCCGGGCGCGCCCGGTGGACCCCGGTGACCGCGCCCGACGAGATCCACTGGCCGGGGGCGAGCGCGATCCCGCGCCGCGCCATCAGCTCGAACAGGAAGCGGGCGGCGCCGATCGCCCCGTCGGGGAAGTCGGCGGCGCGGCCGGTGCCCGCTTCGACCCCGTCGATGAAGGTGGCGACCGGCCAGTCCTCGAAGCCGCTCGACCGCCAGTCGGGCAGCGCCGGGCCGATGACGAGGCCGTTATTGTTGCCGAAATCGGAGATCACCGCGATCGGGCCGAGCTCGTTGATCGCGCCCAGAGGCGAGCTGGCGATCTCGATCCCGGCATGGACGGCGCCGATCAGGGCGGCCGCCTCGGCGAGGCTGTGGTCGCTCTTGCCCGCGGCCGGGGCGGCGCCGATCCTAAGCAGGAATTCGGCCTCGCCGGCGGCGAAGCCCGCGGCGAAGACCGGCATCTCGACCGGGCCGCCGGCGGCATTGGCGGGCTTCTGGGCGAAGATCGGGCCGGCCAGCCGGTCGGTGCCGAAGCGCTCGATCAAGGCCGGCGGCACCCGGCCGACCTTCCAGCCGATCACCGGCCGGCCCCAGCGCGCGATCGCCTCGTCCTGGATCGCATAGGCTTCGTCCAGCGTCGCCGGGAAATCGCCGGGATAGCCGTCGAGCCCGGCCGCGGCGCGGCGCGCGGCGAGGAATCGGCCGGCGATCCGGCTATGGTCCTCAACGACGGACAAGACGCTCTCCCCGCGATTTTCTTTCGGGCTAACGGAAACCGGTGTCATAAGCAAGCCGCGGCGGCGCGGGCGGGCCGGCTTTCAGACGAAATATTCGGCGACGAAGGCGGCGAAGCTGGCGATCAGGCCGATCAGGAAGACCCGGTAGGCATAGCCCAAGAGCCGGTATTTCTTGCGCTCGAGCACCTGGCCGTTCTGATAGAGGTCCCGCAGCATCAGCCGGAAGGCGGCCTCCTCGTCCTCGATCGTCGTCACCACCCGATCGACGAACTCGGCCTCGTCGAGCTGCGAGAAGGAGCCGAAGAACAGGAGGTTGACCGGCGCGTCGCCGCGATAGCGGGCGGCCGGAAGCACCGCGAAGATCGCCAGGATCGCCGAGCAGAAGGCGCCGCCGCCGAGGATCAGCAGCGGCAGCGGCTCGGCCATGCTCCGCACCTGGCCGATCGCGATGGTGAAGATGACGAAGGTCGCGGCGAGCAGCATGTTCGCCTTCTGGTCGGCCATCTGGCTCCAGGTGACGTGGATCTGCTGCGCGGTCCGGATGACGTGGATGGTGTTGGGCGGGAAGCGGGGCTTGTCGGTTTCTTCGGCCATCGTCCGCATTCATCGCAGCCGCGCCCCGCTTTGCCAAGCGCCTCCCTCGCCTCGGGGAGGTAACGCCTTGACAAGCCACCGAGATGTGCTGCTGGGTGGGCGCCGGATTTGCTGGAGGCGCACCCATGGCCGACAATTTCATCATCGGAACCGATGGCGACGACACGCTGGTCGGCACGGACGCCGCCGACCGCATCGAGGGGCTCGGCGGCAACGACGTCATCATCGAGCAGTCGCTCACCGGGGCCGACGAGATTTTCGGCGGCGACGGCAACGACCTGATCCAGGTCAGGCGCCACCAGGACGGCCTCTTCACCATCGACGCCGGCGCCGGCAACGACCGAATCGAGGCCTGGACGACGTCAACCCTCAACTACATCACCGTCACCACCGGCACCGGATCGGACGTGCTCTCGCTCGACGGCAAGTTCATCGTCACCGATTTCACCCCCGGCAATGGCGGCGACCGGATCGACTGGACTCCGCTGCTCGCGCGGCTGATCGGCTGGGACCAGGCGAGCAACCCCTTCGCCGGCGGCCAGCGCCTGCGGGTGATCGACTCGGGCGGCTCGGCGGTCATCCAGTACAGCGTCAACGGCAACGGCAACTTCTTCGATTTCGCCTATCTCCCGGGCGTCACCTCCGCCCAGCTGACCGCGTTCAACCTCTCCGGCCTCACCCTCGACGGCGCCGCGCCGGCCAACCTCGTCCTTACCGGAACCGCGGCCGGGGAGACTTTGCAGGGCTTCGCCGGCAACGACACGATCGACGGCCTCGCCGGCAACGACATCATCTATGGCGGGATCGGCAACGACACCGTCCACGGCGGCGACAATGACGATGTCATCGATGGCGAGCTCGGCTCGGACAGCCTGTTCGGCGACGGCGGCAACGACACGATCGTCGACAATTTCGGCGCCGGCGGATCGATGGACGGCGGCTCGGGCAACGATACGCTGACCGTCAACCTCAACACCATCTCCTACAACGTCGCGCCGCCCTTTCTCGTCCCGTACAGCTTCACCCGCACCGTCACCGGCGGCGACGGCGACGACCTCATCACCTTCTCCGGCCGCCCGGACACCCAGGCAGTGATCGACGGCGGCAACGACAATGACGAAATCCACTTTGTCGGCTCGAGCGCCAACGTCGCGGTGACGATCACCGGCGGCGACGGCAACGATCTGATCGACCTGATCGGCAAGGCGACGGTCGACGCCGGCGCCGGCAACGATCTCCTGGTCATCGGCGCCGGCGCCCTGACGGTGACTCTGGGCAGCGGCGTCGACACGATCCGGCTCAACCCGGCCTCCCTGCCGACGGCAGCGCACATCACCGATTTCCAGACCGGCGCCGGCGGCGACGTGGTCGATCTGACCACCTTCCTCGACGTCAATCCGACCAACTGGAGCTATAGCGGCAACCCGGTGCGGCTCAGCCAGCAGGGCGCCGATGTCGTGCTTCTCGTCGACCATAACAGCAATGCCATGCTCGTCTTCGAGAACCGCACCCTCGCCCAGTTCACCGCGGAGAATTTCGGCGGCTTCCCGCCCGACCATTCGGAGCCTCCCGCTTCGGTCATCAACGGCACCGAGGACGACGACACGCTGATCGGCACGGTCGGCGACGACACCATCTATGGCTTGGGCGGCAACGACACCATCTTCGGCGGCTATAATGACGACGTCATCTACGGCGGCGAAGGCGCCGACTTCCTCGACGGCCAGGGCGGCGTCGACCGGATCGAGGGCGAGGGCGGCGACGACATCCTGGTCGACGTCCAGCTGACCGGGGGCATCACCCCCAGCGCGCTGCTGGGCGGCGACGGCAATGACAGCCTGACCATCTTCCGCAACACGGTTGGCATCAACTCGCTTCTCGACGGCGGCGCCGGCGACGACGTCATCCACGCCACCCGGGTCACCGGGACGTTCCTCGGCGGCGCCGGCAACGACCAGCTCACGCTCGACAATTGCTACTTCAGCACGAACACGGTGAATCTCGGCACCGGCGACGACAGCCTCGTCCTCATCGTCACCAATCTGATCGAGGTCGGGAGCAGCCTTACCCTTGGCGCGGGCAAGGACCTGGTCACGCCGATGGATCAGTCGAGCCTTATCAATATCCTCGACTTCGTCGCCGGCGAGGAGGGCGACCGCCTCGATCTTTCGGTCGCATGGGGCTCCAATCCCTTCGGCACCACCCTCAACATCGTTCAGCAGGGCGCCGACACGATCATCGAGACGACCGGCTCCGGATACGACCGCTACATCCTGCGCAACGTCAACGCGACCGACCTTTCCAGCTACAATCTCGGCGTATCGACGAGCGCTTTCTACAATCCGGCGCCGCGCAATTTCGCGGGCACGCCGGCCGACGATCTCTACATCGCGGCCGACGGCAACGACAATCTGAGCGGCCAGGGCGGCAACGACGCGCTCTACGGCGCCGGCGGCAACGACGTGATCGACGGCGGCGCCGGCAGCGACGCCCTCTACGGCGGCTCCGGCAACGACGTCCTGTTCGGCGGCACCGGCAGCGACCGGCTCGAGGGCGGCGACGGCGACGATCAGCTCTGGGTCGACGATCCGAACGACGTCGTCGTCGAAGGGGCGGAAGGCGGCAACGACGCCGTCTATTCGAGCGTCAGCTACGAGCTCGCCGCCGGCGCCGGGATCGAGTTCCTGTCGACCAGCCAGAACAGCGGCACCGCGGCGATCAACCTGATCGGCAACGATTATGTGCAGCTCATCTACGGCAATGCCGGGGCCAACTTCCTCCAGGGCGGCGGCGGCGGGGACACGCTGATCGGCCTCGGCGGCAACGACACCTATCTCATCACCGACGGCATCGAGACGGTGATCGAGGCCGTCGGCGGCGGCAGCGACGCCGTCTATACCAGCGTCAGCTTCACCCTTGCCGCCGGCCAGGAGATCGAGGTTCTTTCGACCACCTCGAACGCCGGCACCGACGCGATCGACCTCGCCGGCAACGAATTCGCCAACCTCATCTACGGCAATAACGGCGCCAACACGCTGCGCGGCGGCGGCGGCAGCGGCGACATTCTGGTCGGCTTCGGCGGCAACGACACCTACATCGTCACCCAGGGCAGCGAGCAGGTGGTCGAAGCCGCGGGCGGCGGCAACGACGTCATCTACACCAGCGTCAGCCACACGCTCGCCGCCGGCCAGTCGATCGAGATCCTCTCGGCCGTCTCGAACAGCGCCACCAATGCGATGGACCTCACCGGCAACGAGCTTGCCAACACCATCTACGGCAATAACGGGGTCAACAACCTGCGCGGCGGCGGCGGCGCGGGCGACGTGCTGGTCGGCTTCGGCGGCAACGACGTCTATTATATCACCGCGGGCAGCGAGGCGGTGGTCGAGGCCGCGGGCGGCGGCAACGACGTCGTCTATACCGGCGTCAGCTACGCGCTGGCGGCGGGCCAGGAGATCGAGATCCTCTCGGCCGTCTCCAACGGCGCGACCAATGCGATGGACCTCACCGGCAATGCCCTCGGCAATGCGATCTACGCCAATAATGGCGTCAACATCCTCAACGGCGGCGCCGGCAGCGACGTCCTGTTCGGCTATGGCGGCGCCGACAGCTTCGCCTTCACCACCGCGCTCGGCGCGGGCAATGTCGACACGATCGCCGATTTCGCCCCGGGCAGCGACAGGATCCTGCTCGACGATGCCGTGTTCACCGCGATCGGCAGCCCCGGCGCGCTCAATGCCAACGCCTTCTTCGCCGGAACCGCGGCGCACGACGCCGACGACCGCATCATCTACGACAGCGCGACCGGCAATCTGTTCTACGACGCCGACGGCAACGGCGCCGGCGCGGCGGTGCTGTTCGCCAATCTGAGCACCCATCCGGTGATCGCGGCGAGCGACTTCACGGTGATCTGATCCCGCCCTCTTGCTGCCCTATTCGCTTGGCACTTCGGTTCGCCGAACCTAGAGGGTCCGAACCCGGTGCCCGCAACGGCCGTGACGGAGCGGATTTTGGGCCAGGGCAAGGAGGGAGGAGGGAGCGATGCTAAACGCATCGTGACCGACGCTGCGACGCAGCCCTGGCCCAAAAGCCGCCCGCCGCTTCGCGGTCGCCCGGAGAAGGCCGCCGGCTGCGTCGGCCGGCTGGTCCGGGCAACCAGCCCGGCCTGCACCGTCCTCCTTGCCGGCGGCCTTCTCCGGGCGATCACGACCATTGCGGGCACCGGGTTCGGACCCTAAAGGGCGCGCATGACCGACCGAGACGAGACCTTCGACACCGTCGCCCGGCTGATCGCGCCGTTCAACAAGAAGGGCGTGGCGCTGAGCGATGCGACCAGCTTCGCCAACGATCTCGAATGGGACAGCCTGGTGGTGATGGACTTCGTCGCCAATGTCGAGGACGCGTTCGACATCCTCATCACGATGAACATGCAGGCCGAGATCGAGACCGTCGGCCAGCTCGTCGACGCGATCGAGAGCCTGCGCAATGACGGATGAGCCGCGGCCTCCCGAATCCGTTCGGGCTGAGCCTGTCGAAGCCCGTTCCTTGTCTTCCGGCGTCGAAGGGGAAGAAGAAGGGCTTCGACAGCCCCGGATCCAGTCCGGGGCCGAACGGGTTTCCCGGACAGATACGATGACCCCCGATCTCTTCGCCAAGTTCGATCCGCTGATCGCCCAGCGCGAGGCGCTGCTCGCCACCGGCGTCAAGGATCCGTTCGGCCTGGTCATGGAAAAGGTGCTCTCGCCGACCCGCGCGGTCTGCAACGGCCGCGAGACGATCCTCTTGGGCACCTACAATTATATGGGGATGACGTTCGATCCCGACGTCGTCGCCGCCGGCAAGCAGGCGCTCGACGAGTTCGGCTCGGGCACCACCGGCAGCCGCGTCCTCAACGGCACCTATGCCGGCCACAAGGCCTGCGAGGAGGCCTTGAAGGACTTTTACGGGATGGACCATGCGATGGTCTTCTCGACCGGCTACCAGGCCAATCTCGGCATCATCTCGACGATCGCCGGCAAGGGCGATTACGTGGTCCTCGACATCGACAGCCACGCCTCGATCTACGACGGCTGCGCGATGGGCAATGCCGAGATCGTCCCGTTCCGCCACAACGACGTCTCCGCGCTCGAAAAGCGCCTCGCCCGGATCCCCGAAGGGGCCGGCAAGCTGGTCGTGCTCGAGGGCGTCTATTCGATGCTCGGCGACGTCGCGCCGCTGAAGGAGATGGTCGCGGTGGCGAAGGCGGCCGGCGCGATGGTGCTGGTCGACGAGGCCCATTCGATGGGCTTCATCGGCGCCAACGGCCGCGGCGTCGCCGAGGAGCAGGGCGTGCTGGACGAGGTCGATTTCGTCATCGGCACCTTCTCCAAGAGCGTCGGCACGGTCGGCGGCTTCTGCGTCTCCAACCACCCCAAGTTCGAGATCCTCCGCCTGGTCTGCCGCCCCTACGTGTTCACCGCCTCGCTGCCGCCGAGCGTCGTCGCCACCGCCGCGACCTCGATCCGCAAGCTGATGCACGGCCAGAACAAAAGCGCCCACCTCTGGGAGAATTCGAAGCGGCTCCACGCCGGCCTCAAGGCGCTGGGCTTCCGACTCGGCACCGAAACGCCGCAATCGGCGATCATCGCGGTGATCATGCCCGACCTCGAAAAGGGCGCGGCGATGTGGGAGGCCCTCCTCGCCGAAGGCCTCTACGTCAACCTCGCCCGCCCCCCCGCCACCCCCGCCAACATGACCCTGCTGCGCTGCTCGCTCTGCGCCGAGCATTCGGACGAAGAGGTCGGCCAGATCCTCACCATGTTCGAAAATGCCGGCAAGGCGACGGGCGTGATCCAGTAACCCGCCATTCCAGCGAATGCTGGAATCTTCCTTCTCCTTCGCGCCTTCGCTTCTCCTTCGCGTCCTTCGCGTGAGAATTCGGCCGTTGGTTTCACGCGAAGGCGCGAAGAACCGCGAAGGACGCGAAGGAGGAAAGAGATTCCAGCTTTCGCTGGAATGACGAAGGGTTACGGGCGCGAACAGGGTTAAACTGCGGCGAACCGAGCCTCTTCCAGCGGCGGGTGCCCGCGCTCCCGCTTCCCAACCCCCGCTCTCGTGCCGTAAATTCCGCATATGGCGGAGGTGGGCACGGACAACGGGGCCGGCGAGAGCGGCGCGTCTTCCTGGCGGGCGTTGTGGGTGAGCGCGGGCGCGCTCGCCGCGACTCTGGCGCTGGTCGCCCTCATCGTCATGATCACCTGGTCGAACCGCGCCCGCGACGCGGCGATCGGCTGGGAGCGGCGAAGCGCCGAGATCACCCTTCTGACCCGCAACATCGACGCCACCATCGCCCGCTCCGAGGCGGCGCTCGGCCGCTACGTGCTCGACGAGCGCGCCCGCACCGGCACCGCTTATTACAACGAATGGCGCGCCGCCGGCTGGCAGATCGGCCAGCTCGACCGGCTGGCGCGCGACGATCCCGCCCAGGTCGCCCGCGCCGCCCAGCTGCGCGACCTCTATCGCCGCCGCGGCGCCGAGCTGTCGCCCGCCGCCAGCGCCGCCGAGCGCCGCCAGGGGACGGACGGGCTCAGCCTGCTCTTCCAGGCCTCCTCCTCGCCGACCCTGCCCGCGCTGCGCGCCAAGCTCGAGGAGATCGCCCGCGCCGAGCGCGCCAACCTCGCCCGGCGGATGGCCGACACGCAGGGGCTCGTCACCCGCGCCGATACCTATACCGAATGGCTCGGCTGGCTCGCCATCCTGATCGGCTTCGGCGCGCTCGGCCTCGCCATGCTCGCCTGGCGCGCCTTCACCGAGCGGCTCGCGGCGCGGCGCGAGGCCGAGGCGCAGACCTGGCGCGCGCTCGACCTCGAGCAGGCGGTGCAGGCGCGCACCCGCGAGCTTTCCGACGCCAATCGGGCGCTGAAGGAGGAGGCGGCCGAGCGCGCCGCCGCCGAGGCGCAGTTGCGCCAGGTCCAGAAGATGGAGGCGGTCGGCCAGCTCACCGGCGGCATCGCCCACGATTTCAACAACATGCTGGCGGTCGTCGTCGGCGGCCTCGATCTCGCCCGCAGGAAGCTGCACGGCCCCCGCCGCGAGGTCGAGTTCCACCTCGACAATGCGATGGAGGGCGCCACCCGCGCCGCCGCTTTGACCCGCCGGCTGCTCGCCTTCGCCCGCGCCGAGCCGCTGCTGCCCGACGCGATCGCCCCGGCCGAGCTGGTCGAGAACATGCTCGAGCTGGTCGATCGGGCGATCGGCGAGCGGATCGCCGTCCACACCCGCTTCGCCGCCGAGCCCTGGCACGTCTGGGCCGATCCCGCCCAGCTCGAAAATGCGGTGCTCAACCTCGCGGTCAACGCCCGCGACGCGATGGACGGCGCCGGCGAGATGATCCTCCAGGTCGACAACGTCACCCTCGCCGAGGCCGAGATCGCCGATCTGCCCGCCGGCGACTATGTCCGCATCCGCGTCGCCGACACCGGCAGCGGCATCCATCCCGAGCATCTCGACCGGGTGTTCGAGCCCTTCTTCACCACCAAGGCGGTCGGCAAGGGCACCGGCCTCGGCCTCTCCCAGATCTTCGCCTTCGCCCGCCAGTCGGGCGGCGACGTCGGCATCGAATCCGAATTGGGCCGCGGCACCAGCGTCGCCCTCTATCTGCCGCGCTCGACCGCGGCGGCGGAGGAAGCGGCCGGGCGGGCGCCGATGGTCGCGGCGCGGCGCGCCGATCCGCCGCTCGCTTTCCCCGGCGCCGTTATTCTCGTCGTCGAGGACGATCCCCGGGTCAGCCGCTCGACCGTCGCCGCGCTCGAGGAGCTGGGCTACCGGCCGCACGCCTGCAGCGGCGGCCGCGAGGCGCTCGATCTGCTCGCCCGCGACGCCGAGATCGAGCTGGTCGTCACCGACGTGATGATGCCGGAGATGACCGGCCCCGAGCTCGCCGCCGAGATGGCGCGCCGCCATCCCGGCATCGCCATCCTCTATGTCACCGGCTATGTCGGCGAGGCCGGCGAGGCCGGGGATCTGGCCGGGCGCGAGGTGCTGCGGAAGCCGTTCACCGTCAACGCGCTCGCCGCCGCCGTCGCCGCCGCCCTCGCCGGCCGCGCCGCCGCCCCCCGCCGCGCCGCCGCCGGCTGAAAAGAGGGACAGTCCCTCAATCTTGTACCCCGCGGGCAGCCACGAGGGACTGTCCCCTTTTCCCTTCTTCGCGTCCTTCGCGATCCTTCGCGTCTTCGCTGGTCAGTGACTGTCGCTGCGCTGGTCAGTGCTGGTCAGTGACTGTCACTAGTGACTGTCACTCAGGAAAGCTCAGCGGATCGCGCCGCGCTTCAGCAGCAGGTGCGCTGGTCAGTGACTGTCACTAGTGACTGTCACTCGGGAGCTGGCAGCATGGGCTGGTGAGTGACTGTCACTAGTGGTGGCTGGTAAGTGACAGTCACTAGTGACTGTCACTCGGGAGCTGGCAGCATGGGCTGGTGAGTGACAGCAGAGCAGGTGAGTGACTGTCACTCGGGAAAGCTCAGCGGCTGGTGAGTGACTGTCACTAGTGACTGTCACTCGGGAAAGCTCAGCGGATCGCGCCGCGCTTCAGCAGGCGGGGGAGGAGGACGAGCGCGCCCAATATCGGCCAGCGCCGCTGCCACGGCCGGACCTCGATCCGGGTGCCGGCGTGGCGCTCGATCTTCCAGGCGAGATAATCGACCCCGCCGGCAAAGGTGGTGGTCGCCTTGGCGAGGCGGACGAGGGTCAGCGCCTTGCCGCGCCGGCGAAACCGCCGCCATGCTTTGGCGGCTCCCGGCCGCGCCGCGGCCATCGCCGCCGCGCCGAACCGCCGGTAGCGCTCCGGATCGTCGTCGACGAGTCCGCCCGACCGCCCCTGCCGCTCGGCCCGCAATTCGCTCGCATAAGTGAGCGCAAAGCCGGTCCGCCAGACGTCGAGCGGGTCGTCCCCCTCGGTCATCGGCAGCGCATAAGAGAGCAGGGTCGGCGCCGCCCGCGCCACCGCCGCCACCGCCACCGCGCGCGCCCCCTCGTCCGCCGCCCAGGCCAGCCGCGCCGGCTGCGCGAACCGCGCCCAGACCGAGACGTCCTTCGCCTCGGGCCCGTTCAGCCGGGCGAAATCGGCCTCGCTCAGCACCGCATATTTGGCGGCGAGCCCCGCATGCTCGAACGGAAACACGTTGGGCGGCACCAGCGCGTTGGCGAGCGCGAACCAGCCGCGCCCGTAAGCCGCCCGGTAATCCGACACGACCAGATAGAAATCGAGCATCAGCCCGTCGAGGTTCCGCTCGCGCAAACACGAGCCGTAGAACAAAACCGCCCGCGCCGCGCCGGGATGTTGCGCCGCGATCGCCGCCGCCATCGCGGAGACGCGCGGATCGACCGGCCCGGCCAGCTCGGCGGCGACGAGATCGTGGAGGCTTTCGGTCACGGCCAGCCATTTCGCCGCAAAAGCAGGCCCAGTCACCCTTTTTCGCGCCGCCGCGCGCCGCCCAGCCGGACCAGCACGATCCCCAGCCCGAAGCCGGCGCTCAAGCCGCCGGCGATCCACCACAAGGCGACCAGCGCCGGCGAATCCTCGGCCGCATAAGCGCGGCTCAGGAACATCGCTCCGAACGCCAGGCCGGCGACGGCGACGCTCGCCGGGAAGGCGGCGAGCATTCGTGCCTGGCTTCGCCAATAAGGCCTTCGCGGCGCGGTCGCGGGGCGCCCCCGGATCAGCTCCTCGAAGCGGCGGCGCTCAGCGTCGAACGGGCGCGCGAGATACGCCTCCCGCTCCGCCGCGCTCACCTTGATCCCGCGCGACCAGTGGCTGCGGTAGAACAGGAAGCCGTCGCCGTCGGGCTCGAAGCTGGTGTCGAGCAAGGCGCGCTCCTCGCCGCGCGTGTAACGGAAGGACGGCATCGCCGCGATCCTATCGCCGCCCGAAAAGAGGGACAGTCCCTATTTTTCCAGCCCTTTCTCCATCCGCCAATTGTGGATCGGCCGCCCGAAAATAGGGACAGTCCCTATTTTTCCAGCCCTTTCTCCATCCGCCAATTGTGGATCCGCCGCCCGAAAATAGGGACAGTCCCTATTTTTCGAGCGCCTTCTCCATCCGCCAATTGTGGATCGGCACGCCGGCCAGCGCGAAATCGTTGCGCGCCACCACCGCGAACCCCTGCTTCAGGAAGAAGCGCCGGGCCGGCTCGCTCGCCTCGACGGTGAGCCGCGCGATGCCCCGCTCCCGCGCCGCCGCCTCGAGCGCGGCGTAGAGCGAAGCGGCAACCCCCGTGCCGGCGGCGTCGGGGCGGCAATAGAGCTGGTCGATATGGCCGCCCGCTTCGAGGTCGCCATAAGCGAGCGGCCGGTCGGCCGCGTCGGCCGCGACCAGCACCAGCCGATCCTCGCCCGCCCGGGCGGCGAACGTCGCCGGATCGGGCACCGCCGGAGCCCAGGCGTCGAGCTGCGCCGGCGCATAATCGTGCCGGGCGAGGGCGTGCACCGCCCGGTGGTGGATCGCGGCCAGCGCCGGCGCGTCGCCGGCGCGAAACGGCCGGATCCGCGCCAGAGTCCTGAAAAGGCTCAGCGCGGATCCTGCCGCGGCGCGCCCTCGGGCGCCGGCCGGACGCTGCCGATCGAGGCGGTGATCCCGACCAGGGTCGCGTCGGGGATCGAGCGGTCGAGGACGATGCACTCCTGGAAGCGCGGCCGCGCGCAGATCTGCCAGCGGTCGCCCGGATGGATCGCGAAGCTGCGGATATTGTAGTCCCAGCGGAAGCGCGAGGTGGCGTCGTCGATGTCCCAGTCGCGGCCGTTATAATTGGTCTGGTCGTAGAAGGTGATCGTGCCGCGCTCGGTCTGCGGCTGGCGCGCGCCCTGCGCCGGCGCCGTGGTGGGCGGCTGCATCGCCGCCGCCGGCGCCCCGGCAGCCGCCGAGATCGCCAGCAAAATCATGGCCTTCCTCATCATCTTATCCTCTGAGCCGGATTGGATTAGGCGCTTGATTTATGAGGATTTCCCGCCGCTGCCAAGCCCCAGAACGGCGCCGACCGCCCGCTCCCACCCTTCGAGCCGCGCCGCCCGCATGCTTTCGTCCATCGCCGGCGCGAAGCGCCTCACCGCGCCGCGCATCGCCGCCGCGTCGTCGAGCGAGGCGTAGAGGCCCGCCCCCACGCCCGCCAGCATCGCCGCGCCCAAGGCGGTCGTCTCGACGAAGGCCGGCCGCTCGACCGCGAGGCCGAGCATGTCGGCGAGGTCCTGCGCCAGCCAGTCGTTGGCCGCCATGCCGCCGTCGATCCTGAGGCTCTCCCAGCGGGCGCCGTCGCCGGCGAACGCCGCCATCAGATCGTGGGTCTGGTGCGCCTGCGCCTCCAGAGCGGCGCGGACGATCTCGGCCCGGCCGCTGGCGAAGCTGAGCCCCGAAATCGCCGCCCGCGCCTCCGGCCGCCAGTAAGGCGCGCCGAGCCCGGCCAGCGCCGGCACCAGATAGACCCCGCCCGTATCGGCGATCGATCGCGCCAGCTCTTCGCTCTCGGCCGCGGTGACGATCAGCCCGAGCGCGTCCCGCAGCCACTGGATCAGGCTGCCGGCGACGAACACCGAGCCTTCCAGCGCATAGCGGCGCGCGCCGCCGAGCTGCCAGGCGACGGTGGTCAGCAGCCGGTGCTTCGAGACCGGCGCCGAAGCCCCGGTGTGGGTGAGCACGAACGCGCCGGTGCCGTAGGTCGCCTTGGTCTCGCCGGGGCCGAAACAGGCCTGGCCGATCGCCGCCGCCTGCTGGTCGCCGGCCATGCCCGAAATCGGGATCGGCGCGCCGAGCAGGCGGGTTTCGCCGAACCGCCCGGCGCAATCGACGATCTCGGGCAGCGCCGCGGCCGGCACCGAAAAGAGGTCGGCGAGGCCCGCGTCCCAGCCGCCTTTGTGGATGTCCATCAGGGCGGTGCGCGAGGCGTTGGTCGCGTCGCTGACATGAAGCCCGCCGGTCAGCTTGTAGATCAGCCAGGATTCGACGGTGCCGACCGCGAGGTCCGCGCCGGCCTCGCGCACCTCGGGCCACTCCCTGAGCGCCCAGGCGATCTTGCTCGCCGAGAAATAGGGATCGAGCAGCAGCCCGGTCTTCGCCTGCAGCGCCGGCTCGTGGCCGGCTTCCTTCAATTTCGCGCAATCCTCCGCGGTGCGCCGGTCCTGCCAGACGATCGCCGGCGCCAGCGCCTCCCCGGTCCGCTTCGACCAGAAGACGATCGTCTCGCGCTGGTTGGTGATGCCGATCGCCGCGATCTTTTCCGCCCCGCCCGCCTGCTCCGCCATCGCCCGGGCGCAGGCGAGGCTCGATCGCCAGATCTCCCCGGCGTCATGCTCGACCCGGCCCGGCTGCGGATAATGCTGCTTCAGCGGCCGCGCCTCGCTGCCCAGGCATTCGCCGCCCGGCGCGAACAGCATCGCCCGCGTGCTCGTCGTGCCCGCATCGATGACGAGGATGAACAGGTCGCCATGCCTCCCAGGCATGGCTGCGGCTCGTGGGGCGAGTCGCACCTGTTCATTGTCGCCGGCCATGCCACTCCACCGTCACCCCGGCGAAGGCCGGGGCCCAGACGGCTTTGGTGACACGAAGACCGGATGGATTCCATCGAATAGGTACGGAGTGCCCCGCACTCCGTAGCCGTGTCCGGGAGACACGGCGGCGTATTCGATTTCGCTGGAATGACGTAGTGGGGCGATATGGACTCCTTCGATCTGCTCGTCGTCGGCGGCGGCATCAACGGCGCGGCGATCGCGCGCGACGCGGCCGGCCGCGGGCTCGACGTGCTGCTGGTCGAGAAGGACGATCTCGCCGCCCATACCAGCTCGGCCTCGTCCAAGCTGATCCATGGCGGCCTTCGCTATCTCGAACAGTTCGAGTTCCGCCTCGTCCGCGAGGCGCTGCACGAGCGCGAGATCCTGCTGCGGACGGCGCCCCATATCGTCCAGCCCTTGCGCTTCGTCCTGCCCGATCCGCCGGGCGGGCGGCCGTTCTGGCTGCTGCGCGCCGGCCTCCTGCTCTACGATCTGCTCGCCGGTCGCGGCAGCCTGCCGCGCTCGCGGCGGCTGAAGGGGGGCGATCCCGCGCTGAAGCCGGGCTTCAGGCTCGCCGCTTACTGGGACGCCTTCGTCGACGATGCGCGCCTCGTCGTCCTCAACGCGCTCGACGCGGCCGAGCGCGGCGCCGAGATCGCCACCCGCACCGAGCTCGTCTTCGCGCGCCGCGACGGCGACGCCTGGGCCGCCACGCTGTCCGGCGGCCGCAATGTTCGCGCCGGGATGATCGTCAATGCCGCCGGCCCCTGGGTCGCCGAGGTGCTGAAGAACCGCCTTGGCGGCGAGACCGGGAGCGGCGTCCGCCTGATCAAGGGCAGCCACATCCTCGTGCCGGCGCTGTGGCAGGGCGACCACGCCTATATCCTCCAGCACGAGGCGGACGGCCGAGTCGTCTTCGCGCTGCCCTATGGCGAGGTGTGCCTGATCGGCACCACCGACGTCCCCGTCGCCCGCCCCGAGGATGCGGTCGTCAGCGCCGGGGAGATCGCCTATCTGTGCGCCGCCGCCAATCGCTATTTCGTCGAGCAGATCGCCCCGGGGGACGTGATCTGGTCCTATGCCGGGGTGCGTTCGCTCTTCGACGACGGCGCGGCCGAGGCCAAGGACGTCACCCGCGAATACCATCTCGAGCTGGACCCGGCGCCGGGCCCGAAGCTGCTGTCGGTGTTCGGCGGCAAGATCACCACCGCGCGTGCGCTCGCGCTCGAAGCGCTCGACCTGCTCGGCGTCGGCGGGCTCAAATTCACCACCACCGCCTCGCTGCCCGGCGGCAATATCAGTGCGGCGTTCAACCAGCGCCTCGTTGCGCGGGCGTCATGGCTCTCGATCCCCTTGGCGGCCCGCCTCGCCGCCTTCTACGGCACCCGGATGGACAGCGTGCTCGGCGATGCGGAGTCGCTCGCCGATCTCGGCCGCCATTTCGGCGCCGGCCTCTACGAAGCGGAGGTGCGCTACTTGGTCGAGGTCGAATTCGCCCGCACCGCCGACGACATTTTATGGCGCCGCACCAAGCTCGGCCTGGCGATGACCAAGGCGGAGGCCGCCGGCCTCGAGCGCTGGCTCGAAAAATAGGGACAGTCCCTCTTTTTCGCGGCCGCCGGCCTCGAGCGCTGGCTCGAAAAATAGGGACAGTCCCTCTTTTTCGCGGCCGCCGGGACCGGAACGCCGGCGCGCCTCCCCCGTTCTCCACCACATGTCCAACGCCACCGGCTGGAAGCTCGATCCCGCCCAGCGCGCCGAATTGCTCGCCCAATTCCCGCCGCGCTACGCCGAGCCGGTCGCCGACCATGTCACCCTCGACAGCGGGGTCGCCGAGGATGCGCCGCTGCCCGCCCCGGTCGAAGCCGCCATCGTCGGCCGCGCCGACGACGGCGCCGGGGTCGAGGCGATGGTCGTCCGCCTCAATGGCACCACCGACCGCCCCGACGGCTCGACCTTCCACATCACCTGGTCGCTGGCCGGGGGCCGCGAGGCGCGGGAGAGCAACGCCGTCATCGCGGCGCGCGGCTGGACGGCGTTCGAGCTGCCGATGCCGGTGCGGCTGATCCCGGCGCGCTGGCCCTAATTATTGCCCTGCGGCAATTGTTAGGTGCTGCAGACGCCCCAACTCGTCATCCCAAACTCGATTTGGGATCCATGAACATGGTCTGCGGGAGTTCGCCTCGTCGGTGTTCATGGGTCCTGACTTTCGTCAGGATGACGCAGCCGTCACTCAGGCCTCGGCGACGAGCAGGTCGCCGTGCCCCCCGGGCACGGCTCTGAACTTCCGGGGGATGTTCAGACCTGCTCGTCCTCATCCGCCGTCACCGGCCCCGAATCGAGGCCCTTGGCGGCGGGGTCGCGGTCGACCAGCTCGATGATCGCCATCGGCGCCGCGTCCGAGGCGCGCAGGCCGGCCTTGAGCACGCGGGTATAGCCGCCCTCGCGCTCCTGGTAGCGCTTGGCGAGGACGTCGAACAATTTCACCAGCTGAACGTCGTCGAGCAGCCGCGCATGCGCCAGCCGGCGGTTGGAAAGGCCGCCTTTCTTGGCCAGCGTGATCAGCTTCTCGACATAGGGCCGCAGCTCCTTCGCCTTGGGCAGGGTGGTGGTGATCTGCTCGTGCTTGATCAAGGCGGCGGCCATGTTGCGGAACATGGCGGTGCGGTGGGAGGAGGTGCGGCCGAGCTTGCGGCCGCCGACGCGATGGCGCATTCTAACTTCCTTCGTTCGTCCGGAAGCCGTGTCAGGCACTTCCGGCCAGGCCGTCGCGATGGGGGACGGCCCAGACCCCAAATGAAACGGCGGACCCCCGGCCCGCCGCGCCCCGGCCCCAAAGCGGATCGGCCCGGAAAAGTCAAGCCGGAGCGGGGACATGAACCTTCCGCTGTGGCCCGCGTTACACTGGTGTCGGGCGCCCCGGTCCTGGGCTACGAGCGCGCCCGGCGGGGCGGGCCCGCCGCGGCGGGTCCCGCCCTACCGGGGCATGCGCCCCCTACTTCACGGAGTTTTTTTGCGCGTGACGGCAATCACGCGGCGCCACGGCGGCACCGCTCTATCCTGGCCGAAACAGGAGGACGGGACATGGCAAAGCCGCTTTCGAGACTCATCGACGTCAACAGGCCGCCGGATTCGGCGCCGCCGCAGCGGGACCGGCGTTGGCGCGGCCGGGCCGATGCGGTACAAGATCCCGGTCGCCCCGGAACGGATTGGTCCCGATGCCCAGATACGCCCATGTCACGATCGCGCTGTTCGCCGCTTTTGCCTGTCACGGCGCGGCCGCAACAGCCGCTGCCGCCCAGGACGGATCCGACGCGCGAGCCGACCGCGCAGCTGCGGCGATCGATGCCGAGATCGAGCGCCTCGACAGTCGCGACAAGCGGCAGGCCGCGCCGTGCCGGGCGGAAAAGCCGGATCCTGATCGGTCTGGCGCGGATCGCCCTGGCCGCTGCCACCGGCCTCGCCTGGCCGGCCGCGCTCTCCGCCCAGGGCAATGACGCCCAGGCGGACCGGCTCGACCGCCAGCTCGACCGCATCGCCACTCCCCCTCCCGCCACGCCGGCGCTGGTTGGTCTGGTCGATGGCGGGCTGCCGCCGCCGCAATTCCCGCAGGACCAGGTCACCTTCATCGCCCTGTTTCCGGTCATGTGGACGAGCAATGCGGGCTATGCCGACGACGATCCGGAGACCGCCGCGCACGGCACGCCCTCGCTCGAGCTGCGCGCCAGCCGCACCTACCGCCGGCTGCGCCTGGAGGGACGCGCCGCGCTCTCCTCCGACATCTACAGCAGAGCCGAGGAAAACAATCTCTCCTTCGTCCGCCTCCGTTTCGAGATCGGCGCGACGGATCCCGGCCCGCTCAATTTCGTGCCCTATCTCCGCTACCAGCCGGTCGTCGAGTTTTCGGACGCGCATCTCGGCGATTACAGCAAGACCAAGCACGATTTCTCGATCGGCGCGGTCAACAAGTTCACCGGCGGCAACCTGCGGCTGTTCGCCACCCGGCGGGAATCGACCGATCCGAATGCCGAGCGGTTTCAGCTCGGCGGCCAGCTGACGTTCGAAGGCCCGCTCGGCAGCAATCCGCGCTGGAGCTGGTCGTTCGTCCAGAGCCTGGAGGCCCGCTTCTTCACCGGCGGCACGAACGACGGGCGCCGCGACATCTACGCCTCGGCCAACGGCACGATTTCCTGGCGGCGGAGCTCGACCTCGGCCTGGACCTTCAACGCGTTGGACGTCACCGCCGAATGGAACCAGTCGGACGTTGCGGGCCGCGACTATTTCGTGGTGAACGCCGGCTCGAGCATTTCCTTCCGATTCTGATTCGGGAGGGCGGCCGCGCCGGATCTTCCTGCCGCGGCAAGCTTGACGCCGGACGACCCGGTTCACAGCGCGACGATGCGCGGCTCGGCCCGGCGCGGGCCGAGCATCAGCTCGGTCATCGCCCAGACCATCGCGTCGGCCCGGTCGGGGCTGGTGCCCGGGCCGAGATAGCGGCCGTCCCAGGTCAGCCCGCAAAGCTCGTCCTCGAGCTCGGGAAAGCGCCCGGCGAACCAGGCGCGGCCGCTTTCGAACAGGGCCGCGACCGGCGCCGCCCGCGCCACCTTGCCCTCGGCGGCGTGGACCAGCCTGACCGGCAGGGCGACGTTCGCCCCCCTCAGCACGGTCTCGACCATCGCCCCGCCATTGTTCTTCTCGGCGACGACCAGATCGGCGCCCCACGCCGCCGCGGCGGCGGCGGCCTTGCACGCCCAGCCCTCGGGCGACAGCCCGCTCGCGCTCATGTCGGCGAGCACGTAGGCATTGTCGTCCGCCGCCAGCCCGCAGACGACGATCCCGCAGGTCCCGGCAACCGACGCCGGCGGGTCGACTCCGACCACGGTCCGCACGGCGATCTCGCTCCATTTCGCCGGATTCATCTTCTTCTCTCCTCGATCAGCCGGCGCGTCCACAGCGCCCCTTCCAGATCCTCGATCAGCTCGCCGCCCAGCTCCTGGCGGCCGAGCGTGGTGCCGCCGTGCTGGCGCTCCATCGCCCCCAGCCAGCGCGGCGCGTTGTGCGGGTTGGCCGCGCTCGGGCCGCCGGCCCGCACCATGTCTTCGCCGGCGATGATCGTGCGCAAGGCGGCGATCGGCCTCGGCGTCGTCGTCACCAGCGCCCGCGGAGCGTCGCCGAGCCTCAGGCCGAGCATCAGATTGTCCCACGCCGCCTGCGCCTGCTTCCATTTGGCGAGCTCGTCGCACCAGGCGAAATGATGCTCGAAGCCGCGCAGCGAGTCCGCCTGCGCCCCCGAAAAGAGGCTCGCCACCGCGCCGCTTTCGAATTCCAGCCGCCGCCGGCTCGGCTCCCAGAGCAAAGCCTCGCCCGGCCGGGCCACCGCCAGCAGCCCGCTCCGCGGCCCCTCGACCATCACCCGCCGCGCCTCGTCGACATTGGCCGCGACCAAAGCGATCGAGGCGCCGGGATGGTCGCGCGCCATTTGCGAGATCCACTCCGCCCCGGCCCGGGTCTTGCCGAAGCTGCGCCCGCCGAGCATCAGGCAGACCCGCCAGTCCCCCTCTGCGGGCGGCTCCTGCCCGACATGGACCCAGGCCGGCCATTCGAAGAGGAAGCGCTTCAGCCCGTCGAAGCCCAGGTCCCGCACGATCCGCTCCGCCTCGGCCGGATCGGCCGCGAGCAGCGCCTCCAGCGTCTCCTTGCCCGGCTTCATTCTCCGGCGCCCTCCCGCTGCCGGTGCCGGCGGATCGCGGCGGCGGCCGCGACATCCCTTGCCGCCGCGGCAGCCGGCTCCCGCGCATTGCCGGTCCGCGCCAGCGCCTTGAGAAACGCCTGCCGCTGCCGCCCCGTCTTCCGCTTCGCCATGCCCTTCCCCGCCCCTCCCGAGCCTGGCCCGCCGCGGCGAAGGCCAGGGTCGTAGGAGCCCTCTTATTAGGCAGGACTTTTCCTACATGGCAAGAACAAAATCGGAACAGATTGATCCGATGTGGAGCGAGTCGGCGATCGAGCGGATCCTCCAGCCTGTCCCGATCGGTTCGAATGGTCGCGTCATTGGGAGGTCGATCCAGGCGCCCGCTCGCATTTTGGCGGCGCGCTGCTTATAGGCTTGCGGAATTCGCCCGCCGGCCCCGAGGAGCGCCGTCTGACCTATCTTGAAGAGATTGAGGACGCCAAGGCCCAGGCCAGCCGGTTTCTTCGCGCAAAGGGCGTCGCCGAACGCTATCTGCGCTTCGACCGGGAAGGCCCGGTCCCGGTTCGGCGCCCGACGGTGCCCACCGACACGCGGTCCGAATTTCTCGCCAACCGGGCGATGGGGGATTGGGCCGAGAACAGGCTGGCCGAGGCGCTGGCAGACGTCACCGGCCTGCACGTCGTCCATTATGGCGAGGCGGATACGATCGCCGCCGGCGACGACGGGTTTCGCGATTTCTACCTGAGCCGCATGGAGAGCGTGCGGCGGTTCGGGAAGCGGCCCGACTTGCTGCTGTTCGACGAACGGATTTGTCCGGCGAACGTCGCCGCCGAGCCGACAGCCGCATTGCTCGATGTCGCCCGCCGGGCCCGGGCCGCGATCGAGGTCCGGTCCAGCAAGGTCGAAGCCCAGCTCTACATCGCCGCGCGGGAAGCCGAAATTCGCCAGGGGAAACGAGGCGGACGCGTCTGCCCCAGCTTCACGGTCAAGGTCGAGGACCTGATCATCGTCTATCGGTGGCTGCAGCATCACGCCGTGCCGCAATTTTACGCGCAGGTCTTCTTCGACAGCGTCTATCTGATCAGCGTCCTCGATATTTTCCGGGCGCTCCGCTCGAACCATGGCATCACGATCGAGCAAAATGCGAACAACCAGCTCAAGAGCACGATCCATATCCCGATCACCGCCGGCCGCCAGATCGGGCGCTTCACCCGGTTGCCGCGCTTCGAGGCGCGCGAACGGGTGACCCGGCTGGGGCGGCACGATGCCTATGTGGAGCCCGTTGGCGGCGCGCTCGAGCTGGACGGCAATGCCGTTAGAGAAAGCGGTCTGAGCGGTCCGCGGCCTGGCTGAACGCCTGCTCGACGAGCGCGTCGAGCCCGTCCGGCACCTTCCCGCTTTCGTGCAGGCCGGTGAGCGCCGCCGCCAATTGCAGCAGGAGGGCGCGATCGATGGCGCGAAGGTCCGGCACGTCGATATCGAGAATGTCCGCCGGCTCGATCTTGAGCAGGCCGCCGCCATAGACCCGCTGCTGCTTGGCGACGGCGGCGGCAATGATGTCGCTGTTGAGGCAGGCGACCAGCGCATCCGAGAAAATCGGATCGTCGTCGACGGGGTAGAAGCAGTGGAACGCGGTCAGGTTGCGGACGCCGGCGCGGTTCCTGACGAACTTCAACCGGTTGCGGCCGAACACGGTGATCCAGATCGGCGCCGGCGGCCGCACCTCGGCCTTGTACCAGGGCGATTTGGTGCGCGTCAGGTAGCGATCGGCGACCCCTGACCGCTCGCCTTCCTCGATATAGGCGCGAACCGCGGCGTCGCTCGTATCGGGCGGGTCGAACAGGAAAACGCGCCGGTCCGCCGCGACCAGCCGTTCCAGACTGGCGGCGTCGAAGATATAGCCCGGCGCGTCGCCGGCACGGCCGACGCAGGTCCGGACCGCGTCCGGCGGCAAGCCGCGGCGGGCGACCTCCGAGCGGCTCAGCAGGAAATAGCCGTTGTCGCCGGTCGCGATACCGCGCCGCGTCTTGCCTTTGTCGCCGAGCCTGACGGAGCCGGGCCGATGCTCCTTGACCCCGGACGAAAGCAGCGCATCCCACTTCTTCGTCCGAACCAGCAGGGACGTCGCAAGCCGCTGCGTAAACACGCATTCGGCCGCCGCCAGGCTCGCCACCGAGGAAAGGTCGCAATCGCCGGCCACATAATGAGTGGTCACCCGGCCGTCCGACGGGCTTTTCTCGGCGAGCAACAGGCAGGCGGTCGAGAGATTGTCCGAAAAAGGAAGGCCCTCATGCGAAAAATAGATGGCCTTCTTCAGATATCCCGTCTCGCCAAAATAGTTTTTCAGCGGCTGCCCGTAATTCGCGTTCGCCCATTCGGCCGGGATCAGAAACGAGGCGCGGCCGCCGTCGCGCAGGAGCGCCATCGATTTCAGGACGAAATAGACGTAGAGGTTGGTCAGCCGGCCCAGCTTCTGGCGGCTTTGCAGTGCGATCTCGGCCAGCACCTCGGGCGAGACATCGAACGAATGGTGCCGGACATAGGGTGGATTCGACGTGATCGCATCGAACGCACGCCCGGTCTCGAGCGCCAGGAAATCCGCGACCAGCAGCTGCGCGTTCGCCGGCAGGCGGCCGCGCGCCAGCGCGATCGCCGTCGGGTCGATATCGATGCCGACATATTGCGAGCCGGCCCGCAGATCGGCGCAGGCGGCGAGCAGCATGCCGGGCCCGACCGCCGGATCGAGAATCGTCTCGGGCTCGATCTCCTTGAGCCACGATGCCATCAGCCGCGCCAGCGGCGCCGGCGTGAAGAATTGGCCGAGCCGCTTGCGGGCGCCGCGGTCGGTCTGGGCGATGAAGAGGCTCTCGGGATCGATCGGCAGGGCAGGCGTCGGACTGGAGGCCATATCGTCGTCGTTTCCCGATCGCAGTGAATCCCGGCCCGGGCCGGCGCCCCGTCCTCGCACAGCCTCCCCGCCCCCGCAACCGATCGCACGGACAAAAAGGGCCGCCTCGCGGCGGCCTCTCTCTCGATCGCCGGGTCGGAAGCTCGTGGAGCACGCCCTCCCAGATCGCGGAGCGCAGGAGCGCGGCAGTGCGGGGCACTGGCGCAACCGGAGCTCGGCACCCTGGAGCGACGACAGGAGCACCCGCCGCAGCGAGTTGCCGAGCATCAGCCCGAAGGATCTCCTGAGCGACGTCGAAGGGCCTGTCCTGAGCAGCGTCGAAGGGCCTGTCCTGAGCAGCGTCGAAGGGCCTGTCCTGAGCAGCGTCGAAGGGCCTGTCCCGAGCCTGCCTGCCCCGGCGAAGGTCGGGGTCGAAGCGGCCGCGCTCCAGTGGCTCGGCGACGAAGGTGCCTTGGCGGCGGGGCATGTGACGGGGACCGGCCGCAATCGAGCAAGCTCACTTCCGAAAAGTCGTTAATAAGTATTAACCAATAATTCTACTAACCGTAATCGCACGGCATAAGTGCAAAATACGACGAGCCGTTGCCGAATTCTCTTTTCTTGTTTCCAATATTGGGGATATGATTGAAGCAGGCGGGAGAAGGGCGATATGAGACGCTTTGTCCAACTGGGGCTGCTTTGCGGCTCATTAGCCGCCAGCGCGGCATGCGTCGCTTCGGCGCGGGGAGGGTCTGGAAGCATGGCGGGCGAAAGGGCGGCACCCTTGCAGGACGAGGCGCTTCGGGCGTTGCTCCTCGACGCCGCCGTGGCCGCCTATCCTGGCGGGCAGGCCGACGATGCTCCGTTCGAGTTTTTCCGGGCGAACGGCGTCTACCAGCGGAACAACGGCCGGGCCGTCGCCGCCGAGGGCGGGTTCGAGATCCGGGGCGGCGCGGTCTGCGTGCACGGCGACGGCGTCGCGCCCCGCTGCCGGCGGGTGCTGGCCAATGGCGACGGCACCTACACCTTCGTCGACACCGCCGACGGCAGCGCCGCCGTCATGGCGGTCACCCGGTCAGGAAGAGCGGCGGGAAATATGGCGGGCGAGAGGGCGGCGCCCTTGCAGGACGATGCGCTCCGGGCGCTATTCGTCGACGTCTCCGTGGCCGCATCCCGCCGACTTTACGATGCTCCTTTCGAGCTTTTCCGGGCGAACGGAAGCTACCAGCGAAACAGCGGCAGGGCGGTCGCGGCGGAAGGCCAGTTCGAGATCCGGGATGGGGCGGTGTGCGTGCTCGGCGACGGCGTCGCGCCCCGGTGCCGGCGGGTCCTGGCCAATGGCGACGGCACCTACACGTTGATCGACACCGCCGACGGCAGCTCCGCCGTCATGACGATCACCGGGCCGCGGGCAGCGGCGGGAAACATGGCGGGCGAAAGGGCGGAACCCTTGCAGGACGATGCGCTCCGGGCGCTTCTATCCGACGCTTACGCGACGCCGCCGCTCGCCGCGGGTATCGTCATGAGCCATCCCCCCGGGGAGATATTCAGAGCGAACGGAGTCTATCAGCGGATCGTCGGAAGGACATCTCTCTGGGGCCAATTCGAGATCCAGACGGCGGCGGTCTGCGTCTGGGGCGAGGATTTCGCCCGCCAATGCCGGCGCGTCGTCGCCAACCGCGACGGCACCTACACCTTCATCGACACCGCCGACGGCAGCTCCGCCGTCGTGACGATCACCCCGCTGCAGGGAGCTAGGGGAAATATGACGAGCGAATCGGCAGCGCCCTTGCAGGACGACGCGCTCCGCGCGTTGCTCGTCGACGCCTATGTGACCGCGCATCGCGGCGGCGACGATGGTCCTGGCGAGTTCTTCGGGGCGAACGGCCACTACCGGCGGAATGGCGGCCATGGTGCCGTCGTGTTCGAGGGCAGATTTGAGGTTCGGGATGGCGCGGTCTGTGTCTGGGGCGGGGATTCAGCGCCCCGGTGCCGGCGGGTCCTCGCCAGTGGAGACGGCACCTACACCTTCATCGACATCGCCGACGGCAGCTCCGCCGTCATGACCGTCATCCGGTCAGGGAGAGCGGGGGGGAATATGGCGGGCGAGAGCGCGGCACCTTTGCAGGACGAGGCGCTCCGGACGTTGCTGTCCGACGTCTCCGTAACGGGGGCCCGCACCGCCCTGCTCGACGATGGTCCCTCGGAGATTTTCCGGGCGAACGGCCTCTACCAGCGTATCGCCGGCAGGGGCAGCGCGCTTGGCGTCCGGTTCGAGATCCGGGACGGCGCGGTGTGCGTGCCGAACACGGGCTCCGCGCCCCGGTGCCGGCGCGTCCGGCCCAATCGGGACGGCACCTACACCTTCACCGACATCGCTGACGGCACCGCCGCCGTCATGAGGGTCACCGCGCTGCAGGGAGCGGCGGGGAATATGGCGAGAGAAAATGCTGCACCTTTGCAGGACGATGCGCTCCGGGCGTTGCTGGTCGACGTCTCCGTGGCGGATTTTCGTACCGGGCAGCTCTACGATGGCCCCGCGGAGATCTTCCGGGCGAACGGCAGCTACCAGCGGAGCGCCGGAAGGGGGGGCGGGCTCGAAGGCAGGTTCGAGATCCGGGACGGCGCGGTGTGCGTATGGGGCGACGCTGTCGCGCTCCAGTGCCGACGGGTCCGGCGCAATGGCAACGGCACCTACACCTTCATCGACACCGCCGACGGCACCGCCGCCGTCATGACGATCACTCCGCTGCGATAGGAAAGCGCCAATGCCGTGGACCCTCAAATTCTGGTCGTCGTCCCCGACGCCGCCCGCGCCTGTGGTGACGTGGAACCTGACCGGCGCCCACGCCACGCCGGGCGACGTGCCGCTGGGCCAGGTGACGGACATCACCAACGCGCTGAACACCATCGCGGGCTTGTCGACCTATGCGGCCGGCAGGCTCAACGGTTTCGGCCAGGACATCCGGATCGGCTATATCTACGGCCTTCCCGGCGGCGCCGATGTATGGGCCGCCGACAAGTATATCGTCCTCGATGTTGCCGCGGCGAACAATTTCTACTTCTTCAACTCGTTCGGCAAGCTGGTGCAGGGCAATCTCGGCCTGACAATCATGCATGAGCTGGCGCACATCTATCTGAGCACCGGCGATCCTTCAAGCAGCGCCACCGAGGCTATGATGAATGGCCGGAACTTCGACTTTCGAGGCCCAGTGATCGACGAACAGAACAAGATCGCCCGCGACGCCAATCTCACCGACCAGATACAGACATCTTATTATGCAACGACGCTGGATGGCTCCGGATTACACAGCCTTTTCGTCACGGACTTCTCCTATACCGACAGCAACGAGATCGACACGACCCGACTCGGTACGTCCGGCGCCGACGACATGAACCACAGCCAGAACACGCGCATGCTGCGCGACCTGTTCTTCGGCCTCGGCGGCGACGACACGCTGAATTCGGGCAAGGGCAGGGACTATGTCTATGGCGGCGACGGCGACGATTCGATCCGCGGCGGCGAGGGCAACGACGTGCTGGTCGGCGGCGACGACGACGACATCTTCCACGGCGAGAAGGGCAATGACGTCATCTGGGGCGGCGACAAGGACGGCCTCTACCAGGGGACGGGCGACGGCACCGACCTGATCGATTATTCCACGGCGAGGAGCGGCCTCGAGATCAGCTTCGCCGCCGACACCGACAAGCTGACCGTCAAGGACGGGCTGGGCGGCACCGACACGCTCGCCTCGATCGAGCGGATCGTCGGGTCGTCCCGGAACGACAGCTTCGCCTTCACCGGCAGCGGCACGGACGCCAAGGTCGACATGACGGATCTGGTCGACGGCTACGTGCTGACCACCCAGAATACCTACGTCGTCCGGGTGAAGAGCTTCGAGAGCTTCACCGGCGGCGACGAGCTCACCACCTTCATCGGCAAGACCGGCACCCCGACCGTCTTTCGCGCCGGCAGCGGCGGCGGCGATTTCACGCTCACCAGCGGCGACCGGGCCTATGGCTATACGGGCGCGGTTGACACCTTTCGGGTGACCACGACCGTGCCCTCGGCAATGGCCACCTGCACCGAGGCCGAGAAGGTCGCCTATCTGCAGGCGAACCGCAACTTCATCGGCAATTTCGGCGCCGAGGACCTGCTCTATGTCAACGGCGTGCTTTGCACCGGCAACACGGTCACCGCCACGGTCAGCGCGGTCGTTTCCTCGGATTACAATCGCGACGCGCCGATCGTCTATGTCTCGCTGACCGGCGACAGCAGTTACGGCACCAGCTACGCGCAGGCGGAGTTCGACGAGGAGGGCCTGTCCTATGGGGGCCAGCCCTGGGGCTCCTATCTCTACAGCGCCGGGGAAGTGCGCGACGTCACCTTCAACCGGGCCGATGGCGAGGGTCTCAGCCTGATCGGCTTCTCGTCGCGGACGATCTCGCCGGAGGGGAGCGGCTTGACCGCCCACTACACGCTCGATGCGCTGGCCTCGACCGACGAGATGCTGGTCCTCGTCATCGAGGGGTTCGAGGATGGCTATGGCGGCATGAGCTTCCTCAACGACCCGCTCGCCAATCTCGCTCGCCCGTCCCTCTTCGACGAGGAAGGCGCCGGCTACAGCTACACGCACGGCGTCAGCTGGAGCGAGCCCGACCAGATCTGGGTCGGCGTCGAAAACGATCTGGACGGCAATGACGACGGCTATCTCGAGGGCGGCGGCACCCCGGTCGACAGCGACAGCGAGGATTTCAACTTCGGCGCGATGCCGCTCAGCGCCGAAACCGACTGGCAGGCCTATGTCCTCGGCGCCGGGCAGCTGGCGGGAACGGCGGGCGCCGACACCCTGGACGGCGGCACCGGCGCCGACACTCTCCACGGCGACGACGGCAACGACACCCTGATCGGCGGCGACGGCGACGATCAGCTGTTCGGCGGCGCCGGCGACGACTTGCTCTACGGCAATGCCGGCGACGACCTGCTCGACGGCGGCACGGATGAAGATACGATGGAAGGCGGCACCGGCAACGACACCTATGTGGTCGACGACGGCGACGATGTCGTCACCGAGGCCGCCGACGAGGGCAGCGACACCGTCGCCACCAGTCTCGCCAGCTACACGCTCGGCACGAACCTCGAAAACCTCGCTTATGCCGGCCTCGGCAATTTCACCGGCATCGGCAACGCGCTCGACAACCTGATCGCGGGCGGCGAGGGCGACGACGATCTGTCCGGCGGCGACGGCGACGACAGCTTCCAGTCCTCGGCCGGCCTCGATCTCCTCGACGGCGGCGCGGGGGACGATACGCTGCGTATCCTCGGCGACGAAGGGACCATCTCGATCGCCGAGGATGGCGGCGTCTACACCATCACTGACTGGAACTTCGAGACCAGCGCCATCACCCTGACCAGCGTGGAGCTGATCTATTTCTCCGATCTCGACGAGAGCTTCACCATCGCCGACCTGCTCGATCCGAGCTTCACCGGCACCAACGGCGACGACGACCCGCTGGAGGGCAACAATCTCGGCAACCAGCTCTACGGCCTCGACGGCGACGACGTCCTGATCGGCGGCGGCGGCTATGACGAGCTCGACGGCGGCGACGGCTTCGACACCGCCTGGTTCGCCGGCGCATCGGACCAATATCGCCTGTTTCTCGACACCGACGGGACGCCGGTGGCGGAGGCGCTTCAGGGCAATGAGGCAACCGATTATCTCTACGATATCGAGGCCCTGTATTTCGCCGACGACGACGTCACCATCGAGGTCAGCGCGCTGCCAGCGCTCGGCACGTCCGGCAACGACGCGCTCGCCGGCTCGGCGCGGGCGGACCTGCTGTTCGCCTTCGAAGGCGACGACAGCCTCGCCGGCCTGGCAGGCGACGACATCCTTCAGGGCGACCTCGGCAATGACAGCTACACGGGGGGGACCGGCGACGACTTCGTCTACGATTGGAGCGGCGATGAAGCCTATGTCTACGAACTCGGCGACGGCGACGACCGGATCTTAGACGAGGACGGCACCGACTATCTGGAGTTCGGCAGCGGCATCGCGCCGATCGACGTGGCCGTGACCGTGGACGAGAATGGCAGCTACCTCCTCTCCCTGGCGGACGGCAGCGTCCTCATCGAATATGGCTCGTTCGAGGACTATGCGATCGAGGAGATCCGCTTCGACGATACCACCGTCTGGACCGTCGAGGATCTCTACGATCTGGCAAACGGCCAGTCGTTCATGCGCGCCGCCGGCGGCGGCGAAACCGAGAGCCTGCTCTGGCAGCGCGTCGATACGGGCCTCGCGGGCAATATCGGGGTCATGGCCGATATGCACGTCTGCATCGCCTGAGCGGCGGACCCCAAGATAGAAAAGGGCCGCCTCACGGCGGCCCTTCCTGCTTGCATCGCTGAGGAACGATCAGCCGAGCAGCTCCTGCTCCAGCTTCTTCGCCATCTCCTCGATATTCTCGGGCGACCAGCCCGGAATGTCCATCCCGAGCCGCAGCCCCATGCTCGCCAGCACCTTCCTGATCATGCCGCCTTCAGCGCCGTAATCGGCACGCCAAGCGTCTCCAGCGTCGACAGATCGAGCTTGCTCGCGCCGTCGATATCGAGCCCGACAATGGTCCCGTCCGCGGCGAAATCGGCGTTGACCCCCGGCGCCACCTCCCGCGTCTCGGCGCCGGGTCCGGCCTTCAGCTCGATATAGAGGCTGTCGGTCTCGGGATAATAATGCAGCTTCATCACGGCTCCTTGAAGTTGCGGTCGAAGAAGGCGTTGTGCACCGTCTCGCCGTCCTCCAGCGTCACCACCCTTAGCACATGCCGCTCGTCTTCGCCCGGCAAAGTGACTTCGGCCCAGAAGCGGATGCGCCCATCGGCCTGGGTCTCGCTGCGGATCGGCGCGGCGATCGCCGCCTCGCACCAGGCCCGCTCGATATAGGGCCGTTTGCGGAGCACCTGCTCCTCGAAGTAGCGCGTCGTCTTCATCCCGGCTCGCCGAGGACGCTACCGGACGAGCGGACAAAGAAAAAGGGATGATCAGGTGCGGGCCGCCCCGCGGTCCGCAGCCATGTCCGGGGGACATGGCGACCTGATCATCGCGGCGGCCCTCAGAAGGAAATGAGATCCCGGCCTGCGCCGGGATGACGGAACGTCAGCCGAGCAGCTCCTGCTCCAGCTTCTTCGCCATCTCCTCGATATTCTCGGGCGGCCAGCCCGGAATGTCCATCCCGAGCCGCAGCCCCATGCTCGCCAGCACCTCCTTGATCTCGTTCAGGGACTTGCGCCCGAAGTTCGGCGTCCGCAGCATCTCCGCCTCGGTCTTCTGGACCAGGTCGCCGATATAGATGATGTTGTCGTTCTTGAGGCAGTTGGCGCTCCTCACCGACAGCTCCAATTCGTCCACCTTCTTCAAGAGATAGCGGTTGAGCTGGTTGGCGTCGGCTTCGGTCTCGGCCTGGCTCGGCGCGGCCATGCCGGCCATGGTCGGGACCTGGACGAGGCCCTCGTCGAAGTGGACGAAGAGCTGGAGCTGGTCCTGCAGGATCCGCGCCGCATAGGCGATCGCGTCGTCGGGCGAGATGGTGCCGTCGGTATCGACGGTCAGGGTCAGCTTGTCGTAATCGAGCTCCTGGCCGACGCGGGTGTTCTCGACCTTGTAGCTGACCTGGCGCACCGGCGAATAAAGCGCGTCGACCGGGATCAGCCCGATCGGCGCGTCGGCCGGGCGGTTGCTCGCGGCGGGGACGTAGCCCTTGCCGGTCTCGGCGGTCAGCTCCATGTTCAAGGTCGCGCCCTCGTCCAGATGGCAGATGACGAGGTCGGGGTTCATCACCTCGATGTCGCCGGTGGTGGCGATCGCGGCGGCGGTGATCTCGCCGGGGCCGGTGGCGGAAAGCTGGAGCCTCTTGGGGCCCTCGCCCTCCATCCTGAGCGCGACCTGCTTGATGTTGAGGACGATGTCGGTGACGTCCTCGCGCACCCCGGCCAGGCTCGAGAACTCGTGGAGCACGCCCTCGATCTTGATCGCGGTGACCGCGGCGCCCTGGAGCGACGACAGCAGCACCCGCCGCAGCGAGTTGCCGAGCGTCAGCCCGAAGCCGCGCTCCAGCGGCTCGGCGACGAAGGTCGCCTTGCGGCGCGAATCGCCGGGACCCGCCTTCTTCTCGAGCGCGTTGGGCTTCTTCATTTCCTGCCAGTTCTTTGCATTGACGGCCATGTTGTTCCTCTGGCGGTTGGGGAGACGGGGAAATCTCCCGATTCTTCTACTTCAAGACCTTCTTGCCCGGCCGCGGCGTCAGCCGCGGACGATGCTAGACGCGGCGCCGCTTCGACGGGCGGACGCCGTTGTGCGGGATCGGGGTGACGTCGCGGATCGAGGTGATCTGGAAGCCGACCGCCTGCAGCGCCCGCAGCGCGCTCTCGCGGCCCGAGCCCGGGCCCTTGACCTCGACCTCGAGGGTGCGGACGCCATGCTCGGCCGCCTTCTTGCCGGCATCCTCGGCGGCGACCTGGGCGGCATAGGGGGTCGACTTGCGGCTGCCCTTGAAGCCCATCATGCCCGCGCTCGACCAGGCGATCGCATTGCCCTGGGCGTCGGTGATGGTGATCATCGTGTTGTTGAAGCTGGCGTTCACATGGGCGACGCCGGCGGTGATGTTCTTGCGCTCGCGCCGCCGGAGGCGCTGAGGTTCGCGTGCCATAATCTCGTTTCCTAACCCTGTATCCAAATCCAGGACCGCTCATCCTGAGGAGCGGCTGAGCCTGGCGAAGACGCGTCTCGAAGGACCCGTGCGAATTACTTCTTCTTGCCGGCGATCGGCCTCGCCTTGCCCTTGCGGGTGCGCGCGTTGGTATGGGTGCGCTGGCCGCGGACCGGCAGGCCCTTGCGGTGCCGGAGGCCGCGATAGCAGGCGAGGTCCATCAGCCGCTTGATGTTCATCGCCGTCTCGCGCCGGAGGTCGCCCTCGACCATATGGTCGGCGTCGATCGTCTCGCGCAGATGGAGGACCTCCTGGTCGGTCAGGTCCTGGACCCGGCGCTCGGCGGGGATGCCGAGCTTGTCGGCGATCTGCTTCGCCTTGGTCCGGCCGATGCCGTGGATGTAGGTCAGCGCGATCTCGACGCGCTTGTTCGCCGGAATGTTGACGCCAGCAATACGTGCCATAAGCTTATGTTCTCCTGCTCCACAGGCCGCGTTGGCGGGCGGCCTATCTCAGCGCTTTCAGGTTCCGGAAACAGGCAAAGCCGACAGGCGCACGAAGGCGCCGCCGGAGAGCCGGTTAACGGGATGAGGCGCATTTAGGAGCGCGGGCGGGCGCTGTCAACCGGTCCGGGGGGCGGTCGCCGGCGCCGGTTCCGGGTCGCGCTGCCCGCCGGCCTGCTTCTCCCGGTGCCGGCGGATCGCGGCGAGCCGCCGCAATATCTCGTCGCGCACCTCCTCGATCGTCGGCTCGTTGCGCACCAGCCGGCCGCCGCGGCCGCGCCGGCCGCGCCCGGCCCGCTTCTCCTCGCGCCACTTGAGGAACTTCAGGGCGAATTCCTGATCGAACGGCGGCGGCGGCGGCGGCGGAGAGGCGGCCGCGGCCGCCGCCGTTTCCCCGCCCGGCACGAGGTCGTTGCCCTGCGCCGCGAGGCGGAGCTCGAGCGCGAGCTCGGCCTCTTCGAGCGTCGCCTCGATCGCGGCGGCGAAGGCGGGGAATTTGCGCCGCCGCTCCCACACCGTTTCCGGGGTGAAGCCGACCGTCCGCGCCGAGGCCGACATGTTGCCGTTCTCGCGCAGCAGGGCGAGGAAGCTCCGCTCGACGACGGGCGTCCAGTGGCCCTTGCCGATCGCGACGATCTGCAGCCGCCCGCCCGGCCCCGGCCGGATCGCCTCGAATTCGTCGAGCCCGGCCTCCGCCTCGGCGCTCGCCAGCCACGCGTCCGCCGCCGCCAGCGCCGCCTCATGGTCGCGGGCGAAGCCGGGATCGCGCTTGCGCCGGCTGCGCAATGTGCTCGGATCCATGCCGATCGCCTCGGCCGCGGCGCGCGCATTGCCGGTCTCGGCGAGCACCGCGAAATAGGTCTCCCGCCGCGCCCCGGTCCAGCGCGGGCTGCGCCGCAATGCGTTGTCCGGCCCGCGCCGCAATCCTCGTCCTGCCCTGGCCATCGCCCTTCCCCGCCCGGCCCGCGCCGCGGCGCCCCCTCGAGCCGCGCGCGGGCGATTGACCTCGCTGTGCGAAGGCACCGGTGTACCCTTTCTGTTCTCCTCCGTCAAGATTTTTCCTGCCGGCTCGAATCTCCTACGAAAATTCCCCGCGCGCCCCGGTTTTGCGCCGGATTCGGCGGCAACAAGTAGGAAATTTCTCCGCGGGCAATTCGAAAAATTTCGCGGGTCCGGCGCTGCGATCGGGGTGTTTTCGCGACTCGGCGGCCGGGCGCGGGCTGGCGCTGGCCCCGGCCCTGGCGCGGTCTCAGCCGGGCCCGTCCAGCCCGCGCCGGCGGCGGATCAGCAGCAGCGCGCACATGATCCCCATGCCGAGCAGCAACGGCGCGCCGTAGGCGAGGATGTCGGCGCCCGGCTGGCCCGCATGGTCCTCGGCGATGTTCCACGAGGTCGCCGCGACGATCACCAGCGAAATCGCCAGGCTCGACCAGACCGGCCGCGGCCGCCCCGGGGCGCCGCGGGCGAACAGGATCGTCCACAAGGCTGCAAGGAAAATCCCGGCCTGCACCGCCAGCATCACCATCACGATCGCCCGCATCTTCATCCTCCCCGGGGACAGTCACTTGTGACTGTCCCCCCTGCTGCCACGAACCCCCGTCGCCCGCAACCGGCGACGAGCCATCCTGCCCCGCCCGCTCCCGATGGCGAAGGCCGCCGACCTCGCGCCTCCTCCCCCCGGACGTTCGCCCCTCCGCAAAAATAGGGACAGTCCCTATTTTTCCGGGCGCCTCGCAAAAATAGGGACAGTCCCTATTTTCCCGGGCCCATCGCCCTTGCCGCCTCGCAAAAATAGGGACGGTCCCTATTTTTCCGGGCGCATCGCCCTTGCCCTTGCCCCTCACCCGCCCCCGCACATCGGGAAAATAGCGACAGTCACTGCTTTTCCGCGTCAGTGGCCACCGAGCAATCGCCGGGCGAGCAGCGCCTGCATGTCCCGCCGGCCGTCTACGACCAGCGTGACGAAGACCGCCTGACCGGCCACGCGGTGGATCAGCCGGTAGGGCGGCAGCAGGAGCTGGCGAAATTCCCGGATGCCGAGCGGCGCCAGCTCCTTCGGCACCGACCCGCGCAACGGGAACCGCTCGAGCGTGCCGATCTTGCCGGGCAGCCGGTCGAGCAGCGCCTCCGCATCGTCCGGCGAGCGATGTTCCGCGAGATAGTCGTAAATCGCCTCGAGATCCTCTTCGGCGCCCCGCGTCAGCCGGACCTCGTACGCAGATGCCGCCATTACCGGCCCGCCGCTTTGCCCTTCAGCCGTTTCACCACGTCACGCGCGGGCCGGCTGCGGCCCGCCTCGATGTCGCGATTGCCGAGCGCCAGCAGCTTCAGCAGCGCCAGCGTCTCCCGCGTCCCCTCGAACGAGGCGTCATCCCCGCGCACGCGGCTGTCCAGGCTTCTTCCCTCCATTTCGGCAACAGCTCATTGTCGGCGAAGCGTGCCGCCTGCTAACCTGACGGCATGCCCGGCCCCGTCCCTCCCGCCAAGCCGAAGCGCGTCCGCGCCGCAGCCCCGGAGACGGCCCGTGCCTTCGGCCGCTCGCGCGCCGATTTCGGCGAGCTCTTGCCAGCTGAAAGTGCCCTGCTCGAATGCTGCCGGGAGGGACGATCTGCGCGGATTTCAGAAGCCGTCCCGGACGAAGAGCAGAATGCCAACCGGGTGCGGGCAGACTTTGTCCGGTTCCTCGCTCTTGGCGGCGATGAAGACACCCCGATCCACGAACGCGGCGTGTCGCTGGAGGGCGCGTGGCTTACCGGGCTGTTAGATCTGTCTTCAGCCAAGATAGAATATCCACTCTCCCTGTGGTCCTGCCGGATAGAGGAAATCCGCGCGACTCAAGCCCATTTCGCCGTCTTGAACCTGATCGGATGTCGGCTCGAAAGGGGCCTTTTGGGAGATCGGATCAGTTGCGACGGCGGCGTGTATTTCCGGGATGGATTTCACACCTCGGGCGAGGTTCGACTGTTGGGCGCCACAATCGGCGGCAATCTGGAATGTCAAAGGAGCCGTTTCGACAATGGCAAGGATGATGCGTTGTCATGTGACGGAGCTAGAATTTCCGGCGACCTTTTCTTCCGAGGCGCTCATATCTCCGGAAAAGTCCGATTGCATGGCGTGGTTGTCGGGGGCGATGTTGATTGCGAAGGAGCCAAATTCGAGAATCCTGGCGAACATGCGTTGAGTTGCGATGGCGCCTTGGTTTCGGGCTCCGTGTTCCTTCGTTCGGGATGCCGCGTCAGCGGCATGGCGCGCCTGCTGGGAATGACCGTGGGAGGCGACCTCGATTGCCGTGGCGCGCATTTTGAGAATCCGGGCAGTTTGGCAATAACTTGCGACAGCGCGCAGGTGAAGCGTCGATTCCTGTTCCGATCGATAGAGACCCTGAAGGGAGGCGTTGACCTATCGTCCCTGAAGGTCACCGACCTGTCCGATGACGTGGACAGCTGGCCGGCTTCAAGCGGGCTGCTCGCGCTGGACGGGTTCACTTATAACCGGCTGACCGGAGGCGCATCAACCGATGCAGCGACCCGCATTGCGTGGCTGGAGAAGCAGATGCCTGATTTCTTGGGCAAGGATTTTCGACCCCAGCCTTGGGAACAGTTGATCCAGGTCCTGCGAATAATGGGGCATCCCGGCGACGCGCGCGCGGTAGCGATCGCCAAACAGGAGCGTCTTCGGCGCGCCGGAAAAATTGTGCGGGGCGCGCGCGCACTGCATTGGCTTTATGGTCTTCTCGTAGGCTACGGTTATCGGCCAATACGGCTGCTCGCCGCCACCGCCTCGGTCTGGCTGATCTGCTTTCTTGCTTATTGGGCCGCGACCAACCCCGCCTGGTTCGGCGCCGAGACCCACCTGCTCGCCGCACAGCCTGCAAAGCCCGGGGAGCCCGTCCCGGCCCCCGACTACCGCAACTTCGTCCCCCTCATCTATTCCGCCGACGTCCTCCTCCCCGTCGTCGACCTCGGCTACAAGGACGAATGGCAGCCGGTCGTCGCCGACCGCGCCGGCAATCCCCTGATCTGGGGCCAGCTGCTCCGCTTCCTCTACTGGTTCGAAATCGCCTTCGGCTGGGTCGCCGGCCTGCTCCTCGTCGGCGTCCTCGGCAACCTCATCAAGAAGGATTGAGCGCCGTCGCGATCCTCACGCTTCGCTCAATCCCCCAGGCATAGCCTGTTGCCAACGCCGCTTTCCTCACGCGATGTGCGTGCGCCCCCCTTCCTTCGCGCCCTTCCTTCTTCGCGCCTTCGCGTCTTCGCGTGAAACAATCGGGAAGGTGGACAACGGGCGCCGGCTTGCGAAAGGAAGCTCAGGCAAGAGCCGGCAGCGCGTCCCGCTTCGCCGCCGGTTCGTCATGGCTCTTCGATAGCGCCCTGCCCGGCGACCGCCGTTCGGCTCGCGGCGGGCCGCTGTCCGCGGACCCCTGCCTTTGCCCGCCGGGCCATTCCGGCGAACGCCTGACGCCCGACTTGCCCGCGCCCGCTCATTTCCCGTTCCCGGGAAGGGCATATCGAATGATGCTGACCTCACCCTCCTCGTCCAGAGTCACTTCGAGGCACTGGTTGATGAGGTCGGCGTCGGAAGCCAAATGCTCCAGCGCGACGGCGAAAAGATCGAGCTGCATGTCGAGGTCCATGCCGACGGGCCCATTGAGGCAGATCAGCCCGGCATGAAGCTCGGCTCTGCCATGCAGCCCCTTGCTGCCCCTGGTCCTGGCCGGACCGCGGAAATCGACGGAGTTCTTCGTGACCAGCGTCCAGTCTCCGGCGAGGAGGACCGGCATCAGATTCCGGTCCTGCCAGCCCCTCTTGCCGAGCCACCTTACATGCGAGCTCTCGGGATGCCCCTGCTGTCGGGCGAATTTGGCCAGCTCCTCGCTCAGACATTCGTCAACGAGCAGCTTCATCCCGCGGGCTTCCGCCGCACCACCTTGCGTTCCACGAGCGCCAGCGCGGGGCGGGTCCTCGCCGGCCGGCGCGGCCGGCCCCGCGGCGGAAATGCCTCGGCATAGAGCAGGGCCTGTTCGATCGCCTCCTCGCCAAGGACGGTATAGGCCGCCCGGATGCGCTCTTCGGAAATGCCTTTCCGGACGGAAGCGGCGACGTCGTACACCGGTACCCGCGTGCCGCGGAACACCGGTTCGCCACCGAGCACCTCGGGGTCGCTGACGATATTCCGCTTCGCGCGTTCGAGCTTGGCGGCGCCTTCGCTGATCCGGGTGCGAGCGTGGAAGAGGTCGAGGATCACAATGTTCGAGACGCGCAGCTGCCGGGCCTCCACGTTGTCCAGGTATCGTTTGAACAGCTCGGCGCGTTCGCCGCTCGGGATCGCCCCGCCCGCCTCGTGGTTGAGGTAAACCCAGACCAGTTCCGGCTCGCTGATCAGGCGCCGGCGCCACGCCTTGGTTCCCGCCGCTTTGACCGCCGCGCCGGCCTTGCCCGGACCAGGGATGGGGATCACCCGCTTATCGACGGCATTGTCGATTGCCTTGCGCCCCAGCCCGCTGATCACGCCGGCCTCGGCTGGGGTGTAGAAATGGGCGGGCTCGGACATAAACATTCTCCTTCGGGAGAAGGATATGTTCGAGAATGAGCCGTCTTCAAGAATCCACGGGCGAATCGTCGTCATCCCTTGCCATCTAGGGCCAATATGGCTACTATGATGGTCCATGATACCTGTCAAGAAGCGAGGCCGGAAATGCAGATCCTGTTGACCAGCGATGATTTTGCCCAGCTGAGCGCGGGCGCACGCGAGGAAATATTGACGCGGCTGCTCGGCAAGGAGCCTGACGCCGTGCCTTCCGCTGCCCCCTCCGAGCCGCGCTACAAGGGCATAGACATGACCAATGTCGTCCATCTGAGCTACCGCGAGATTCGCAAATGGATGGAAGCCGCCTCGGACAAGACCAAGGCGGGCTTGCTGGTTTTCGCCGAGCGGCAAGGCGTGGTGCGGGCAAAGGATCTGACTGCGGCGGGGATCGACAACCTCGCGCATTTCCAGTCCCGGACCACGATCCGGACCCGCACGGTCACCGGCAACCGGGACGCCTTTTTGCTCGGCTGGGACGACTGGTACAAGGTGGATGACGGTGAAGGGCGATATGCGGTGACGCCCGAGACCTGCCGCTCATTGCGACGCTATTTCCAGCTCGCCTGAGCTTTCAGGCAAAAGCGAGCAGCGCATCCCGCTGCGCCGCCAGCTCCTCATGGCTCTTCGCCGAGGCCTTGCCCGCACCCCCCCATTGCCCGCTCGCGCCGCTCGCTCGCCGCCGCGCTCATCGCCCCCGCCGCGGGAAAATGGCGACTGTCACTATTTTCCCTCCCGGAACGTCGTCGGCAATCTGATTGGGAAGGATTGGGCGCCCGCGCCCCACGCCTCGCACAATTCCGTCTCGCATAGCCTGATTCCGGGGCCATTTTCCTCACGCGAAGACGCGAAGGCGCAAAGGTCGCGAAGGAGAAGGCGGCCCCGCCGGCGCGATGCGCGTGCGCGCCCCTCCTTCGCGCCCTTCCTTCTTCGCGCCTTCGCGTCTTCGCGTGAAACAATCGGGAAGAGTACCGAGGTCGCTGGCTCGCGATGGAACGCTCAGGCAAAAGCGAGCAATGCATCCCGCTTCGCCGCCAGCTCCGCGCAGCTCTTCGCGCTCATCCTGCCTGCCGTCACCGCCATCGCCCGCGCCAGCCGCTCCGATGCGGCCGCGGTGATCTCGCCGCCGCGGGAAAATGGTGACTGTCACTATTTTCCCGGGCATTGCGGTCGCGACTATAGTCATTCTTTGTGGGAGGCGCGCATGCGGGATATGGCAATCGCCACGACCGTCAGTGTCGGGCTCACGCTCGCCCTCTATTACTTAGCGCGTCCTTTTTTCGGGCCGGATGCAGGTGCAATTGTCGGGGCAGCGTTCGCGAGCGGCCCGTTTTTAGCCGAATATCTCAAAAAGCGACGAGTCCGGACCGCAGAACCGGGACATGCGGTCGATATCTACCGCGAAGCCGGACTGAGCTGGCGCGCCACAGTGGCCTATGGGGTACTCCTCATGGTGGGAGCAGTCAGCGCGGTCTCCTTTATTGCGAGCATCGCCGAAAGAACGATGCTGGCCGCGCTTGGCATCATCCACCCCGTGGTAGTCGCCAATGCAACCGCCGGAGCTGCACTTCCGGCCTTGATCATCCTCTACTTTCAGATTGGCAAGCTGTTCGCATTTTGCCGAGGCCGGCGATGGTCGGCTCTGGCAGCCGTTATTCTTCTGGGTCCGCTTGCGCTGCGGGCGATCGATTTCCTGCTCATTCCGCAATCCTGGTTCGACTTGAGTTTCCCGTTGTCGGACCGGACATGGTTCGAATTCGGAAAGTTCATGTTTTGGACGACTCTTTTTTTCGCGCCGCCAGTCGCTCTCGGGGCATGGTGGCATAGTCGGAATGCCGCGCGGTTGCTCGTATCATCGATGATGCGGCTATTGCCGAAGGATACTCAGGCAACGGTTGTGGATTTGGTTCATGAGGAATTGAACACTGCGGTGGCGGTGCACGCGCGACCGCAGCGATCGCCATCGCGACTGCCCTTTCTTACGGCCAGGCAGAGCGCGTCGCTGGCAGTCAGAATTGGGGTCCTCATTCTCGTTCTCGTTCTTCTGACCGGATTCTGGAACGCTCGCAGCTAGAGCCCCGCATCCAGCCTCAGGCAAAGGCCAGCAGCGCATCCCGCTGCGCCGCCAGCTCCTCATGGCTGTGCGCCGAAGCCTTGCCCGCCACCCCCGCCAACGCCCTTTCCAGCCGCGCCGCCGCCGCCGCCGCCATCGCCCCCGCCGCGCCGGCAATCTCCTCGCTCTCCGCCAGCACGCCCGAGCAGTGCAGCGCGACGTCGCAGCCCGCCGCCAGCGCCGCCGCCGTGCGCTCGGCGAGCGTGCCCGACAGCGCCGCCATCGCCAGATCGTCGCTGATCAGCAGGCCGTCGAAGCCGATCTCGCCGCGGATCACCTCGCTCACGATCGTCGGCGACACCGTCGCCGGCCGTTCCGCGTCCCAGGCGGGGTAAAGGACATGCGCGGTCATCGCCATCGGCGCGTCGTTGAGCGCGCGGAAGGGGGCGAGGTCCACCTGCAGCTCCTCCCCCGAGGCCGCGACCACGGGCAGCTCCTTATGGCTGTCGGCGCGGGCGCGGCCGTGGCCGGGGATGTGCTTGACGACGCCGCAGACGCCGCCCGCCGCGAGCCCGTCGAGGATGGCGCGGCCGAGCGCGGCGACCCGCATCGGCTCGGCGCCCAAGGCGCGGTCGCCGATAATGTCGTGGCCGCCCGGGTGAGCGACGTCGAGCAGGGGCAGGCAATCGACGTTGATCCCGAGCTCGGCGAGGATCACCGCCAGCGCCTCGCCATTGGCGCGGGCGGCCTGTTGTCCGCTGATCGGCGCTTTCTCGTAGAGCGCGGCGAAGCGCGCCGGCGCGGGAAAGGCGGGCCATTCGGGCGGCTGGAGCCGCGCCACCCGGCCGCCCTCCTGGTCGATCAGGATCGGCAGCTCGGCGCGGCCGGAAAGCTCGCGCAGCGAGCCGGTCAGCGCCTTCACCTGGTCCCGGTCGGCGAGGTTGCGGGCGAACAGGATGTAGCCGGCCGGGTCGGCGGCGCGGAAGAAGGCGCGCTCGTCCGCGCTCAGCGCCGGGCCGGAGCAAGCGAGGATGGCGGCCAGCATCGGCCCCGTCCTGCGCGCTTCAGTCGACGACCGAACAGGCCTCGCCGGCGACCTGGAGGCGGCGGCAGACGCTCGCCGCGTCGGCGCCGCTGGCGCGCAGCCGGTAGAGGGTGCGGCCGCCGACCTCGGCCGCGACCACCGAATGGCCGAGCGGCGCGAGGTAGCGGAAGCGCGCGGCGAGCGCGGTCCAGGCGCGGGTCGCGCCGGCCTGGCTGGAAAAGGCGCCGAGCTGGATCGTCGCCCCGGCCGCTGCCGGCGGCGGCGCCGGCGCCGGATGGGCGGGGGCGGGCGCGGGTCGCGGCGGCGGCGCCGGGGCGGGAGCCGGGCGCGGCGCCGGCGCCGGCCGGGTGACCGGCGTCTCGGCGACGGCGTTGACGTTGAGATTGCCCTGCGGCTGGGCGCCGGCGCTGGCCGCGGCCGAAACGTCCCCCTCGCCGGAGACGTTCATCCCCCCCGGATTGTCCGGCCGCACCTTGTAATCCCCCTCCGGCGCCGCAATCACCTCGTTGCCGGCGTCGGGACCACCGCGATTGCCGAGCCAGAACAGGCCGCCGACGACGATGCCGATGGTGATCAGGCCGATGACGATCCAGGCGACGAGCTTGGCCGCCGACGGCCCCTCGCCGCCTTCCTCTTCCTCGACCGCCTCGAGCCAGGGCAGCCGGTCCTCGTCGCCCACCTGGAGCTCCTCGGGATCGTCATTGACGCGGTCGTCGCTCATCGCTCCATCCTCTTGGTCGGCCCGCCGTCGCGGCATCAGAGCATCTCCTCGGCCGCAGTCACGCCCATGATGCCGAGGCCGTTCCTGACAACTTGCCCGATCGCGTCGGCCAATTCCAGCCGCGCGCGTGTCAATTCGGGATTCTGTGCCATCAGGAAACGCTTTTCGGGCGCGTCGTTGCCCTTGTTCCACTGGGCGTGGAAGGCGGCGGCGAGATCGCCGAGATAGAAGGCGATCCGGTGCGGCTCGTGGCTCGCCGCGGCGGCTTCGACCACCCTCGGGAACTGGGCGGCGAGCCTGACCAGCGCCAATTCCTCGTCGTCGAGCAACGCCAGCTCCGCTTCGGCGGGAAGATCCAGCCCGGCCTCCACCGCCCGGCGGTGAAGCGAGCAGATCCGGGCATGGGCATATTGGACGTAGAAGACCGGATTGTCCTTCGACGCCTCGACCACTTTGGCGAAATCGAAATCCATCTGGGCGTCGTTCTTGCGGGTCAGCATGGTGAAGCGGACCACGTCCCGGCCGACTTCCTCGACCACTTCGGCGAGAGTGACGAAGCTGCCCGAGCGCTTCGACATCTTGACCAGCTCGCCGCCGCGCAGCAGCCGCACCATCTGGACGATCTTGACGTCGAGCGCCGGCCGGCCCGCCAGCGCCTCCACCGCCGCCTGGGTCCGCTTGACGGTGCCGGTATGATCGGCGCCCCAGACGTTGATCAGCTCGTCGGCCTGTTCGAGCTTCTGCATGTGATAGGCGGTGTCGGCGGCGAAATAAGTCCAGCTGCCGTCCGACTTCTTGATCGGCCGGTCCTGATCGTCGCCGAACGCGGTCGAACGGAAGAGGAGCAGCTCGACCGGCTCCCAATCTTCGATCGTCTTGCCCTTGGGCGGCGGCAACGTGCCTTTATAGACCAGCCCCTTTTCCTCGAGCAAAGCGAGCGCCCGGTCGACCGCCCCCGATTGCTGCACCTCATGTTCGGAGGCGAACAGATCGTGGTGGACGCCGAGGCCGGCGAGATCGGCCTTGATCAGGTCGATCATCGCCGCGACCGTCCGGCGCCGGAAGATCTCCAGCCAGACCGGCTCCGGCGCGTCGGCATATTCCTCGCCATATTCGGCGGCAAGCGCTTCGCCGACCGGCTTCAGATAGTCGCCGGGATAGAGGCCTTCCGGGATCTCGCCGATCTGGCGCCCGAGCGCCTCGAGGTAGCGCAGGTGGGCCGAACGGGCGAGAACGTCGACCTGAGCGCCGGCGTCGTTGACATAATATTCGCGGATCACCTTGTGGCCGGCATGTTCGAGCAAGGCGGCGAGCGCGTCGCCGACGACGGCGCCGCGGCAATGGCCCATGTGCATCGGCCCGGTCGGATTGGCCGAGACATATTCGACGTTGACCGCCCGGCCCTTGCCCATCTCCGAACGGCCGTAGCGGTCACCCTCGGCGAGGATGGCGGCGAGCTCCTCCTCCCAGACGGCGCGGCCGAGGCGGATGTTGATGAAGCCCGGCCCGGCCACCTCGGCGCCCGCCACCTGATCGAGCGCCGCCAGCCGGGGCGCGATCGCTTCGGCGAGCGCGCGCGGATTGGTGCCGGCGCGCTTGGCCAGCACCATCGCCGCATTGGTGGCGAGATCGCCGTGGGCCGGATCGCGCGGCGGCTCGACCGCGACCGCGCCGCGCTCGATTCCCGGCGCGAGCGCGCCTTCCGCCTCGAGGCTATCGAGCACGGCATCGAGATGCGCGGCAAAGCGGGCGTAGAGCGTCACGGGCACTTCCAAAGCGTCGGGAAGGCGCGGCTCTAGACGATGAACGCGCGGATTTGAAGCGCAGGGATGGCGTGACGGCCGTCACAGCCAGGAGCGGTGGAACCGCTTAGCCGAGACAGACCGATTTAAGACGGAGACGGTCATGGCCCTCGAAAACCTCCAGGCGCAAATCGTCGATTCCATTTCCCGCATTTCGGAGGAGCCGACGCGCAGCCGAATGACAGCCGAACTCGACATGCTGATCGGCCGCTACAATTCGACGACTGGCACGGAGCAGGAGCAGGTCAAAGCGCGTCTCGATCAGCTTCTCAGGGACGCCGAGATCGCAGCTCAGGCGGGACCATGGACGTGGCGTTCGATCTTGCTGATCGGGCTCGTTCTGGTCGCCTATGTCGGAGGAATATGGTTCTATCTGAGCGGCCTCGGCAAGCCGCTTTATGCCGGCGTTGAGGCGACCCGGGCCGTCATCGTCTTTACCATCATCGTTGCCATGTTGTGCTTTGGCGGGCTGTTGATCGTCAGTCCGCTGTTCAGCGGCGAAGACCCCGACAAGCTAAAGGAACGATTCCGCCTCTCTCGTGAGGTGTTCATGGTCTTCGCCGGCGTGTTCGGCACGATCATCGGCTTCTATTTTGGAACCGGGGGCCTGACCGCCGCGGACTCGCCTGCCCTCGGCGCGCCAAGCTTTGCCGACGGCAAGGTGACGGTTGCGGTCGAGGGCGGTCGCGCGCCCTTCAGCGGCCGGATCACGAGCGGCAGCAGCACGTTCAACATGAACGTGACCGGCCGCACCCTTTCCTACGCGGTCAGCGCCTGTCCGGCGGGGGCGACGATCGAAGTCACCGACGCCGACGTGCGTCGCGACGAAGCTCAGGTGAGCTGCTCGGCCCCGAGCAGCCTGAATAATAGCAATCCCGCGAATACGAGCGTGGAAAATGCGCAGGGCGCTACGCCCGCACCAGCCCGTCCATAGGGCGCTCATTGCCGCGGTTCGGAAACAGCGCCCGCGCGGTTCGCGCCGGATCGAGCCGGTAGTGCTGGGCGATGGCGCTGGCGATCAGCGTGTCGAGGTCTGTCGTCGGCTTCAAATCGCGCCCTTCGTACAGCGCGGCCTGGCCCAATCCCGGCCAGTCGGCGATCACCCGCCCGCCCGCGACCGCGCCGCCGAGCAGCATCGCCAGCGCGCCGGTGCCGTGGTCGGTGCCGCCGGTGCCGTTGGGCGCGGCGGTGCGGCCGAATTCGGTGGCGACGAGGACGAGGGTGCTCGCCCAGTCGGCGCCGAGCCCGGCCTTGAGCGCGCCGATCAGGGCGTCGAGGCCGCGCAGCTGGAAGCCCAGGCGGCCGCGCTGGTTGGCGTGGGTGTCCCAGCCGCCGGTCTCGATCACCGCCATCCGGGCGCCCGCGGCGCCGGCCAGCAACCGCGCGGCGAGCGCCCCCGTGGCGGCGCCGTTGCGGCCGTTGTCGGCGGCAAGATCGCCGGCCATGGTCCGGGTCTGGATCGCCTGCGTCCAGGCGGCGTGAAGCTCGGCATCCTGCTGGTAGAGGCTGCCGACCCGGGCGAGCAGATCCTCCGAGGCGTCAGGCAAAGCGGAGGGCGCGTAGGAGGCGACGTCGCGGGGCCCTCGAAGCACCATCGGCACCGTCGCCGACACCGCGATCGCCCGCGCCTCGCCGCCGGGGAGCAGGCCGAGCAGCCGGTTCATCCAGCCGTCGCGCAGCGCATAAGCGGCGTTGCCGCCGGTCTCGAGCACGTTCTGGCCGTCGAAATGCGATCGGTCGCGATAGGGCGAGGCGACCGCGTGGACGAACAAGGCCTCGCGCGCCGCATGGAGCCGGGCGATCTCCGCCAGATTCGGGTGAAGGGTGAAGTCGCCGAGCCGGGCGCCGCCCGCGAAATCCTCGGCGAAGGCGCCGCGCAGGCCGGCAAAGGCGGGGTCGCCGGTCGGCGCCAGCGTGCCGAGCCCGTCGGCGGCGCCGCGCTGGATGACGAAAACGAAGCGGCGGTCGGTCGCCGCCTCCGCCACCGCGATGCCGGGCGCGGCGAGAAGCGCGATCGCGCCGGCGCCGGTCAGGAAGGTTCTGCGATCGAACATCGCTATCTCCTCAGAAATTCGGGCGAGACGAGCAGCAGCGCCAGCCCCTGGCCGGGGCTCTCCGCCCGGGCGATCGCCTGCGCGGTCGCCTCGCTGAGCGCGCCGGGAAGGATTCGGGGCGCCAGCTGGCGGGGGTCGATCTGGCCGCCGCTGCGCGCGGCGAGCCGCTCGGCCGCCTCGACCCGGCGCATCAGCGCGTCCGGCCCGGCCCAGCTCGCGCCGATATCGTCGAAGCCGGCGGGCGAGCCCGGCCGCCAGACCGGCTGGCCGAGCTGGGTCATGAGGCCCGCCGCCGGCTGCGCCTCGATATGGCGCGCGCCGACCGCGCGCAGGGCGGCAAGCGACCAGTCCCAGGGGGTGCGGAACTTGGCCGGCCGGGCGGCCCAGGCCTCGGGCGAATCGATGATCGCCCGGTAGACGGCGGGCAGATCGCCGCCGGAGCGCAGCCAAGCCTGGGCCAGCCGCTCGACCATCGCCGGCGGCGGCTCGTCGCCGGCGAAGTGGCGGGCGAGCTTGGCGGCGAGGTGGCGGGCGGTGCGCGGATCGGCGGCGAGATCGTCGAGCACGGCAAGGCCCAGCGCCTCGCCCTGCTGGCGGTAGGTGCGGCCGGCAATGGTGCGCGCGCCGGGCTCGTGAATGGGCTCGGCGAAGACGAAATCGCCCGGAATGCCCTCGACCCCGGCGAAGCGGGCGGCCGGGCCGCGGGTCAGGCCGCGCACCGTCCAGCCGGTCAGCGCCCGGGCGAATTCGGTGACGTCGGCCTGGGCGTAGCCGGAATTCACCCCGAGCGTGTGCAGTTCGAGGATTTCGCGGCCGAGATTCTCGTTGAGGCCGCGCCGCTGGCGGCCGAAGCGCTCGGCGAGCCGGCCGGCGCGCGAGTCCGGGCCGATCGATTGCGCCTGGTCGAGATAGAGCAGCATCGCCGGATGCTGCTCGACGGCGACGAGCATGTCCCGGAACCTGCCGAGCACGTGCGGTCGGATCGCTTCGAACTCGAGCAGGCCGGCGAGGCCGATCACGGTCAATTTGTCGGCCGACACGGCGAAATGGTTCGCCCAGAAATGGACCATCCGCTCGACGAACGGGGCCGGCGCGGTCAGCGCCGCATCGGTCCGCGCGCCGACCATGGCGAGGTAGTTGCGGCGACTGGCGCCGCGGATGAAGCGGCGGGCATTGTCCGGCAGGCCGGCGAGCTGATCGTCCATTCCGGCCGGCATCGCCATGGCCGGCGCCGGCTCGGCCTGCGCCCGCCGCCGCCGCCCCTGCCCCCGGGTCTCCTCCAGATAGTCGGCGAGCGCCGTCGCAACCTCGCGCCGCGCCGGCGCCGCGGCGATCGGCGCGGGCCGCGGCTCGAACCGCTCGAACTGGCCGGCGAGCCAGCGGCGCGGCTCTCCGGGCGGCGAGTCGTCGCTCCGCGCGCCGAGCCCGAAGCGGTTGAAAGCAATGGCGTTCACGGACATTGGCGCCGTCCTCTCCTCCCCTTCATAGCAAGCCAGTGTCGCAGGACTATTCCGCGATTGTCGCGAAATTTGTCAGGCGAACCGTCCTTGGCTAGAAATCACGGGCGGGGCTGGCTGAGCCAGTGGGATTGGGGGGACGATCATGGACAAGATGACAGCGAGATTCTGGCTGCTGGCGCTGGCGATGGTGCTGTGCATCGCGACCATGTGGGCGTATTTCTGGGGCCTCGGCCCGGAGCGCTATTCGACCATCGAGGCGACCCGGCCGGTGCTCGTGTTCACGCTGATCATCGCGATGCTCGGCTTCGGCGGGCTGATGATCTTCAAGGCCTTTGACGAGGATGTCGACAAGGAGAATTTCGCCCACGCGCGGGAGATCTTCCTGGTCTTTGCCGGCATCTTCGGGACGATCATCGGCTTCTATTTCGGCGCCGCCGACGAACAATCCGGGACGCCGCCGTCGCTGAGCGAGCCGGCTTACGAAAACGGTCGCATCTCGGTCGAGATCGGCGGCGGCGTCGCGCCCTTCATCAGCCTGCTGACGATCGAGAGCCGGCCCGACGATTCGCAGGTGCGGCAAGGCGATTTGCGGGCGCTTTCGTTCGAGGTCGGCGAGCATTGCCCGACCGATGCGTCGATCACCGTCGTCGACGGCGAGGGCAATCGCGACCAGGCCGAAATCACCTGCCCGGCCGAAGATCCTGACGCCGCCGACGCCAACGCCAACGCCGTCGCCAACACGACGAACGAAGCCGCGGGCAACGCGCTCTAGAGCATGATCAGCTTATGCTGAACCGCTCATCCTGAGGAGGGACCGAGCTTGTCGAGGGCCCGTCTCGAAGGATGCACAGGTCGGGCTGCCTCCCAGGCAGCGCTGAAGCATGCCGGGGGCATGCTTCACCTGTGCATTCCTTCGAGATGCCGCTTCGACTTCGCTCAGCGGCTCCTCAGGATGAGCGGAGCGAGTCAGTCCAAGGCGATCATGCTCTAGACCAGGCTTTCCGGCAGCGCGCCGGGCCCGGCCAGCTCGGCGTAGCGCCGCGCCGCATAGCGATCGGTCATGCCGGCGATGAAATCGCCGATCGCGCGCAGCACCGCGACCGGGCTGTCGTCCTCCGAGCGCCATTCCGGCGGCAGCCGCTCCGGCTCGGCGCGATAGGCGTCGAACAAGGCGGCGAGGATGCGCTGCGCCTCGGCGCGCACCGCCTTGACCGGCGGCGCGTTGTACATGCGCTCGTGGAGGAAGGCTTTGAGCGCCGCCTCGTCGGCCGCCATCGCGTCCGAGAAGCCGGCAAGCGGGCGGCCGGCGGCGCGGACCGCCTCGATCGAGGCCATCCCCGCCGCCCGCCGGCCGGTCTCGGCGAGCACGTCGTTGACCATCCGCCCGATCAGGTCGCGGACCAGCTCGGGCACCAGCCGGGCCTCGCCGGCATCGGGGTGGCGGGCGCGCACTGCCGCCCAGGCGCGCGCGGCCAGCGGCACGCCGAGCAGCTCGTCGAGCGTGAACAGGCCGGCGCGAAGGCCGTCGTCGATGTCGTGATTGTCGTAGGCGATGTCGTCGGCGATCGCCGCGATCTGCGCCTCCAGCCCCGGCCAGCTGTCGAGTTCCAGCGGCCATTCCGCGTCGGCCTCGGCGAGCGCCCAGGGCGGATCGGCGACCGGCCCGTTATGCTTGGCCAGCCCCTCGAGCGTCTCCCAGCTGAGATTGAGCCCGGAAAAGCGCGGATAGGGGGTCTCGAGCCGGGTCAGCAGGCGGATGGTGTGGGCATTGTGATCGAAGCCGCCGGCCCCTGCCATGGCGGCCTGGAGGACGTCCTCGCCGGCATGGCCGAACGGCGGATGGCCGATATCGTGGGCAAGCGCGAGCGCTTCGGTCAGATCCTCGTTGAGGCCCAGCGCCCGCGCCAGGGTCCGCGCGATCTGGGCGACTTCGAGGCTGTGGGTCAGCCGGACCCGATAATGGTCGCCGTCGGGGGCGACGAACACCTGGGTCTTGTGCCTGAGGCGGCGGAACGGGACCGAATGGATGATCCGGTCGCGATCGCGCTGGAAGGCGTCGCGCGGGCCGCGCTCAGCCCGGTCGTCTTCGCCGTGACGGCGTCCGCGGCTCCGGCTCGGATCGGCCGCGAGATGCGCGAGTGGCGGGCGTTCGCCGGCCGGCGCCGGATTCCTCGCGGCCGCCGCGGGCGGAGCTGCGCTCGGTGCTGGCGGCGCGGCTGCGGCTGCCGCGAGTGCCGGATCCCGGCTGGGGCTCGGCCCGGCCGCTTCGCGATCCGCGCGCGGCGGTGCGTTGCTCGGGCTGCGGGGGCTGGTTTCGGGCGGTGCGGGGTTCATCGGGGATCCGGAGCCGCTCTATCTCCTGGCCCGCCGGGCTTGTCCAGGCAATTGCCTCGACCTCGCGCCGTTCGAGCTGGCGGACGAAGGCGCGGGCGGCGGCCGGCGTGTCGAACGGCCCGACCAGCAGCCGGTAGACCCGGTCGGTGAGCGCCGCATAGGCGCCGCGGCTGCCGAGCAAGGCGGGCGCGTCCGCCCGCGCCTCGGCGAATTCGTGCGGCAGCACCGATTGCGCGCCGGCATGGGCGAGCTGCACCCAGTGGCGGGCCGGGTTGCGCGCCGCCTGGCCGCGGGCCGGCGGTTCGGCAGGCCGCGCCTGGCGGGCGCTCGCGGCGGCAGCCGGCGGCGCCGTGCGGGCGCTGCGCGCCGGAGCGGGCCGCGCCGGAGCGGCCTCCTGCGGCAGCGACTGGACCATCGCGGCGACGTCGCCGAAGTCGCCGCGGCGGGCCGGAGCGGGCTGGGGCGGCACCCGCGCGGGCGGCGGCCGCTCGCCGCCCGGCTCGAGGGTGAAGGTCGCGCCGGGGGTGAAAGCGGGGGCTTCGCGCGGCGGCTGGGCGGCGGCCGGCGGGCCTTGCTCCTCCGCCGGCTTGGCATCTTCGGGCTCGGGCGGCGGCGGCCCGAAGCGATCGCCGTCGTTCTGCGCGAGCTCGACCGGCCGGCGCGGCTCGACCGGCGGCGCCTCCTCGCGGCGCGGAGTCCGGATCAGGGTCCCGACCGGGCCCTCGGCCGTGCCGGGGCGGCGGCGCGGCGCGGCATTGAGCGGCTCGGCGGGCTGCGGCCGGGTCCGGCCCGGCTGGGCGGCCGGCCCGCTTTGGGCGAGAGCGAGCGCGCCGGGATCGGCGCGGGTGTCGCCATGGGCGGCCATCTGGCTGCCGCGGCCGCTGCTCGGGAAGCGGCCGAAATGGACGGCGGCCGCCTTCTCGGCCGGGGTCAGCGCGGCGAGCCTGGCGAAGAAGGGCGCCATCTCCTGCGCGTTCGCCGCCGGCATCATCCGCGCCGCCGTGTCCTCGGCGCCGCGCGCGTCGCCGGTCAGCGCCAGCACGAAGGCCTGGGTGCGCCAGGCGGCGCGGTCGTGGCGGCGGAGCTGGCCGTCGATCACCCGCAAGGCGGCGTCGCGCTGGCCGCTGATCGCCAGCGACAGCGCCAGCCGGCGCTCGATCTCGGCATCGGGCCGGCGGCGCAGCACCAGCGCATAATCCTGCTGGGCGCGGCGGGGATCGCCGAGCATGTCGTGGGCGAGGCCGCGGTCGCCGGCGATCTCGGCCTCGGGCGCGCCGAGCGCGGTCGCCTGCGAAAACAGGCTCAGCGCCTGATCGGGCCGCTCCATCTGCACCAGGGCCGAGCCCATGCCGGCCTTGACCCGGGCATCGCCGGGCGAGATTTCGTCGGCGCGGGCGAAGAAGCCCAAGGCCGCCTCGCCGTCGCCCATCGCGTTGGCGGCGCGGCCGGCGCCGATCAGCGCCTCGAGGCTGCGCGGATTTTCGGCAAGCGTCGTGAGGTTGCGCCTGAGCTCGGCGCCCGGCCCGGTGTCGAGCGGCTGCACGATCGCGCCCGGCGGCAGCTCGCTGCGCTGGGGCTGTTCGTCCATTTCCTGCGCGCGGGCGGGCCCCGCGGCCATGATGATCCCGGTCGCCGCAAGCAAGATGCCGCGGCGAACCCCCCGCATCGCCGATGAATTCATCGCGCCCGTAGACAATGGTTCGGCCGTACCGGCAATGACCGGAAACTACGGGCTGCGGCGGGACGGGGCTGGCGGGCGGTGAAACGGTGCGACCCGTCACCCCGGCGAAGGCCGGCGTCCCAGGTCGCAAGGGCACGGCGGGGCTCGCCGAGATCCCGGCCTTCGGCTTCGCCGAAGTCTATCCTGAGCGCCGCCGCAGGCGGCGTCGAAGGGCCGGGATGACGGAGGCCTACTGATTGTTCTGCCGATTGAGGAAGCGCGGGATGTCGAGCGGGTCGCGGGTGGTGCCGGTGCGCATGCGCGGGGACTCCTCCTCGCCGCCCTCGGCTTCCTCGACCTGCGCCTTGGCGGCGCCGCGGGCGATGTTCGACATCCGCTCGAACAGGGTGCCGCCCTCGCGCGGCTTCGCCTCGGGCTCGGCCGCATTCTCCTCGCGGGTCAGCCAGGAGCGGGTGGCGGCCGCCTGCGGCTCGCTCGCCCCGGCCTCGGCCGGCGCCTCCTCCTCGGCGGTCATGTCGATGCTGTCGAGCAGCAGCTCGTCCTCCTCGGCTTCGGCCACGGCCTCGGCGGCCGGCATCTCGGCCGCCGGCATCTCCATCGCCGCCGGCTCGGCTTCCTCGGCGAGCGCCATCGGCGCCTCTTCGGCCATGCCCTCGGGCGGGGTCAGGGTGAGCGGCGCCGGCTCCGGCGCGACCTCGGTCCGCGGCGGCTCGGCGGCGCGGGCGGCCGGGAAGGCGAACACCTTGGCCGGCTGCGGGATCGGCATCACCTCTTCGGCGCCGATGCCGGTGGCGACCACCGAGACCCTTATCTTGCCGTCGAGATCGTTGTTGAACGCCGAGCCCCAGATGATGTTGGCGTCGGGGTCGACCAGCTCGCGGATATGGTTGGCGGCCTCGTCGACCTCCATCAGCCGCATGTCCTCGCCGCCGGTGATCGAGATGATGACGCCCTTGGCGCCCTTCATGCTGACCCCGTCGAGCAAGGGATTGGCGATCGCCTGCTCGGCGGCCTCGATCGCGCGATTGTCGCCGAGCCCCTCGCCGGTGCCCATCATCGCCTTGCCCATCTCGCTCATCACCGAGCGGACGTCGGCGAAATCGAGGTTGATCAGGCCGGGCATGACCATCAGGTCGGTGATCCCGCGGACGCCCTGCTGGAGCACCTCGTCGGCCATCATGAACGCTTCCTTGAAGGTCGTGTTCGGGTTGGCGATGCGGAACAGATTCTGGTTGGGGATGACGATCAGCGTGTCGACATGCTGCTGCAGCTCGGAAATGCCGGCATCGGCGGCGCGGCCGCGGCGGGCGCCTTCGAAGCTGAACGGCTTGGTCACGACTCCCACCGTGAGAATGCCGCGGTCGCGCGCGGCCTTGGCGATGATCGGCGCGGCGCCGGTGCCGGTGCCGCCGCCCATGCCGGCGGCGATGAAGCACATGTGCGCGCCTTCGAGCGCCGCCTCGATCTCGGTGAGCGCCTCCTCGGCGGCGGCCTTGCCGATCTCCGGCCGCGAGCCGGCGCCGAGCCCCTGGGTGATCTTGAGGCCGAGCTGGATCTTGCGGTCGGCGAGGCTGTGGTTGAGCGCCTGAGCGTCGGTGTTGGCGACGATGAAGTCGACGCCCTGGACGTCCGACTGGATCATGTTGGCGATGGCGTTGCCGCCCGCGCCGCCGACGCCGATGACGCTGATCCTGGGACGGAGTTCCTCGACTTCCGGCCGGATGAAATCGATGCTCATGCGCTGTCTCCCGATTGGCTCCGCGCAATGCGCCGCGCCTGGACTAAGTCCTTTTGCACGATGCGATTCTGCGGTGCGAGAAAAAATTAACGTTCACGACATGTTTTCCCCAGATTTCGTCAATACTGAGTCCGAAAAGCCGCAATCAGGCGCGAAAGCCAGCCGCCCGGGCCGCGATCGTCGCCGCCGGGGCCGCCGTTGAAGCCGCTGCGCAGGTCGCCCTCGTCCGCCGCGGCGAACAGGGCGAGCCCGCCGAGCGTCGAAAAAGCGGGCCCGCTATGCGCCTCCGGGAGCCCCGGCATCGCCGGCCGGCCGATCCGGACGGCGCGGCCGAGCACCCCCTGGGCATAGTCCGCGATGCCCTTGAGTTCGGCGCCGCCGCCGGTCAGCACCACCTGCCGGCCGAACGGCCCGGAAAAGCCCAGTTGCTTCAATGCGCCTTCGATCTGGGCGGTGAGATGCTCGAGCCGCTGGCGGATCACCGCGACCAGCTGGGCGCGGGTGATGCGGGCGCTCTCGATCCCTTCCTGGCCGCCGGCGATCGGCGCCAGCTCGATCATGTCGTGATTGTCGCGCGGGCTCGTCATCGCCGAGCCGTAGAAGCATTTGATCCGCTCGGCCTCGGCGCGGCGGGTGCCGAAGGCGGCGGCGATGTCGTCGGTGATGTCGGCGCCGCCGATCGCCAGCGACTTGAGGCCGACCAGCATGCCGCCGGCGAAGACCGAGACGTTGGTCACCCCGCCGCCCAGTTCGACCAGGGCGACGCCGAGCTCGCGCTCCTCGTCGCTCAGGCACGCCTTGCCGGCCGCGACCGGCGAGGCGACGATCGCCTCCACGCCGAGATGGGCGGAGCGGACGCAAAGGTCGAGATTCTTGACCGGCGGCGGATCGGCGGCGATGACATGGATGTCGACCGCGATCTTGTCGGCATGGAGGCCGCGCGGCTGCTTGACCCCGTCGACGCCGTCGATCGTGTAAAAGGCGGGAATGGCGTGGAGGATGGTGCGGCCCTCGGGGTCGATCGACTCCCGGCCGGCGCCGAGGAGCGCGTCGATATCGTCATTGGTGATCCGGCGGCCGCCGATGGCGACCTCGACCCCGGCGACGTTGCTGACCAGGCCGCCGGCGGAGAAGCCGACGAACACCTGGTCGATATTGGTGCCGGCGATGCGCTCGGCCTGTTCGACCGCCTCGCGGATCGCGATCTCGCTCTTCTCCATGTCGGCGATGAAGCCGCGCTTGACCCCCCGGCTCTCGCGCTGGCCGGTGCCGAGGATCCTGAGCTTGCCGTCCTCGTCCGGCTCGGCGATCAGCGCGCACACCTTGGACGAGCCGACGTCGAGCGCGGCGACGAGGTTGCGGACGGGCAGGGTGGGCTGGCGTCGGCCCATCAAATGGTCCTCGCCAGATCTTGCGGGATCTGGCCGGGATCGGGCGCCGCCGCGGGCGGCACGATCGCGCCCGGCTCGCGCGAGATCCGGACATAGGTCCGCCGCGGATCGCGCATGTCGATGCGGGCGAAGCCGCGGCCGAGCAAGGGATCCTGCTGGTCCATCAGGGCGAAGCGGGCGATCGCCCGGCGCGCTTCCTCGTCGCCCTCGGGCAGGGTGAGCAGCTCGCCGCCCTGGAAGCCGATGTCCCAGCGGCGCTCGCCGACCCAGGTCGCATAGCGGACCAGCGGCCGCAGCCGGGGCGCGGCCTGGAAAAGCGCGTCGAGGCCGGCCATGTGGCGGTTGGCGCCGGGGCCGATGACCTGCAGCAGATCGGGCCTCGTATCCACCCGCACCGGCTCGAGCACGACGCCGTCGGAGTCGATCAGGCTCAATTGCCGGTTGTTTTGCCAGATCGCCACCGGCTGGCGCTCGATCACGTCGATCACCAGGGTGTCGGGCAGCCGGCGCGAGACCCGCGCCTCGCGGATCCAGCCGAACTGGAGCAGCCGCGTCCGGGTCGCGGCGAGATCGACCAGCGGCATCGCCATCGAATCCTGGTCGAAGGCGACATTGTAGATGGCGAGCCGCGAGACGCGGTGCGCGCCCTTGATCTCGACCCGCCTGAGGGTGAAGCCGGCGCCGCCGACGCCCTCGCCGAGCGCGATCCCGGCGAGCTGCGGCAGGCGGAAGGCGAGCACCGCCGCCGTCACCACCGCGAAGGTCATCAGGGCGAGCGCCCAATTGCCGATCCGGCGCGACCAGCCCGGCGAGACGCCGAACGGCTCGAGCAGGCCCTGTTTCTTCTGCCGGCGGCTGCCGCTGCCGCGCTGGCCGCCGCCGCGCGCCTTGGTCCGCCCCCGCGCCGGTCCGCCGCGCGCAATCCTCGCACTCATAACGCCGCCTCCACGATCCGCTCGACCAGCTCGGCATAATCGATGCCCCTGAGCCGGGCCTGCTCCGGCACCAGGCTCAAAGGCGTCATCCCCGGCTGGGTGTTGACCTCGAGCAGATAGAGGCCGTCGAGGCCCTGCTCGTCGTCCCAGCGGAAATCGGCGCGCGAGGCGCCCCTGCAGCCGAGCAGCCGGTGCGCCTTCAGCGCCGTCGCCATCGCCTCGGCGGCGACCTCGTCCGGGATCTGCGCCGGGCAGACGTGCTGGGTCAGCCCGTCGGTATATTTGGCGTCGTAATCGTAAAAGCCCTGGGTCGGCTTCAGCTCGGTCACCGCCAGCGCCTCGTCGCCGAGCACGGCGACGGTGAGCTCGTGGCCGCGCACGAACGGCTCGGCGAGCAGCCGCTCGAAATGCAGCCACGGCCCCTCGACGTCGCGGCCGATCGGGTTGCCGTAATTGCCCGCGCCGGTGACGATGGCGACGCCGACCGAGGAGCCCTCGTTGACCGGCTTCAGCACATAGGGCCGCGGCAGCGGATCGGCTTCGTGGAGCGTCTCGCTGGCGACGATCGTCCCCGCCGGCATGCGGATGCCGGCCGGCACGAGCACCATCTTGGTGAGCTCCTTGTCGATCGCGATCACCGAGGCTTCGAGCCCGCTATGGGTGTAGCGGAGGCCCATCAGGTCCATCATCCCCTGGACGGTGCCGTCCTCGCCCGGGGTGCCGTGGAGCGCGTTGAAGACGACGTCGGGGCTGATTTCGCCGAGCCGGGCGGCGACGTTGCGGTCCATGTCGATCCGGGTCACCTTGTGGCCGCGGCCCTCGAGCGCGTCCGCGACCCCGTTGCCGGTGATCAGCGAAATCTCCCGCTCGGCCGACCAGCCGCCCATCAGCACTGCGACATGGAGGGGCTCAAGCAACGCCAACTCCCTCGATTGCAAACCGGAATCCGTTCGGGCTGAGCTTGTCGAAGCTCTTCCCTTTTCTTTGGGCCGGAAAGAAGGGGTGGGCTTCGACAGGCTCAGCCCGAACGGTGATGGGAGCGGTCACGATCGTACTCCCACTCTCTGAATCTCCCACTCCAGCTCGATCCCGCTGTCGGCCTTGACCCGGCGCCTTACCTCCTCGCCCAATTCCTCGATGTCGGCCGCGGTGGCGCCGCCGAGATTGAGCAGGAAGTTGCAATGCTTCTCGGACACCTGGGCGCCGCCGATGGTGAGCCCGCGGCAGCCGGCCGCGTCGATCAGCTTCCAGGCCTTGGTTCCCGGCGGGTTCTTGAAGGTCGAGCCGCCGGTGCGGCTGCGCAGCGGCTGCGAGGCCTCGCGCTCCTCGGCGATCCGGTCCATCTCGGCGGCGATGACCGCGCGCTCGCCCGGCACGCCCTCGAACACGGCCTCGACCACCACTGCGCCTTCGGGCACTTCGCTGTGCCGGTAGGTGTAGCCGAACCGTTCGCGCGGCCAGGTCACGACCTCGCCGCTGCGCAGGACCAAAGTCGCCTCGATCAGAATGTCGGCGACCTCGCGGCCATAGGCGCCGGCGTTCATCCGCACCGCGCCGCCGGCGGTGCCGGGGATGCCGCGGAGGAATTCGAGGCCGGCGATATGGGCATCGCGCGCCTTGCTGGCGACGCTGATCCCCATCGCGCCGCCGCCGGCGCGAAGCCGGTTGCCCGGCTCGACATGGACATGGCCGAGCACCTTGGGCAGCCGCACCACCACGCCGGGCACGCCGCCGTCGCGGACGATCAGGTTCGAGCCGACCCCCACGGCAAGCACCGGCACCGAAGGATCGAGCCCGCGCAGGAAGCGCGCCAAATCCTCGACGCTCGCCGGCCGCACCAGCCATTCGGCCGGCCCGCCGGTGCGGAACCAGATGAAATCGGCAAGGCTCCCCTCGCGCTCGGCGGTGCCCTCGAGCCGCGGCAAATCGATCACGGAGCTCATGCCGCCGCCCCAAAAAGAGGGACAGTCCCTCTTTTTTCGGCCAATCGGGAAAATAGGGACAGTCCCTCTTTTTTGCGGAGGGCGCTCATGCCGCCGCCCCTCCCCGCGCCTTGGCGATGCCGTCGGCGAGGCCCGCGGCCCATTTGGTGATGTCGCCGGCGCCGAGGCAGATCACCATGTCGCCGGGCGCGGCGAGGTCCTTCAATTGCCGGCAGACCTCGTCGGCGTCGGCGACGGCGGCGGCGCCGAGATGGCCGCGCTGCTTCATCCCCTCGACCAGCGCCTCGGCGTCGACGCCCTCGATCGGCGCCTCGCCGGCCGCATAGACCGGCGCGACGAGGACGATATCGGCGTCGTTGAAGGCGCCCTGGAACTCGGCCATCAGATCGTGCAGCCGGCTGTAGCGGTGCGGCTGGACGATTGCGATCACCCGCCCCGCCGCGCCCTCGCGCGCCGCCGACAGCACCGCCTTGATCTCGACCGGATGGTGGCCGTAATCGTCGATGATGGTGACTCCGTCGACTTCGCCGACCTTGGTGAAGCGGCGCTTGACGCCGTGGAACCTGTCGAAGCCGCGGGCGATCACCGCATCGTCGATGCCCATCTCGACGGCGACTCCGATCGCCGCCAGCGCGTTCTGGACGTTGTGGCGGCCGGGCATCGGCAGCTCGATCCCGGTTATCGCGCGCACCTCGCCGTGGCGGTCGCGCACCGAAACGTCGAAGCGGTTGGCGCCGGGCAGCGGCTCGACATTCTCGCCCCTGATGTCGGCCTGGGCGGCAAAGCCGTAGGTGACGATGCGCCGGTCGCGAAGCCGCGGGATGATCGACTGGACCTCGGCATGATCGACGCAAAGCAACGCGGCCCCGTAGAAGGGCACGTTCTCGACGAACTCGACGAACGCATCCTTGACCGCCTCGAACGAGCCGTAATGGTCGAGATGCTCGGGATCGATGTTGGTGACGACGGCGATGGTTCCGTCGAGCCGCAGGAAGCTGCCGTCGCTCTCGTCGGCCTCGACCACCATCCATTCGGACTGGCCGGGGCGGGCGTTGGAGCCGTAGGCGTTGATGATGCCGCCGTTGATGATCGTCGCGTCGATCCCGCCGGCGTCGAACAGGGCCGCGATCATCGACGTCGTCGTGGTCTTGCCGTGGGTGCCGGCGACCGCGACGTTGAGCTTCAGGCGCATCAGTTCGGCCAGCATTTCCGCCCGCCGGACCACGGGGATGCGCCGCTCATAGGCCGCGGCGAGCTCGACATTGTCGGGCCGGATCGCCGAGGAGATCACCACCACCGCGGCGTCGCCGAGATTGTCGGCGCTGTGGCCGATCGCGACCGGAATGCCGAGCTTCCTGAGGCCCTCCACCACATAGCCCTCGGCGACGTCCGAGCCCTGCACCTGGTAGCCGAGCTGGCACATCACCTCGGCGATGCCCGACATGCCGATGCCGCCGATGCCGACGAAATGGATGGTGCCGATATCGGTGCCGACTCCTTTCATCGGACTGCTCCGATGAAAGGAATCCGCTCATCCTGAGCTTGGCGAAGGATCATGCCGGCACTCCTCCGGCCATCGGCCGAAGCACCGCGTCGCGGACGAAAGCGGGGTCTGCGCCGGGATCGCGGCCGGTCCGCTCGACCAGGTCGGCGAGATCCTTCGCGGCGTTCGGCCGGCCGACCTTCCTGGCGCAGGCCGCGGCCTTGGCGAGCGCCTCGGGCTCGAGCCCGAGCTTCTGCATCTGCTTGGCGAGCTCGACCGCGGTGAACCTGTCCTGCGGGATCGCCCGGGCGCCGCCGGCCTTCGCCATTTCGCGGGCGTTGTAGGTCTGATGGTCGTCGGTCGCGCTGGGCAGGGGCACCAGGATCGCGGGGCGGCCGGCCGCGGTCAGCTCGGCGATGGTCGAGGCGCCGGCGCGGCCGATGACGAGATGCGCCCAGGCGAGCCGCTCGGGCAGATCGGGCAGATAGGTGGCGAGGTCGGCCGGGATGCCGAGCGCGGCATAGCGGGCGCGGACCTTGTCGATATCCTCGGCCCGGCATTGCTGGGTGACCTGGAGCCGGCGGCGGAAATGCTCGGGCAGCAAGGCGAGCCCTTCGGGCACCACCTCGGAGAGGATCGCGGCGCCCTGGCTGCCGCCGGTGACGAGCAGCCGGAAGATGCCGTCCTCGGTCAGCGGGGGGAAGGGCTGGTCGCGCAGCGCCAGCACCTCGTCGCGGACCGGATTGCCGACCAGGCTGGCCCTCTCGGCTGCCTTGGCGGGCAGCCGCTGGACGTTCGGGTAAGCGGTGGCGATCGCATCGACCTTGCCGGCCATCAGCCGGTTGACCCGGCCGAGCACGGCGTTCTGCTCGTGCAGCAGGGTCGGGATGCGGTCGCGCCGCGCCGCGAGCAAAGCCGGGAAAGCGGGATAGCCGCCGAAGCCGATCACCGCCGAGGGCAGGAAGGTCTCGTAGAGCCTGAGCGCCATCGTCCGCCCGGTCATGATGCTGCGCGCCGCCCGCAGCCAGCCGGCCGGGCCTCCGGTCAGCCGCCCGGCGGGGAGGATATGGACCTGGACGTTGCCGAACAGGCCGGGAATGCGGGCGCCGCGATCGTCGGTGATCAGCGCCACCCGGTGGCCGCGCAGCAGCAATTCCTCGGCGAGCGCGTGCGCCGGCACCATATGGCCGCCGGTCCCGCCCGCGGCGAGCACATAGTGGCGCGACATCATTTGAGCCCGCTCCATCTGACCACATAGGGCTGGCCGAGCAGATGCGGATTGCGGCGGCTGAAGGCGAGCAGCAGGCCGAAGCCCATCGCCAGCGCGATCATCGACGAGCCGCCATAGGAGATGAACGGCAGGGTCATCCCCTTCGAAGGGGCGATATGGACGTTGACCGCCATGTTGATCAGCGCCTGCAGGCCGAACTGGGTGACCAGGCCGGCGGTGGCGAGGACGAGGAACTTGTCCTCCTCGTTCAGGAGCCGGACCAGCACCCGCACGACGATCGTCATGTAGAGGATGGCGATGGCGAGGCAGGCGATGATCCCGAACTCCTCGCCGATCACCGAGAAGATGTAATCGGTGTGCGGCTCGGGCAGCGAGAATTTGCGGATGCCGGCGCCCGGGCCGGCGCCGAACAGGCCGCCGGCGGTCAGCGTCCTCAGCGCCGATTCGACCTGATATTGATCGCCCTGCTCGAACAGGAAGGCGTCGATCCTGAGCGTCGCCACCGGATAGAAGAGATAGGCCGCCACCAGCCCGAAGATGCCGGCGGCGCCGAGCCCGTAGAGGATCCGCATCGGCGCCCCCGACAGCATCAGCAGCACCACCCAGGCGGCGACGAAGATCACCGTCTCGCCGAGGTTCGGCTGGCGCATCAGCAGCAGCGCGATCACCCCGGTCAGCACCGCCGTCAGCGGCACCACCGGCAGCGACTTGTCCTTCTCCTTCAGGGACAGCAGCCAGGCGATGGTGACGATGAACAGGGGCTTGAGGAATTCGGACGGCTGGAACTGGGTGAAGCCGGCGCCGATCCAGCGGGTCGCGCCGTTCCTCTCGAAGCCGATGATCGGCACCAGGAACAGGCAGATGGTGAAGAAGGCGGCGCCGGCGATCGACAGCCGCCGCGCGGTCGGCTTGGCGAGCATCGAGGTGCCGATCATCACCGGCACGGCGAGCGCGATCCAGATCAGCTGCCGGTAGAAATAGTAAAGCGGCGGGAAGCTGATGCCGCCGCCCGAATAGCGCTGGCTCGCCGCCGGCGAGGCCGCCGCGACCGCGATCAGCCCGATCGAGATCAGCACCGCGACGAGGACGAGGAGGACCTTGTCGATCTCCCAGAACCAGCGCCCGAACGCGCTCCGGTCCGAGCGGCCGAGCCGCGGCGCCATCGCCTTGCGGGCCGGGGGCGCGACGCTGCTCATCCCGCCACCGAAAAAGAGGGACAGTCCCTCTTTTCCCGTATTTCCCGCAGGTGCGAAAATAGGGACTGTCCCTCTTTTTTCATGCGAGCGCCTCCACCGCGGCGCGGAAGGCGTCGCCGCGCGCCTCATAGTCGCGGAACTGGTCGAACGAGGCGCAGGCCGGCGACAGCAGCACGACCTCGCCGGGCGCCGCCGCCGCCGATGCGTCCTTGACCGCGGTCACCAGCAATTCGGACTCGTGCACCGGCACCTTCCCTTCGAGCAGTTTCGCGAACATCGGCCCGGCCTCGCCGATCGTGTAGGCGGCGCGGACGTGGCCGAGCTGGTCCGCGCAAGGGCCGAGATCCTCGGACTTGGCGAGCCCGCCGACAATCCAGTGAACATACTTATAGGAAGCGAGCGCCGGCGCCGCCGATTCCGGGTTGGTCGCCTTGCTGTCGTTGACGAACCTGACGCCGTTTTTCTCGGCGACCAGCTCCATCCGGTGCGGCAGCGCGCGATAGGTTTCGAGCGCGCCGGCGATCACCGGATCGTCGATCCCGAGCGCCCGCGCCGCCGCCACCGCGGCCGCCACGTTCTGGGCGTTGTGCGGCCCCCGCAGCGCCGGCCAGCGCGACTGGTCGTGGACGTCGGCGGCGGAGACCAGCAGGCGGCGGTGGGTGACCTGCTCGGCGATCGCCCTGCTGTAATCGTCCTCGACCGCGATCACCGCGGTATGATCGCGCGACTGCATCTCGAACAGGCGCGCCTTGGAGGCGGCATAGGCCTCGACCCCGTCATAGCGGTCGAGATGGTCGGGGGTGACGTTCAAAAGGACGGCGACGTCGCAGTCGAGGCTGCGGGTCAGATCGATCTGGTAGGAGGAGAGTTCGAGCGCGTAGAGCCCGCCGGCGGCGAGCGGCGCCTGGCCCATGATCGGGTAGCCGATATTGCCGGCCATGGTCGACGCCATCCCCGCCGCCCGGGCGATATGATGGATGAGCGCGGTCGTGGTCGACTTGCCGTTGGTGCCGGTGACCCCGACCACCCGATGCGGCGGCAGGGTCGGGCGCGCCTGGGCGAACAATTCGATGTCGCCGATCAGCGGCACCCCCGCCCGCGCCGCGTGCCCCGCGATCGGGTGGCGATTGAGCGGCACCCCCGGCGAGACGATGACGCCGTCATAGCCGGCAAGATCGAGGGTCATCAGGTCGGCGATCGCCGCCTTGTCCGCGACCGCCTCGCGCGCTTCCTCGCGATTGTCCCAGGCGGTGACCTTGGCGCCGCTGGCGACCAAAGCCTCGACGCTCGCCAGCCCCGATCTGGCGAGGCCGAGCACGGCATAGCGTCTGCCGCGAAAGACGGGGCTGGTGATCATGGCGCCGCCGTGCTCCCGCGAAGGCGGGAGCCCGGCTTTCCCTTGCCTGGACCCCCGCTTGCGCGGGGGTGCGGTGCTGGCGCTGCTGCTCGCATCGCCATCACCGCAGCTTCAACGTCGACAGGCCGGCCAGCGCCAGCACGAAGGCGATGATCCAGAAGCGGATCACCACGGTCGGCTCGGACCAGCCGAGCTGCTCGAAATGGTGGTGGATCGGCGCCATCCGGAACACCCTTTTGCCGGTGCGCTTGTAGACGAGGACCTGGATGATCACGCTCATCGCCTCGAGCACGAACAGGCCGCCGATGATGCCGAGCACGATCTCGTGGCGGGTCGCCACCGCGATCGCCCCCAGCGCCCCGCCCAGGGCGAGGCTGCCGGTGTCGCCCATGAAGACCGCGGCCGGCGGCGCGTTGAACCAGAGGAAGGCGAGCCCGGCCCCGACCATCGCCGAGCAGAGCACGGTGAGGTCGCCGGCGCCGAGCACGTGCGGGATGCCGAGATAGGTGGCGAAGATCTTGTTGCCGACCAGATAGGCGATGACGATGAAGGCGAGGCTGGCGATGATCACCGGCATGGTGGCGAGCCCGTCGAGCCCGTCGGTCAAATTGACCGCATTGCCGAACGCCACCACCACGAAGGCGGCGAACAGGATGTAGAACGGCCCGAGGTCGATCACCGGCCCGTTGTAGAAGGGGATGTAGAGCTCGGTGCCGACGCCGCCGTCCCACGAGATGATCCAGCAGCCGATGCCGGCGACGACGAACTCGGCGAGCAGCCTCAGCCGGCTCGAAATGCCCTTGTGGTGGCGCTTCTTGATCTTGTCGTAATCGTCGAGGAAGCCGATCGCGCCGAAGCCGACGGTGATGAACAGGCACGCCCAGAGGTAGCGGTTGGAAAAATCCATCCACAGCAGCATCGCCACGGTCAGCGAGGTGAGGATCATCAGCCCGCCCATCGTCGGCGTGCCGCGCTTGGCGAGATGGGAGAGCGGGCCGTCGTCGCGGATCGGCTGGCCCTTGCCCTGGCGGACCCTCAGCCAGCCGATGAACCTGGGCCCGATGATCAGGCCGAGGAACAGAGCGGTCGCGGTCGCGCCGCCGGCGCGCAGCGTGATGTAGCGGAAGAGGTTGAACACTCCCGGATAGCCAAGCTGGTCTGCGATCCAAAGAAACATCAGTCGTTCCTGCCCGCCAGCGCCTCGACGAGGGCGGCAAGTCCGATGGAGTTGGAACCCTTGACGAGCATGGCGTCGCCGGGGCCGATCGCCTCGCGCGCAAGGGGAATGGCCGTCGCCGCGTCGGGCACATGCGCCATTTTCACTTGCCCGCCAAGCGCTTTCGCCAATGCCGCCATTTCCGGGCCGACCAGGATCGCATAATCGACCTGCGCCTCGGCGAGCGGCGCGGCGAGCGCTTCGTGGAAGGCGGTGCTGCCTTCGCCCAGCTCGCGCATCGCGCCCAAGACGGCGACCCGGCGGCCGGCGACCTTCTCCTCGCCAAGCACCTTGAGGGTCGCCGCCATCGAGGCCGGATTGGCGTTGTAGCTTTCGTCGATCAGCAGCGCCTCGCCGCCGGCGACCGCGATCCGGTGGCGTTCGCCGCGGCCCTTCAATCCGCCGAGCTCGGCCAAAGCGAGGCCGGCGAGAGCGAGGTCGCCGCCCACCGCCTGGACGGCGGCCAGCACCGCCAGCGAATTGGCCACCCAATGCTCGCCGGGCTGGGAGATGGTGTAGCTCAGCTGCGCGCCGGGCAGCTGCGCGGTGATCATCGATCCGCCGCGCGGGCCGCGCACGACATAGGAAGCGCGCACGTCCGCCCCCTCGCCGAGGCCGAAGGTGAGGATCCCGCCGGCATGCCGCCGGGCCGCTGCGGCGAGCCGGTCGCGGTGCGGGCTGTCATGGGGAAGGATCGCGACGCCGCCCAGCTCCAGCCCCTCGAAAATCTCCGCCTTGGCGTCGGCGATCGCCTCCTCGCTGGCGAAGAATTCGCGGTGCGCCGAAGCGATGGTGGTGACGATGGCGACGTGCGGCCGCACCAGCCGGGTCAGCGCGGCGAGCTCGCCGGGATGGTTCATCCCCATCTCGAAGATGCCGAACTTCGCCTCGCGCTTCATCCGCGCCAGCGACAGCGGCACCCCGGTATGGTTGTTGTAGCTCTTCACCGAGCGGTGCGCCCGGCCCGGCGCCGAGCGGTCGAGCGCCGCGTAGAGCGCCTCCTTGGTCCCGGTCTTGCCGGCCGAGCCGGTGACGCCGACGATCTTTCCGGCGTTGCGCGCCCGCGCCGCCGCGCCGAGAGCGTTCAAGGCACGGAAAGTATCGGCAACGACCACGCACGGTCCGCCGGCATCCGTGCTCACGATCGCGCCTTTCGCGCCACGTTCGAACGCCTGTTCGACGAACCGGTGCCCGTCCGTCGTCTCGCCCTTGAGCGCCACGAACAAATCCCCCGGCCCGACCTCCCGGGAATCGAAGGTGACCCCGGTCACCGCGAAGTCATGCTCCGTGGCACCTTCGACAACATCCGCGATCTCGGCGGCGGTCCACAGCGCGCTCACCGCCCCCCCTCCGAAAAAGAGGGACAGTCCCTCTTTCCCCGTATTTCCCGCAGGTGCGAAAATAGGGACTGTCCCTCTTTTCTCATGCCGCCTCCTCGCGCGCGACGGCGACGTCGTCGAAGGGGAGCACCCGGTCGCCGACGATCTGGCCCTGCTCGTGGCCCTTGCCGGCGATGAGGACGATGTCGCCCGGCCCGGCCTCGGCGATCGCCAGCCTTATCGCCTCGCGCCGGCCGGCGACGTCGGCCGCGCCGGGCGCGCCGGCGAGGATGTCGCGGCGGATCGCCGCCGGGTCCTCGCTGCGCGGATTGTCGTCGGTGACGATCACCCGGTCGGCGAGCCGGGCCGCGACGGCGCCCATCTCGGCGCGCTTGCCGCGGTCGCGGTCGCCGCCGGCGCCGAGCACGATGGCGAGCCTCGCCGCATGCGGCCTGAGCGCCTCGATCGCGCTCTCGATCGCGTCGGGCGTGTGGGCATAATCGACATAGACCGGCGCCCCGGCCCGGCTGATCGCCGCCCGTTCGAGCCGGCCGCGCACCGGATGGACCCGGGCGAGATTGGCCAGCGTCTCGCCGACCTTGCCGCCGGTGGCGACGACCAGCCCGGCCGCGGTCAGCGCGTTGGCGGCCTGATAGGCGCCGATCAGCGACAGGGTGACCGCATGGCTTTTCCCCCCGGCCGCGATCGTCAGCTTCTGGCCGAGCTGGGCCGTCTCGCGCCCGACCAGCTTCAACGTCTCGCCTCTGGCCCCGACCGTCAGCACCTTCAGCCCGCGCGCCAGGCAGCGGGCGATCACCTCGTCCGATTTGGCATCGTCGGTCCACACCACCGCCGCCGCGCCGGGCTCGAGCACGTCCTCGAAGAGGCGCATCTTGGCCTCGAAATAGGCCGCCATCGTCTCGTGATAGTCGAGATGGTCGCGGCTGAAATTGGTGAAGGCGGCGGCCGCGACCGGCAGCCCCTCGGTGCGGTATTGCGCCAGGCCGTGGCTCGACGCCTCGAACGCGGCATGGCCGATCCCCATCCGCTCGAGGCCCGCCATGTTGGAGAGGAAGGTGACGATGTCGGGGGTGGTCAGCCCGGTCGTCACCTGATCGTCGGAGGTGGTGACCCCGAGCGTGCCGATGCTGGCCGAGGGATGGCCCGCCATCCGCCAGAGCTGGCGGGTCAGCTCGACGGTCGAGGTCTTGCCGTTGGTGCCGGTGACCGCGGCGATCGTCGCCGGGAAAGGCTGGAAGAATTTGGCGGCGAGCCGGGCGAACTTCCGCCGCGGCTCGGCATCGGCGATGTGGACCGCGCCCGCGGGCGGCGCTTCCGGCCGCGACACCACCGCCACCGCGCCCGACGACACCGCCTCGGGGATGAAGTCCTCGCCGTTGAACCTTTGCCCCCGGAACGCGCCGAACACGGTGCCCGGCGCGACCTTGCGGTGATCGATGGCGAAGCCGGTGACGGGCTCGCGCTCGCCGCCGCCGGTCAGCGTCCCGAGGTTCATCAGTGTGCCGGCGCTGCCGCCGGGGGCATCAGATCCGAAGTGTCGATGTCGCGGCTTTCATCGGGAATGATGCCCAGGAGCGGGCCGGTGCGCTGGATCAGATGGGCGACGATCGGCGCCGCCGTATAGGCGGCGGTGGTGACTCCGGAATTGGCTTCGCTCGGGCGGGGGGCGTCCATCATCACCAGCACCACATAGCGCGGCGCGTCCATCGGGAAAGCCGCGGCGAAGGTGGAAACGTTGAGATGGCGGTTATAGCCCCCTCCGGCGGCGACTTTTTCCGCGGTGCCGGTCTTGCCGCCGACCCGGAAGCCGAGCGCTTCGGCGCGGCGGCCGGTGCCGCGCTGGACGTTGAGCCGGAGCAGCTGGCGCACCCGATAGCTGGTCTCGGCGGAATAGACCCGGCGGCCCGAAGCCTCGCGGCCCGGCTCGACCCGGATCAGCGTCGCCGGCCGCCAGATGCCGCCGTTGACGAGCGCCGCATAAGCGGAGGCGAGGTGGAGCGGGGTAATCGCGAGGCCGTGGCCGAAGCCCGAGGTCATCACCGTCAGCCGGCCCCAGTCGCGCGGCCACAAAGGCGCGCTGCGCTCGCGCAGCTCGATCTGGGGCGCCTCGTTGAAGCCGAGATTGCGGAACGCCGCCTGCATCCGCTCGGCCCCCATCGCGTCGGCGACCCGGGCGGTGGCGATGTTGGAGGAATAGACGATCAGCTCGGGCACGGTCAGCGGCCGGCGCTGCTCGTGGCCGCGGTCGTCGTGGATCTGGAAGCGGCCGACCGCGATCGGCGCGGTCGCGTCCCAGCGCTGGTGCATCGAGGTGATCACGCCGGCGTCCATCGCCGCCGCGACGGTGATCAGCTTGAAGGTCGAGCCGAGCTCGTAGACCCCCATCGTCGCCCTATTGTAGAGGGCGCTCGGATCCGAACGGCCGGCGGCGTTGGGGTTGAAGGTCGGCGCCGAGGCCATCGCCACCACCTCGCCGGTGCGGACGTCGAGGACGATGCCGGTGCCGCCGTCGGCGCTCATCGCGGTCACCGCGCTCGCCAGCTCGGCTTCGAGCACCGCCTGGACCCGGCTGTCGATCGACAGGGCGACCGGGCCGCCGCGCCGCGCCGGATCGCGCAGCCTCTGGTCGAGCACCCGCTCCATGCCGGTGACGCCGTGGCCGTCCATGTCGGTCCAGCCGAGAACGTGGCCGGCCATCGCGGTCTGGGGATAGAGCCGCTCGGGCTCGCGGGCGAAGACGATGCCGGGCTCGCCGAGCGCGTTCACCGCCGCGACCAGCTCGGGCACGGCGCGGCGCGAGAGATAGAGGAAGTTGGTCTGCCGGCTGAGCAAGGCGCGATAGTCGGCGACGCTGCGCTCGGGCATCAGCGCGGCGAGGCGCTGGGCCAGCTCGCGGCGGTCGCCGATGATCTGCCGCGGATGGACGGCGATTGACCAGGCGTCGATGGTGCGGGCGAGGGGGACGCCGTTGCGGTCGACGATGTCGCCGCGCGGCGGCAGCAGCGGATTGACCAGCTGGTCGCCGCCGACATGGTCGGTGAACAGCTGGAGCTGGGTCAGCCGGGCGACGATCAGCACGGTGACGCCCATGAACAGCAGCATCACCAGCATCAGCCGGTGATAGGTGAGCGCCAGCCCATGGTCCTGGCCGGCGGCGATCGCCGGCCGTTCGATCCTGGCGGCGAGCGTCGCCATCAGTCGCGGGTTCCCCCGCCGCCGCGCTCGGCGCGGGCGGCGCTGCCGATCTCGCGCAGCGTCCGCTCGTCGAGCAGGGCCGCCGCCCGGCCTTGCGGGCTGCGCGCCGGACGGGCCGGCTCGGCCGCGGCGGTGCGGGTGCGGGCCGGGGCTGCGGCGGCGGTGCGGACCGGCGGCGTGACGGTGCGGACCGGCGGCGTGACGGCGCGAACCGGCGGCGTGACGGTGCGGACCGGGGGCGTGACGGTGCGGACCGGGGGTGCGGCCTCGGTCCGGGCCGGAGCGGCGGCGGCCAGGGTCAGGCTGGTGCGCTGGACGATCGGCCGCTCGAGCGGCGGCGGCGGCGCGAGGCTGCGCTGGTCGGCGACGGCGTGCCGCGCCGCCGGGGCTGCGGGCGCGGCGGCCGGCGCCGGGGCGGGCATCGGGGCGGCGGCCGAGGCCATCCGCACCTCGGCCGTCTCGAGCGGCGCCGCCGGGACCGCGCCGAAGCGGGCGAGCCGGACGTCGGGATGGAGATACTGGGCGGCGACCGGCGCCGCCAGCGCCAGCACCTCGTCATTCCATTGCTCGAGCTGCTGGAGCCGGCCGCGGGTGCCGAGCTCGGTCTGCAGCGAGCGGATCTGCTGCTCGGTGGCGACGATCCGGCGCTGGAGGCCGGTGAGATCGGCGCGCTCGGATGCGACCCGAAGCGAGAGCATGTAGCAGCCCAAAGCGGCGGTGCCGACGGCGGCGACCCAGCCGACCGGCTTGAACCCCCTTGCGATCATCGGCTTGCTCCTTCTGTTGACGTCCCTTGCGCCCAGGCGGGGGCGGCGGTGCGGCGGGCGGCGCGAAGCGTCGCCGAGCGCGCCCGCGGATTGGCCTGGGTCTCGGCGGCGCCGGCGCGGACCGCTTTCGCCACCGCCTCGAAAGTAGGGGCCGGCCCGGCCTTGGCGCGGGCCGGCAGGTGGCGCGAGGCGGCGGGGAGTGCGCCGCTGCGCGCCTTGAGGAAGCGCTTCACGATCCGGTCTTCGAGGCTGTGAAAGGTGACGACGGCGATCCGGCCGCCGGGCGCGAGCACCCGCTCGGCCGCTTCGAGGCCGCCCTCGAGCTCCTCCAGTTCCTCGTTCACATGGATCCGGATCGCCTGGAAGGTCCGGGTCGCCGGATCCTTCTTCATCCCCGGATGATGGCCGAGCGCCTTGCGCACCACCGCGGCGAGCTCGCCGGTGCGCGTGATCGGCCGCGCGGCGACGATCGCCCGGGCGATCCGGCGCGCCTTGGGCTCCTCGCCATAATGGAAGATGACGTCGGCGATCTCCGCCTCGTCGGCGCCGTTGACGAAATCGGCCGCGCTCGGCCCGTCCTTGCCCATCCGCATGTCGAGCGGACCGTCCGCCTGGAAGGAGAAGCCGCGCTCCGCCCGGTCGAGCTGCATCGAGGACACGCCGATGTCGAGCGTCACCCCGTCCACTTCGCTGACGCCGCGGGCGGCAAGCGCCTGACGCATCCGGCTGAAGCGCTCCGGCACAAGCGTCAGGCGCCCCCCGCAATCGGCGGCCAGCGCTTCGCCATACTGGATCGCCAAGGGATCGCGATCGAAAGCGAAGACGCGGGCCGCCCCTTTATCGAGGATGGCCTTGGTGTAGCCGCCGGCGCCGAAGGTGCCGTCGACATGGGTCTCGCCGGGGGCGACGGCGAGCGCATGGACGACCTCGTCGGCGAGGACCGGGACGTGGCGGGCGGGGCCGGCGGGGGTCATGGCGCGACTCCCCGTTCCTCGAGCCGGTAGGCGGCGAGCTCGGCGAGGTCGGGATCGCCGCTGTCGAGCGCGCGCTGCGGGTTCCACAGCTCGAACGTCTCGCCGGCGCCGACGAACAGGACGAGATCGTCGATGCCGCCGATCCGGCGCATCATCGGGGGCAGGATGATGCGGCCGGACGAATCCCAGGCGCAGGATTCGGTGAGGCCGAAGGCGCGGCGGTTGCGGCTGTGATGGGCGCGCAGCTCGACTCCGCGCTCCTCGTCGCGGAGCTTGCGGCGGTTGACGTCGGCGAGCACGTCGCGCTTGTAATTGGCGTCGTAGCCGACCAGGCAGGCCTCGGCCTCGTGCTTGCCGAGCACGATCAGCTTCTCAGGGCTGCGGCGCTCGATCATCGCCCGGATGAAGGCGGGCACGGAGAGACGCCCCTTGGCGTCCACCGCGTTGAGCGCGCTGCCGTTATGGAGATGCTCCTGGTCCACCCTTCGGCCCCGTCCCCTTTGCGCGGACCTTCCCCGTTCGCGGGCGCGCGCCATCGCTTCGCCCCGCGCTCCATCGCGGCTGAACAGGAAATGCCCCTAATTACCGGGCGTGGATAACAGGATAGACATGGGTTTGGAAGGGGATTTTATGCCATCTCATGGGATTTCATGCCGTATAGAGGGGCGCGCAGGGGGAAACACGGTAGAATCCGGGCCCAAATCCCACCTTTGCGTTCTTCGTTCGTTCTGTGGATAAGTCGGTGAATCGGCGCCCTCAGCGCGGCGGCGGCGCGGCCGTGCCGTTGGCCGACTCGGCGCCGGGGGTGACGCCGAGCTCGGCCAGCGGCTCGGTCGGCTGGGCGGCGGCGGGCGCCGCCGGCGGCCGCGCCCGCGCGCCGGCCTTCTGCTGCTCGATCAGGTTCGCGGTGATCGGCGCCTCGCCCGCCGGCCGGCTGGTGAAGACCGCGGCGAGAAGCACCGCCAGGAAGACGAAGGCAAGACCGGTAAGCCCGATCCGGACCCGCTGCATTCGACCATTCTCCTCCGGCGCGGAAACCTAACCGAGGATCTGCGCTTTGTCGAACCCCCGCCGCGGTTCGTCGAACGGCGCTGGCCGGGACGGGCCCGACACTTTCGATCTTGACGATCATTGCCGCGACCGCGAAGTATCGACCCATGCACAAGCACCCCCTCCTCTTCGCCGCAGCGGCCAGCGCGGCGCTTCTCGCCCTCCCGGCCTGCCAGCAGAGCGAGCCCGAGCGACTCAACAATTACGATCCGCAGGGCGACGCGCTGAAGAATGCCGCGCCGGTCGCGCTGCCGCCGGCGATCACCGACAACCGCACCTATCGCTGCAGCGACAACAGCCTCTATTATGTCGAATTCTACAACAACAACACGGCGCTGATCCGGACCAGCCGCGAAGGCAGCCCGGTCCAGCTGACCCAGACCGGCGGCGCCGGCCCCTATGCCGGCGGCAATTACACGGTCGGCGGCAATGCCACCCACACCACGATCAACGGCAAGTCCTGCCACACCTGAGCGGCGCGCCGGGCGACACCGCCGCCGCGAAACCGCCGGTCCGGATCTCCGGGCCGGCCTTTTCCGCCGCCGTCGGCCCAACGGCCCACCCTCCGAAAAGAGGGACAGTCCCTATTTTTGAGCGGGCCCGCGCATCCGGGAAAAAGAGGGACTGTCCCTCTTTTTTGGCCTTTTTCGTCCCCCTCCGCCCGACCGCCCCACCCGCGAAAAAGAGGGACAGTCCCTATTTATCGTCAGTGGGGGGAAGCAGAAAAATAGGGACAGTCCCTCTTTATCGTGAGCGACGGGAGGCGGCAGAAAAAAGAGGGACTGTCCCTATTTTCCGGCCGGGCGGCCCCGCTTCGGCGGCGGCGCGATCGCAAAACGCTCGGCGAGCGCCTTCCGCCACGAGTCGCTGCCCACCGGCCGGCCGGAGCGTATCGCCCGGGCGATCCGCGCTTCCTCCTCGCCGCCCGCTTCGAGCCCGCGCTCGAGCATCGCCCGCCAGTCGGCGACGTGGCGGGCGAGCGCGGCGATGTCGGTGAGGCCGTCCGGACGGCCGGTGAGATGGGCGCGCGCGCTCGACCAGGGCCAGGCCCCGGCCCGGTCGACGAGGCCCGCGGCGACCGGATTGTTCTCGACGTAGCGGGCCACCACCATCAGGTGCGCGTCGTCCATCGCGTAGCTCGCGAACCGCCCCTGGAACAAATGCCCGCTCAGCTGATGCGCCCGGTTGATCCGCTGCGAATAGGCGGTGTGGACGCTCGCCAGCGGCCCCCGCAGCCCATCCTCGCCCGCCGGCACGAGCACCAGGTGAACATGATTGCCCATCAGGCACCAGCTCCAGCAGGCGGTGCCGTGCCGCGCGCAGGCCGCCGCGAGCAGCGTCAGATAGGCGCGGCGGTCCGCGTCGGTGAAGAACAGCTGTTGCTTGCGATTGCCGCGCTGGACGACGTGGTGCGGCAGCCCCGGAAACACCATGCGCGCGGATCGCGGCACCCTATCCTCCAAAAACAGGGACAGTCCCTCTTTTCACGCTTGCGCGCGTCCACCGAAAATAGCGGAACTTGCCCAGAAGTTCAACGAAAAAGAAAAAATGGACGGTCCCGATTCACGGCGGGCGACGGGCGGCGGGCGACGGGCGAGAAAAGAGGGACTGTCCCTCTTTATCGGCGGGCGAGAAAAGAGGGACTGTCCCTCTTTATCGACATGCCGTTCGGCGTCGGCCCAACCTCCCCCGCGCCACAGGCCATCGAAACGGCGGGAACAAAGCCCCCTCGCCGCCCCTTGGTAATCGGACTGCGCTCGCCGCCCGTCGCTGCGCGCGCTTTCATTCCCAAGGAGAGGATTTGGCTATGTTCAGGAACAAATCTCGCCGCCGCGGCCTGGCGGCCCTCGGGGGCGTTTTGATGCTCGCCGGCGCCGGTACGGCGCTCGCCGCAACGCCGCATTTCCGGGCCGTGCTCAATGGCGACAACGTGCCGGGCGGCGCCGCCGACAGCGACGGCTGGGGCCGGGCGAGGATCGGCATCCACCAGGCCAGTCACGAATTGTGCACCGATCTCGAGGTGCGCAGCATCGGTCGGGTGACTTCGGCGCAGATCTATCGCGGCCGCGCCGGCGAGGCCGGCGAGCCGGTGTCGCGGATCGAGCTGCCCGACGACAATGACAGCTGGGATTGCAAGGCGGTCGGCGAGGCGCTCGCCCAGGAGATCGAATCGAACCCCTCCGCCTTCTACGTCGAGATCCGCACCGACGAATTCCCCAACGGCGCGATCCGCGGCCAGCTCGGCCCCGGCTAAAGGGCCGGCGCCAGAAAGAGGGACAGTCCCTCTTTTTCGGGCCGCCCGCCGATAAATAGGGACAGTCCCTCTTTTTGGGGGACTGTCCCTGTCGTCCCCGCCGGCGCTCGCACGGCGGCGGCGAAAATAGGGACTGTCCCTATTTATCGCGGCGGCGGCGAAAATAGGGACTGTCCCTATTTATCGCGGCTAGGCGGGGACGGCCGCCGCCGCTAACGGCTCGGCCATGGCCGATTCTGCGCTTCCCCCCGAAATCGTCGCCGCCCACGGCCTCGGCGCCGAGGACTATGACCGCGTGCTGCGCGCGCTCGGCCGGGCGCCGAACCTCACCGAGCTCGGCATCTTCTCGGTGATGTGGTCGGAGCATTGCTCCTACAAGAGCTCGCGCGTCCATCTGAAGAAGCTGCCGACCGAGGCGCCCTGGGTGATCTGCGGCCCGGGCGAGAATGCCGGCATCGTCGACATCGGCCCGGGACCCAATGGGGAAGCCCAGGCGGCGATCTTCAAGATGGAGAGCCACAACCACCCCTCGTACATCGAGCCCTATCAGGGCGCGGCGACCGGCGTCGGCGGCATCTTGCGCGACGTCTTCACGATGGGCGCCCGCCCGGTCGCCAATCTCAACGCCCTGCGCTTCGGCCGCCCCGATCACCCGCGGATGCGCCACCTGATCGCCGGCGTCGTCGCCGGGATCGGCGGCTACGGCAATTGCGTCGGCGTGCCGACGGTCGGCGGCGAGGTGAACTTCCACCCCGCCTATGACGGCAACATCCTGGTCAACGCGATGACCGTCGGCGTCGCCGACACCGCGAAGATCTTCTATTCGGCCGCGTCGGGAATCGGCAATCCGATCGTCTATGTCGGCTCGAAGACCGGCCGCGACGGCATTCACGGCGCGACCATGGCCAGCGCCGGTTTCTCCGCGGACAATGAGGAGAAGCGCCCCACCGTCCAGGTCGGCGACCCGTTCACCGAGAAACTGCTGATCGAGGCCTGCCTCGAGCTGATGGCGTCGGACGCGATCGTCGCCATCCAGGACATGGGCGCCGCCGGCCTCACCTCCTCCTCGGTCGAGATGGCGTCCAAGGGCGGCGTCGGCATCGAGCTCGACATGAACGCAATCCCCTGCCGCGAGCAGGGGATGACGCCCTACGAGATGATGCTCTCGGAAAGCCAGGAGCGGATGCTGATGGTGCTGAAGCCCGGCCGCGAGGCCGAGGCCGAAGCGATCTTCACGAAGTGGGAGCTGGACTTCGCGGTGATCGGCCGGGTGACGGACACCGGCCATATGGTGCTCCGCTGGAACGGCGAGATCGCCGCCGACATCCCGCTCGCCCCGCTCGCCGACGAAGCGCCGCGCTACGAGCGGCCGTGGGTGAAGACGGCGCCCCCCGCGCCGCTCGCCGACCCGCCCGAATGCACCGACGTCGCCGCCGACCTCTTGCGGCTGATGGCCTCGCCCGATCTCGCCTCGCGCGCCTGGATCTGGCGGCAATACGACCAGAAGGTCGGCGCCGACACGGTCCAGCCGCCGGGCGGCGATGCCGCCCTGGTCCGGGTCCACGGCACGAAAAAGGCGCTGGCGATCACCACCGATTGCACGCCGCGCTACTGCAGGGCCGATCCGCACGAGGGCGGCAAGCAGGCGATCGCCGAAGCCTGGCGCAATCTCTGCGCGGTCGGCGCCCGGCCGCTGGCGGCGACCGACTGCCTCAATTTCGGCAATCCCGAGCGGCCCGAGATCATGGGCCAGCTGGTCGGCTGTATCGAGGGCATGGCCGAGGCCTGCCGGGCGCTCGACTTCCCGATCGTCTCGGGCAACGTCTCGCTCTACAACGAGACCAGGACGGAGGATGGATCGAGCCGGGCGATCCTCCCCACCCCGGCGATCGGCGGCGTCGGCCTGATCGCCGATTGGCAAAAGGCGGTGACGATCGCCTTCAAGGGCGTCGGCGACGTCATCGTCACGATCGGCGACCGCCACGGCCATCTCGGCCAGTCGCTCTGGCTGCGCGAGATCCACGGCCGCGAGGACGGCCCGCCGCCCCCCGTCGACCTCCACGAGGAGCGCACCGCCGGCGCCTTCGTCCGCGCCGCCATCGCCGGCGGCGCGATCACCGCCTGCCACGACATCTCCGACGGCGGCCTCGCCGTGGCGCTCGCCGAGATGGCGCTCGCCGGCGATATCGGCGCGCTGATCAACGGTCCGGCGCGGTTCGGCCATGCCGGCTATTTCGCCGAGGATCAGGGCGTCTACGTCGCCACCGTCGCCGACGATTGCCTGCTCACTTTCCTCACCCGCGCCCACGCCGCCGGGGTCGAGGTCGAGGCGATCGGCCGGACCCGGGCCGGCCGGCTGATCTTCGAGCTCCCCGACGGCGATTATCCCGTCCCGCTCGCCGATCTGCGCGCCGCGCACGAGGGCTTTTTCCCTGCCCTGATGGGTGATAGCGTCCCCCGATCATAGCCCTGGGCTCGGGCCTTCCGCCAAGGAGACGCGCATGCTCAGGCCCATCGCCCTCGCCACCCTCGTCGCCGGCACGCTCGACATCCTCGCCGCGACCGGGCTGACCCTGTTTTACGCCCGGCGCAGCGTCGCCGGCATGCTGCGCGGCGTCGCCTCGGGCCCGTTTCCGGCGGCGACCGACTGGGGCGCACAGGGCGCGGCGCTCGGCCTCGCCGTCCATTTCACGCTGATGGCGATCATGGTCGCGGTCTATTTCTTCGCCGCCGCGCGCTGGCGGCCGCTCTGGCAGAAGCCCTTGCTCTGGGGCCTGCTCTATGGCCTCGCCACCTATGTCGTGATGAACCTGATCGTCGTGCCGCTGCGCTTCGAAGGCGCTTTCCCGCCGAGCCCGCGCTCGGTCTTCACCCAGCTCTTCTGCCACATCGTCCTGGTCGGCTTGCCCGTCGCGCTGATCGCCGCCCGCCATTTCCGCCGCCGCAGCGCCTTCGCGTGAGCCTCGTCCTTCCGGCGGGAGCCGCAATTCACTCCTGCCCTTCTTCGCGTTCTTCGCGTCCCTTCGCGCCTTCGCGTGAAACCGGGGCCGATTTCTCACGCGAAGGAGGCGAAGGACCGCGACGGCGCGAAGGAGAAGAAAAGGGTTCCAGCTTTCCCTGCAATGACGGAAGATGGCGGCGATGACCGCCGGCTATTCAGGCACCCCGCTCGCCCGCAAGCTGTCGCTGAAGGACGGCATGCGGGTCTGGTGGGAGGACATGCCCGCCTCGGTCCGCGCCGGGATCGAGGCGGAGGGCCTCGCCCTCGACCTCCTCGCCGCCCCGGCCGCCCCGCTCGACGCCGCCCATATCTTCGTCACCTCCCGCGCCGCCATGGAGGCGCGCCTCGCGGCGCTGCGGCCGCTGCTCGCCCCCGCCGGCTTCCTCTGGGTGAGCTGGCCGAAAAAGGCGTCGAAGCTGCCGACCGACATCACCGAGGACGGCATCCGCGAAGCGTGCGGGATCGGTCGTGCCCCCGGCACGACCTTGGACTGCCGGGGGCAGTCCAACCCGGCACGCCTCCCCGACACCGACCTCGTCGACGTCAAGGTCTGCGCGGTCGACGAGACCTGGTCGGGATTGAAGCTGATGATCCGCCGGGACCGGCGCTAGCGATTATTCCACGTCATCCCGAAGAAAGTCAGGACCCATGAACACCGAGGTGCCCGGCACGCGGCGTCCGTGTTCATGGATCCCGGATCAAGTCCGGGATGACGAAAACAGGGACAGTCCCTCTTTTCCCGCAATCCCCGAAAACAGGGACAGTCCCTCTTTTCCCGCAATCCCTATTGCGAACGTGTCGCATTATCGATAAATCCGATCGCCATGATCGTCTGCGTCTGCAATGCGATTCGGGAGAGCGAGGTCCGCGCCGCGGCGCGCGCCGGCGCGTCCTGCCCGACCAGCGCCTACCGGACCCGCGGCGCCAAGCCCCGCTGCGGCCAATGCTTCTCCTTCGCCCGCGAGATCATCGCCTCCGAAGCCGCGGCCGCCTAGCCCCTCTGCCCTCATCCCGGAAAAATAGGGACAGTCCCTATTTATCGCTCCTGCCGTCATCCCGGCGGCGCTTTGAAAAATAGGGACAGTCCCTATTTATCGCTCCTGCCTCGCTCGGCCGCCCGGTCCCTCTGCCGTCATCCCGGAAAAAGAGGGACAGTCCCCTGTTTCGCTCGGCCGCCTGGTCCCTCTGCCGTCATCCCGGCGGAGGCCGGGATCCAGCCCTCTTCTGCCGCCCCGAAAAAATAGGGACAGTCCCTATTTACCGCTCCTGCCGTCATCCCGGCGGCGCTTTGAAAAAATAGGGACTGTCCCTATTTATCGCGGCGCTCGCTGCCGGCCGAACCGGGCCGGGCGCCGCAGCGATTGCGTCTCATTCGCGCACCGGCGCACCGTCCCCGTTCTGCGACTGCCTGGCAGGAGCGGTCGATTTTCCGCAGTTTTCCGCCATTTTTCGCTGCCTTTTGGTGCGTCTCTCGTGTATGAGCGCGGCTGAAAACAGGAGGCTCCGATGAAGGGCGACGCCAGGGTAATCGAGCTGCTCAACGAGACGCTGAAGAACGAGCTCACCGCGATCAACCAATATTGGCTCCATTACCGGATGCTCGACAATTGGGGCGTCAAGCGGCTCGCCGAATATGAGCGCCACGAATCGATCGACGAGATGAAGCACGCCGATCGCCTCTCGACCCGAATCCTGTTTTTGGAAGGCCTGCCCAATTTCCAGATGCTCGGGCGGCTGCGCGTCGGCGAGAATGTCGAGGAGATCCTCCGCGCCGACCTCGACCTCGAGCGCGAGGCGGCCGCCCAGCTCCGCGGCGCCGTCGCTCATTGCGAGAAGGTCGCCGACTATGTCAGCCGCGAATTGTTCGAATCGATCCTGGCGAGCGAGGAATCCCACATCGACTTCCTCGAAACCCAGTTCGAGATGATCGAGCGGATGGGCCTGCAGAACTACATCCAGCTGCAGTCGAAGCCCGCGGAGGAGTGACCGGACGGAGCATCGCCGCCGCCCTGCTGGATAAATGGGGACAGTATATATTTTTCGCGCCCGCGCCCCCCAAGGCCGCCGCCCTCGCCGGGGGAAAATATATGCTGTCCCCATTTTCCCTGTCCCCATTTTCCCCGGCTTTGCCGGAAGGCTGCACATCCTGCCCCTGCATATCCTCAACTTCGTTCAACTTAACCGCCGCGGCCGCGGCAGCCTTGAACCCTCGCGCCGATCCTCTATCGTCCGGCGATCCATCCGGGAGGGGGGAGCCCGATGACCGACATCGCCGTTGACGCCGCGCCCGACGCCGCGGCCGCCGCCGCGCCGATCTCCGTCGAGGCCGCGGTGCCGCGCATCGCCACCCTCGACATCGTCCGCGGCGTCGCCATCATGGGCATATTGGCGATGAACATCGTCGCCTTCGCCATGCCCTTCCAGGCCTATATGAACCCCACCGCCTACGGCATGGAAAGCAGGGCCGATCTCGCCTCCTGGGTGTTCAGCTTCATCTTCATCGACGGCAAGATGCGCGGCCTCTTCTCCTTCCTGTTCGGGGCGAGCACCCTCTTGGTGATCGAGCGCGCCAAAGCGGGCGGCCTGTCGCCGGCCCGGGTCCATTATGCGCGGATGCTCTGGCTGCTCGTCTTCGGCCTGATCCACTTCTATTTCATCTGGTTCGGCGACATCCTCGCCCTCTACGCGCAGACCGGGCTGATCCTGTTCTTCTTCCGCAAGCTCTCGGTGCGCGCGCTGGTCCGCTGGGGCGTCGGCCTGGTGCTCGTCCAGACCGCTTTGTTCGCCGCGGCCGCGGCCTGGGCCTATTATCTGAGCCATGCCGCGAGCCTGCCGCCCGACCAGGCCGAGACCTGGCGCTCGATGCAGGAAGGCTTCGTGCCGCTGAGCGGGCGGGCGCTCGCCCAGGAGCTGGCCTTGTACCAGGGCCCCTATGCGGGTCTCATCCACGAGCGGCTGATCGACAATCTCGGCAAGCCGTTCACCGGCACGCCGCTCTTCCTCGCCGAGACTTTGGGCTACATGCTGCTCGGCATGGCGGCGCTCAAGTCGGGCTTCTTCGGCGGCGGCTGGGCGATGGCGCGCTACCGCAAATGGGCGCTGGTCTGCCTCGGCATCGGCCTTCCGGTCTACGCCGCGCTCGCCTTCCTGCTCGTCCGCCAGGGCTTCGCGACCGAGAACATCTTCCTTTATTCGATCGCCGCGACGACGCCGGTCCGGCCGGTCATGGTGGTCGGCATCGCCGCCCTGGTCATCCTCCTGACCCGCAAGGGCGGGCCGCTGGTCGACCGGATCGCCGCCGCCGGCCGCGCCGCCTTCACCAATTATCTCGGCACCTCGATCCTGATGACCACCCTGTTCTACGGCTACGGCATCGGCCTTCACGGCACGATGAGCCGGATCGAGCTGTGGCTGCCGGTGATCGCGATGTGGGCGCTGATGCTGCTCTGGTCGAAGCCGTGGCTGGAGCGCTTCCGCTACGGCCCGTTCGAATGGCTCTGGCGCAGCCTCGCCCGCTGGCGGCTCGAGCCGATGCGAAAATAGGGACAGTCCCTATTTATTGAGGAGGGAAACGATCGCTTGGAAAAGAGGGACTGTCCCTGTTTTTCAGAGCCGGCCGAAATCCTGGTTGCTCGGCTTCCTGCCCGGGGCGCGGCGCTGGGCGAGCGGGTTGGTCTCCTCCTCGAGCAGGCCGATGGTGCGGGCGTAGAGCGGCCTCAGCCGCGCCACCTGGGGGATGATCTCGTCGGGGAAGAGGTGCGATTCGAGCGCCCGCCGGCCGGCGAACTCGATCTGCTCGGCAAGGTCGGCGAGCGGCTCGGCGCCGAACTGGCGCGCCTCCGATTTCATGGTGTGGGCGGGGAGCACGATCGCGGCGATGTCGTGGCGGTGCATCGCCTCCTCGATCCGGGTCACCGCCTTCTCGCCGTCCTCGAGGAAATAGCCGAGGATGCGCACGAAGTTGGCGCCGAGCTCGGTCCGCATCTGCGAGAATTTGCTCCAGTCGACGATGGCGGCGGCTTCGTCCAAGCGCGGGTCCCTTTCCTGGCGGGCCAAGTCTAAGCGGAGAGGGTAAACAGGGCATTGACGCGAGACGCGAAGAACACGGTAAACGCGGCGTTAGCCGTTAATCCTTTCGCCGCCCGCCGAACCGGCACGGAAAAGAGGGACTGTCCCTCTTTTTCAGGATCGGCCGGCGCGGAAAAGAGGGACTGTCCCTCTTTTTCAGGATCGGCCGGCGCCCTCGAACGGGTTCTTCGAGGCGCGCGCCTGGAGGCGCACCGGCACCGTGCCGAAGCCGAGCTCGCGGCGGATGCCGTTGACCAGGTAGCGCAGGTAGGAATCGGGCAATTGGTCGACCCGGGTGCCGAACAGGACGAAGCTCGGCGGCCGGGTATTGACCTGGGTGATGTACCTGAGCTTGATCCTCTTGCCGCCCGGCGCCGGCGGCGGGTTCTTCTCGACCGCCGCCTCGAACCAGCGGTTGAGCTGGCCCGTCGTGACCCGCTGCGACCAGGCTTCCCGCACCTCGAACGCGGCGGCGAGCAGCTGGTCCAGCCCCTTGCCGGTCTTGCCCGAGACGGTCAGCAGCGGCACCCCGCGGGCCTGGCTCAGCCCCTCCTCGAGCGCCGCCCTGATGCCGTTGAACAGGGCCGAGGGAGCCTCGGCGACGTCCCACTTGCTGACCGCGATCACCAGCGCCCGGCCTTCCTGCAGGACATGGTCGGCGATCCGCAGATCCTGCGCCTCGAGCCCGCGGGTGCCGTCGAGGAGAAGCACCACCACCTCGGCGAAATCGACCGCCCGGCGGGCGTCGGCGACCGAGAGCTTCTCGAGCTTGTCCTCGACCTTGGCCCGCTTGCGCATCCCGGCGGTGTCGATCAGCCGCACCGGGCGCCGTTCACCGTCAGGGGCCTGCCATTGCCAGTCGATGGCGATGCTGTCGCGGGTGATCCCGGCTTCCGGCCCGGTGATCAGCCGCTCCTGCGCGATCATCCGGTTGATCAGGGTCGACTTGCCGGCATTGGGGCGGCCGACGATGGCGAGCTTCAGCGGGCCCTCCCCGGCCTCGGCCTCGTCGTCGGCCGCCTCCTCGCGCTCGACGTGCGGCCGCAGCTGCTCGAACAGGTCGGCGACTCCCTCGCCATGCTCGGCGCTGATCGCGATCGGCTCGCCGAGGCCGAGCGACCAGGCTTCGATCAGGCCGCTCTCGCCGGCGCGCCCCTCGGCCTTGTTGGCGGCGAGGATCACCGGCGTCTTCTCCGAGCGCAGCCAGCGGCCGATCTCCTCGTCGAGCGGGGTCACGCCGGCGCGGGCGTCGATCAGGAACAAGGCGGCGTCGGCCTCGCGCACCGCCGCCGTGGTCTGCGCCCGCATCCGCCCGGGCAGGGTCTGCGGATCCTCGTCCTCATAGCCGGCGGTGTCGATCACCCGGAAGTCGAGGCCGAGCAGGCTCGCCTCGCCCTCGCGCCGGTCGCGGGTCACGCCCGGCCGGTCGTCGACCAGCGCCAGCTTCCTGCCGACCAGCCGGTTGAACAGGGTCGACTTGCCGACATTGGGCCGGCCGATGATCGCGACGGTGGGGAGGCGGGCCATGAGGCCGCCTCCCCTGCCCGTTCAGCGGTAGGCGGTCAACCGGCCCTCGTCGTCGAGGACGTAGAACATGTTGCCCGCGGCCACCGGCGGCAGCGAGAAGGGCGCGTGGGCTTCGACGATCGACTGGATCGCGCCGTCGGTCGGCGAGACATAGGCGATCTGCCCGGTCGAGCTGAGCAGGATCAGCCGGTTGCCGGCGAGGATCGGGCCGCGCCACAGGATCGGGTCGCGGCCCGGGGTCGATCGGCGGCGGCCGAAGGAATCGGGCTCGCGCTCCCGCGGCGGGTGGCGGAAGCCGGGCAGCTGCGCGATCCAGCGGACCTTGCCGGAGCCGCGCGCGACCGCGAGCAGCTGCGCCCGGTCGGTGACGACGAACACCCAGTCGCCCGCCACCCAGGGCGTCGACAGGCCGGCGACGTTCAGCTCCCAGACCCGCTGGCCGGTGATCAGCTCGACCGCGACCATCCGCCCGCCCTGGCCGATCGCGAACACCCGGCCATTGTCGATCACCGGATCGGCGTCGATGTCGGAGAGGGTGCCGACGACGGTCGAGATGCCGGTCCGCGCCAGCGCGTCCTGCCAGACGACCTGGCCGTTCTCGTAGCGGTAGGCGGTCAATTCGCCCGAGGAGAAGCCGGCGACCAGGGTCGATTGGGCGAAGGCCGGCGCGGCGGCGCCGAACACGCCGGAGAGCTCGAACGAGCCCGCCGCCTGCCAGCGGGTCTCGCCATTGGCGGCGTTGAGCGCGTAGAGCTGGCTGTCCTGGGAGAGGACGTAGACATTGTCGTTGCCGATCGTCGGCGCGCCGCGCAGCGGGCCGCCCGGCTTCACCATCCAGACCTGGTTGCCGGTGGCGGCGTCGAGCGCGGCGACGTCGCCGGCGCCGTTGGTGACGTAGAGGCGGCCGCCGTCATAGCTGACGCCGCCGCCGAACAGAGTCTCGCTCGGGCTGTTCGCCCCGCGCACCTGATGCTCCCAGACGAGCGCCCCGGTCTGGGCGTTGTGCGCGCGCACCCGCGCCTTGACGTCGATCGTATAGACCCGGCCGTCGGCGACCACCGGCTCGGAGGCGAGGCGGCCGGCGGCGCTGTCGCCCTCGCCGATGCTGACGCTCCACGCCTGCGCCGGCGCGCCGCCGAGCGCGACATGGCCCATCGACTTGGCGGCGTTGCCGCCCGGCTGCGGCCAATCGGCATTGGCGATCGGCGCCGGCACGATGACCGGCACGTCGGCGAGCGTCGGATCGGCCTCGATCGCGGCATCGTTGCCGAGCACCGGAATGCGCTGGCCGACGGTCGGCGTGGTCGGGCCGCGATTGCCGCGGAGAATGCTGCAGCCGCCGAGCATGCTGATCGCGGCCAGAGCGAGGACGAAACGCTTCATTCGGCTTTTTCCCTTGTTGCGGCCGGCGCCGGCACGGCGGGGCCGGCGGGCCGGGCCGCCGCCCCGGCGGGCGCCGCCGGTTCGTCGCTGGCGTCGATACCTAGAGAGCCCGCCATCTGAACGGCTCTTGTACGGAGCGAATCCGGCACGTTGCGATCGCGCCCGATCCGGCCGAAGACCGGGCCGGCGAGGTCGGGGCGGTGCATCTTCAAATAGGCGATTCCGACCATCTCGCCGGCGGTTCCCAGCCAGGGGCTGCCCGGCTGGGCCAGCGGCCCGAGCCGCTGCACCACCTGCTGCGGCGGCAGGCTGTCGAACTCGAGCTGGGTCTGGCGGATGAGGGCGGCCTGGCGGTAGCTCTCGTCGAGCGACTGGTCGGCGGCGATGGTGCGCAGCGTCGCGATCGCGGCGGGGGCGTTGCCGGCGGCGGTCTGGCCGTTGGCGCGGGCGAACAGGGCGGCGGCGCGATAGCCCGGCCGCTTGCTGGCGGCGAGCGCATCGAGCCGGGGCGCGGCGGCGCTGCGATTGCCGGCCTCGAGGCTGTCGAGCGCGGCGATCAGGGAATCGCCCTCGGCCTCGGCCGCCTTGGCCTGATGCGCCTGCCACCAGATCCAGCCGCCGATCGCCCCGAGCACGAGCACCGCCGCGAGCACGATCGCCCAGCCCCAGCGCTTGAGGAAATGGGCCATCTGCTCGCGGCGGAGCTCGTCGTCCACTTCTCTCAGGAAGGTTTCACCGTCGTCCGGCTTGAGCGCCAAAGTCAGTCTCCATAATCGGGATAGCCGCGCCGCGGCCGCCCTTCGAACACAGTCGCTTGGCGCCCGCCGGCGCACGGCGGGCGCGCGCCCCAACGCTCCTTAGCCATGGAGCGGAGCAAACGGAAGGCTACTTCTTGGCGCGGTAAATCTGTTCCTCGGTGGGAAAGGCGCGGCTCTTGACGTCCTCGGCATAAGCGGCGGCGGCGGCGCTGATCTCCGAGGCGAGGTCGCCGAAGCGCTTGACGAAGCGGGGGGTGCGCTCGAACATCCCCATCATGTCCTCGGTGACGAGGATCTGGCCGTCGCACGAGGCCGAGGCGCCGATGCCGATCGTCGGGCAGGCGACGGCGCCGGTCGCCGCGGCGGCGATCTCCTCCATCACCCCCTCGATGACGAGCGCGAAGCAGCCCGCCTCGGCGACCGCGCGCGCATCGGCGACCACCTTGGCCGCTTCGGCGTCGTCGCGCCCGCGCGCCCGGTAGCCGCCGAGCGCGTTGACCGCCTGCGGGGTCAGGCCGACATGGCCGATCACCGGGATGCCGCGCTGGGCGAGGAAGGCGACCGTTTCGGCCATCGCCTCGCCGCCCTCGAGCTTGACCGCCGCCGCGCCCGTCTCCTTGAGCAGCCGGGCGGCGTTGCGGAACGCCTGCGCGGGGCTTTCCTCATAGGCGCCGAACGGCATGTCGACCGCGACCAGCGCATGCCACGAGCCGCGCACCACCGCCGCTCCGTGGGCGGACATCATCTCGAGGCTGACCGGGATCGTCGAGGGCAGGCCGTAGATCACCTGCCCCAGCGAATCGCCGACCAGCAGGAGGTCGCAATGCGGATCGAGCAATTGCGCCATCCGCATCGTGTAGGCGGTCAAGGCGACGATCGGCTCCTTGCCCTTGCGCGCCATGATCGCCGGCGCGGTCAGCCTTTTGCCCGGCGCCGGCGTCGGCGTCGCCCGGCTGGTCGCGGTGTCGATCGTGTAGGTGGACATGGGCCGATGCTTAGTCGATCGGCACCAGCTCCGCAAAGGTCGCCGCCTTCATCGCGGCGACGAAGGCCCGCACATGCTCGCCGCGGGCGACCCGCTCGACGATCGCCGAGCCGCAGATCACCCCTGCCGCGCCCGCCGCCAGCGCCGCCCGGACATGGGCCGGGCGCGAGATGCCGAAGCCGAAAATGGGCGGCGGCGCGCCCGCCTCGCGCAGCACGGCGAGCATCTCGTCATGGTCGAGCCGCACCTCGGCATCGGCGCCGGTCACGCCGGGCCGCGCCACGCAATAGGTGTAGCCCTGGCCCAGCCGGGCGATCCGGCGCAGCCGCTCCGGCGGCGTGTTGGCGGCGGCGATCAGCACCGGCGCCACCCCCCAGGCCCGCGCCGCGGCGATGAACGGCTCGGCCTCGCCCAGCGGCGCGTCGGCAACGAGGACGCTGTCCGCCCCGGCCTCGCGCGCCGCCCGGTAGAAAGCGTCCCGGCCCCGCGCCAGCACCAGATTCGCATAAGTGAGAATGCCGACCGGTATTTCCGGATGACGGTCGCGAAAGCCGCGGATCAGCGCGAAGCAATCGGCGGGACGGACCCCGGCCGCGAGCGCCCGCGCCGCCGCCGCCTGGATCACCGGGCCGTCGGCGATCGGATCCGAGAAGGGAATGCCGACCTCGATCATGTCCGCGCCGCCCGCGACCAGCGCGTCGAGGATCGCCGCGCTGGCTTCGAGCCCCGGGTCGCCGAGCATGACGAAGGCGCCGAACGCGGCGGCGTTGCGGGCGAACATGGCGGCGTAGCGGCTCATAGCAGCGCTTGCGCCTGCGCCATGTCCTTGTCGCCCCGCCCCGACAGGCCGACCAGCAGCACGCCGCCCTCCTCCGCGATCTTCAGCGCATGAGCGAGTGCGTGCGCCGATTCGAAGGCGCAGACGATGCCCTCGGCGCGCGCGAGCAAAGCGAAGGCGGCGAGCGCCTCCGCATCGGTCGCGCCGACATAGCTCGCGCGGCCGCTGTCCTTCAAAAAGGCGTGCTCCGGCCCGACCGCGGGATAATCGAGCCCGGCCGAGACCGACCAGCTTTCCGCGATCTGCCCGTCCGAATCCTGCAGCACATAGGTCTCGGCGCCGTGCAGCACGCCGGGCCGACCGCGCAGCAGGGTGGCGCCATGCTCGGCGCCGTCGAGCCCCTTGCCCGCCGCCTCGACCCCGATCAGCTTCACCTCCGCGTCTTCGATGAAATCCGCGAACAGGCCGATCGCGTTGGAGCCGCCGCCGACGCAGGCGATCGCTGCGTCGGGCAGCCGCCCCTCGGCGGCGAGGATCTGGGCGCGCGCTTCGCGGCCGATCACCCGCTGATATTCGCGCACCATCAGCGGATAGGGGTGCGGCCCGGCGACGGTGCCGAGCAGGTAATGGGTGGTCTCGAAGCTCGCCGTCCAGTCGCGCAGCGCCTCGTTGATCGCCTCCTTGAGGCCGCCCGTAACGGCCACCACCTTGGCGCCCATCAGCTCCATCCGGAAGACGTTCAGCTGCTGCCGCGCGACGTCGCGCGCGCCCATGTAGATGCGCGTCTCCAGCCCAAACAACGCTCCCGCCATGGCGGTGGCGACGCCGTGCTGGCCGGCGCCGGTTTCGGCGATCAGCCGGGTCTTGCCCATTCGTTTCGCCAGCAGCGCCTGGCCGAGCACCTGGTTGGTCTTGTGGGCGCCGCCGTGGAGCAGATCCTCGCGCTTCAGGTAGATCCGCCCGGGGCCGAGGTTGCGGCAAAGGGTCAGCGGCGTCGGCCTTCCCGCATAATCGGCGAGCAGCGCGCCGAGCTCCGCCTGGAAGCCGGCATCCTCCTGCGCGGCGAGGAAGGCCGCCTCCAGCGCATCGAGCGCCGGCATCAGGATCTCGGGCACGAAGGCGCCGCCATAGGCGCCGAAGCGGCCGGCCGTCAGCATCGCCGCGCCGGCAGCCTGAGCGCCTCGAAAAAGGCGGCGGTGCGGTGCGAATCCTTCCAGCCCGGAACCGCCTCGAGCCCGGAGCCGACGTCGAGCGCATAGGCCCCGAGCCGCGCCGCGGCGGCGGCGTTGGCGGGATCGAGGCCGCCGGCGACGAGGCCGCGCTTGAGCTCGGGCCGGCCGGCGACCCGCGACCAGTCGAACGTCCGCCCGGTGCCGCCCGGACCGGAATCGAACAGCACTCGGTCGGCGCCGGCCCGGGGGCCGATGGCGCCGGCGCCGACCGTCGCGGCGGCCCAGATCTCGGTCTCCGCGGGGAGCAGGACGCGACAGGCGTCCACCTCCTCGCCGCCGTGAAGCTGGACGGCATGGAGGCCGAGCCTCCGGGCCGCAGCGTTGACCTCGCCCGGATCGGCGTCGCGGAAGATGCCGACGATCCGGGGCGTCGATTTGGCCGCGGCGAGGATCGCCTCGGCCTTGGCGGGCGTCACCGCCCGCGGCGTGCCCGCAACCATGACGAAGCCGGCATGGGTCGCGCCGGCCCGCGCCGCCATGTCGAGATCGGCGGCGTTGGTGAGGCCGCAGACCTTGACCCGGCCGAAGGCGAGCGCGCGCGCCGCCTCGGCCGGCCGCGCCGCCCGCATCAGCGCGGTGCCGACCAGGAAGGCGTCGGCGAACGGCGCCAGCCGGCTGACGTCGGCGCGGTTCGATATCCCCGATTCGGCGACGATGAGGCGATCGGGCGGAACCAGCGGCGCCAGCCGCTCGGTGACCGCGAGATCGACCTCGAGCGTGCGCAAGTTCCGATTGTTGATGCCGATCAGCGGCGCGCCGAGGGCGATGGCGCGGCGCAGCTCGCCTTCGTCATGCGCCTCGACGAGCACGTCCATGGCGAGCGCCCCGGCTGCGGCGATCACCGCCCGCGCCTCCTCGTCGCCGAGCACCGACAGCATCGCCAGCACCGCGTCGGCGCCGGCGGCCCGCGCCTCCGCCACCTGGCGCGGATCGACGATGAAATCCTTGGCGAGGATCGGCCCGCCATAGACCGCGCGCACCTTGCGAAGATCGTCGAGCGAGCCGCCGAAGAACGGCCCGTCGGTCAACACGCTGATCGCATCGGCCGCGCCCGCATAGGCCAGCGCCTGCGCGTCGGCCTCGACCCCGCTGAGCGTTCCCGCCGAGGGCGAGGCCTTCTTGACCTCCATGATGAAGCGCGCCCCCGGCCTCGCCAGCGCCGCGCGCAGGCTCCGCCGCGTCGGCATTGCCGTCAGGGTGACGCCGGCGAGTCGAGCAGCGACGTCGGCCCGCTTTCGCGCCAGGATGGCGTCAAGCATTGCCGATCTCGACCAGCGCCTGGAGCAGCCGGTAGCCGGCGCCGGTGCCGAGGATCTGAAGCGCGGTCTCGACGCCCTCCCTGAGCGTCCCGGCCTTGCCTGCGGTGAACAGCAGGGCGCCGGCGTTGAGCGCCACCGCCTGCCGCTCCGCCGGCGCGCCGTAGCCGTAAAGCAGCGCCTTGAGCCGCTCGCCATTCTCCTCCGGCCCGCCGCCCTGGATCCGGGCCAGCGGAGTCCGCGCCAGGCCGACATCCTCGGGCGCGATGGTCAGCGCCTCCAGCCTGCCGCCGGCGAGCAGCACGGCTTGCGTTTCGCCGTGAAGCGCCACCTCGTCGAGCCCGGAGCCGTGGACCACCATCGCCCGCTCGACGCCGAGCGCGGCAAGGGTCCGCGCCACCGGCTCGATCAGCCGCGCCTCGGCGACTCCGAGCAATTGCACGGGCGGTTCGGCCGGGTTCACGCACGGGCCGAGGATGTTCATGATCGTTCGGATGCCGAGCGCGCGCCGCACCGGCCCGGCATGTTTGAGCCCGGGATGGTAAGCGGGCGCGAACAGGAAGCAGAGGCCGATCTCGTCCAGCGCCCGCCGCGACACCGCCGCCGGCATGTCGAGCCTGACGCCGAGATGCTCGAGCACGTCGGCCGAGCCGCAGCGCGAAGTGACCGAGCGGTTGCCGTGCTTGGCGACCGGAAGCCCCGCCGCGGCGGCGACGAAGGCGACCGCGGTCGACAGGTTGATCGTGCCGGCGCCGTCGCCGCCGGTGCCGCAGCTGTCGGCGAACAGATAATCGGGCCGGTCGAACGGCGCATCGGCGGCGCGCAGCGCCCGGGCGGCGCCGATCAGCTCGTCGGTGGTCTCGCCGCGGATGCGCAGCGCGACCAGCATCGCGGCGATCGCGGGCTCGTCGAGCCGGCCCTCAACGAGCGCTTCGAACAGGCTTTGCGCCTGGTCGCGGGTGAGGGCTTCGCCGGCGTAGAGGAGCGCCAGCGCATCCTCTTTGGGCTCGGGCGCCGCGGCGTTGGCGGCGAGGTTGGTCATGTACATGGCTGAAAGTCCTGCAGCGAAGGGACAAAGAAAAAGCCCGCCGGGAGCGGCGGGCCTTGGCGTCGTCAGGATCGGATCGGGAGGATCGTCACCATCGCTGCAGGCGAGCCGCGTCGGCCGGGTGTCCCCGCCACCAAAGACGAACGAAGGTGGGCCGCTGGCTCATCGGCGCTAGCATCCCGATTTGCGGGCGTCCCGTCAAGCGGCTCGTGCGTTTGCCCGCTCATGACGCGCGATCAGCTGAGCTTCCTCGCCCCCAGGGGCATGCCGGAGGGCCTGCTTTATGCGCCCGGCTTCCTGTCCGAAGGCGAGGAGGCCACGCTCGCCCGGCGGATGGCCAGGCTGCCGTTCCGGCCGTTCGAGTTTCACGGCTTCACCGGCAAGCGCGAGACGGTCTCGTTCGGCTGGTCCTACCGGTTCGACGGCAGCGGCCTCGCCGTGGCGGCGCCGATCCCGGCCTGGCTGCTGGCGGTGCGCGGGCGCGCCGCCGCGTTCGCCGGGCTCGCCGCCGAGGCGCTCGAACATGCGCTGCTGATCCGCTATCGCGAAGGCGCCGGCCTCGGCTGGCATCGCGACCGGCCGGTGTTCGGCGAGGTGATCGGCATCTCGCTGCTGTCGCCGGCGCCGCTGCGCTTCCGCCGCAAGGCCGGCGCCAAATGGCAGCGCTTCACGCTGCCGGCCGAGCCGCGCTCGATCTACCTCTTGCGGGGCCCGGCGCGGACCGAATGGGAGCACAGCCTGACGCCGGTCGAGGCGCTGCGCTACTCGATCACCTTCCGGACCCTGAAAAAATAGGGACTGTCCCTCTTTGCGGGAACGCTGAAAAAATAGGGACTGTCCCTCTTTTCGGCGATCAGCTGTAGAAGATGTGCAGCCCGATCCGCGCGTTCCGGGCGAGGCGGCGGCCCCAGCTCGGCGAGACGTAGCTGGCGTGATACCAGAGGCAGGATTGGGGGAGCACCCGCGGCATGATCCGGCCCTTGGCGATCCGCGCCACCGCGACCGCGCGCCGCCAGGCGTCCGAGGCGCGGTCGGCCTGCGGGATCCGGCCGCGGCGGACGAAGGAGAATTGCGCCGGCTGGACGACGACTCCGCACAGCGTCGCCGGGTAGCGGCCGGAGGCGGCGCGGTTGAGCACCACTTCGGCGACCGCGAGCTGGCCCTGGAGCGGCTCGCCGCGGGCTTCGAAATAGACCGCATTGGCAAGGCAGTCCTGCTCGGCGCCCTCGGTCTCGGCGGCCGCATAATCGACGACCAGCTCGTCGAGCGAGCGCGGCGCCTGCGGCGGCGCGGCGACCTCGTCGGCAAGGCCGAGATCGCGGGTGAAGGCGGCGACGCTGGCCGAGCTCGCCTGGGCGAGGACCGGGGCGCCCGAAAGCGGCGCGCCGAAGAAAGCGAAAGCAGCCACGGCAATGGCCGCGGCGCGAACCGTGCGAATCATCGAAAACTTGCTTCTATGCGGCGCAGCCCTCGGCCCGATGCGTCACGCATCGGCGGCGTCCCACTGCTCCGTCTTGCTCCGGCCGCGGGCCTTCAAAAAGGCTCAAGCGGCGCCCGCTCGTTAAACTCGATGGCCGGCATCTGGCGGCGAAAGGTTAACGGCGCAAGGGTTATGCTGCAGCGCAGCGACGAGTTGCGCGGACGGCGGGACGAATGACGGAACCCGTGGCAAATCAGCGGTGAGGCGAGGGCAGCGCGGGCGGCACGCCCGAGATCAGCCTGACCCGCGCCGAGGCAACCCAGCCCGCCGCGCACGGCCCCAGATAGTCGCGCCGCGCCGCCACCGGCCCGGCGACCCCGCAGCGTTCGGCCGCCCGCCCGCCGGCGTCATAGACGATGCCGAACCAGCGCTCGTCCTGGCTTCGCGTGCAGATGAAGAAGTCGGCATCGGGCCCGAGCCGGTCGATCTCGGCGGCTGCGTCGAACGGCGCGGCGCGGACCGGCATCGGCGCCGCCGTGCCTCGCTCCCGCACGGCGCCGCGGGCGTTGCAGGCGGCGAAATGGGGCCCGAGCTCGCCGATCCGGACCGGAGTCACGGTCTCGCCGAGCACGGTCGGGTCGCTCTCGTCGCGGACATAAGGCGGCGTCGTCGAGCCGCCGACCGCCTGCCTGTTCTCCCCCCGCCCGCCGCAGCCGGCGAGCAGGGCCGGCACCAGGAGGAGCGCGGCACGGGCTTTCACGGATCGGGATTTAGCCCTAGCCTTGCCGCTTTGGAAGGACCCGCGCCTTATGGCCCGATGGCTGATGAAATCCGAGCCCCACGTCTATGGCTGGAACGACCTCGTCCGCGACCGCGCCACCGACTGGGACGGCGTCCGCAACAACGCCGCCCGCCTCCACCTCAGGGCGATGAAGGCCGGCGACGAGGCCTTCTTCTACCATAGCGGCGAGGAGCGCGCGGTGGTCGGCATCATGCGGATCGCCGGCGAAGGGAAGCCCGACGGCGAGGACGGCAGCTGGGTCAAGGTGGCGGTCGAGCCGGTGCGGACGCTGGCCCGGCCGGTGACGCTCGCCGCGATCAAGGCCGAGCCGGCGCTGGCGAAGATGGAGCTGGTCCGCCAGTCGCGCCTCTCGGTGAGCCCGGTGCGCGAGGAGGAATGGGCGGCCATCCTCAGGCTGGCGGGTTAGCCGCCCGCCGGAACAGCCAGGCCGCCAGCAGCCAGAGCCCGGCGAAAGCGGTGCTGAAGGCGGCGCCGAGCGGATCGGCGGCGAGCCCGGCGAGGCCCGCCGCGGCCTGGGCGACCGCGGCGGCAAGCATGGCGCGGGCCGTCCCCGCCGCCCGGAAGCGCGCGATCGCGGCGCCGGCGAGGGCGAGCAGGATCACCCCGTAGAAGACGAGGTTGTAGCGATTGCCCTCGTCGCCGATCATGCCGACGGCGCCGTTCGCCCAGCAGATCAGGAAGGCGGCGGCGAGCGCGGCCGCGGCGCCGGCCCGGTAGGTGGGGCTGGGCGTCAGCCTTACCGCCAGCTCGAAGACGAGGCCGACGCCGCCGATCAGCACCGCGGCGAAGACGAAATCGCCCGCGCTCCACTGCACCTCGTCGGTGAACCGCATCGCCACCGCCGGCAGCGCCAGCAGCGCCGCCGCCAACCCCCAGAGCGCGATCCGCCAGATGTTGCCGCGGCTGCCGCCGCCGCCCTGCGCGATCTCCGCCATTGCCTTGCCTCCCTCAGCCGGATGAACCGGCCTCATCGCAGACCCTGTTGCAGCGCTGATGCGGAGAGCAAGGAGAAATTGTGCAGGGGCTGGCAGCGCAGGCTGCGACGCGGCGGCGGCGAAGATGGAGCCGATCCGCGAGTCGCCCGGTGCGCGACAACCAATGGGCGCCGGTGCCGAAGGTCGCCACGGATTGAGACTCGTCATTCCAGCGAAAGCTGGAATCTCATTGCCTTCGTCGGAAAGGAAAAAAGTGGGATTCCAGCTTTCGCTGGAATGACGAAGTGACTCAGTCCTTCTTTTCCTTTCGCCGTTTGCCCGCCGCCGGCCCAGTCTCTTCGCTCGCTCTCCTGCCCTGCGCTTCGATTGCCAGCAGCTCCGCCGGCTTTTCGGCGCCCGCCAGGCTCCACGGCGCCTCGCCCGCGGTGAACGGCACGAACTCCTCAAGGGTCACCGGCGGCAGCAATTCGCCGCGATAGGGATTGCCGTGGATCGGCAGCCGAACGAAGCTTTCCGCCGGATCGTCGGCCGCCATCGCGGCGGCGGCCTCACCGCCTTTCTCATAGACGGCGTCCGCTGCTCGAGCCCGCGCCGCGCAGGCTTCGAGCGCCGCCGCGATCGCCGCCTGCGCCTCGGCGTCGAGCTGCACCCCTTCGAACGCGTTGAGCAAAGCCGCCGCCTCATCGTCGTTCGCCGCCGAATCGGCGCCGCCCGGGGCGCCGGTGATGATCGTGCGGACCGTGGTCGTCGCCGCTTCAGCCCCAACCTGCGCCTGCCCGCCGCCTGCCGCCGACCCGGCGGCGGCCCGCGTCGAGAAATAGTTGATCGTCGTCCGCTTGCCGCTCGCATCCTGGCCGTAATGGCGCAGGCAGAACATCAGGAGCGCGTCGTTGCGCTTCCTGCGAAAGCCCATCAGCTTGCCGGCGACGAACACCGGCACGAGCTGCCCCTCGATCGCGCGCTCAAAGGCGATGTCCTTGAGGCGCTTCAGCCCGAAATCGAGCGCCGCGTCCCAAGCCCGCCGGAAGCCCTCCGCCCCCGGCGCCCGGCGCAGCGCATAGCAATTGGCCTGCGCCATGTTGACCATCGCCGCCGCCCGCGTGACGCAGCCCGTATCCGCCAGCGCCTCGATAAACGCCTGCTGCCGCTCCGGCGTCCAGCCGTCGTGCCGGTAGCGGCGCGGGACGGGCTCGAACTCCGGCAGCGGCGGCCGCTCGGAGCGGGGCACGGGGGCGCGGTTGCGCATGGCGGATCTCCTCGAATCGCGGCCAATCGACCAGCTTATGCCTCAGGAGAGGGGGTTTAGGAAAGTGTTTTGTTCTTTGTTTGTTCGGACGGCAGTGGGTCGGCAAGTTGCCCGCCTCCGCGCTATTGTGCTTCCCCGCCCAAGCGCGCGATATCCGCCCTCACTTGCGCCAAGTCCTTAGCGAAGCCGGGGTGATCGGGCTTGCGCTCGGCGAGCGCCGCCATCACGCGTTCCGCCGCCCCGAATCGCTCGAGCGCCCGCGCCCGATCGCTGTCCGCTTCGGCAAGGCGCGCCAATTGGACATTGCTGACGAAAACATCGCGCTGCCACCCGGTGTTGCTCGGTTCGTGCGCCGCCAGCTTGTCGGCGATGGCAAGCCCCGCCTCGTAGCGCTCGAGGGCCGCGCCGAGATTGCCCGCCGCCCGCTCGACATCGCCGAGCCTTTCGTAGCTGACCGACAAGTCGCGCTGCCACTCGGTGTTGCCCGGTTCGTGCGCCGCCAGCTTCTCGCGAATGGCAAGTCCCGCCTCGTAGCGCTTGCGGGCCGCGCCGAGATGGCCCGCCGCCACCTCGACATC